>TARA_R100000789_G_scaffold47105_2_pt1 | contig 430321 bp, 339 predicted proteins | sample TARA_R100000789 | Tara Oceans TARA_R100000789 (sample SAMEA2623403) | marine metagenome | biome: marine biome (ENVO:00000447); feature: mesopelagic zone (ENVO:00000213); material: "saline water (ENVO:00002010), including plankton (ENVO:xxxxxxxx)" | depth 450 m
ATAAAAATTCTACTCCTCTAGCCCTAAGTTTAGCTACTGTTGTAATAATATCGTCTGTAGCTACAGCAATATGTTGTGCTCCTGGGCCTTCATAAAAATCTAAATATTCTTCAATTTGAGATTTTTTCTTTCCTTCAGCGGGCTCATTAATCGGGAATTTAATTCTACCATTACCATTACTCATTACTTTACTCATTAAAGCCGAATATTCGGTATGAATTTGTTTATCATCAAAAGATAGAAAATTAACAAAGCCCATTACATCTTCATAAAACTTTACCCATTGGTTCATCTCATTCCAACCAACATTACCTACCATGTGGTCAATAAATTTCAAGCCTGTTGGTTCAGGATTGTAATCTGATTCCCATTTTTTATATCCCGGTAAAAACACTCCATTGTAATTCTTTCTTTCTACAAAAATGTGAACGGTTTCTCCATAAGTGTAAATTCCTGAACGTACCACTTCTCCATGCTCATCTTTTTCTACTGTCGGTTCCATAAAAGATTTTGCTCCTCTTTTAGTGGTTTCTTCCCACGATTTAGTAGCATCTTCTACCCAAAGTGCAATTACTTTAACACCATCTCCATGTTTAACAATATGCTCATTTATGGGCGATTTTGAATTTAACGGAGTAGTTAATACCAGTCTGATTTTATCTTGTTTTAATACATAAGAAGCATATTCTTTACAGCCTGTTTCTAAGCCTTTATAAGCATACGACTGAAACCCAAATGCTGTTTTATAGAAATGTGCAGCTTGTTTGGCATTACCTACATAAAACTCTACATAGTCAGTTCCTAAAAGTGGTAAAAAATCTTGTGCTCCTTCAAATATTTTTTCTAATCCGTATTCTACGTTTTTTATATCTTTCATAGTTTATTAGTTTTTTTAAGAAACAAGAATAGAGAAAAAGAGAAAAGAGAAACTATGACAATCCATTTTGGAAACCCATGGTCATTTTCTGAAATTCTTCTATTTTGTTTTCAAGTTGTTGTAATTTATTTTTATCTATATAATTTCTATGCAATGCAATAATTAACTGTGTCCCTAATTCAAACGAAGAACCCAAAGCAATATCTAAAAAATGAGAAAAAGACTTTTCTGTTCTTGATGAACCCTCTGCTATATTACTAGGGATAGAAATTGAACATCTATTAAGTTGTGAACTTAAATCATATTTCTCATTTTCAGGAAAAGTTTTCACAACATCAAATATATCATTCGAAATTTCAATACCTAATTGCCAAATTTTTAAATTCTTATAATTATGTCTTTTTCTCTCTCCCATTAAAATTCCTATTTTCTCTCTTTTCTATTTTTCTCTTCTCTATCTTCTCATTAACTCTCCAACCACGACTGGAAATAACTTCCATCTTTAATTTTCATAGCTTCTTCAGTTACCATTAGCGGTTTAAATGTATCTACCATTACAGCTAATTCTTCTGTTTCTTTTTGTCCGATGCTTCTTTCCATAGCTCCCGGATGTGGTCCGTGAGGAATACCTGCCGGATGTAAGGTTATTTGTCCTCTTTCTATGTTATTTCTGCTCATAAAATCGCCATCCACATAATACAATACCTCATCAGAGTCAATATTGCTATGGTTGTAGGGTGCTGGAATTGCTTGAGGATGATAATCATACAAACGAGGTACAAACGAACACATTACAAAACCTGCTGTTTCAAAAGTTTGATGAATTGGTGGTGGCAAATGTACTCTACCGGTAATTGGTTCAAAATCATGAATAGAAAATTTATACGGAAAGTTATATCCATCCCACCCTACTACACTAAAAGGATGGGCTGCATAAATATATTCATGAATCATATCTTGTTTTTTCACTTTTACCAAAAACGCTCCTTTATCGGAGTAAGTTTCTAATTCTGTTGGCGGATGAATGTCTCTCTCGCAAAATGGCGAGTGTTCCAAATGTTGTCCAAACCAATTTCTGTATTGTTTGGGTGTATAAACCGGACTTTTAGATTCTACAATGAATAATCGATTATTGGCTGTTTCAAAATTAATTTGATAAATCATTCCTCTAGGAATAACTAAGTAGTCACCATATTCAAAGTCAATATTTCCTAAATGAGTTCTTAATTTTCCTTTACCTTCATGCACAAAAATCACTTCATCAGAATCTGTATTTTTATAAAAATAAGCTGTAAGTGATTCCGTTGGACTAGCCAATACGATGTGGCAATCTGAATTGAACAATACTGTTTTTCTACTTTTTAGAAAATCACTTTCTGATGGAACAGAAAACCCTTTTAAGGCAAGGGATTCCATATTTTTTTCTACCGCAACTTTTGGAACAACACTATAGGACTTTAAAATCTCTTTTACCTGTGTTGGTCGATGTGTGTGATAAAGTAATGATGACATTCCATCAAAGCCTACCGTACCAAAAAGTTCTTCATAATAAAAATTTCCTTCCGGACTTTTAAAAACGGTATGTCTCTTTTTGGGAATATTTCCTAATTGATGATATCTAGGCATAATACGTAATTAAATCAATAATTTGTGTTTTCTACGAAACAAAGATACAAATTTAAGAAGGAAAATTCCTGACAAAAGTCAAGTTTTGAAATAAAAAAAGCAGGTTTCTCAACCTGCCTAAACCCGCATTACACATTAGAAAATCTATTACGGCTTGAAATTTCTTCAAAATAAGACGTTTCACTTGTATTTTCAATTTTACCATAGCGATGCTATGCCAAAATCTCCAAACACACTTATTTTATTGTACTTTCAATCCTCAATACAAAATTCTAATGCATAATGCTGGTTAACAAAGATTTGCACTGTTTAATCTAATCTTTAAACTAATTAATATTAACTCTTCTCTTCGTTTTTTCGTTTATTTTCTACCATTTTATTAGCAATAAACAACCCTAATCCTCCAAATAAAAACACCATGGAGAAATAACATACTTCATCTTTTAGTGGTGTATAAACATCTAACACATTTCCCACTAATAAGCCAATACCAACACCTACTGCTATTAAAGCAAATTTTAAAGCTGTTCCTGTATTATTATTTTCTTTTTTAGGCAAGTTTAAATCCATGCCTTTTTCTATCATTTTTAATTTTTCCTGATTTTCCATTCTTCTAAGCAATACAATCATTGCAAACACTCCTAATGAGATAATAATGGGAATCGATACACCTATAATTTCTGTCATAATTTTTTTAATTTAATTGGTTTGTACATACTTTGACAACAGCTAATGAAAAAATGTTACAACTAAGAAGATTTCTTTTTATAAATTAATTTCAAATCAACCTATTAATTAAAACTTGTAACATTTTATTTCGTTTATGTGTCTTATCTTTATACACTAAAGAAACTATTTGTATTAGTTGGAAGAAACAGACCTCATAAAAGGATTACAAAATAAAAGTCATTCGGCTATTAACTATTTTGTACAGTTGCACCAGCAATTTGTATTTGTGTTGTGTGTAAAAATGATTCATCAGCGAGAGGTTGCTGAAGAAATTACCCAAGATGTGTTGATTAAATGTATTAAAAACATCAACTCTTTTGAGGGAAAATCTAAACTTAAAACTTGGGTGTATAGTATTGCTCACCATGAAGTATTGAATTATTTAAGGAAAAATAAAATTCCTACTACTGAACTTATGGAAAGTATTCCGATAGTTGATAACGAAAAAAACATACTCGACACATTTGCTGATAAGGATATGAAGTTAATGATTGAACATTTTTTTAACCAGCTACCTGCCGACCAAAAAGAACTGTTGATTTTATTTTACCTCAATGAATTATCGTTGAAAGAAATTGAAGCGGTTACAGCACTTTCTGCAGCTAATATTAGAGTAAAATTATTTAGAGCAAGAGAAAATTTTAAAAACCTATTGTCTGAAAAAGACATAACTTTACTAAATCAAATTAGATATGAATAAACATTTAACCGATATAGAAATTTTTGAAATTAGCAACCAATTACTGGATGATGCAACTCAACTTGTTGTTTTTAACCAACACCTAGCCACTTGCGAAACTTGTCAGCTAAAAATGAATGAAGAAAAGTCATTTAGCAAAGCTATTCAAAGCAACTTAGCAGTAAACGATAAAATTGATGTTAGTGAGAAGGTCTTAAGCCATTTTCAAACGGAGATAAAGCCTGTTTTTATTGATCTAAAATGGACCATTTATACCTCCATTATTGTGGCTATAATTTATATGTTAAGCACCATTCCAAATTTTATTGATGTTGCATTGCCAAAAATCGAAAACGTAACCACCATAGTTTCCGCTGTATTCTTAATTTTAATGGTGGATGTGGTTGTTAAATACGTTAGGTTTAAAAAAATGGTTCACTAACGTACAAAAACCAACTGTTTAATTATCTACTGCAAACCACTCTGCGTAAGAGGTGGGTGTTTCTCTTAAAAATAAACTGTGTAAGGTAATATTAGAAGGTAATTTAGCTTTAATTAACTCCGCATAATGTATTAACAGGTTTTCGCAGGTTGGCTGAAAAGGTACAATGATTAGCTTAGGCATAAAATCAAATTGAGTAAAGTCTATGTCCATTTTTTCGTTTAAAACCAAGGCATGATCGTATTTATGAACAATTAAATCATTTACAATTTTTTTAATGATACCGAAATCTACTACCATTCCTTCATCAGAATCTGAAGTGCCATTTTTTATTTTTCCTTTAACGGTAACATTTAATTTGTATGAATGACCGTGAATATTTTTACATGGTCCATCATAACCAAGCAAGGCATGAGCCATTTCAAATTTAAATTCTTTTGTAATTCTAATTACTGACATAATACAATAAGGTAATTTTCTGCAAAACTATCATTAATCCACGAATTGAAACCATTAAAGGTTAACTATTCCAAGTTTAATAATTCGTTTTGTAATTTTTTGGTCAACGATTTTACGATAAGTGCATAAGAATCATCAATTAGTTGATACAACATTTTATCACTAACATCAGCATCTATTAAAACCGTATTCCAATGTTGTTTGTTCATGTGGTAACCGGGTAAAACGCCCATGTATTGTTCTCTTAATTCAACTGCTCTTTCAGGATCGCACTTTAAATTAATCGATTCAAAATTATCTACATCTGCTAAAGCAAACATTTTTCCCATTACTTTAAAGACCAATGTTTTTTGGTCGAAAGGGAAACTTTCTGTCACTCCTTTCTTTTTTATGCAATATGCTCTATATTCTTCTATATTCAAGGTTAAAAAAGTTATTAATTACTTAAATTTATTGACTATATATTTTTTCAAGCTATCCGCCAAATAAGGACTTTTCATCGCTTTTGCTAATTTATGTTCGCTTGGTTTTTTACTGTAAATTAATCGATAAACCTCTAAAACACTTAGTTCATTTTCCGGATTATCAATTAATGTAAGCACATCTCCTTTTTTTACTTTTCCTTCTTTTAAAACACGAACATAAATTCCCGGAAATGCTGCCAATCGAAATTGCTTTACTACTTTCTGATTGTTAAACCTCACCCCCATTTTATAACAGGGTTGACGAGGTTGTGTTATCTGTATTTCAGCTTCACCTATTTGGAAAACTGCTCCAATTTTCAATGTCGCTTCATCTAAAAATTCAAGGGTGATGTTTTCTCCAAACAACCCAACAGCTATGTCTAACTTAGGATATTGTTCTGCCCAAAAAGCATAGTGATTGTATCCGTACAAATAACAAGCTTTGTCTTCTCCTCCATGATGTATTCTATCTATAACACAATCATTTTCTACATCGGTTTTTCCTAAATAAATGGGCTTGTTTACTGCTTTTTTAAAGTAACCTGTTTGTTCTTCTTTTCCGTTAACAACAATGGTTTTAGGTTGACTGATATTTACAGAAAGTACTTGCATTACCACATTACTTAATAGGACTATTAGGCTCTTGAGCCATTTTATTATATACCAATTTACTAATTAATTTTGGAAAGAATTTACTTAAAAATACCGCCATTTTTCCTTCAAAAGTTAAAATTAAACGTTGTTTGTTCTTGGCTACTGCTTTGTAAATTTCTTCAGCTACCTCTTCAGAGGTCATCATTTTAGATTCATCTCTAGGCGATTCTTTTTGGGCATTTCCATCAGCAGATAAAGCTGTATTTCTAATATTAGAAGAAGTAAATCCGGGACAAGCAATAAGCACATTTAAGCCTGTTTTTAAATTTTCTGTACGCAAGGCTTCTAAAAATCCTTGCATAGCAAATTTTGATGCTGAATAACCTGTTCTGGCAGGTAAGCCTACAAAACCGGCAATGGAAGAAACACCAACAACTGTTCCTTTAGATTGTAATAAGTGTGGTAAAGCATATTTAGTACAGTAAACTGTTCCATAAAAATTAATATTCATTACTTTTTCAAGTACTTCTACATCCATTTCATTAAACAACGCACGCATAGAGATGCCTGCATTATTAATCAATACATCTATTCTTCCATATGCATTAATGGTTTCCTCAATTAATCTTTCGCAATCTTCTTTTTTAGCTACATCACAAGCTACCTGCAAAACATAGGGAGTATATGGCTTTAGTTCTTCAGCAGTAACACGCAAATTTTCTGTGTTTCGGGCAGCAATTACAATGGCAACATTTTCCTTTGCAAAACGAATGGCACAAGCTTTTCCTATTCCGGATGATGCTCCTGTAATAATAACTACTTTCTCTACCATAATCTGTTTGTTTTTATATCGGCTAATTTATTACTTATAAAATTATTGGCAAAACAATTTAAAGATAGTTGATAACATTAGTTTAAAAAATCTTATTTATATTAAGTATTTTTGAGGCTGTTAATTAATAGAAAACGTGAAGCATGATAATAAAAGAAGTTACGACCAATAAATTAATTCAACAATTCCACCAACTTCCTTTCTCTATATATAAAAATGATAACAACTGGATTCCTCACATCAAACAAGATGTTGAAAAAGTTTTTGACCCCACCAAAAATAAAGCGCATGCTAATGGAAAAATAACACGTTGGCTACTATTTAATAACACTAATAAAGCCATTGGCAGAATTGCCGCTTTTGTAAATTTTGAAACTACAGAGAGTAACGAACAACCCACAGGTGGTGTTGGCTTTTTTGAGTGTATTAATGATAATGAAGCTGCCGCAACCTTATTTAACACTGCTAAAGATTGGCTAACACAACACGGTATGGAGGCAATGGATGGACCCATTAATTTTGGTGAGAAAAACATGTTTTGGGGCTTGTTGGTTGAAAACTTCACCGCCCCTAATAGTTATGGAATGAATTACAATCCTCCTTACTATCAACAATTGTTTGAGGAATATGGTTTTAAAACCTACTACCAACAATTTATGTTTAAGCGTTCTATTGGAGTGCCTACCCAACAAGTTTTTGAAGATAAAAGTGAACGTATTTTAGCTGACGGGAATTACAGCATTGCTAATGTGAAAAACCTCAGCTTAAATGAAATTGCCGATAACTTTAAAACGGTTTACAACAGTGCTTGGGCAAATCATGATAATTTTAAGGAAATGACCACGGCTACTTCCCGAAAAATTATGCAGAACCTAAAACCCATTTATGATCCTTCCATCATGATTTTTGTTTACTATAAAAACAAGCCTATTGCTTTCTACATTAATATCCCTGAATTAAACGAACTGTTTAAATATGTAAACGGTAACTTAAACTGGTGGGGAAAACTTCAATTTCTTTACCATAAAATGGTACACCCTCCGGAAACAATGGTGGGCATTGTTTTTGGTATTGCCAAACGTTTTCAGGGAAAAGGTGTTGATGGTGCTATGATTAAATGGACACATGAAAGTTTATTGAAAGAAAAGCGATATAAACAAACGGTTTTGACATGGATAGGCGATTTTAATCCAAAAATGTTACGAATTGCCAAAGATTTAGATGCAGAAGTGTATAGAACCTACCATACCTATCGGTATTTATTTGATAGAAATAAACCTTTTGAACGCTGTCCTATCATAGAATAAAACTGTTAATCAACCCTTTGAAAAAAAAGGTTAAAAAAAACTAGGATATTCTTTTTTTATAAAAAATACACTGCTATATTTGCACTCCTTTTTTAGGACGACTTGGTAGCTCAGCTGGTAGAGCATTTCACTTTTAATGAAGGGGTCCTGGGTTCGAATCCCAGCCAGGTCACAAAAAAACAAAAAAGCCCTGAAGTTTAAACTTCAGGGCTTTTTTTATCTATTGATTTTTAAAGTCTCTTTATCATTAAAAACAAAGTCATTAAAACTCACATCCCCCTAAAACAACCTCTTATTACTTTCCATCATAGGAATGTACATGATAATCATCATAACACATCTAAAAGTTACTCCTTATAATTTAATTTTATAAACTAACCTATTGAATAACAAATAGTTTTTTTATATATTTGATACTTATTATTTTTAAATTAAACATAAATATCAAATGAAAAAACATATTGTATTTCTATTACATGGCGTTGGAAAACATACTGAAGGTTGGGCAAAAGATCCTATTATAAAAATAAAGGAAAAAATTGATACTATCTTAACTGAAACAAATAAACAACCTCGATTTGAACTTGAGTTTAAAGAACTAACCTACGGTGATATTATTGATGCTAATATGGCAACGATGATAGAGGGTGCAGCAGAATGGGAACCACTTCACAATTTCTTAAGTACCGGATTAGCAGAAAGAAACAATACTAACCACGAACCAGATAATAATAAAGAAAAGATTGTAAGCGGCTTAAGAGATTATGCATTAGATGTACCTACTTATATTTTAAATCCAGAGATTACTGATCTTGTTTTAATTCCACTAGTAAATAATGTAGTTGACACCATTAAAGAAAACCCCGGGGCTAAATTCTCATTTATCTGTCATAGTTTAGGAACTAAAGTAGGGTTCGATCTGATTCATCGTTTATATTCAGGTGGGAGTGATTTTAATGTACTGCCGTCAGGATTGCCCGAAGATGGGTCTCCTGAAATTCGATCATTCTATCAATTAGCAAGTATTCCTGAAGTGATGAATAAATTTGATGCACATGACCGTAACCCAAGCAACACATTTATTAAGGTGTGTAAAATGTCAGATATGGGAGAACAATTTGGAGTGATAACACATAGTTACCGTATCTTTGGTAATAAATTCGATCCTATAGTATGGATTGGATTATCTAAAAATATCTCGCCAACAGTATATACCTCTAAAATTCAATTAGACTATATTGATAGAGCTTGGATGCACGATTTTGACCTTTATTTGGACCATCCTAAAGTGTATTTACCATTGGTAGAAGACCTTTGTAATGTTGTACTTGATTCTAATTTTAAACAAGAAAAAATAACAGCTTATGATAATAGTGATAATAACTTAAACGATGAATATAATGATATATATAGTGAGTTGAAGGACATTGTAAATGAAAATTCAAATGGAATCAATCTTTATAAAATGATTAACGATATTAAAACTATTATTGAAAAATTAAAATTATTAGACTTATGAGAAAATATATTTTAACTTTTATTCTATGCTTAATTGTAACACTTGGACTCCAAGCCCAAGGAGGTAATCAGGTTTTCCTGAAATCGCTACACGATGACATCATTAATAATCTAAAAAAACAAAAAACAAAGGCAGATTCACTCGATTTTATATGGTATGCACAATTAATAAAACCTTTTACCTATGAGAACGAATTACCAGTTTTTTATTTTAGCTATGATTCCTTAATGTTAAATAAGACAAATGATGTTTTAATTAAGGAATGGATAGCGTATAACAGAAGTAAAATTGCCATGTTAATTGACAATGATTCAGTAATCATTAGAACTGAAGTAAAATCAGAAATAAACTTACTTAATCATACCATGTTCAGTTCAACTGTTGGTAAAATGAGAACCTTAAAATGGCATAAAGAATTTGCAGTTTCGGCAAATACTATTGACAGTTTAATAAATACTAAAGTTAAAGCAAATGCAGTTGCATATTCAAAGTTTTTAGATGAGCTATATGAAAAATATGAGAATAAGTATTCGAATGGTTATCGACAAAGAAATCTGTATTCTTTTCTTGCCGATGGTTATATTTATAGAAGAAGAACCCATAGAATGAATAAGCGATATAGCATTGAAAATGATAAATTTCACGATCCATCACGATTTGCTATAACTTTAATATCACCCCCAATACTAATGATGAGTACTAATTCATTTAAAGGCTCATATGAAAAAGGAAATATACTTGGAGCTGTACAATTAATTGGAGCTGACTATTATGTAGATAAGAAATTTAAACACTATATAGGTTTCTCCTTTTTTCATGCTTCTCCAATCGATTCTGAATATGGTTTATGGGATGGCTCTTACGCTGGAATTGAATTACACTGGAACAACAAGATCAATATTGGAATAGGTAGAAGTTATAAAAAGATTGAATATGATGGAGGTGAAAAAATTTGGAGTACTAAATTATTTTTCTCTTACGCTTTGTTTGACAGACTATTTAAGAAATAATTATTCTTCAAGAAATAAAGCCATAATGTACACCGCACTATTTATTATGTTTATGCTTGTAGCTACACATTTCATCTTTACCAAATCCAACGTTACCATTTACCATTATTGTTTAAAAAAACTTTCATTTACCTCTTGACTTTCTCCTAAAAATCAAGTACCACAGTATTTATAAATCCAGTTTTTTACAACAGGATGCTGTCTTTGGACAATACTACTATCAAAACAAAGGCACTTAATTTCATCTCGATACTCTTGTAACTGATTGGGTGTTATCTCACCTAAACTTCTCACAATCAAAAAAACAAGCTGATAGACCTTACGATTAGGAAATGTAGCCTTCACAAGTTCAGAGGCTATTAGTTTTCCATCTCGCTTTATACACTGTACAACATCACCAGGAAAAAACTCCCAAATACTTGATATATCTTCCTCTAAATCTAAATATTGATTTTCCTTTATCTCAAAAATATCATCACCTTGTGATATAGCTGGTACTGGAACCCATGTTTCGGGACCTTCCAACAATCTAATATAAATAGTTTTACTTATTTCCTTCATTATATCAGTATTTAAATCCTTTACCTCCTAATTGGATAACCTCTTTTGTAACATTATCAATGATTAGAGATTTATCAGTACTTGGATTGGTTACGATACTCATTGGATTACCGGGATTAAGGTAATTTGTACCAGTGTGCACCGCACCGTTATGTGTATGCTTGTAGCTACACATTTCATCTTTACCAAATCCAACATTACCATTTACCACTTTTAAAAGAACGTATTGTTTTAAAAAACTTTTATTTACCTCTTGACTTTGTCCTAAAAATCAACTACCTTCGTTTTTTTTTCAGCGGTGTTCAAGCTACAAGCTCTCACTAACAGTGCCGAGCACACCCTTGACTTTGTCCTAAAAATCAACTACCTTCGTTTTTTTTCAGCGGTGTTCAAGCTACAAGCTCTCACGAACAGTGCCAAGGCACACGAGCACACACACTAACTTGGAAACATTTGCTTAACTCTTTCATTCCCTAATTCTTCTAATTTTTTCTTTGTGATTAGATAATTCTTCCCATCAAAGAGTTCAACGATATTAACAAGCTCTCTTCTCAAAAATATCCCGTGTTCTTCAATAGTGGTTATATTGTTTAGTTTTTTTTCATTGTATAATAAAGCTTTTACTAATGCCAAATCATACCAATTTTCATTTAGCTGACTACTTCGTATATCAACCGTTTCAAAAGATTTAGAACTACTAAACCTTAATTCAAAACTATCATTAGTCAATATATCGTAATAATCTCCAAAAGACATAGATATATCTTTGTCAACTAATCTAAAACCATTTGACCTTAAAAAACTATATATAATCTCATTGTTATTCATAACTCTTTATTTAATTAACCAAAGTCCATCAGAACTTACTTTATATCCTTTATTAAACAAATAATTCAATTCTTTTTGATAAAAACTACCTGGCTTAACTTGATTCAGTGGAGTCGATAATCTAATATTATCCCCACGTAAAATCATTCTGTCAAGAAACTTTTGATTTGCAGCCCATTTTTGACTGGCTGTCATTTTATTCCATATATTAGTGGGAATATTAAACCTTTTAGCTCCTAACTGCCCTGCAAGTTTTGTATATGAAGGATAATGTCCCAAAACAGTAACCCCACCCTTAGCAGCTACTTTAATAAGTTTCATACCTCCACTTACTCCAGGTATAAATGGTTCTCCCATACTGGGTGCAACACCTGTTGCATTTCCATCCCAGTCATATATTACTCCATTTTCAATACCTCCATTTAATACCCAATTTACACCACCCCAAAATCCATCAAAACTAGAGGTCTGTTTTGGTGCTATCTCTGCTACTTCTAATTTTTTTTTATTATTCCCCCCTCCATCATTTAAATCACATATTACACAAGCCAAAGGTCCGGAACTATTACCCGCTCCGCGAGCACCCGCTCTAAATTCAAAATCATCGGCACTGGTACCACCAAAGGTAGGTTTATAAAAAGTAAGTGCATATCTGGTACTGTAGCTGGTTTGCATTGTTTTAAAACTTATTGGTCCGTCAAAACTAGAAGAAGTAGTTATCCAAACTTCTTTCACATCTTTTAAAACTCTTCTTCTCATTTCAGCCTCTCCAACCCGGCTCAATTCTGTAAGGTATTCTACATACTTATCTTGGTTTTGTATGGAGGCTTCTAATCCTGAATACCAATTCATAAATTCATCCATCCATTTCGTTCCTGCATAATACCCTGCTGATATAAAGATATCCTCATCATTATCATCAATTCCATTATTGTTTTCATCTACTCCACCTGTTGGGTCTATAAAGCTAATGGGGTTATTACTCATGGCTAAGTAAGGGCTATGGTGCTGGTAATAGGGGTCGGTTCTGAGCCAACGCCCCAAACGGGCATCGTACATCCGCAATGGAAAAAAGTTAAGCCCAGTTTGGTCTAATTCCTGCCCCTGATAACCGTAGTTTACTTTATTAAGTGAACTGATAGAGGTTCTGCCCGGCATGTTCATACCAAAAGGATAAAATTCATTTACACTAAGCACTTCCGGTGCTCCGCCATTTTCTCTAAAGGTTGCTCTTACATTACCTAAATGGTCGTACATAAAATAGCGGCTTTCTAAGCTTACCGGGTCGGGGCTAAACATCCCTATCAGGTTATTGCCTATAATGCTGTAATCTTTAGATATGTTGCTAGTGGCTATATCTTTTTCGTAAGTGCTTATTACATTTCCTCCGGCATCTCTTATGTAAAATACTTCTTTATCTAACACTCCGCTGCTGTTATATATGTATTTTTTAAGGCGGTGTCCGTTAGCATTGTATTCAAACTTTAGGGTGGCATTGCTGCCTGTATTAATTGCCTTTGCCAAGCCATTTTGGTAGTAGGTATAGGTTTTGTTTTCAGTAGCATCGGCAATGAGTTCTCCTATGGCATTATAAGTATAGTTGTTGGCACTTTGGGTAGTTATATCGGTAGTATATCCTGAAGCAGCTACCGCATCGGTTACATGGGTTAATCTATTATTCACTTTTACCACATCATTATCAGGCTGAGTAATAGTAGCATAGTTATAGGTTAAATTATCCATAGCTGTTCCTGTGGTAGTGTTTCCATTTCGGATTAACGTAGCTAAATTACCATTTTTATCGTAAGTGATGTCGCTTACTTTAAACTGATTATTAACATCGGCTGTAAATGTGGGTGGAAAAGGGCAATTGTAAATAGGGTTAGTATTTTGGCTGCACGATGGGGTGTATTCGCCAAAGGTAGCTCCGGTAAGCCAATTAAACTCGTTATAGGTATATTGATACACATTTTGTTTTCCTGAAGGAGTTAAATCTAATCCCAGGGTATTTTCATCTAAATTCCACCTTACCTGGTTAATGGTTCCTGTATATTTTTGGTTGGTTCCTAACCCAAAGTTAATGTGTGTTCCTGCACGTTCATAATCGAACTGATGGTAATCTATTACCATCCCGAAAATATCTGTATTAAACGAACTTGTTCCTTCCCCATCTTTTCCGGGGTCATAAAAAATAGTGCCTCCGCTTGCTTCGCCTAAATTGGGCGAGTTAATGGTTTTTAGTTTTCCATCTATGGTATATACATAATCTACTCCTTGCAATTGGTCTCCTATTTCGGTTCTTTTTAATGGTCCGTGTTGGTAATAGGCATAAGTGGCTTCATTGTAATAAATAACTCCGTTAATACTGGTCTGTACTCTTTTTAATTGCTGACCGGCATCATAGGTATACTGATGTTCAAAATATTCTGTATCGTACTTTTGGTAAATGGTATTGCTTACATTTCCTGCAGCATCGTATTCATAATTAATGGTTTTATAATCGGCAATGGCGGCATCTAAAATATATTCTATGGTCCAGGCTACTCGCCCATACATATCGTAACCATACCACATTATACTAAACTCGTTCCATGTTTTAGAAACTCTGCCTAATAAATGCGTTTGCTTATAGTTGGTATAAGGAGCTGTATTAAACGGGTAGTAAGGAGAGGTACTCTCGTCAGGTAAATCGTATAGGGTAAACGTTTGTTCTGAACAATAGGTATCGTTTAACCCATCTGTTTCATCTACTACTGTTAATACAGAGGTTTCTCCAACATTAAGGGCAGGGAGTTCTTGTTGATTTTGAAATTGCAGTGCTGCACTGTTGGAATAATCATAAATACCGGATTCAATAGGTCTTCCTGCTCTATCGTAATTGACATAACTAAATTTCTCCTCTATTTTTTGCTGTGCATTTTGGGTAAATCTTGTTTTTCCTTGTGTATCATAAACAGACTCTGACAAGCCTTCATCGGGAGTTTCTACAGCAACAAGTTGGTTTAGTTCATCATATTCATAAGTAGAAATTAAACTGTGCGAAATGTTATCGTTGGTATAAGGCCCTACATTATGTTTCAGGCGAACACGCAAATCCATATATTGCAACAGGTGGTGTATCCAATCAGCATCATTAAAAGCCTCATAGTTAGGCAACTGTTGTTCTTTTCTTACCTGAACAGATTTAAGGTTAAAATGAATACCCTCCTTATAGGTGTTTAATTCTTGATTATTAATAGTTATGTTTAAGGTAGAAAATGAGGAATAATCCCAATAATATTCGCAATTGCAGGTTTTATAAATTTTAGGATAAAAATAATAGGAATAGGGTGCCGACTGAACACTTCCATCGTTTTTTACATAATAAGCTGTAGTAGCATCTTCTATAATAACTTCTATTTCCATTTTATAGGTTGCTAATAATACTGGAGGAATCCCTTCGCATGGAGGCGGAGGAGTTATGATACAATCCGGTCCAATATCAACACCCGTTTCACCACAATCCTGTATGCCATTAAAACAGTGTCCGGAGCAAGGTCCGGGATCTACATCTAATGGTATATTAAACCCATCACCTGTAAGCACTTTAAAATTTTGGTCGCCAATAAAAATGCCATCCTGCACTAAAACAGGAACCCTGTTGGCTGTTCGCATATTAAAACTATCTATATCGGTAGTGTCTATACTGGTCATTATTCTTGAATTACTGTAAGTGGTATTTTTTTCCATAAAATCAAGAATATTATTTACCGTAACGAGTGTTTGGGAATTATCGTCATAGCCTATATCATCAAAAGAACCTAAATTATCGCAATCTAAATAACCTATATTTTTTTGACTGGGATAAAATGTTAACTCTATATCATGATTTTGAGTAGTTTCGCTGATATAAATAGTAGAGTTGGTAGTTTTGTAATCATAATAGTTATAAATATTATCGACATAATTTCCGGGGTTTATGGTAAAAACATCGGTTTGGTAATCATAAAAATCATAGTTTTTCCAAGCTGTTTCATAATCCCAAGCGATATTGGGATCTATACCTCTACAATCTACTCCTTCGGGAGGTATGGTTTTAACTAAGCGGCTTTTATAATCATAATAATTTAATGTCCAATGCGAATAATCTAATTTATACTGAATGGCTTGATAGGGCAAATAAGGGCCATAATTCCTTACGGGATAAACATTGTTAATATAATGAGCAGTATAATCATAAGAAATGCTTAAATAAAGTGACTTATTAGCATAATTGCCAATAAAATTAATAGGATATTTATAGGTTCCCGTAATAGGTGTTTGAACAAAGTTATAATCAACCCCACTAACCAATTCTTTTTCATTCATTAAATCTACTATTTTGATGGTTACATAAGCAATGTCACTACATCCTCTAGCTGTATTAAGATTAAATGTTAATTGTTGGGTAGCGAAATAGGGTAAATGAATATTCACACTTCTTCCTTTATAATAATCTAACTTATGCTGCACAGGAACGGTATAACAATCGTTTTCTATTCCGCTGTAGCAAGTAGCTATTACATTTTCTTGGGCATCGGTATAAACCACTTGCTCTAAGCCATCAGCATTGGTAAGTATGGTTTTGGTTAAGTTATTTCTGTAATTATTAAAATTATTGGCAGCATACCCATAAACATAAGTAAGTTCATTACCTGCCACACCATAAAAAACGGTTGTTTCGTGTCCGCTACCCAGTTTAAAATTCTCGCTTATGCCTGCTATTCTTTTTGGTCTTCCTAAGGGATCGCTATAGTATTCTACTCTTGAATAAGGAAAGCCGCTACTTGCTACATAAGATTCTTCATCGTTGTTATTACTAAAGTACCAACCCAAGGTTCCTTTTGTAGTATTGTCAACAGCAAAAGGGTTATCAATTTCTCCTGAGAGGGCACTTGATGTATTGGGTAAATCAAATTTAGAAACATCATATGGGTCTCCGCTATTTGCAGTAATAAAGTTTGACTTATAACAAAAGGCACCGTTATAAATGGGTGCAGAAAGTGTGTTAATTGCTAACCTTCCAAAAGAATCATAGATGCTTTGTTTAGCCATTATTTCATTGGTAGAAAAATTTCTAGCCTGACTTTGTATAGGACGCCCTATATTATCTAAATAAGTAACACCTTCACTAATCACCCATCCATTTTCATTATATAATTTATTGGATAACCAATGATAATCATCATATTGAATACATCTTGACACATGGTTAATAATGAGTTCATTTAAATCAAAAATAATATTATCAATACCAACAGATAGATAAGGCATAATGCTATATTCATAGGTGTCTGATTCGTCTGTAATAAGAGCAACGGCTGTTTCAATCTGATTATTTTCGTTAAAGGTAATCGTAATAGCAACAGAATTAACTTGATTGGTATCTGTAAAATTAATGGTTAGCAATTTGGTTGTATCTAAAGCTGATAATTCAAAGGTATCGGATGTTTGCATATAAAAGTCTCCGTTAACCCCCATTCCGCTAATATAATAAGTAGTAAATTCTTGTCCTACAGGGGTTGCGTCAACGGTAAAGTTAAAAATAGAACCTATATAGGCTTTCATTTTTTCGGTTCCTACCGGTTGATAAGCATATCCGGATAATAATCTAACTTTTTCTGTTGCTCTGTGTACCTGATTTCCTGATTCAGGTTGATCGAGTGTTATTATTGCTTGTCCATAAGTTGCAGAAGTAGCAACAACAATGAAGAATAAACTAATAATGATGTTGTAGGGTTTGAACATTTACTTTAGGATTAAGTACTGCTTAATAAAAATTAATTATAAATTATTTTTTCTCTTTCAACAATTCCTTTAAAAGACCGGTTTGATACTCTATAAGTTTATTTTGTTCTTCAGCTATTCTTTGTTGTTGAGTCAACGCTTTTTCCTGCTTATCCAATTGCTTTTGTTGTGCAATGGTATAAAGTGTTAATTCTTCTATTTTTTGTAATAAAATAGCATCCATTTCTGCTATGTTTATTCCTTTTTCTGCTACTTCTTCGGCTGAAGGTACATTGGGTAAATGACTATACTTGTTAATATGTTCTTCTACCTGAGCGAGTGTGTTTAACTCATAGGAGCTGCTAAAAACAAAATCGGGCCATGTTGTAGATAAGCTAACTTCTACTTCTTCTGCACTTATTTTTCCTGCTACGGCAAGCAAAGAACCGTTTGTTTTAGTGGTTCCTATGCTCATGGTATCAGCAAAATGAGACATGCCATTTACATCTAATGTTCTTATTGGACTACTGGTAGCTATCCCTACTTTTCCAAATGTTCCTACTCCTGTTGATGGCCCTACAAAAAGTGTAGCGGTGTCGCTATTGAACCCTACCATTAGGGAATTAGTGGTGTTATTGTCTAATTTTGTTGATGAGTTTATTCCTCTACCTATGGTCATGGAATTAGTATTTGATGTACTAACATAATCTCCAAATGAATAAGAATTATTACTATTTGCTGTTGAATAATTTCCTATAGAAAAGGCATTATTACCTGAACCTCCTGAATAATATCCAAAGGCATAAGCGTCTGTACCTGTAACGACTGATTGTCTTCCTATTGAATAAGAGTGAGTACCTTCTGCTCTGGAATACGATCCAAAAGAATATCCTTCATACCCTGTAGCTCTTGATCGGTTTCCTATAGCAAAAGATACGTATCCGTTTGCATACGCTTGAACTCCCATAGAAACACTATACTGTCCGCCTGCTTGAGAGTAATATCCTGTTGACATACTATAATTAGCTGAAACACTATTTCCTGTACCTGAAGCGAAACCATAAGTTCCTGTAACGCTATTACTAACTCCTGTAGAAAATGAATAACTTCCTGATCCTGTATTAGAATTACCTGTTGAGCTACTATTATTACTTAAAGTATTTGTCCCATTATTTATTTGTGCATTTAATTTATCACTATTTAGAATTAAACAGCTGGTAATTAATCCTGATATATATATAATTTTTTTCATCGTTAACAATTTTAATTATAATTAAAAAAATAAGAAATAAGCAATGAGTTGTGTTTCACTTACAGCTCCTACTGAATTTATTAATACTTGACTAGTATGGGGGGCTATTATTTTACTGCCTGACTGAACAGTTGCTATAATCACTTCTCCACCTACTTTAATTTGAGTTTCGCTTCCTGCTACTACTTTTTCTCCCCTTACAAATCCTGATACGTCTTTAAATTCGTCCCCCACTACATTACCTAAGGTTTCTCCTTGTGCATTTTTTATTACTCCTGATGAAGTAATTTCACCTATTGGATTGTTCATTGCATCTGTTACTATGCCTGATGAACTTATATTTGCTATAGTGTCTTTTTCTCCTACTACTATTTGTTGTGAAAAAACGGTTGTTGTTAAACCTAACAGCATAATTATCAATAGCGGTTTCATAATTGTTTTACTCATGATTTTAAATTTTAGATTATTGTTATGACTCATTTATATGTTTTTTGTTCCTTACCCCTTATCTCTTAAAGGGAAGGGGATTATTATTTATAATTATATTTAGATGTGTTTATTACTTTTTCACCATTTTGAGTTTCTTTAAATGTTTTTATCTGCTTACCTGCGTTATCATATTCGTAACGTGTATAAAAATTTTCATTGTTAATGGTTGCCATTACTAATCCCAATCTTTCATCATAAACATAACCTGAAAATTGTGCATCAACAGGATGAATTACTAAATCATCAAAATATGTATTTACACCTGTATCAGGATTTTCTAAATAAATTCTAACATCATTATTATTATTTGGTCCTCCGGTAGAAAGATAGTTAGATGGCACCTCAAATAATAAGTTTAATTGTATCCAATTTCCTATTTGAATGCCCTCAGGGCTATCTTTTCGTATATTTTTACTATCGGTTATATTACCATCTAATTCAAAAACTAACCGTGCAGCACCAGGACTATCTTTATGTACCCATACACTGGCAATGTATGTTCTACCCACTTGTATTCCTCTTTCAAAATCTTCTCCTGAAACAGTTACATTGTCTACCACTGCTTTAAACATACCTCCAACACTCGAACTTCCTAATTCTAACATATAGTCTCCTGTATGGGGTTTTATTAATCCAACAGTTGTTTTTTGAACTCCACTACCTTTCTCTATCTCTCCATCAAAATGAATTATGCCTGTTTCTACTTCTTTTACACTTTCAAAACTTGAAAATGCGAAACTGGTATAATTACAATTACTTACTTCAGCTATTTTAAACCTATCATCATAGCCATATTTCATAGCAGAATAATTATCTTTCATGTCTTTCATTTCTACTATAAGCTCTCCATATCTACCTGCAAAAAGTGAAGTTGTAGAAAGTTTCTTCCAATTAAAATTACCGCTAGTTATCCCATTAAAAGCATACGTTTCTGTAGTTGTCCAAAGAGAATTTTCTGATGTTGTAATGTATTTATCATTACTATTATCCCAACTTCTGGTTAACAAAGAATTGCTCCAAGTAGATTTGGTTCCGTCAATACCTAGCCCATTTTGATAATTATGATCAAACTCATAATTATTCTGTTTTTTATATAAACGTTCTTCTCTTACAGGCAATAAAATATTAGCATAAGTATCATCGGTGGTTTTAGCTCCCATAGCCGTATTGGATGAATATGCCATTTCCGTTATTTTAACACTATTTACAGTTGGTGTAATAGTAGCTGTACTTTTGGGAATACCTGTAAAATTATCTCGTCCATCGTACATAATAACGGTAGTTATACCATCTTTAAAATACGTTTGCTTTTTTAAATGAGACATGTAAGTTCTTTTCCAATGAATTCTTTTATAATAAAAGGTTATCAAATGTTCAACCTTTAAAAAATCATAAAAAAGTTCATCAACTCCTCCCTTGGCATCTTCATATTCAAAAATCATTTTATCTACATTTATTCCATTTTTATCGTAATTAGCAATAGCATTTACTCTTCCATACAAAGAATTGTCTTCTTTAACAGTAAAGACAGAATAATTGATTTTATAGTCAGAAATAGGCAATGCTCCTTCATAATAATATGTTTTGGCACTAGGAACGGTAATATTAAAAGCATCAATATTATTAAAAGTGTACTCTGTACTACCTATATTATTGTTAGTTTCTCCTATATACATTTTTACTTTTGTATATCCTACGGAAGCTGCAGCTGCATGTCTATCGATCTGAGCATGAGATTTTTTTAATTGTATTCCATCTAATCTGGCATAAATATCAGGTTCAGTGGTTGCCATACCATCTTCATAAACATAATTTAACTCATAATTTTCTGTTACACTATTCTTTATAGCTATCGTTTTTACTCTTGTTCCTCCGCCATACACATTATCTACTTCTAAATGAACATATCCTTCCACAAAATCAGGAGGAGAACAACTACCTCCGTTATCAAAACATCCTACATTACTCGTTGGGACAAGCTCACTAGGAGAACCCGTAGTTAGCGTTCCACTAAACGAATTAGAGTAATATGCATAACAAGCACAACCAGAATTAATGTATGAGAGAAATACTTTTGTTCTGGTAGAAAGAGGATAATAATAATCTATATCGTTGTTATCAATATATATTTTAGAAATATCAACACTACTGAAAGAACCGGTAAGGTCTGCATAAGTCATTTTAAATACCCTAGTTGGTTTATAAGGCATTCCTCCTTGTCCATCATAACCAATAGCATTGTAACTATCAGATTCATAATCTATACTAATTTCTCCTTTTAAAGGAGTGGTAATTTTTTTTAATGACCAAGCATCTACTTTATCATGATCTGTGGTTAAGTACCTGTTTTTAATAGTATTATCATAATCATCTTTGTAATATCCATATATATCATGAGTTTCATGATTATAATCAGGATTATTAGTTCCATAATTAAACAAATAACTGGGTGTAATTTGTTCATGATTTAATTCATAAGTAGTAAGTTGATTTAATGTTAATTTACCGCTAGCTGATGCATCTGTTGTGCTTACATAACTCCCATTTTTATAAATTTCTTCAGACGTACTTCCAAAAGTGACAGCAGTTTGTGAAAATGTATTATTAATATTATTATACAATTTTTGGCTTAAGTGATAATCATAATCAAATTCAATCGTTTTTAATGCTTTACTTTCTATTATAGTTTGATAATAATTATAATCTTCTGTACTTAGTGTATTTGATGTATTGGCAACGGATGATAAATTGGTAAAAGATGTTGATGTTACTGCTTGTGGTGTTGCGAAAATATTATTATCTGTAATGTCTTTATTATCAAGTAATACAATTTGTTTTAAGAATAGTTTTGGTGTATAAACACCGCTGCCATTAGCTACACTATGTTCATCGCTCCTTACTCCTTTAATAAAAAAAGCTGTTTGAGTACTCGTTTTAATATATTCCGGATAATATAATTCTGAATTGCCTTCTGCTATTACTCCTTGATGTATATAAGAATCAGGGATTTCATTATCAAATGGTGTTTTCCTTGTAGATAAATTTGCGTTATAATTGTAATAGGGAGATTTAAAGTTATAATCACTTGACCATTTAGTATAGTTTACACGTATCCAAAAACCTTTGTCACCCTCATCAGGAAAGTTATTCCCATTACTATCTTCATATCTATAATCTGTTATTGCGGTTAATTTCCAAGTATAAGCATACTTATTTAATTTGGAGTTTTTTGTCACTTTACTAAGTGTATTCCACTGAGTAAATTCTGCTGAGGTGATTTTTTCGTCTCTAGTGTAAACAGGAAGTGAATAATGATAAGTGATTCCGTTTGGAGTAGTTACCCTAAAAGCTCCAATTCCTTTAGGGTCATATTTTGCACTATTATTTCTATCACTATTGTTAATAGTAACCACTTCATAATCAATAAAACCATTTATGTGTGGTCCTGCTGTTGTATGGTGATTATAAATTTGTTCATTGGTAAAATATTCAATATAATTGGCAGCATCATATACATTCAAATCATTATTACGGTTAAACCAATCATTTCTGTTACCAGTTGCATCAGGGTCAGGAAATCGTTCATAATAAAAAGGAGCAGAGCCTGTCTCCGGTGTAGTATAACTCCTCCAAGAGTTATTTACAGAGAGTCGATTTTTAACTTCTGCCATAGGCTCAGTTACAAACCTAAAAATAGGCTTTTTAGAAAATTCTCGCATCACATCATAACTAGCTGCCTCTGTAGTATAATATTCAGTTCTAGATCCATCTACATAAGTATCCGGATATGCGGGATATTCAGCATAATCTAATAAAAAAGGACGCATTTCTCCACTTACTCCCGGACCACTAACATAATAAGCGTCATAATCAGGAAATTGAAATGGGAACTCGTCCTTAGGCATATCTCGTTTTGATACGTATATATCTATTTTTTTAGTAGCCCCTGAAGGTGGTGTAGCATTATAAATATCTGCAAAATATAGTGGTCCAAAATAGCTATCATTATCTGTATTTGACCATGTTGATTGTGAATTAGCTATTTCATCTGTTATGGATTGTGCATTAGTATAATCATCAGGTATTCCTTTAACAAAACGCTTTATTTCTCCTATATTTAAATTCCATCCCAAACCTACCCATGAAGCTTCTTCATTAACTCGTATTCCTCCTGAATAATTAATATCCAATGGAAACTTCTCACCATTTGGCCCACTCAATGTCAACAAAGAAATATTATATTTAAAATCTCCGGTAAATGGATCTACATAATTGGATAATTGTTGTGCAGGAGATTTTGTTTGAGCATTTAACTTATTTAAATTCAAAAACAAAAAGCTTGTTAAGAATACTACTATATATATTTTCATCATTAAAATTTATGTAACAACAATCAAAGTACTTATTATAATAATTTTTCCAAACGTAAATGAAAAATTATTCATTTCAAAAAAATGGTCCATCCATCTAACTAACGGTAGATTTTGACCAATGAACGGTCATTTTTTTATTTTTTTGGATGACTTTTCCTTCCTATTTTTTCTAATTTTCATATAAACAAATAAATATTTTCAGTCAAAACTCACATTATCCTAAAACAATCCCGTATTAATTTCCATCATAGGAATGTACATGGCAATTACAATAAATCCTACAATAACGCTGATAAACAAAATCACAAAAGGTTCGAGGAGTTTTCCAAACAGTTCCGAGCGGTATTCTAGATCTTTGGAGTATTGCTCGTCTAAGTTTTTAAAGATAGCATCCAGCTTATTTACTTCTTCAGCTACTTTTATTAGGGCGATCATCTTTCTCGGAAAAATAGGTATGGTTCGCATGCTTTCGTTCAATAATTTTCCGTGCATAATATCATCTTCTACTTTTTCGAGGGCTTGTTGCAAAGGATAATAATCTATCATCTTTTTTACCAGCTGAATGGAATTTAATAACGGATTTCTGGCACTAATCAGTAAATTCATAGAGTGACAAAAACGGGTTAAATATATTTTTTGAGCCATCTCCCCTACTACCGGAATTTTGATAATAAGTGTGGAGGTAATTTTCCTGAACCACGTTTTCTTTTTATTGAGCATCACAAAAACAATTACTCCGAGTATGAATAATACAATCAACAAAAAATAACTGCTTACGGTATCGGAAGCATCAATTACAAATTGGGTTACTCCCGGTAATTCTTTATTAAAACTTTTAAAGATATCCTGAAACATCGGGACTAAAAACTTCAATAAAAACACCACCATTCCAAAAGCGGTTGCTAGTAATACAATCGGGTAAGACAACGCTCCTGAGAGTTTTCTTTTTTGGTCTATTTTTCGTTTGAAGAAAGTAGCTAAATCGGTCAATACCAAATCTACCCGAGAGCTTTCTTCGCCTACTTTTAGCGAGTAATATTCATACTCGGTAAATTTTCCTGTTTTTTGCAATGCTTCAGAAAAACTTGCTCCGTTAATGATGTCATTTTTGATGCTTTCCAGCAGCTTTTTATCTTTGTCTTTTTCTGTCTCTTCCACAATCAACTCCAACGCAGTTTTAATGTCTGTTCCTGCGGATAACAACAAGCTGATTTCGGAATAGAATTGTTCTTTCTTTTTATCGGGATAGCTTTTGCTAAAACTAATGTCTTGATTGAGCAATTGCAATATACTGCTTTTCTGCTGCTTTTCTTTAGCTGCTACGGGAACGGTTGTGTTAATATGAGATACTTTAATTACCATACTTATTCTTCAATTTTAGCGATTGCTCCATAGTTTTTATAGAAAGAAAATTCGTTGTCTTTCACCTTCATTGTTACAAAGTCAACCACTTGTTCTTCTTTAAATTCAGCTAGGGTATTGATTAATATATCTGTTGCTGAAAAGAAAAATGTATCGGTTTGAAAATTTATGTTTCTCAATACATATTCATGCTCAAATTGGTAATTAATGGTTTTATCTGTTTGCTCCATAGAAATGGTGTAATCATTTGTTTTAACTACTTTTTTCGCTAATTCAAAATCACGACTAATGGTAGATGAGAACTCAAAATAATCTCTGACATCAGCTTTTATAGTATTGAGTTTGATGTACTGCTTATTGACAAATATATAAACAGAGTAAGCTGTGCTCATTACTACCCCAGAGATAATAATGGCAACCATAATTTCTAAAAATGAAAAAGCTTTAATCCTCATAGCTCAATTTTGTTTCCCGCAGATAACACTGATTATCGCATATTTTTTTCTCGCAAAGACGCTAAGACGCAATTTATTTCTACTATAACTCATAACTCTTGATTCATTAGTATTATTTCTTTGCTTTCAAACAATTTTTCTTTGTCTTTATAGGCTTCTATTTGCAATATTTTTAACTCTCCGGATAAGGGATGTGCTACTATCATTTTTTCAATAGTCATGTTTTCAAAAGTGATGGTTTCATCTAAATACCTGCTTTCTTGCAATGTTTCGTTTCTGATGAGTTTTGCCAGTGCTGCTGCTTGCTGTTTTTCCTTGGTAATTCCGGATGAGGCAATATTGATTAATGTAACAGATGTTAACCCAAAAGCAATCATCACAATAACCATGGCTACCATAGATTCTAATATGGTAAATGCTCGTATTTTTTTTAGTTTAACCATTTAATAATTTGATGTTGCTGAATGGTTTCTGTTAATGCTACGCCTACAAAATGTTCTGATAATGCTGTTCTGTCTATCACCACATCCATCAGGTGATTTTGATATACGGATGAAGGTGTTTTTAGTAGAAAGTTGTTGCAAAAAACACCTCCAGTAACTTCGCCTCTTAATTCGAGCATTTCGGAAGCATAAATTTGTCCCATTATTTTACTGTCATTGCCAACACTTACCAAGGCTTGATTTTTTCTATCGTAATTTTCATTGTATAAAAAAACAGCTCCTTTTAGTGTTACATGTTCAGCAATACTGATTTTTCGCTGCGTGGTTGAATTACCTTTTCCTAACACTGCCAAGACAGAAGGGTAATTGAGTTGACAATTTTCTTCTACCACAATGGAATCTTGAGCAAAAAACTGAGCATTGATGCTGCTGTTTTTTTCTATGATAATTCCCTTGGCATAACAGATGATGTTATTGATGTTGGAAGAGGTTTCGATAATGATGTTTCTATCGGAACGAATAATTACATTTCCCTCAATTGTTTTATTGGCTAAGGAAATGGTAAAGGGAGAGTACAACACCAAGGTATTTTTATCAAATGTATTGGTGATGGAATCTTGTCCTAAAAAAACCTCATAATCAATAATACTGTCGTTATTGGAATTCATAAAACGATGGTAATTTTCGTCTATTAATTCTTTATTGATTGAAGGAAGGTTTTTATTGCTGTTTTTTTTTATCCCATTAATTAAGCGTTGGCCAACAAAGCTTTTTCCTTCTATGTAAGCTCTTTTTACCCCTGATTCAGGCAAATAGCAATCTCCTGTAATGATGGTAAGTCCTGTTAAGGATAATGGTTTGTTTTGCTCGGCTAAATAGATGGCTGTTTTTTCGCCTGCATTTAAATTCGCACCAATTAGTGCTGTTTTAGAGGCGTTTTTATTTCTCCAAGTTGCTTTAGAAGAAATGACATAAAAAGCTCCCCAACTTTTTTTGGTTAAAAAAACTTCATGTTGAGCATCTGCATATAAATCAATTTTGGTCGCTTGATTTAAAGGAAGTGTTTGATTAAAAACCAATCCGTAATTGATTCCTGAATACACATCCTGAAAAAGCTGATCTTGTTTAAATGCTCCTAACACATAAAAATTGTTATAATAATTCACCAAAATAATAGAGGAAGTAATGATTGAAATAACAATCACCAAGAACATCGCATATAGTAATGCTCCTGCCTTAATCATCTTTCTTTTTTTTAGTTTTTTTCTCTTTTTGTTCCTCGTTTTTGCGAGCATCAACCTTCGGTTCTTTTACTTTTTTGGTTATTGGTTTTTTGTCTGTTTCATCTTCGGTTTTCTTTTGCCAAAATTGCCACCATTTTTTATTCATTTCTTTATCTTCTTTATTCTTAGTGTTTTCTACAGCCTCTTCTGATTTATTTTTTTTAGTTTTTTCTGTTGTGTTTTTGGTTTCTTTAGCGTTTTTTTCTTTTGACATTACTTCTTTGCCATTTTTATAGTTGGTAACACTAAAAATAGTATCGTTTTGATAGGTAATGATTTTTCCATGCAGTTTGCCTTTTTTATACCTTCCTTTTTCTACCACTTCTTCTGCTTCATACTTTAAAAATGAACCGTGTAATCTCCCCGATTTATAGCTGCCTTCTTCAATCACTTTCCCGTCCACATACAATTCATAATTTCCATTTTTGTAGCCTTTATTCCATTGGTAAATAGTAGCTAGTTTTCCTGTTTTTTCCCATGTTTTCCATTTGCCTGTTTTATATCCTTTTTTAAATTCTCCTTTGGCGATTAAGCTTCCATCTGAAGTGATTACCTGATAGTCGCCATCTAACAATCGTCCTTTAAATCCTCCTTGGTTCACTTTAATGGCATTATTCTGATACCAATAATAATCAATGTTGGTACTCAATCTGATTTTTTTCTCTTCTAATAAAACAGTAGCATTAACAGATGAATCTTTATAATGCACACTTATATCTCTATGAGTTACTTCTTTTATTTTTTGAGCATAGATAAATGTTCCAGAAAATAAAAAAAATGCTACTACGGTAATGATATGTTTCACTGCTAAGTTCATTTGTTTATCGTTTTTTGTTCGTCTTGAAATGAAACGGTAATAGTCTCTTTTTCAATTTTAACTACTTTTAGTTCGTTCAATGTTGTTCCTTCTTTTACGATGCGTTCTTTGCCTTCAATATTTACTATTGCTACTCGTCTTTCTGAGTTATTATTTTTTATCATTCCTTTGTATTGTATGGAAGGCCATTTAAGTACTGTTGGAGGTGTGTGTTTTTTAGTTTTTGAAGTACCATTTTTAGTTGCAACTTGATAATTTACTGTTTGAACCCTCTTTTGGCTTAAAAATGGGTCTCTGTAATTGGCAACGATAGAAAAAGTATCTTTTTTTATTTCGTCAATGTTAATAATAGTTTTCTCTTCGGTATTCGCATAACTAGGTGTTGAAAAAAAATAACCGTATAACTGGTAAAACACAAAGCCCCATACCAAAATCACTATGAGCAATAAAATGTAGATATTTTTTTTCTTCTGCTGCATACTTACTGTATGGTTAATTTTCTGATGTTACTCATAGGTCCGATGTTTCCTGCTGCATCTGTAGATTGAACTCTCCAATAAAAAACACCAACGCCTAATGAATCCTGATGAGATGTGCCAACAGCTTGTGCAGATTTTATCAGGTTGGTTGCTGAAACATCTGAATAAAAGAAAATAGCATCGGTTAATGCTGTTCCTGTGTTTGCTCCTTGTGTCCAGGAGTAAGTATGATAACCATCACTCAATGTAGCATTATCAGCAGGAGCAACTAAGGTAACCATATTCGGAGAAGTGGTATCTATAGTGAGTGTTCGGATAGAAAATGCAGTAGAAGTATTAGAGGTAGCATTTCTGCCTTGAACACCCCAAACCAATGTTCCTTCAGGTAAGGTAGCAGTAATTGAATTGGAAGTGGTTATTTGTGGTCCGAAAATTAAGTTTCCTGTCCATGTATTTTCATGAATTTCTATTAAATAATCATCTGCATTTAGAAGGTTATTCCATGTAAATGTGATGTTATCATTATTGGTAATATAATTATCAATAGGAGCACTTAAAACTATTTGTTGGCTACTGATGTCTAATGAGCTATCAATGGTTACGGTAAATGTTGAAAAATTGGTTTCACTACCGTTGTTCATTCCTTTTACTCTCCACTGAAAAGTTCCGGGATATAAAGTATATTCAAATTTATTTTTGGAAATGGTAGTATCCAACAAAAATTTGGTTACGGAAGTAAAACTTCCTTCAACTACTTGCATGTTATATTGCTCTGCACCGTCTAACCAATTCCACCAAAAGGTATGGGTTAATTGTATGGTTGTTAAATTGTTGGCAGGTGCTAACAAAGTAATCGTTTCTTTATCAATGTCTTTTTCAATAAGATCGTTGCAGGCAATAATTGTTGCCAACAACAAAGTGATGATACTGTAGTTAACTATTTTCTTCATGGTTTTCAGCTTTTACGTTTTGTAAATAAATGGTAGAATTTAATTTTCTTGTTCGTGTTCTAAGTTCATTACTTATCTTAAAATCTAAGGCTACCAACTTTCCTCCTTGGTAGTTATTTTCTATGAAATTACTTAGTTTGAGTAATTGAATAAAGTCTCCTTCTACAATTACCAGTGCTGTTTTAGTGGTATATCCTTTATCTGATATGGAGAAAGGTTGAGGAAAGTCTTTCAACACCAAATTATTGGTTTGTACATAGCCTGTTACAGACTCTAATAATAATTGATGTACATCTAAATCATGAGCTACTTGAGTGCCTATTAATTGTTCTATTTTAGCTAATTTTTGTTTGATCACCGCAATTTCTTCGGGTGCATTTTTGTTATTGGCTACTTGTTCTTCCATCACATCGGTTTCCATAGCTAAATCAATGGTATCAGACAAGGCTAATTGGTACAATACCACCATAAATACTCCACTTATGATTAATACATATTGCAACTTTTTTTTGTATGTCAGTTTATTCATCATTGTTTTATCACAATTTGTAATTCAAATTCTCCCGGTGTTTTCAGGTTATCTTGTATAAAGGAGATGATATTAATATCATTCACCCATTCGTATTTTTTTAGTTTTTTTATCCAGTTATTTAATTCAATGCTTCTGCTTACCGAACCTAGAATCTTAACTGTATTGTAGGTGAAATGTATGTCTTCTGCTTTATTAATTCTTTTGGTTAATGGATTAATAAATAACTGATTCAACTGAATGGAAGCAGGTACACTCATAGCAATTTGATCGGCATAGAAAGTAATTTTAGCTGCTTTGGTTACACCACTGTTTTGAATAAATTCTTCTTTGATGAGCAGCTCTTTTTTTAAGATTTCTAACTCATCCACAAATTGTTGTTTGCTGTTTAGTTGATATTGTAACTCATTATTAGCAGATTCATAACTGTTGGCTATCATCATATTTGAAATAGTAAACACAAAGAAAAAAGCCAGCAAACCAAAACCCACTGCCGTATATTTATTCTTATGCAAATATTCTTCCCTAAAATAGGTTACTTCTTCACATGCTATTGGATGAATTTTAATTGGTAGAATAAAATGGCTTAATGCTGCACTAAAAGCAATTAATTCATGTGAATTAACGATTTCTCCTTCCATATTGTACTCTTCTCCTCCGGCAACGCTTCCTAAACTGTCTATCTGATTAATATGATTATCTGCTATCAGCAATTCATGAGTAGTAGTAGTAATTACTGATTTATTTATGAGTGAAATGCAATTCTCTATGATAAATGGTCCTAAATAAATTTGAACACCAAAAAGATGTAATGATTGTATTTTTTCAATCAATGAATTTAATAGGTCTTTTCGAGCTATAGAAACCCAAGATTCAAAAGTGGAAATAGTTGTTTGTTGTAAATAAAAGTCTTTTAATGTTGCATTTGGAAGTACTTGATTTAACAAATCCTGCTCAGACAAATGTTCGTTTGTTTTTACTTTTTTGTGTACTACGCCTTTACCTCCAACAGCAAAATACAAAGGAGCTTTCTTAGTGTTGATTTTCGCTAATTCTTCTAAAGAAATATCTGTAAACTTACGAGTTATCTGTACGCCTTCTTTATTCGTTGACAATACTAAAGCAATAAGTGTGTAACTGTCTTTGGAGTTATAAATCACCTCAACACCAAAAGCAGTTTGTCCTCTTATGAATTGATATTTATCTAAAAAATTGAGCATTAATAAATGACTGTGGGTTTTATAAAGATGTTGAGTTTACTTCTTGATTTTTCTTTGGTTCTGCTGCTAAAAAACCATTTGATAACAGGAATACGAGATAAAAAAGGCACGCCACTTCCCGATTCTCGAGTAGCTTTTTCTTCTAATCCGCCCAACAATACCATTTCTTGATCTTTTACTCTTATATAGGAGGTAAAATCTCTGGAGACACTTCCGGGAGGAGCTCCTGGCTCTATTTTTTCAGTAAAATCCGATTGATTAACAGATATTTCTAAGGTGATTTGATCATCTCCAGATACAAAAGGTTTTATGGTAATTGATAAGTCAGCATTTACTGATTTATAAGTCTTTGTGGTAATGTTTTGAGTAGATGTATTCGTAATTACATTGTTGGTTTGTTCAAAATAATATTCTGTATTTCCAATACTCATGGTGGCTTCATGCCCATTAAGAGTAGCCAACTTAGGGGTAGATTTTACATTCAAAATTCCTTGTGATTCTAACGCCTTAATATTCACATAAAAATTAGGAGTTACTTTCCCCAAATTCAATATACCATATCCATTAAAACTCTCTATTAAATCATTAATAGAAGAACTACTCAACGACATATTGGTTTCCGGGAAAACTTTTCCTCCTGTTTCAGTAGGCTCATTGCCCAAACCAACTTCTATACCTGTTGAATTGGCTCTTTTGTTAGAATAATCAACTATCATCACTTCTATCAATACAACGGGAACTACTTTATCTATTTGTTTAATGAATAGTTCTATTTCTTTGATTTGAGGATGAGAACCACTTAAAATCAAACTATTTAAATCAACAAATTCTTTTACATCCACATTTTGCTTGATGTTAGCCGGAATATTCTCGGTTACCTTTTCAACTGATCGGTGTTGTAACTGAATGACTTTCGTCATCCTTAACCCTTCTGTTTTTCGTTCTCCAATAATGTAAATACCATCTCTATACTCATAAGTGAGTTCTGTGCCTTGAAACAAATTTTCTAACAAGCCTTGAAAAGTGGTTGACTGCACATTTACTGTAGTTTTATCTTTAATATCGGAAACAAAATAGTAGTCTGTTCCTGTTTCACTTGCCACGCTTTTAATTACATCTGCAATTTGTACATCACTTCCAAATACCGAAATATCTAAATTGCTTTTAGCATTAAAACTAAATTCTTCAGCAATACTACCACCTGAGTTACGATTGTTTATTTTATTAGCTTTATTGGTGTTTCTATTATCAGTTTTATTGTTATTATTTTCATTGGTGGTGAAGCTTTTATCTATCAAATAAAATCCATCTTCTGTTTTGGTAATACTTAAATCATTAGCGATACCAAATTTTTCCATCGCATTATCAAAAGGCATGTCTTCTATATAGCTACTTACCAATTTGGGGGTTACTCCCGAAGCCAAAACCATGTTCTTTTTCGATTTTTGAGTAATCAATTTCGCTACTGTTTCCAAAGAATCATTGCTTAAATCTAAAGACAATTTATCTCCATTCTTATCATAATTAATTTGAAGTTCTTTTTTAGACATTTCAACAACAATCGGTTTGGGAGGGCTGTACCTTACAATAGACATGATGCTTCCAATAAAATTAATACTCAAGTCATATTCTTTGCAGATAAAAATCAGCACATCGGAAACAGTTGCATTCGCAAAATTGTTTACCACCTCTTGCTTAATGGCAGGATCAACACTAATGTTCAACTTATGAGCATCTGCAATGCCTCGCATGAATTCCTGAATAGAAACTCCGCTTACCGACATTTGTACTTTTTCTTCCAATCCCGGCATTTCAGCAGTCATAGCTGAAAGTTGGTTTTCTATTTGTTTTATTCTATCGTTGGCATAGGTGGTTACACTCAATAACAAGCAACTCACAATTCCTAATATGTATATTAATTTTTGCATCTATTAATAATTACTCATTAACATGGCATAAACTTCATCTATAGAGGTCTCGCCTTTTTCAAACAATTCAAAAGCATTGTCCATTAGTTGATTAATTTGTTTGGTTTTTAATTCTTCTCTCACATTAAATTTTTCATTTTTTATGCATTCTGATAATTCATAATCAATGGGAATAACTTCATATACTGCTTTTCTTCCTTTATACCCTGTGTAAAAACATTTTTCACATCCTACAGGTTCAAAGTGTTGTTCCACTGCTCTCGGAGCTTTGTAGTTATTAGGAAATAAGCTTGCATCAAAAGCTTTTTGTTCTTTACAATTGGGACATAACAGTCTTACTAATCGTTGAGCAACACTTAGTGTTAAGGTATTTGCTAATAAATAAGAAGGCACCCCCATATCCACCATTCTGGAAATGGTTCCCCAAGCGGAATTAGTATGAATAGTAGATAACACTAAATGCCCTGTTAAAGATGCTCTTATTGCCATTTGAGCGGTTTCTCCATCTCTAATCTCTCCCAACATAATTACATCCGGGTCTTGTCGTAAAAATGAACGTAAAGCGGAAGCAAATCCTAATCCGATGTCTTCTTTAAGTTGTACTTGGTTAATTCCCTCTAGGGTATATTCAATTGGATCTTCAATGGTGAGTAAATTGGTTTTTTCTTCATTTAATATTTTTAGTGTTGCGTATAAAGTGGTTGTTTTCCCAGATCCTGTTGGTCCGCTAATGAGGATAATACCATTAGGTTTTTTGATGCCTTCCAAATAGTCGTAGAGTTGTTTTTTGTCGAAGCCCAATGTATTGATGTCTATGTCTGTAGCATCTTTGCTTAACAAACGCATTACTATTTTTTCGCCATGCAAAGTAGGCAACAGCGAAACCCGTATATCAAACTTACTTCCTCCATTGGTGAAGGTAATCCTGCCATCTTGAGGTAATCTTTTCTCAGCAATATCTAAGTTGGCTTTGATTTTTAATTTGTTGACCAATGCAGGGTAATCATTGGCAGGAATCACATATTTTTCAATGAGTTTGCCGTCTATTCGAAGCCTTACTCTGCAACGCTCTTCATATTTTTCTATGTGAATATCGCTACATCCTAAATCATCTGCTTCGGCTATTAGTTTATATACAAAATCTTCAGATTGGTTGGCATCAAAACTGATGGTTTCTGCTCTTTTATTTTTATAGGTCAATCTGTAGTATTTCCCTAATGTCTGATGAATCAGTTGCGTAGATGTAGGAATAATTTTGATGGTTTTACCAAAAATCATTTCCAATTCATCACTTAAACTGGAATCCATTTTATCTTCATCAGCATAAAAAACAAAGACATCTTCATCCATACTTTTAGGTACGATATGATAGTGCCACGCCTGATCTGTGGAAATGGTCTGCTGAATTTCAGCACTCAGTGGTATGTGTTTACCTTCATTCATTGATAATCAATAAATCTTGATACAGGTGAAAAGAAGTACTAAATTGCTGCACAAGTAGTACTGCTATTAACACTAAACTCATTGCTCCTGCTAAAGGAATTAAGGTGTTTTGTTGTTTGCGAAAAAGCATTACTCCTCCGTAAATAAGTGTTATTAGGAAAATGCTTCCTATAAAAAATACTACAAAATTGATGGGAGAAAATAAGGTGGTTAACACGATAAAGAAAAGTACGTCTCCCAAGCCTAAATAAGTGTTAATGATATTTTTAATTCTTTTCTCTTTTACTGAAATAATAAGCGTTACCCCCAACAAATTCACCAATACCAACAATAAATTTATTACTGAAAAAATAGTCAATTCTTCTATGTTGATGGTCATTAACGCATTTACAACGCCTACAATTAAAAGCAAAGGAATTAAGAACCAACTGATGGCTCTGCTTTTAAAATCTTGATATACTACTACCAACAAAATAGTTATTAATATGACTAATAAAATAGGCTGCATTAGTCTTTTATGGTTTCTGTTAGTTTTCTATCCTGATTGATTTCCCAAACATTGAACACGCCATCGCCATCAAAATCTTGTACGGCAGTTGCTCTTGCGGTAAAAGTGGTAGTACCTGCTTCTACAATTTCTATTTTGTATCTTGCTCCACCCTCTTCTGTCACCAAGGTTTGTTGGTCAAAATCTATTTCTTCTAAATCGGGTGAGTATTTAGAAAATTCCAAAAAATATAGTCGTTGTAATGAATACAAATGTTCTAACTGTGTTTTTGCTTCTCCTTGTTTGGCTTTGGTAACGGCTTTCATAATGGATGGTACTGCCAAAGCGGTTAAGATACCTGCAATTAATATAGCTCCCATGATTTGGAGCATAGAATAGGCTTTTAATTTTTTATGTTTCCTCATTTTTATTAGTTTTTTAGAACTTCTAAATTAGTAGTAGTAGAAATCTAAAAAATGGAGTGGTTCATTTTTTTTTTTAACGGTAAGAGAGCCAATTCTTGCTGTAACTTTCTTATTCAATAAAATAAAACAATAAAAATATTGGACTATATGTGTGTTTATTTCGATAATATAAATGTAAACACCAACATACAAGCAAAATAAACTAATAAATTTAGAGTAAAAAATTGTATTTTAAATAAATATATATATCTTAGCATTGTGTTAAATTGTGCGGAACTTATGTCTGTTCCCTCAGATAAATTAAAGCTAATGATACAATCATACAGTACTCCTAAAAAAGAACATCAACCTATTTTTTCTGCTCCTAACAATGTTTCTAAAAATAAACAATCTGTCCAATTTAAGGACAATCGTCCTGACGCTACAACACAATTAAAGGTACAGCAAATAGCCAACCAGCCAATTCAACGACAAGAGAATAAAACCGGTATGCCCGACAATTTAAAATCTGGGATTGAAAACTTATCGGGAATGGATATGAGCGATGTTAAGGTTCACTACAATTCTGCCCTACCCGCCCAACTACAGGCTCATGCTTTTGCACAAGGCAACCAAATTCATATTGCATCAGGGCAAGAGAGACATTTACCACACGAAGCCTGGCATGTGGTACAACAAAAACAAGGAAGAGTTGCTCCTACCAAACAATTAAAAGGAAAAGTAAATATTAATGACGATACAGGTTTAGAGAAAGAAGCGGATGTAATGGGGAGTAAAGCTCTTCAGGAAAGTATTTCGTCCTTTCAGAGTCCAGTACAGCGGATAAAAGAAAAAAATGTCTCATTTACTACAAGCATTGTTCAACGCGTGCTAGTACCAGGAGACCCTGCTCCAGGAATGGGTGCTGTCTTGGGCAAACGTTTTCAGGGAATTATAAATAGCAGTGAGGCAAATCCAAGTTATCATGACCTTTTACAGGCGGTTACCGCCTCTTTGAACGCTTTCACAAATGGAATACCAAATCCACTGGTAACTGTGAATGACTGTGCTAAATATGGAATTCGTCAGGCAATTGCAGCCGGAACCTTGAATAATGTACAAGCTCTGACAAATTTTGTAAATACTGCGCAGTTGTTCTCAAGTGGACAAGTATTGCACTTAGGACTCAATCAAGGCAATGTTGATACACTAATTGAAAATGAAGTGAAACAAGCACTCCATGATGCCTTAAAAAGTGTTACAAATCAAAATATAAATGTGTCTATGGGAATGTCTGATATAATCACAGTCATTCGAAATAATATTCAGGGATTAACCATTCCTCCACAAACCGCACAACAACTTTTTTCCATTGCTCTGAGCCGTGAATTACAAGCCACACCTGTTACTACTTTTCATACTTATCTGCGTTTTAAAGACAGGGTATTAAATAATAGGCTACCCGCTGTTATTGAGATATATTTCCCGCAATTACCGGGAACAGTCAAGCAGAATATGAGTACGGTTAGGCAGGCTAGTCGGCTAGCACCACAACGATTTACTTACTGGGAAGCAAGCTACCTTAAAAGCACACATACAGGATTGGCCGATGCTCAAATGGCTCTTTCCCACGTTAACACGCCTAACACTATGAATTTTGATGATTTATCAGAGTCTTATCAGAGTGTTACTGGTGAAACAGGTAATGAACATCTTGCCAGAAATCCACAGAATGCTGCGTTCAATGAGCTTACAAATCACAATAAAATCTTATTGTCTCAATTATTACAACTCATGCCTGTGGTTCAAGCTATGCTGGATGCAAGACAGGGACATGGCTTGGATGCTCCAAACGTTAATCCACAATGGCAAAACCCTGCAATATTGGTCAGTCAGGATAATCTTGTATCTGCTGAAGAAGCTCAAGCGATACAAAACCCTGGTCATAAAATGCAGGTGCGCATCCGTACAGCGATGCGTAAAATGAATAATCTCGTTGATCGACAAGTACTCAGGCACAATGGAACACCAAACATGATATTACACAAAGATCTAAATGTACTGCAAGTACTTATGCAAAAAAAGTTGGATAATATTATGGGATTCAGGGCTTTTGCTAATGACTCAGGCAATCAGGTTAATGTAGGTCTGGATGAAAAAATTGAAGTTTTAATGCATGAAATGGGTCATTTAATAGAAAACAATTTGGGTACAAAAGAATGGTTAGATATTGAGAGTCTGCTCCACATGCGCCATAATAATGCTCCTGGAGGAAATCACCTATCTCACGTCTATGACACTGGAATTATGGCACAGGGTGTGGCCTTATTACTTCCAGGGCAAGCTCGGAGTGAACCAGCTTATAAAGGGAACATGCCAGCGACAGGAAGATATTCGGCAAAATATTATGACTGGGGTTCCACAGAAGTTATGTCAATGACGATTGAGCATTTTGGAAGCCCTCAGAAGGCACTTAATTTAATTCAAAAGGATCCACTGCAAGCAGCAATAATTTTACGCTCTCTACAACCAGCGCAATTTCAACAGTACGTTGTGGGAGCTGTTCCTCAAGTAACAAATTGGTTGCCGTGAAAGATATAGTGAATAAAGGAGTAACAGAAGCTTACCTAGCCGGCATCTTTCTCTTATTATTATAACTCAACAAATTATTACTAATGATACAATCACAAACTAAGCTGAAAAAAGAACATTCGCTCATTTCATCTCCTAATAGCACTTCAAAAAATAAACAAGCAGTCCAATTTAAAGATAACCGACCTGAATCAACTACACAACTAAAAGTACAACAAATGGCTAATAATGCTGTTGTTGATGCTCCAATACAAAGAAGAACCAACAAAACCGGCATGCCCGACAGCTTAAAATCGGGAATTGAAAATTTATCTGGTTTGGATATGAGTGATGTAAAAGTACACTACAATTCTTCACAACCCGCTCAATTACAGGCACATGCTTTTGCTCAAGGTAACCAGATACATATTGCATCAGGACAAGAAAGGCACCTTCCTCACGAAGCATGGCACGTAGTACAGCAAAAACAAGGAAGAGTTGCTCCTACCAAACAACTAAAAGGTAAGATTAACATTAATGATGATGCTGGATTAGAAAAGGAAGCTGATGTGATGGGGGCAAAAGCAGTTCAAAAATCATCATTATCAGAAAGAAGCAATTATCCATCAACACTTAAATCTACCCAGTCTACCCATACAATTCAACGAAATGTCACTGTTAGAGATCCAGAAAGAAATTACAACAATCTACATAGACTTGTCATGCTAGTACGTAATGCCATCATGTCTGTAGTTGATGAACATAGAGAAGAACCTTTTTACCAAAGGGTAGCAAAAGACATGGAATTTTTCTTTCAAATAGTTAAAGAGTTATTTGAAAGTAACCCTGTTTATGACAAGATGAAAGATTTTACCGATGAAATCATTCAAACTGGACTAGCTAAGTCAGATCTTGATCCAAACAAATATACAAAAGAAGAATGGGCGTTACTGCACCGAATGGAATCAAAAAGTTTCTTAAGATTCGTTAATGCTAAAGAGGGACAAGAGCACGAAGAAGGAGTTAAGGCGATCTATGAAGAAACGAATTCAAAATATAATCCGACTACTTTCGGAGCAAGGCATACGTGGGAAAGCAATACCGAATGGTTGATGTATGTATTAGAACATTTTCCAAAATTAGTCATTACTGACGTCCCCCTTACGATCAACAATATTTTCAGACAAAAGAGTCATACGTCAATGATTGCAAAAGAAGGAGAAAGAGATTTTAGATTCTTTAGCGCTTACGGAAGGGAAATTGCTGCTTTACTTTATGAAGGATATGTACCGATCAGTACTAATACAGTTGGAAGAGATTTTAAAGCTCCCATAACCGCCATAACGATGATCAATCAAAGACTTTTACCTCCCACTGTATTGGATGCTGTTTTAAAACGGGTTAAAGTTAACTTGGATGTAGCCAAATGGATTTCCAAAGGAGTCTCTTTAAATGATTTAGGCCGGGGAATTGGGGAAAAACTTATTATCAAAAAAGCGCTATCATTTTTTCATCATGCAGGTATCCCAACAACTATAGAAGAACTAGGTGACTTTACTCCCGGCACAAGTGGATATCAGGAAAAAAGTTGGGCCAACCGAAATTTCCGACCTACACAAGAAGTTCCTAGAGAATTATCTCCCGAAGAAGTCGTCATACAATATTTAAGGGAAATTATACCCTCTAAAGATTTTGATTGGGATGAGAAAAATGATTGGAAAGCATTATTCGCTAGATATAGTTCTGAATTAAAAGCGATTGGAATAAATGGATGGACAGGTTTAAAAAAACAAGCTACGATCCATAAAAGAGACCTTTAACTTACCTGAACCTTAAACCTGAATAGAAATCATGCAACGACACAATATAAAAGCAAAAGACATTTCCCCGATCAGCAACCACGACACAAATTCTAGGAGTAGTCAATCTATTCAATTTAAAGACAATCGCCCTGAAACAACTGCACAATTAAAAGTGCAAAAAATGGTAAATCAGCCTATTCAACGACAGGAAAATAAAACAGGCATGCCTGATAACTTAAAATCTGGAATAGAAAATTTATCTGGGTTAGATATGAGTGATGTAAAAGTACATTACAATTCTCCTCAACCGGCCCAACTGCAAGCACATGCTTTTGCTCAAGGTAACCAGATACATATTGCATCAGGACAAGAAAGACACCTTCCCCACGAAGCCTGGCATGTGGTACAACAAAAACAAGGAAGAGTGGCTCCTACCAAACAACTTAAAGGGAAAGTAAATATAAATGATGATAGTGGGTTGGAAAAAGAAGCGGATGTGATGGGAGCTAAAGCCCATAATCAATTGACAGCCTCAACAACAAAATTAGATGTTAAAAATATATCTTCTTCCAATTCAATTCAAAGGATGCGAAGATATAATCCTATGAGGGGAGCAAATAATACTGTTGTGAGACATGCATGGTACCAACCTTATTTACCTCAAATTTATTTTTTCTATAATCAGATGCGACATTTTGGGGTTAATAATCTTTTTAATTTTTTGACACCACAACCTAATCAATTTCAGCATCAAAGGGCTCCACAAGTGAGACAGATTCCTGTGAGAACTCATGCAGGTGTAACTGGAGAAGAAGCTACTGCTACGACTAACCATCAGGCAATGACTGAAGCATTTTCAAAAGAGGAAAAACAAAAAATACGAGCTGATCTTAATAAATTTAATACGGGTGAGGAAATAGATCCGAAATATTCAATTAATACCTGGAATAGAATTACAACGATGTTACCTTTTGTCAAAAATGGTGTCACCGGATTACATGCTCAACAAGGTTTAGAAGCAAGGTCTATGAACCCATTGGAACATCAAACAGGAGCTACCGGAGCTTTTTTAGGGTCTGCATCAGGAACAGACATAGCTCCAGAGGTATTTGGAGCAACAGGACAAAATAATGGAGTTTTGATTGATGAAAAAGGAAATGCTTTTATGCTACAATATATTTGGCATGGAGAAGCTTTAGATGTTAATAAAACTAACCCTCGAGGTGAAGAAGACCGTTTTGGTTCTGAACGTGAAGGAGTAAGAACAAGAATATTATTGAACGAAATTCATTTGATATATAAACGTCCTGTTGTTGAAATGCCTCTAACTGATGGTAGGCCGAAGTGGGGAGCTACCACAGAAAAACAAAATATAACAGATCAGGTTAAAGGTGCTATAAAACAATTAGGGGGCGAAAATCCTCATTTTACTCAAGATGATATTTTAAGAAAGTTAGGTTGGAAAACAGGAAGTTAATTCGTAGAAGAAGACTAATAAGCAAATGACAGATTATGCCGTTGTTAATGCTCCAATACAAAGAAGAACAAGCAATATTGGTCTATACGATAATCTAAAAAGCAGTATTGAAGATTTATCTGGTTTAGATATGAGTAAATGTAAAGGTCCTTTACAATTCCTCTCACCCCAAAATTACATACTCATGTTTCTTTTTTTGATATTTATTATAAAACTGGAACTAAGGGAAGGTCGCATCAGCCAAAGATCTTGGACCTGTAGGAGGGGCTAGTATGCCAGTCGCAGCATATTGTCCTCCATATTGATCTTTATATCGAGCATGAAAGGTTAATTGATTCCCCGCAACTGTTTCATAAATATCAAAAACAGGAGCCGCTAATTGTTGGTTGCCGGCATCAGCTTCACATGTTATATTATCACCCCCATCTTTTGCCACCACTGTTGAAATGTGGAAGGAACATCCCTGAACTTGTGCACCCGTCTTTGGTACAATAGCATAGGTCTCACCTATACCTGGATTTGCATTTTCACCCCGATCGAAACCTTGTTTATCGGCAATATCTGTTGTATTTGGAGTGCCTACTAGTGCATTAACCAAAGGTGGTTTTGTAATTGCAAAGCCTACATTTGTTGCTGCTCCACCTACCTTTACGCGAAGTATTTCATCAGCCTGCCTCCCAGCTATATTTAACCCTAACCTTTGTGCAAATTGTAAACAGTCATTTTGAAAATTCCCACCATTAAAAGTATATTCATCAAAGCCACTTGTTTTATTCCCTGTTGCCTGAATTAATCCGGAAGGTACTGGTTTCGTTGCTGCCGATTTTACTCCAAGATAATTGCTATCTGCTTTCTTAGTACGATAGTTTGTATTTTCAGAAGTTTTATAAGTATTTCCTATGGAAACAAGCTGTACAGGATTATTTTGAGAGACAGAAAGCTTCTCTCTGTGTAATTTCCCATTGTTGAACATATTAGTTGGGCTTTCTTTTCGTTGAACAACTTGATTTGCCATGCGTTGCACTTTCAATTGTCTACTACGTTCTGGACGATTATCATTAAATTGAATAGATTGACTTCTGAATCTAATATCATTTTTTTGTATGATTTGATTCTTATTTTTATTTATTTTCTCCATATTCAAAAATTAATTTTTAATATCACCCTTCAACTCATCCTTTACCTTTTTAATCCCACTAATGGCTTGTAAAGCAGTAATAATAGATTTTAAAAACATCACCAAGCCATAGAGTGCAATACCATGGTGAATGGACAATCCTTTAATGTTGGATTGATAATTATCAATTAACCCGGTAATACTGGTGTATAAAAACAGTACTGCCAAAAACATATTGACATAAGGACTGTTTAATATCGTTTCCGTTATGTTTAATACTTTTTCCATTTTTTATTCTGCTACTGTACATTGCACTTGACCTGCTGATGTGAATGAAATTTCTCCTCCCCACATGCAATTGCATTTACAACTATTATTTAAAGTGGGTTGATTGGCAAGTGTTACCGTGCTTGAACCCGGTGACCAAGGTGAAGTTGTTGCAGGAATACACGGTGCCGGAGTATGAACCCCAAGAGCTGCAGCTGTAAGTGCAATTACAGCGGGATTAGTGGTTGAATTGCACATTCCAAATGTGGCAATGTTTACAATCGGCTTATAATCCTGAATATTTGCAGCAGGCATCATACTGGTTGTTACTTTATTGGTTGGCAGCACTACCAAAGGGCATGGTGCCACTCCATATGAGCAAGTCATCATTGCTCCCATACATACTTGATCTGGCATAATTTTTTGTTTTAAAGTACTTAGAGTGCCTAAAATTTGGAGTACTTAGAGTTATTTTTTCCTCTAACTCTAGGCACTCTCAATTCTAAATTTTAGGCACTATTTATTATTGTTTTAATTTTTTTCCTATTGATGTAAAAAGTGCCAATATTTCATTGGCTTCTATTATTGTTAATTTTAATTTTTGAGTATCTACCCATTTTAATTCTTCAATTATTTCTAACCAATAAACGGTTTCGCTCGCTTCACTCTCACAAATCTTAATTTTATTGGCGAAGTCTGCTTTACTTCTTGAACGATTCGCTTCTCTATAGTTTGCTCCTACACTCTACACTCGTTCCAGATTTTGTGATTTGATTTTTTATTACGCTACATTCGCTAGTATTAGTTAAGGAACCTGACAACTTAATAATATCAATTGCAAACCTCTTTGTTCTTAGTTCCAGTTGTTTCGCAAACTCTTTATTCTCCATTTTTTTATTAAATAACTCCAAACTCTAAGTACTCTTAATTTTAGGCACTTCTTTTATATCGTTTTATTCGACTTATTATATTCTCTTCTAACACCAATAATGATGTCGTTTAATTCAATTATTTTTTTATTTCTTTTGGCTGCTTCCAAAGCACAATACCTCAATACATTAATCATCTCTCCCCCACTCAATTCATAATCGTCTGATAAAGTTTCTAAATTAATGGCTTGCTCTAGTTCAAAGGTGTCTTTAAACAGTCTTTCCCACAGCAACTTTCGTTCTTTTTTACCGGGTTTCGGAAAGTGAATCATACTTTGAAATCTTCTGGAAAAAGCTTCATCGATATTGGTTTGAATGTTGGTGGCTAATACTACTAATCCCGAAAAATCTTCAATCCGTTGTAGTAAATATGCTACTTCCTGATTGGCATATCGGTCGTTCGCTCCTTTGGTCGAGGTTCGTTTTCCAAACAAGGCATCGGCTTCATCAAAAAACAAAATCCAGTCTTTGTGCTCTGCTTCGTCAAAAAGTTGCCCTAAGTTTTTTTCTGTTTCTCCAATGTATTTAGAAACCACCAAGGAAAGATCCACTCTAAAAACCGGGCGATTGGTCGCTTTTCCCAATAATGATGCTGCCATTGTTTTTCCTGTTCCGGGAGGTCCATAAAACAACACTCGATAACCGGGTTTTAATTTGTTGTCTAATTCCCACTCGTTGAGTATCAAATCACTGTACAACAACCAATCTTTTACTTCTGTTAGATCTTCCATTACGTTTTGATCTACAATTAAATCTTCCCAATTTAATTTGGTAGAAATTTCCTTTGCCGGAAACTTAGCTCCGAATTGTGGCAAATATTTTTTTCCTGTGGTCAATAATCCTAAATATTCATTGGAGATTTTTAAGGGTTGGTGCAATCCAAAATCCTGTTCGGCATCATAATCTAAAATGCCTATTTTATACATAAGGTGTTCTTTCTTAATGATACTTAAAAAAGTAAATCGGGCATTAAAATCGTATCCTCCTAAAATAAAACAAGCGGTTTCAAGGGTTGGAAAAAATCCAGACTTGATGGTCGATTTAACTCCTCCAAATTCAGAAAATTCACAATCCAAGTTTTGATTCTTAATTAAAAACACATCTAAACATTGTGGTTTTACATGGGGAATTAAGGCTAAAATTAATATCAACCTTTCTTCAAATCCTAATTCATATTCTCGAATTAATTGAGTGTAAGGAGAATCAACAGTAACTATTTCTGGTGGTTGATGGGCATAAATGGAATCGAACTCACTTTCATTTTTAAAATAAAGTGTGAGAGCTGTATCTACTACTCTTTCGAACCAAACCACTTCGTGGTGAATGGTATGTGCTGATTGTTGTATTATCTCCATTCTATAATTAACATTTTTTGCATCCAACTTAATTTAATTCTGGTGATGTTCCATGAAATCTGATCCAACAACATGTCGAATGCTTTTTGTTCTATTCTTAAAAAATATTGTTCGTTCTCTTCTTCGAGTTTGCCATCTCGCTGTAAAAAAGAAAGCTGTAATCCTTCTATCGATGTTCCGTTTAAGGGTTTCCATTGCTGTGTTACAGCTGTCAATAAACCGTTTACTATTTCTTTATCTGTATCGGATAATTCTATGTTTCGTTCTACAGGGTCGGTTACATTCATCCCACACAACAATTTATTAATGACCAATTCGTGCTCTTCTTTTCCTGTTTTTCCGGTAGCTGCATATTCTAATAAGTGAACGGCTTTAAATTTACTTTCTTCGTCTACAAATTCTCCTTGAAGCATTAATCCACATTTCTCGAATAACATTCCTAAATAAGGAGACAAAATAATTAGTCCTGCATTTTTAATAAAAATAGGATCTAAAAATTCTCTCGGTGTTTCTTCTCCTAACTTTCGGTAATCTTCTTCTTCTTTCTTTTTAATAAGGGCGGCTTCTAATTCATCCTTCTTCATAATGGTTCGGTGCATCTGATCTAACAAAATGATTCCACTTTTGTATTGATCGCCCTTTTCAGCCAGCAACTTTCCATTTATTTTTAATAAAACTTCGTTGCTTTTACTTTCGCCCAACACATTTCCCATGCATTGCAATAAAAGTGTACTCCAATTTTCTATTGTCCAGGCATTAAAACCACCTGTACTTAGTTTTAAAAGAATTAATTGAAAATATTGTTTTTTTAAGATGTTCAATTCTCGTGACGAAATAAAAGGAATGCTACATTCTATTACTGCCATCGATTCTACTAAAAACTGCTGTTGATTGGTATTTAAGTGAAGGTGAATCAGTTTTAAAAACGCTTGTTCGTCCAACTCTTCCACTAAACTTTCTCGTAATATGGTTTGATGCAATATATTTTTCCACTCCACAGCAGCTGTTTGTCTCATTTTTTCTAGCTGTCCTAATAAAGATAAACTTTTCCATTGTTCAGCAAGGGCATGGTTGGCTAAAAACTCCTGAACAGAAGTAGCAATGGGTAATGTGGTACTTGTTTTTTTGTTTTCAGAAATGTTGGCAAGCTCCTTCTCCCATTTTTGGATTTCATTTTTTAAATCAACCTGTGTTGCTGTTCTTCTTATTTGTTGCATGATGCGAATGAACAGGTTCTTAATAGTGGTCTGTTCTGCTTCGTTAACGGATGCTATCCATTTTTTAATAAAGTTGAAGAGTAACTCACCTGTTTTTGCTGAGGCTTGTTGTTGTGCTAAAATTTTAAAGGCTTGTTCATTAAACTGATGATATTCCTGAAGGGTAATAATTCCTGCTGGTAACATTTGCTGTTTAAACAGCTCGTGGATTTTCACCATTAAAGCAGTATATATTTTATGGGATGATCTGTCCAATTCTTTCCACACCTCCTCTAAATTAATTTTATTCAATATGGTTGGTAACGAAATCTTTCCTGCTGTTTTATGAAGCAATTGAATTAACTCTTTTTTACCTGTGGAAGAATTCCATAATTGAGTAAAATCAAGGTTAAATTCATCCCAAGAATAAGCCGCTACCCACCACGGTAATAATCCTTTTTCTAACACATAATAAACCTTACTGTGTTGATGTTGTTCTTTTTCTTTTGTTGCCACTTTTTGGGTAAGGGCTGTAAAAACGGTAGAGGATTGCAAATGAATCAATTGCTGATACAATCGTTTTTTTTCGGTAGCTTGCTTTAACTGTTGAACAACCAATTCAAAAATGATGGTAAACGGAATGTTGTATTTTTTACTGATTTGCTGAAATAGCTCAACCACTTCTTTGCTCCACTCCGAAAATAGTTTCTTCTGATTCACTATGGCTGAAATGTTCTTTTCCAGTAATTCTAAAATTAATGGGCTGATCACTGTATTTTTAGCCTCCAACTTCTTGTTTAAAAAGAAGTCCTTTTCAGTGAGTTCACCTTGTGGTGGATATGAATCTGCAAAAGCTGTATTTTGTTGAAAAGCTCTTATTTCCAGTTGTTCTATAAAAGTGATAATTTGAGGCTGTGCTACTTGTTTGATTAACTGACCTTTTAGCAGGATTAATAGTGCATGCTTTTTTAAACCTGTTATTACCATCCATTTTGGCAACTCTTGATTGATCCAATAATGCCACAATTCTACTTCATTGTTATTGGTAAAATCACGAATGGTTTGGGTAATATTTTCTACTATTTTTTTATCTGCTATGGGCTGCTTTTTTTCGGGATGAATGGTAGAAAAAGTAACCAAAAATTTCTCTATTGCCTGATGATATTTTATGGGAAGCTTTTCCTGAACTTCTGTGAGTAACTGAAAAAGAACAGCTTGTTTTGCATCTAATTCGTGTTTTAAATTTTTTAGTAAATCGGGTAACACCTCTTTTCTCAAGTATTGCTCACTTACAAAGGAGCCAATAATGAGTCGAGCTTTTTTTACTTCTATTTCATTCCATAAGGCACTCGATGAGGATGAAAGTATGCTTCTGTTTTTCTGAATGTGTTCAAAAAAATCAATGCTTTCGGTTATAAAAGGAATGGAAACATTTTTTATGAGTTGATTCAACACCCTGTCATTAAGGATTGCTAATAGTCGATCGTTTATTGAAGAATTGTTGAGCCAATTGGTAATATGATGAACCAAAATTGAATCTTTAGTGAGAAGTATCCATTCAAATTGATGGTTAAATGCTGTTTTTGAGGCATATTGAAAGTTGGAATGAAAAGATCCAAATTTCAAATAATGCTCAACTTGGTCTATCCATTCTTTAACCGCTATTTTTTTAGTGGTTGACTTTGCTAATTTGCTTTCTTGTTGTTGATGTTCTGTTTTTAGTTCAATAATTATTTTTTTAAACTCTAGCTCATTTGAGGCTTTTTGTTCTGAGGCAACTCCCTCCACAAGGGCATTCAACAATAACTCATAAGTCAGATTATATTTCTCGGCAATTTTCCTTATCAAGTATTGTAAAAAACTTTTCTTGTTGTAATAACTGTTCGATTCAACAAATAAATAAGCCAAAATAACTTCCCATACAGCATTTCTAAATGTGGTGTATGCTGTATCTATAAAGTGTTGTTGTTGCTGATGTTTCAGCATATTTCTTTTATAAGAAATAATGTAGATGCTTTCTGTTTTTGCTACTGCTGTTACAATACTTTCCAGCGGTTCTTCATTGAACTGATAAATTAACCTTTTACGAACGGGTTCTTTTTTTCCATGTTCATTCAACAAGTTCACTAAACCTATTCTGTTCTCTACCATCAATTCTTTTAAAAGTGTTGATGGAGCTTTAGCTGCTGATGATTCCCAATTGAGATGTCCGTTTAATATAAAATGTTCAAACTGTTCCAATTTACGATCATTCAACACAATTACTTTCCCACTTCTTAGTGTTCCGTTGTCGGTAATATTTGCATTAAAATATTTGGTCAATTCTTCTTCTAAGCGATAAACCAACTCATTTTCATAATTGGCTTTTCTAATTACTCCTAAATCCAACTCTATGCTATCGAATTGATAAATGTTGTCTTCATTAGAAAATCTATTTAAAATAGTCTCCAACAAACTATTGATTCTGGATTCTTGCAATACACTAATTTGGGATTGTACTTGATGTGCTTCTTCTTCTTTGTCAAGTACAATATGATATTGCTGTGCTTTGATGATATGTTCTATTTTATCGGTCAATTGTTTTTTTGGTGATAATGTTGTTGAATTTTGGTGATGAGTTCGTAAGCATGATTCATTTTCTCTTCTTCATGTTTATCATTTGAAACTAATCCCAACCATTTGTAGTAACTTTTCTCAAATTCTGCCATCGCCATCAAATCCAACCAATACGATTGAAAAGCAATGTGTATCGGTGCTTGTTCGTAGATAATATTCTCTAACTTGGTTCTGAAATTATCGTCCTGAAATCGTACCGGCCATGAAGGCATTACAATACTCATTTGAAATGAGAAAAATGTTTCATCTACTTTATTCTCTCCATAATGGGCAAAATAATTTACTGAATTTTTAAACTGACCGGGCTCAAATGTATAGAGTTGTTTTACGATATTGTCAGCTTCATCTTGTGCGGCTTGTTTCTCACTATAAGTATTAGTGGTTTCGGCCAATTGCTCTCCTGCTTTGGTGAGTATCTGAATCATGTAATGATCTTCTTTACCAATTACCCGCAATTGTAAAGTTCCTGCTCCTATTAAATTATTGATGATGGTATTTACACACGTATTTCTATCTCCGTTAGATTGTAATTTTACCTGATTAAATTCCACTTGTTTTCCATCTGCTAAAGGAACAGCAATAGAAAATCCAAAATAGTTTCCGTGATACGGAGGTGCTAATAATAAGTGCTCAATTAAATAAAGTCCTTCACTTTTTTGATTTAAATCTACCAGAAAATTAATGGAGTAATTAATGGCTTGTTTGGCTTCTTCTTCTGAATCGGAAATATGAACTACACTGGATTGTTTTTCGCCTTTAAATAACACATAAAAGGCATTCTTTTTATCATTGGTTGTTTGTTTAATTTGGTAATTTTCTACCTGAACTCCATTTTTGAGTACTTCTTTTAAAATATGACCTGAATTTCCTAAGTAATAAAAAGAATCTCTGAGGTTTTCGACTGTTTCATCAATAATCACAATATCATCTATGATCGTTACCTCAATGTCTGCTTTTGAATAAACAACTTCCAGCCTTTCGCTGATGATTTCCATCCCTTCTTTTTTCTGATATATTTTGATTCCGGAATCTGCTACTACTTTGGATAAAAAACGGGTTTTATAATTTTTAATTCCCATTAAAATAGCTGTTTTTTGAACAATGCCGGGGGTAATACTGTTTCTTACATCTTCTGCCTCAACATCATCTTTTATGGTTAATTGTTGAGTATAGTCATAAGCTTTTGCTCTGTTATAACTTAACTGCCCATAATTAGAAATTAAAGTTTTTTTCCATCCCAACAGGTCATCTTCAAATTTTTGGGTGGTTAATTTTTTTCCGTAACAATTAATGTGAATCTTTTTTAGGGAATAGATAGGAAATTGCTCTCCAAATCTTGCCAGTATATGGTCTGCCACTTTATTTAAGCGTTCAAGAGCTGAAGTATCAATATCTGTATTTAATTGCTTTAGCGTGTTTTTCCAGTTAGTTAGTGCATCTTCATTGCTTTCTTTTTCGTGGGATTTTATCAAATGAACCAATTCGGGCATATCTTCTAATTCCTGATAGAAATAAGAATGGATGTCTTTTTCGTTGGTATCATAAATTTGATAAATATTGGCAATTTGAGCCAAAAAATCAGCCATTAACTGGTCGAAAGGCATTAAATATCCTTTTAATTGATTGGCTTGTGCATACCTGCTTTCAGGAAGTCCGGTAGGTAATCCAAACTCTCCTATTCCATAATTTAATGGAAATTGTTCTCTAATGGAATAATAAGAAGACAATCCTAATGGCTGTCCTTCTGGTATCTCTATGGTATTGTATGATTGTGCTACGGATTTAAAACTTCCATAGTTCATTGCCTGAATATAAGAGAGTTGTTTTTGTACTTCTGAAAGGTCGGGAAAGAATTTTACCCCATCGTGCTCCAACACCAAATGACTGCTTACTTCAGGAAATAATAAAATAGGTGACGAGTTTGCCGGAATAGGAATGCTATCTTCTGTAATAACAGTACGGCTGTTATTATTGGAAGAGTCATCTTCATAAGATAATTCAAAGAAATCAACACTAATTATCCCCTCTACTTTTGCTATAATCTTAACAATGTCTGATGGAACAATTACATTTAATTGGTCTTTTAATTCACTGTCGGATATAAATCCATTTTCTAATAAGGGTCCGTTAAAAATGGTATTGATATCCTCATTTTTATTTTGCAGTTCCCATAACGAATAAAAACGAACTTCGTGGGTAAGGTAATCGTTTACTTTAAAAAATATTTGGGCAAATACTTCTTCTCCACTTGTAAAATCGCCTAAAGTCAATTTCAGTTTCATGTGTAACTGAAAGGGTTTTAAAATGGTAACATCGTACAAATCTTCACATAAATTTCTATGTGCATGATACAGTTCTCTTACTTCTCCAATAATGCGATTTTCTTCTTCCTGAAGGGTAACAGGATCGGTTGCATAATCATACATTTCAACAAAAATATGGTACAACCCTTTTAAGTTTTTTTGATGTTGGTGTTCTGAATAATCATCACTTTGTTGTATTTGTGGTTGTAACCAAACGTTCTTTACATTGGTAATGTCGTCAATAAAAATTTTTCTAAAATCTTCTATCGTAACGGGATTGGTGGTTAAAATATCGGAGGGTATAAAAAATCCATTGTCTCCTGATTCAAGTTGGTCGCCTTTAGATTCTGCCAATATATCTTTAATCGGCAAGTTTGCTTTGTAGGAAAGATTGGTCATGGTGTACACAATGTTTTCCAAAATAGTTACTCCCGGATCGTGTTCGTTATAATCTGTCCAGTGAGCACTCGAAAGCTTTTGAAGCAATTCAATTCCTTCTAAATAAAGGTCTTCGTATTCTCCCGAACCTTTGGCTTTTTTAGTGATGTATCCTTTATTGATTGCTTCCGACATTTTACTTATTGTTGGTTAAAAAGTCCCATTATTTCATTATCCCAAAGTTTGGTGATGTAAAATTTAACTTCCTGATCGGCTCCATAATTGGACCTGGTTTTTAACTGTAGCGAATAATTGTAAGTGGTACCTGTCCATCTTAACGCCAATTTATTCCACCACCAGCCATAATGTGCTTGTGTTGTTTTAATTTTATTTCTCGATTTGCCAAATGTGCTTAATGCATGTGCATGCAACAGTGCATATTTTCCTGTTTTTTCTTTGCCTACCTGAGCCATTATTTCAAAAGCACAACATCCGTTTAGTTCTGTAATTACATCGTGCCAGGCTCCATCTGCAGGGATGGTTGAAATTTTATATGTTCCTACTCTACTATTGGTTCCTAATATTCCATTTACCTCAAATGTGGTTTGGGGTTGAGAGGTATTTACACCTATGTTTCCTCCTTTTTCAAAAAACAACCTGGTTTTAGTTTCAGTAGGAGTTATAGGTTCTGTAATTCCCAAGCCTTGTTGTCCTTCCTGCACCAATTCTATTCCCCACTGAGGCAAATCGTCTTGTATTTTTTCATAAAAACTGACTAAACGGTCTGACTCTTCTCCTTCGGGAGAGAGGATTAATCCATCTTTTAAATTTTTAGAAATTCCATCATCTACTTTATTTACCATCGAATCAATAAGACTTCCGAAATTATTCTCATTCGGTCTGCTTCCATTACTGAAAACGGATTTTAAGCTGTCTCTATTAAGTGGTTTTTCTCCCATGTTTTCAATTATTTATTTTTAAATACTAAAATCGCATCATTGCTAACCTCTGTTATCTTGTCTTCCGGATGAGTAGCTTTTATTAATGATTGAACTACAGTAGCATTATCGTTATTATTATCTCCCAAAATAAGATCCAATCCTATTTCCATATTACCCACTCCTACGTCTAACAAGTCGTAGTTTTGATTTTTATTTATTACACTTACAATGTGATGCTCTTTTACGGGTGATAATATGGACCACGGTTTGGTGGTTTTAATTTCTTCTCCATCTTTATACACTCCCAAAGAGTAATTATTAATGCCTTCTCTTACAATGTGCTCTATGGTTAGTTTTTTTATGTTTTGAACGTAAGGAAGGTTTTCTAAAAAGCTGACCAACATCGTTGGCACCACACTCCCTCCTATTCCTCCCAATCCATTATCAATACTGGACATGGGTGACAAAAAATCTGAAATATTCTCATTCAACAGGTTCAGGTAATAACCGCCATTGTCTTCTGGTTTAAATTCTACTACACAGTTGGCCAATAAATATTCTACGGTAGGATTCACTACTTCAATATCAACAAAGGGTGTAGATAGTTTTTTTAAGAAAGTTTTCATTTGCTGAAGTCGATCTCCATCAAAGTAATGGCGTTCATCATTGGTCCAATTTGCACTTAATACAATTATTTTTACTTTGCCCGGTAAAGGGTTAAATGTTTCGTCCAAATTGGTGCATTTTACCACTTTTACATCGTTAAAATTGCTGAGAACTAAATGTTCATGATCCCAAATCGACAATGCTCTTCCTTTGTGTCTTAATCTTTCGCTTATTCCTGTATAAAATTGATCTTCTGCTTCTTGCAATACGCCTCCTGATGAATTTACAGGCTGGGTTACTTTTTTAATGTCGGGAAATTTTCCCACCAATTTTGTAATACTTTCTGCGGGTACTTCTTTGCCCATTACCAAGCCATCATCACTTATACAAGTTGCTTCTACAGCGTTTAAATAAATGCCTTTTATTTTAGGATAGTAAGCGGTATTTTTTGGGGTAGATATTCGTATCCAATACAGTTGTTGATTTCCTTTTTCTCCAATGCCTTCTACTTTTGGTAACAGAAATTCTATAATTCCTGATTTTATAAATCCATTGGTTTTATCTAAAATAATATTGCCTTCTTCAAACTTTACCCATCTGTTTACCTGAAAATACTCCCAGGTCAATGCATCTTTGTCTATATTTATTCCGGTGCTGGATTGTAAAAAATGAAAAAAGATAGCTACTGTGGTATTACTTTTTACTCCTTTTAATCCTATAAACAAATATCCTTCTTGCTCGTAATCGCACACTAAAGTGTGTTCACTTACATTCTGATTGTTAATGATCTCTTCTATGCCAAATGGTGTAATGTGCATAAATTCCGGTGCAGCTTCTAACGAAATGGTTGTTTTTGATAATTCTTCATTAAAAACTAAGGTGTCAGATGCTTTATAATCAACCGACAGATCTTTTATTTTTGGAATAAATGGTTTGTTAGGATAAGGAAGTTGAGTTTTATTTTTAGCATTATAAGTGGCTACTTCTATGTATTCTTTTTGGTACAAATCACTTCCAAAACCAAAATTAGGGCTTGTTAACGTGAGTTTAATAAATCCACTTTGAGAGGTCACATCATATTTTAATGGGTCTTGTAAATTAAAATCCTGAGTGGTTCCCAATTCACTAAACTGAGTTAATTCAATGTCAGTTGAAGGGTTTAACTGAACGCTTTGATAACCTTCTGGTGTAATACTGTTATGGGTGGCGAATAAATTAAACGTAGGTGCAAATTTAAGGTCGGTTGGTAACCAATAATTATTGGAAAGTGCTGTTAGTTGAACATTGAATGAATCATTGGTAATCTCTTCTGGATAGGCATCATAATAGGTATCAAATCCTCCAAAATCATTAGGAACGGAATCCCAATCTAAATGGATAGACATTGCTGTTAGTTGTTTTTTGAAAAATTCGCTCTTACCAATCATTAAAAAAGAGCCTAAGGTTGGAACAGGTCCAAATAAATCAAATGCCTTTCCTAAAGTCATTTTACCAATATTGTTATACAATGAAAGGTTTCGTATCCGCTGAACATCTACATCAATATCAATGGTATTAATGGCTAATCCTTTCCAAAAAGAATAAAGATAAGTGGGTGCAAATTCGTTGAGCTCTACTTTTATGGAAGGCCATTTTAATGGTTGTTCTATTTCAGTACTTGGTTCTAAGGCAGGATCAAAATTCTCCAGTACCAACTGAATGGTAAAATAATTAGCTGCTTCATTATATTCAATGGCATACTCATTAAAGTTGATCCATCCTTTTTTGGTGGTATATGAAATTTTAAGGCTTTGATCAAAAACAGCTGAAAAAACGGTATCCATTCCAATTTTTCTATTGGTTTTGATCTGATTTAAGAGGTTCCAAAATGTATTTTGAGCTGAGACAGGTTCCATGTTTACCTGAATGTCTATTGTTCTTTTTCCTTCACTTAAAAAAAGTACGGAAGAGCCTATTATAAATCCTAAGTTGGCTACTTTCCCTTCATTAATTTGGGTATTCTGAAGTGTTTGTTTATTGGCTCCAAATACAAACCATTCATCCTGCGGAGCAACTTCTTTCCCCTTAATAATTAAATCATTTTTGGATATGGATGAAACTAAGGGCTGGTCTGTACCTACCCGAATATAGGGATTGGAATTAAATGTTAATGTTTGCAGTTCTACCAACTCCATTTGGTAAGCCACAATGGGTTTTTCTGTTTGAAAAAGCACATCGGTTTTACTGCCAAATAATTTTCCGGCTGTAAGTTGAGCTCCTTTTTCTATTAATGAGTATTGAACTGCGGGTAATAAATCAAAGCTAACGGTGGTTTTAGTAGGTAACCCTTTACTTTTTTTCTGTTGAAGAATGTCCTGGTAATAAAAATCTAAATGCCTTTTTGAGAGCGAATTTATATCTCCTTGTACTCGCTTTAATAGTAATGAAAATGCAATGTACATTGCATTGTTGGGCATGTGGTTATTGGCTGTTAAAATATTCTGTTCTAAATAGTCTTTGGTAAAGTTTTGAATGTGCATAATTACCTTTTGGAAGGTATGGATCATTTTATCTAAATCAACATCTCCCGTAGGTTTGGGTGGTGGAGGCATTGATTTTAACAAATGTACCTTTGGAGTCGATTCTGTTTTTTGTTGTTCTTTAATTAACTTTTGTTGAAATAACAACAGGTTATTTTTGGGGTTATCTAATACATCGGATAATACATTCTTTATCTTGTTTGCTAATCGATGTTCGCCTTGGTTAAGAAGATTTTTATACCATTCGTTAATCTTATCATACCAATTCAATAAATTGGTTGCCATCTCTAAATTATCAACGCTACAAACCTTTGTCTCATTTACACTCTGAGCCATTTGGTTTAAATCGGTTAATGGTTGATTAATTATTACCACCATATAAATAATAGGATCTCCTTCTATCATAGCTACCCAATCTCTACTCGGTTGATTATGGAGGTCGTAATAATTAATTTTTTGCAAATAAGAAGATATGTACCCCATTATGTCCCAAAATGATCGTTGATCAATTTGAAAGGAATTGTCTAAAAGATCCTGGTTTAATCTTTTATTTCTAATGGTTCCATTTCTTCTTTCTATCATAGTAACTCTTGTTCTGATGCTACCACACTTTGTGTAACTTGTTTATGATATAATTGTGGGATTCCTGTTCCTTCTACTTTATAGTAAGGAAATACCAGGTTAAATCGGGTATTGGTCGTTTCTATCGTATAATCCAGTTTAATCCGAATAATGCCATCCTGATAACTAGAATGATCAATAATAACTTCATGTAATTCTATTCTAGGTTCATAATTAAGAATAGCTGACCGAATCATTTCTTGCAAAAGATGCATTTTGGAATCGTTAATCGATTCAAATAAAAACGATTGTAAATCACAACCGTATTCGGGTAACATAATTCTTTCGCCTTTGGTAGTATTCAACAATATTTCTAATGATTGTTTAATGTCCTGTTCTTTTTCTACCATCTCCACACCAACAATTCCGTTGTTATGAAATGTGGGTGGAAAGCTCCATCCTTTTCCTAAAAATGAATTATTTTTTGCCATAATTAATTTATTGCTACTGTTGATCCTTTTATTGCAGTAGATCCATCTGCACTTACTGAAATGGAAGCTCCCTGAACATCTACTTCTTGGGCTGCTTTTAATGTAAGTTTAGATTTACTGTTGATTGTTATTCCGCTGCTGGTCATCTCTATTGTATTGTTGCTTTTATCTGTGAGCGTAATTCCAGCATCTTTCATTTCTATTTTATTCTTATTCTGGTCGGTTACTGTAATTCCTTTATCCTTATCGCTAAATACCATGGTATTTCCTCCGGGAGTAAGAATTGTAAACACTTTGTTTTCATCGTCAAATTTTAATTGGAGTTTGCTCGATGTTATCAATGTTTTAATGGTGTTCTTCTCATCAGGTGTTTCCGGGGCCGGAATTTTACTACTAAAAACACTTCCTAAAATAATGGGATAGGATGGATTATCATCCATAAAACCTAAGATGACTTCATCATCTACCTCCGGCATAAAATAAGCTCCAAAAGTATTGCCCGCATAAAATGTTGACAATCTTGCCCAGATAGGGTCACTATCATCTCCTAAAATTGGCAGTTGCACCTGAACTCTAAACTCATTGTTTGGGTCGGCATTTATTTTTTTTACAATTCCGGTTTGTAAGCCATGCACCGGTGGACTCACTCCGTCTGATCCGGGATTTAATAATTCGTTCTTTTCTGCAAATGATTCGGAAGACATTCCTATTTCTGCGGTAGTTGTCCATCCATCACCACTAATGCTATGGGTAATTCCTGAAATATAGGAATCGCCATTAAATCGATCACTTAATCCCAACAGTTTAATCAATGAATTAACTTTTGCTTTGGGTGAACCATGAAAGGTAACAGTTCCTGTAAATTGAGATAGACGTAATCGTTGTAATGTAGCATCTGCCCAGGCTTGTAATTCATCCTGAGGTAAGGGTGCTGATTTAGTAAGTTTTAAAGGGTTTGCTGATAATACGGAAGACAAGGTAGATCCTGTAAGGTCTCCTTCTTTATTTACTGTTGGATCTTTAGCTGTTGCCGTTATCATTTTTTGAGTTGCCGGATCAAATGCACTACATTCTACACCTGAATATTGTTCTGTTGCATTTATTTCAGAATCAAACTCAATCATATCATATCCAAACTGAATCTGTAGTTCGGGGGTAGCTGAAACATCAGGAACAGCCACTGTTACTTTGCCGGCATCGGTTGTCACTATCATTCCGTTTTTTTCTGCCAGCATATTAATAAAATCCCAATCTGATATTTTAGGTTTAACTATTTCTTCGTTTACCAAAGTGGTAGCTGTAACATCAGCTGTTAAACCAGAAACATTTCCAATAATTTCTTGAATAATTTCACTGTCTTTTTTCTTTAAATAAGTTGCTTTTTCTTTGTTCATTGTTAGCACTTCTGCCTTGTCTTTACAACTAATTTTCAAGCTAGAAACACTTCCTTCACTTACCGTAATACTTTCTTTGGTCACTACTCCTTTAAAAATGCTATCATTTTTAGATTGATAGCCCAATTTAATTTCTATTTCGGTACCCGGTTTAAAGGTGTCTGAGTCTGTTACCTCAAATGTTTGGCTCGCACTGCTTCCGTCTCTTACTGTAATTTCTGCACTGGATAATTTACTAATCCCCATCGTTATATTCATTGACATTATCTCATAGGTAGAAGGTATTTCACTTCCAGCAGAAAGAATACTGAAAGAGAAAACATTGGTTTCTTCTATTAACGGGGAGATTGGCATATTTTTATTTTATGGGTGGTAAATACAATTTTGTACCCGGTACTAATTTTCTAAAATTGACCAGGTTATTATATCTGGCTACTTCCATATAATAACTGGGATCGCCATATACTCTGTTACAAATTAAAGGCAAGGTATCTCCTTGTTTTATTTCTATTAAATGGGTTAAATCCGGAGATTTATTATTGGCTTCTTTTGCAATTGTTGCTGCATCTATTGCTTTTATAAAAGAGCAGGAAGCTTTTGCTCTTAATGGGATTCCGTTTTTTTGAAATAAGGTGTATTCCACTTTTAAGGAGGATAATTTACATTTAAAAACCAACGAACCCCAATTGATAATCAAATAATTAGGTTCGTGAATATCTCCATTATACTCAAAACATACTTTTTTAAAAAGTGTTATCTGTACACCTATGGGTATTTTGTTTACCGGCATTAAGGTAGGTGCTTCTATTGCTCCTGTGGCATCAAAATAAATATCAAAAGAAATGGTTTCCGGGGGCATTCCTTTAAACATCAAAGGAGTTCCGGGTGCTCCAATGGGCACATCTTCATTATAATTAACTTTGTGTTCATGGGTATAAGATGCCGGATTAATGACTACTACAGTCGCTAATTTAGGAGGCAAAGAATATTTGTTATCCTTAAACGCAGCTATTTTTAATCTGTCATGCATCTATTACCTTTCTTTTTTTCTGTTTAGTTCTCTCTTAATTTCTTTTTTACATTCTTTTAAAATCAATTGTTTTATTTTTTCTATGTCCAAGCGTTCACTGGTTCCTTGTACTGATTCTTCAATTTTAACTTTAATCACTAATTCTCGAATTTCTATTGCCATATCAGTTGGTGGATTAAAGAATTTTAAAATAGCTATAGGCAAACTCAAGGGTTTCTATTGCTATTTCATTGTTCATTGAATTAAAATCGGAAATAGACCATTTTACAGGCCAGGCATTTACAAAACTCCATGATTTTAAAGGGGTTCCTTGCTCATTTAATAATTTAACCACAATGTTTTTTGTGGTAATGGTTTCTGTTAATGAAACAGGTCCTAATGAAATCCCTCCTATAGGGTCTAAACACCATTTAGCCACTGCAGAGTCTTTAGCTACCAACCCTCTTTTCAATACCAGGTTGGTGTATTTTACAGCAGTGGGAACCCGATGAATATATGGGTTCCCACCTTCTGTAATTTCCTCTATCCCTCTTTCCAATGATATTCCCGATACTTCTTTAAAAGAAGCATCTGCTTTTCCGGTAACACCAGAAAAAGACAACTGGAAATAAAATGCTACTGGTGGATATATTTCACTCATTTATTAAGCATTTGCAATGGTTAATCCTTCATGAGCTAATTCTAATGTTTCCACTGCTACTTCATTCGCATCTGATTTCATATCAGGGCTTGAAATTTTAGTAGGCCAGGCATTAGTTAAAGTCCAGGTCATCGTAGGACTTCCTTTCTCATCTAATAACTGAATAGTAACTGTTTCCCTTTTAATGGTATTCATTTTAATGGCATCATACCATTTAAAGAAATTATTGTCTTTTACAAAAACGCCTTTTTTAAGGGTTACATTTCCTGTTTTAGCGATTCCGGGCATTTTAATAGTAGAAAATTGTTTACTATCTCCATGTCTGTATTCAATCGCTTGTGTTTCAGTTTCTAATCCAGAAATTTCCTGGAATGAAACTGTGTTGTCTTGTGAGCCTAATTTTACGGTAAAGTAAAACTTTGGTAGTGGCCAATTACTACCTTGAGCTGATCCATCATCTGCCATAATATTATAGTTTTAAAATTTATATTATTTAATTAATTATTAATTTGATTATCCTTTTTGCATTTCTTGTTGGAAGGTAATTTCAATGAATTCTGCAGGATGAGAAACAGCTACTTTAACAGCTACTCTCATAATTCCCATAAGAATGTCTTCTCCGGTCATTGTACTTCCTAATCCTACGCTTACTGAAAATGCGTCAGCGGGCTTAGGTCCTACTAATCCACCTTGTTTCCAAAGTCCGGTTAAGAAACTATCAATCATGCTTTTTACATTTACCCATGTTCCTGCATCGTTAGGTGCAAATACATAAGCTTTTGCAGCATCTTGTACTGATTGTTCGATGTAAATCAATGTTCTTCTTACGTTTACATAACGCCAATCATTGGAGTTTCCATCTAATGTTCTGGCACCCCAAACAAGGTTTCCTCTACCTGTAAATGCTCTGATGGCACAAACTGATTTACCACTAATTGGTACATTTAAATCTTCTTGTGCTGCATGATCAATTTTAATAGCAGGCATAATAGTGCTTTGTATTCCTACATTTGCCGGTGCTATCCATACTCCTTCATTGTTATCTACTGAAGTATAAATTCCCGCCATACCTGCACTCGGAGCCATCAAATTCATATTTGACATAATTGCTCCTGTTAACAATTGGTAAGATTTACTTAAATTTTGAAGTATTAAATCAGCTTTATCTAAGGTTGTTTGCTGAGGAGTTGTTTTAGGATCAGATGTAAAAGCTGAAATGATTTTACTCATATCCGCATTTAATACTCCATTTTTATCCGTAAACTCTACATTCAGCATACTCGTTACCACACCATAAGAAGCTTTATTGATGTTTTGATAAGATATTTCTGATGTTTGGTAAACCGTAGTGTGTAACCAAGGGTAATAAACGGCTGCATAACTATTAAATTTAGGGTCTAATGGTTCTACACTGTTTCTAAATTGTTGAACGCTTGTTGTTCCCACTAATGGTTCACTGTAACCTCCAGGAATATCTAAGATAGCTACTCTGTTCATCATTTCACCGCAATGATTAATCATTTCATTTTGAAGTGAATAAGCATTCGCATATTTATCTTGTAGATAAGTGGCAGAACTAGGATCTGCTGTTGGATCCATAATTTCTACTAAATCAGGAATCACTAACATGGTAGGTTCTGTTTCCTTTTTCAACAAGGTAATAGCATTCATGAAGTCTGTAGTATCTGTAATGGCAGTTTTTGAATAATCGTAAGCACCAATACTCATTATGTAACAGTCTCCTCCTCCATTTTCATAAAAGAATTTGATACTACTATACATTCTGTAATTAACGGTAGTGGTATCAATATTATAAGCAAATCCACCGGTTGAGAAATCTGCATTTAAAGCAATATTATCCAACGTTGTTTGTGCTGCTTTTACAGCTGCTGCCAATTTACCGTCTGCATCTGCTAAAGTTGGAGGAGTTGCTGCCGCAGCTGCCTCTTGAGCTTTAGTTAATGCAGCCTGAGCTGCTAATAAAGCGGCAATATTTGGATCAGCCTGAGCTGCAGTTAAAGCTGCTGTGGCATTATCATTAGCTGTTTTTGCCGCTGCTGCTGCATCCGTTTGAGCCTGTGTAGGCGTTTTAGGAGGTGTAGCTTTTGGATCTGTAGCTTTTGTCACTGCTTCATTAGCAGTAGCTAATGTTTTTGCTGTTGCATCTACTACTTTCTGCAAATTATCTATCCGCTCGGGTAAAATGGCTGAAGTGATTTTATATTGAACCTGCGGTGCAGTAGGTCCAAAGATCATTAAAAACTCGGCTAACGAAGTAACCTTTACTGCTTTATTCAACAGACTTTTTCCGTTGAAAGATGTTTGTGCTGTGTATCCAATAAATGCCGGTACGGCAGTTGGAACAGGTACGACAGCATTCCCAAAGGCATCCAGTTCCTGGATATAAACCCCGGGGGTTTTCATAGTTGTACTCATAGATTTAATTTATTAAAGGGTTAAACATACACTATTGTTGATGAGAAGAATGATCCTTCATTCTCTCCTTGATTATACTTTTTTATTTGTTCTGCATTGGGGTTAGGCAACTTAATCTCCATCTGATTTTTTCTGTTAGAGAAATCGTTGGAATAGGTTACTTGTAACTGGGGACTTTCTTCTAATTTATTTTGTAGTGGTAAAGGATTAGCCGTAGTAAATACTTGTGCTGTTTGCCCTCCTATTATCTCTTGTTCAACAGGTCCCCGATATTTTTCATCAGTGAGTCCTGATATATTCATTTCGATTACTTTAATTTTTCTGTTTTTTTGAACTACTACCTGATATTCCCAAAAAACGGAACGTGCATTAAAATTGATGGTATAAACTGTATTGCTAGAATATTGAGCAATAATTTCCTGCATATTAAGCCGAACAATGCCTATACAGTTTTGAGCTACTGCTTCATCAGACATAAAAAATGTTTGTTGTAATTGATCATCTATCCATAATTGATAAATGCCATCATCATATTGTTTTAAGCTGATTAAGTAATTTTTAACTTTAGTGCCATCAATGGTTGTTGTTGTAAGTACTTCGTTGTTATTTGTTTTTATTTCCACCAGCACTTCTTTATCAGGCAATTGTATATTAAATGTTTTGGGTTTATATCCAACAAGGTCTTGCTGAGTTACGAATGCTGATTTCTGAAAAAACTGAGGGTTAGAGGTATTAACAGCATTTTCAAAATAATAAAGTTGTTGCTCGTTAACTGATGGAATGGCTGTATAGTTAAAAAATAGTTCATCTTTGTTTACCAGCTGGAAGTAAAGATCTGTTAATCCATTAAAGTTGGTATTGATGGCAAATGATTCTTGAATATTTATTCCTGCATAAAATGAAAAAGTACTTGCTTCTTTTTTCATTAAAATCTCATAATTTTTCATATCGCGTGAAGTACTTTTAAAGGGTATCATCCCAAAATCAGCACAAACCCCTTCTGTAAAGTAATTGTTCATTACTTTCAGCTGCATCCATTTATGATAGTTTAAATTCATATTAACTGGTCTTTGCTTGAGGGTTATTTTGAACGCCTGATAATCCCGGAACTTCTTTCGTAATTAAGTCTTCTCTTATGCTAATCATCCTTACTTTATAAACTATGGAAGGCACATATTTGGCTCCTATTCCACTCCAGATATGACTGAGTTCATTAATGGGTAAGTTGAATATTTCAAAGGTTAATTTTTCTAATGGGGATGGCATTGTTGGGTTTTTCTGTTGGGTGAAATAAGTATTTGCCTGAAATACTCCAATAACTGTTGAAAGCATTTTCAGTGCTTCTATATAGTTTCCTGAATCGTAATTTGCTGAGATAAGTAAGTAAATATTTAGATATACCGGAGGTGATACTTTTCCGAAATTATTATTACCTCCATTTACATAATTGCCTTGAGAGTTTACGGTTGTTTCATGCTCTAAGTTAATTACCGAAATCACAATTTTATTTTCTATGTTTTCCGTAATGGTTCCATCAGGGTTTATCAAACTACTTATCACCACACGATCTTCATCAATACCATAAGACATCTTAATTTCGTGATTAAGAAAGTCGGATACAAATGTTAATGCTTTTGATATCATCATTTTAGCTTTTTGGCTTGTTTGCCATTAAATTAATTGCTCCCACAACTGTTCTTGTAAAATAAATACCTGCCAGACTTACTGCGTAAGCTCCTATAAATAATGGCTTATCTTTTAATAGTTGGGTTATCATTTTCAATATTTTTTCAGAAGCATATGTTTCTGTTATATAAGTCGTTATTAATGCCAACGGTAATCCTAACAATAAGACAAAAAGCACCCACAAAAATTCTTTTGCAAAAAGCTTTTTTATGGCAGCCAATAATTTTTTCAGTTTCCCCTCTTCTTTTGCTAATGCAGCTTTCTGACTTGCAATTGTTGCACTATTCATGGCATTTCTTTATTTATCTTTTCTATATACTTGTTAATAAAATAAATAGCAACTGCACCAACAATAAACCCTAAAATTAAAGCTATTGACAAATCATTAATTATATTTATCCATCTCAAAACAACCAACAAAAACAATAAAACAAATGCACTGTAATATATCTTATAAACTGTATTACTAAAAAAAAACATTCGGGTATCAGGTTGGAACATTGCTATTACAAAACCTGCTCCACCAAAAAGGACTACCAATGTCATAATAAATAATAATACTGTTTTATAGTTTGTAACTTCTTGTAACATTCCTTCAATGTCGGTTAGCTTTTTCCAGAAACTTGCAGTACTATTATTAACTGTGCTTGATGTATCATTATTTAAAGTATCAGCATCATTGGTAACAGTTCCATTATAGTTTACCGTTGTGTTAGTTAAGTTAACTGCTATTACTTCCCATAAGTTAGAATATCCTTTATCGTAGCCTAAAGCCCATATTCCCATCCCCTTTAACTTCTTGTATTTAATTAAATTTAGTTTAACAGCTATTGTTGAATCATTATCAAACCAACATTGTCTATAATGAGTATCGCCATCATCTACCACATAACTACACCATGCTGTATAACTCACAGTATCGTATTGAACAGGAGCGACCTTCCCTTCTACTTTAGTTTTTATATAATCATATGTTCTATTTCCAATAAATTTTTCAACTTTTGCTCCTCTATCCCCCGTTTTAGTATCCCACATCACACCATAGTATGGTAATGCCATTATTAACTTAGATGAAGGAACTGCATTAGCTAAATAATAATCAATTGATGTTGATAGATTATAAGGTTCCCAAATTTTACCACTTTCTGAAGGAGCAACAGGTCCGGCAACACTACTAGTGGAACCATAATATCCATACCCCATAATCACAAATTGATCTACTACCGGAATTAAGGCTTCAAAATCTAAACTTTTTGCCCAATCTACGCTAGGAACAGTTATGTAAATGAGGTAATTAGAGTTTTCTTTTTTTAACTCTTGACTGAGCAATGAAATAAACTTTGCATAAACAGCTTTCTGACTCCCATTAACACCCTCAAAATCGAGACATACACCATCCGATCCTCTTTTTTTGAGCAATTCTTTTAATTGTGTAATAAGATTTTTTATAGCTTTATCATTATTTAAAAAAGCTTTATTATTTGATTGCCCAAAATTGGTAACGGTTAACAATACTTTTACATCATTCGCTTTTGCAGAATCTATTAAAGGTGTTGTTTCCCAATCATAAATTGTTGTTGGATTTCCGGTAGAAGGGTCTACTTCATATGAAAAATAAGCAATTGTAGTTAATAAAGAATAATTTAAGTTTTTATACAAATCTCCCTCCCAATTAGGATACCACCCAAATACTTCATAATCTAACTTAAATTTAGTGGAAGCTTTATAAGCCTGTACTTTAAGCTTCATTTTTTCATGGTCTACATTATAAGGATAATCTTTTTTTCCTTTGATTAATTGGTGATGTTGATGAATAAATTGATTTGCCAATTTACTGGAATCACTATGGTGGAAAAAATTCTTAAATGATAAGGTTTTTTCTATTTTCTTTAACTCTTTTTTAAAAGTACTCTCTTTTCCTTTAACCTTTACTTCTTCTTTTTTTATTGGTGATGATTTATCATTATCTTCAATTATTTTATTTCCATAAACAACAAGAGAGATGAATATTAGAAAAAAACACAACAGTGTTTTAACACCAAAACTAAAAATATAATAATCTTTATTCTTCACTATCTGATTTTCTATCTATTTGAAAAAAATTTGTTTACAATAAAGTTCAAACGTAAACTAAAAGATATTAAAATCAAAAAAATGGTAAATCCATCTAACTAACGGTCGATTTTGAGCAATGAACGGTCATTTTTAAAAAAATACCTTGGTAAATCAAAAATTTACATATAAGTATTTATACTTTTTATTGCTAAGTATTTTTTGTTAATACACTAAGTATTTATGTGTGTTTATTTTTACTTTAAACATTGTACATTTATCATACTTTATAGATAATCAAACATATAATGTTCAAAGTATATAAATTTAAAGTTAGAAAATTTGAATCTTATACTTGAAACTAATTAGAGTTTACGTAATAAATATAAATAATAATACTAACTAAAACCTTTAAAAAATGAAAAAAGCGATACTATCCGTAAGTTTAATTTTAGCAACAAGTGCTATTTGTTTTTCACAGTTTAATGTAAGCACATTTACACCTAATGATTTATATTGGAATCAAGGACAGGTGGGAATTGGTTTATCGGATCCAAAATCTAAACTTGATATTTCATTAAACACTAATTTTATGTATGAAGATGAATCCGGTTTTAAACTTACTTATCCGATTCCTTTTCTTAATCCAAACATACCTCCTATAAATCAAAATATTTTTGAAATTCGACAAAAAACTTTTGGCTCAAGTTTCTCAACAAAAATGGTAGTAAAGACCAATGGTAATATAGGGATAGCTACTTCTTCTCCAGATGCTAAACTTCATGTTAAAAATGTTAATGGATCAACACTAGATGCCCATCTTGAGGGATTTACACTTATAGATGGTAACAATGCTTCTGCTTTATTTGGAACAAATACCGGTGCTCCATATGGAGAATGGGGAATTGAATATAATAATTATGGACCAATTTCAGGATTAAATTTCTGGAAACCCTCTGGTAGTAATGGTTTTGGAAACTACTTTATGTTTATATCTGACCAAGGAAATGTGAGTATTGGAACAGATGATTCTAAAGGATATAAATTTGCTGTAAAAGGTAAAATGATTGCTGAAGAAATAGTAGTAAAACTTCATGGAAATTGGCCGGATTTTGTATTCAAAAAAGAATATGGTTTAATGAGTTTAGAAGATGTAGAATGTTTTATTAAAGAAAACAGTCATTTACCTAACATGCCATCAGCTAGTGAAGTTGAGGAAGCTGGTATTCCTTTAGGAGAAATGAATGCTAAACTATTGCAAAAAGTTGAAGAATTAACATTATATGTGATTGAACTAAAAAAAGAAATTGATATTCTTAAAAAATAAACATTATTAACTTAAAAAATAGATATTATGAAAAATATAAACCATATAGTACTTATACTAGTGTTTAGTTTTTCTTGTTATTATATTCATGCACAAGAAACCAATAATGTTATTTGGAATGAAATTTTAACTGCAAAAGAACTAAGCCAGAGTTTCCATAGGATATCTCCACCTTTAACACCTAATAAAACATATGAGAATAATGATGTTAAGAAGGAGTTAAGTAAAGTTGAATATTTTAATTATAATAATAATTCTATAAATGAATTGATGTCAAGCTCATCAAGCTTTGTAACGATTGAAATTCCAAATGTAGATGATAAAAATAATGTTTGGATTGTAGATCTTGCAGAAGTAAAATCTTCTTTTTATCAATACGATATTTCTATTAATTTAGGAGAAGCTTATACTGGTGAGTTAAATAAACGAAAACACTATAGAGGTGTAATAAGAGGTATAGAAGATAAGAGCTTAGTCGCTATCAGTTTCTTTGAAAATGAAATGTCAGGTGTAGTATCCATTAAAGATATGCCGAATGTGAATATTGCTAAATTAACTAAAAGTAGTATTCATATTATCTACAAAGATACTGAAACGAAAGAGCCTTCAAACTTTAATTGTGAGACAGTTGATGACCCCGATTTAATTTATGACTCTAGAATTTTACTTAAAAGAGCTAGTAATGATAAGTCTAGTAATGGTGATTGTGTAGAAATGGAATTTACTACAGAGGAAGATATATATTCTAACAAAGGAAGTGTGCCCAATGTTATTAATTATGTAGAAGGTGTTTTTAACGTGGTTGCTACTTTATACCAAAATGAAAACATTGAAGTTCGCATTTCTCACATTCATATATATATAGGAGGCGATCCTTATTCGGGAGGTAATCCATCAGATTTGTTAACTGAATATCAGAATGAAAAGAGTTCTATTAATGGTGATTTATCAATGCTTTTAACTTTTAGAGGTATTGGTGGTGGTAAAGCTGCTGGGTTTAATGGTTTATGTAATAGTAATGTTGATCAAAGTCTTGCAGTTTCAGGTATAAATACTACATATTCAGCTTTTCCTAATTATAGTTGGACTATTTCGGTAATCACTCATGAATTTGGTCATTTATTAGGTTCGAGACATACACATGCTTGTGTTTGGAATGGAAATAGTACTGCCATTGATGGTTGTGCCGGTTCTACAGAAGGATCATGTCCTGTTCCGGGGTCGCCTCTAGGGGGAGGAACTATAATGAGTTATTGTCACTGGACTACAGGTATTAATTTTAATTTAGGGTTTGGCCCCCAACCGGGTAATGTTATTAGAAACTCTGTAGCTAGTGCTTCATGTGTTACGCCTTGTTGTATACCTAATAGGAATATGACTATTAATGTTATTTCGGGTAATAATTTTGATTTTGAAGCTAGTAATCAAATTACGGCAGTTAATACTATTTTTAATGGTGCTATTGTTGATTATGATGCAGGCTATGAAGTTATACTTCAGCCAGGCTTTAAAGCTGCATTTGGTAGTGAGTTTTATGCTTTTATAGATGGTTGTGGTGGAGCAAAAAGATTAACAACAGAAAACGAACCTGAACAAAATAATGAATTACCAGAAACAGATTTTATAAGTAATGCTTATCGTATTTACCCAAATCCAAGTATGAATGGTAAATTTAATATAGAAATGTCCGAAAATCCTGTTGGAATTTATGTAGAAGTGCTTAATTTGATGGGGGAATTAATATATTCTATCCAATCAGTAAATACTAAAATTACTTTTGATATTTCTGATCAACCAAATGGTATTTATTTAATAAAATTAACTTCTAATGAACGAATGACAACAAAAAAGATAATTAAACAATAAGTTTATAATGATATGAAAAAAGTCTTTATTACCCCGCAACGGTAATAAAGACTTTTTTTTTGAAATACAACAACAAAACCAATTAGCTTAAAAAAATAAATCCTGTAGTCTTTTTGTGATAAATAAAAACTCTTATGTCGGTTGGAGGTTATAAAATAAGAGACCAGTACGCTAAGCATTTTTTCACATTTACGGTAATTGATTGGATAGATGTTTTTACCAGAAAGCGTTACAAAGGCATCATTCTTGATAGCTTAGAACATTGCCAAAAGGAAAAACAATTGGTTGTTCATTCGTATGTGATTATGAGTAATCATGTACATTGTATTCTCTCTAGTCAGTTATTCAGACTTACTAAGAATTGAAAATAGAAAACACTAGTTTAATTTTTTATAATTTTAATAGTAGCCGATTTATCATCTGCTAATAGATGTATAAAATAAACTCCTTTGGGCAGGTTTTGAATATCTATATCAAATAAAGTCATATTTTGTAATGTCTTATTTATTATGTTCTTACCTACTATATCATTTAAATTAATACTGATTTCAGAATAATGTTTTCCTAAATCTATATTGACTATACCTTCTGTAGGATTAGGGTAAACGTTTATATCTTCCGAAATATCATGTTCATTTATTCCAACTAAATAATAACTCTGGCACGGAATATTATTATAACAATAAATGTTAGGGTTAGTTTTTAAGTTTACTCTAGTATTAAATTCATATTTTGCTCCCGAAATATTCACTCCTACTATTGGATTAGTATTATTTATAGGTTCCCAATTATTATATAACCAAGGTGGAGTTGAACATAAGACAACCTGAGTCTCAATATTAAAGAAATTATAATTTGGGGGTAAGTTCGGAAAATATATATGTAAAGTATTATTTATTTGACCTATATAGGATTCACCTATATCCATATAAAGATTTATTGTAATAATACTATCACATCCAAAATGATTTTGTAGCGTATCATAATAGACTCCTGATGTTGTGTAAATATTTCCTGCCGGTGACAAATAATTTGCAGAACCACAAAATTCTTTAGTTAGTGTTGAATAAGATACTTGTTTAGTCAAATTAACATTTATGATACTATCACAACCGTATTGGTTGGGGATAGGAATTGTATCTACATATAATCCGCTATAAGCCCAAAGCTGATTACCTGAGTAAGAAACAAACGTATCGCAAGTATAAGCTTGTATTGTTGGAATATTTGAAACAGGAATTGTTAAATATACTGTAAAAACGCTGTCACAACCAACACTATTAGCATTATACAATGTGTCGGTATAGGTACCTGAACTTACCCATGTTTGGTTTCCTGTATTTGATATATATGGGGCACACGAAACCCAAATTGAGTCATATCCTCCGGATGATGGCTGTAAAATAGTTAGATTTATAATTAAAACACTATCACAACCTGCGGAGTTTTGTAATACATTTGTATAGGTTCCGGAACTATAATACATATTTCCTAGAGGAGAAATATATTTATAACAAGCAATGGGGTTTAATGTGTCATAAGAATGGTTATTAATAGTTACGCTGGTAGTGAGAATACTATCACAATATCCGGGACCAACAGTAGCTATTGTGTCTTGATAAGTACCAGAAGTTGTCCAAACTTGGTTACCACTTAAGCTAGTAACGCTTTCACAACCTAACATAGTATTTGTTCCATAAGCTGTTTGGTATATTTGAATAGTATCTGTATAATACACGTTACAACCATGAATGTTAATCAAAGTATCATAATAAATTCCGCTAGTTGTAATCCATTCATTCGTGGACCGGTATAATACGCTGTCGCAGATAGGGCCATTGGTAAAAAAGTATTGATCATTAATGCTTAATAAAATATTTAAAATACTATCGCAACCATAAGCGTTAGGTAACGTATCATACACCGTATAAGTTCCGGTTGATGTATAAGTTGTTGTGCCACTAGGTACTGTATATGAGCTACACCTATCAATCGTCATAAAAGTAAGTGAGTTTTTGTTAGTATAATTTATTGTGATGATGCTATCGCAACCTCTTGAATTAGGGATAATATCAGTGTATACTCCATCAGTAGTATAAATGGCACCACTTGGAGCTGTATAAGGTCCACAGTGATTAACCACTATAGCATTATAAGTTGAAGGGCAATAATGAATTTTAGTAACATATGCAGCTCTAGAATTAGTGGCAGTAGAAGCTGATCCACTTAAGATATAAGTATTGGGACCGTGGTCAAAGTCAACATTTTTATTGTACTTACCTGTTGCATAAATATTTTCAAAATTATCGACAATTATATCTCTTCCATAACTATGACTATTATATCTACCATAAGTAATAACTGATAAATAGTTTCCAATAGCATCTAATTTTAATATAAATATATCTCTATTTCCTTGACTAATATATGATTGAGTTCCAAGTCCTGGATCAAAATCTATAGTATTATTAAACCAGCCTGTGGTATAAACATTCGAATAATTATCTACATATATACTTTCAATAGAATTGAAATGTCCAAACAATACTTTTGCCCATACAAAATTACCCGCATTATCTAATTTTTCAATAAAGCTATTTGTATTTTGACCTGATGCAATATTAGTGACCCCGGAACCAGGATCAAAATCTACTGTTCCATTAAAAGTTCCTATAATAAAAATGTTATTGTTTTTATCACACATAACAGACTCCCCTTCATCAAAATCGGTACCACCAATAGATTTAGCCCAGACAAAGTTGCCGTTTATATCAAGCTTTAATAAAAAAACATCGCGACTCCCTCCTGAAATTAAATTAAAAACTCCTGCACCCGGATCAAAATCTACGGTATCTTCAAAATAACCGGTAACAATAGAATTCCCTAAATTATCTACGGTAATAGCCGAAGCTATTTCTGTACTGGTAGCTCCTCCAATAGATTTAGCCCAAATAAAATTACCATTAGGATCTAACTTTTGTATAAAAAGATCTCCTCCTCCCATTGATGTAAGGTTATATACCCCTACACCAGGATCAAAATCAACTGTATTTTGAAAATAACCGGTTAAGTAAATGTTGCCAACATTATCTATGGCTATAGATTTTGCATCATCAGATGATGTTCCTCCAAAAGTTTTAACCCACACAAAATCACCGTTACTATCTAGTTTTAAAACAAACGCATCATATCCCCCATTAGAAGTTAAATTAACTACTCCAGAACCAGGATCAAAATCTTTAGTTAAACTAAAAGTTCCACATATATAACTACTACCTGAAGAGTCAACACTCAAATTACTCGCATTTATTTCTAATGTTTTTAACCAAACATCATTTCCACTACTATCTTGTTTATAAATGTATGTACGATAACCCGAAGAAGGGAAAGGCAATCCAGGTGTAGGAACAAATCCTACGCTCCCCTCATATTTCCCTACTGAATAAACATTTTTAGCAGCATCCATACCAATTGATATACCTTCTGCTCCATGAGATGAGTACAACCCAACAGAGTCTCTCATACCAACAGCCCACTCAAATTTATAATCTTGAGCATAAAAATTATTATGCAATATGAATACTAAGCCAAGAAGAAATATTTTTACTATATTTTTCATACATAAAGTAACGATAGTATTTCAAAAGTAAACATTATTTTAAATACATTTTATTATTTTGTATTTATAGTGTCAGCTTTGTAGCTGCAAATGACAAACAGTTAATATAAAAAATTCTTATGTCTGTTGGAGGTTATAAAATAAGAGACCAGTACGCTAAACATTATTTTACATTTACTGTGGTAGATTGGATTGATGTTTTTACCAGAAAGCGTTACAAAGACATCATTCTTGATAGCTTGGAGCATTGTCAAAAAGAAAAGCAATTGGTTGTTCATTCGTATGTGATTATGAGTAACCATGTGCATTGTATTCTCTCTAGTAAAAATGGCAAGCTGAGCGATACGGTAAGAGAGTTTAAAACGCATACGAGTAAAGAAATTATTGAGGCAATACATGAAGAACCTGAAAGCAGACGTGAATGGATGCTTGCTTTGTTTGAACGTAAGGGATTGGCTAATTCCAGAAATAAACAGTTTCAGTTTTGGAAACAAAGTAATCATCCTATAGAGTTGCATACCAACCATTTTACTGACCAAAAATTAAATTATATTCATAATAATCCTGTGGAGGCGGGTTGGGTAGAAAAACCTGAGGAATATTTATATAGTAGTGCTAGAAATTATGCCGGTGAAATTGGATTGATTGAGGTGGAGTTGATTGTGTGATAAATAGGAAAGTTGATTCGGTTTGTGGTTGAAAAAAAATTAAGGTATTTTAATTCAGTTTGTAGCTACAAGCTACAAACAGCAATTCGGAACTGATAAGTTTATTTTGAGTTAATCTTCATGGTTATTCATTCATCCCCAAAAATAGATTTTTAAACATGCTGTAAGCATTAGAATACTTTTTGAAAAACAAATGGTTTTTCTGTTTAATCTTTTTAAATGGGTTCTTAAGGTTAAGTTTTTTCTTTCGATGTGATTTATTCTATATTGTCTACTACAGTGAATTGCTGAAGGTATCAGGCTTTTATAAATATTCAGTTTATCTGTATAGATTGTTGTTGCTTCTGATAACAGCAAACTGTTTGTAATTTGTTGTAATGTTCGTTTTGTTCGTGTTCCTACTGCAAAATTGACTACTTCTTTGGTATCCTTCCTTAAACTATAAGCTACCCACCTTTTTCTGTTTTTATTACCTATGTAAGTGCATAATTCATCTACTTCATACATTTTGCTCCGTACTATGGAAGGTCTTTTTATTTGGTTTGAAATTGTAAGTATTCTTCTTATTGTGGTGGTGGGAGAAATAGCTAATAATCTGGATATGCTTCTTATGCCACAACCTTCTTTTAGTAATGATACTAGATTGCTGTTCACATCCTTTTTATACCCTTTGTATAAATAATTTTCTTGTTGTGTTTTTTTACATGTTTTACAATAATGCCTTTGCTTTCCTTTTATTGTTTTGCCATGTTTTATACATCTTTGATTACACGTTTTACAGTTCATTTTTTACCAACATTTTTGAAACACTTTAAACGCAAATATTGATTTTAAAGCGATATAAACAACAAAAAAGGGATAGCTTTATGCTATCCCTCATTTATTTTATTTCTATTTTTATTTTCTATCTATTCATTATCAATAATTTAACTTCTTGTTTTATCTAAAACAACATTTCTGGAACACTACCTATACGGTTACCGGAGGCATCGTATTCAAAAGCAATATCGGGTCGCGTATTCAACGAATATTTTATCTCTTTTATTTTGTTATAAACGTCCCACACAATTTCATCAATATTTTCATCGTCATCCGCTATTAATTGTCCTATTTCATCATATACAAAATCTTGCGGTGTTATTCCTCCTGTTCCAAAATCTGTTGTGCTTACTACTCCTTTACTATCCAACACTTTGGTTAGTTGATTTTTATTGATAGCAGGTGTGCACCGCACTGTTATGTGTATGCTTGTAGCTACACATTCATTCTAATCCTCCCTTCCAATTTCCAATTTACTTTTTAAAGAACGTTTTTATTTGTTTTTATTAGAGTAAACACTACCTAGTAGGATAAATCAAAACATTTCTACTTGTACATCTATCAATCATAAGTTGAGTAACTACACTACAATTTAAAAGTAATTTATATGCATTTTTCTGTCTGACTTTAAACGATACCTCGTTATCAACTTTATTAGCTAATTCATTTAAATTGAGCTCTTTAATCATCTTGACAACATCTTCATCATTATTAGATAAGCTAATACCTTTTTCTATAAATAATTTAGTTTCCTTATTAATACTAGAAGGTATATTTTCATCAATTTTCAATATGACTTCTCTAAGATTGTTTGAGAGTTCTATAATATCTTCATATCTTTTAAAATCAATAGGATATTCCTTTTGATAAGGTTCTAATTTTATGTATTCTATTTGAACATAAAAATTGATTATCTGAGATGCCATTCTATATGATTCAATATTATCATTATCATCCAACTCCTTATTATTTTGACAAGAAAATACAAGGATAGCTAAAATTATATAAATATATTTCTTATTCATTCCAAGGGTTAAAATCATCTGTTTCTTTTTTAGAAAATGTATTGTTAAATTTAACGGCAATTTTACTTACTTTATCTTCATGTACTTGAATAAAGTATATATATTTAGGACTTATAACTACGTTATAACCACTATAATTCGCATCATAATCGAATTCAGATGGAGCATGTTTAAATGATCCAGTATGAGGCTCATCTTTTTTACCTGCACTTGGGTGAGTATGTAAATCACCCACCGCATTTTTCTTAGTTGGGAGGTTAACACCTCTATAACGTTTTTGTGTAATATTTTCAGAACCTATTCTTATTTCTCCATTATCTTCATATAAATAACTACCATGCTCATATCCATATTCGTATGGAGCATCACCTTGTGTTGTATTCAAAAATTCTTTCATTCCGTCTATTATGTAACTTTTACCCATTCCCCTTAATGACTTACCAAGTTTATCATCATCTGCGCTAATTTGACTTTGTTGAGCCATAGTTAATTTTTCCTGAAAAGCTTCAAGGTTACCTTCCGATATCATCACAATCGCATTTTCTAATTTATCGTGAGAGGTAAGTAATAAATCACCTTTGTCATTAAAATATTTAGTAGAATCCCCTAAAATATCATTATACATTATCGGATTATTATCCATTGAAGAATAAGGGCTTTGCCAAGGTTGAAATGCAGGATCATTGCTCCACATTCTACCTAAACGGGTATCTATTTCTCTAAAATAAGTGGTTACGTGCGTTCCCGTTACATTTGTAATCTCAAAATCTTTTTCACTTCCCTGATAACCAAATCGATAGGCTTTTTTTCCATTTTGATCTAAATTACTACTGGTTTGCACTGTATGGCGACCAATGAGCGGACTTCCAAATGGATAATAATCACTAAAACTCAACACATTCGGGTCGTAATAATCCATCACTCCATCAGCAGTACCCACCGGGTTTCCGTTCACATCCGTAGAGGTTCTGTCATCTACAGGAAATTTCCTATCAGAGAGTGTTACCAATACATTTCCTAAATGATTGCTTTTCTCGTAAATTTTAGTTCCTATGCTGCGAGAGTAATTATTTTTAAGGTTGTGTTTAGGTGCTATTACTATAGGACCAGGTGCCTGTATATTTACCAATAAAGAAGAGGTAAATGAGCCGGGATAGCCTGAGGTGTTTATGGTCATGTTGTTGCTCAGCACGGTAATATCTACATAGTTCCCAGCAAATATACGCAATAATCCGCTACCAAGGTTTTCTACTGCTCCATTATTTACAATATAATCGGTAGGGTTAGCAGTTGCAGGCACGGTAAGGTATATATCAGCAAAGTGGGCTTCTATAGTAGCATTAATACTGGGTTCTGTGGGATCCACACTAACGCTTATAGTTTCATCACTGTTTAATAAAACAGGTTGTGATGGATCTATTGTTGCCATTACATTTCCGGGCAACGGAATTGGACCGGAAGAAAAATCGGCATTGAAATAAGTAACCTGAGTTTTAGGTTGTACGTCTAATCCTATTCTGCTACTGCCGTATATGGTACGCTCGGATAAAGTGGTGGTGCTTTTATAGGTGTTTCCGCTTATGAAGTCGATGTTATTTTCATACACTGCCAGTATGTTTCCTGAGGCATCTCTTTGGTAGGTATAGGTTGTCCACTCGTTTTGGGGTTTTAGCGTATTGTTCGCCAACTTGGGTTTCACTATTTTGGCAATACGGTTTCCTGTTCCATCGTACCTGAATTCAAGGTCGGGGTGTCCAAAATCGGAATAATGTATCTTTTGTACTTTATGGTAGGTATCCCATGTAATTTGGTCTATTTGTTCGCTTACATCTCCTATAAGTTGTCCTATAGGATCGTAGGTATAGTTGTTTGAAGCTTGTGTAATTCCAATATCAGTAGTGTTCACCACTCCGTTGTTATCAATAATCTGTGTTAACTTGTTAGTACTAAAATTGGGTGAAACAGGTGGCGTGGAAACTGATCCATCAGCATAGAGGTATCCGGTAGCTCCTGCTTCCAAATATCCATTGGCATTATTGGCATATTTATATTTTATATCGTCCATGTTAAACGTTCCAACACCCACTCCTATATCGTTATTTCGTTTCAGTTCGGTAATGTTTCCATTTAAATCGTAATGGTGCTCGGTTTGATAATGTCCATTATCGGTAGCACTTAAAAAAGAGTTGGTTGTGGGTACGGTGGCATCTGTAAATACATTGCTACTGCGAATACGGTTGGCTGGATCGTAACGATAAGCCACACCATGCACCGGCAGCAGGTTGTTAAGGTTATCAAGCAATGCAGTGGTCATTAATCGGATGTTGCCATTGTAGAGTGATTTGGCTGCCGTTTCGAGATTAGAGCCAGATATGTCTGCCAAAAAGTAATTGCCGGCAGCTATGGTATTGTTAATGGCATTGTAATCTCCATCAAAATAACCTAAGCTATAACCAAAGGCATCGGTAGCAAAATGACTGTTAAAACCATTCATTGTTAAATCTGCATCTTTTCCTATGTCTCTGTTGGCTTTAAGTGTATTGGAGTTTACGCCTTTAAGCCATCCTTGCAAGGTGTAGGCATAATCGGTTCCGGCAACTTGTTTTTCACCAATTTCTGTTCGTGCCAATGGACCAAACTCGTAATAGAAATACTTGGCATCGGTATCCCAAATATGGTTGTCTTTACTTGTTTCTGCATGGGTAATTCGGTTATCGGCATCATAATAATAACGATGAATAAACTGATCGAACCTCCCGGGCTGATAGGTAACTTTGTTTACATTTCCGCTCACTAAATCATACTCGTAAGTTAATTTTTTAACTACCGAACCGGAAGCTATAAGGGAAAGGTGTTTGTTTTCCTGAATAAGCTCATTTACATTTCCGTGAATATCATAACTGTAGTGCGTTCCGTAATCGTAAGTAGCATCAACAGGGTCGCCATTCACATCCAAATCATGCGTTTCTTCACGGGTTACGGAAGTTACCCGAGTTCTGAGTTCTTTTTGTCCACCATTGGCAAATAAAGCGTCCACAGCGCCATTAAGTGGTTCATCGTAAAAAGTTTTGGTTACTTGTTTTTTTACGGTTGCCGGATAAACAGTAGATGTAATTAAGCCTGTTTTTCCTGTTAGCCAAGGTAAAAATTCTTCTTCATAATACAACAAGATATCATCTGTAATTTCAGTCGTACTTTCTACTTCGCCTACTTCGGTGGTTCTGCCTAATGCATCATAAACAATGTAGTTATATACATAGGAAGAGGGAACGGCTGCTTGCTTGGCATTTTGAGATAATAGTTGTCTTCCCAATACATCATACCAAAATTTGGTTACTCCTCCATCGGGGGTAGATTGCCAAATGAGTTTATTATAGCTATCGTATTTATACTGAGTAATAAGGGTATGCTCCACATTTTGATGTTCTGTTCCTAAAGGATTGGAAACAACATCATAAGGATTGATACGATGGTCATCAATATCGTCATAAAAAGCTCCATTGCTTACTAAATCTGTTGATTCGGGTATAACCCCTTCGGGTGGTACGGTTTTAATTAAATTACCTGCCTGATCGTAGTAATACAGCGTGTACATGTATTCATTCAGCTGATAGGTAGCGGTAAAGACTTCTCTATCTTCTGTTCCTAGGGCTAACATACATTTAGCAAGATAATCTGTTTCAAAAGCTGCTATGGTATCAGCTAGTTGTTGTTCCCACAGGTTAAGGTAATTGAGTAAATTGGTGGCATTTAGTTCAGCCGCACAATCCTCTTCGGGGTCTGTTATTTGTAAATTAGCATTGCAACGGAAGAGGTCGGGCAAATCAACAAAATCTGTATTTTCTGTATAGTTTAATGGAGCACCATCATCGGCAGTACATTGGTTCATTAGAGTTTCTATATCGGTTCCTGAATAGCTTGTTCCAAATTCTGTATTTATTAAAGAAGCTACCGCTTCAGCTTCGTCACTATCGAGGTTATAAGGATCGTAATCGATAGCAGCCTCAGGATCATAAAAACGAGTATCAATAAAAAAGGCTAAGGCATCGCATTTGCAATTAATACATTCTAACACGGGAGGAAAATCTATCATATCGCCTACAGTATCGCGACAAAAATTATCCCAGCGTTCTACATCTCCGGCAATATAGGTTGTACCTGTTAGTGTAGTTAAGGCAGTAGCTATAGCAGCGTGGTCTACTGCCGAAAAAGGCGGTGTAATGGATAATGTTGCTGCATAATCGGTAAGTTGGGTGCAGTTACATTCGGTAGTAGAGGCTGCTGTAGTAGGAAATGTTGGTGGATAAACCACGGTAGTATTGCAACCTGACAAGTAATGTGTGATTACTTCTTGAAAGGTTTCAAGAGAAGTAATACCATCATCTGATGCTAATATGCTTGTTGTTCCTCCATCTCCATCGGAGCTCCCAACAGGAGGGTTTAAAGTACATCCTAATTGACAAATAGCAATTAAATCGGTTTCAAGGTCGTCTATTTGTTGCTGTGTTAAGCTTGCTGTTGCAATGCAGGAAGCAAGTTGGTTTAACCAATCTTGAGCACTATTTTCACAATCGGCTTCGCACGTAGCTATACCTACACTAACTGCAGGAAGCGTTTGTGAGGTATTCGGATTAGAATTATAGGTATCAAAAGCAAGATTGCGGTACCAAACCAAGGTAAACCAGTCTTGCTCATTAACACCGGTGGTGCTGGGATAATCTTGATCTCTGGTCATGTTATAACTCGTTAAATCTAAGACTTCTGGAAGTGTATTATCCGTTAGCACATCAGGATTCCAGTATTCATAATGATGTGCACTTCCGTCATAAGTATTACCACACGCTCTCCAATTATCCTTAAATTCTTTATATAAAATGTAATCTCTGTAAAATTTATATACCCCTCTAAAAAACTGGTATTTGTTTTGTTTGGTTACATCTGCACCCGTTTTATCAAGTATGCCCGGAAAATTAGCAGTTCCATCTCCGTGGATGGTTTTGTAAAAATCTATAACATACTGAGGAAGTCCTGCCGGAGAGGTACCTGCAATATCAGAAGGATCATCCATTACATACCAAATGCTATGAAAGTAAGCAGGATTTGTACCATCATTTATTTCTAGGAATTTTTTTAGTTTGTTGGTTATCCATACAGATGCAACAGCACCTGCACCTTGGTCATCTACAAACTGAAGTGATAAATTTGAGGTTTGACATCTTAAAGGATCAAATAAAGGGTCAATTAAAAAATTAGTACCCGATGTAGGCGTATCAGTTGCATCCATATAAGTGCTATTGTCTGCTGTAACACCGTTATTAGTAGTAAACTGTGTAAATCCTAAGGGATTTAAAAAATCCATGTATTCTAAATTACCACCGGGAATAACATCTTTTTCTTTTATAACATAGGTGAGGTCTGATCCCATCATCATGTATTTATCAAAATCAGCAATATACGCTCTCGGTATACTACAAGTACTCACTCCTGACTCATACACCAGAAGATCATCTAAACAATTGTATTCATAAGCACAATATTCGGGGTGGTAATGTGCCACAAAAGTATCTAACCAATTAGGGTATATTGATTCCCATGGAGCTTGATTCCAGTTAGCCCTAATCTCATCCCAAGTATATTCTGTAGAACCTGTTTTAAAATCGAAAATATCATTAGGAGCTGTTGTTGCTACTTTATTTTCTAACCAAGCATTAATGTCATAGGTAGGGCTAGTAGCAGGTTGAGGATTTCCATTAGCATCTAAATCCAATGATCCATCGGGTAATAACATATATTTTTGATGTATATTATCAAAATATTGTCCTCCCGGACTCATGTGGCTTTTCATTAATTCGAGGCGTTGTTCACAAAGATTGGTAGGGGTAATGAAAGCTTCATCACATTCCAATTCACAAGCTGCAACAAAATCTAAGTAATCAGTATAAGTATAAGGATCTCCTAAAGCATCTTCACTATTTCCCTCTTCATCATAGTAAACGGTAACATTTTGTTGTGATACCTCATCAAAATAAATTTCAATGAATGCTTCGGCACATATTCCTTCACAAGAATTGTTGCAAGTAACAGGATCCGGTGGATTGTAAGGCACACAACTTTGATTAGCATTAATCATACTGTCTCTAATGAGTTCTTCAAATTCAGCCAAATAAGAAGCAGTTGTTGGAGCATGTACTTTTAGGGTTTTATTAATGGTGTAAGTACCTACATCTAATGGTCCTAACACAAAAGTAACCGCTGCTTGTGTTAGCGGATTAGTGATTACTACCGGAGATGGATTGGTTAAAGGTGATGGTGTTGTTACCGTCATTAAGTCTACTCCATTTTCATCTAACACTTTAATGTCCAAGGTATAGGTACACTCAAAAGGATTAACTCCTGATGTAAAATTATTTAAACAAGCTTCTACATAATCCATTGAGCTTAATGTATAATTAATAGTGACATTTGTAGCAGGTGTGGATATGGTAAGTACTGAAGAAGAAGAGGATGTAGTTCCGTTTACATTGTTGTTAGCTAACAAGTTTCTTGTAATGAACACATCTGTCGGTTTGTAATCTAGGGGTAATAAATTATCAGGAGTATTTCCTGCTAATGCCGTGGCTATGGTTCTACCCTCTTTGTCTAAGTAAGAAACGTTTACTTGTCCGTTAGGGTCTTTTACCATATTTTTTTGATAAAAGGAACTTGGTCCTACTTCGTTACCAAAAAGGCGCTCTATTTCCATATCGGCAGGCGTGCCGTAATAATATTTGGTAGTATTTACTGTTCCATGTTGCAATTGGTCGCCTACAGAAGCTTGTTCTGTTATACGGTCGGTACCGTCTCTTTTATAAGTAGTTCTGCTAAATGGAAACTCATTGGCATTGGCTGTATAGTCTCTGTATAAAGATGATGAGGTATTGTTTTGAGAATAATATTGACTGGTTAAACTAACACTACCTGGAGTGGTAGCCGGCATTGGGTCGGGTCCTCCTCCGGTTGTAGCATGGTTTACATCTGCATCATAATTCTCTTTATAGTATTCTCCATTGAAAGGAGCTGTTCCATTTTTGTAAAAACCTATTCCTTTTGATGGTACGGGAGTAGGAAGCGTATTAATAGCAGGTCGTCCTTCAAAATCGTACATGGTTTCTGCTACAATGGCATTTTGATCGGTATTTAGGATGGTGGTACTTTGTCTAACTCTTGAACTTCCATCAAAATACTGAATACCCTCTTTTCGTTTGCCTTCTTCAGCATAAGCTACTTTATACGTCCAGTTTTTTTCTTTATCTAATCCCGTATAAGGAAAAGCATAGCCCGCAGTAAATGCATTAGCAACTGTGCCTGTAAACGGGATAGTAAAATCACCTGTTGTAGTTAAATTGTAATTTCCATTTACCAAATCTACGCCTACCGGACGAACTCTATATACAATCATTCCGCTGGGATATGCCAATGAAATCGCATAATAATTGTTAGTAGTATTGATTCGTGTAGCTTCTTTCCAATCGTAATTAGCAGTTGAAGTTTGTATTGTGTTCATTAAAGTAGCAGCATCACCACTTATATCTACAAACACCCATTCTAAATCAAAACTTTCTGCTCCTAGCGGGTATTCCCAAGTAAGTAATAATTCATTTTTTAAGGCGTAGATGGTATTTTCGTTTATTATATGTCTATTTGGTGATACTGTAGTTATTAAGGGTACGGGAGATAGAGGATAATAGCGTTCTACTTCTGAACTCAATTCAAAATAAACGTCTTCGGGTAGAAATGAAGTGGCAACAGTTGCTCCTAATTCATTTTTAAACGAAATAGCAGTTACACTAATTTCTGCTTCCATATAGCCTAAATAGCGTTGAACATCAATGTCTTTATACGTAGGAGAGCTTCCGTCAATGTTATAATCTATGGAAAGCACTTGATTGGTTAGCGTTACTGTTGAGTAGGCTGCTGTAACTAAAGTAATGTCATAAGTCACTATTAAATTAAATTCTGTTCCTATGGTATTGCCAGGCATACCAAATTCGGGAAATAAGGATTCTTCGTATTTTAAAGTAGCAAAAATAGCAGCTGATTTAACAGAAGGCGTAACAGGTGGGACATAAAGTCCGGTATGTTGTTGATCGGCAATACTAAGATAGCCCACATTATCAATAGACGGACCATTAAGGTAAGTCATTATTTTATCATTGCCACCATAACTTAACAAACTGAAAACCATTCCAACTGCTAAGACTATTATTTTGTTTACTTGTTTTGCCATGATAGTATTATATTATTGTGTTAATTTTGTTTTTGTAAGGTATAATCTTTAAATTTTTCACTGCCTATTGCTTTGTTATTTTTGATAGTAAAAAATTGTTTTTCACTAAATTCACTCACCGAAAATTTAGGATTAAGTACCACATTGCTATAAGTTATTACTACTTCTTTTATCGGGTTTTCATCTGACTTTTCATAAAAATAAGTAACTTGTTGCATCACATATTCAGCCGACATTTTAAGGTGCATTTTTTCAATTCCATTATGCCCTAAATGAATTTCATAGGTTTTACTTTCTTTGGAAGAGGCTATCAATTTGATGTGGTTATCCAAGTTATTTGTATCTGTTTTAAAAAGCGTTAGATAATCCATTTGCTCATGGTTTAAATTGGTAGCATTAGTTGCTATTTCCATATAAACAAGTAGCTTTTCATTTTTCAAAGCCATTACATTATACTTTTTGTTCTTTAAGGTAATTTTATCTCCAAAGTCTGAATAATAATTATCTTGTTGTTTTTTTACAATTCCTTTCTCTACAACGCTAGGTTCAGTGGTATTCCTATATGAAATTTTCATTTCAACATTCATTTTAAAGGAAACATCTTGGTATTTTTCATTTAATTTAATAATGTCATCCTTATAATTTTGAGAAAATGCTACTGCAAAACCACCTAGAAAAAACAGTAAAAGAACCATTCTCTTTAAGGGGGTAAGCGATATGTAATAAAATTTATACTGCATACTTATTTTTTTATGGTTGTATTCCAACCGGATTTCGTTGTACATTTTTTCTGTTAGACACAATGGTTCGCATCCCATCTTTGGTTTCTTTCTTTATTTGAACCAAGCTACCTTCTTCATCATAGCTATAAATGGTGGCATAATTTCTATCGTCTAATTCTGCTTTTAGCCAAAGTGTTGCGGGGTCATATACAAAGGTTTTCATATTGCTTATAAAAGGTTGCACACGCACATCGTCTAAATAAATTGTTCCCCCAACGGCTTCAATTTCAATAGTAATAGTAGTTGCAGCTGCATCTATAGCAAATTTCCCTTCTAAGCGTTGCCATCCTTCAATTTTTTGTTGTGACGAAGAAGTTAAAATTTGTATAGGGTTAACTCCATCAGTTAATGTAAGTATAGCTGATGCGTTAGCACCTAATTTAACCCACGAACTAAAATAGTATTCTTCATTAACACTCGGAGTAAAAGAGGTGTTTAATAAAGATGTACCTACAGGGTTGGTAAATGTTGCTTTATTTGTACTCGTAATTTCCATAGATACATTTCCTGTGTGTGCCTCAGTCATTACTAATTGGTGGGTTCCTCCAAATTCGATATGCCCATAATTAGGAGAAGTTGGATTCGTATAAACACCTATGTAATCCTCAAAACCATCAAAAGCCAACTCTCTGTAATCGGTGTTAGAAGCTACTGCCGTTACCACTGAATTATTATATCCATACATCGCTGCTGATTTAATGTTTAGTGCATCTTGGTTTTCTAATTCAAATCCATAAGGGCTGTATTGATTTACCTGATTGGCTTTAATCCATTTTTCATTTGGTGCTGAAGACAACCAATTAAATAATCCAAAACTTTCATAGGTACCATCTATACCTGTTTGTGTATTGCTAATTAACAAAGGGGCAGGAGCCGGATTGGTTTGCTTTCTATCAATATCAAACACAAAATTTTGATGTGTACGCCAGATATTTTCTGCTCCAAATCTTGTCGTATTAAGAGGTAATGATGAACTAGGAACAGCATCAGCATAATTAATGTTCCAAGAAGAACTGTATTTGGTAGCACTTGCATGTAACACTCCATCTATACATTCATTTAAACATTCGGCATTTAACAATTCGCCCCATATTGTTTTACCACTACCATCTACTGCTTTTACTTCATTGCCATGTTTGGTCAATATCATAGTGGTAACATCAAAATTAGCGGAAGTTGTTAAATCAACAGAAGGATCGAAAAGTATGAAAGCTTCGTTTGTCTCTCCTCCTCCACAAATTTTATTATCAGATAAATCGGAGTTAATAATTAATCGATTAGTTGGCGAAATAGTTATTTTAATGCCAGTATAGGGTTTGTTATTTAAACAATCATTAAACCCTAAATCTCCGATTAAAATATAATCAGGCGCTACAGGAGCCGATTTAGTGAAATTATTTATCTCATCAAATAATGGGAATTTTCTTTCTGCTATAGGGTTAGATAGTGAAATAATACTTCCTGTAGGTACTGATTGTTGGTTTCGGTAACCCGAACGAGCAATTTTGAAAAGCCCTGGAACAGTTGGTGTTGCAGCTATTCCATTTTTATCTTTTAGGGTACCATTTTCTTCTACCCAATACCTGAACCCTGTATTAAGATCAATTAATTCATCACCCGGACGAACAAAAGGAGAAGAAGTATAGTCGGTAACAGTTGCTCCTACATTTTGGTAAGCCCCACGCATTCCTTCATGTTCCCAATGCGCTGCATAAGTGTAATCATAAATAGGTTTATCAAAATCATTCGTAGTAGTGGTAAGTAAAGGAGTACCTGTACGGGCATCATAGTAGATGTTTTCGGTAATGGTTTTTGCTCCTTCTTTTGTGGTAACCTGACTATCCAAAATACCATTACGGGTAATTATCTTATTGGTAGCTACTGACCGGAACATAGAGTGAGAATTACTAATAGAAGGTATTACCGTAGGAATGGGAATAGGAATAGGAACAGGGACTCCTAATACAATAATCCAATAAATATTCAAGGCATTATTTATTTGAACATCTCCTGATATAATGTTTGTTTTATTTTCTCGCATATCAATGTAGGTTTCTATGTATTTCCCTATTTCTACATTATCAATAACTTTTGCATCACCCGTAAGTACAGCTACTGTATTGCTTAGTTTATTTCCTGAAGGCTTGTTTCGTACAAAAGGTTGTTGCGTTTTGTAATGATAAAAAGTTGCGGCAACAGGTTCTACTCCGGGATCTCCAGGCATAGGATCATGTGGATCAGTAGGGTTATTCGGATCAAAAGGGTCTAGAGGTAAGGTATAGGTCTGTACGCTATACGGTTTTCCATGCATGTTATTTAATTCTATAGAATACCCTTGTGAATATCCATTATTATGATGATCATAACTACCTATAAATGGAATAGGAATAGATAAATTGTAACCTTCATAATCCACTCCTGTTTTATTGGTATATACAGGAAAATCTCGTGCAGTATAAAATTCATTGACAATAATACCACTTACCGCCTTTTTAACTTTTGTTCCTCCATGTTCCTGTTCTATGTTTCTTACCGTAACTCTACTGTAACCCACATTGGCAGAAGGAAATAAGTTCTCATTAAATGGTTCTTCCAACATCAAACCATTGTCTTTTATAATTAATCGGTCGTTGCTAAATCGAACAGGTTGGCGAAATGGATTTTCTTCACCACCTATTAAAGGTTCATATTCTGCAACGCCTGAACTGGTTATTCTATCTTCCAGTGTATAATTATAACTTTGACCATAACTGCTAGACTTGAAAATAGCGTCATTATTCAGTTCATCCCAATTATCATTTAATTTAATTTCTTTCACCCTACAACCTCCTCCATATTTTTTTCCTGAAGTATTGTTTAATCGAATATAAGAAGGATAGGTATTACTATTCACTTCTATTTCATCACACCATCCTGCCATAATTCCATAGTTATAGAATCCTGCAAGCATCTGAAGAGAATTTAATACTGTTCCTATAAGACTAGGCACAACAGTCGCTATAGACATCATAGAATTTACAGCTGCCAACCCTGTATTTTGTCCTGAAACCAAATCATCCCTATTATAACGCAATTCTCTCAATCCCGCCATTTTTATTGGGTTAATGGTAGATTGTATGACTTGATGTGGAGGTACATTATTTACTTTTATCCACGCTTTACTGCTTACCCCTCCGGAAGGTTGATATAATCCGTAAGAACCTCCATACTTGGCATAACCTTCTACATAATCAACAGCTGTAGGGTTACCCGGAAAATCTTTAGGTTTTTTTAACTTCATGTACGCTTTAAAATAGATTTGTTCTATCCCTGAAACATATTCAGCTAATTCTGTTAAATTGACCTCCCTATCCAATTCAATATAGATACGCTGATCGTCTCGGGTAAGGTTGTTATCAAGAATACCATCAGCCTTTCCTGTACCTATTATCCGATACATTTGGGCGGCTTTTCTATTCTGGACATAGGCATAATCGTCCGATTCATAATCTATCGTTAACGCTCCTCCTGAAGGCATAACTACTTTAGTAAGGTTCCATGCAGAAGCATCTGCATTTCTATCAGTATAATCATCAAACTGATTGCAATAAGGTTGATTAAAATTTGGAGATAAATAATTGCTGGTTGAAATTTCTTTAAAAGGTCCCTGAGCCTGATAATTTCCCCATCGATCAATTTCATTGATATTATAAGGAGGGTTAATTATCTGACTTCCATCGTGATTTACATCTCCATAAGTGAACTCATAAGGGCTTAATTCTCCTTTTTTGGTATTTTTATAGTATTTGAACCAAACATGGGTTAAGGTTAATTTTCCTCCTCCACTAGCTATTGAGTTTGGTGTACCAGGGCACAAACTGTAATCATATTTAAAATGAACAGATTTAATAGGTTGGCTAGGTGCTGACTTATTATAAAGTGTAATGACATCTAATTTAAGTAGCTTATCACTTGTGTTTACTCCTCCATTTGGATTATTTACCCCTAATCCATCCTCTCGTTGACTCAACGTAAATTTAGCAGTATGCGTTTTGGTTTCTATAGATTCCAAGTAAACCATTTCTTTTTCTCCATAGGAATACCCGGACATATCATCCATATCATTGGTGATTTTTCCTTCAATATTGTTTCCTTTATTCGTTTCGTAGGGAGCTCGCCACTTAAATAAATTATCTTGTTTAATGTAATTAAACTTTACCCAGTAACCCAAATCGTCATCAGTAGGTCCATCATTGGTTAAGTCCACATAATCGGCAGACAATACTTCGGTTAATAAATAAGAATGTGCATAAGCTGGTGTTGCCGTTTTTGAATACAGGTTGGATAAGCCTTTATTATTAGATGGTGAGTTGTCTGGATATGAACCAGTTGGCACATAACTTCTAGTTCTATCAGTAGAATTTGTAACATTATCTACAGAAAATGTTACATCTTCTTGAGCAGTGTTGTATGCTGGCAAATCATATACATAACGATTGCCATCCGGATTTACAACAGAAATTTCACCTATATGATGGGATTTATTCGGATTATAGGGAGTAGCAGGACTATAATCTGTTATATCATTTGGTGAATTGCTAGTATATAGTTCATTTGTTTTATCATTTCTAGTAAGATACTCTATACTTTGTACACGGGTTTGTCGTTTTGAAAGAACGGCAGGTTCAGTTAATTGTGCTCTTGATCCGGTAGCTGTTTCAATAATATTTTTCACCTTAGGTACAGACGTAATTTTATCCCACGTTTTTCCTAGTTCAAAACGAAAAGGCAATTCATTGTTATTTTGGTCTCCACCTGCAAATGGTTCCGTTAATACGGTTTCTCCCAATACTCTAAAATAAGCAGGTTCATAAAGATCATCAGAACTGGGAATTTTAAATTTGTAATAATTAGTTACTGCATTATTATGGTTTTTCCATTTACCTGAATAACTTCGAATAACACTTAAACCTGGATTAAAACCGGTTTTAATATACCAAGGGGCCGGAGGAGGTGGTGTTAATATATTACTTTCTACTCCAAATCCAACACCACCACTGGTAGTTTCTATTTTAGGGTCGGTAAACACTCCTATGTCTGAACGATAGGTTCTAAATGCTCCCCCTGTTCCCTGTCCTGTTATTGAAAATACATCATAAGTAGCAGAGGGAATAGGTAAATTTTTATTGTTTTTATCTATAGGAATATCTTTTTCTCTGTTAAAATCACCTAAGGTAGTTTTATTGCTGTTAAATTGTGCATATAATAACCCATAACTGCCAAAAGAAACCGTATTTTGCGTGATTTTATTTTCAGAATATTTAACAAAAAAGTTTATCGGAGAAGTTTCTACATTAAAAAGATCTACTCCTAATTTCATGTCAAAATCAACAGAATAAGTCCCTCTTGGCATGTCCATAGTAGGAATATAAGTTGATGCTGAAAAACTTGTACCAGCTCCAACTTTTGCAGAGAATTTTTTATATGAACCAGAATAAGACATAGAGGATCCATCACTACTGGCAACTAGACCAAAACCCTTGATATTAGCTCCAAATGTAATGTTTTGAAGCCCTTGTCTCGAATTGTAATTTAATCCCGTTTCAAACCCAAATGCCTCTCCTTTAATTTTTCCTGCGAAACTTAAAGAAGGGCTCACTCCAATACCCTCTTTGGAATCCATAGAAATACCTAATGAGCCTTGCATAGCACCAGCAGACCCGAGTGCTACTGATGTTGATAAATTAATGCCCGTATTTTGACCTATTCCTTTATAATTATCATAGTAAATAGAACTAGATAAACTCAAATTAACTCCTTTTAATGCATCAAAACCTAAAAGTTCAATATTGACAGGTGCTGCAACACCAAAAGTCATTCTCCTTTGTGGTTTCATGTGTACCGTTTTTTCAATTTGATCACCACTAAAATCATCGGGTATGCCACGCAAATTACGGTTTATAGCTCCCGGGTTAATGTTCCATCCCAATCCAACCCAACTTGCCTCCTGCTCCATTCCTATTCCTGCGTGGTAGGCTAAATTAATAGGATACCCCCCGTTAGGTCCGGGTACGTTCAATAAAGAAATATTATAGGTAAAATCTCCTGTAAATAAATCTACCATTTGGTTAGTATTTATAGGTTCAAAACTAGCTGCTTCAGGCTGTGAAGGTCCACTAGTAAGTGCAAAGGCAACAGATGGAAATCCTATTTGAGCCAGTATATTAACTGCCATAAAAATGGCTAATACTTTGAATCTTTTTTTGGTTACTATTTGAACTAGCATATTAATTAAGTTTTATTTTAGGTATATTATCAATGTCTTTTTTAGCTATTTTGAGTTTGATTTTTCCGAGCCCCAATACTTGATCATTAAAAACAAGTGTTTTGTCTGTTTGTATTTCGGAACTCATAAAGCCTAAATCTATATTGTTATAAGGTGCAACACCATAATTTCGTTCAAAATGACATAATTGACAGGATAAGGTATCCTTGTTTTCTTCTAACATCAAATCATACTCAAGCACATCCGTGAAATAATACAGCCTATCAAAATATTCCTGCTCTGTTGAAATGTTTGTTTTCAATACATCTTCCCCTGTTAAACTTTCTATTTTTAAGGTGTAATATTGGAATTCCTCCAATTGTTTTAAACGATTAAAAAAAACTGTAGTGTCTATAGATGTTGTCCTTTGTTCATTAATAGCAATGAATTCAACAGGTTTATAAAACAGGCTAATTTTGTAATTTTCAAATTCTTTACTCACAACAAGTCCATTTTCAGGATTTTTAACCCAATTCAAATATTCACCTACTGTTACTTCTTTTTGTGCACAGGACAATAACATTATGCTACTCCAAAAAATTAATATATAATATTTTGTCTTACTCATTTTAATGCTCCTCCTTGATAACGTTCATTAACGTAAGTAATTAATTTTTCTGTTTCATCATACGCTTTATTAGCATGCATTACACTGCCAGAACCATTTGCTCCATAGATAAAATCTATTTTCTCAGCATTTCCATATTCTTCTATATATTTATTAAGTTGAGTCCATATTTGTTCTGTGTAATTTTGTAGCATTTTTTGATTATCCTCTTCAAAAGTCTTTTTTTTCTCTTGATACTGCATTGCCAAATATTGATAGGTTTGGATATTTTCTTCTCTTTTATGCTCTGAATTTTGAATGTTGACAGAGATGGCATTTATTTGTATTTCTAAACTATCCAGAATTCTCTTTCTGTAACTCAATACTTCTTCATACTTCACTTCTAACTCTTTTTTATAGATAAATTCATTGTATACTTTATCTGTTTGAACATAAGCAATTTTTGGCTGAGTTATAGAACTGTATAAAGAAATCGTAACTCCTGCTGTTAGAAGCAATATAATTGCTAAAGAAATAATGATGATAGGGTTTTGTATTTTCATTTTTTAATTATTGATAAAGAAATCGTAACAAAAATTTCTCGTTTTTACTATTGGTTACTTCTAACACATAAAATTTATTCGGATTTAAAACAGGCGATAACGTGGTTAAATCTAAATCATAATAATTAGCTCCGACCTTTGTAATGGTTTGGGAGGGAATAGTATGCACTACAGTTTGATTTTCACCATATACCACTGCATTAAGTACTGAAGTGTTACTATATTCTTCGTTATATTGAAACCACAGGTGTTGTTTTACTGTTGAATAAAACCCTGCATTTAATTTTCTATCCAATATAGCATATCCAGGGGGAGGGCATCCAAAAGAAGTGTTCACATCGGTTATTCCTTTTCCTTGTTCAGATAATGCTATGTCTAATAAAAACTTGCCCGGAGGTGGATTAATGATTGTAGAGACGTGATTGTTTGGTGGAGGTATCGTGTACCAATTCAAAAAAGCAGCGTGTGCTCTCGAATAAGTAATTGTTCCATAATTTCCTGGTACGGGATTAGCGGATGGATAATAATCTATTTTAAATGCTTCATTTGTATTATAAGATGTAACAGTATTAGGAACAATAGTTCCATTTTCAATAACTCCAAATAAATTAAATGTACCAAACGTACCAAAAGGGATATAAAAAAAAGTAAGTCCGTATTCAATAGAGTTTGGGTTTTGATCAGCATCTATACCAGCAAAACCTACCGTAAAATTATTCAGATGTTGGGGAACTTTAAATTCTATCCAACCACTTTGATTAGTTCTTAATACATTTATGGAAGAAGCTCCACTCGTTCCATAACTAGTGGCAGTTGTTTTTGTTATAGAATTTCCATTTGTAGTAGCTTCAAAAACATTTTTCCATTCCACTTCATACCCTACATAATAGGTGCGGCTTAGTGATAGACTTGATCCATAAAAAATAGTTAATCTATATGCTCCGGGAACAAGTCCTGAAATGTTTTGAGTAGCATAAGTAAACATACTATTTGGAATAGTCCACTGAAATCCAGTTATACCATTTGTATTACCTGAAAGAAATATATCTATTGCTCCGGTAGAAGATTCGTAACAATTTAAATGGGTGATTATAGGTTTTGGTCTAGGCCAAAATAAAAAATTAATAACATGAATTTTAATCCTGACTTGGTTAGAATACATAGAAAAATCAAGTCTGTATTCGTTATTAACATTAACACTTACTTCTGAAATAAAAATATCATTTTTCTTAAACATTACTAATCCTCCCTCTCTTTCTATACTTAATATGTCACCTGCTGTAATTGAACCTATATAGGTTAATGTACTTGTCGATTTATTCCACGTATATAAGGTATCTCCACTATTGATATAAAACCCGTAATCTAAACTATCGTAATAAACTGCTTGAGCATTAGCTGATAATCTATACCCAAAAGCCCATTCTTTATTATCATTTATTATTTCAACTCTCACAGATCCATCGCCTTTTACTACATTTGAGAAACTCATTTTTCCTGTACCCCAACCAGTTGCTGCTGTTTTTTCTAAATAACGATTATTGAAAGTTACTCCTTGTGAATCTGCAATTTGAACTTCCACATCAACAGGTATCACCAAATTAAGAGAATCCATTAAAGTATCAACAATGGTAACACTATATAACCCTGACTCTAAATTATATCTATTTTGAGATTGATCTCCATCATCCCAAAAATAGTAATAAGGGGGTGTTCCTCCTGTCGGAGTTAACTCTATACTTCCCAAGGTATCAGGGGTTTCTTGAGTGGTTACATAATTTACAAAAAAGGGAAAGTTTAAAGTTATAATATAAAAAGCTCCACGGTCTGTTCCTCCGTCATCATCTAATACTGAGCACACAACAAATTCCAGATAACCATCATTATCAATATCTCCAATAGCCGTTGCATTAATACCAAAAAGATCAGTATTATCTAAATCATAACTAAACCCACCTTGTAACTCACTAATTTTCTTATAGGATTTTACGACACCATCATTATCAACATTTAACATCCAAGCAGCACCCTGGTCTGTTCCTCCGTCATCATCACTAGTAGCAGTTACTATAATATTAACATATCCATCACCATCCATATCTCCTAATGAAAGTGATGCTCTTCCAAATCTATCTCCATCATCTATCACTCCATCAAAATTTCCACTTGTGGAAGAAATTTTTTGATGTGATTTTACTGTTCCATCTGTATTTAAAAATAAAATCCATACCGCACCACGATCTGTACCTCCATCATCATCACCTATAGCACCTACAATAATATCTGTTACACCATCTTTATTGAGGTCGCCTATATTTTCTACTCCATAGCCAAACTGATCACTATTATCTAACACCCCTGTAAAACCACCTGCTGTATCACTTATTTTCTGATAAGACTTAACTGTTGCATTAGAATCAAGAAATAAAACCCACACGGCACCTCTATCGGTTCCTCCATCATCATCTCCACGAGCACTAACCGCTATATCTACAATACCATCGCCATCTAAATCTCCTAAATTGGTAATAGATGTTCCTAAATAATCATTATAATCAATTGTTCCCGTAAAACCAGCAACTCCAGCTCTAATTTCCTGCATCGATTTTACCGTTCCATCTGTATTTAAAAATAGAACATAAATAGTTCCTTTGTTCGTGCCGGAATTATTGCTCAGGGGAGTTCCCACAGCTATATCTACTACCCCATCTCCATCTATATCTCCTATATTTTCTATCTCGAATCCAAAATATTCTTGATAATGTAAAATATTTCCAAGACCTCCTTCTAAATTAGAAATTTTTTGATGTGATTTTACCGTTCCATTTGTATTTAAAAACAACACCCATAATGCTCCTGCGTAAGTCACGCCATCACCATCCCTAACTGCTCCAACAACAACGTCTTCCACTCCATCACCATCTAAATCTCCTAATTCAGCTATTCCATAACCAAAATAATCTGTATTATCAAGTGTACCTGTGAAACCACCTTCTGTATCACTTATTTTATAAACATTTTTAACGAATGCTTCTTCTGTAGGAGCTGCATCAAATGACATTATATAAAATGCTCCTCTATCGGTTCCTCCATCATCAGTCCCAGCTGCTCCTACAACAAAGTCTAATATTCCATCATTATTAATATCTCCAAGTAATGAAATTCTACTGCCAAACCTATCTCCATTTGACAAGACTCCATTAAAGGTAGATAAACTATCACTAATTTTAAATTCATCTCGAACAGTACCATCTGTATTGAGGTTTAATAACCAAACAGCACCTCTATCAGTTCCTCCATCATCATCACCAGATACCGTAACCAATATGTTAGCATATCCATCATTATCTACATCTCCTAAAAACAAGTTAGATGATCCAAAAATGTCTGAATTATCTAAAACACCACCAAAACCACCTTGTGTGTCAGAAATTTTTTGATGTGACTTTACTGTTCCATTTGTATCTAAAAACAATACCCATATTGCTCCACGATCTGTTCCACCATCATCATCCCAAAAAGAACCTACAATAATATCTACTACTCCATCTCCATCTAAATCTCCAATATTCTCCAATCCACTTCCAAATCTTACATTATAATTTAGAGTACCCGTAAAATTACCTTGCGTATCAGAAATTTTCTGATATGACTTTACCGTTCCATCTGTATCTAAAAATAATATATAAACAGCTCCCCTATCCGATCCTCCATCATCATCTCCACGAGCACCAACAGCAATATCTATTACTCCATCTCCATCTAAATCTCCTAAATTTGTTATTGATTCTCCAAAATAATCATTGTAATCGATAGTTGCTGTAAAACCTGACACACCTGCTCTAATTTCCTGAGTACTTTTTACAGTACCATCTGTATTTAAAAACAATATATATACTGTTCCTTTATTAGTACCGGAATTATTACTAAATGGTGCTCCAACAGCAATATCTACTACCCCATCTCCATCTAAGTCTCCCAAATTTGAAATGTCATACCCCACATATTCCTGTGCATGAAAAATATTTCCTAAACTTCCTTCTAAATTAGATATTTTTTGATGCGACTTAACAGATCCATCCAAATTCAAAAACAAAATCCAAATTGCTCCCGCATCCGTAGCTCCATCATCATCAAGATGTGCTGCAACAGCAATATCTTCAATTCCATCTCCATCTAAATCTCCGATACCTTCTGCACCTCCAAAATTATCGCTATTATCTAATACCCCTGTAAAATTACCTGATGTATCACTAATTTTTACGTAACTTTTTAGTTCTGTTATCTGGGTTGATACATTAGTTGTACTAAAAATTAATACAACCCCCAACAAATATATAATACTATTTCTCATAATTATTTACATTAACTCATTTCCTTATTGTTTAACCTTAAACTCTTATCCTTTTCCATTTAAAAAATTAAAAAACCTGATTAAAAAAGAAAAAGAAATAAGCTGCTAATTTAGTTGACTCTATAGCCGATGTACTTGTTCCAATAATCATATTATTTAAGTCATAAACTATTGTTTGAGACTGTATTTTACCTATTTGATCTCCATTAATATCATACACATTATTATTTTCATCTAAATACCCTATTAAAACACCTTCTTGGTTTTTAAATTGATTTCCTTCAATTGAACCTATTAACTCACCTGTATTATTTTTTACTTGTCCGTTAGTTAGAAACTCTCCAACAGAATCTCCAACACTATTTATAACTAAACCATTATTTACTACTGCCACGGTATCATTATTAGAATCTAAAATACTCTGAGCAAAAGAGTAAGTTGAAAAAGTTAATAGCATAGTCAATAATAAAATTTGTTTTGTTTTTTTCATTTTATGAATGTTTAGATTATTAATATGGATTTAATTATTTATTGTTAATGTTTAAGTATTTTCAAAAATTCCACCTTTCTTCTCCTGGCAATGTCTAATACAATATTTCCTTGTAATAAAATTTGATTTCGGTCTTTATATAATATTATCATATAATTCGGGTTAATAATATGGCTCTTACTTATTCTAAAAAAATCGTGTCCTTCTAATAGGGTTTCAAATGTGCTTAATGGCTTTGCTACCGTAATTTTTCTATTGTCGTTTAATCTAACATGTGTGTATACTTCATCTGCATCGCAACATATTATATCATCTACATTTACAAATTCTATTTTAGTGGCACTTTTAATGGTAATAATCTTTGATTTTCTAACAGGGTGTTCTTCTTTTAGTATAGCTTTGAGCTGCCTATTATGTTCAGCTTCCAACTTTAATTTTTTTTTAGTTTGAGCTAATAACTTTTCTAATTCTACTATTTTTTTTTGCAGAAATATTGTTTCGTTATTTTCTTTAAGTACTATCAAAAAATTATGAATAAAATAATGTTAAAATAAAATCCAAACGTAAACGAAAAGATTTTAAAATCAAAAAAATGGTTCATCCATCTAACTAACGGTCGATTTTGACCAATGAACGGTCATTTTTTTTATTTTGTTCCTCCCAAAAAGGAATTTTACAAATAAGTATTTATACTTATTTGAATAAGTATAAATACTTATTTTTTTTTCAATTAAAACGTTATATATTAGCAGCCTAATGAATGACCAAATACATAATATTCAAAATGCACGAATTCATATTAAAGAATTGCAAAAAGCAATAGATAGTAATATGCAAAAAATTTGTTTTCTTGAATCTCAAATACATGAACTCCTAAAAATCCGACAATCTTCAACTATTCCGATTAAAGGAATTTCTAAAATTAATTTTGTTCCTATTAATCAAATACAATATTTTAAAGCAAATCAGTCTTACACTAATGTCATAACCGAAAGACATAGTATTATTTTAGCTACCAAATCAATTAGAGAGTTTGAAACATTATTAGGTGATTATTTTTTCTTTAAAATAAACAAAAGTGTGCTTATAAACACTCATAAGATACATTCTTTTAATAAAAAAAACAATCAAATTATAATGAACAATAAAGACTCTTTTGAAATAGCTAGAAGAAGAAAGTGTGATTTTCTATCTGTTATAGATAATATTTTAAGATAATTTTTATTCTTTGTATTAATAGAAAGTTTAAAACGATAAAACCAATATTCTGAAATAATTAATATAAAAATAAATTATGTTATTAAAATATACGAACAATGGAACAATTCTCCATTTAAAAAATGTAAATGAAAACTTAGCTAAGTCACAAGAACAAAAAAGTTCTAACATTTAAATGTTAGAACTTTTTTGTTTTAATTATTTTAAATTTATTAAAATGGTTTATTTCCTCTTATAACTCTTAATAACACAGCAATTACGGCAATTACCAGTAGTATATGAATTAAATTACCTAAATTAAATCCAACGAATCCTATAATCCATAAAATAATTAATATAATTGCTATTGTATATAATAAATTTCCCATATTATTATTTTTTTTTTCTATTAAACATTAGATTTATTAAATTAAAAAACTATACCAAGGGTAGCTTGCAACAACATATTTTTATATCGAGGTGTTGATGATGTTCCATCTCCGTGATTATCTTGTAAATCCCATGAAGCACGACCACCAATTACAATATTATTAAAATTTAAATCCAACCCTACTGCAGCACCCATAGTATTTTTACGCAAGTTTTCATTTTCAAACTCCTCTTCATCATTAATATCAATACCAAATCCGGTAAATTCATCTTTTCTAGATAATAAATAAGAATATTGTGGTCCTGCTAATAAAGTAATATTTTTGGCTGGTTTAAAAGCAAATAATAAAGGGACATCCAAATAATTAGTTGTTCTTTCTAATTTATATTCACTACCAAAAATGGTTCCTTTACCTTTAAATCCTTTTTGAGAGAACATTACCTCAGGATGAAATCCTAAATACGTCCCTATAGGAATTGCTATAAAACCACCTACAGCCATACCATAATTAGGGTCAGCAACAAACTCATCATTATTTTCATCATAAATATTAGCTTTATTAACTCCTACTTTAGCTCCTATTCTAAGATCATCTCTAGTATCATCTTGTGCATAAGCACTCATACTTACTGTAATCGTTGCAAGTAATATTAATTTTAACTTTTTCATAATTTTATATTTTTTAGTTTATAAATATTTTAACATTATTCTCTTGTCCAATGATTTATCCAAAAAAAACAAATAATTGATATCCAGAATTTTAAATACAATTCGATTGTTGTGGCATTTTCATATTGAAAATATACCTTTCAAATAGAAAAAAATTCCTTGTTTTTATAGGTGTGTTTACCATTTATAATTTTTAAATTTGTATGCGTGTACTACCTGAGTGCTGAAATTGGTATACAGGCACGCTTGAGGTGCGTGTGTCGTAAGACGTGTGGGTTCGAGTCCCATCTCAGGTACAGGTAAGAGAAGAAAACTTAAAAGCCGAATTATATCAGGATATAATTCGGCTTTTTTTATATGCATAAAAAAGAGGTTGAAAAAATTCAACCTCTTTTTAAATTACTTAAAATCATTATTATCAAGCTTCGGCAGTTGGTCCTCCAAAGTTCATTGGAATTCCTCCTGTAGGTCCAGGGTCTTTAATTTTACCCATTTTAGACTCAAACTTATCAATATTATCTTGTAATGCATGTAAAAGCCTTTTTGCATGTTCTGGTGTCATCAATATTCTTGATTTCACTTTTGCCTTAGGAACTCCTGGCATTACTTTTATAAAATCTATTACAAATTCTGAATTAGAATGACTTATAATTGCTAAGTTAGAATAAATTCCATCAGCAATATCTTCATTTAATTCAATATTAAGTTTATTGTCTTGATTATCTTGATCCATATAAATTATTTTTTATTCTTGAATAATTGCGTCACTACTAGATTTAGCTTTTGAAAGCTGTTCGTATTCTTCTTTAGATCCAACAATTAAGTTTCTAAACATTTTCATTCCAGTTCCTGCTGGTATTAGTTTACCAACAATTACATTCTCTTTCAATCCTTCTAAATCATCCATTTTACCTCTAATCGCAGCTTCATTTAGAACTTTTGTAGTTTCTTGGAAAGATGCAGCAGAAATAAAGCTATCTGTTTGAAGTGACGCTCTTGTTATACCTTGAATAATTGGACTTGATGTAGCTGGAATTGCCTCTCTACTTTCAACAATCTTCTTATCCATTCTCTTCAGTTTAGAATTTTCATCTCTTAATTGACGAGAAGAAACAATCTGTCCAGCTTTTAACACCTCAGACTCTCCAGCATCAGTAACAATATACTTATCAAAAATCCAATCGTTTTCTTCCATGAAATCACGTTTATTAACAATTTCTTTTTCAAGGAATCTAGTATCTCCAGGTTCTTCAATAAGTGCTTTACGCATCATTTGTCTTACTATTACCTCAAAGTGTTTATCATTAATCTTTACACCTTGTAAACGGTAAACCTCTTGTACTTCATTAACAATGTACTCTTGAACAGCTGTAGGACCTTTAATTGATAAAATATCTGATGGAGTAATTGAGCCTTCAGAAAGTGGGTTACCTGCTTTAACAAAATCATTTTCTTGAACCAAAATATGTTTAGATAAGTTAACTAAATATTTTTTAACTTCTCCTGTTCTTGATTCAACAATAATTTCACGGTTACCTCTCTTAATTTTTCCAAAAGATACGATACCATCAATCTCAGATACAACTGCAGGATTAGATGGATTTCTAGCTTCAAACAACTCCGTTACTCTTGGAAGACCACCGGTAATATCGGCAGTACCACCCGCAGAACGAGGTATTTTTACTAAAATTTCTCCTCCTTTAACTTTAACTCCTTCATTAACTGTAATGTGAGCTCCTACAGGTAAGTTATAGGTTTTTAAAACTTCATTTTTTGAATTAACAATATTCAACAAAGGAATTTTTTTCTTGTCTTTAAACTCAGAAATTACTTTTTCAGTAAATCCTGTTTGCTCATCAGACTCCTCTTTATAGGTAACCCCTAATTCAAAGTTTTCAAATGCTACTTTACCTTCAACCTCAGAAAGAATTACAGCATTATAAGGATCCCATATACAAATCTTATCTCCTTTTTTAACTTTATCATTATTTTTCACAAATACTTGCGAACCATAAGGAATGTTTCCTGTAGTTAAAACAACATTAGTTTTAGGATCAATAATTTTCATTTCAGCAGAACGACCAATAACTAATTCAATTTTTTCTCCTGCTTCATTCGTTTTTTCAATGGTCTTTAACTCCTCAATTTCTATTCTACCATCATATTTAGCTTCAACGCTAGAAATTCCTGTAATTTTAGAAGCTGTACCACCAATATGGAATGTTCTAAGAGTAAGCTGTGTTCCTGGCTCACCAATAGATTGAGCAGCAACAACCCCAACAGGTTCTCCTTTTTGGACCATTCTTCCTGTTGAAAGGTTTCTACCATAACATTTTGCACAAACACCTTGTCTTTGCTCACATGTTAATACAGATCTAATTTCTACTTCATCAATATCTGCAGCTTGAATTACTTCAGCAATATCTTCAGTAATTTCATCTCCTGAAGCAACAATTAATTCTTCTGTCTCAGGGTGATAAATATCGTGAACAGACGTTCTTCCTAAAATTCTATCGTATAAACTTTCAACAACTTCATCATTATTTTTAAGTGCTGTAGCTATTAATCCTCTTAATGTTCCACAATCTTCTGATGTAATAACAACATCTTGAGAAACATCAACCAATCTTCTTGTTAAGTAACCTGCATCGGCCGTTTTTAATGCTGTATCGGCAAGACCTTTACGAGCACCGTGAGTAGATATAAAGTACTCCAATACTGACAATCCTTCTTTAAAGTTTGCCAAAATTGGGTTTTCAATAATCTCTTGACCAGATGATGAACCGGATTTTTGCGGTTTTGCCATCAAACCTCTCATACCTGATAACTGACGAATTTGCTCCTTAGAACCCCTTGCACCAGAATCAAACATCATATAAATAGAGTTAAAACCTTGGTTGTCATTTTTAAGCGTATCCATCAACACATTTGTAAGTTTTGTGTTAGTGTGTGTCCAGATATCAATAATTTGGTTATAACGCTCGTTGTTAGTAATGAAACCCATATTATAGTTATTCATTACTTCTTCAACTTCTACATTGGCTTTAGCTACAAACTCTTCTTTTTCCTTAGGGATAATAATATCATCCAAGTTAAATGATAATCCACCTCTAAATGCCATATCATAACCTAAATCTTTAATATCATCTAAGAACTTAACCGTTTTAGTTGGTCCAGCATGTTTTAATACTCTACCAATAATATCTCTTAACGATTTTTTAGTCAATAATTCATTAACAAAACCTACTTCTTCTGGAACAAGTTCGTTAAAAATAACTCTACCTGCTGTAGTTTCTATAGTTTTTAATACTGTCTCTCCGTTTTCAATGTCAGTAGTTTTTACCTTAATGTTTGCGTGAACATTCAACTTACCTTCATTAAGAGCAATAATTACTTCTTCTGGAGAGTAAAACATTTTACCTTCTCCAACAACAGGGTGTTCTTTAGTTGATTTTCTTTCTTTAGTTATATAATATAACCCAAGAACCATATCTTGAGAAGGAAGTGTTACCGGAGTACCATTTGCAGGATTAAGAATATTATGTGAAGACAACATCAATAACTGAGCTTCTAAAATTGCAGCATTACCTAACGGTAAATGAACTGCCATTTGATCTCCATCAAAATCCGCATTAAATGCAGTACATACTAATGGGTGCAAACGAATAGCTTTTCCTTCAATAAGTTTAGGCTGGAATGCCTGAATACCTAAACGGTGCAACGTAGGAGCACGGTTAAGTAATACAGGGTGCCCTTTTAAGATATTTTCTAAGATATCCCAAACTACAGGTTCTTTTTTATCAACTATTTTTTTAGCCGATTTTACAGTTTTTACAATACCTCTTTCAATTAATTTTCTAATGATAAATGGTTTGTAAAGCTCCGCAGCCATATCTTTAGGGATACCACATTCGTGTAGTTTCAAATCCGGGCCAACAACAATTACAGAACGTGCAGAATAATCAACACGTTTTCCTAATAAGTTTTGACGGAAACGACCTGATTTACCTTTTAAACTGTCAGATAATGATTTTAAAGCTCTATTAGCATCTGTTTTAACAGCACTAGATTTTCTAGAGTTATCTAATAACGCATCTACAGATTCTTGTAACATACGCTTTTCGTTTCGTAAAATTACATCTGGAGCTTTAATCTCCATTAATCTTTTTAAACGATTATTTCTAATGATAACTCTTCTGTATAAATCATTTAAATCAGATGTAGCAAATCTACCACCATCAAGCGGTACTAAAGGTCGTAATTCTGGTGGAATAACAGGAACTACCTTTAGAATCATCCATTCTGGTCTATTATCAATATTTTCTTTAGATGCTCTAAATGCTTCTACAACTTGAAGTCTTTTTAATGCTTCATTTTTTCTTTGTTGAGACGTTTCGTTATTTGCTTTATGTCTTAAATCATAAGACAAACTATCTAAATCTAATCTTCTTAATAATTCATATAAAGCTTCTGCTCCCATTTTAGCAATAAACTTATTTGGGTCAGCATCATCTAAATATTGATTTTCTTTTGGAAGAGTATCGATAATATCAAAATATTCTTCTTCTGTTAAGAAATCTAGATACTGAATTGGTTCTCCATCTACACCATTAACACCAGCTGGATTAATTACTACATATCTTTCATAATATATAATGGCATCTAGTTTTTTTGTTGGTAAACCTAATAAGTAACCAATTTTGTTTGGTAACGATTTAAAGTACCAGATATGAGCTACAGGAACTACTAAAGAAATGTGCCCCATTCTTTCTCTTCTTACTTTTTTCTCAGTAACTTCAACACCACATCTGTCGCAAATAATTCCTTTATATCTAATTCTTTTATATTTTCCGCAATGACATTCATAGTCTTTTACAGGACCAAAAATTCTTTCACAAAATAATCCATCTCTTTCTGGTTTATAGGTTCTGTAGTTAATGGTCTCTGGTTTTAATACCTCTCCACTCGATCTTTCTAAGATAAGTTCTGGAGAAGACAAACTGATAGTAATTCTTGAGAAATTACTGTTAGTATTTTGTTCACGTTTAAAAGCCATGTTATATAGTTGTTTTTAGTTCAAAATAAATTAATTATCTAACGTTATGTTAAGTGCTAAACCTCTTAACTCATGTAATAATACATTAAACGATTCCGGGATACCAGGTTCTGGCATTGGATCTCCTTTAACTATTGCTTCATAAGCTTTAGCTCTTCCTTTAACATCATCAGATTTAATAGTTAACAATTCTTGAAGAATGTTTGCAGCTCCGTAAGCTTCTATTGCCCAAACCTCCATTTCTCCAAAACGCTGACCACCAAACTGTGCTTTACCACCTAATGGTTGTTGAGTAATTAATGAGTATGGTCCGATAGAACGAGCATGCATCTTATCGTCAATCATATGTCCTAAACGCAACATGTAGATTACTCCAACTGTTGCTGGCTGGTCAAAACGTTCTCCGGTTCCACCATCATAGAGATAAGTTTTACCATATTGTGGAACTCCTGCCTCTATACAATATTTATTGATTTCTTCAACACTAATACCATCAAAAATCGGTGTAGCGAAGTTCTTTCCTAATTTTTGACCTGCCCATCCAAGAACTGTTTCATATACCTGACCTAAATTCATCCTAGATGGTACACCAAGTGGATTAAGAACAATATCAACAGGTGTTCCGTCTTCTAAGAAAGGCATGTCTTCTTCTCTAACAATATTAGCGACAATACCTTTGTTACCATGACGACCAGCCATTTTATCTCCAACTTTTAGTTTTCTTTTCTTCGCCAAGTAAACTTTTGCTAATTTCAAAATACCAGTTGGTAATTCATCCCCTACAGAAATAGCATATTTCTTACGTTTAAACTTTCCTAAAATTTCGTTAACTTTAATGTTGTAGTTGTTTAAAATTTGTTTGATTAAATCATTTAACTCGTCACTTGTAGTCCAGTTTTTAGAATCTACAAATACAAAATCATCTACTTTTTCTAATACCTTAATAGTAAATTTAGTTCCTTTTGGAATAATTACTTCATTATAGTAATTTACAACTCCCTGACTCGTTTTGTTATTTACAACTGTATAAAGTTTATCAATCAATATTTTTTTAAGAGCTGCAACTTCTCTATTATATTCTTCATCAAGTTGCTCTAAAATTGCTTTCTCTTCTGCTCTACTTTTTCTGTCTTTTATAGCTCTTTCAAAAAGTTTTTTATCAATTACAACACCTTTTACAGATGGTTTAACTTTTAGTGAAGCATCTTTAACATCTCCCGCTTTATCTCCAAAAATAGCTCTTAAAAGCTTCTCTTCTGGTGTTGGGTCTGTTTCTCCTTTTGGAGTAATCTTACCAATTAAAATATCGCCTTCTTTCACTTCAGCACCAATTCTAATCATACCATTTTCATCCAAATCTTTGGTAGCATCTTCACTAACATTAGGAATATCTGCGGTTAATTCTTCTTCACCTCTTTTGGTATCTCTTACTTCTAAAGAAAACTCTTCAATATGTACAGAAGTAAATAAATCTTCTTTTACAACTTTTTCTGAGATTACAATCGCATCCTCAAAATTATACCCTTTCCAAGGCATGAAAGCTACTTTTAAGTTTCTACCTAAAGCAAGCTCTCCTTTTTCAGTTGCATAACCTTCGCAAAGTACTTGACCTTTTTTAACTTTATCTCCTTTTCTTACGATTGGTGTTAAGTTTAAGCAAGTATTTTGGTTAGTCTTTTTAAATGTATATAATTCATAGGTTACAGAATCTCCATCAAAACTCACTAATTGATCCTCTTCAGATCGATTATATTTGATAGTAATATTTTTTGCATCAACATATTCTACAACACCATCAGCTTCAGCATTAATAAGAACTCTAGAATCTTGAGCTACTCTAGCTTCTAATCCTGTTCCTACAATTGGAGCTTCTGGTCTTAATAATGGAACTGCTTGACGCATCATGTTAGATCCCATCAATGCACGGTTAGCATCATCATTTTCTAAGAAAGGAATTAATGACGCAGCAATAGATGCAATTTGATTAGGAGCAACATCCATTAAAGAGATGTTTTCCGGCTCTGTTAATGGAAAATCACCATCTAATCTTGATTTTACTTTATCTGTTAAGAATTGACCTTTATCATCTATTTGAGCATTTGCTTGAGCGATAACTTTTTTATCTTCTTCTTCAGCACTTAAATAAACTACTTCTTTTTTAAAGTTTACCTTACCATCTTCAACATGTCTATAAGGAGTTTCAATAAACCCTAGTTTGTTCACTTTTGCATAAACACAAAGAGACGAAATCAAACCAATGTTTGGTCCTTCAGGGGTTTCAATAGGGCAAAGTCTTCCGTAGTGAGTATAGTGAACATCACGTACTTCGAAACCAGCTCTTTCTCTAGATAAACCTCCAGGCCCTAAAGCTGACATTCTTCTTTTATGAGTAATCTCAGATAATGGGTTGGTTTGATCCATAAATTGAGATAATTGGTTAGTTCCGAAGAAAGAGTTAATTACTGATGATAATGTTTTAGCATTAATCAAATCAGATGGAGTAAATACCTCGTTATCTCTAACATTCATTCTTTCACGAATAGTTCTTGCCATTCTTGAAAGACCAACACCAAATTGATTGTGTAATTGTTCTCCAACAGTTCTAACTCTTCTATTACTTAAGTGATCGATATCATCAACAATAGTTTTAGAGTTAATTAACTCAATAAGGTATTTGATGATAGATATAATATCTTCTCTTGTTAATACCCTCACATCATTAGCAATATCTAAACCAAGTTTTTTATTGATTCTAAATCTACCTACTTCTCCTAAATCATATCTAGTTTCAGAGAAAAATAATTTATCAATAACACCTCTAGCTGTTTCAACATCTGGCGGCTCAGCATTTCTAAGTTGACGGTAAATGTGTTCTACCGCTTCTTTTTCTGAGTTAGAAGGGTCTTTTTGTAAGGTATTGTATATAATTGCAAAATCAGATGAATTTACATCTTCTTTGTGTAAAATAATAGTTTTAGATCCTGATTCTATAATTTCATCAATATGTTCTTTTTCAATGATAGTTTCACGATCAATAATTACTTCATTTCTTTCGATAGAAACCACCTCACCTGTATCTTCATCAACAAAATCTTCAACCCATGTTTTAAGTACACGAGCGGCTAATTTTCTACCAATAACTTTTTTCAATCCGGATTTGCTAACTTTAACTTCATCCGCCAAATCAAAAAGTTCTAAAATTTCTTTATCTGTTTCAAAGCCTATAGCTCTAAAAAGGGTTGTTACCGGTAATTTTTTCTTTCTATCAATGTAAGCATACATTACGTTATTTATGTCGGTAGCAAATTCTATCCAAGAACCTCTAAAAGGGATAATTCTTGCAGAATATAATTTAGTACCATTAGCATGCTTGCTTTGACCAAAGAAAACACCTGGTGAACGATGTAATTGCGATACGATAACTCTTTCTGCACCGTTAATGACAAAAGTTCCTTTAGGTGTCATGTATGGGATAGTCCCCAAATATACATCCTGTACAATAGTTTCAAAATCTTCATGTTCAGGATCTGTACAATACAATTTAAGTTTTGCTTTTAAAGGTACACTGTAAGTTAAACCTCTTTCAATACATTCTTCAATAGCATATCTAGGTGGATCTATAAAATAATCCAAGAATTCTAATACAAACTGATTACGAGCATCTGTAATTGGAAAGTTTTCACTAAAAACTTTAAATAATCCTTCTGAAGCTCTATTTTCAGGAGTAGTATCTAATTGAAAATAAGATTGGAATGATTTAATTTGAATATCTAAGAAATCTGGATATTCTAATTGATTTTTGGTTGAGGCGAAATTAATTCGAGAATTTTCCACCTTTTTATCTAATGTATTGTTCATTAGTAGTTTTGAGTTTAGTTTGTTTAAATAATACTTTTATTCTTTAACTAGCGAGACTTACTTTTAAGTACACTAATTTTCTCAAAATGACATTAATTCACTTTGAGACAAACACTATAACTCCTTGTAAATCAACAAATAGATTGCTATTTGTCTCAGTTTTCTATTTACAGAGGTTTATAAAGCAAAAGAGGCTTAGGTAATTTACCCTTAAAATAAGGGTAAATACCTAAACCTAAATTGGGTTTGTATCAGTTAAATTACTTAACTTCTACTTCAGCTCCAGCTTCTTCTAATTGAGTTTTAAGAGCAGTTGCTTCGTCTTTAGAAACACCTTCTTTTAATGGTTTTGGTGCTCCATCAACTAATTCTTTAGCTTCTTTAAGACCTAAACCTGTTAGTTCTTTAACTAATTTAACTACTGCTAATTTAGAAGCACCTCCTGATTTAAGAATTACATCGAATTCAGATTTTTCTTCAGCACCAGCAGCGTCTCCACCACCAGCAGCAGGACCTGCAACAGCTACAGCTGCAGCAGCAGGTTCGATACCATATTCATCTTTAAGTATGTTAGCTAATTCGTTCACATCTTTTACAGTTAAGTTTACTAACTCATCTGCAAGTTTTTTTAAATCTGCCATTTTTGTTTTATTTTAGAAATTTAAATTAATATTAATTGTTTGTTTTTAATTATTTATTCAGAACGTTCTGATAAAGTTTTTACTATACCTGCCAGTTTACCACCACTTGATTTAAGTGCAGATACAACATTCTTAGCTGGAGATTGAAGTAATGCAACAATATCACCGATAAGTTCTTCTTTAGATTTAATGCTTACTAATACATCTAAATTCTCATCGCCAACATAAATTGCTTCTTCAATATAAGCTCCCTTCAATAATGGTTTATCACTTTTTTTACGAAATTCTTTAATGATTTTGGCAGGTGCATTACCTACTTCAGAAAACATTATAGAAGTATTTCCTTTTAGTGAATTATACAAACCTTCGTAGTCTTTATCTGCTTTTTCAAATGCTTTTTGCAAAAGCGTATTTTTAACTACTTCAAGTTGAATATTACCACTAAAGCAAGTTTTTCTTAACTTAGAAGTTGTTTCGGCATTTAAACCAGCTATATCTGCTAAATAGAATATATTAGCATTGTTTAACTTTTCAGTTAAACCATCGATATACTGACTTTTTTCTTCTCTTGTCATTTTGCTTTTAGGTTAAATTAAATACTTTGTTAAACTTAAAATGATTTAGGTTCAACTTTAACACCCGGGCTCATTGTGCTTGATAATGTGATACCTCTCACATATGTTCCTTTTGCAGATGCTGGTTTTAATTTTAAAATTGTTTGGTATAATTCATTTGCATTTTGAGCTAATTTTTCAGCTTCAAAAGATGCTCTACCTATAGTAGTATGAATATTACCAAATTTATCTACTTTAAAATCTATTTTACCGGCTTTAACATCAGTAACAGCTTTACCTATGTCCATTGTAACCGTACCTGATTTTGGGTTTGGCATTAATCCTCTTGGTCCTAATACACGACCTAAAGCACCAACTTTACCCATAACACTTGGCATGGTTATAATAACATCAATATCAGTCCATCCGCCTTTTATTTTATCAATAAATTCGTCTAAACCAACATAGTCAGCACCAGCCTCTTTAGCCTCAGCTTCTTTGTCAGGAGTACACAATACTAAAATTTTCACATCTTTACCAACACCATTTGGAAGGGCAACTGTACCTCTTACCATTTCATTAGCTTTTCTAGGATCAACTCCTAATCTAATGCTTATGTCAACCGATGCATCAAACTTTGTAAATGTCATGTCCTTAACAAGCTTTGTTGCCTCATCTAAGTTGTATAACTTTTCAGTATCTACTTTAGATAAAGCCTCTTTCATGTTTTTTGTTAATCTAGCCATTGCTGATACAATTTAATAAATTAGTTTTATGCAGGAAAAGTCCCACTTACTTTTAACCCCATACTTCTTGCTGTACCTGCAACCATTTTCATTGCAGATTCAATTTTAAAACAATTCAAATCAGTCATTTTGTCTTCAGCGATTGTTTTAATTTGATCCCAACTAACGGTCCCTACTTTTTGTCTATTAGATTCCGGAGAACCTTTTTTCAATTTAGCAGCTTCCATTAATTGAACTGCAGCTGGAGGGGTTTTAATTACGAAATCAAAAGATTTATCAGAATAAACCGTAATAACAACAGGCAATACTTTCCCTGGTTTATCTTGAGTTCTTCCGTTAAATTGCTTACAAAACTCCATAATATTAACACCTTTAGCCCCTAATGCAGGTCCTACCGGTGGTGATGGATTTGCAGCTCCTCCTCTGATTTGCAATTTAATTAATCCACTTACTTCTTTAGCCATTTTATTTACTATTTAGATTTGTACTCGCTCAATTGGAAGCATTATATATATTGAGTCTGTACGATTAATTACTATTTAATATTAACTTTCTTTTTCTACTTGTAAGAAACTTAATTCTAATGGTTGTTTTCTTCCGAAAATTTTAACCATTACTTCTAATTTTCTCTTCTCTTCATTTATTTTTTCTATAGTTCCTGTAAAGCCATTAAAAGGGCCATCAATCACTTTAATATTTTCTCCAACAACAAATGGTATTGTCATTTCTTCTTCACTATCTGCTAATTCATCAACTTTACCTAATATTCTATTCACTTCAGATACTCTAACAGGAAGTGGGTCTCCTCCTTTTTCTGCTCCTAAGAACCCAATAACACCATTCACATTTCTAATTACGTGAGGCATTTCTCCACTTAAATCTGCTTCAATTAAAATATAACCTGGAAAAAAATTTCTTTCTTTACTAATCTTTTTTCCATTTCTAATTTGAAATATTTTTTCTGTAGGTATTAATATTTGTGATAAGTTATTACTTAAACCATTTCTAAGAATTTCATCTTCAATGTATTTTTTGATTTTATTTTCTTTACCACTTATCGCTCTAACGACATACCATTTTTTTGTATTCTCTGCCATAGTAATCAAAATAACTTATAAATTTCTTTCATCAATCTGCTAAAAGTACTATCCATCACAAATATGATTAATGCAAATATTACAGATGCAATTAATACAATTACTGAACTACTTTGTAACTCATTCCATGTTGGCCACGAAACTTTGTTTAACAATTCGTCAGTTGATTCTTTTATATAATTTCCAATTTTAGCCATAATATTTTTTATTCTCTGCACGGGTGGAGAGACTCGAACTCCCAGCCAATGGTTTTGGAGACCACTACTCTACCAATTGAGCTACACCCGTAAAAACTTTATCATTATTAATTAAATTACTGATAAAGTGTACTAATAAAATAAAGTCAAGAAAGGTATCCACTAAAAAGTGGATACCTTTATATTACTTTTACAAAATTCTAATGTAATTATTACTTAAGAATTTCAGTGATTTGACCAGCTCCAACAGTTCTACCACCTTCTCTGATTGCAAATCTTAATCCTTTATTTAAAGCAACTGGCACAATTAATTTAACTGTTACAGTTACGTTATCTCCAGGCATTACCATTTCTCTACCTTCTTCTAAGTAAATCTCTCCAGTAACATCTGTTGTTCTTAAATAGAATTGTGGTCTATATTTGTTTTGGAATGGAGTATGACGTCCACCTTCTTCTTTTTTCAAAACATAAACCTCAGCTTTAAATTCAGTATGAGGAGTTATTGAACCTGGTTTAGCGATTACCATACCTCTTCTAATATCAGACTTCTCGATACCTCTTAATAAAAGGCCTACATTATCTCCAGCTTCACCTCTATCTAATATTTTTCTAAACATTTCAACACCAGTAACAGTTGATGATAATTTTTCATCACCCATACCTAATATATCTACTGACTCACCAGAATTAATAACACCTGTTTCAATTCTACCTGTAGCAACAGTTCCTCTACCAGTAATAGAGAATACATCTTCAACAGGCATTAAGAATGGCTTGTCAATATCTCTTGGAGGAAGTTCGATATAAGTATCTACTGCTTCCATTAATTCCAATATTTTTTCTCCCCATTTATCATCACCTTCTAATGCACCCAAAGCAGAACCTGCAATTACCGGAACATTATCACCATCATACTCATAAAAAGATAATAATTCTCTAATTTCCATTTCAACTAACTCTAGTAACTCAGCATCATCAACTAAGTCAACTTTGTTCATAAAAACAACCATTCTAGGAATACCAACCTGACGACCTAATAAGATATGCTCTCTAGTTTGTGGCATAGGACCATCTGTTGCCGCGACAACCAAGATAGCACCATCCATTTGAGCAGCACCAGTTACCATGTTTTTTACATAATCCGCGTGACCTGGACAGTCAACGTGAGCATAATGTCTATTAGCTGTTGAATATTCAACATGAGAAGTATTAATTGTAATACCTCTTTCTTTTTCTTCCGGAGCGTTATCAATAGAAGCAAAATCTCTTAATTCAGACAGACCTGCTTTTGCTAATACTGTAGTTATAGCTGCAGTTAAAGTAGTTTTTCCGTGGTCAACGTGACCAATTGTTCCGATGTTTAAGTGTGGTTTGGAACGATCATAATTCTCTTTAGCCATGATTTTAGGTTTATTTTATTGTTTTTAAATTATTATTTATACTTATTTAATTATTTACTTTACTCACACTCTTTACACGACTCTTCTCTTCGTTAAGAGCCAATGACGGGATTTGAACCCGTGACCTCTTCCTTACCAAGGAAGTGCTCTACCACTGAGCTACATCGGCTAGTAAAATACCGATATAGAAAAAAAACAAAAAAAGAGCGGGAAACGGGATTCGAACCCGCGACCCTCAGCTTGGAAGGCTGATGCTCTAGCCAGCTGAGCTACTCCCGCTAATTTTTTATTCGTGGGGAAAGCAGGATTCGAACCTACGAAGGCGTAGCCAACAGATTTACAGTCTGTCCTCGTTGACCGCTTGAGTATTTCCCCAACGTTTTTTTCATCGTTTTTAAAGAACTGAGCCAGTAGAGGGACTCGAACCTCCGACCGGCTGATTACAAATCAGCTGCTCTACCAACTGAGCTATACTGGCTTTTACCGTTTTCACAAAAAAAACAGACCTCTCCGTAAAAAGGTCTGCAAATGTATAAAAGATTTTATTTTAAACAAACAATAATTTAATTTTTTTTTATCACACTTTTTTCAGCTTCTCTTTGTGTTTCTTTAATTGCCTCCTAAGTGCCTCAACAGCAGAGTCAGTAGCTTCTTCAAATGACTTGCATTGTTTCTTTGCAAAAGCATCACTTCCGGGTATTAAAAGCTTAATTTCTGCAACTTTGTTTTCAGCTTCAGGGGTATTTTCTAACTTTAATATCACTTCACTATCTATTATTTTGTCATAAAACACACTTAATTTATTTACTCTTTCTTGTATAAAGGCAATTAACTTTTTGTCTGCATCGAAATGTACTGATGTAATTTTAACATTTACTTTCATATTTCCTCCTTTTTTAATTACGCTCTTGGATGAGCTTGTTTGTATATTGTTTTTAATTTTTCTATTGTGTTATGTGTATATACTTGTGTTGCAGATAAACTAGCATGTCCTAATATTTCTTTTATTGCGTTTAACTCTGCCCCTCTGTTTAACATATGTGTAGCAAATGTATGCCTTATTATATGGGGGCTTTTTTTACCAACTGTAGTTACAAGGCTAAGATAGTTATTTACTATTCTATACACAAGTTTTTCATATATTTTCTTCCCTCTTTCTGTTAAAAATACATAATTAGAATCGGTAGAGATTTCTTCTCTATATATAAGGTAATTTTGAAATAATTTTATAAATTCCATTGTAACAGGAATGACTCTTTCTTTATTTCTCTTTCCTAACACTTTTATAGATAAATTATAGGTGTTAACATCACTTATTTTCAAATTTATTAGCTCACTTAAACGAATACCTGTTAAATAAAATAGTTCCATTATTAATTTATCTCTTTGTCCTTCAAATGTATCTTCAAATTCTATATTAGAAAACAGTTGGTTTATTTCATTTTCGTTAACAAATACCGGAAGTCGCTTAGATGTTTTAGGAACCACTACTTTTAATAATGGGTTGTTTGCTATCAATCCATTTTTCATCATATATTTATATAATGATTTTAATGATGAAATTTTTCTGTTAATGGTTGTTGATGTATTTCCTTCTTCTATTAAGGAAACTATCCACGAGCGAATGATTGATGTATTTATTTCACTCCATTCGTTTACAGCAAAAGCATGCAGGGCGTATTGTGTAAATTGTTCTAAATCGTTTTTATAGGCAGTAACAGTATGGTGGGAATATCGTTTTTGATGCTGAATGTAGTCGCAAAATTGCTGTGTACGGTTTATCATAATTGTAAAACTACTTTAAGATCTATTGAACGAATTTAATTTGAAAATGTTATCTAAAACAGATTAAAAATTAACTGTTTTTAACCTCCCCATATCCCCCACGCTTTTTCAGCTTGAAGTTTGAGCATTTGCTCTCCATTAATGATTAATGCTCCTCTTTTTTTCCCCTCTTTCAAAAAAGCAGTTTCCGCAGGGTTATAAACCAAATCGTACAATAAATGATTGGATGTTATGGCACTATAATTTAGCGGTGGTTTTTCTTCCACATTTGGAAAAGTACCTAATGGTGTAGTATTTACTATTAATAAAAAAGAAGCTAATATGTTTTCATTCAGCTCATCATAACCAAAATGATTTTCTCCTTGTGGAGTTCTAGACACAAAAGCGGTAATTATTCCTAATTCATTTAGCACATATTCCACTGCTTTTGATACTCCGCCTGTTCCTAAAATTAATGCTCGTTGATGCTGGTTTTCTAAAAATGGTTTTAAGGATTGTTTAAATCCATACACATCGGTATTGTAGCCTTTCTTTTTTCCAGTTTCCTTATCTATATATATGGTATTAACCGCTCCTATTTTTTTAGCTTGTTCATTTATTTCATCTAAATAAGGTATAATTTGTTCTTTATAAGGTATGGTTACATTTAGTCCGCAAAGGTTGGGGTGTGCTAAAAAAAGGTCTTCTACTTGACTAATATCATTCAGTTCAAAATTTTCATACACTGCATCTATGTTTTCTCTTCTAAACTTATCTTCAAAATATTTTTTGGAAAATGAATGTGAAAGCATTTTTCCTATTAGTCCGTATTGCTTGTGAGGTTTCAAGTTTAAGGTTTGTTTATAAGGTTATAAGGTTATAGACAAAATTACTCTTTATTAAAAATAGATACTTCACGTCATTTTACATGAAAACGAGCTTTCTGTAAAATTTAGTTCAGCATGACAATAATTCACATATTTACACATCTATTCACCCACACATTAATCACTTTTCTACAATAACAAATTCTGTACGTCTGTTTCTAGCTCTGCCTTCTTCTGTATCGTTGGATGCAATTGGTTGAGTTGAACCAAATCCTTTTGAAGTAAGTCTGGAAGGGTCTATATCTTCCAATAACAAATAGTTATAAACCGCTTTGGCTCTTTGTTCAGATAATTCCATATTACTTTGCATATCACCAACATTATCGGTATGTCCGTGAATAGCAATTTTAACCGTTGGATTGGTTTTTAAAAAATCTATAAATTCATTTAATACGATAATAATTCTTGGTGTAATTTGAAAAGAGTTTGTTTCAAAGTATATATCATTAATAGTATAAGCCTCTCCTACTTCAATAGGTTTTATTTCTACTTTTTTAGTTTGTATTGGTTTTCCTACTACAACTTCATTAGAAGAAATTAACTGCGAAGAAAATGCATAACCTTCTTTTTTGGCAGTAAGCATAATATCTTCATCTTTATCTACCCTAACCACGCCAACATAAGAACCTGTTTGCTTATCAATTACTGCTTCTACTTCTTGATTGGTTTTGGTGTTTTTTAGCATTACTTTAGCTCCATCTGGAACTTTTCCAGTATTATCTAAAATTTCACCATTAACAAAAACAATTTCTTCAGGTCGAGCTTCTTCATACAGTTCAAAAGAAAAAATATCTAATTGTTTATCTTCGCTCATAGAACTGTAATAAGCATAATCTCCATCTTTACTTACCACAAACCCATGCTCATCTTTTTCTGTGTTAATAGGATATCCAATATTAACTGGTTTGCCAAACTGACCTGTAGTTTCATTCATTTTAGAATAAAAAATATCATAACCACCAATACCAATATGCTCATTAGAAGAAAAATACAAGGTATAACTATCGGAATGCATAAACGGTGATTTTTCATCTCCAGGTGTATTGATAGGATAACCTAAATTAATAGGGGCTCCCCAAGAGCCATCAGGTTGACGCTCACATTTGTAAATATCCATATCACCACCAAAAGGATCTACCACTCTAGTAAAGTAAAGTGTTTTATTATCAGATGAAATAGACGGTTGTGCTTCCCAAGTTGTTGGTGTGTTAATGTGACTTCCAATAGATTCTAATTTTGACCATTCTCCATCTTTATATTCTGTAAAATAAATATCAGCATTATCAAACATTTGCCCTAAACCTGCTCTATCTTCTCCTCTGTATGGAATAACTTCAACCAAAGTAATAAAAAGCAACTTATTGTCTACTGAAACACTAACACCACCTTGATACTGACCTAAATTAAATGGAGAAGGCATAGGCATTCCACTAGTAAATTTGTTTGTTCCCATTTTTCTACTTTGTACAAACACTTCTTTACTTCCTCCATCAAAAGAGTTTTTGTCTTCATGTGGCATATTTCGGGTATAAAATAAGTACCGATTATCTGGTGACAACATAGGTAAATACTCATTATTTTTACTAGAAGGTCCTTCTAACTTAACTGGAGCAAAAGGAACGGTATCTTTAATTAATTTGAAATAAGTTGCTATATCTTCCAATCTCTCGTGAGCATAACGTTCATCTTTTTTATAAGCATTTGGTGATGCCATTATTTTTTGGAAATAAGGTTTGGCTTCTGCATATTTTCGTTGACCGAAATAATAATTTCCCAACTCCATAGCATGGAAAAAATTTCGATATTCCGGACAAATTTCGACAATCTTGTTCCAGTAATCTATCTTAATTTTAGTGTATTGTTGAATTCCACTTGCATTTCCGCTATTATAAGCTCTTTCAACACTTTTATCAGCAAGGTTTGCCAACTCATCATAAGCCTCTAAATAATTGGGATCAATTTTAACAGCTTCTATTAGTAAAGTCTTTTTATCATTAAATGAAGCTGTTCTGGCATTTTCAAAATATTTTACCGCTTTTTTCTTGGGTTCAGGACAACTTTCTTCCTGAGCATATACACCCGAAAAACATAAAATTGTAATTGCTAAAAATATATAGTTACTCACTTTTTCTTATTTAAAACCCTAATAGAAAACCTGACAAACTTCTGAAGCCTGTCAGGTTTAAATTATTTCAATAATTAAACCAAAATGGCAAATTATTTTTCTTCCACTTTTTGCATCATGTCATCCGCTTCTTGTTTTGCTTTAGAAACTAACGCATCTGCTCTTTTATTACCTTCATTTTCTATTCCTACTGCTTTTTTCTCTGCTTCATCTTTAATTTTTTGAGCAGCCTTCTCTGCGGCAATTTTCTTAAGTGGATTACCTCCCGCTTTAGCTATTAAATCGTTCGCTTGTTTATCTGCTTCAGCTCTTACTTTATCAGCAGCAGACTTTGTTTCATCTCTAATTTTTTGAGCATTTTTTTCAGCTTCAGCAATTAATTTATCAGCTTGTTCTCTAGCTTTTTTCTTAGCCTCTTCTTTAGCTTTATCTACCTGTTCAGTAATTTTTTCTTTTACCTGCTCCTTTATTTCATCTTTAATATTTCCTACTGCATCTTTTAAACTAACACTAACTTTTGGAGCATCAAATGTTCCTTTAATTAATACATCTACACTAACCGTTTCAGCAGATTTCAAAGTCATCCCTAGTCCGGCAGCCTGACTGTTTAACTTATTTAAAGCATCACCAGCTCCTAATTCTTTAATTGGTGTTTTTAAGGTCATTTTATAATCTATGGTTTGATCGAATCCATTAGAACCTGACATTGTTCCTATAGTTTTACCCAATTTTACATCAAATGGCTCTATAGTAACTCTACCGTCTTTAAAAGCATATTTAATTTTAGCATCATTAACTTCTAATACTCTTAAACTCTCATTTTTAAGTGCATCTGCTAATTGATTCATTGCTTTTACATCTTCCACTTTTATATTTTTGGTAAGCATATCTCCATTTCCTGTTAATGAATTCATATCCGGCATCATTTCTTTATCCAAAACTCCTGAAACAATCATACTTGTATTAAATCTACCTTTAGCATTTTTAGCGTAAGGAGCCATTGTTTCTATCGTATTAAATGTACTTACTACTGTTGCTACATCAAAATCCTGTATTGCCATATCGAAATTAAATCCAGGTGCAGCAGGGTTGGTAGTTTCATAAAATCCACTCATCATCATTTTTCCTCCCAATAAATTCATTCCAACATCTTTCATGCTTACTTTTTGGTCTTTTACTGTTATCAATCCTTTCATATCAGTAATTTCCATGTTATCATAAATTACTTTGTTTAAGGTGGATGTTAAACTAAAATCGATATTTTTCGGAACTTCAACAACCGCTAATGGTTCTTCTGCAACTTCTTCTGTACCTTCTGTTGCGGCAACTTCTTCTTCAGACATAAATTCATTTAAGTCCATCAAAGTAGAATTAAACATGAAATTCCCTGTTAACACATTAGTACTATCATCTAAAACATAAGCAATAAAGTTCTCAATTTTTCCATTAGCATGCATATCTGATTTTCCTATTTGAGCATCAAAATTAGCTAACTCAACAAATTGTGGAGAGAAATTTAATGTCATTCTTTGCAACAACACGTCATATGGAAGTGAATCGCTTTTGTATAACATATCGGTAATTCCAAAACTACCTTTAGCCTCAAACTCTTCGTATCTTTCATTATCTATAGAAGACATTTTTCCTTTTAAGGTTACATCTGCATTAATTTTACCATTCATTTCGTCACCTGCTTCCATTGGCATTACATCTTTAACAGAAGCTAAATCTAATTTAGCTATTAAGTTAGCATCAATATTGGGGTCGGAAATTGGTGTGCTTAATTTCATTTTCATTTCAACAGGGTTTCCTGCCATTTCCATGTAAAAACGTTTTAGATTAATAAGTGTATTATCTTCGCTTCCACCAGGATTAGAAATAGCCAAATCAACATGAATATTATTAACAGCTTTAGGTAAATCTGGATATTTAAACATGGCTTTTTCTACCAATAAATCTAATCCAAAAGCAGGTAAAGCAGTTTCTGTCATTTTTCCTTTAGCAAATCCATTCAAAGCTAACTTTCCTTCTGTTTTTACGGATGCAAAATCGGTCATAAATACCGCAGGAACCAACGATAAAATATTTTTGAAATCGGTTTTCTGAGCATTGAAAGTAATGTCCATATCTATATCGTCATTGTCTTCAAAAATGGCTACCCAACCATCAAAACCTAAAAATAATTCGTTTAATCTAAATTGATTATCGGTAAAAGTAAATTTACTATTCGCCAAGTCTGCTTTAATGATGGCATCAGCTTCTACATTCGCTTTTTTGAAATACGCTACATTATCCATAGTCAAATTTAACTCTTCTATCATTGTTTTAGTAACTAAATCTGTTACATCTTGTGTCATATCTCCCGAAAGGTTGAAGTTTAATCCAACTATTGAAGTGGTTAAATTCATGGTAGCATCTTCGTAATTTATTTTAGCACTCTTAATGGTTAAATCTTGTAAATTCAGTTTAAAAGGACTTGCTTCTTCCTCTACAACTTCTTCTTCAATTTCTTCGGTTGCTTTAGCAATATCCCAGTTAGCCGAAGTATCTGCCAATACAATTGCGTTTATTGTGGGTTCATCAATGTAAATGGACTTAATTTTAATTTCATCGCCACTAATTACACTCATTAAATCTACTCTTAAAGATAGGTTTTTGATATTTGCCAACTGCGTTCCTTCAAATTTATCCACACCATCAACAGTAACGTTATTAATAGAAAAATTAAAATTGGGGAAAGTACTGATTAAGCCCATATCAAACTCACCAAAATCTACTTTTGCATTCAGGTTGGCATTGGCTTGTTCTTTTACTATATCTATTATTTTACCTTTAAACATAAAAGGTAACGAAATAATTAAAACCAATAAAACTAATAAGGTTATTCCTGTAATTTTCAGTACTTTTTTCATAGTTGTTCTTGTTATTTAGGTGTATATTATTTTGTTAAATAATGAATTGCTAAATTAATTAAAGTTTTGTCATAATAAAACAAGACACCAAAAGAGTTTTTTTTCTAAATAAAAAAACAGAAAGTTATTTTAACTCACCCCAAGTTATCTTACGATAACTATTCCCCTTCTCTTTTTATAAGAGGGAGTTAAGGAGAGAGTTGAGAAAATAATCGACTATAAATAAACAACGAGTTAATAAAAATTTAAAATTGATAGCTCAGAAATAAATAAAGATTTCTAATTTCGTAAAAAAATAAAATTACAATGGAAAATATAGAAGCAAATAAATTAATAGAGAAAATTCAGAAAGACATTAATAAATCAGGAATTGATACAAAAAAAACAGTTGAAGGCTTAACACAACTTAGAACTTACGCTCTTGAAGAACAAGACCCGACTGCTACAAAAGTATTACGTTTAGCTTACGAACACATTCAAGAACATGGAACATTTAACATACCAATTCCTGCTGATGAATTAGTTGCAGAAGGAGACACAGAAGATAGTGAGCCAGAATTAATTGAAAACTCTATTGAAACAGATGAAGAAAGAACTGAGAGTTTAGCTTACATGCTTTCTTTATTACTTGACAGACATAACCCAAACAACAGACAAGAATTATTTGAATATAGAGATGCACTAAAAAATTATTAATACAACCCACTTATATTAAAAAAGAAAAGCTGCTTGTGAGTAGCTTTTCTTTTTTGAGTTCATAACTGATATTTATATAATTCTGCTACTACTTTGTTGTATTCCATTTCTGTTTTTAAATAATTCTTCAATGCTTCATAATAATAAGTCATTTCCATAAAATACTCTATAGTGGAAATTTGCCCTAATGATAGAGATTTATCTAAAAGTTCAACATTATTGAAGGATGAGAATAATATTTGGTATTCATCTAATGTTATTTTTAAATTCGTCATTTGTTCATATTTCTGCTTAATATCGAAATAATGTTCGTTGATATGGTCTTGCAGGTTGGCTTCATTCAAATTTAATTCTGCTTGTTTAGTTTTTACAGTGTTCTTATTTTCCCAAAGCGGTATTATTAATCCAATATGCACACCATTAAAACGCTGACCTAAAATAGCTTGATAATGATATCCCGTTTCAATTTTTGGTAGCGTAAGAGATTTTGATAAAGAAACTTCATTCTGACCTATCACTTTTTCTTGTTCTAAATATTTCCGTACAGGGTCTTTGGCTTCTATTTCATTCTCCAAAATTTCAAAATTAGGAAGGAGCGGAAAGGATGAATAAGTTGTTTCTGAAAACTGAATGGATGCTCCTCCGTTAAGTTCTGATAGTTTTTGATTTAGCTGATTACTGATAGATTTATTTTCCTGAAATGCTGCATTAATTTCAATGAGTTGCAATTTCGTTTTATTCACATCCATTATGTTCCCTTGACCTTTCTCTAAACTTTTCTGAAAGGCAACTAACCACTTTTCTGTGTTTTGCTTCCGAATGGTTAATTCCTTATTTAATTTATTTCTGTATATCAATTCAATACAAATTAATTTCGCTTCCAATAGCACTTCCTGTCTCTTAGCATTTAATTGAAATTCTGCTTGTTTTATCTGTTCATTAGACAGTTGCTTTTTTCGAACATATACTGTCGGAAAATCAAAAAATTGTGTAACTGCAAAATCTGTTTGATTACCTGCATTTGAAGGAGTGCCAATCAAATAATCATAATCCACTTTGGGATTATATGGGTTTAATCCTGTTTGATATTCCAGTGTTTTTACTTCCCAATATTTGGTATTTGCAATAATGGTTTTGTTGTTCTTTGTAATGTTTACCAATACCGAATCTATAGTTATTTGACCATTTAGATTAATTCCTGTAATAAACAGTATCAATATTATATAAATTATTTTGTTCATTTTGTTTCTGGTTTTGAATTAGATAAAAAGTACACCACAGGTACCATAAAAATGTTGAGTAATGTAGATGTAAGTAGTCCCCCCAAAATTACTTTTGCCATAGGGCTTTGTATTTCATTTCCTGGCAAATCCCCTGCAATGGCTAATGGAATCAATGCCAGACCTGCTGTTAATGCGGTCATTAAAATTGGACTTAAACGGTCTTTTGAACCTTGGATAATGGTATCATATAAATTCAATCCTTCTTCTTGTAAGATTTTGTAATGTGACACCAATAAAATGCCGTTTCGTGTGGCTACGCCAAAGAGTGTAATAAATCCAATAATGGCAGGAATGCTTAAAATACCACTCGTAAAGTAGATACTTAAAACACCTCCAATAAGAGCCAAAGGCAAATTCAATAATACAATTCCTGCAATTTTTACAGATTTAAATTCTTGAAATAGCAATAAGAAAATAACCAATAATGAAATTAGTGATGTTGCCATCAAAATCTTCGATGCTTCGGCTTCAGCTTCAAATTGTCCGCCATATTCAATGTGATAGCCTTCGGGCAACTGAATTTTTTCATTAATGATTTTCTGAATTTCTTGCACCGCACTCTTTTGATCACTCCCAGCTACATTTGCAGAAACGACTGTCTTTCGTTCTACATTTTCCCTGTTTATCGTGTTTGGGCCAGATGTACTTATCACATCAGCCACATAGTGCAATGGTATTTTTTGCCCATCTTCTGTGTCTATAAGAGCATTTTCTATATCTTCTATTCTCGACCTGCTTTCTTTGTCTAATCTCACGATTAAATCAAAAATTTTAGCACTTTCATAAATGTCGGATACTTTTTCTCCTGCAATAGCAACATCAATAAATTCATTAAATTCACCGATAGTAATTCCGTAATGGTTCAATAAATCTCGCTTGGCTTTAATCTGAATTTGTGGAATTTCTACCTGTTGTTCCACACTTATATCTACTAATCCTTCAACACCTTCAATTTCGTTTTTGATTTGGTTGGAAAGTGAAAACAATTTATTTAAGTCATTCCCAAATATCTTGATGGCTATATTGGCACGAGTTCCTGAAAGCATATGGTCTATACGGTGACCAATGGGCTGACCAATGGTAATATTAGCACCTGTTACACCTGCAAGTTTTTCCCTTACCTCTTCCATAAAATCGGTACGACTTCTGTCTCCCAATGTAAAAGGAGCGTCAATCTCAGAAGCATTTACACCTTGTGCGTGCTCGTCTAATTCTGCTCTTCCTGTTCTTCTTGTTGTTATGTTTATTTCTGGAACGGTAAGCAATGCTTTTTCAATGTTTACACCTATTTTATTGCTTTCTTCTAATGAAATCCCAGGTAAACTCACGGCACTTACTACCAATGACCCTTCATTAAATTCGGGTAAGAAACTTCTACCCAATTGAGTGAATACTAAAAGTGCCAAAACAAATAATCCTATACTAGTGAAAACTACCGCTTTTTTCCAACGCATTGCTTTCTCTAATAAGCTGCTGTAGATTTTTTGCAATCTTTCTACCAACCAACTTTCATTGTGTTGTTTTTGCAACATTTTATCATTAGTCAATAAATAACTACAAAGTACAGGTGTAAGTGTAATAGAAACTACCAAAGAAGCAAATAAAGCAACAATAAAAGCAATGCCAAGTGGAGCTAATAATTTTCCTTCCATTCCCGAAAGGAAAAATAAAGGCAGAAAGGCTACGATGATAATGAATGTTGCATTTATAATAGAATGTCTAATTTCAAATGAAGCGTCAAAAATAACTTTCAGTTTATTAGTTTGTTGTTCAATTGGTTTTTTGGCATTTTCTTTTAGTCGTTTAAACACATTTTCAACGTCTATAATAGCATCATCTACCAAATCTCCAATAGCGATAGCCATGCCACCTAAACTCATTGTGTTAATGGTAAATCCCAGCCATTTTAGGGTAAGTATGGCAACAATCAATGAAATAGGAATTGCTACAAGAGAAATGGCCGTTGCACGCCAATTCATCAAGAACAAAAAGAGAATAATAATTACAAAAGTTGTTCCTTCCAATAATACTTTTTGAATATTGCTAATGGATGCATGGATAAAATCTGCTTGTCTAAAAATTTGGGTATTGATATGGATATCAGTAGGTAAGTTTTTTTGTATATCGGTAACAGCTTGATCTATTTTGTCGGTCAGTTCAAGTGTGTTGGTGGCAGGTTGTTTCATCACCGTCATAATAACTGCCGGGGTTCCTTTAAAAGAAGCATCTCCAATTTTAGGAGCTGCTCCAATTTTTATTTCTGCAACATCCTCAATTTTTATTGGATTTCCATCAATCCGTTTTATAACCGTCTTACCTAATTCATCCACTAAATTGGTTCTACCAATTCCTTTGATGATGTATTCATTACCATACTGATTGATAAAACCGCCTGATGAATTACCATTGGCTTCTTCACTTGCTTTGAGCAGTTCTGGAAGTGAAACATTATAATACTTCATTTTGGTAGAAGATGCCAATACTTGATATTGCTTATATTCACCACCAATCACAATTACTTGTGCTACACCACCAGTTGCCAGTAATCTTGGACGTATTGTCCAGTCAGCAATGGTTCGTAAATCCATTTGACTAGTGGAATCAGTCGTCAAGCTAATAAGCATTATTTCGCCCATAATGCTCGATTGTGGAGCAAGGGTAGGATTGCCAACACCATTTGGCAATTTTTCGCCAATAACACTTATTTTTTCGTTGACAATTTGCCGAGCTTTAAAGATGTCGGTGTTCCATTCAAACTCCACCCAAACAATAGAAATTCCTGACGAAGAAGAACTTCTTACCCTTCGCACGTTAGTTGCTCCGTTTACAGATGTTTCTATAGGAAATGTAACAAGTTTTTCAACTTCTTCAGGAGCCATACCGTGAGCTTCTGTAAGCACAACTACGGTTGGAGCAGTAAGGTCAGGAAATACGTCCACTTCCATTTTTGTGGCTACAAAAGAACCAAACACTATCAACACTACCGAAGTTATTACAATGAGCAGGCGGTTGTTAAGTGCGAAATGTATTATTTTGTTTAACATTGTTTTACAATTTAATTTCTCTATTATTTTTGTTTTTTACTTTTATCCTACACTCTACTATAATTTGTTTCGGTATAATTTTTAATGCAATAAAAATGAGGGTAGGAATAATTATTATATCGTCAATTTGACCTATTATAGGTATAAAATCTGGAATCAAATCAAATGGTAATAAGGCATACCCAATTGCTAATCCAATTAATATTTTAGCTATTTTAGGTGTGCGCTTATCTTTCAAAACCATTCTATAAATAACAATTTCTTGTTTAAATATTTTTCCTATATTTTCAAGTTTATTGAACATAACAAATTAGTTTACTTATTTAATGTTCATGACTGTGTGTAGGCAATTCCCCTGATGCAGACGAAAGTTTAATTTGGTAAACTCCTTTAGTTACCACACGTTCACCTTCGCTTATACCTGAAAACACCTGTACATTTTCTCCATCACTTGGACCAATTTTTATTTCTCGCTTTTGAAAACTTTCACCACCTAATTGCACATATACATAGAAATTTCCTTGCTCTTCCATTAATGCTGAAATTGGAATTACTAAAGCATTCGAAATAGGAGAAGATTTTAAAAAAACTTCTGCTGCAGAACCTGAAATAAGATTTCCTATATTATCAATTTCAAAAATGATGGGTAAAAAAGCTGAATTAGCGGAAGTGCTTTTACCATAAGAGACTATTTTTCCGTTTAACATTTTGGTATCAAATACCTCTTCTGAACCAATCGGTTTAAAATTGGCTGATGAAATAGTAGGCAGTTTACTGAAATATTTTTGTGAAACACTCACTTGAAGAATCAACTTTTTGTTTTTGGAAACAACAGCTAGCGGAGTTCCTACCTCAACATACTGTCCTTCATTGACCAAAATGTTTTTTACAAATCCATTCATTGATGAACCTATCGTCTGTCCATATGCAGAGTAGTTTTTAGCAATAATATTAAAAACGGTTTGTGCATTTTCAAAAGCATTTTTCACTTGTAAAAAGGCCGTTTCCGAAACTATTTTATCGTTCACCAATTCTTTAGATCGCTCAAAATCCGCTTTGGTCTTGTCATAATTGGCTTTTGCTTCTTTGTAATTAGCGTCCAAATTATTTTCCGTGAGATTTCCTCCTGAAATAGTAAACAAAGGTGTGTTTTGAGATACCTCTGAACCAATGATTGTCTTATTTCCTGTAAAATTTATAATTCCGCTTGCGCTGGCAGTTACCACCATTTCATCACCAGGAGCGGAAAGTATTTGTCCACTTGTTTTGATGATTTCGGAAAATGCAGTTTTAACTACAGGAACATTGGCAAATTCTATTTTCCAAGCTTGTTCTTTAAGGTAAACTATTTCATCTGAAATAGTTGTTTCTGTTTGATTGTACAATGCAGAGTGTTCACTGGCATACACCGTGATGTTTTCAATAACAATTTGGTCGGTGTAACTTTCTGTTTCGATATCAAAAACAAGTTTTCCCTTTCCTGCTGTCTTTGGAATTAATGCCAATCTGTAAATACCAGGTGAGCTTGCCGAATCGGCACTATGGCGAATACCACTATCACCAATAATCAAGTTGATAGTTACCTTTCCCTTTGTTAGGGGTAAAAACTGTTCTCCTAAAATGGTAAAGTGCACTGCAAAGCTGGACTTGCTGTCAACCACAAGGGGCTTAAATTCTACAAAGAGTTCTGTTTTATTAGAATAAACGGTATAAACAAGCGGTTCTAAGCCGCCTGCCCCGTGTTCGTGACTGTGTTCATCTGCTGCTTTATCGGCACAACCTATAAAAAGCATAATAAACAAAGCCATCAAAATTGATGCTGTCTTCATTATATAAGAGTTTAAGGGTGATTAATGCTTGTGATTACCATCTTCGTGACTATGCCTGTGTTCCTTTTCTGTTTTCACAACGGAGCTGTTGCTTTCTACCTTAAATTCCTCTTGATGGTGTTCAGCATCTTGATAGTTTTCGTGAACCGAACCATCTTCGTGTTCGTGAACGCTTTCTGTATTAGTATGATTCTCCTCACTATCGTGAGAATGTTTATTGTTTTTATTGTTGTTGCCACATCCAGCAAACAGTATGGCTGCAATAGCCAATGATAATATGTATTTTTTCATCGTTTAAAATTTTTGAATTAAATAAAATTGAAAATGCACTTGTCAATTAGCTCAACAAGTGGAAACTATCCTCTGAAAAACAAAGGATATTAAACGATGGAAATGGGAGGGGCTCTTAACCCACAAGGGAAGAAAATTCGAGAATTGTAATAGTCGGCAATATAAGGCGGTGCATTTTGCCGAACTTCAATTATTACCTGGTTAAAAATAATATTTGATACGTGAATTGCAGTGAGCTGAGTAACTTGTTTTGAAAATTTGTCAATAAAACTATGACTGGTTAAAAAAGTCAGTCCTTCTTCACCATGCTGTATTCCCGAAAATAAATGGCTCCAATCATTACTTTCATCTTCTGTATCGGTATCATTATCATGATGGTGTCCGTCATTGTGATAATGTGAAACTTCGCTATGCTCAAAATCGTGATGGTGGTGTTCAATAAAATTATGCCCAAGCATTATTGCAAGTGCAGAAAATAACATCAATATGGACACCAACTTTTTAAACATTGGTCTCAAATGTACGATTATTTTTTTATAAATACATTTTTATAATGTAGGAAAAACTAAACACTTCTTTCTAGAAAAACTATATAGTTTAATTAATAATTTCTACTAAGCATTACTCTTAGGCTTGTTACTTCTCCAATTATTTCTATTGTTATTGTTCTTTGGTTTGGCTTGCTGTTGTTTTCTGTTATTGCTTTGTGGCTTTTTATCTGGAATTAGCTCCTCTTTACTTGCATCAGCATAGGGGTGAATGGAAACTACTGGAATTTGTTGCTTAATTAACTTTTCAATGTCTTTTAAGTACGGTCTTTCCTCTATATTACAAAAAGATATAGAAATACCGCTAGCACTTGCTCTTCCTGTTCTACCAATTCGGTGTACATAGGTTTCGGGTACGTTGGGCAAATCATAATTAATTACCAAAGCTAAATCCGAAATATCTATACCACGAGCAGCAATATCTGTAGCTACTAATACTTTTGTTCTTCCTTCTTTAAAATTACTTAATGCTCGTTGCCTTGCATTTTGAGATTTATTTCCATGTATGGCTTCGGCTGTAATTTTAGCTTTTGATAATACCTTAACTACTTTATCTGCTCCGTGCTTGGTCCTTGCAAATACCAATGTAGAAACTGCATTTTCTTCTTTTAACACATGTACCAAAAGTTTTGTTTTGTCTGCTTTACTTACAAAATAAACAGCTTGACCTACTCTTTCAGCTGTAGCTTGTTCTGGTTTTACGGTAACGCTTTCATAGTTTCCTAAAATCTTACCCGAAAGCTCCACTATGGTTTTAGGCATAGTGGCTGAGAAAAACAAAGACTGACGTTTTACAGGAAGCTTAGTAATTAGTTTTTTAATATCGTGCACAAAACCCATGTCTAACATTTGATCGGCTTCATCTAATACAAAGTATTCTACATTTTTAAGCGAAATAAATCCTTGGTTCATTAAATCTAACAAACGCCCCGGTGTAGCCACCAATACATCAACACCTCTTCTTAAGGCATTGGTTTGCGAGCCTTGTTTTATCCCACCAAAAATTACCGTATTGCGAATATCTGTATGTTCACCATATTCGGTAAAATTATCGGCTATTTGTATTGCCAACTCTCTTGTCGGGGTTACTATCAACACTTTTATCTGGCGTTGATTTCTGTTTCGAGTTTTATCTAAATACAAATGTTGTAAAATAGGTATCGCGAAAGCAGCTGTTTTTCCCGTTCCTGTTTGAGCACAGCCTAATAAATCTTTACCTTTTAATAAAATAGGAATGGCTTGTTCTTGAATTGGTGTTGGATGAGTGTATCCTTTTTCTTGTAATGCCTTTAAAATAGGCTCTATTACTTCTAGTTCTTTAAATGTCATATACTGCAAAAGTAGGTTATTTTGTTGGATAATTTTATTCCCATCCTAAACAAACAATTTTTTGTTAAAAACACGTTATACTCATAAGGAATTGGCTCAATTTTAGCCTTAATTTTATAGCTTATCAATTTAATTGGATTTCATGAAGCGTTTCATTAGTTTTTCTTTTTTATTATTTCTTGCCTCAAGTGCTTTTGTTGAGCCAACTATGGAGGTCTCAAAGCCAAAAAATACGCTACCAGAATTTATCATTAATGAAACTCCTTGGGCAGATTCGCTTATCCAAACGCTAACGTTAGATGAAAAAATTGGTCAGCTGCTAATGGTGGCTGCTTATTCTAACAAAGATGCTAAACATGTTACTGAAATTGAAAAACTAATAACAGAAAACCACATTGGCGGATTAATTTTTATGCAAGGTGGCCCTGTTCGTGAGGCAACGCTTTACAACCGCTACCAACAAAAAAGCAAAATACCTTTATTAATTTCTATTGATGGCGAATGGGGCTTGGCAATGCGATTGGACAGTACTATTAAATATCCGTGGCAAATGACCTTGGGAGCTATTCAAAACAATGAGTTAATTTATCAGATGGGTGTTGATATTGGCGAACAATGTAAACGATTAGGTATTCAGGTAAATTTTGCTCCCGTGGTAGATATTAATGTTAATCCTAAAAATCCGATTATTAATGCTCGTTCCTTTGGTGAACAAAAAGAAAATGTAGCCTTAAAAGGAATTGCCTACATGCAAGGAATGCAAGCTGTAAAGGTGATGGCTAATGCCAAACACTTTCCCGGTCACGGAGATACAGATAAAGATTCTCATAAAGCCCTTCCTGTTATAAATCATTCTAAAAAGAGAATGGACAGTATAGAACTTTACCCATTTAAGGAATTAATCAACAAACAATTAGCGAGTATGATGGTGGCTCATTTAGATATTCCCGCTTACGCAGAAGAAGCAGGAACTGCTACTACTTTATCGAAAAATGTGGTAACGCATTTACTAAAAGATACCTTGGGTTTTAAAGGATTAATTTTTACTGATGCACTAAATATGAAAGGCGTTAGCAATTTATTTCCTCCGGGAGTGGTGGATGTAAAAGCCTTATTAGCAGGAAATGATGTGTTGCTTTTTTCGGGCGATGTACCTACAGCTATTACTGAAATAAAAAAAGCCATTGAAAATGGAGAAATTTCTGAAGAAGAAATTTCTGCCCGTTGCCTAAAAATATTAAGAGCTAAAGAATGGACAGGCGTTCATAAAAATAAAAAAGTAGCAGCCAAAAATCTATACGCAGATTTAAATAAAAAGAAGTACGAAGTTCACAACAAAAAGCTGTTTCATGCTGCTTTAACTGTGCTTAAAAACAATGCTGACATTTTACCCATAAAAACTTTAGACACGCTTAATATTACTAGTTTAAGTATTGGTAATGAAGGCGAAAACCACTTTCAGCAGACTTTAGGTTTATATACAAACATTACGCATTATTCTGCTGAAGATATCTCTAAAGAAGATACTATTAAATTATTAAAAAACCTTAGTCAGCACAATTTAGTAATTGTTGGAATACATAAATCAGATAAACATCCATGGAAAAAATATGATATTGATGCCGCTACTAAATCATTTATTGCCAAGCTGCAAGAAAAAACAAAGGTTATCCTTACTGTTTTTGCTAATCCGTATAGCTTAATAGATTTCCCCGAAGCAGAAAATACTGACGGATTAATTATGGCTTATCAAAACAATCCTTACGCACAAAGTGGAGCGGCTCAGCTTATTTTTGGAGCTATTGGTGCCAACGGAAAATTGCCCGTAAGTGTTTCCGAAAACTTAGTTGCAGGAACTGGAATTGACATTAGTCCTATTGGCAGATTGGCTTATGGCGAGCCTGAAGATGTTGGCTTACGTACCGAAGATTTGTATCGCATAGATTCCATTGCTTTATCGGGAATTTTAGAGCAAGCCTATCCCGGTTGTCAGGTTTTTGTAGCTAAAAACAACAAAGTAATTTACCACAAAGCTTTTGGACACCATACTTACGATAATAAAATTCCTACCACCATTAATTCTATTTACGATGTGGCTTCGGTAACAAAAATTTCTGCTTCTTTGTTGGGATTAATGCAATTGCAAGATAAAGGCAAACTGAGTTTAGACAACAACTTAGGTGATTACTTACCAGATTTAATTCCTGATAGTTCTGAATATAGCAACCTTAATTTAAGAGAAATTTTGGCTCACCAATCGGGCTTACAAGCTTGGGTTCCATTTTATGTTAAAACCATGCGAAATGGTGTGTTAGATTCTGTAATTTACAGCAAAGATTCTACTGTTTATTATCCTTACAGAGTTGCTAAGAACCTTTACATTAATCAAGAATATCCCGATTTTATTTTTCAACGTATTTTAAAAGGACCTATAAAAACAAAAGAATACCGATACAGCGATTTAGGCTATTATTTTATGATGAAAATTATTGAAAAGCAATCGGGAAAATCCTTATCACAATATGTAGATGACGTTTATTCACAAATGGGAATGAGCACTGCGGGCTATATTCCGAGAAGAAAATTTCCATTAGACAGAATTGTGCCAACAGAATATGACAAAGTGTTTAGAAAACAACTTATTCATGGTGATGTTCATGACCCGGGTTCTGCTATGTTGGGCGGAGTTGGCGGACATGCAGGTGTATTTTCTAATGCCAATGACATGGGTAAATTAATGCAAATGTATTTAAACAAAGGTTATTATGGTGGTAAAAGATACATTAGTGAGGAAACGCTAAATGAATACATTAAATGCCAGTTTTGTGATGAAAGCGATAACCGTAGGGCTGCTGGTTTCGACAAGCCAATGATGGAAGGTGGCGGACCAACTTGTAATTGTGTTTCTTTTGATAGTTTTGGTCACTCAGGTTTTACAGGAACACTCGTTTGGGCTGACCCTGTAGAGCAAGTGGTTTATGTATTTATGTCGAACAGAATACATCCTGATGCAGAAAACAAAAAGTTACTAAAAATGAATATTAGAACAGATATTCAACAAGTAATTTATGATGCCATAAATAAGCGAAAACAATTAGTGGATTAGTTTTACAAATGTATTTACAAATAAAGATTTAATTGTTCGTCAGAATAAATTAATTATCTGACTGCAACCTTTTAATAAGTGCTTTCATTTCTGCTATTTCTTTTTCTTGAGCCTTTATAATTTCATCTGCTAATTTCCTTACTTCCGGGTCTTTTATATCTGCCTTTTTACTCGTAAGAATAGCTATTGAATGGTGTGGAATCATTCCTTTCATGTACAATACATCTCCGACTGGAAGTTGCACTCTTACCAAACTTAAAGCACTTATAAAAAGAATTAAACTGCCCATAACAATAGCAATATTTTTCTTTTTATCGTTGTACGTGTTTAGCATAAATAATAACATTATCACTGCCATTGCAGAAATCCCTAAACAAGTCATGTAAAAACGAGTAAGACTAAAATAAACATGGTCTATTTCATAGGTGTTAAAATACATTGTGATGTACATTGCAATAAAAGATCCTAACAACATCAATGCGAATTTTGTATACTGACCTTTATTTCTTTTGTTCTGATTCATTCTGTGATTATCTTCCATTTTCTTATTTTTAGATTAATATATTTCTACGTATGCAGTTAATTATTTCAAATATACATTTTTTCACCCTCTTTAAAAAGGGTATTAAGCTTTCCTCTTAAGCAAACCTCCATATCTGTAAATAGAAGTTTTTATATAGTTCGCATAGCCATAGAAATCTAACTTTAAAAAAGACATAAATTCCTATTAAGCTAAATTTTATTACCTTTGGTAAAGTAAAGTTACTATTGATATCCATTTTAACCCACACACAATTATGCTATTAACCGAAGATAAAATAAAATCCGCTCTCCTTCAATTAAACAACTGGAAACTACTAGATAATCGTATTGAAAAAAAATTTGTTTTCACTGATTTTTTAGAATCCATACAATTTATTAATGCTGTTGCAACTATTGCCGAAACAATGCAACACCATCCTGAATGGAGTAATGTTTATAATAAAGTAACGGTAACATTAACTACACACGATGCCGGAGGTATTACTCAAAAAGACATTACCTTGGCTGAAAAGATGGATGAAATTGAAAATTCGATTTGATTTTTCCTAAGGTCTTTATTCTTCACAAACTTAGAATGACAAAACTATTGGCGTGATGAAATGGAAAAATCCCTCTTCAGGGGATTAGTGACTTCTTATCCTCCTTCAAAATCACCATTAAAATCTCTTTGGTAATTTTCTTGCCTTTTCTTTTGCTGATTAATTCTATAAGAGAAACTTAAACGAACCCAACGTGTTCTCCATTGTCTTTCATTTACAGAAATGAAATTATCTCCTTCTGAAGTTCCTCTCCATTTACGCGTATTAAAAATATCGTTCACATTAAAAGTGATTGTTCCTTTACCTTTTAGCAAATCGAAGGAAAAACCAGCATCTAAAGAATACATTGATTTATCATTTCCTTGTACTTCCTGACGAGGAGCTCTATAAAATGCTGATGCTTGTAAATTCACTTTCTTTTTTATTGTCCATTTTGAGTTTAACCTTGTTGACCAAGTATAAGTATCTGCATCATAACGTTGGTTATTCAATTCACCTTCTTGAATTTCTCTAAAAAAGTTAAAACTGCCTCTTACACTCCACACTTTAAACGGCTCATAAGAACCAGAAAATTCAACACCATAAGCATCTCTTGTTCCTAAATTATAAGGCAAGCGGATAGTATTTCCTTCATCATCAGGAACAATAATTCTAGTAATAACATCTGTAGTATAGCGGTAATAAACACTAGAAAGTAAAGAACCTTTTTTCCACATTTTTAAATACCCTGCTTCATAAGAATCTGAAAGTTCAGGATCTAAATTAGGATTTCCTGAAAAAACATTTCTAGCATCACTAAAACTAAAAAATGGCAATAAAAACCAATGCCTTGGACGTTGAATTCTCTTGCTATAACTCAACTGAACAGAATTTTCATTTTTTAATTCATACGAAAAATGTACACTCGGAAATAAATTAAAATACTGTCTGTTATTTTCTTCATCTGTTAGCTTTAATAAGGTAGTCACATCCGAATATTCAGCTCTTACACCCAACTGATAGGAAAATTTCTTTTTAACCTTATTACCAAACATCATATAGGCTGCATAAATGTTTTCGTTATACTCCATATCATTATAAAAGCCAGGTAGAGCTTCAAATTGTTGAGAAGCATCATTAAAAGTTCCTACTGCATAAGGATTGGTAATAGTTCTTAAAGTAGACTTTAAACCTGTTTCAAACTTTCCTTCTTTATATGGATGAACATAATCTGCTTGAAATAACCAATCATCAGATTTCTCATTATTATATACACTTTGAACAGAGTTTTGAGAAGCGTCAGTAGATTTTTGATAAATAAATGAATCTTCAAAATCCATTGCTCCCGATTTTTGAGCATCTATAGTAAATAGTCTATCTTTCTGCTTAAAGGTTTTTCTATAATTAAAGGAAACATCATAAGAAGAGAGATCTTTATCTTCTACCTCGTCTCTATAAACTACTTGTGTTGGTAAATCTAAATTATTAAAATCAGAGTATTGAAGTTTTACACTATTATCAGCATCTCCTGCATTAAAACTACCTGAAAATGTTACAGAATTATACTCATTCCAATCATAACTCGTTCCTGCTCTAAAATTGTGATTAATGGTATTTCTTTCTGTCTCTGAAACACTTTCATAACTGAAAGAAGTATCTGGGTAGAAAAAACGTTGCATAGAGATACTTGTACCGGGAGATTCTCTATAATTTACTCCGTAACCAAAAAAATAGTTAATCTTTTCTTTTTTAATGTTTAAGTTAAACCCTCCACCATAATTACTTGGGTAGCCAACATCGACATTTACAACTCCGTTTATACCTTCTCTTTTATCTTTTTTAAGAATAATATTAATAATCCCTACCTCTCCTTCAGCATCATATCTTGAGGATGGGTTGGTAATCACTTCAATTTTTTCAATCTGATTTCCTTGTAATTGTTTTAATGCCTGAGAAGTACTCATACCTGTCATTCCAGAAGGTTTACCATTTATTAAAATTCTTACATTTCCACTTCCTCTTAAACTCACATTTCCATCAATATCAACATCAACAGAAGGTACGCTGTTTAATACCTCTGTAGCATCAGCTCCTTGGTTGGTAATATCTTTATCTACATTAAAAACTCGCTTATCCAAATCCATTTCCATCAGCTTTTTTTCTTCTACCACTTCAAATTCATCTAAGGCTAATGAAGATGATCTCATCACAATTTTCTTCATTTCTACTGCTTTATTAGCAATTTCTATGTTAGGAATGATTTTATTCTCAAAACTTAAAAAAGATAACTTAGCATAGTAATTTCCGTTGGAAAGTGGAATTTCAAACTTCCCGTCCATATCAGTAGCTGCTCCTTTTACATAAGTAGAATCAGCAGTTTTATAAATAGCCACCGCCACATAGGGCAATAGTTCTCCTTTATCATCAATAACTTTACCTGAAAAATCGTATGTTTTTCCTCCCCCTTGAGCTGACAAAGTAGTAGTGAAAATTATAGCTGTAAACAACTGAAGAATTATAATTTTTATAACTTGCATAAGTCGACAAAGCTAAGAATAAGCATTTTTAGATTATTTTTTTTAGGAGATTTTAACAAAAAAATAATCGGTTTAAGCTATTGTAAACAAAGAATGACAAGGATTTTACGTTCTTTTGTACTTCTATTTAAAAATCTATGTATTTTAAGTTTATTATAACTGCTTCCATTTTTGTTTTAGTAATAGATTGGTACTACTTCCGTTCAATTAAAAAGCTAACGGAACCATTAGCAAAAACTTGGCGAAAATCCATTATTATTGCTTACTGGATATTTACACTTATGATACTAGCTACACTTGCTTATACCTCTTCATTTTTTATTGAAAAAGCTGCTATTCCTAAAATTTTGAGAACCTATTTAATGGGTATTATATTCGTTATTTATGTCTCTAAAATTGTAGGTGTTTTGTTTGTAATGATGTATGATTTACAATCTGTCATTCTGTTCATCAAAAAAAATATCATTAAAAAATTTCGTTCTGAAAAAATACAACAAGATATTGGCAGAAGAACTTTTTTAAAGAAAACGGCTATTGTGGCTTCTGCCATTCCTTTTGGCACATTATTATTTGGAATGTTCAATTCTGCTTTTGATTACACTGTTAGAAAACAAAAGCTAAAAATCCCAAACTTACCGAAAGCTTTTAAAGGACTTAAAATTATACAGATTTCTGATATTCATACAGGTAGTTTTGTGTCGAGTACACCATTAGAAGAAGCTGTGCAACTAATAAATAAACAACAAGCTGATATTATTTTCTTTACAGGCGATTTAGTAAATGACATAAGTGAAGAGGCTTTGCCTTTTATTGACACACTTAAAAAAATACAAGCTCCTCTAGGTGTTTATTCCGTATTGGGAAACCACGATTATGGCGATTATTTTTACCAACCGGAAGATGTTGAGGGCAAACAGCACAACCTGAAATTGATGAAGGAAATTCACGCCAAAATGGGTTGGAAATTACTTAACAATGAGCATCATATTCTTGAAAAAGACAACGAACGCTTAGCAATTATTGGTGTAGAAAATTGGGGACACGGAATGCGATTTCCAAAGTACGGAGATATTGAAAAAGCAAAAAATGGCTGTTTACAAGAAGATGTTAAATTGCTTTTAAGTCACGACCCATCACATTGGGAAGCTCAAATATTAAAAGAACACCAAGATATTGCTGTTACCTTTTCAGGACATACTCACGGCATGCAATTTGGTATTGAAATTCCTGGCTTTAAATGGAGTCCTTCGGAATATATTTATCCTCAATGGGCAGGTTTATACCAACATAGTAACCAACAAATTTATGTCAACAGAGGGTTAGGCTTTTTAGGTTATCCCGGAAGGGTGGGAATATTGCCTGAAATTACTGTGTTTGAGTTGGGGTAAATTGATTTTTCACATTTTATTTAGCTTTTAGGTAAATCAATAACTATTTTTCTATTTTTGAATTTCATTTAATTAGTATATAGAGTGAAACCTAAATTTATTTTAATAGTTATGTTGTTGGGTACCATGAGTACTTATGCTCAAGAATACATTGATTTAATTAAGTTTCACTACTCTCCTACTCCAAAAAATAATTTTGAAGATACTACGGGAAAAGCTCCCTTATCGGAAATGGGGTTAGACTTAACGCTTCCTTTAAAAATTAATGATTCGCTGGCTATTATTACCGGTGTTTTTTGGGAGAACATTACTACTCAATTAGCTCCAGAAATAGAAAAAACTACAGTTTCTACATTTAACCTTAGGGTAGGAATTAACAAAAAACATAGCGAAAAATGGTCGGGAACATACTTGTTATTTCCTAAAATCAGTTCCAATCTTAAAGATGTAAATAAAAATCATTTTCAGCTAGGCATGTTAGGTTTGCTTAAACGAAGCTATTCTGCTAAAAAGAGTTATAGCCTCGGATTGTATTATAACCAAGAATTATTTGGTCCTTTTTTCGTTCCATTATTGGGCATCTATCGTAAAACAGAAAAATGGGAAATTAATTTTACCTTACCCATTTGGGCAGACATCAAGTATAGTATAAACAAAAAAATTAGTGTTGGAGCAACTTTTAGTGCTTTTGTAAGAAGTTATTATTTAGGAGAATACGATAGCTATTTGGTAAAGAAAAACAACGAACTTTTTGGATATCTGCAATACAATCTAACTAAAAGTGTTTTGTTACAAGCAAAAGTAGGACATTCTATTGGCAGAAGTTTTAGGGTTTATCCTGATGATGAAAAAGTTGACGTTGGTGTTTCTGCTTTTCGTTTTGGAGATAACAGAGAACAACTCAATCCTGATTTTAAAGACGGTTTGGTTTTTAATTTTAGAATGATTTATCGTTTTGATTTAAGTGAGAGATAAAGACTTTCATGAAAATCAAATATCAAAATTCTATATTTTGCCTTAAGGATTTTAATTCACTACTCCTTTTTAAATATCCTAAATAAAAAGAAACCTTTTTTCTCTCCTCTTGCTTTAGCAGCTTTTTTAGCTGTTTTCTTCATTCTTTTTTTGGTTGCCTTAGTCTGAATATTCATGTGTCTCTTCTTGCCTTCTTCTATTGATTTCTCTTGAGCTTTTTCTTTCTCTTCTTTTTGTTTTTCCAACATTTTCTCACGTTGTTTTACTTGCTTAGAAGCTTTTCCCTTTTGAGCACAAGCATCAACAGAAACAACCATAAACATTGCAAATAGTAGGTACGTCCATTTTTTCAACCTCATCTTTTCCCTTAGTTTTTAATAAGCTTCAATACTTGTCGTCCATTATTATTAGTTACATTTAAAAAATAAATACCTTGTTTTAGCCCACTAATATCAATATTCATTTTTGATTGTACGATTTGTTGAGATTTTAATTGCTTTCCCAACATATCTATCAACTGATAAGAAGCATTATTCAAGTCGTTTTCACCCATTTCTAAAGTTACTAAACCATTGGTTGGGTTGGGATAAACTTTCACATCAATAAGCATATTATTTTCCTGAATAGTAACTGGCTCAACACCTTGATACACCCAAATATTATCTAAAAACAAATTGTTTCCTTGTCGATTAATACTTTCAAACTTAACTAAAATATCACTTCCGCCATAAGCAGAAATGTCTATATAATCAGTTCTCCAATGAGAAGCATATTGTGGTATAAAATTGTTGGTTAAGGTATCTTTTGTTTGTAAGTCTGCTCCTCCTTTTTTGTACACCTGAGTATATGTTGCTCCACAATCATCAGAAACATAGACCACCAAAGTATCCGCAATAACAGATAACCTCATTTGATAAGCAACATCAAATTTAATGAATAATGAATCTCTATTAGGTAGTTTAATTTTAGGCGTAATTATCGCATCTAATTGGCTCTGACGAGGAGCATAATCATACAAATTAATATATGCTGAGTAATTGCTATTTATCAACCCTTGAGTTGCAAGTGTATCCCAAGTAGTTTTTACATCAGGGTTTTCTATAAACCAATTAGAACTATCTAACTGTGTGTTTTCAAAATTTTCATAAAAAGGCAAAGTGGATACCATTTCTCTAATATTAAATCTCACCGCTCTTTGGTTATTTACAAAATCAATTTCGTTAATACTAGTATCTAATGCTGCTTTAATGAGCAATTCATAATTTCCTAATGTTTGAGCAGTTATAGTTGGTAAATTAACATGAACAGTGTCTCCAGGTATTAAGGTTCTAGTAAGCGTATCGTAATGAAGTGCTTCATTGTTTAAATGATAAGAAAAGTAAATATTCGAAATTGTACTATCACCATTATTTTTGACCACTACAATAGGATTAAAATCTTGTTGACACTGAATGTTGTTTGTTGAGCTAAGAATTTCAGTAATAGTTACATCATAAGGAATATTATTAGGTGGAGTTGGTGTATGTGTTAGTGCTAAATAATTATAAGCAGCTAATACATCTATCATTCCCATTCCGTAGGTGTTATCTTCTCCTATATCTCCTAAATCAATAGCAGAATAATATAATGCTAACAAAATATCTTCACCACTAACATTTGGAAAAGCTTCTTTTAACAACAGAACAGCACCTGTGGCATGTGGTCCTGCCATTGATGTTCCATTATAATTTGCATAATTATTTTGATCTATACAAGAACGTACATTCATTCCTGGAGCAACAACTTCAGGTTTTATTAATAGTGAACCTGATAAGTTTGGACAAGGAGATGGTCCTCTACTAGAAAAGTTAGCAATAGGAAATGATGCATTCGCTCCATTTACTGCTCCAACCGTAAAGGTGTTTACTAATCCTGTACTTACATATTGCGGTTGACCAATAGTAGTAGCACCCGGTCCTTCATTTCCTGCCGAAAACACATTGGCAATTCCTGCTGCCTCAACGGCATCAAACATTTGGGTTACATAACCTGCACATATTGTGGTGTCATCATGCGTATCAATACCCCAAGAATTGTTTATAGCATCAGGCATATCATGTGTAGTAGATGTATCTCCATCTGGATTAAAAGCAAACTCAAAAACATCAATATAATCAGGGAGCGGTTTGATTAATGCAATATTATCTACAATAGGGTCTGCTGCCATAAAATAAGCATTAAAAGCTACACCAATAGTATCATTTGTTGCTTGCTCTAATCCCAAAACTGTTCCTGTTGTATGCGTTCCGTGGCTACTAGATTTATCCACCGGTGTTGGTGCATCTACAGCATACCACGCCTGATTGATAGGTTGATAATTTCCAAGCCAAGCATTACTAATAGCAGGATGATTTGGCCAAACTCCTGTATCTATGCTATAGAACTTTCTTGCCTTACCTGTATAACCCATTGCCCATAATGCAGGTGCATTAATAGCTGATAACCCAGGTTCATTACCATTAATAGATTTTTGTACTTCTGAACCTTTTTCTATTTCTATTGGTTTAGAGTGGAAATAATCATGCTCTTCTACATATTCAATTAATGAATGATTTAAAAGTTGTGTTAGCAATGATTTCTCCAACTCAACAGTCATCATGTTAATTAACCAAAACTGTTTAATGGATTTTACTTTACTTGCATTTTGATTTAGTAAATTTACTATTTGGCTTTGTTCATTTTCTGCTAATTGCATAGCTGTTTTCATTACTTTTTTAGCCCTAACATCCAAAGAAATATTGTTCTCCTTAAACTGCTGATTCATTTGCTGAAAATTTACTTGATTTTTAAAAATTAAATTAACTTTTAAAAGACTATTATTATCCGCAACCGCTAATTTTTCTGATAAGGTATTGGTAATATGTACCGATTGTGCTTTTAGCATTAAGCTCAATGCAGCAAAGGATATTAGGATTATTTTTTTCATCTTTGTTTATATTTGTTTACAGTTTTTCAGTTAAAGATTTTTATTTTCAATTTCTTTATCTCCTTCCTCTTCCATTCCCGGTAATTTTTTACCCATTTTTGATAAAACAACTACGACCAAAAAGCCTATTATACAAATTAATGAAAATACGAATGTAATATAACTTCCTGTATAATGCGTTTTAGGGTAAAATTTGAATTCAACTTTATGTGTTCCTTCAGGAATTAATAAGCCTCTTAACAAATAATTTACACGAATAAATTCAACTTCTTTTCCGTCAATATAAGCTTTCCAATCTTCATTTCCTTTGTACCAAATTTCTGAGAAAACAGCCAAATTAGTAGTATTTGCAGTGGCTTCATACACCATATTGTCTGGGTGAAAAGAAGTTAGTTTTACTGTATTTTGAACTGAATTATTAGGTGTAAAATCTTTTAAGTAATCTTTAAAACGTTCATCAATAACTACTGTTGCTTTTGGTAAAAAGTCAATTAAAGCCGCCATCTCTTCGTCTGCATTTTTCACCCATTTAATATTATCTATAAACCAAGCTGGCCCACATGCATCAGGGTTAGTTCTTGCCATTTCTTGTCCGGGTTGACCAACAATAAAATACTTTGTATTTAGCATGTTAAACACATTCATATTGTTTTTAGCCAACTGGTTTTCAATTATATCTTGATAACGAATTAATTTTACTGCACTATACCCTCCAACACTATTGTGGAAGTAAGAAGTTTTAACATCATTGAATGAACTTACTGTTGTATTAAATACTCTAAAATATGAAGGGTCATTTTGAATTTGTAAATCAGCTTGTGTAGGTTTTATAGATTTTGCAAAAGAACTTGCTTTAGTAAAATCACTATCATTTAGGTATCTTTTTCCAACCATCCACATATCTCCAACAATAATTATTGCTAAAATTCCAAAAACCACTTTTGCATCTTTAAGCTTATCAGTAACAAACATCCATAACAAACCAAAAGTTAATCCTATAATTACAAGTGTTCTTAGTGCATCAGACTTAAGCATCGCAATTCTATCTTCAATAAGTACATTTATATCAATACCTGATTCTGCTATTTGTCCGTCATAAGCACCTTCAAAATCTGAAAAAGAGCTTCCAAATAACCAAGTAAACAAAGATAATCCTCCTAAAATTGCTCCTGAATAAAGTAATCCTTTTTTCATTTTTTCAGTACTTGTTTTTTTATTTAGAATAATATTTAAAGTAGTTATTGCTCCTAATACAACAGCTATCATGGCTAAAGATAGCCACATTGAAGGTGTCCTAAATTTATTGTAAAGCGGAAAATTATTAAAGAAAAATTCATTTATTACTAAGAAATTTTTTCCCCATGAAAATATTATGGCCATTATGGTTACTGCTAAATACGCCCATCTTAACCTATCTGAAGAAATGAAAAACAATAATAAAAACAAAAAGATAATTGCAGCCCCCATATAAGAAGGCCCTGTTGTAAACGGTTGGTCGCCATAATATAGTGGCAATCCTTTAACATAGTCTAACGCTTGTTTTTTAGGAACTCCTTTTTCCACCAACATTTCATAAGTAGCCGAATTTTCATCTAAGGAAGCTCCTCCTGCAAAAGCTCCAGGTATTAGTAAATTAATGGTTTCTACTTTACCATAACTCCACTGCATGGCATAATCTAAATCCAAACCTGTTCCTTGTTTTACATCCTCTTTAGTTAATTCAGATTTTCCACCTCTAATAGTTTCTTTACTATAATCAAAAGTTGTCCATAAAGCTGCAGTATTAGCTAAAACGCCAACTATTCCAAAGGCTAGTAAAATAAATGAGCGTTTAAAAAACACTGGTATTGTTTTATTTTTTATTGCCTGAACAAACATTACGATTACTATAGCCATTATCATAAAAAAGGCATAATACACAATTTGGGGATGGTTTGCCATAATGGCTAACCCTGTAAATAAACCAGCTAATGCTCCTCCGACAAGCCACCTACCTCTATATGTTATTAATATTGATGCTATTAATGGTGGTACAAATGCAAGTGTTGTCATTTTACTAGAGTGACCTGCTTCTATGGATAAAAATAACCATGTACATAAACCAAAAGCTAAAGCACCCAAGACACTTATTTTAATATCATATCCAAGTATGGAAAGAGCAATATAAAATCCTAACAGTAAATAAAACCACAACCACATACTTTTAGGCATAAAGTTTCTTGGGAAAAGTGCTGTATTTAACAAATTAGCATCCGTTTGGTAAGCCACCTGAAACAAAGGCATTCCAGAAAAAATTCGTGAACTCCACAATATCGTTTCTCCTTTTTCTTTATATTCATTACGTTGTGCCCCTGCTGCTGCTGCACTCACTTGGTCATGACTTAAAATTTTCTTTCCTTGTAATTCCGGATAAAAATAAGCAGCTGCTACCACAAATAAAATTAATACTGCTAAAAGATGTCTTAAAATAGGGTTACTTTTCTCCATGAAATGATTTTTAAATATTGGCTAAAATTAATCACTTTGAACAAAAGACAAAATAAATCACAAAAAAAATCCTGAAAGGTTATTAACCAATCAGGATTTTTAAATGCTAAACACTAATGAACTTACTTATCTTTTCCTTCTATTTTGTTTCTAAATACAAATTTACCGTCAAATTCATCTAGCACTATTTCTGATGCCGGAGTTACTTTCCCTGCTAAAATTTCTTTAGAAAGTTCGTTCAATACATTTTTCTGAATTACTCTTTTTACAGGTCGTGCTCCAAATTGAGGATCATACCCCAATAGTGCTATTTTATGTATTGCTTCATCTGTAGCTGTAAGTTTTATGTCATTTTTAGCGACCATTTTAGCCAATATATCCAACTGCAATTTTACCACTTGATAAATATCTGCTTCGCTTAGCGGAGTAAACATAATGGTTTCATCAATTCTGTTTAACAACTCTGGTCTAATAGTTTTTCTAAGTAAACCCATCACTTCTAACTTGGTTTTTTCTATCACGCTTTCTCGGTCTATTTTTCCCATGTTTTCAAAACTTTCTTGTATAATGTGCGAACCTAAGTTAGATGTCATGATGATAATGGTATTTTTAAAATTCACCACTCTACCTTTGTTATCGGTCAATCTTCCATCATCCAACACCTGTAATAAAATGTTATACACATCGGGATGAGCTTTCTCAATCTCGTCTAACAAAATTACTGAGTAAGGTTTTCTTCTAACCGCTTCTGTAAGCTGACCACCTTCATCGTAACCCACATATCCCGGAGGAGCACCAATCAATCTCGAAACGGAATGTTTTTCTTGGTATTCACTCATATCTATTCGGGTCATGGCATTTTCATCATTGAATAAAAATTCGCTCAATGCTTTTGCCAACTCTGTTTTTCCCACACCTGTTGTTCCTAAAAAAATAAAAGAACCTATAGGTCTTTTTTCATCTTGCAAGCCTGCTCTACTTCTTCTAACGGCATCGGCAACTGCTGTAATTGCTTCTTCCTGACCAACTACTCTTTTATGTAGTTCATCTTCCAAACGAAGTAATTTTTCTCTTTCCGTTTCCAACATTTTAGTTACTGGAATCCCTGTCCATTTAGAAACTACCTCTGCAATTTCTTCCACTGTCACTTCTTCCTTAATCATTTTTGAGCTCGATTGCATCTCAGCTAAATCTGCTTTAAAAGCTTCCAACCTTTCTTCCGCTTCTTTGGTTTTTCCGTAACGTATTTCGGCCACTTTTCCGTAATCACCACTTCTTTCTGCTTGTTCGGCTTCGTATTTTAAATTTTCTAATTCTTCTTTAGCTTTTTGAATGCCTTCCACTACTTCTTTTTCTGCTATCCATTTCGCATTTAAACTATTTTTTTCTTCATTCAAATTCGCTAATTCCTCTTGGATTTTAGCCAATTTCTTGTCATCTTTTTCTCTTTTAATAGCTTCACGCTCAATTTCTAACTGCATAATTTTACGTTCAATCTCATCCAATACTTCCGGCTTAGAATTAATTTCCATACGCAATTTTGAAGCCGCTTCATCAATTAAATCAATGGCTTTGTCCGGCAAAAATCTATCAGTAATATAACGTTGAGAAAGCTCTACAGCCGAAATAATAGCTGCATCTTTGATCTGAACTTTATGGTGATTTTCGTATTTTTCTTTAATCCCTCTTAAAATAGAAATAGCATCTTCTGTAGTTGGTTCATCTATCATCACTTTTTGAAAACGTCTTTCCAAGGCTTTGTCTTTCTCAAAATATTTTTGATATTCATTTAAAGTGGTTGCTCCAATCGCTTTTAATTCGCCTCTTGCCAAAGCAGGTTTTAAAATATTGGCAGCATCCATTGCTCCCTCTCCTCCTCCAGCTCCCACTAAGGTATGGATTTCATCAATAAATAATACGATATCACCTTCTGCACCAATTACTTCTTTTACTACTGCTTTTAAACGTTCTTCAAATTCTCCTTTGTATTTTGCTCCAGCTATTAATGCTCCCATATCTAAAGCAAAAATTTGCTTGTTTTTCAGATTTTCAGGAACATCTCCCGAAATTATTCTGTGTGCCAATCCTTCTGCAATAGCGGTTTTACCAACTCCTGGCTCTCCAACTAAAATAGGATTGTTTTTAGTTCTTCTGGACAAAATTTGAAGTACTCTTCTGATCTCTTCATCTCGACCAATAACCGGGTCTAACTTGTTTTCTTTAGCTAATTCATTTACGTTTTTAGCATATTTTTTCAATGAATTATATTGCTCTTCCTGACTTTGAGAAGTGACCTTTTCGCCTTTTCTCAACTCCTGAATAGCTGCTTTCATTTCTTTTTCTTTAATGCCGTTGTCCTTCATAAACTGAGCAACAGTATCTCCAGCATCCAGCAACGCCAATAATAAGTGTTCTATGGTTACATATTCATCTTTAAATTCTTTTAAATAGGCGGTAGCTTTTTGTAATGCTTTATTTGCATTTTGCGATAAATATTGATTTCCTCCGGAAACTTTTGGGTAAGATTCTACAATTTTATCTAAAGTCTGTTTGAATGCATTGGTATTAATGCCCAATTTACTCAGAATAAAAGGAGCAACATTCTCGTCCACCTCTAAAATTCCTTTTAGAATATGTCCTGTTTCTATAGCCTGTTGCTCTAAACCTGTAGCAATTTGCTGAGCTTGTTGAATGGCTTCTTGCGATTTGATAGTATAATTATTAAAGTTCATAATTACTTGTATTAGTATGGTTTTTAAATTTATAATTGAGGCATCAAAATCAACTCCAACTACAAAAATGCATGAAAAACCTGAAATTTTGACTGTACAACAAGCTATTAACCTGATATAATGTCGCTTTCAGCAGTTTTTACTGACAAAAGAAAGTGTTAGAAATTAAAGTTATAAGGTTATAAACCTTTAGAATTTTGCAATTAAAATAACCTTTTATAGTAAATTCAAGAACAAAGTACTATCAACCAATATTCTTACAAAATAATAGTAAGTTTGCATAAATTATAAATTAAACAAAAAAACATGAGTGAATATCAACAAATGGATATGCCCGAATTTCCGGCAAATGGTAAAAAAATAATTTTAAGTGTAGTAATAGGAATTATTGTAATTGTAACTTTATGGAAAAGCTCTGTAACAATTGGAGCGGGTGAAGCTGGTGTGCTTTTCAAAACTTTTGGAGAAGGAGTTGAAAAAGACAGAACATATACTGAAGGTTTCCATCTAATAGCTCCTTGGAACAAAATGATAACCATGGAAGTTCGTCAGCAACAAGTAATGGAAAAAATGGCTGTATTATCTTCTAACGGGTTAGAAATCTCTGTAGATGTTTCTGTGTGGCATCAACCTGATTTTGTTAAACTACCTTTATTGTACCAAGAAAAAGGAATTGATTATGTAGAAAGAGTTGTTCGTCCTGCTATACGTTCTGCAACAAGAAGTGTAATTGGTAGATATACGCCTGAAGAAATTTATTCTTCTAAAAGAGATATTATTCAGGAAGAAATCAACATCGAAACTAAAAAAGTATTGGATAAACAACATATTCAATTAAATGAAGTATTAGTTAGAGACATTATGTTACCTCCAACTATTAAAGCTGCTATTGAAAACAAATTGAAGCAAGAGCAAGAATCGTTGGAATACGAGTTTAAATTAGAGAAGGCCAAAAAAGAAGCCGAACGTCAACGAATTGATGCTGAAGGTAAGGCAAAAGCTAACGAAATTTTAAGTGCTTCTTTAACAGATAAAATTCTTACAGAAAAAGGTATTGAAGCTACTTTAGAATTAGCAAAGTCTCCTAATGCAAAAGTTGTGGTTGTTGGTAGTGGAAAAAATGGTTTACCAATAATTTTAGGGAATAACTAGTTTCGAGTTTAAACATCACGAACCTTGAACTACTTCTACTGTCCTGATATTGATGAGCAGCAAGTTTCTTTTACGTTAGAAGAAACTGAATCAAAGCATATTTCGCGTGTATTACGGTTAGCTGTTGGCAACGAAATAATGCTACTTAATGGTAAAGGCTTGATTTTTCAATGTGAGCTTACTTCCGTTGGCAAACAATGTACTGTTAATGTTATTCATTATACAAAAAAAGAAAAGGAACAACCCAATATTCATATTGCAATTGCTCCCACCAAAAACAACGACAGACTAGAGTGGTTCATTGAAAAGACCACGGAAATTGGCATCAATGAAATTACGCCAATTATCTGCTCTAATTCCGAGCGAAAAGTAGTAAAACAAGAGCGTTTGCTAAAAACCGCAATTGCCGCCATGAAACAATCGGGAAGAGCTTTTTTACCTCAGATTAATGAAGCAGTTAAACTAAAAGATTTTCTGAATCAATGTAATGCTGAACAAAAATTTGTAGCTCATTGTTATGAAGAAAATCAGCAACACCTAAAGGAACTTTATACCTTGGGTAAAGATGTTGTCGTTTTAGTTGGTCCGGAAGGAGATTTTAGTTTAGAAGAAGTTGAAATTGCCATAAAAAAACATAATTTTATCCCTATAAGTTTGGGTAAAAACAGACTCCGAACAGAAACTGCAGGAGTTTATGCTTGTACCACAATAAAATTACTGAATGAATAAAATGCGTTTTTATATCCTATTTGTATTTGCAGCTATTTTTTCTTTTTCTGGAAAAGCCCAACCTTACTCCTACCAAATTGCATTGGCAAAATACAATGGTGGTGGCGATTGGTACGCTAATTTAGAAACCTCACTACCAAATTTGGTAAAATTTTGCAACAAAAATTTAAAAACCAACATCAATCCTGAGCAAGCCATTGTTGAAGTAGGTAGTAAAGAAATTTTCAACTACCCTTTTGTACACCTTACCGGACATGGAAATATTATTTTTTCTAATGATGAAGCTCAAAACATTAGAAACTATCTTATTGGTGGTGGATTTTTACATATCTCAGACAATTATGGCTTAGATCAATTTATCCGATCTCAATTAAAAAAGGTTTTTCCAGAATTGGAATTAGTAGAATTACCTTATAACCATCCTATTTACCATCAAAAATATAAATTTACTAATGGGCTTCCAAAAATTCACGAGCATGACAACAAGCCTACAAAAGGTCTTGGATTAATTTACGAAGGTAGATTAGTTTGCTTTTATGATGTTGAATGCGATTTAGGTGATGGTTGGGAAGATGCTGTTATCCATAACAATTCAGAGGAAAACAGATTAAAAGCACTGCAAATGGGTGCTAACATTATTCAATATGCACTAACACAATAGAAATTCTATGGAATTATCTAACAACATATCAATGAAAACTACCTCTAAAATGTATGAGAAGCTTTCTGAAATTGGCTTTTCAAAAATTTTTAAGGAAGGGGAAGTTATTATAAACGACCATAGTTATATAAAGTCTATTCCCATTGTAATTACTGGAAGTATAAAAGTAATGCGAACAGATGATGATGGTAGAGAAATTTTGTTGTATTACATTAAATCTGGAGAAAGTTGTATCATGTCATTTTTAGGTGGTTTACACCAAGATACTAGCAAAATTAAGGCTATTGCAGAAGAAAATACCGAGGTACTTTTTATTCCAACTGAAAAGTTGAGCGAATTAATGAGGGAATATCCGGAATGGTTAGATTACATGTTTAGACTTTATCACAAACGATTTGAAGAACTGTTGGATGTGGTAAATGAAATTGCATTTAAAAAAATGGACGAACGCTTGTTGAACTACCTCGAAAATAAAGCTGCCTTATCAAAAAGCAATATTATTTCTATTACTCACGAACAGATGGCAAACGAATTAGGTACAGCTCGAGTTGTAATTTCTAGGTTACTAAAACAACTAGAAACTGAAGGTGTGGTTGAGTTAGGAAGAAATAAGATTACTTTGTTGTAAAACTAAATTCTTTAAAAACCCTTAAAGAAACACAACCCATGCTAATAGAAACAAGTAGACTCATCATCAAGCCCATTTCTATTGAAGATAAGAATGCAGTTTTTGAATACCGTTCTGATGCTGAAACAAATAAATATCAGGGTTGGATACCAAAAACTATTGATGATGTAGTAATTTTTATTAATAAAACAGCAAAACAAATTAACTTACCCGAAACTTGGTTTCAACTGGTTATTCAAGAAAAAGAAACTCTGAAAATAATTGGTGATATAGGTATTCATTTCTTCGGTAAAGAAAATAAACAAGTTGAAATTGGATGCACCTTACATAAAAAATTTCAGCATAAAGGTTATGCAACAGAATCTCTAAAAAAAGTAATTGAATATTTGTTTAATGAATTAGAAAAACATCGAATCATTACATCTATTGACCCTGAAAATATAAACTCTATAGAACTTGTTAAAAGAATTGGTTTTAGAAAAGAAGCCCACTTTATAGAAAGTTTATATATTAATGGCAAATGGGTGGATGATGTAATTTTTGCATTACTAAAAAATTATTACTTCAATTCCAATAAACCTTCCTAATCTGAACTAACCAAACATTTGTTATTTTCCCATTTTCCAATTAACGTTTCTTTTGGAATAATTTCTCCCTCACAAGTTAAAAAATTGCCTTGTTTGTTCATTTTTATAACCTTACATTCTCCATTTAAAACAGCATTTATCACAGCTTCTTTAGTTGTTTCTACCGGGGTGTTTTTTCCAATTTCTATTCCTACTTCATTATTAAAAAAATCCATATCAGAACTAATTTTATCAGGGATAGCTCCATCTTCATACTTGCCTTTTTTAAATGCTTTATAATTACCTTTTTCGTGAGCCTTTCCTAATCTTTTAGCCCTTCTGTGTCCTATTTCTTGTGTTAAACGTGCCATCCAATAAGCATGTCTAAACGCATCAATTTGACCTCCATTCCCATTGCCTTTCAAAATAGTGTCTTTTTTTAATTGATTCACTATTTTTTTAGTTTCTATAGTTACTTTTTTTGCTTTTTTTAATGCAAAAGGATGTTTAACTGCCCACCACTTTTCAGGACAACTCACTTCCTTAGTACTTATTTTATCATTTTGAGCAACTGAAAATGAAGTAAATAAATAAATTATTGAAAAAATTAAAATTTTCATACTACTGAAACTAACAAAATGTGCAAAAGTTTAGAGCCAAAATACTTAAAATTTAGCTTAAAAAAATAGAAATTTTACGCTACATTTGTACTTCATTAAATTTAAACAGTTAATAAAAATGGCTCAAGTTGAATTGATTATGCCTAAAATGGGCGAAAGTGTTGCAGAAGCAACCATTACAAATTGGTTAAAAGAAGAAGGTGACACCATAGAATTGGATGAGGCGATTGTTGAAATTGCAACAGATAAAGTAGATTCAGAAGTTCCTTCAACTACAGAAGGTGTATTGATAAAAAAACTTTTTAATGAAGGCGATGTAGTTCAGGTTGGTCAGGCAATAGCCATTATTGGCAGCGAAGGAGAAGCTGCTGCTCCGACTCCTGCGGCAACACCCGAAACAAAAACAACTGAACCAGTAGTTGCAGCTCCGGTAGCTTCTATACCTGTAAGTTCTACATCGGAAAAAATTGGAAAAACTTCTGATTCTGGAAGATTTTACTCTCCATTAGTTAGAAGTATTGCCGAAACCGAAGGAATTGCTCTTAATGAATTAGAACAAATTGAAGGAACAGGCAATGGCGGTAGAGTTACTAAAACCGATATTTTAAATTATATTCCTAACAGAGGACAACAAACTGCTGCAGCTGTTAAAGCTGAACCTACAAAAGCAACAAACGGTGTTGAAACACCAAAACAAACTCTTTCTACAACATCTACTCCTTCACCTACTAAAAAACCTGTAATGCTAATGGAAGGCGATGAGATTGTAGAAATGGACAGGATGAGAAAAATTATTGCTCACCACATGGTTGAGTCTAAACATACTTCTCCTCACGTTACTTCTTATGTTGAAGCAGATGTTACCAATATTGTAATGTGGAGAAATAAAGTAAAGAGTGAATTTGAGAAAAAAGAGAATGAAAAAATTACTTTCACTCCTATTTTTATCGAAGCCATTGTAAAAGCTATAAAAGATTTTCCAGATATTAATATTAGTGTTGATGGTGAAAATATCATTAAAAGAAAACACATTAATATTGGAATGGCAGCAGCACTTCCTTCAGGTAACTTAATTGTTCCTGTTATTAAAGATGCAGACAGGTATAACTTAGTAGGGTTAACAAAAGCTGTAAATGATTTAGCTAATAGAGCTAGAAACAACCAACTTAAACCAGATGAAATTTCAGGTGGGACATACACGTTAACCAATGTAGGTTCTTTTGGAAATGTAATGGGTACACCTATTATTAACCAACCACAAGTAGCTATTATGGCCGTTGGAGCAATACAAAAAAAACCAGCTGTTATTGAAACTCCTAATGGAGATGCAATTGCCATAAGACACAAAATGTTTTTATCTCATGCATACGACCATAGAGTGGTTGATGGTGCTTTAGGTGGTAGATTTGTAAGACGTGTTGCCGATTATTTAGAACAATTTGACGTTAACAAAAGTTTATATTAATTCTGTTACTATCAATAATTTAAACGATTATATATTTTGTATGTTAAAACAAATGAAATATATTTGCATCTTATCAAATGCTATTTTTTGATTTAAAGTAATAAAGTTTTTAAAAAATCAGACAAAATTTAGCATTTGTAAACGTAAAATTTGTCAAAAAATATACATACAACGTTTTATAAAGATATACTATGCACATGAAAAAAATAGCTTTATTATCTATATTAATTAGTATTACAACTTTAAGTTTTTCTCAAGATAATTTCAGACAAAAATTTCTGGAAGCCAATACTCTTATGGAAGAAAGCTCTTACAATGTTGCTCTTCCTATTTGGTTGAAACTAAGTATTGAAGAGCCGGATAATTTTAATATCAATTATAAAATTGGTATTTGTTATATGAATTCAGCAAACGAAAAAGCAAAAGCATTAGACTATCTAATTAAAGCATCACAAAATACTACATCTAATTACGATCCATTTTCCCATTCAGAAAAAAGAGCTCCTATAGAAGCCTTATTTTATGTTGGTAGAGCTTACCATTTAAACTATGAGTTTGATGCAGCAATAATGAACTACAATACTTTTAAAGGTAAAATCACTAAAAAGCATTATTTATTCAACGAAATAGATCGTTATTTAACTCAAGCTCAATTTGCTAAAGAAGCTGTTGCTAATCCGATAAATATTCTTCTTAAAAATATTGGTTCTGAAATTAATTCAGAATATGCAGATTACAGCCCTGTAGTTTCTATTGATGAATCGAGTATTTATTTCACTTCCAGAAGGTTAAGACCTGATAGCTCCAACTATTACATAACTGATGATTTTGATGGAAAACATTTTGAAGACATTTATGTTTCTCATAATTATGATGGTGTCTGGACCACTCCTGAATTACTAACTATTAATACTGACGGGCATTTAGCTACTATAAACATTTCTGCCGATGGACAAACACTTTTCGTTTATCGTGATGATAACGGAGATGGAAATATTTATACTACAACCAAAAACGAAAATGATCAATGGGGAGAATTAGTAAAACTAGGGTCTGATATCAATACAGAATACAAAGAATCTCATGCCCATATTACTCCAGATGGAAATACATTATACTTTATTAGTGATAGAAAAAAAGGAGGGTTAGGTGGTCAAGATATTTATTTCTGTAAAAAATTACCTACCGGTGATTGGGGATTAGCCCAAAATGCAGGAAATACCTTAAATACTCCTTATGATGAAGATGGTATTTTCTTACATCCTGATGGAAAAACAATTTACTTTTCTTCTAAAGGACACAGCAGTATAGGTGGTTTTGATATTTTTTATTCTGAATTAGATGAAACAGGAAACTGGGGAACTCCAATAAATATGGGATATCCTATTAACTCTACTGATGATGATGTTTTTTTTGTTACTTCTACAGATGGAAAAAGAGCTTACTACTCCTCATTTAAACAAGATGGTTTTGGCGAAAAAGATATTTATGTAATCACACTCGTTGATGCTCAAGAAAAACCTCTTACCTTATTAACAGGTTTTTTAAAAGTAGCAGGTTTTGATGAAACTCCTGAAAGTGCTATGATTACCGTTACTGATAATGAAACAGGAAATCTAATTGGAAGGTATGTGCCTAGAAAAAAAGATGGTAAATTCAGTATTATCCTAAATCCGGGAGGCGATTACCACATTGAATATGCTGCCGAAAGCTACACTATGGAAGAAGATATTTATATTCCACCGGTTTCTGCTTACAACGAAATTAACAGAGGTATTGATTTAAAAGATGTGATTTTTGGTGATGTACAAAATACAGATACTAAAACAGACACTAAAACTGATACAAAAGCAGACAACAAAGAGGATGTTGTTGCCTTAAAAAATGAAATCAAAAACTTAAAGAAACAAATTAAAGACTTAGAAAATGAACTGGCTAAAAAACCTGCTACAACTAACACTACAGGTAATGACAGTGAAAAAGTTAAAAACCTTCAAAATGAAGTGAATGCTTTAAAAAATCAAATTGCTGAGTTGAAAAAACAAGGTAATAACAACGATTTTACTCCTACTCCAACGGAAGTTAAAGATGCTGTTGCTCATTATCAAGAATTTTTCAACTACAATGTTTCTAAAGTAAATACTGCTAATGCAAAATACGTAGAGATGATTAACAAAGCTGTAGCTCACGCAAAATCTAATGGAAAAGTAACTATTGATGTTGAATCAAGTGCTTCTAAAGTACCTACAAAAACTCATGGCTCCAATGCAAAATTAGCATACAAAAGAGCTATAGCTGCTCAGGAGGTTGTTGTTAATTCATTGGTAAGCAAAGGTGTTGCTAGAGAGAATATTCTTATCAATAATTTAACCACAGGTGTACAAGGTCCTAATTATAATGGAGATTTTGCTAACAAAAAAATGTATGAGCAATATCAGTTTGTAATTATAAAAATTAAATAACCATTAATTTATAATGAAAAATAATAGACCTATTTCCCCTCATATCACTTTTGTTTTTACTTTATTATTTTTTATTGGTATAAATAGTTTTGCTCAATCTGAGAAAAGAACTTTAAAACAAGCTAGAAAGTACCTAGATGACGAAAAGTTTGAATTAGCTCAAGCAAAGTATGAAAAACTACTTACTATAAACCCAACTAATGATGTCTATAATTTTGAAGCTGGAATTGCTTACTTTTTTCCTCTTCAACAAAGAACCAAGTCTATTTCTTATTTTGAAAATGCTTTAAAAAATAGTACTGAAGACACTATCCCTGAATTGTATTACTATTTGGCAAGAGCTTACCATTATAATAATGAATATGATAAATCATATAAAGCTTTTCAAAACTTTAAACCTTTTATTAATGAAAAATCTACTGCCGGAAGAAATCTTATAAAAGAAACCGATTATTTTATTGAAAGGAACCAAAATGGCGAGTTTTTTTTAACCAATATTAATGAAGATATGGAAATTACCAACCTCGGAAATATTATAAACTCCGAATATGGTGAATACGCTCCTATTTTCAAACCTAATGAAAATGTATTAATTTTTACTTCAAGAAGAAAAACCGATGACAATAAAATTGCTCCTGATACAAAACCTTACGAAAATATTTATGCTGCCAAGCTAAACAACAATAATTGGGAAATAATTACCGATAAAAATGAACTTTTAAAACATTTACCTGAAAATTATAACTCTAAAAAACACAATGCAGGCATTATCTATTCTTCTGACGGAAAACGTTTATATCTTTATAAAGAAGATAAAATTTGGCAGTCCAACCTAAAAGATAATAATTGGACAGAACTTAAAAAATTAGAAAAATCTATTAACTCAAGTATCTATAATATACCAAGCATTAGCATTTCTGCCGACAATAAACAATTATTCTTTGTAGCATTAAGAAGTGATGGTCTTGGAGGTAAAGATATTTACAAAGCTACCCTTAACGATCAAGGAGAATGGAGTAATGTTATAAATTTAGGCGATAAAATAAACACTAGATATGACGAAGATTCTCCTTACCTATCTGAAGATGGAAAAAATCTTTATTTCTCTTCTCGCGGACATAAAGGTATGGGAGGTTTTGATATTTTTAAATGTGAATTAGTTAATGGAGAATGGTCTGAACCAAAAAACTTAGGTATTCCCTATAACTCCCCCGCTGATGATATTTTCTTCATCCCGCAAAGTGAAACAGCAGGCTTTTTTGCTTCCTCTCGTAAACATGGTTTTGGCGAAATGGACATTTACGGTTATGCTCCTAAAAAAAACGAGCAAGAGTTTATTGTTGAAGGTAACTTAACCAATAACAACAACTCTCCTATTAATAAAGGTACTTTATCATTAACCAACTCAGGTGAAACTATTGCTGTAAACATAGATGAAAATGGAAACTATTCACTTACACAACAAAATGCCGGAGAAACAAAACTGACGATAGAAAATGATGCTTATAAAAAGCAAAGTGTATCGTTCAACATCCCTGATGGTGCTAACAAATCTAATATCAAAACAAAGCTTTACCAAGAACAAATTAACACAAAAACGTATCAATATTTAACCGTTAGTTCTGAAGAATTAAACCTTAATATTACTGATACTTTATTGGTTGTTGATGATGCTTTAGCTCAAAATAATGAAGACACAACTACTAACAACGAAAATAACACTAATAATACAAACGAGGATATTAATAATAAACCTGTTTTAAAATCTTATAAAGAGTTGTTTACCTACAAAAATACTAGCATTAATACCAATAAAAATGAATTTTCCACCTTAATCAATGCAGCTAAAGAACAACTCAAAACAAATGATAAAATTTACATCAATATAGAGGCAAGTGCATCAACAGTTCCTGTTTCTACCTACTCTTCTAATAAGGCATTAGCAATCGCTCGTTTAAACGAAACGAAGAAAATTCTATTAAATGCACTTACTACTAAAGGAGTTGATAAATCAAAAATTATATTTAATAAAACCGGCAGTTTAGTTCAAGGACCTGCTTATGCAAACGACTCAGAAAACATTTCCAAATATGAGCCTTATCAATATGTAATAATTGAATTAAAATAGTTTTTACATTTGGTATTAAGTTTGTATCTTTCCAAAAAAATTGAACAACTTAAAATACATATTAACCCTATTACTCACTAGCTTAGTATTTACAAGCTTTTCACAGCGTGTTGACCCTGAGGAAGCTGCTGAACATTTTAAGTATGGAAACTTTATTGATGCTCTTGTTGTCTATGAAAAGTTGATGGAGAAAGACCCTAAAAATCCTGAATATCCTTTTAAAGCCGGTTTTTGCGTTTTACACATTAATAGTGATAAATCTAAAGCCGTTAAATATTTAGAATCCGCTTCCGAAAGAAAATCAGATCCCGATGTAGATTTTTACCTAGCTAAAGCTTATCACTACAACCTTAAGTTGGATGAAGCCATTGAAACAATGGAAAAATATAAAAAATCGGGAACAGGATTATTGCAAAATCAAGCTGATAGAGAATTAGAGATGATGAAAAACGCTAAAAAATTAGTTGTTAGCCCCATTGATATTAGCTTTGAAAATGTTGGAGAGTTAATTAATTCTGAATATCCGGATTATTATCCTTTTGTTACTCCTGATGAATCAACAATATATTTTACTACCAGAAGAAAAGGCGTAGTTGGCGGAATGAGAGAGTTTGATGGTTATTATTCTTCCGATGTATTTTATTCTGAAGTTGAAAACGGTGAGTTTGTAAAAGCTAAAGGTGTAGGAATGATGGTCAACTCTGCTTATGATGAGCAAGTTGTTGGTCTTTCTTACAATGCCGATTTACTTTTTGTTTACCTCGATCATATTAAAGATTATGGAGATATCTATACCTCTAAAATTGTAAAAGGAAGACCTAGAAAAATTGAAATAATGGGTGAGAATGTAAACTCTAAAGAATTTGAGAGTGCTGCTACTATTTCTGCCGATGGAAATACGCTTTTCTTTGCAAGTAAAAGAGATGGTGGTTTAGGCGGGAAAGATATTTGGATGACCAGAAAATCACCAACAGGCGAATGGGCTGAACCTCAAAACTTAGGATCAAATATCAATACACCTTATGATGAAGATTTTCCGAATTTATTTTATGACGGTTCTACCCTATACTTTTCCTCTAAAGGACATAACAGCATGGGAGGATTCGATTATTTTAAATCAACTTGGAATCCTGAAACTAACGAATGGTCATTAGCAGAAAACATTGGCTTTCCATTAAACACTCCTGAAGATAATGTTTGTATTTCTTTTACAGAAGATAAAAGACATGCCTATATTTCGGCTTGGAGAAAAGATTCTTATGGCGATTTAGACATCTATAAAGTTAAATTTAATGAATATGATGACAGACAAACCATCATTAAGTCTAAAATTGTAAAAGAAGGAACTGAAGAAGTTATTACTGATGCTTTTGTAATTGTTACCGACAATAGAACACAAGAAGAAATAGGGAACTATACACCAAACTCCAAAAATGGAAGTTTTGTTATTACACTTATACCAGGAAGTTACAATATTATGATTGATGCTCCTGGCTTCGCTCCAAAAAGCGAAGATATACTTGTTAAAGGAAAAAGTGATTTTGAACAGTTTATCAATAAAGATTTTACTGTAACTCCTTAAAAAAACATTATGTCATTAAACCTTACAAAACCCCTTGCTTTTATTGATTTAGAAACAACCGGATTAAATATTGCCTCCGACAGAATTGTAGAAATTTCTATTGTTAAAGTTCATCCTAACGGAAATAAAGATATTGTAACCAGAAGAGTAAATCCTACTATACCTATCTCTACAGAATCTACTTCCATACATGGAATTAGTGATGATGACGTTAAAAACGAACCTACTTTTAAACAAATGGCTAAAGAATTAGCCAATTTTATTGAAGGATGTGATTTGGCAGGCTACAACTCCAATAAGTTTGATATACCTATGTTGGCGGAAGAATTTTTAAGAGCTGATGTTGACTTTGATATTACCAAAAGAAACCTTGTTGATGTACAGAATATTTTCCATAAAATGGAACAAAGAACCTTATCTGCTGCCTATAAATTCTATTGCGATAAAGATTTAGTTGATGCCCACAGTGCTGAAGCCGATACTATTGCCACTATGGAAATTCTTCTTGCTCAAATTGAAAAATACGATAGCTTAGAAAACAATGTAGCTTTCCTTTCTGAATTCTCTAAAGCTACCAACAACGTTGATTTATTAGGACGTATCGTTTATGATAAAAACAATGTTGAAGTATTTAATTTTGGTAAACACAAAGGAAAAGCTGTTTTAGAAGTATTAGAAAAAGAACCCGGCTACTACCATTGGATGATGAACGGAGATTTCCCACTCTACACCAAAAAAGTACTTACTCAAATTAGACTTAAAGCACTTAATGAAAAATAAACGCCCTAAGTTTTTGTTCAAGTTTAACTACTGAAAAATAATCTTAATTTTACGAATCAGTAAAAACTAAAACTTGTGCTAACAGCTATAAACATTACAACAGACTATCCTATTTGGATGCCCCTTCTTTGTTTCCTTTTAGGAGCTGTTTATGCGGGTGTTTTATATTACAAAGAATCCAAACTCGATGCTATAGCTAAGTGGCTAAAAAACAGTTTGCTAATTTTTCGTTTTTTAGCAGTAAGCATCATTGCTTTTTTATTACTTTCTCCATTTATTAAAACCATTTTTAATAAAACGGAAAAGCCTATCATCATTTTTGCTCAGGACAATTCCAACTCGCTACTTATTCATCAAGATTCTGCTTTTTATGCGAATAACTACCTTAAAGAATTAAACGCACTAAAAGAAAAGTTGGAGAAAGATTATGAAGTGAAGTCCTTCACTTTTGGAGAAAAAGTAAAAGAAGAAGGTGCTATAGATTTTGCTGAAAAAACCACCAACATTGCCGAATTGTTTGAAGCAGTTGAAACTAAATTTTACAACCGAAATATCGGAGCGTTAATTTTAAGTTCTGATGGCGTTTACAACGAAGGTTTTAATCCCGTTTATTCTGCCGAAAACACTAACTACCCTATTTATACTATTGCGTTGGGAGATACTACCATTCAGCCCGACATTGTGTTGAAAGAAGCCATTGCTAACAAAATTACTTTCTTAAACAATAAATTTCCTATTGAAATTCTTGGTCTTGCCCAATCTTGTAAAGGAGAAAAAACTACCCTTAGTGTTACTCATAGAAACAAAGTGGTGTTTACCAAAACTTACGACATTACCAAAAACAACCAATTAATTGAAGAAACCATTATCTTGGAAGCTAAAGAAAAAGGCGTGCAACATTATACCATTTCTTTTTCTGATTTAGCAAACGAGGTAAGTACAAAAAATAACAGCAAAGATGTGTATATTGATGTGTTGGATGGCAGACAACATATTTTACTTTTAGCCCACGCCCCACACCCTGATTTAAAAGCACTAAAGACCAGTATTGAAACCAATGAAAATTATGAAGTCAGTACTACGTATTTTGATAATTTTGACGGCAACTTTGAACCTTACAACCTTGTTGTGCTACACCAATTCCCAACCTACTCTCCTGTTTGGTTGAGAAAAATTAGCGAGAAAAACCTATCTGTACTTTATATTTTAGGAAATCAATCCAACACCAATGCTTTTAATCAATTTCAGACACACATAAAAGTATTGCAATCGAACCAACGCTCAAACACCACCACTCTTGCAATAACAGAAAATTTTCCTTTGTTTAATTTATCAGAAGCCACACTAAAACAAGTACCTAATTTTCCTCCTATAGAAAGTATTTTCGGGACTTACCTGCCTCAAGAAAAAGCCTATGTATTATTTAACCAAAAAATAGGAAATGTAGCTACCGAACAACCCTTAATGGTGTTTTTTCAGGAAAGTAAAAACAAAGCTGCTTTTATAAGTGGTGAAGGATTGTGGAGATGGCGATTAAATGAATTTGCTAAAAACAATAACCACCAAGCATTTGATGAGATTATCAACAAAACGGTTCAGTTTTTATCTGTGAAAGATAATAAAGATAAATTTAGGGTAATTGTTGACAAGCAGTTTAATGAAAACCAAGAAATTATTTTTAATGCAGAATTGTACAATAATAGTTATGAGTTGATAAATACTCCTGAAGTGAAATTAGAGCTTAAAAATGAAGCAGGGGTTGATTATCAATTTGTTTTCAATAAAACGGGGAATGCCTACGTGTTAAATGCGGGAATTTTACCGGTTGGTAGTTATTCGTATTTGGCTTCAACTACTTTTTCAGGAGAGCAATATGTGGTTAAAGGACAGTTACAAATTAATCCGCTGTTGGTGGAATTAAACAATACAGTTGCCAACCACCAATTGCTTCAAAACGTTGCTAATAAATACAATGGTAAAATGGTGTTACCACCTACAATGAATGAATTAGAGCAGCTCATAAAAGAAAACACAGCCATTTCTTCTGTTATTTATGAAGAAACCGACATCAAGGAAATCATTCACATCAAATGGATTTTCTTTTTAATTTTAGCCCTTATCTCCACCGAGTGGTTCATTAGAAAAAGAAATGGAGCTTATTAAGTGGGAAATACTTATGAGTACTTATAAGTTAATATTCAATCTGATTGTCATATCGATCGAAATTTTACAAACTGAGGAACGAAGTTTAGTAAAATGAAGCTAGAAATATCTTGTTCCTTGCTAACAAAAACCATTTGCTTGATTTTTAAGCTATTTTTTATATATTTACAAAAATATAAGTTTGATAGTTTTTTTAATTTTATCAGACCTATAAATAAATTGTAGAACATTTTGACAAACCATTGAACATAGTAATAAACGATAAAGAAATAGTTCCTTTAAACGAATTTGAATTAGGTTGGAGATTTGAAAAAACTCATAACCCCAATATTTCAGAATCGGAAAAAAACGAAATCCAACCACTTTCTGAAATGGAATCTAAAAGGCTGAATAAAATCATTCAATATTTTGAACAAGAAAACAATTTAAGAGAAAAATATACTCAAACGGATTGGATAAGTGCCAATACAGAAAGTGACGAAAAAATTGAACGATTTAAAAAAAATTTAGAAATATTACTCAAAAGTTGTGATGAAGATTTAATTTTAAGTTGGCATCGAAATATTACCTTAAAAACAACTAAAGAAATTTTTACAAAATATTGGAGTGATTTTTTATATCCAAGTTCGGATGATGTAACAATCATTTCAAGTAAAACTAATTGGATAATTTTCTATCGTCATTTTGAGGTAGCGAATATTTGGAAAAAAAATGATTTAACCCAATGAAAAAATCAACTGAATTAATTGAGGAGGCGAAAAATCATCCAAACGGTTGGGTTTACGTTTTAGATAAAGAATATGAAGGAAAAGAAGAAGTTCCACCGGAATTTATTAAAGGAGCTTGGAAAGTGGATAAGAACGGAATTTTAGAAGGAGATTTTATGCCAAATCCAAATTATCACGGAAACAAATAACCCCCTAATCTATCCTTAGTCTGAAGCGAGGCAAGAACAATAGCGACTAAGGACTTTATCTATAAAAAGCTTATTTTTGTTTTTGTTTAATTAAAGATTTTTTAAAACCCATAGTTGTTAAACACGCTTAGGCTTACAGAGTGAGGCTTGCTACCGATGAAAGTACTCCACCGATTAAATTACATGACTTTGGAGCTGAATTAATAAAGAATATTGGAAATTAAATAATAACTGCTGCCAACAATATCTAAGAAACATTGTGTTTAATTATAATTAAGATTGATCGAAACAGAAAAATATAGACAAAAAAGAAAAATAAATCAAATAGGACTTCAAACCTTCTTTCTGAATGTAGAAAACAATCATTATGATTTTGGAGCAAATAAACTGATTAAAGACCTCGAGAAAAAATTAGCAGAACTTGAAACTCAAGTTGAGTCTGATATCAAGGAATCAGGTTATATGAAATATATGGAAATCTACTTTTTAAAGAAAGAACTTTTCGCTATTTCAGAGATGAAAATCTTATATGCCTATAAACATTTTGAAACACATCTAAAGTTCTTACTAAAAGCGTCATATCAAGAAATAAAGGAAAGTAGATTGTACAAATGGGAATTTGTTGAGGACTTTTTAAAATCTAAAAAAATTAACCCAAAGGAAATATCTGACTATATAGAATACGTGATTTGAGAAACTTGAATAACGCTATAAAGCACAATAGAAATATTATTGATAACAAAACGAAAAATATTACAGAATTTCAAAATAAAGCAGAATTAAAATACACGGACTTACTCGAATTTTACAAACGTATTGAAGATAGCGGACTGAATTTTCTAAAGTCCCTGTCTGACGAAATAGACAAAGACCTTTATGAATTTAATGAAGACCGACTTGATAAAATATCGGACAAGTTAGTCTCGCGAATGGACACTAAAACTATAAATAACCTAATTGACAAATTAGAAACGAAAAAATAACTAAAACACAACAATACCTATGAGCAAACATGGTGTAGTGCATTTATAAAACAAAATTAAAACACGATAAAAATGAATAACAAAGTAATCAAACTCTTTTTGCGATTTGCAATATCATTCGGGTTTCTATCTGCTGTTGCGGACAGATTTGGGTTATGTAGCCAGGAAATTTCAACTTGGGGGAATTGGGAAAACTTTTTGAGTTTTACAAAATTGATAAATCCGTGGTTTCCAGATTCTATAATTCCGACAATTGGAACTATAGCAACAGTAGCAGAAATAATTTTTGCAGTTTTCTTAATAATTGGATTTAAAACGGAACTATTCGCAAAGTTAAGCGGATTTCTTCTCTTAATGTTTGCTTTGTCAATGACCTTTTCAATTGGAATAAAATCTACATTTGATTATTCTGTTTTTATTGCATCTGCTGGATCTTTTGCTTTAAGCATTATGAAAGAAAAATATTTAGAGTTAGATATTCTGATTTTTAAATCCAAGACCTAAAAAACGACTCCCCGCTCCCGCAAGCGTCCTCGCTTGTGGTAAGTAAAAAAAATTAATACTTTTACTTTTATAAGCAGGAACTATAAATTCCGCAATCTATACCCCTATTTCACCAAACTTTTATTCGCTACAATGGCTTCTTTTGCCATAACTTTCATTACTTCTCCAGCTTGTATAATTAAAGCTTCAGAAGGCGGAAAAGGAACTGCTTGTGTACTGAGTTCTTTTCTTGTCTCTGGTGTTAATGCATCTAAATTACCAACAGCAACCGTATAAAAATGCTCAAATAAAGCATCAGAAACGATTGGTTCCACTTTTAGTTTACTTTCAGTTAAGTTATCATAATAATTCATAGAGCCTGTTATACGTGCTGCTTTCTTTTGTTGGTAGCGGTTTACCGTACAACTAATGGTTTTGTATTTTTTAATTTTTATATCGTTACCCAAACTATCTTTAGTCACATTTCCATTAGCATCTAACACATAATCAAAACCATCTTCCACCTCTTTTGTTTCTACTGTGGTAGTTTCTTTCAATTCTTCTGGTGTTACTTCAATTAAATCTAAGCTTAATATAATAGAATAGTGATATAACTTAGAATTATCTACATAGGCATCATAATTTATCCAATTACCATCTAAATCATTTACCTCAATGTTCTGTACATTATCCATCATTGCTTTTGGAGCTACTAACTGAGCATTGTCTTCTATCTTAAAATAAACATTGGTAGTTCCTATCAATAAAGCTTGGCTTATTTTATCGTCAACATCATTATAGTTGGGCGTATATTTTTTTGCTTCTAAAAAATAAGCGTGTGCTTGTCTGGCTTTAAACCTATCGTTGGTTAACAACAATTCATTTCCTTTTTCATAAGCATAAACAGTAGCTTGAGTTTTAGCATTTTCAACATCTGCAGCATAGTTGGTTTCATCGTAATTGATGCCAACCGGAGGCAATGTAGCTGCTAACTCTTGTCTTCTAACTAAATTACCGTATAGGTTATAGATTTTACCCCAATTGGCAGGGTCGCCAATATTTTTTAGTCTGTCAATTTCAGTTTTATCTCTATGGTTGGCTAATTTATAAGCATCATTAAAAACATCTACTTCTTCAAATTTACCCGGATCTTTCATTATTTTTTTTGCAGAAATTTGCATGGCAGCATCGTAATCTCCTTTGTCTAACCTTTTTGATGAAGATGCACAACTGTATAAAAATGTAACTGTTAATAGAAAGTAAATTATTTTTCTCATAATCAGATGGTTTAAAATTTGTAATTAGATTTCCAAAAATATAAATATTTTAGGGTTTTACATAAAAAGTGCCAAGTTTTAAAATGGATAGCCAATACCTAAATTTAAGTTGGGGGTTCTCCATTGTAGTTTAAATTCTTGTGGTTTTTCTGATGCGGGGTCTTTCAGTTTTGCAGCTAAATCAAATCGAAATAAAAAGAAACCAAAATCAAGTCGTAATCCTATTCCCGTTCCTACTGCCACATCTTGCCAAAATCTATCAAATTTAATTTCTGCATTAGGTCGTTGTTCATCCTCGCGAGTAATCCAAATATTTCCGGCATCAACAAAAATAGCTCCTTCAAATAATTTAGTAATATCAAATCGATACTCCACATTTCCTTCTATTTTTATCTCCCCAATTTGATTTACATATTGAGATGAAATTAATGAATCGGGCATAGAACCAGGGCCTAAAGTTCTTGCTTGCCAAGCCCTAATTCCATTTGCTCCCCCACCAAAATAACTTTTCTCAAAAGGCAAGACTTTCAGGTTTCCGTAAGGTCTTCCTATTCCTAAAGCAATTCTACTTACTATATTTCCGTTGGATGATTGATTGTAATATCGATAATCAAAATCTACTTTTATAAATTGTGCATATTGAATGTTGAAAATTTCAAAACTACCATTTTCATTTCTTTCTGTACCCACCATCTTATCATACAAGGTATGTGCATTTCCTGCTGCTTCTATATTAAATCTAAAAAATTGAAAATCTCTAGTTTTATTGAATGTATGGTTAGAGTAAACAAACGTATAAGTAGATGAATTGATAAAATGATCTGTAAAACTATTTACAATAAACGGATTGTTCTCTTCTTCTATTCTCTCTTTAAATTCATCGGTAAGGTCTATCTTAATTAAACTTACACTAATTGGATTTAAATAATGCTTAACAAACCTGCCTTGATTCCAAAAATAACCAAATGTAAATTGAGTAAGATTTCTGGTATATTCAGGCCTATTTTGATAATTCAATAAATAATTTAATGATGTTTTTGGATTTAAACTTTTAACAAAATTTTCTGTATTTACAAAAGGTAGTATAAATCTGGGAAATTCTAAATTAACCTCGGGACCAAACTCTAAGGTATTAAATGGCAAACCAAAAAACTCCACTTGCTCTGCCGATTGATTAATAAGTTGCTGAGCTTCCAATCCTCCATTTAACCTAACTGTTAACCTTTCTCCTCCTTTAAATAAATTTTTATTCACAAATACTATCCCTCCTTTCATCCCAAGATTTCCACCACTATTTGTTCCTGTTACTTCTAATGATAAAGATTTTATTTTTAGAGGTGTTAAATAAATATTTACATCCAATGCTTTTTTATTATCTCCTGCCCTATTTTCAGCATTATTAAACTGAATATTTACTGTTCTAAACAACCCTAATTCTGTTAGGTATTTGTAGGTTAATTGTTGGTCTTCTAGAGAATAATCTTCATCTGGTTTAATGTTTATAGCATGATTAATCATTTTCGGGCGATAAATTAATTTATCTTCATGTCCAATAGTTATTTTTTTATAACTAACCGTATCGAAAGTACTCACGTTTTTATTCAAAAAATCTTTGCTTAAGTAAACGTTAATATCATTAATAATATATTTTTTATGCCTCACTTTTTCTGTATTAGACGTGTCATTTTTGTCTGTTACTTTTTTGTTAAGCACTTTAACAGTAATGTCAACTCTTCTATGTTCATTAGTAGTATCTACTAAAAACTCTACATACTCTTTTGTAAAACTAAAATAGCCTTCGTTTCTAATTACATCTCTAATCCTTTCTCTTTCTTTATCTAAGACTTCTAAATCTAAAGGCTTTTCTTTTTTTATGTGAGACTTATAATGCTTTAAGATTACTAAATTAGTTAAAGCAGTATCTTCAACATAATATTTAACACTATTAACCAAATAAGGTTCTCCTGTTTCAACTATATACTTAACTTTAACCTTTTTTTCGCTAACGTAAGTTACTTTATACTCTACTTTATTTTCAAAATAACCTTTACTATCTAAATACAAACTAAGCTGATCAGCACTTCTTTGAGTTAAAAGTGAATCATAAACCACAGGAGCTTCTCCAACATTCTTCTTTATAAAACTATTTTTTTTATTGGCTATGTTATAAACCCCTAAATGAAACCTAAAAATCCCTAGTATTTTTTTGTTATGTTTTTGTTTCACATAATTGCTTAATTCATCTTTATCTATTTTTTTGTTGTCAACTTTAACACTTGATTTTTGGAGAAATATCTCACTCGGTTTTAAATGTTTAGTTGGGTTACAAGCAAATAAAAATAAAACAACATACAGCGCGAAAACTGCCCTAAAAGATTGATAATATGTTTTGTATTTTAGTCTCAAAAAAAAAGTTTTACTATCTATTTGAATTGCTTATGTTTGCTTTTTTTTATTTCTGCAAAATAACTATTTATAAAATTATGAAACGACCATGAGGAAAAAATTTCTCACACAAGGAAATAATTAATTTGGGAGTTACATATGACTAATAAAAAAATAATAAAATTAAACATATGAAAATTAAAATAAGCTTACGATTATTAACTATTTTGATGTTATTAACTTCTATGTCTATTTTTGGGCAAACTGAAGAAGTAAATTCTCTTTCCAAAAAAGAAGCCAAACAATTACTAGAACAAGCCGAGCAAGATTTTGAAGAAAGAAATTATTTGGATGCGTTAGATAAATTCTCTCAATTACACGAATACGACCAAAAAGACATCTATTATAAAATGATGACCGGTATTTGTGCCACTTTCGACCCTAATCAAAAAGAAAAATCAGTTAAATTATTAGAAGAAGTAAAGCAAGAAAATCCAGAATATGGTATCATCAATTTTTATTTGGGAAAAGCTTACGCTGTAAATTATGACTTTGATAAATCTATCCAACATTTTAATTTTTATTTAGCTACTGCTCCGGCAGATGAAGCGGAACAAGTTAGAGATGCTAACCAAATGATGAAAAATGCTCAAAATGCAAAAGAAATTCTTGCCGATACTATTCATGAAAATATTATAGAAAATGTTGGTTACCCCATCAATTCTCAGTACTCAGAATATGTTCCTGTAATTTCTGCTGACGAATCAGTAATGATTTTTACCTACAGAGGAATAAAAAGTGTGGGGGGAGATAAAGTTCCTCAATCTATGGGTTCTGAACCTTATTTTGAAGATGTTTTTATTGCTTACAAAAAAAATGGTGAATGGACAGAGCCTGTAAGTATTGGAGCAAATATTAACACTGAAGGACATGATGCTGCAATAGGGTTATCTGTTGATGGACAAACCTTATTTATCTACAAAAGTGAAAACAATAATTTAGGAGACATTTATGTAAGTCAGTTGGAAGGAAATGACTGGACAAAACCTAAGAAACTTGATGGTGATGTAAACAAAAATGACAGCTGGGAAGGAAGTGCCAGTTTATCTGCCAATGGTAAAACACTTTATTTCTCTAGCGATAGAGAAGGCGGAATGGGTGGTAGAGATTTATACAAAGCTGAATTACAAACTGATGGTTCTTGGGGAAATGTGCAAAATTTAGGAGGTATGATTAACACCATTTATAACGATGATGCTCCATTTATTCACCCTGATGGAAGAACGCTTTATTTTGCTTCTGAAGGACATACTAGTATTGGTGGATATGATATTTTTTCTTCTATTTTAGATGAATATGGTGCTTTTACCGAACCGAAAAACATGGGATATCCTATTAACACTATTGATGACAACCGCTATTTTGTACTCTCTGCCGATGGTAATACAGGTTACTATTCAGGAGGAGGAGTTGCTAGTATGGGAGAACAAGATATTTTCAAAATTACCACAGGAAGAATTGAAAAACCAGTATTAGCATTGCTGCTAGGGAATGTATATTTTAATGATGTACCTACTGGCTCTTTTATGAATTTATACAAAAGTACTGATGGTGAATTAGAGGGAATTTTTAAATCTAATGAAGAGACTGGAAAATATGTTATGGCATTAGCTCCAGGAAGGTATGAAATTGAAGTAGAACTAGAATCTGGCGAAATTGTTAGAGACTCTATTCGTTTAGATGATATAACTGAATATATTGAAATTTATAAAGATTTTAGAATTTATAGTGATTCTGCATTAATTGTAAACAACAATAAAGCTCTTGCTGATGCATTAGCCGAAGCACTGAAAAAAGAAAATAAAACCGTTGATACACTTTATACCGATGATATCAAAAGTGCAAAAGATCTTACCGCTGGTAAAACTTTTGTGTTAAACAATATTTTTTATGATTTTGACAAAGCAAGCTTAAGAAATGAATCGAAAGTTGAGTTAGATAAATTAGTTGGATTATTTAAAGAATATTCTGAACTAAAAGTGGAAATTTCTGCTCATACAGACGCTAGAGGTAGCGATGATTACAATCAAAGGTTATCTCAGAGAAGAGCTAATAGTGTGGTAAATTATTTAGTTGCTAAAGGCATTAAGAAAAATCGTTTTGTAGCTGCCGGAAAAGGAGAGTCTGAACCTTATGAAGATTGTAGTAAATATACTGAATGTGGCGAAACTAGAAATGATGAATGTCCTTGCTATCAAAAAAACAGAAGAACTGAGTTTAAAGTGTTAGGTAATTGAAAATAAATAATTTTAAATGAGTTTATCTAACCAACAAAAGAAATTTGTAAAATCACTCCAGTTAAAGAAAAACAGAATAAAATACAACCTCTTTTTAGTGGAGGGAGAAAAAATAGTGGAAGAACTATTAAATTCTGATTTTGAAGTGATAGGAGTGTTTGCGACTAAAGATTGGAATGGTTCTTTTATAGGAAGTCTAACTGAAGTATCTGAACAGGAATTAGCCTCTATTTCTACACTAAAAACTCCCAATAATGTGTTGGCTGTGGCAAAACAAAAACAACAGCAACTAAGCAATAACTTTTCAAAACCAATTATTGCACTAGATACCATCCAAGATCCAGGTAATTTAGGCACTATCATTCGTACAGCAGATTGGTTTGGCATGAACAATATTGTTTGCTCCGAAAGTTGTGTGGAAATTTACAACCCGAAAGTAGTACAAGCTACTATGGGGTCTATTTTTAGATTAAATATTGTTTTTACTTCGTTGGTTGATTTTTTTAAAGAAAATGAACATTTACAGGTTTATGGAGCATTGTTAGACGGAAAAAATTGTTTTACTACAACACTCCGTGTCGACAATTCCGTATTGCTTATGGGCAACGAATCAGTAGGTATAAACCCTAAATTATTTCCTTATATTCATGAAAAAATTGCCATTCCAAAGTTTGGACATGCGGAATCGCTAAATGTTGCTATAGCCACCAGTATTTTATGTGCTGAATTTGTGAAGTAAAAAACTATTTCAAAATAGTAATATCCTCAACCCCCACTACTCTTTCAGTAACAAAACCTTCTGCGTAATCAAAGCCTGCCTCTCTGCCAAGCGTTACCATTCTTCCTTTAATAAAATCCATAAAAGTTTTGGTAGTTAACGGTGTTTCTGGTTCATTATCGTTGTCTTTAAAAAACTGAGAACTATAAGCTGCAATAGCTTCCATTTTTTTATCTACATGTTCACTTACATCCACCACAAAATCAGGTTTCATGTATCTATCCTGAATATAATGATACACTACTTTGGGTCGCCAATGTTCCTGAGAATATCCTTCAATATCAGTTTCAATTTTTCTTAATCCAGAATAAAAACAAGCATCAGAAATTAATTTAGCCGCTCTCCCATGGTCAGGATGCCTATCTGAAATAGCGTTTGCCAACACAATATCCGGTTGATAAAGTCTGAGCATCTTTATAATAGCTAATTGGTGTTCTTTGTTATTCTCAAAAAAACCATCAGCAAAATTTAAAATCTCTCTGGTATGTACCCCTAAAATTAAAGCTGCTTTTTTAGCTTCTTGCAAACGCAACTCAGCACTACCTCTAGAGCCTAATTCTCCGTGGGTTAAATCTAAAATACCTACTTTTTTACCTAACTGAATGTGTTTTAAAAGTGTTCCGGCACAACTCAATTCTACATCATCTGGGTGAATACCTATTGCTAATATATCTAATTTCATTATGTTTAAAATTCAAATTCCTAATCTCAATTACCTATTTTTCAACAACTATTTTTATAGTTTAATAATTTTTAAAATTATTCATATTTATTTAACCATACAATAAGTACATTTATAATTTATTTACAACTTATATAATCTACGTATGAAAATTGAATTCAAAGGTGCAGCAAGAACAGTTACTGGAAGTAAACATTTGATTACAACCAGAAACGGGAAAAAGATTTTACTAGATTGTGGTTTGTTTCAGGGTGAAGATGCCAAACGAAAAAATTACAATAAAGATTTAGGTTTTGAAGCATCTGAAATTGATTATTGTATTCTTTCTCATGCTCATATAGACCATTCTGGAGCTATTCCTTATTTGGTAAAAAAAGGTTTTAAAGGAAAGATTTATTGCACATTTGCAACATTAGATCTTTGTGAGATAATGCTTATTGACAGTGCTCATATTCAAGAATCGGATGTAAAATATATAAACAGAACACGAATACAAAAAGAATTAGACCCTATTGATCCACTTTACACAATTGAGGAAGCTCAAATAGCACTCCAACAATTTGTAGGAAAAAAATATGATGATTGGTTTGAAATTGATGAGGAAATTGAAATCTGTTTTACAGTTGTTGGTCATATTTTAGGAGCAGCAGCTGTAAATCTAAAAATTAAAGAGGAAGGTCAAATTCACCGTTTATGTTATACTGGTGATATCGGTAGAAAAAAACACCATATAATAAAAAGCCCTAAACCTTTTCCTCCTGCAGACTATATTATCTGCGAATCTACTTATGGTAATCGTTTGCACGAAAGCACTTTAGAAACCATTAATAAACTTCTAAATGTTGTTTATTACACTTGCGTAGAAAAGAAAGGCAAATTGATAATTCCTGCTTTTAGCCTAGGAAGAACACAAGAAATCATATATGCCTTAGATCAATTAGAATCAGCAGGAAAATTGCCTAAAATACCTGTTTATGTCGATAGCCCTCTTTCTACAAATGCTACACAAATTTTAATAAATCACCCAGAAGCGTATAATGAAGATATTAGAGAATATATGAAAAAAGACCCTAATCCTTTTGGTTTTAATGGTTTATTATACATTAGAGATGTGGAAGCATCTAAAGCTATCAATAATTCTGATGAACCCTGTATTATTATCTCAGCATCAGGAATGATGGAAGCTGGAAGAGTGGTTCATCATCTTAGAAATAATTTAGGTAACAAAAAAAATACTGTTTTAATTGTTGGTTATTGTGCTCCATTTACTTTAGGAAATAGATTGTTACAAGGCACTAAACAAGTGAAAATTTATGGTGAAGAAATAGATGTGCATGCTGATATTGAAGTAATAACAGAATATAGTGCTCATGGAGATTATGAGGAAATGATAGATTTTTTAAGCTGTCAGCATCCGGCAACTATTAAAGAAATGTTTTTGGTTCACGGAACCTATGAAGTACAACAAGAATTTAGAGAAAAATTAATGGAGAAAGGCTATCGTAATATCCGAATTCCTGATGAAAATTCTGAATATTTGATTGATTAAAAATCATAATTTTACCATCAATAAAAAACGATTACATTCATGACTTCTAACGGATATTTTCCTATTTGTTATTTTGCACCAATTAGCTATTATTACTATTTGTTGCAACATCCTACTTGTTATCTTGAAATGCATGAACATTTCATAAAACAAACTTACCGTAATCGTTGTCAAATTTTAAGTCCGAATGGTATCCAAAATTTATCTATACCCATTAAAAGTGTTAAAAGCAGAAAAACATACAAAGCAACCAAAATTGCTTATGTAGAAAATTGGCAAATGATGCATTGGCGTTCTTTAGAGGCTGCTTACAGAAGTTCTCCATATTTTGAATTTTATGAAGACCATTTTGTTCCTTTCTTTCTTGAAAAAAAATATGAATATCTACATGAACTCAATTTAGCATTAAACAAATTAATTATTAAACTCATTAATATTCCTGTAAAAGTAGAATTAACAACTTCTTTTGAAAAAACTCCCGAAAATTCTACCGACTACAGAGGAATAATGTCTTCTAATAAAATACCTACAAATTTAGAATTGAAACCTTACATTCAGGTATTTAGCGACAGACATCCATTTATGCCCAACCTCAGTATTTTAGATTTACTATTCAACCAAGGTCCAAATAGCATCAGCTACTTAAAAGGGATAAAGGAAGTTTAAAGTATGGTAAATGTTCCTTTATAAATGGTTTTCCCTACCTCAACTATATAGAAATACGTTCCCTTTGGCACTAACTCTCCAGATGTTGTTCTCGTATCCCACATTTCTGTAGTTTTACTTTCATAAAGTAATTGTCCCCAACGGTTAAATATTTTATAACTTGTACAAGCTTCTAAATCTGCATCAACAGGTAAAGTAAAATAATCATTATGTCCATCATTATTAGGCGTTATAACATTAGGAATTATTAACTGAAGCTCTGCAATTACTAAATTATAAGCATGACTATCGCTACAAATACTACTGTCAACTATTAGAACTACATTGTAATTTCCTGAAGCTGTAAATACATGTGTTGGATGTTCTTCTGAAGAAGTCATTCCATCACCAAAATTCCAGAAAAAACTATTAGCATTTGCAGAATTATTTATTAACTGTACTTGTGTTCCCTCACAACTTAGGTTCATACCAACTACTTCAAAATCTGCTGTAGGCTGAGAAATAACTGTTACTGTAGTTTGTATGATACTATCGCATCCATTTGATGTACTAGTTGTATCAACAAAAACTCCTGATGTGGTTTGGTAGGCTCCTCCTACGTAAACACTATCTCCTTGACATAAATCTATTAATAAAGTATCATAGAAGTAACTATTAAAAACTAATGTTGTAGATAATACGCTGTCACAATTATTGCTTGTTGCTAAAGTATCGTAATAGGTTCCTGCTGTCGTTTGAAATGCTCCTCCAACAAAAATGCTATCTCCCTGACAGGTAATTACAGTATCTGTAGTTGAAGCTATTGGCAATATTGTAAGAACAGTTGTCAACACACTATCACATCCATTAGCTGCTGTTAATGTGTCGTTATAACTACCTGCTGTATTTTGGTATGTACCTCCAAGCAACACACTATCTCCTTGGCAAATGCTTAAGTTAGTTGTAAATGTTGATGGACCTATCACACTCAAAACAGTCGTCAACACACTATCACAACCATTTGTTGCAACTAAGGTATCATTATAACTACCTGCTGTGTTTTGATATACACCTCCGAGCAATACACTATCTCCTTGGCAAATACTTAGGTTAGTTGTAAATGTTGATACAGGTAATAATGCTAGTGTTGTAGTTAAAATACTATCACACCCATGAACTGAAACAAGCGTATCATAATAATTTCCAGTTATTGTTTGGTAATTCCCACCGACAAGCAAGCTATCGCCTTGACAAATTTCTACATACTGACTATCTGAAACATTTGGTAATACAGAATCTACAACCAATGTATAAGTTGTATCGCAACCTAGTGCTGTATTGGTTACCAGCACATTATATGTTCCTGGAGCTAAATTAGTAGCCATCGAATCTGTTTGAGCTAAAGGATCATCCCATAAATAAGAAAAATGGCTACCACAATCGGGAGTTACAACAGCTATTCCTGAATTAACTCCATTATCACAAACATTTATATAGGTTGAATCAGAAAAATTAAATGGTGGACAACCTGCAGGATTGGTAGAGTTTGTAGGGCAGGTTGCTGTTCCACAACTAATTACAGGACATATCTGAACAGAACCGCAAGTTCCTGTAACTGTATAACATATCGTTATGATATCTCCCGGAGTATAACAATTTCCTCCTCCTGTTCTTATACCATTATTAAGAAAGTTACAATTATTATCATAAGTTGCTGATCCAGAAATATCTGAACTTGTATTGTTAGCTGTGTTGCAACCTCCTCCACCGATATTCGATTGATTAGTTGAACTTGTATTGCAGCCACTTATACTTAATGAAACACTGGCATCTACTCCTGCTGGTGGTACTATGTATTCAAAACAAACAGTTTGAGGAAATGGGCCAGTAACTGTATAACACCATCCATTAGCGTTAGCTGTACTATAATTTACAGGATAAGTTGGAGAAGTATGAAATGTTCCTATTGTATTAGAACAATTAAAAGAAGTAGTGCCGCAATCATAAGGACAATTAGTTGCATTTTCTCCGGGATCACAAACTCCATCACCACAACATTGTGCGTACAGATTTCCTGAGAAAGAAATAAAAAGACTCAAGATAAAAACATTAAAGTATTTCATAACTTACACTTTTAGTTAATTATTAATTTTTCAGTAAACACTTCTCCACTTTCCATCTCTACTTGCAATAAATAAATTCCTTTCGAAAAAGAACTTACATCAATATTAGTTTGTTTAACTAACTCTGCTGTTTTACTCATAATGACTTGTCCGAGATAATTAATAATTGAAACAGTTTTAATAGATATTGCCGCATTTACTGAGACAATATTATTAGCTGGATTAGGAAAAATAGCTAAAGTTTGATTCTCTTCACATTTTACTGAAATCATATCTGAATAAGTAAATGTCCCATCAAAATCGGTTTGTTTTAATTGATAATAATTAGTTTCTCCAACATTTTCAGCTAAAAATTCATATTCATAATTAATAATTTCATTACTATTTCCTGCTCCTGGAATAAAAGCTACTGGTTCAAAAAATATCCCATCACTACTTTTCTCAATTGTAAAATAGTCGTTATTAATTTCTGAAGCAGTTGACCACCTTAAATAATTTTTACCATTAAAACAATTTCCATCAAATGATAATAAACTGACTGGAAGAGTTGTTTTACAAGAGCTTGATCCACAAAAAGCAGTTGGACAGATTGTTATTGGCTCACATACAGTTGAAGTATTAATACTAAAGCAAATGGTTAAAATATCACCGGAAACTGCTCCTCCACAATACCCTACGTAAGCTGCATTACCAATAAGGTTACAATTAGCATCGTAAGTAGCTGTTCCTGTAAAAGTTGAATTACTTGAACTTGTTCCACTACAGCCTCCTCCATAACTTCCTGTGTTTATTGAACTTGTACTACCACAAGCATTTAAATGTAAAGAAAACAACACTGTATCTGAAAATGGCACCTGATATTCAAAACATAATGTTGGAGGATATGGTGGTGTAAAGGTTAAACAATGTCCGTCACTTTGTGCAGTAGCATAATTAGTGGGCCATGATACTATATTATTGAAGCTACCAACAACATTTAGTGACGGACAGTTTTGAGTATAACCATTACTTAAAAACAAGCTAATTGTTATGATAAATAAAAAGGGATATAAGTAAATTCGTGTCATGGTAATTAAATATTAATTAAACCTTGCTTTAGATTTTCCTGTTCCAAAAGGACTTGGATTTACAAACGTTAATGTAATTTCAAATCCTCCTACTCCACCACTTGCTACTGCTAAATCAGAAATATTAGCATCATAACTCACACATAATTTCCAATGAGAAATTTCGTAAGTTATTGAAGGTATTAAAGCGTCTCCCCACCTAGAGTGAACTCCAAAAGCTATGGCAGATTCTTGAAAAATTCCGGTATATTTTGAATCCTCTCTCAACCTGTGTCTTAATAATGCTCCAAATAAAAACTCTGAATTAGGTCCTTGCTTATTAAATACCAGTGTTGGTATAACAGACAATGAACTATTTGCTATTCCTATGTTAGAAGATGTGTGAAAGGTTATTTTATCATGTAACTTATCAGAAAAACCCCCATAAGCTATGTCAGGTTTTGTTAGGTGATTATAAGCTAGTCCTACTCTAACAGAAAAAGCATCGTTTGAAGTTATTGTTTTTTGAGCATCTGAATAAACCCAGGCAACTCCCACATTTACATCAGCAATTCCAAATGGTTTGTTATAATCTCTAAACTCGAAACTAGGTGCTGTTGGCACATAAGAGTTGCCATCAAACTGATTATCCCAAACCATATTAGATTGGTTAATACTTCGTTGGTCAAAACCTCCACGAACACCTGCTGTTAAATGTTGTTTATCATGAACTTTTACAATACCACTAACAGAAAGTCCTGCACTTGTAATTCCCATTTCCGTATCTCCGGCAACATCTTTATAAACATTAAAACCCACTCCAAGCAAAAAGTTTTTTCTACTTTTTTCAAACAATCGAGTATCAAATGATACTCCATATGTTTTGTAAGGAGATGCAACACTCGCCCACTGATTTCTATAAGCTAACATAGCACGTTGATCTCCTCCAAAAACACCTGTTAATGCCGGGTTTATTATTAGTGGAGTATTAAAATATTGTGAAAAATGAATATCTTGACCCTTACTGTTTGTCCAAATAAAGGTTAAAATCATGATTAGTATGGCCGCTTTTTTCATGGTAATTAATTTTAATTTGTTCTTATAATTATCTTACTAGAGTGATGTTTCCTTGTTTTTGCACTTTATCTCCATTGTATAATTCTAAATTGATATAGTAAACAAAAACTCCTGTATTCATTTCTTGTCCATTAAAAGTTCCGTCCCATCCGGTATTTACATCATCACTCTCAAAAACTTTTTGTCCCCATCTGTTAAATATGTTAATGCTTATGGATTTAAATCCTTGACCTCTCACATAAAACACATCATTTTCATTATCACCATTAGGTGAAAAAATATTAGGGACAAAAAATACAAAACTGTCATCCATAAAAATGGTTACTTGGTCGGTTGAAGAACATCCGTTAGCATCTGTTATCATAAGATAGAAAGTTGTTTCATTCGTAATTGTAACCGTTGGATTAGCACAGCTAGAGCAACTTAATCCTGTTGATGGATTCCATGTATAAACTATTCCTCCAGAACCATTTAAAGTTATAGTAGAATTATACCCAACTGTCGTATCATTTCCTGCAAAAGCTATTGGTAATGGATTTACTGTTAAATTAGTTGTAACAAGACTATCACATCCGTAAATTGAGGTATAAGTATCTACATACGTTCCACTTATTGTTTGATTTGCTCCTTGCAAGAAAGCACTTTCTCCATCACAAATACTCATATTATTGATGACATTAAACGTATCTCTTTGAATAATTTGATAGGTAATTAAGCTATCGCAACCAATAGCACTTGTAAATGTATCTACTACTGTAGCGTTTGTATAATAGGTATTCGCTCCTAAAACAACACTATCGCCTGCACAAAAGTTAATTACCTGTGTGGTATTGGTTGGAGCATTCACTACTAAGGTTACATTTTCTATACTATCGCATCCATTAGTATTGGTAAAGGTTTGTGTATATACTCCGGCTGTTGTCTCATAATTACCATGTATTAAAGCACTATCTCCTTGACAAATGGTAACAGTTGAATTATTATTGTCTATTGGATTAATTGAAAGTGTAGTGGTTAAAATACTGTCACATCCATTAGTAGCTCCTCCTGTGATGGTATCAACATAATTTCCTGCTGTTATTTGATAAGTTCCTCCCAGCAAAATACTATCTCCTTGACAAATAGTTGCTGTAGCTGTTCCTGTTGCTACCGGATTAACTGTTAAAGTAGTAACTACTATACTATCACATCCGTTTGCAGCTCCAGCAGTAAGTGTATCATTGTATGTTCCTGCAGTAGTTTGGAAGCTTCCTCCTAACAAAATACTATCTCCCTGACAAATAGTAGTTGATGTATTGTTTGTTGATACACTTAATACAGTAATAACAACCGTATCGGTATCTCCACAAGAAGAATTTATGGCATAAGTAATAGTATGATTTCCTGCTCCGGCAACACTTGGGTCAAAAGTACCATTTGTAGTATTTGTAATCCCCGTTCCTGACCAAGTTCCACCACCATCTACAGCTGTTAATGTAAATGGAAGTTCATTTTCACAAATAGTTGCTATAGGTGTTATGGTTGCATTAGCCCCTGAAGTTATGTTTATGATAACAGTACTATCTGAAGGACATGTCCCATTCGTTGTGTAGGTTACATTAAACGCTCCTATTCCTGAAGATGCAATATTAATCTCTCCGGTAGTTGAATTAATTACTCCACTATTATCAATTGTAAATGTACCTCCCGTTAATCCTGTTATGGTTGGTGATGGATTTGGGTCTGATAAGCAATAAGTACTGGCTGAATAACTAAAGCCGGCATCGTCTACTGAATTTACAGATAATGTGGTTGTTAACACACTATCACAACCAAAAATATTGGTTAGTGTGTCATAATAATTACCCGCTACTGTTTGGTAAGTTCCTCCTAATAAAATACTATCTCCCTGACAAATGGTAGCTGTTGTCGTGCCTGTTGTCGGTGCTAGTACGGTAATTACAATTGTTGTATCATCCGTATTTGAATTTGCATCAGTAACTTGAAGTGTAATATTATGTGTTCCTGGAGTTGTATAGCAAATATTTCCCGGGTTTTGGGTTGAACTACTTCCTGGTGCTCCACTAGCAAAAGTCCAATTCCAAACATTAATATTCGCTCCTGTACTGTTATCTACAGGAGTAAAACAATCTCCAACACAAATAGTATCTGATGGCAATGTAAAAGATGCTGTTAATGTTTGAGGAACACATGGATCTGTAATAGTAAAAGTATCAGAAACAACACATGCATTCTGTCCGGTAATAGTTACCCAATAAGTTCCCTGTGGCAAACCACTTACATCTTGAGTTGTGTCTGACGTTGACCATAAATAAGTGTAGCTATATGGAGCTTGTCCTTTAACCCTAATAAAATCAAAAGCTGATTGACGCAAACTTGACCCACTCATATCAGTGCTTACACGTACTTCTATATTTGCTCCTGTAACTGGAACTTGGTAACAAAAATCTTGAAAAGTAGTTGATAAGGCTGTTCCATCACCAAAGCCATCGTTATTAGTATCTTCTGCTAACCCTGATGGAAAAGTTCCTGATGGTGGTCTGAATGTAGCTAACGTGTTCCATCCTAAACCATCTACATTATATTCTACAGTCATGTGGTTATTAGGATCAACACTCATGTTATTTCTTCCTAAAGCTAATAAAACACAAACTTCAATATTTGAATATCCGGCTATATTAGTTGGATTAGTAGTAACATCACATGTTACGGGAAGACTAGAAAAACCTGTTCTCCTTGCTCCAAAATAAAAGCTACCTTCTTCATTAGTTGGGTTGGTTGTAAAGTTAATAGTATTATCATCTCCTCTTGTAAAAAAGTAAAAAGTACTTGGTGTTCCAGGATATGGATTAGCAGTATATCTTACTCCATGTCCATCAGTCTCAAAGCCTTCTGCTAATAACGTAGTAAGTGTATCAAAACCAACTACAGATGTGTGAATATCTATGGCTCCATCAGTAGCTCCACAGGTAGAAGCATTAATGATAGTAGCACTATCTATAGAAACTGTTTGAGGTTGATTTACAAATATACTGTCGGTAATACTACAACCACTAGCATCAGAAACAGTTACTGCATACATTCCTCCACTTAAGTTGTTTATAGTTTGTGTTGTAGCTCCTGTTGACCATAAAAAGTTAAATTGAGGTTGTCCTTGTAAATTGATAACACTCGCAGAACCATCATTTACACAACTGGCATCTATAGCAGAAAGAGAAAAGTCTAACCTAGTTAAACAAGGATCTTCAAAGAATGAAGCACAAAAATTAGTTAAACAATGATTAAAAGTTCCTGAACTAATGGTTACAGCATTTTGTACAAAACCACTTCCAGCTCCAAAAACATTAGGATTATTAAATGCCGAAAGATAATTTCCACTTGCCGGCATCGCATATAACCTACAGTCTGAAGCCAACTGTAAAGCTTTGTAGGAAGAACCAGACGGTGAAACCTGAGTCATAGAATTTTGAAAAGCTGTAACGTTTGCTGCATTCAAATCAAACTGATAAATTCCACTTCCTTGTCTTGTTCCATATAAAATATTTCCATCAGGAGAAAATTCAAAAGACCCCATAAACGGACTAACAACTGCTTGCCACTTATGAGTTAATGTTCCTGTAGAGTTATCAAAATCATAAACATTTAAATCAGGATGTGCAGTTACCAAAGCATTGCCTTGAGGAGACATATACATTCCATAAGAATTCCAGTTAATCATTGGACCTGTTGTGGATATTACCGGCACAGGATTTACACCTGCTGCTGTTACTTCATATGCATGAAATTCATTGTATCCTTGGTTAGAACTAGAAGTTGATGTAGGATGAATTTTTAAAACCACTATCCAATAACCAGTAGATGTAGCATTTCTTACAGCTACTAATCTTTCTTGAGTTTTATCAGTAAGCATATTATTCTTAGTAATAACATCTCCATTACCTGCATTTAAAGTCATATCAACCTCATGCCATTGTAATCCATTAATACCATTATTTTCAAATATGGCATCTGTGGTAAAAATAAAATATCTATCATTATTCCCTGGATGTGGAACAATGACAGCAGCCTGTACAGAAGAAGGATTTCCTAACAACCCTGTTCCGTTAGGCATTATATTATTATTTCTATCCCAAACTGTTGTTCCTTGTGTATAAAACTGAAGAATTCCATTAGTATCACTTATAGTAGCCGAACCTTCAAAAGAATTCATTTGACTGCCCGCAAAACTAACGGGCTGACAAGTAAAATCTAACGCTGCTTGATTTCCAAAATGCCAAAAGGTAGCCCTCTTCTTCTCTTGAGCCTCACTTTGAACTGAAAAAGCTAATAAAATTGCTAATAATACAATTGTTTTATAAAAATTAAAGAATTTGTTTTTCATGGCTAAAACTAATTATTTGTTTTTCAAAACAATATTAGTTTGCTTTACCATTAATAAAAAATAAGCAATTGTTAATAATTACTATTTAAACCTGTATTATTTCAGATTTTAAGTTATATAATATAACTTAAAAAGGTAAGTTATATAAATATTAAAACCATTGATATCTTTAAGAAAATTCAGTATTATAAATTTTTAAACATTTTGCCATTTCAACACCTTTTACCTCACTTTGCACCCAACAAAGAATATTGAAATTACTAAGTAATTGACGTTCTTTAGGTGTTTGAACAATCTCTAATAATTCTACTTCATATTTTTCAAAAATACCAATATTATCATCATGTATTAATTGTTTAATAAATCTTAAAAAACTATGGTATAAAACGTAATTTATATTTTTTTGCTCAAAAAGGTATTTCATTGCATTATAAAATGATTCATATAAATCTATATTTTTCATCTTATAATGAAGAATAAACTGAATTATTTTAGAAATAAGATAAACATCGGATCTAAATGTATCATCTTTTTCATTTACAATAATAAAATTATAATACTGTGCTTTTTTATAATCTTCTAACAGAAAATAGGAATAACATAAATTGAATTGAATAATTTTCTTGAAAAGTGGTGTTATTTTACTATCATATTTTTTTAAACCAAGCTCTATTTTAGGCAGCTCTTTTTTCATTTTATCTAAATCTACATCCTCAATTAAAAGGTTTAAATAATTACACGATAGATATTCGAATATTTTAATTTCGATTTGATTTGAATTTGGAGAAATAGCACTTAACTTCTTAAAGTAATATTGTGCTTGTTCCCAATCTTTATTTCTAGAACAACCAACTGCATAGTTATTCAAATAAGTAATGTAGTTATATTGGTCGGTATCTTTTCTTAGAGGATAATCTTCATAAAGTTTTATTACTTGATACAAACACTTATGTTCTTCTTTATAATTATTTGTGGCGTAATGATAATTAGCCCAAATGCTATGAAAACACCTTGTAGAAATAAAACTATTGGTTAAAACATCTTCAGAAAGTAAAGGGTTATTAATAATCTCATTAAATTTATTTAAGTTTTCTTGAGATTGCAACAAGCCACTTTTCTTGGTTAATATAAACCCTTTATTACTTAAGTTTAAATATTTTCTTTCAACACTTAACTTATTTATTGCCTCATTTTGAATTTTTTGAAGTCTATCATACTTTGCCTGATATTTTTTCCCTTCAAAGGTTTTTAAGGCATTCATATACCAACTTATGGTTTCTATAATATAAGTTTGGTTATCTATTTTCTGAGAAAGCTTAAGGGTTTTATCTGCCATTACAACAGCCTGTTTATACAAAGCCTTATTATACAATATTTCTATTTGATTAATTTTTCTCCTTACAGTAATATTGATAGACTTTTGAACGTGATAATCTTCTAATGCTTTTATTACGATATCATAAAGATAATTTTTAAGTCTTGAAGAATGTTTTGTAAATGTTATTTTCCCCTCTATATACTCAACAGATTTACCTTCTTTTTTTAGTATTAAGTCAAAAAGTTTTAAGCTAAGTTGATTTTCTTTCCCAATATGTTTTGTCATAAACAACTTAACATACCTTTTTTCACTACTCGATAATGAAAAAATTAATTCATACAAGTGATTAGACAGTGTTTTTGACATTTTTATTTGTTTTCTGACTTGTCGATATTTTTATTAGCAATACGAAAAAGTGTAAAAAATACAACTAAAAAGAAACCACAAAATAACAACGTATAAACATGCGTCCATTTAGGAATATAATTTACTATAACAACTACCATAATAGCAGCCACAACAGAAATGATTATCATAATAATAGCCACTTGTTTCTCATTAAATCCTAGATAAGATAAATGATGTGTTGTATGGTCTTTACCTCCAACAAAAGGTGATTTTCCTTTACTTGCTCTTTTAATAACTACGGTTGTTGTATCAATAATTGGAATAATAAAGCTTAACAAAGGAATGATAAATTGTCTTGAAATGGCAAATTCATTTCCATTTTGAACCGGATTCCATAAATAATGAATACTTAATGCTGCTAAGGCTATTCCTAAAAACTGACTTCCGGTATCTCCCATAAACATTTTAGAAGGATTCCAATTGAAGTATAAAAAGCAAAACAAGGTGGCAATTAAACCAATTACAATGGTTAAATAAGTAGGATTATGCTCATGCCCTAACATTACCATAAGGATTATTATTAAAATAATTAATGAAATAGATGTGGTAATGCCATCCATATTGTCCAGCATATTAATAGAATTCATCAAACCCACTACCCATACTATAGTTAAGATATAATTCCAACTATTATTTTCGAATAAATGAATAAATGTTCCTGAATAAATTAAAATAACACCACAAGCTATTTGTACAATTAATTTTAGAAAAGGTTTGGTATTGTATGCATCATCAGCCAATCCCATTAAAAAACCCAAGGAAACGGCTCCTATCATTCCCGTTGTTTGGAAATCCATAGCTATGTTTTGATAAGAAAAAACAAATGGATGTAGGGTAATTGATAATAAAAAAACAATGTAAAAAGTTAATCCACCAAGTGCAGGTTTAGATTTGGCACTCCACCTAACATCAATATCTTTATCATTTCTAATTCCAAGTGTTTTAACAAACCTTAACAATATACTATTAATGAAAAACGAGAACAACAATGCTCCTAAAAAGAAAAAAATATGTTTGTTAGAAAACAGTTCCATCTAGAAAGGTGTTGAGAATAATTTTAAGGCAGATGCTTTTTTATCTTTTTCTGATAAAACAGGTGTTGTAATTCCCCAATTAATAGCTAAATCTTGATCATCCCATAACAAAGATCCTTCTGATGATTTGTTATAGTAATTAGAGCATTTGTATGAAAAAATAGTATTATCTGTTAAGGTAAGAAATCCATGTGCAAATCCTTCAGGAATATAAAGTGTTTTCTTATTGTTTTCGGAAAGTTCAACAGCAACATGCCTTCCATAGGTTGGAGATTTTTTTCTGATATCAACCGCTACATCTAATACAGCTCCCTTAATTACTCTTATTAACTTAGCTTGTGCATAAGGTGGAGCTTGAAAATGAAGACCTCTTAATACACCTTTTTGAGATAAGGACTGATTATCTTGAACAAATTCTGTTGTTATTCCATTGTTTACAAACAATTCTTTTTGATAATATTCAAAAAAATGTCCTCTTTCATCCTCAAAAACAAGTGGCTCAATAATTATTATACCTTCAATAGCTGTCTTAATAAAATTCATTTAATCCTATTCTTTATTTTTTTAGCCCAACTTTCTTTAATAACCTATCAAAAAATGAAGCTGATTCTTCACTTCCATCATAATAGTAACTATTTTTACTTCCGTAGCTATAACTATAATTATACCCATAACTATAGAATTTGTCTCTAAAGTCTACCCCATTAAGAATGATAGATAGTTTAGAAATTTCATTTTCAATTACTAACTTATCTATATTATTGATGAAATTCTTTCTAGAATATTCGCTTTTAAATACATAAATAGGATAATCGGCAAACTTTAATGTTTCCATAGCATCCGAAACCAAACCTATTGGTGGGTTATCAACTACCACATAATCATATCCATATTTATTTTTAAGTGTATTTATTAAATTTTCTATCCCTCCTCCAATAATTAATTCTGATGGATTAGGTGGAATTGGTCCTGAAGTGATAAAATCTAAATTTTCCAGTTCACTTTTATGAATACACTCTTCAATTTCACTTTTATTAATTAAAATGGTACTCATTCCGCTAGTATTTTTAACACCAAAACCAATATGAATTTTGGGTCTTCTCATATCCAAATCTATAATTACCACTTTTTTACCCGACATAGCAATAATTCCGGCTAAGTTTATAGCACAAAATGTTTTTCCTTCTCCGGAAATAGTTGATGTTACGGCAATTGTTTTCTTCTGATTATTACTTGTTATAAACTGTAAATTAGAACGTACCGATCTAAACGATTCTGAAATAACAGACTTGGGTTCTCTGTTAATTACCAGCTGAGAAACGGGTATTTTATTATGGTACAATGGAATGTTTCCTAAAAATCCTACAGAAGATTTGATATGTCTATTAATTTCATCTATTGTTGAAATGGTATTTTTAAAAATATACCTAATGATTAATAATACCAAACTAATTACAACCCCTAATAAAACACCTGTAATCAAAATAAGGTTTCTATTTGGAGACATAGGCAATGTTGGCACATTTGCTTTGTCTAATATAGTATGTTGAGGAACAAAACCTGCTTCTGAAATCGAATATTCAGTTCGTTTTTCCATTAATAAAGTAAAAAATTTCTCATCTATAGATAAAACCCTTTGCAAACGGGCATATTCTAATTCATTTGCTGGAACTGTCAAGTATTTAGCTTGTATTTCATTTACTTTTTTAACTACTTCTTTTCTTCTGAGTTCCAATTTAGTAATTAGTGAGTTTATAGTTGTAAATAATATTTGTTTTTGAACATCAATTTGATTTTCCAAAGACTTAATACTTCCACTATTTACAGTTACCTCACTAAGCAAATTTTGTTTTTGAACCATTAAACTTTGAAGATTTGTAATTAATGCCGTAATACTTGCTTCATATTCTGTTCCTGTAAGAGTTGGCAATAAATTATATACATCTATCGTATTAATTTTTCCAGTTACCGATTTACTTATTTCTTTTAATACACTCGTTTGAAAATCGATATCTATTAATTGATTTTCGAAACGATTAATTTTGTCTAAGTATATAGAAGAAACTTCATTTGGGTTTCCAATTTTTTTAGAAGTTTGAAAATCTTGAATTCTATTCTCAGAAAGTTTTACTTTATTATAATACTTATCCAATTGGTTATCTAAAAACTGAATGATTTTCTTAGAACTTTTACTTCTTTCTTCAATATCATATAAAATATATTCATTAGCCAAAGAGGTAATTATATCAGATGTTTTAAGCGCATTATTATCATTAAATGAAATACTAATAGTTTTAGCTGATGGGTTTAACGGAAAGACTCCTAATTGTTGAATATATTTATTGGTTAATGCTTCTAAATCGTTTATCGCAAAAAACATAGAATTATTTTTGTCAGCACCAAACTCATTATAGTTATCAAAAACAATTCTTAAAGTAACCTCTTTTAATTCAATTGGCACATTAGAGCTAAACTCTCCTATTAATTTTTCAGATTGGAATAAATTGAATTTTTCGTTATTAGTTTTTTCTATATAGAACTTTTTACCTAAAACTGAAGAGTCTTTTACTTCAAAAAAAACTTTAAAAGGCGAGTTTTTATACAACTCATACTCTAAAATTTTTCCTTGGTTAAAATAGCTAACTTCTAAAGGTAGTTTACTTAAAGCTCTTTTAAGTAATAGTTTAGATCTCAACAATTCTACATCTTTTGCTACATCTTCTGTTTTACTAAAATTATCAACCTGAAGTACTTTGTTGGCAGTATTTTCACTTCCTACTTGCAACACTAATTTAGACTGATAAATAGGTACCGTATATCTTAAATAGATAAGTGATAATGTAACGCATATAGCAATAATACCCACAAAATAGATAAAAGTCTTTTTAAAAACTTTCAATAATAAAATAATATCTAACTCTGTATTAAAGTTAGATACTACCTCTTTTTTGTGTGCAAATTGATCTTCTTGCATTAATTTTTAATTATTCAGCACCTAGCCTATCTATAACAATAATAACCAGTACATTAACGCTTATTAAACTAACTATTGGAGCTATATCTCTAATTGCTTCTCTCACAAAATTATTTCTAAACTCAACATAAATTATGTCATTTGCTTGTAGCGGAAAGTCAATGGTTTTTAATCCATCAATCGTACTCAAGTCAAATAAAAATACTTGCGGATTACTTAAATCTCCTCTTACAACTTTGATTCTCTTAGCTTTAGAATCGTTAGTTAAACCTCCTGCCAATCCTAGTGCTTCTATTAAAGTTACATTTTCATTAGTAAGTGGCACCACTTTTCCGCTTCCTCCTCCACCTGTAAAGACAGTTACTCTTCTGTTTTGAACTCTCAAAACAACAAATGGTTTAATATAATATTTCGAATAAATTTCTTCTAAATGTTTTTCTGCTTCTCTTAGTGTTTTTCCTCTCAATTCAATCCTTCCCACTATTGGTAGTTTACAAAAACCATCATAATCTATTAAATATTGAACCTGACCTACTTGTTGTCTTGCTACTCCTGCTCCACCTCCATCAATAGCGGTAAAATCTACCAAAGAAGTTCCATCATTAGTATAAAGTTTAAACTCTAAGATATCACTTACTGCAATTACATATAAAGGATTACTATCGGTTGGCGGTGCTGCAAACTTATAATCTTTAGGAGTTTTTAACATCCTGTTGGAGTTATAGTTACAACTCACGAATGATATTACCACCAACAGACCTAATGTCCATTTTAAAATATTCAATTTCATATCTAGATATTTAACAAATTATAATTGTTAATGATAAATTCTTAACTTACACTATATGACAAAACTATAAAAATTGATTGTAAAAATTGATAAATTTATTTTTTATTGTTCTCTAACAAGGAAAAATACAATTCTCTCATATCATTCACTAACCTTTCGTAATGAAATTTTTCTTTCACAAATTCCCAACCTTTTTCACTCATTTGCTTTCTCAATGCATCATTTTCAACCAATTTCAAGAGTGCTTCAGAAAAAGCTTGCTTATCTCCTGATGAAACAATAAGTCCTGTTTTATCTTTCAACACTACGTTTTCAACACCACCAACGTTGGTTGTTACTATCGGGTTGTTTGCTGCTTGTGCTTCAATTAGGCTTACAGGTGTACCTTCATTTAAAGAAGATAAAGCAATAATATCTAATCCTGCATTTACCCAATCTACATTCTTAATCCAAGAAGTAAATGTAATAGTGGCTTTCTTTTTCTGTTGATTGAATTCAGTAAAATCTAAATGAAGTTCCTTGCAATACTGAGTTAAGTTTTCTTTTTCTTCACCATCTCCAATAATAAAAACCCTTACTTTCTTGGTGGTTTTTTTCAAAAGTTGATCTATCGCTTCTAAAAATAAGGTATGATTTTTAATTGGAACCAACCTACCAATAATCCCAATAGTAATTTCATCGTCTTCAAGCAAATAATGTTGCCTAAAATCATTTCTCTTCGATTCATAATCTTCTTGAAACCTGCTTAAATCAAACCCTAGAGGAACAACTGCAACTTTATTTTTATTACAAATTCTATATTGTCGGGTTAGTTCCTTTTTTTGAATATCACTAATAGCAATAATTTTAGTAGATTTTTTAGCTAAATAGCGTTCTATGTTTTTATAAAAAACAGTTTTTGTTTTACCAAAATAAGAATGGAAAACATGCCCATGAAAGGTATGAACAATTACAGGTACTTTACATTTATAAGCCGCCATTCTCCCCAAAGTACCAGCTTTTGATGCGTGTGTGTGTACAATATCGGGCTGAAATTCTTTAATGATATCTTTTAATTTTTTATACGCTATTTTATCTTCTTTAAAACCAATTTCTCGCTTCATTTCAGAAATAATGGTTGGTGTTAAATGTAAACTATCCAATATAAAAGTTGAACTCTCTTCTGTTTCATCTTTTTCTCCTCCTATTAATAAGGTTTCAAACTCATCACCAATATATTTGGTTAAATAAGCTGCATTAAAAGTGGGACCTCCTAAATTAAAGCGATTAATTATTCTTAGTATTTTTATTTTTTCCTTCAATTAATTATCAAGTTAAATTTATACTGCTATATATTTTCTCCACCAAGTATTAAAAACCACAATTGCCCAAACTGTTGCCGGAGTATCTTCCGGATTATTGGAGAATAATTTTTGTTTCAATTCGTCTATTGCCGAAACATTAAAAACTCCTTGTTCCTCAATAAACTCCTTACTTAATAAATCATCGCAAATAGTAGTTTTAAGTTCATTTTTAAACCAACTTAAAAGTGGCACCTCAAAGCCATGTTTAGGTCTATTATAGGTTTCTTCCGGTAACTCTTCATAAAAAGCATCTTGAAGAATTTTTTTCTTCATATTCTCATTAATTTTAAAAGCTCTAGGAAGGTTAAAAGCAAAATTTACTATTCTATGATCCATAAAAGGCACCCTAACCTCTAAGCTATTTGCCATACTCATCATATCTACTTTTCTAAGCATATCGTTGGGCAAAACCATTTTGGCATCTGTATAAAGTACATCATTTAAATCTCCATCTTTTCTGATATACTTAAGCAATTCATCTTTACGTTTTTTGTAAGTAAACGCGTCATCTGTTAGTCGCTGTGGATTAAAAACCAATTCCTCTTTTAATAAATAATTAGATTTTTCTTCATTAATAATAGATGCCCACAGCCAATACCTGTCTTTATGAGACATATTTGCTCCTGAACTAAATTTATACAATTGCCTGTTTAAGTTAGTGATTTTAGTATTTCTAGATTTTGGCAACCTTTTCCATAACGGATATCCCAACTTTACCAAAGCCTCTTTCATTCCTAAATGTCTAATTTTATATTCCGCCATGTGTTTATTATAGCCAGAAAATAATTCATCAGCACCATCTCCAGAGAGAGCAACTGTAACATGTTTTTTGGTATATTTACTTAAAATATAAACTGCAATTGCAGAAGAATCTGCAAAAGGCTCATCAATACTTTCTAATATATCGTTAAGATGCTCATACATTTCAGCATTAGTAAGCGAAAAAACATGATGCTTACTTCCTATTTTATCTGCAACAGCTTTAGCATAAATCGTTTCATCAAAAAAAGGTTCATCTTTATAGCCAATTGAAAATGTATTTAGGTCTGATTTATATTTCTTAGCAATTAAACTAATAATTGAAGAATCTACTCCACCACTTAAAAAAGTACCAACAGGAACATCAGCTACTAATCTCTTCTCTACCGCATCATGCAATAGTTCATAAAGTTTTTCTTTAGATTTATCATAATTTAAAGCCGACTTTTGAATGGTTTCTTTTTCTGTATAAGGAATGCAATAATACTCGATTTCTTGCACCTCTTTTATTTCATCAATATTTTCAATAAACATGAAACTTCCAGGAGCTAATTTACTTACTTGCTCAAGCATACATGAATTTGATGGTATATAATTAAATTGCAAATAATTAAACAAGCTCAATTTATTAATGGACTTATTAATTTTAAATTGTAAGATAGCTTTTAACTCAGATGAAAAAATAAACTTTTCGCCATCAAAATAATACAATAAGGGTTTTATACCATATCTATCTCTTGCAATAAAAAGGCTTTTCTTTTCTTTATCATAAACAGCAAAAGCAAAAAAGCCATTCAACATTTCCAAGCAATCTTTCCCATACTTAATATACAGATATAAAAGCACTTCTGTATCGCTTTCTGTTTTAAACTCAATTCCTGACTGTTCTAAGTCAATTCTTAATTCTTTATAATTATAAATCTCACCATTAAAAATGATAAGATACCTTTTAGTAATATCAAGAAACGGTTGGTTAGCTCCTTCAGAGGTATCTATAATAGATAAGCGAGCATGACCTAGTGCAATGTTTTCAAAAGCAACTGTTGCCTGACAATCCGGACCTCTTTTATCTAATACATTAGTAGCAATTTTTATCTGCTTAAGGTCTATTTGTTTAGAAGAAATTACACCTACAATACCGCACATATAACTTTATTTATTGTGTTGCTTTTTATAAACCAAATATACATTTAAGATTATAAAGATACCTTTAAATTATATTTATTTTGAAAATTAATAATCTTATCTTGCACAAAGTTTTAAAAAAATAAATAAAATCATGTTCAAAAAAATCTCTATTGTATTTTTAATTTTAGTTTTAGCTTTAACCGCCAATGCTCAATCTAGTAAAAATATCAACTTACTCTCTAACTTAACATTTCCAGGAAGCCGAGGAGCGTTAAATGATATTTGGGGAGTTAAAAAAGGAGTTAATGAGTATGCTCTGGTAGGTTTTGAAACAGGTGTTGCCATTGTTGATGTTACTACTCCAACCAATCCGGTAGAAGTATTTTTTGCTCCGGGTGCTAACTCAACTTGGAGAGATTTAAAAACATGGAATAATCACGTTTATATAACAAACGAAAATACAGGTGGAATGATGATTATTGACATTAATCCGCTACCAGGAGCTTTAAGTGCTGCTAATGTTACCAGCTATGGAGGAAGTACGTATCCTTTTGAATCTGCTCATAACTTATATATTGACGAAAATGGCGTATGCTACATTTTTGGAGCTGATAACGGAGTTGGCGGTGCTATTATGTTAGATTTAACCAATAACCCTAAAGTTCCTATTGAATTAGGAAGATACAATACTTACTATTTTCATGATGGTGTTGCCAGAGGAGATACACTTTGGGGAGCAGCTGTTAATGATGGAATTTTTGTAGTGGTTAATGTTGCTAATAAAAGTGCTCCTACAACTATGGCTACACAACCAACTTCTAATTTTTTTACTCACAATATTTGGTTTTCAGATGATGGACAAACCGTTTTTACAACTGATGAAAAAAAGAACTCATTTATAGATGCTTATGATGTAAGTAATCTAAATAACATAACCTTTTTAGATAAAGTACAGTCGAGTCCAGGACAAGATGTGATTCCGCACAATACTCATTTTTTAAATAATTACTTAATTACTTCTTACTATAGAGATGGTGTAACCATTCATGATGTTTCTGATCCTGCAAACATGATAGAAGTTGGGCATTATGATACTTCCCCACAATTTAGTGGAGATGGCTTTAACGGATGTTGGGGAGCTTACCCATGGTTACCTTCAGGCATTATTTTAGCAAGCGATATTGAAAATGGATTATTTGTTTTAGGTCCAAACTACGTTAGAGCTGCTTACTTAATAGGAAACATTACTAACTTAAACACTTCTGCCCCAATTAGTGGAGCAAATGTTGAAATTCTAACAACAACTAATAACACCACTTCAAATCTTAATGGAGACTACAGAACAGGTATAGCTGATGCGGGTACTTATGATGTTGTTTATTCTAAATTTGGATTTATTCCTGATACTGTATTTAATGTTGTACTTACTTCTGGACAAACCACTACAATTAATATTCAGTTAGAGCCTATACAGCCTTTTAATCTTAGTGGACAAATAATTGAAAATACTACAAATAACCCTATTGCTAACGCTCAAATTCGTTTTAGTAACTCACAATTCTCTACTACTGTTACTACAAATGCGTCAGGAAATTTTACTATTAATAATTTTATTCCTGCTACTTATGATGTAAATATTGCTCATTGGGGGCATCAATCAGTTTGCTTAAGTACCCAAAATATTAATTCAACAGGAAATCCTTATACTTACTCTATGGAGGTAGGTTATTATGATGATTTTGATTTTAATTTAGGTTGGACAGCTTCAACATTAAATAATCCTTCTTCTGGATTTTGGGTAAGAGATGTGCCTATAGGAACTTTTTTAAGTGGTGTTCCTGTAAACCCTGGTAATGATATTAATACCGATTGTGGGAACCAAGCTTATGTTACTGGAAATGGTGGTGGACAATCAGGAACAGATGATATTGACGGAGGAACTGTAGTTTTAACTTCTCCTATTTTTGATTTATCTTCTTCAACAGATCCTTATATTCACTTTGATAGATGGTTTGTTAATGGTGGTGGTTCTGGAAATCCTGATGATTCTATGGTAGTTATCCTAACTAATGGAATAAATGAAGCCAGATTAGATTATGCTGATGCTAACACTCCAAATTTTGCCACATGGGTACATAAATCATTTAAAATAACTAATTATCTACCACTTACCGCCAATATGCAACTTATTGTTAAAGCTACGGATGAAGGTGCTGGTCACATTGCTGAAGCTGGTTTTGATGGTTTTGCTATTTACGATTCTGCTTTAGTCTCTGTAAGTGAAATACAAACAACAAATATTATTAAAACATATCCTAATCCATTTAATGAAGTAATTAATATAGCTATTGAAAATAATGATTACAAAACAATTAATATTGAAATTTTCGATATAACAGGAAAAGTCATATACAGTAAAACAATTAATAACAGTAATGTTTTACAAGTAAATACTAATTACCCTTCCGGAATTTATTTTATTAAAGTTTTTGGAGATACTACATTACTGAAAACAGAAAAATTAGTAAAGTTTTAATACACACCCCAGAATTAAAAGAAAACTCCAAACACCAATTTGTTTGGAGTTTTTTCTTTTAAAAAATAATTAGTCTATTGACTTATTACGCTTTTATTATCTACTTTTGCCGACCTAAAAAATAAGTAACCAATAAAAATATTTATAATGGCAACAAACAGAACTTTTACAATGATTAAACCTGATGCAGTTGAAAAAAACTACATTGGAGGTATTTTAAAAATGATTAATGACGCTGGTTTTAAAATTGTAGCGATGAAATACACGCAACTTTCAAAAGAACAAGCTGGTGCTTTTTACGAAGTACATAAAGAGCGTCCTTTTTACGGTGAATTAGTAGAATATATGTCTTCAGGACCAATTGTAGCAGCAATTCTTGAAAAAGATAACGCAGTAGAAGATTTTAGAACTTTAATTGGAGCTACTAATCCTACTGAAGCTGCTGAAGGAACTATCAGAAAAATTTATGCTGAGTCAATCTCTGCAAATGCAGTTCATGGTTCTGACAGTGATGAAAATGCTAAAATTGAAGGCGATTTTCATTTTAAATCAAATGAAATTTTTGCATAAAATTAATCAATTATACCAAACAAGAAAGGCTGTTCAATTGAACAGCCTTTCTTGTTTATTTAAAGTATTTTATTTATTGAATCACTTCTCTACCAATACTGCTATAATAGAAACCTAATTCTTTCATTTCTGTTAAATCGTAAAGGTTTCTTCCATCAAAAATTACTTTTTGATTCATTTTATTGGCTAACTTATTAAAATCCGGATTTCTGAATACCTGCCACTCAGTAGCAATTACCAATGCGTCTGCTCCATCTAAAGCACTATCTCTATCTGATGCGAAATTTATTTTATCGCCATATTTTTCTTTTACATTATCCATTGCTTCGGGATCGTAAGCTGTAATTTCTGCTCCCAATTTAAGCAATTCATCAATAATATAAAGAGCAGGAGCTTCTCTAATATCATCAGTATCCGGTTTAAATGCTAATCCCCATAAGGCAATTTTTTTACCTTTCAAATCATTATTAAAATAAGCTTTAATCTTAGGCATGATGATTACTTTTTGCTCTTCGTTTACACGCATCACTGAATCTAAAATACTAAACTCATAACCGTATTCTTTACCTGATTTTGCTAATGCCTGAACATCTTTAGGGAAACAACTTCCTCCGTAACCAATGCCCGGAAATAAAAAACGTTTTCCAATTCTAGTATCTGAACCAATTCCCATTCTAACCATATCAACATCTGCACCTACTTTTTCGCAAAAGTTGGCAATCTCATTCATAAAAGTAATTTTGGTAGCTAAAAAGGAATTAGCTGCATATTTGGTTAATTCAGCAGATTTCTCATCCATAAAAATAATAGGATTTCCTTGTCTAACATAGGGTTTGTACAAGTGCTCCATAATTTTTCTTGCTTTAGTAGAAGAAGTTCCAATTACTACTCTATCTGGTTTAAGGAAATCATCTACAGCAAACCCTTCTCTTAAAAATTCAGGGTTAGAAACCACATCAAAATCAACTTTAGCATTTTTAGCAATTGCTGCGGTTACTTTTTCGGCAGTCCCAACAGGAACAGTACTTTTATCAACAATAACTTTATAATTGGTAATAATTTTTCCTAATTCATCAGCTACTCCTAAAATATAAGATAAATCAGCTGAACCATCTTCTCCTGGAGGAGTTGGCAAAGCTAGGAAAATAATTTCTGCATCATCTATAGCTCCTTTTAAATCGGTAGTAAATTTTAATCTGCCTTGTTTTATATTTCTTTCAAAAAGTACATCTAAATGAGGTTCGTAAATGGGTACTATTCCATTTCTCATTTTTTCTACTTTGTTGGCATCAATATCTACACAAATTACATCGTTACCAGTTTCGGCAAAGCAAGTTCCTGTAACTAAACCTACATACCCTGTTCCTATTACTGCTATTTTCATATGTTTATTTTTTTACTGTTTTATATCTTCAATTATTTCTTTTACCGTTTTGGTTATAAAAGCCAACTCGTCTTCTTCTAATTCTGTATGCATAGGCAATGAAAATACTGACTTGCATAACCCATTGGTAATTTCAAAATCTTCATCTTTCATTTCAGGAGTGCGGTAAGCCTCTTGTGTGTGTAAAGGTACCGGATAATATATCATACAAGGCACTCCTTTTTCTGTGAGTCTTTTTTGCAGTTCAAAATTATCTACAGAACACCCTACTAATGTATATTGGTGAAAAACGTGAGTTGATTTTTTATCTCTAACAGGTGTTTTAATGTTCGGATGATTTTTAAAAGCCTCATCATAATAAGCTGCTGCTTTGTTTCGTGCTGCGGCATATTCATCTAAATGACGAAGTTTAACTCTTAAAATTGCTGCCTGAATGGTATCTAGGCGAGAGTTCACACCTATTCTATCGTAATAATAACGCACTTTCATTCCGTGGTTTACAATAGAACGAGCAATTTCTGCTAAATTATCATCATTAGTAAATAAAGCTCCACCATCGCCATAGCAACCTAAATTTTTTGACGGAAAAAATGAAGTTGTTCCCAATGTACCTATTGTTCCTGCTTTTTTTGTTGTTCCATCATTAAAAGTATATGAAGCACCAATAGCTTGAGCAGTATCTTCAACTACTGCAATTTGGTTTTCATTAGCAATTTGCATAATGGCCTCCATATTGGCACATTGTCCGAATAAATGAACAGGAATAATAGCTTTTGTTTTTGGTGTAATGGCTTTTTTTAATTTATCGGTATTTATGCAATAGGTATTAGGATCTACGTCTACTAATACAATTTTTAGTTTTAATAACCCAACTACTTCAACCGTTGCTGCAAAAGTAAAGTCTGAAGTAATTACTTCATCTCCAGGCTCCAATCCTAATGCCATAAGGGCTATTTGAAGTGCGTCAGTTCCATTGGCACATGGAATTACATGTTTTACTCCTAAGTAATCTTCCAATTCTTTTTGAAAAGCTTTTACTTCATCGCCATTGATAAACTGAGTGCTTTCTATAACTCCTGCTATTGCAGCATCTACTTCATTTTTGATGGCTAAATATTGCTTATGCAAATCAACCATCTGGATATTATGTATTGCCATTAATATAAAATGTTTTAGGATAACAAAACTAACATAAAAATATTAATCATGCTATAAAAAAGAAATTGTAAAATTAACACCAAATCTATGTGGTTAAAAAACTAATTATCCAACAGCAGTTGCAACAACTTAGTGGTAGCCAATGCATCTCCTGCTGCTCGGTGTCTTTGTTCTTGGGGTATTTCTATTCCTAATTCTTTACACAGCTTTCCTAAACTGTATGATGGCTGTTCTGGGAAAACAGTTCTACTCATTTCTATAGTACAAAGTTTAGGCTGTTGTATTACCAAACCAGTTCTTTTTAGTTCTGATTTTAATATTTTATAATCAAAATTTACATCGTGAGCTACAAATATTTTATCGCTAATTAATTGGTGAATTTCATGAGCTACATCCATAAAAGTAGGAGCATCCTTTACCATACTATTGGTAATTCCAGTAAGTTTAGTTACATACCAATCTATATTAACTTTAGGATTTATAAGAGATGAATATTCATGAACAATTTGAGTGCCGTCAAAAACATAAACCGCTATTTCAATTATTTTTCCTTTAAGGTGATTACCTCCTGTTGCTTCAATATCAACTACTGCATACATAATCAGGCAAATTTACATTAAAAATTTATTTCTATTTGCTTGATAGAGCTGAATATTACATCCATTACTTTTTAATAGCTGCTTTCTATTTTTAGCTATCACATCATAAAAATAATCTCTAATGAATACAGGAACGATTTTAAACACATAAAACAATTGTAAAAATCCATCTAAAGTCTTGGCTATTTCTAACGCAGCATTAGATTTTAGGTATAATTTATTATCTTTTAGCAACATAACCGTATCTACATTTTTTGCAAATGGGTATTGATTTAAAATAGTTTTTGCCGTTTGGCTTGATAATCCAGCAAAAAGAAAAATATGCTTTGTATCTTTTTTCAATACAAAATTTACCCAAAAGCTACAAAAATTGCATTGGTCATCATAGAGAATTATGGGAGATTTTTCTTGCATGATTCACGAATAAAATTAGCCTAATAATCTTAAAAATGGTAACTTTAAGCAATTAATTAACTAAAATAATTAATAACTCTTAAGAGTAGTTTAAATTTGCATTATAAATTTAAAGTATTTCAATTGTGAAAATAGCTATCTACGGAAAAAAAGTTGCTAACATTTACATTTCTAGCATTCAGTTTTTGTTTGATGAACTCAAACGAAAAGATGTTACCTTATCTATAGATGCTAATTTTCACGATTATCTTCAACAAAAAAAGATTTCCTTTAACGAAAATATTAGGTTATTTAACGATAGTAATGATTTAGGAAAAGTAGATTACCTTATTAGCATTGGTGGTGATGGTACTTTTTTGGAGACCATTGTGTTGGTCAGAGATAGTAACATTCCTGTTTTGGGAATTAATACCGGCAGATTAGGTTTTTTATCTAATGTGAAAACCGATGAAATTGCGGAAGCTATTGAAGCCTTAATTAATCAAGAATATGATATTGATGAAAGAAGTATGTTGAGTATTGAAGCTGATAATTATGACTTTGGAATAAACAACTACGCCCTTAATGAAATTACGCTTCATCGAACAGATAGTTCTACCATGATTACTGTTCACACTTATTTAGATGATGAATTTCTAAATTCTTATTGGGCAGATGGACTGATAATTTCAACACCAACAGGTTCTACAGCTTATTCATTGAGTTGTAATGGTCCTATATTGTTGCCCGACTCTGAAAATATGATTATTACTCCTATTGCTCCTCATAATTTAAATGTTAGACCTTTAGTTATTAATGATGAAAAGGTATTGAAAATACAAATTGATGCTCGCTCAGATAATTATGTAGTAGCATTAGATTCTCGTTCGTTTAGCCTACCGTTAGATGCTACGCTAAAGATTACCAAAACACCTCATACTATTAAACTTATTAGGTTAAAAGAACATACTTTTTTGAAAACATTAAGAAGTAAATTGATGTGGGGAATTGATAAGAGAAATTGATTTTGTTTTAACCTACTCCGAATATAGATAAATTCATCGCAATGTGCTTATATTAAAAAAATAATAGAATTGAGCATCCACATTTTCGAGACAAAATAATTTAACAAACTTTAAATTTACCTATCATTTAAAAGACTAACTTTGTATCATCATATAAAGATTACAGTTAAAAAAGCATGATTATTTCATCAAATACTACATTTATAAAGCAGCTGTTTCTTTTATTTTCTAATAATAGGGCTTTTATTACTATTGCCTCCGTTTACTAACTACTATATAACGGAGGAGAAATACCACTCAATTTTTTATTAATGCTAAAACAACATTCGTGTTGTAATTAAATTCATTGTGTTTTAATTAACCGCAATGAAAATAGCTACTTGCATTATTTTTTCTAACATTTCACAACATTTTATATTATGAAACCAATAATATCAAAAAAAGATTACAATGTGTTACAGTCAATAATTACAGGACATCAAACCAATTTAAGCACAAAAGAAACAAATGGTTTAAAAGCTGAATTAGAAAAAGCTGAAATAGTAAACGAAAATGAAGTTGATAGTAAAACTATACAACTAAACACCCTATTTGAAGTAGAAGATATTGCTACTAAAAAAACTTGGAACCTAATTCTTACTTTACCAAATGAAGTAAACATAAAAGAATGCAAAGTTTCTGTTTTTTCGCCTTTTGGCGTTGCCTTAATAGGGTTTTCAGAGGGTATGACAATAGAGTGTAAGCTGCCTTCAGGATCTAAAAAACTTAAAATTCTAAAAGTAAATACAAAATAAACATCAACTTTTACCTTCTAAATTCATCTAAAAATGAGATTAAATTTTATAATTATATCCTTATTGTCATTAACTATAACCATTCTGTTAACTTTATATGTAAGCATTTATTGGTTAGCTACCGTTGCGATAACAGTAGTTTTATTTGGAATTGGGTTATACGACATGTTTCAAGAAAAACATTCTATAATGAGGATTTATCCTTTGGTTGGCAGATTGCGTTTTTTCATGGAAGAACTTCGTCCTAAAATTTACCAATATTTTATTGAGTCTGATATTGATGGGAGACCATTTAACCGAATAGATAGATCTACGATTTACCAACGTGCTAAAAAAGAAAACGATACCATGCCATTTGGTACTCAACTGGATGTTTATACTGAAGGTTATGAATGGGTTTGCCACTCTATGTCTCCAAAAGATTTTAATTTACTTGATCAAGACCCACGTGTAATTATTGGTAATAAAGATTGTAAACAACCTTATTCAGCTAGTATTTACAACGTTTCTGCAATGAGTTTTGGTTCTTTAAGTTCTAATGCTGTTGAGGCAATGAATGCTGGAGCAAAAATTGGAGGTTTTGCTCAAAACACTGGTGAAGGAGGCTTAAGTCCTTTTCATCTTAAACATGGTGGTGATTTAATTTGGCAAATAGGCACAGGATACTTTGGTTGTAGAACAGATGATGGCAATTTTAATAGCACATTATTTCGTGAAAAAGCACTTTTACCTGAAGTTAAAATGATAGAAATTAAAATTTCTCAAGGAGCAAAACCAGGGCATGGAGGAATTTTGCCAGCTGCCAAAAATACTGAAGAAATTGCTGCAATTAGAAACATTAAACCTCATACTTTAGTTGCATCTCCTCCATTTCACAATGCATTTAACTCACCAAAAGAATTAATGCGTTTTATACAAAGATTAAAAGATTTATCTGATGGTAAACCTATAGGATTTAAACTTTGTATAGGGCATAAAAGTGAATTTATTGGAATTTGTAAAGCGATGATAGAACTTGATATTTATCCTGATTTTATAACAGTAGATGGTTCGGAAGGAGGTACAGGTGCTGCTCCACAAGAATTTTCTAACTATGTTGGTGCTCCATTGCTTGACGGATTAGATTTTGCCCACAATATATTAACTGGTTTAAATATTCGCCAACATATTAAAATTATTGCTTCAGGAAAAATAACAAGTGGATTTCATATTATGCGAGCTATGGCTTTAGGTGCTGACGCTTGTTATTCAGCAAGAGCAATGATGATGGCTGTTGGTTGTATTCAAGCACTATTGTGCAATACCAATAAATGTCCGGTAGGTGTAGCCACTCAAGATCCAAAACTCTCTGTTGGGTTAGTTGTTAATGATAAAAAAATACGAGTTGCCAATTTTCATAAAGGTACTGTACATAGCTTTGTAGAATTGCTTGGTGCTTCTGGTTTAGATAAAAAAGAAAATATAACACGAGCTCATATTTATAGAAGGATATCATTTCAATCTATGCTTACTTACGAAGAAATTTTTACATCATATAAAACAGGAGAATTTTTAACTGAAATACCAGAAAGGTATGCAGTAGATTTTAAATATGCTAACGCAAATGCTTGGGGTTTCTCAAACATCGGTAGCTGGAGTGAGTAATTGAACAATTTTATAATATGAACTAGAAGGTCTATATCTATATAAAGTTATAAACTCTTAGTCTATAAACTAATTGGTACTTTCCACTATTTTTTCGCCAAAAGCGTTTAAATCAACTCCATCAAAATTTCCTGAACTCATGAGTAACAATACACTATTGTTCCAGTTTTTATTTTCCAATAAGCTTACCAATTGTTTAGAATCGTTAATTACCTCAACATTATCAGATGCAAAAGCCTTTTTAACTTCAGTAGGTGTAATGTGTTCTAATTTTTTATGCTCCAAGGTATGTTCGCTATAATATACATAAGCTTCATCAGCATCAATCATAGCACTATCATACTCACTTAAAAAGTTTTTATTTAAGCTGCTAAACGTGTGTAACTCCATACACGCTACTACTTTTCTGTCAGGGTATTGTTGTTTAACAGCTTTGGTAGTTGCTTTTAATTTAGATGGTGAGTGTGCAAAATCCTTATAAACCGCAACCGTATTGTTCTTTGCAATTAACTCCAACCTTTTTGCTGCTCCTTTAAAAGTAGCTATAGCATTATAAAAATCGGCATCTTTTACACCTAACTGATTGCAAATTAATTTTGCTCCATTTAAGTTTTGTAAATTATGTTCTCCAAAAACAATTAATGGAATATTTCCATCAGTTGTTTTAAGATAAGTAGTCCCATTGTCTATATAATAACTAGGTGTTGAATAAGGTATTTTGGTAATATTTTTTATGGTTTTCTCAGCTAGTTCTTTTAGTATTTTATCGTTTTCACAATACGCCAAAAAGCCATTTTCTTCAATTAAATCAATAAATATTCTAAACTGCTCCACATAATTTTCAAAAGTTGGAAAAACATTAATGTGATCCCAAGAAATACCGCTAAGCAAAGCTATATTTGGTTGGTATAAATGGAACTTTGGTCTTCTGTCTATTGGTGAAGAAAGGTATTCATCTCCTTCTAAAACAATAACCGGAGCATCTGTAATTTTTACCATGGTTTCAAATCCTTCGAGTTGAGCTCCAACCATATAATCGGCATCAACATTGATTTTTTGTAACACATGCAACACCATAGCTGTAATAGAGGTTTTTCCATGACTCCCTCCTATTACTACTCTAGTTTTGTTTTTAGATTGCTCATAAATATATTCAGGATAGGAATAAATTTTTAGTCCTAATGTCTTAGCTTTTATTAACTCCGGATTATCATTTCTTGCATGCATTCCAAGTATTACAGCATCCAAATCGGCATGAATATTTTCTTCATTCCAACCTTCTATTTTAGGCAATAAACCATATTTGGCTAACCTACTTTTACTGGGTTCAAAAATTTCATCATCAGAGCCTGTAACTTTATACCCTTTTTTGTGAAGAGCGATAGAAAGATTATGCATGGCACTTCCACCAATAGCAATAAAATGAATCTTCATATTTGACAATTATAGCATTGGTTATAAATCGGTTTCACTTTGAACTTTACCGCTAGCATATTTTACTTTTTTGATAGCTTTTCCATTTTCATCATATTTAGTCCACGTTCCAATTCTTTCATAATCAAATAAAGCTTTGTTGTACTTCATTTCACCTTCTTCCTTAAGGTTGCCATTTTTATGGTAGTACTTTTGATCATAAATTAACTTCTTTTTATCTGTTAATTCTAAGGTGTTTTCGGGCTTACCATCTTCAAAATAATTGGCTTTAAAAATATAATATAAAAAAGATTTGTGATATTCTTCAACAAACTCTATATTTCCATTAGGGTAGTAATCTGTCCATTTTTGAGCTTCTGTTTCTACATATTCAATTTCAGATTTTGGTTTGCCATCACTATAATAAATTGACATTTTACTTTTTTTAATATCTGTAACTCTAAAGTTTCTTTCTACTGTTCCGTTAGGATAATAGTTTTTGTATATCTTTAGCTGCCCGTCAACATAAAAGCCTTTGTGAAGTAATTGTCCACTGCTATAAAAGTCTTCAATAAAACCATTAGCAGCATAGCCATTTTCATCATTTCGTACAGTATCTCTTCCAAGCATCATGTTTAATGGCTCATACATTTGAATACCAAATTTTTGATCAATTACTTCTTCTGGAGCATAACTTTTAGATTGAGCAAAAAAAGTTGATGTTTTTAATACTAAAATAGTAACTAAGGTAATATAAAATATTTTCATGTGTTTTGAATTTTTATTTTTTTGTTACGGAATTTACCTCATTTGGGTTATGTTTTTCTCTATATACAAGTTTAGCAATTTTAATATTAAAAACACCAAAAATTATCGTCATAATTGGACTTAAAATATTGAAAAAACAATACATAAAATAATCGCCTGTTGCCACACCTAAAACTCCTGAGTGATAAGCTCCGCAAGTATTCCAAGGAATAAGTACAGATGTAACTGTTCCCGAATCTTCGAGTGTACGGCTCAATACTTTTGGATGAAGTTCTCTTTCTTTGTATATTTTGCTAAACATTTTTCCAGGAACAACAATTGCCAAATATTGGTCGGAAGCGGTTACATTAAACGTTACACAAGTAACAGTAGTAGTAGCTATTAAAGAACCTGTAGATTTTGCTAATGGAATTAATGTATTAGTAATGGTTTTTAACATGCCTGTTTTTTCCATTACTCCTCCAAAAATCATTGCACAAATAATTAACCAAATGGTTCCTAACATACCATTCATTCCTCCTGTTTCCAACAATTCATTTACCAACTCGTTTTCTGTGGGAATACTCATATCTGTTGTCATAGCATTTACAATAACTTCATAAGCAGCTTCAAAAGTTAGAGAAGTGCTTTCTGCCAACACAACAATTAAATCTTGTTGAAAAATAAGGGCAAACAAACCACCTAATAAACTACCAATAAACAATGCAGGAATAGCATCCACTTTTTTCACAATCAACAATATTACAGCAACAGGAACTAAAAATAACCAAGGTGTAATTACTATTTTTGATGCTATAGCTGTTTTTAACTCATTTACATCTGTAACATTACCAACCGATTCAAATGTAAATCCAATAACTAAAAATATAAGTAACGTAATAGCAATGGATGGTACAGTCGTTAATGCCATATATTTAATATGCGTAATTAAATCTGTACCTGCCATTGCAGGGGCAAGATTGGTAGTATCCGACAAAGGCGACATTTTATCTCCAAAATAAGCTCCTGAAAGAATTGCTCCTGCCACCATTCCTTTATTAAACCCTAATACATCTCCAATTCCTATTAAAGCAATACCAACCGTTGCTGCGGTTGTCCATGAACTACCTGTTGCCAAAGAAACAACTGCACAAATAATACAGGTGGCTACTAAAAAGATTTTTGGATGAAGTATATCTAACCCATAATAAATCATTGCAGGTACTACTCCGCTTATCATCCATGTTCCGGCTAAAGCACCAATTAATAATAAAATAATAAGTGCAGGTAAGGCAGATTTTATACTTTTTACAATTCCCTTCTGAATAGATATCCATGTATATCCGTTGTACATTCCTATAGCAGCAGCAACTGATCCAGCAAGCAATAAAACTATTTGATTTGCTCCGCCTAATGCATTATCTCCAAAAACCAACACTACATTTATCACTAAAAGTAGTACTAAAACTACTATTGGAATTAATGCTTGAAATAAATTTGGTTTTTTTACAGACTCCATGTACAATTTTTATGAAGCGTAAATGTAAAAATAAATTGTGGAACTAAAAAAATGATTGATGGGTTTGTTAGAATTTCTATTTTTCAATAGATTCATTATCCCAAATGTTTTTTGAAATACTAACACCATTTTTAGAGTAATAAACTCCACCCCATTTATAAAAAATTCTTTCATAAACATCTGCATGATCTCCAGTAACTTTAATTCTTCTAATTACAATTGCATTACCTGTTTCTCTTTCTTCTTCGGTAATTCCTTGTGGGTATTTTTTATCAAACTGATCTAAGTTACTCGATAATTTCTTTTCTCCAACATAAACATCATATACTTCTTCTGATGCTTTGGTTGATTTTTCAATTTGTTTGGCATTTAATTGAGATTGATAATCTGTATAAAACTGCTTCTCTTTTTGTAATTGTTTCTCCGCATTTATAGTTCTTTGCAATTGTTCTTTGGTTGGTTTGTTTAACAATTCCTTTTGGGCAATTGCTTCTTGTTCATTTTTTGAACGTTTAAAGTCAGCATCTTTCTGATATTTTTGTTGCTCTTTGATTAATTGAGTTTTATAATCTTTTAATTCAGCAGTAGCCTTATCATTTTTTTGTTTTTCTTCAGCTATTCTTTTCTCATTGTATTGCATGTAAAGCAATTTATCAGCAGCTAACTTTTCTGCTTTAGCTTTATGTTTTTTTGTCTGCTCTATCTGCATCAAAGCAATTTGGTCAGCATATTTTTGAAGTTCTCTTCTGTTATCTTCTACTTTTTGTAAGGATGTATTTATTCTAACTTCTTCTAAAGCTGCTAAATCTTTACTATATTTTTTCACATCTATCTCTCTATCTTTTCTTTTTGCCTCATAATCTTTTTGGTTCTGTTGAATAGTAGCTTGCTGATTGTCTATTGTTTCTTGATTTTTCTGTCTTTTCTTATCTGCATTCTCTATCATTATCCATCTGTCTTCCTGAATATCGCTTTTGTAAGTATATAAATCTTCTACTTTTTGTTGATATCTAGGCTCGTTATCTTTAGCATATTTACCCATGTTTTCTTTTTGCTTATTGGCATAAGTATGAGCCTCTTTTGTTTTATCGTTAGCTGATTTTATGTTATTCGTTTGTTGCTGATTGTAGTATGCTTTATTGCTTTGAAGCTGTTTTTCATTTTCTAAATATTTTTTATCGCCCTCTTTTTGCATTTTTTCAATTTGCTCGTAAGTTGCTAAAATTTCATCTTGAGCCTTATTGGTTTTGTCAACATTGTATTTAATTCTAATTTCCTCTTGTTTGTTATAAGATTCCTTATCAGCTTGTAATTCTTTTTCATTTTCAAGATATTTCTTATCCCCTTCTTCCTTCAGTTTACTTATTTGCTCGTAAGTGGCTAAAATTTCATCTTGAGCCTTATTGGTTTTTTCTTTACTAGTTGATACTCTTATCTCTTCTTGTTTATTGTAAATAGCTTTATCTTCAGCTAAAACTCTATCCTTATCTTTTTCTTTATCTTCCCAAATCTTCTTCATCATTGCTTCAATCTCTTTCTCTCTTTTATCATCAATTTTAGCTCTACTTCCCGGTGGAGGAGTATTGTTTTTAACTACTACTTCTTTCTCCTCTTTTTCTTTAGCTAACTTATCCAACATTGCCTCAATTTTCACTAATTGATCTTTAGGATACTGCTCTCCTTCAAATAGTACTAATGCTTCTTTGTATTTATCTTTAGCGTTTTCATACTTATTCAATAAGAACAATTTGTCTGCATCAAAAATAAGTTGGTCATACTTTTCTCGTTTTGCCTTTAAAGCCAACGCTTCACTTTTATTTTTACGTTGTTCCTCAGCAATTTGAGCTAAAATATTATTTATTTCTTCAATTTTTTGTTGTGGATAAGCTTCACTAGGCATAATGCTCAACGCTTTTTTGTAAAAGCTTTTTGCTGTTTCGTAAGATTTAGAGTCAAAATTATCATCACCCATTTTTATAAAACTATCATACTCTGCTTTTTTCTGATCCTGAGCATTTGGCTTAACCGTAATTTGTTCCTTAATTTTGGCTGCCAATATTTTTTCTATCTCATCAATCTGGTTTTTAGGATAAGTTTCTGAAGACTTAACAGCAAGAGCATCTTTATATTTGACCTTAGCTTGATCGTAATTTTCAGATTTAAAAGCATCATCAGCACTAGCAATTAAAGCATTGTATTTATCGTTTTTCTCTTTTTCTGCTAATGCTTTTGCTTTAGCTACATCTATGGCTTTTAATTGATTCTTAGGATATTCTTCATTCGGATAAATCATTAATGCCTCTTGATATTTTTGAGTGGCTTTATCAAACTTATCTCCATAAAAATCGGCATCAGCTTGGGCAATTACCGCCTGATAGTATTCTCTTTTCTTTTTCTCTGCTTCTTTCTCTAATTCAGTTTCAACAGATTGTTGAGCTAATTTTGCTAATAAATCATCAATCTCTTTAATTTTATTTTTAGGATATTGTTCATCAGGTTTAATCCCTAATGCTTCATTATACTTACCTTTAGCAGTCTCATAATTTTTACTTGATAAAGCATTGTCGGCAGCAGTGATCAGAGTATTATACTTTTCTTGTTTGGCTTTTTCAGCAGCTTCTTTACCTGCTAATTCAGCTAATATACCTTCAATTTCATTTATTTTATTCTTAGGGTATTGTTCGTTTGGTTTTAACCCTAATGCCAAGTTATACTTTTCTTTAGCCTGATCGTAAGATTTATCATTAAAAGCCTTATCAGCCAAAGCTATCCAACTATTATAATTTTCAGTTTTTTCTAAATCAGCTATTCTAGCTCTTTCTTCTTCCACTTTCTTTTTAGCTATTTCAGCCAAAATGCCATCAATTTCTGTCAGCTTATCTTTAGGGTATTGCTCGTTTGGCTTAACTCCTAGTGCTTCATTGTATTTTCCTTTTGCTGCATCATACGATTTTTCAGCAAGAGCTTTATCTGCTGCTGCTATGGCTGCATTGTATTTTTCATCTTTCTCTTTTTGAGCCATCATAGCAGATTCCTCTTCTGCTTTTTTACGAGCAATTTCTGCTAAAATCCCTTCAATTTCTTTCAGTTTATCTTTAGGGTATTTTTCTTCAGCTTTCACTTCCAACGCTTCATTGTACTTACCTTTAGCTGCTTCGTAAGATTTTTCAGCCAACGCTTTATCTGCTGCTGCTATGGCTGCATCATATTTTTGTTGTTTGGCTTTTTCTTCTGCTTCTTTTTTAGCTAATTCTGCTAAAATGCTTTCAATCTCATTAATTTTATCTTTAGGATATTGCTCTTCTGCTTTAATTCCTAATGCTTCATTATATTTACCCTTAGCTGTTTCGTAATCTTTTGCTCCAAGAGCTTTGTCTGCTGCTGCTATAGCTGCATCATACTTTTGTTGATTTGCTTTTTCTGCTGCTTCTTTTTTAGCCAATTCTGCTAATAAACCCTCAATTTCTGTCAGTTTTGTTTTAGGATATTGTTCATCAGGTTTTACTCCTAATGCTTCATTATACTTCCCCTTAGCTGCATCATAAGATTTATCAGCTAACGCTTTATCAGCAGCAGCTATGGCAGCATCATACTTTTCTTGTTTGGCTTTTTCTTCGGCTTCTTTCTTAGCTAATTCAGCTAAAATCCCATCAATCTCTACAATTTTATCCTTAGGGTATTTTTCTTCAGCCTTCAAGCTTAACGCTTCGTTGTATTTAGTTTTAGCAGCATCATACGATTTTTCGGTAAGGGCTTTATCTGCGGCTGCAATTGCTGCATCATATTTTTCTTGCTTGGCTTTTTCTTCGGCTTCTTCCTTAGCTAATTCAGCTAAAATCCCATCAATTTCTACAATTTTATCCTTAGGGTATTTTTCTTCAGGTTTTACAACTATTGCTTCATTGTATTTGCCTTTAGCATCTTCGTAATCTTTTGCTCCAAGCGCTTTATCTGCTGCTGAAATTAAAGCATTATATTGTTCAGTTTTGGCTTTTTCTTCAGCTTCTTTCTTAGCTAAGTCTGCTAATAAACCTTCAATTTCTGTCAATTTTGTTTTGGGATATTGTTCATCAGGTTTTACTCCTAATGCCTCGTTATATTTCCCTTTAGCTGCATCATATTCCTTTGCTGTCAATGCTTTATCAGCTGCTGCTATTGCGGCATCATACTTTTCTTGTTTGGCTTTTTCTTCAGCTTCTTTCTTAGCTAGTTCTGCTAATGCAATTTCAATTTCTTTCAATTTGGTTTTCGGATAAGCTTCAAAATCCTTAAGTGCTGCAGCTTTCTCAAAGTCTGCTTTTGCTTTTTCATAATCTTTATTTATCATATAAGCATCACCCGAAGTAATTAAGTCAGTATATTCTTTGTCAATTTTTTCTTTGTTCTTAATTAAATCATCAATCTCTTTAATTTTATTTTGCGGATAAGCTTCATCAGGTTTATAGCTAATTGCAGCATTGTATTCCATTTTAGCTTTTTCCCAATTTCTTTCACTAAATGCTTTATCGCCTCTTTCAATAGCTGTTGTATATCTAGCATTTGCTTCATTTGCTGCGGCTAATTCATCGGCTATTAACCCTAATTGAAATTGAGGATATGTTTCACTCGGCAATAATTTAGCAGCTTGTTCGTAAAGTGGTTTTGCTTCAGCATACTTTTTAGAATTAAATAATTTGTCTGCGGAAGCTATTACTGTAGCATACTCTTTTTCTTTAGCTTTTCTGGCTGCTTCTTGTTCCTTACGTTTCTGCTCATGATCTTTTTTAAGTTGCTCTAATTCTTTTTGTATAGATTTAGTATAATTTGGATCAAAGTCCATATATCCATAAGCTGGATCGAAAGCTACTTTTGCGATTGGTTTATCTAAAATAGAAACATCTAGCCCCTCAACCTCTTCAAAAAGATTCATTTCCATAGGAAATTCAAAACCATATTTAGCATCTTCTGGCGGTACATTTTTAGTGGAAAATTCAATTTTTTTTCCTGTAAACCCTGGTTTAGAAAATTCTACCAAATAAACAGCATCGGGAGGTAATTCTAATACAAACTCTCCATTTGCTGGAGTATTAATTGTCTTCCACACTGCTCCATTACGTTTGATGGTAATGGTAACTCCTTCAAATCTTTTTTTTGTATCTTCATTTTTTACGGTCCCCTTAACATCTAATTTCCACTGAGCTTTTAACTCAGTAGAATACATCAGCATTGAAATCATCAATACCAACAATGAGATGATATGTTTGGCTCTAATCAACATAAAGATAACTTACAAATATCGTAATTCCATATTAAAAACGAAAATAAGTTTAATAAAGTGTTAAACATTCATTTACATCTTATTAACGATATTTAGATGCAAAAACTGTGAAAGTTGAATAACTAATTTAGAAAGATTGTGCAATTACTAGGAAATCAGCTGCTTTAAGTGATGCACCACCAATTAAACCTCCATCAATATCGGGATTGGCAAAAAGTTCTTTTGCGTTGGATGCATTACAACTTCCTCCGTAAAGAATAGAACAGTTTTGAGCCACTGCTTCATTATAAAATTCTTTTAATACCTTACGAATAAATGCGTGCATTTCTTGAGCTTGTTCTGCTGTAGCAGTAACACCTGTACCTATTGCCCAAACAGGCTCATAAGCTATTACTACATTTTTAATTTCATTTTCATTTAAATGAAAAAGTCCTTCTTTTAGTTGTTGCTCAACCACATTAAAATGATTGTTTTCCTCTCTTTCTGAAAGCAATTCTCCACAACAAAAAATAGGAGATAAATCAGAAGCTAGTGCTCTATTTATTTTTTCTGCGATAATTGCATTGGTTTCATGATAATAAGTTCTTCTTTCAGAATGACCAACAATAACATAGGTTGCACCACAAGATTTAATCATTTGTGCTGCTATCTCTCCCGTATAAGCACCTGATACATGTTCTGAACAATTTTGAGCTCCTAAAGCAATTACTGAATTTTCTAATAACTCTCTAAACAATGAAATATATAAAGCAGGTGGATTGATGATTAATTTAACATCGGAAACATTCTTTTCTAATACTTTAATCTCTTGTAGCAATTGTTTAGCTTCATTTAATTGCAAATTCATTTTCCAATTTCCGGCAACTATTTTTTTACGCATGTCTTCAATTATATTGGTAAAATAATGGCTTATTTAGCTTACTCTAACCCTTGGATCAAGTATTCCATAAATAATATCTACCACAATATTTACGATTACAAATATGGTTGACGTAAGCAAAACTCCTCCCATAACTATAGGCAAATCGTATTTTGTAAGTGCATCATATAATACCCAACCTAACCCTTTCCAAGCAAATATCATTTCCACAAAAAGTGCTCCCGCTAATAGGCTGGCAAACATTCCTGAAACAGCTGTAACAACTGGATTTAACGCGTTTTTAAGTGCATGTTTTATTACTACTACCATTTTAGACAACCCTTTAGCTCTTGCTGTTCTTATGTAGTCTTGAGACATCACATCTAACATAGAACTTCTGGTAAGTTGCAAAATAGCTGAAATTGGTCGAATACCTAATGTAAAAGCAGGCAAGACCAAATTACTTAATTTCAAAATCTCTCCATTACCTAAATCATCGTACTCAAATAAACTACCTGTCATATTAAACAAATTTATTCCTGTAGCTTGTGGCAAGGCAAAACCTATTAACCAAGAAATAATAATAGCTGAATAAAAAGATGGAATAGACATCCCTAATACGGATAAAAATAACAAGGATTTATCTACCCAAGTGTCCTTCATTAAAGAAGTTATAATCCCAAATAAAACCCCAAAAAAAGAAGCAAACAATATAGCAGCAGTTGCTAACACAGCAGTCTCTGGAAGATAATCAAGTAATATTTCTGAAACTTGCCGTTTAGTTTGATAAGACCTTCTCAGATAGGGAGTTTTGACTACTAAAACATTGTTATCTCCAAAAGAAAAAAGAGTAGAATAGGAATATTTATTTTCATCTAAATACAAATAATGTTCTTCTTCTGTACTGTGAACAGAAATAGGCGACAAATCATTCAAGTACATCACAAACTGTGTTGAAAGTGTTTGATCTAATCCTAAATCTTTTTGGATAACTCTTAGCGATTCTTCGTCTGCTCTTTGTCCCATAAGCATACGAGCAGGATCTCCCGGCAATACGTTAAAAAGTAAAAACACTATTGTAATAACTCCCGCTAATACTAATAGTCCGTACAATATTCTTTTAGTGATAAACTGTGACACTATCCGTTATTTTTTTAATATTTGATTTTCAACGTCTTCATAATTTGGCAAATCATTGGCATGCCATTTTGCCAATACTTTCCCTTGTTTTAACAACACTATTCCCGGATTTGCTCTAACAATTGTTTTCAGTGTAATGGCATCGCAAGAATAAAAATCATAATTTACTTGATGTTTACCTTTAAAAATCTCCACATTGTCATTTGATGAAGCTGTTAATCCTATAAAATAATGTCCATTTTTAAAACACTGGTCGGCAAATGTATTAATTTTTTTGATTGCTCGCTCATCCGTTCTTTTAATATCATAAGCTACCATCATAAATAAATATCCCGGATCATTCAAATAATCCTGAGTATAATCGTATTCATCTGCTCCGATTATTGTAAAATCTGTAATGGCTGCTTTATCTCCAATAGAAATAAGTTTGGTGGTCCTATCAGAAAACTCATAGTTTTCATCATCCCAAGGATAGTTGGCTTCTGTAAATTCCTCTACCTTTCCAGTAGTTTTATTTTTATAATAAAAAATATTTTCAAAAACATCTGGTTTGGCTCCTTCAGGTAATTTCATTTGCTCAGGAATACTTTTTCCTATTGCATAAGGCCTGTAATCTTTTACAGGAAGATGATTGTAAGTATAGTTAATAAAAATTAGGGTAATAAGTGTAACCGATGCAATAATTATCCATTGGTTTAATTCTTTTTTGAAGAACTTTTTAATAGCATAATATGCTCCAAAACCAATTAAGGTAAATAAAACAGGAAAGTACCACCCAAATACCCATGAAAGTAAAATTACTCCCACCATTCCTCCAGATAAAAGAATAATATCATCTTGCGTGGTATTCAGCTTAATTTTATTTCTATAAAAGAATATTGGAATAAGGAGAATTATTAATGCGAAGTCTTTAAAAAATGATTCCCAAGGTGTTAAACTTCTACCTAAAGAGCCTTTCATAGCATCTCCAAAACAACCGCAATCGGTAACACATTGAACAGGCATTTCTTCTTTATAAACCACAATTTCACTGGTCTCTTCTACTACAACAATCTTACTATCTGCTTTAGCTCTTTCTATCATCCTAGCATGTTCTGGAGAGTTTACTTGTACTTCAGTTAAATTAGTATAGGTTGCAGAAGTATCGCAAGTAGCAGTATGTAAGGTTAAGAAGAAAAACATGATGGTTAGTGCCAATAAAGAATAAAGTGTCAACTTAATTTTAGTAGCAAAAAGCAACATAAAACCAAGAATTACTTCGGCAGCACACATAATAATAGCTATTCCCAAAGCATATTCCATTAAAAATTCTAATGAAAAAGTATCCCAACCGAACCAATCTCTAATTCTGTAAGCTAATGCTCCGTTTTCAAAATATTCTTCTAGTTTATAGCTAAATCCTAAGGTATCATTAGCTTTTATTAATCCGGAAACAATAAATAAAGCTCCAACTAAAATTCTTGACATGGTTACCAATATTTTCATCTGATCAAAATTTTTATTTGTTCTTAAATTCCAGTTTAATTAAGGCAAAAACAGCATAATTTATCATATCGAAATAGTTAGCATCTATTCCTTCTGAAATTAATGTTTTGCCTTTATTATCTTCTATTTGTTTTGTTCTTAGTAGTTTCATCAAAATTAAATCTGTAAGCGAACTAATTCTCATATCTCTCCAAGCCTCACCATAATCGTGATTTTTGTTTTGCATCAATTCTTTTGCTTCCAAAAAATACTTTGAATACAATTTTACTGCTTCTTCTTCGGGTAATTCGGTGTTTTCATTGTAGCCTAATTCTAGTTGAACTAATGCCATAATGCAATAATTTACTATTCCGATGTATTCAGATTTTACATCTTCCTTAATTTTGCTTTCACCAACTTCTTCAAGCGTTCTAATTCTTTTTGCTTTAATAAAAATTTGATCGGTTAATGAACTTGTTCGTAAAATTCGCCAAGCACTGCCATAATCTTTCATTTTTTTCGTAAATATGTCAGAGCAAATTTTTATTATAGCATCGTATTGTTTGTCGGTTTTATTCATATTAATTTTTACACATTATATCCATGGAAAAAGAAAAACGGAAAGATACATTATTTTTAAAAAATACACTTATAAATTGCAAAGGTAATTTATTAAATTTAGACGAACCATGCATAATGGGCATATTAAATGTAACTCCTGACTCATTTTTTGATGGTGGCAGCTATCTATCGGAGGAAGAAATTGTTACACAAGTAAAAAAACACTTAGATGAAGGTGCTGCCATTATTGATGTTGGTGGATATTCTACCAAACCGGGAGCCGCTTTTGTTAGTGAAGAAGATGAATTGGACAGGGTGTTACCTATCATTAAATTAATTCATCAGGAATTTCCTGAGTGCATTATTTCTATTGATACCTTTAGAAGTAAAATTGCTGAAAAAGCTATTGAAAACGGAGCAAGTATTATTAACGACATTTCTGCGGGAAGCATGGACAAGCAGCTTTTCGATTGTGTTGCCAGTTTAAATGTTCCTTACATTTTAATGCACATGCAAGGCACTCCTGAAAATATGCAAAAAGCACCCTCTTACACAAATGTTACGCAAGAAGTAATGTCTTTCTTGTCTGAAAAAGTAGATATCCTTACCAAAAAAGGAGTAAATGATATTATTATAGACCCCGGATTTGGTTTTGGCAAAACGGTAGAACACAATTACGAGCTAATGCACCACTTAGCTGATTTTAATATTTTTGAATTACCGATTTTAGTTGGTGTTTCCCGAAAATCTATGATAAACAAGGTTATTAAAACTACTCCTAAAGAAGCACTGAATGGAACTACTGTACTAAACACCATTGCTTTAATGAAAGGAGCAAACATCCTTAGGGTGCATGATGTAAAAGCTGCTAAAGAAGCTGTTTTGATTACGGAGCAAATGAAGAAGAGTAATTAAAAAAATGTTCTACGCAAATGCTTGAAACAAAAGAAAGTGACTAACAATCCTGTACAAAAGGACGTTCTATATTAATTTTTGGACTGATATAGGGAATGTTTAAATTCAATCCTCTGAAGATAAACAGCACCCCTATAATGATAATTAAAATTGGAAAGAATTTTCTGATTTTATTTCTGATAGCAACACTTATCACACTTACCAACTGCGTAGCTAAAAACATTAAGAGAAGTGTTCCTAAACCAAAAGCAGCCATAAACCAAACGCTTTTATAAACATCGCCTAGGGCAATGGCTGAACCTATCGCGGTATAAACTAATCCGCAAGGTAAAAAACCGTTTAAAAAGCCAATAAACCACAAGTTGTGAAGTGATGAAGATTTTAATAAGGCTCCTAATTTTTGCTTCACAAAGGCTATTTGTTGATAGACAAAACTCGTGGGTGATAAATTATTCAACCACTTGGAAGGAATTAATACTCCTAAAATTAAAATACTACCTATTAAAATAGATAAAAATTGTTGTGAAGATGCGGTTTTGATGCCCTGACCAAAAAAGCCAAACACAAAACCTAACAGACTATAAGTTACTATTCTTCCAAAATTATAAGTCAAAGCCCCTACAATTCTATACCCTACACTGCTGTTTTTTAAGGGCAATGCAAAAGCTATTGGTCCGCACATGCCAATACAGTGCAAACTACCCAAAAATCCTAAAACAAAACCAACGATTAAAATTTCCATTAATGGAGTTTTTTTTACAATTCTACTGTAAGCTCACTGTAATACGTATTACCTGCATTTTGCCATTCTATTCTGAGCTTATACATGCCTGTTGAAAACAAGTCTAAAGGATAAACTAATGTCTTACTTTCTGATGTAAAATCAACTGATTGATCTAAACTTGCATCTGAAGGTTTAAAGAAATTAATATTGCCTTTTACCTCTCCTTCTACTTCGCTTGGAAAAATCAATTGCAATTTATCATTTTCAATTTTGTAGCTAATTTGTTCTTTAAAGTGACTTAACACCAACGCTTCTTTATCTTTCAATCCTTGAAAAGCTAATTCTTTTTCGTAATAATCTTCTGTAACTAAATCTACATTTTGTTGACTTGCTTTAAAAACCATGGCACTCATAGATACTACAAATAGTACTATAAAAATTGTTATACCTGTTCCCCAATTGAATTTCATTATTTAGTAGTGTTAGGTCCTAAAAAGGAGGTTTCATTTTCATGGATAAGCTCGCCATTGTTGTAAATACCTATTTTAATAGGGGTAGATTTTTCTTTCAAATTCTCTTTTGAAATATTCACAAAAAATGCTTGTTGATTGCTTTTTCCTTTTTCAAGTCTTAACGTGTCCATTCCAACCATTTTTACCTCGCCATCCATGTTTTCAAGTTCAAAGGTAAGTTTTAAATCTTTATTGGATTTATTTACCACTTTAACATTATATAAATTACTAATAAAGCCATTTTCTTGTTCTTGATACAACATTCCAGGAGTTCTTAAAATACTGGCTTCCATGTTTCCTCTTAGTGTGAATAGATAAATTACAAATCCAATAAGAACAATTAAAACTGCCGTATATGCCTTTGCTCTTGTAGTAAAAAATTGTCTTTTATTTTCTGCTATCGCATTTTCGGAATCTATTCTAATTAAGCCTTTTTCAAGACCAACATTTTCCATCATGTAATCGCAAGCATCTATACATGCTGTACAGTTAATACATTCTAACTGTGTACCGTTTCTAATATCAATTCCTGTGGGACAAACATCTACACATTGATGACAATCTATACAATCTCCTTTGTTTTCTGATTTTCTGTCTTCGTTCTTCTTGAATTTAGCTCTTTTTTCGCCACGAATATAATCGTAAGCTACTACCAAAGAGTTTCTATCTAGCATAACACCTTGCAATCTACCGTAAGGACAAACAATTAAACAAACTTGCTCTCTAAACCAAGCAAACACAAAGAAAAACACCCAGCTAAAAACTAGTATAGAAATAAAGCCTACAAGGTGTTCCTGAATAGGAGATGTTTGAATTCTTACCAACTCATCTGAACCAATAATATAAGCCAAAAACGTATGGGCTATAATTACTGAGATAAGATAAAACAAGCCGTACTTAAAAACTCTTTTAATTATTTTTTGAGTGTTCCAAGTTTGTTTTTTTAGTTGAATTTGTTGTTTGTAATCGCCATCTATCCAATACTCAATTTTTCTGAAAACCATTTCCATAAAAATGGTTTGTGGACAAATCCAACCACAAAAAACCCTACCATAAACAGCAGTAAACAGTACGATAAAAATAACCATGGTTATCATTATCAATGCAAAGAGAAAGAAATCTTGCGGCCAAAAAACCTGACCAAATAATATGAACTTACGTTCAATAATATTGAACATTAAAAGTGGTTCTCCATCAATTTTTATCCACGGATTAACAAACAAAATAATTAACAGTAAGTAACTTAAATAAGTTCTGTAGTTGGTAAACTTACCTTTAGGCTTTTTTGGAAAAAGCCATTTTCTTTTCCCCTCATCATCAACTGTTGTAATTCTGTTTCTGAATGAAGCATTATCGTTTGATGTATTTGCTTCCATTTTACTTAAATTTATTGGCATTAATTCACTTTTTCGCCCTGAGGCTCTTTTCCTCCCTCTACATTTTTACCTGCAAATTCGTTCAGAATATAGCTAGCAACATTTTGCATTTGCTCCGGATTTAATTGTGCTTCCCAAGGAATCATACCTTTTTCCGGAACACCATATTTAACCACTTTAAAAACTTCATTAATGCTGTTTCCGTGTATCCAATAATCATCGGTAAAATTTGGCCCTACTCCACCTCCACCATTTACAGCATGACAAGCAACACAGTTTTTTTCATATATAGCTTTACCATCTGCTAATTTATCAGCATCTGTAACTAATACAACGGTATTTTCATCTACAGCAGCACCGTGTTCTTTTTGGTAAGCTTCAATTTTTTCTGCAGCTACAGCATATTCTGCTTTAAGCTCATCTTGCTGCTTAAATTTTCCCATTCCAAAAAACATAATAACGTATATTATTGAAAAAATTATTGTTCCATAGAACATGTACAGCCACCATGGCGGAAGTGAATTATCTAATTCAATAATTCCATCATATTCATGGTCTGTAACATTACTATCCAAACCTTCAATTATGTCTGATTTTTCGATTTTATTTTCCATGATTCCTTAGTTATAAGCGTTATTTTTTTTATATTATCATCTTCTAGTGGTAACTTTTCCATATAATCTACATATTGTTTTTTGGTAGTTATTACCCAAACTAACAATCCGATAAAAAAGAGGAAAAAGATAACCAGTGAAATAATTGGAAAGATTTCTATCCCTCCAATTGTTTCCATATTATGTTTTATAAACTTTAGCATAGTTCTGTCTTTTTTAAAATTATTTTTCTACGTCAGTTCCTAATCGTTGCAAGTAAGCGATAAGTGCAATAATTTCTTTATTAGCATCTGCTTTTTCAATTCCTTCAGTTTTTAATTGCTCTGCTATTTCATTGGCTTGTTTTTTCAAATCATCAATAGCTTGTTGGTCATAACCTTCTGCATAAGGAACTCCCAACGTTTGCATTGCTCTAATTTTTGCAGGGGTACTTTCTATGTCTATGTCTTTTTCTAACATCCAAGGATAAGCAGGCATAATAGAGCCTGGCGACATACTTGTTGGGTCTTCCATGTGGTTATAATGCCAAGAGTGAGATTTTCTTAACTTTTTAGAACCTTCTCTTGCTAAATCCGGTCCTGTTCTTTTCGAACCCCACTGGAACGGATGGTCATAAACAAACTCACCTGATTTTGAGTAATCGCCATATCTTTCCACCTCATGTCTAAATGGTCTAATCATTTGTGAGTGACAATTATAACAACCTTCTTTAACATAAATATCTCTACCTTGTAATTCAAGAGGTGTATATGGTTTTACTGCCTCAATAGTTGGTACATTAGATTTTACTAAGAAAGTTGGTACCATTTCTACCGCTCCACCAATTAGTATTACAATTAATGAGAATATTAATAACTTAACTGGTTTTCTTTCAATAACTCTGTGCCAATGTTCTCCATTATGAGGAGTATAAACAGGTTCTAAAGCAGGAGCTTCGGCAGCTTCATTATTTACAAACTGACCTTGTTTTACAGTTTTAATGATGTTATAAACCATTAATAGGGCTCCAACCAAATATAATGTTCCTCCAATACTTCTTGTCATATACATTGGAACAATTTCAGTAACTGTTTCTAAGAAGTTAGGGTATTTTAAATAACCGTCAGTAGTAAATTCTTGCCACATTAAATATTGTGTGAATCCTGCAAAGTATAATGGCACAGCATAAACTAATATCCCTATAGTTCCTATCCAAAAGTGAACTCCGGCTAATTTTTCAGAATATAATTTAGTATTAAACATTCTAGGGATAAGCCAATACAACATCCCAAAAGTTAAGAAACCATTCCAACCTAAGGCTCCAATATGAACGTGTCCAACTGTCCAATCTGTATAATGGCTAATTGCGTTTACACTTTTTAGTGACAACATAGGCCCTTCAAAAGTTGCCATACCATAAGCAGTAATAGCCACTACAAAGAATTTAAGTACGGCACTATCTCTAACTTTATCCCAAGCACCACGAAGTGTTAATAGTCCATTAATCATACCTCCCCAAGATGGAGCAATAAGCATTACTGAGAAAACTACTCCTAACGTTTGAGCCCACTCCGGTAAAGAAGTATAAAGTAAATGGTGAGGTCCAGCCCAAATGTATAAGAAGATTAACGCCCAAAAGTGGATAATAGATAATTTATAAGAATAAACTGGTCGTTGTGCTGCTTTTGGCACAAAATAATACATTAATCCTAAATAAGGTGTTGTTAAAAAGAAAGCAACAGCATTATGTCCGTACCACCATTGTACTAAAGCATCTTGAACACCTGCATACCAAGAGTAACTTTTCATAAAGCTTACAGGTAATTCAAATGAGTTTACAAGGTGTAAAACTGCAACAGTAACAAAAGTGGCTATATAAAACCAAATAGCAACATACAAATGTCTTTCTCTTCTTTTTAAGATAGTAGCAAACATGTTCCATCCAAAAACTACCCAAATTAAAGTAATAGCAATATCTATAGGCCATTCTAATTCAGCATACTCCTTTCCGGTTGTAAATCCTGCCAATAAGGTTATTGCAGCGGAGACAATAATTAACTGCCATCCCCAAAAATTAATTAAACTTAATGTATCACTCCACATTCTGGTTTTGAGTAACCTTTGTAAAGAGTAATAAACTCCTGTAAAAATTCCATTACCAACAAATGCAAAAATTACTGCATTGGTATGCAATGGCCTGGTTCTACCAAAAGTGGTAAACTCATAATTAAAATTTAATGCCGGAATATACATTTGAAGTGCTACAAGCAATCCAACTAACATTCCTACTACGCCCCAAAAAATAGTTGCATAAGCGAATAGTTTTACGATTTTATTGTCATAAAAAAACTTTTCTGTTTGCTGTGTCATAATTTATAAAGTTTATTTTGATTGATTTTTTGTTTCTTTTATCTCATCATCAAAAAGCATTCGCATTGATGGTGTATAATCATCTTCGTATTGCCCATCTTTTACAGACCATACAAAGGCTACCAGAAAACTAATAGCTACCGCTAAACTTACAATGATTAATATAAATAGTACGCTCATAATTTTTTGTAAAAGTATTATGAGTAAACTTAAAAAAACATGACTTTTGTCAAATTAGAAAATGTTTTTTAGTGTCTCTTTTAAATTTGATAGTGATAAACATGACATCAACCTACTTTCATCAATTTAGCAGAAAGGTTAGTTGTTATAGTTACAAAAACCACCACTGTAATTGAGCTTAGAGGCATTAAAATAGCTGCTAGCACAGGCGACATTAACCCTTGAATTGCAAAACTCAATCCTACAATATTGTATAAAAAAGAAATGATAAAACTTGCAATTACTATGTTGATACTTGTTTTAGCATACTTAAAAAATAAAGGTAATTTCTCAAACACGGCAGCATCTAAAATAGCATCACAAGCTGGAGAAAAAGTATTAACATCTTCAGAAATAGAAATACCTACATTACTTTGTTTTAAAGCTCCTGCATCATTTAACCCATCACCAATCATAGCTACTTTTTCATTTTGCTGTTGTAGTTCTTTTATGTACTTAAGTTTTTGCTCGGGAGTTTGATTAAATAAAAAAGTATTTTCTTCAGAAAAATACACTAACAATCTTTGCTGTTCACTATCATTATCACCCGATACTAAATGTAACTTAAAATGTTGTTGCAACTTATTAATTACTGTTTTTAAATTTTTTCTGTAAGTATTCTCTAGCTGAAATCTTCCCAAAACCTTATCATTAATTTTTACATAAACTACAGATGTTGTTGTAGCATCTTCTTTTGTAGTTTCAACAAAATTGGCAGAACCTATTTTCACCGTTTTTCCATTTACTGTTGCAACAATTCCTTTACCCAACACTTCTTCAAAATCTTTTGTTTCTATTATTTGGTAACTTTCTAATGTTGCAAAAACTAATTTACTAAGTGGATGTGATGATTGTCTTAACAACGAAGCTACAGCATTTAACTCATCGTTATTCATTTGCTTTCCAACATAAGAAATAGAGGAATTTGCTGCCTGGGTAAGTGTTCCTGTTTTATCAAAAACTATCGTGGTAATTTTTGCTAGTTGTTCTATAACAGCAGCGTTTTTGAGATACAATTTATTTCTACCGAAAATTCTCAATACATTTCCAAAGGTAAATGGCGCGGATAAAGCTAACGCACAAGGACAAGCAATAATTAAAACCGATGTAAAAGCATGTATAGCAATTTTCTTGTCAATATTCCACCAATAAAACAGACTTCCTAAAGCAATTACAATAATTATCAACGTAAAATACTTGCTAATGGCATTGGTTATTCCTGCAAACTGATCCTGATTTTGTTTGGTAAAAGCCTCATCATTCCACAATTGAGTTAAGTAAGAATTAGAAATTTCTTTCAACACTTTTAATTGTATGGCTTCTCCTTTTTGTTTTCCTCCGGCATAAATTTTTGTACCTACTTTAATCTCTACTGGTAAGGATTCACCTGTAACAAAACTATTATCAATTTTTGCTTCACCTGCTATCAATTGTGCATCTACCGGAATAATCTCATTATTTCTTATTAAAATAACATCGCCTTTTTTAAGTTCAGAAACAGCAATACTCACCTCCTCTCCGTCTTCTTTAATAATGGTTGAAGATATTGGAAAATAAGATTTATAATCCCGCTCAAAAGATAGTACGGCATAGGTTTTTTGCTGAAAAACCTTTCCCAACAACATAAAGAAAATCAACCCTGCCAGTGAATCTAAATATCCTGCTCCTTGGTGGCTAACAATTTCATAAACACTTCTGAAAAACAAAGCTATTACTCCCAACACAATGGGAATATCTATGTTAATTGTTCTGTGTTTTACAGCTACCCAAGCCGATTTTAAATAATCTGATGCACTATACACCAACACAGGTAGGGATAGTAAAATGTTAATATATCCAAAGAATTTGGCGAACGAAAGTTCTTTTATATCATCTAAGCCAAAATATTCGGACAAACTCAACATCATAATATTACCAAAAGCAAATCCGGCTATTCCTAGCTTATACACTAAACTTCTATCTATTTTATACTTTTTATCTTTTGATGTATCTGAGAAATTAATTTCAGGCTCGTAACCTATTGAAGCCAGTAATTCCACCAATTGTCTTAATGAAAGTTGATGATAATTGAAAGACAGTTTAAGTTCTTTTTTTAGAAAGTTAATTCTAGATGAAAATATATGTGGATTTAGTTTGTATAAATTCTCTAACAACCAAACACAAGAACTACAATGAACTTGTGGTAAATAGAAAGTAACCAACATACGTTCATCATCCTTAAAATCAATTAATTTTTCTACTATTTCTTGATTTTCGAGGTACTCGTGTTTTTTAGAAACATTTTTTGGTGGAGAAATGCCCGGTGTTTTTTCTAAATCATAATAATTACATAAATCATTCTGATTAAGAATTTCATAAACAGATTTACACCCTACGCAACAAAAAGACTTACTATCGTAAACCAATGTTTCTTCCAAGCAATCTTCACCACAATGGTAACAAGTTGTTTTTTGCTTTGTATACGTTTTTTCTGCTTGCATTACAAATGCAAAATTCCGTGGTTTTAGTTTATAAAACCATGAATTTTGTCATTTTATTTTTGAAGGGAGTGACTGCTTAAATTATTTATTCATTAAGCGAATGGTTCCATTATGATGATATGCTTTTCCGTTTGCATCATAAGTAACCACTTTCCATAAGTAAATATCGTTTGAAAGTTGTTCTCCTGAGTTGTTTAGCTTACCATTCCATGGTTTAGATTTATCAGTAGTTTCATATATTAACTTGCCGCTTTTATCGGTAATAATCATTTTGAAATTTACATCCCAACCTAATAATGCTTTAGGAATAAATGTTTGATTTTCTTCAATAGAACTATTAGGAATAAACCCTGATGGAGCTAATAAGTCCATATCTAAGGTAATTTCCACAGATTTAGTAAACTCTACATAACAACCAGATTGGTGAGTAAGCATTAGTTTTACATCATAAGTTCCTTTATCTTCAAAAACAAAGCTTGGTGTTGCTTCTGTGGATGTTCTTCCATCATTCGTTTTCCACAAATAAGCACTAATGTTTTGGTTTTCTGTTTTAAGCGTTGTTGCAGGATAAGAAAATTTATTTTTATCGTGAGCTAATGCCTCTTCTGTATAAGTAAAATCTTTAGTTGGTGTTGGAAGAATGGTCACACTTCCTACATTTTCAACTGTTTTTTGTTTGGTTTCATTATTTACAACAGTTAACGTTACCTCATAATTTCCTGCTTTATCATACACATGATGTGGCTGTGCATTATTAGATGTTGTTCCGTCACCAAAATCCCATAAATAAGATGGGTTATAAGCATTAACTTTTGATTTAAATACTACTTGCTGACCTAAACATACTGTCGAACTTAACACTTCTGCCTGTACATTTAAATCTGCAACAGTGTTGTTATTGTTTTCAGGAGATTTATTATCAACTATTTCTTTTTGTTTAATATCTTCAACCAACAAAGGTGTTTTTTCTTCCGATAATTGCTCTGTTATTTTTTCATCAATAACTTGAGTTTGGTTAGCATGATTTTCTTGAATATTATTTTCGTTGTTGGTAGTATTAATAGTTGTATTATTTGTATTGGAAGTTTCTTCCTTAATTAAAGGAGTTTGTTCGTTAGTATTAACTTCTGTTGAGTAATTTTCTATACTATTTTTATCATCTATATTATTATTGGAGATAAAGTAAGCAGAAACCGCTACCACAGCAACAACTGAAGCTGCAATAGCAATATTTTTAATGTATTGAACATTTTTTAACGAGTTTAATTTAGCATCCATCTCATTCCAATGGGCTTCATTAAAAGGAACTTCGTGTTGTTCAATTTTGTCTTTTATTAATTTTTCGAATTTATCCATGTTTTTGGGCATTCTTTTTTTCTAATATTTGTCTTAAATTTCTTTTTGCTTTAGCTAAGTTAGACTTAGATGTTCCTTCGTTTATTTCTAGTTCATCTGCAATTTCTTTGTGGGAGTAGCCTTCTAGCACATACAAGTTAAAAACTGTTCTGTAAACAGGTGTTAACTCTTGAATGGCTTCCATAATTACTTCTACTCCAAAATTGCTGTAAATACTTTCTGCACTTTCTGAATAATTAGCATCTAAAATGTAATTATCTTCATCTTCTACAAAATATACGCCTTTGTTTTTTCTATAACAATCTATGGCTGTATTTACAATTATCCTTCTTACCCAACCTTCTAAAGAACCTTTAAAATTATAACTTTTAAGATGTTGAAAAACCTTAACAAATCCATCTTGCAAGACATCTTTGGCTTCATCTGTATTATTGGCATAACGATAACAAACACTCATCATTTTCCCATAGTACATCTTATACAGCTCTTTTTGAGCTTGCCTGTTGCCTTTAACACATTCGTTAACAAGACGTTTTAATTTATCTTGATCTTCTCGATCCATTTAATTTTATCTTAAGACGTTATTATGTTGGTTCGGTTGCCTTGTGGCGAAAATATCAATAAATTTTGAAATTATAAACAACACAAGCATTTCAAATAATTTGAAATGCTTGTGTTTAGTATTTAGGTAAAATTAATTTAGGTAAAGGTTTAGAATTTGTAATTTAACCCTACCCCTAATATTTCTTTAAACTGAACTCTTGGTCCAGTACCGTCTATAACGCCATCGTTATTTCTATCAACTGCGATATCAATATCATGATCATAAATTAGCTGAGTAGATACAGTTGCTGAAATAAATTTATTTACTTTAAGTGAAAGTAATAATTCCCAGTTTACATCAATATGTGTTGGTTCTTCAGTATAATTAGAAAAGGCATCGAAACGGGTTTCTAAGTTAATATTTTCCATTATTTCTTTTTTGTACATCACTCTTATGTATCCCCCATATTCAGCTCTAAGCATTTTACCATTTTTAATTTTATTTCCTAAAAGATCAAATTCAGCTGGATCAACACCAAAAGCACCGGCATCTGCTAAGGTTTTATCATTTACTATAGTCATTCTTGCAGTAAAAGGAGATATAAACGCAGTAAAATTATCATGAGGTTTATAGTCCATACCAATTGCTGCTAATGCATAAGCCGGAGCAAGAAAAGTAGATATTTCTGTTGAATCATCAGGATAGTTGTAACCATCAGCAAACTGAGTTTTAAAGTTTACCAAAGCAGCGTAATACCATCTTTCGGTAGCCTTATAACCATATTTCGACATAAAATCTATTCTATCATCTGTTTTTCTAACACCATCTTCTCCTTGTTTTAACATACCGTAAGCAAGGTTAAGTGTATTATCCCAAGATGAACGACCTTTTTTGTAGTTAGCAAAAGTGCTAAGTAAACCATTTACAGCTACAGAGTTTTCACCACCAGCAGCCCAATTGGTAAAACTAGCTTGAGTTAAGTTAACTCCAAATACACCACCTACTTTCCATCCATCTAAACTATCTGCTTCTTGAGCTTTTATTTTTTTTTCTGCTTCAGTTAATTCGTCATCAACAACTTGGGCATTTACCACCTCTACACTTACAGCTAACATTATGGCTGCATAAATTATTTTTTTCATCTATTTATAATTATTTTATAAGTGAATTATTTATTATGAACATGAACATCCATTTGTGGGAATGGAATATTTAGTCCTTCTTCATTAAATGTATTATACACTTTTTCATTCATATCGAAAAACACTGTCCAATAATCAGGAGCTTTTACCCAAACTCTTACAACAAAATTAACTGAACTATCTGCCAAAGCAGAAACTGCTATAAATGGAGCTGGATCTTTTAAAATTAATTCATTATTATCAATTAATTTTTGTAAAACTTCTTTTGTTTGTGCCGTGCTATCTCCATACCCAACACCAAAAGTCCAATCTACCCTTCTTAATGATTCCGTAGAGTAATTTATCATCGATCCAGTTGACAATCCTCCATTAGGAATAATTATCGTTTTATTATCTGGAGTCGTTAATATGGTATTAAAAATTTGAATTCCTTTAACTGTACCACTGTAGCCTTGTGCTTCTATAAAATCCCCTACTTTAAATGGTTTAAAAATTAATATAACTACTCCTCCAGCAAAGTTTTGTAATGATCCTGATAATGCCATGCCAATTGCTAAACCTGCAGCACCAAGAATTGCTATAAAAGAAGTCATCTCTATTTCGAGCATACTTAATACACTAATAGCCAATAATGTTTTTAATAGTACACTTACAATACTAGAGAAAAATGGTTTTAATGAAGGATCAATGCTCCTTGTTTCTAGAAATTTTTTAAAAGATTTATTAAGTGCTTTAATGATAAATAATCCAACTATCAATACTGCTAATGCACCTAATAGTTTAGGTCCATAAGTCATTATTAATTCTGCAGCTAAATCGTAATACTTTGTAACGTCAATGTTTTCCATAATTTAATCTATTTTTTCAATTAAATGCGAAATTAAAGAATTCAGCAGTTTTTGTTAAATTATTTCAGGGTAAACTTGGTTTTACCTATATCAACACCATCAGCATAAACTTCTACATTATACTCTCCAACAGGAAATTCATCTATCTTAACCCAGTCTATAGTTACTTGCATGTCTTCATTCTTATAGTCAATTTCTTTTTTAGAAGAGTATAATCCTCTTACTCCATTAAAATCAAATTTATTAGAATCGTCCGTTTTTTCAGATAAAACTCTCCCATCAGGTGTTAAAATCCTAACATAAATGATTTTTTTACCTGGTTTAGTAATGGTATTTTTTTGTACAGTAAATGATGTTCTGATTTTATCTACCTTTTTAGCTCTGTCCATTTCTTTACCTGTATTATCATTTTTTACTTTTACACCGTAAGAAGTAAGATTTAATGTTTTCAAGTGTGAAGCAACCGTAACTAACGTATTTAGGTTTTCATTTTTCTCTGTTAATTCTTGGGCCTTTTTTTGCTCGTTAGATAATTGATTTTTAACTGTTTTATTTTCATCTGTCAGTTTATTGTTCAATTGGTTTAAAGAATCTATTTGTACCACATAACCTTTCATAATTTTACGAAGAGTTTCAGTTTCTTTTTTCAACTGATAAATTGACCAATCTTTACCTTTAGCCTTTTTTATCAATTCTTCAATTTTTGCTTTTTCGGCAGCTAGTTCGGCACTCAATTCTTGATTATCTGTTTCTAAATCTTCATATTTTTTAAGCATTTCTTCCAATTCAGCTTGCACCTGATCTCTTTCAGTAGAAACTTCTGTATAAGCAACTTCTCCTTTGTCAATTGCTTTTTTCAATTCCAGATTTTGCCAAATAAGATAACCACAAAAGCCCAATAACAAAATGATAATAACCATCATAAATTTGTTATTCTTATTCCCCGTTGGCTTATCTTGAACAACCGCTTTATTTATTTCTTTTGATTCCATAACACTTAACTTATTTTATTAAAAAATATAGCTCAAAATTATACTATAATATTGTTTTGTTAATAGTTATTAGCTAAAGTTATGCAGATATTTTTGTGTAAAACAAAGATGTAAAAAAAGCTTCCAAGAAACATTCCTGAAAGCTTTTCTATTATACATAGCTTTATAATTACTTAATCAACTTAAAGCTAATTGGCATTTTATACCTTACTTTAACAGCTCTACCTTTTTGTTTTCCGGGCAACCAATTGGGCATAGCTTTAATCACTCTTATAGCTTCTGCATCTATAGATTCACTAACGCCTCTTAATATTTTAATATCTGAAATTTCTCCATTTTTCCCCACCACAAACTCTACATATACCCTACCTTCAACTCCCCTTTTAATTTCAATTTTTGGATATTTAATGTTATTAGATAAGTACTGATACAATGCTTTATCTCCACCGATAAAACCAGGCATTTCATCAGGATAATCTATTGGGTCAGGATCTATTACTGGTGGCTCAACTTCAACCCATTTATCATCAAATTTCGGCTCTACATAAGGGTCTTCTTTTGTAGGCTCTTCAGTAGTTTTCTTGTTTACATCATCCACAATTATTAATTTATCAATATTTTTTCTTGGAGTAGGTTCAGTCTTAACTATTGGCTTTTCTACTTCGGGATTAACTGGTGGAAGAACTGTTTCTATGTCATCATCAATTATTTTTACCCCTTTTAAATCTTTCACAGAATAATAAGTCGTCCATTCGAAAGCGAAAAAGGTTAATGAAAAACTAATTAATAGTCCTAATTGAAAATAAACAAATCTCATTCGTTCATTTTTCTTGGTGGTTTTTTGAAAATGGTTCATGACTTTGTGGTTTTGGTTAGACATTTATAATAACTTAAAAATTATATAGTTTAGTACATAGATGCATAAAATTTATTATTTTCACAATTATTTTTAACTAAAAAAAGAACATGAAACTTCCTTCTATTCAATACCTTCAGGAAAAAGCTGTAACTGCCTTAAAAAGATTTCCGCTAAGCATAGTCTCAGCAACTATTGGAGTAGTTTGTGCTATTTATTTGATAGAGCATGAGCATTATCAAGGCAATTTGTTTCCGATTATCAATCTAATGCTTTGTGCTGCTTTAGGTATTCCTTTATTTTTTTGTGTTACTGTTTTTAGTGAAAAGCTAAATTTTTCTTTCAAAATAAAAACTTTACTCAGCTTAATAGCCACCTTAATTTTAGTGGGTATTTATTTTAGCTTACCTAATTCTGATGAATCTTTTAATACCACCCTTCCTTATATAAGATACGCTATTTACAACATTACTATTCATTTATTAGTTGCCTTTGCACCTTTTATTCTTAAAAAAGAAATTAATGGTTTTTGGCAATACAACAAAGTTCTATTTATTAGGTTTTTAACTTCTGTATTATATTCCGGATTTTTATACGTTGGAATTGTATTGGCGTTGGTTTCCTTAAATTTATTGTTTGATGTAAAAATTCGTGATCAGTTTTATTTTGAGTTTTGGGTAATCATTGCAGGTTTGTTTAACACTTGGTTTTTTACTGCCGGAATGCCAAAATCTTTAACCAATTTAGATAATAACTATGAATACCCCGCAGGATTAAAGATTTTTTCTCAGTACATATTACTACCATTATTAATACTGTACTTACTAATCTTATATGGTTATGGTATTAAAATATTTGCAGTTTGGAACTGGCCAAAAGGAATTGTTTCTTACTTGATAGTTTGTGTAGCTATATTAGGAATTCTAAACTTCTTATTGATTTATCCTTATTCCAAACAAAAAGAAAACAAATGGATTGCCTCTTTCTCTAGGGTATACTATTTTATTTTACTCCCCTTAATCATTATGTTATTCATTGCTATTAACATGCGAATTGGAGATTATGGCATTACCATAAACCGATATATTATTTTATTATTAGGATGTTGGCTTACACTGGTGGCTATTTACTTTGCCATTGGTAAAACCAATATTAAATTTATTCCTATTTCGCTTTTCACAGCTATATTAATAACATCTTTTGGTCCTTGGGGAATGTTTTCTGTAAGCGAAAACAGTCAAGTAAACAGACTAAAAACCATTTTAGAAATACACCAATTATTAGAAAATAATAACATTACAAAAGAACAAGCTATAGATAGCATTTCTTACAACTATAATCATGAATTTAAAGCCCAAAACGAACTACTACTACCCGACTCAATTAAAAACGATATAAAATCTATTTTAGATTATTTAAACGACCATCATGGGCTAACCAAAATAAAACCTTGGTTTAATAATAATTATGATACTGAAATTGCAAGTTTTAATCAAAACAAAAGAAAATGGGAAAGAGTAAATGAAGCTAAAGTGTATATGAATGCTTTAGGGTTAGAGTATACCCATCATTACACGAATAATAATCAAACCTATTTTTCTTTTTCAGCAGAAAATATGCATGACAAAGTGATGGATATTTCCGGCTTTGACTATCAAGTTAAATTAAGCAGCAACTACAACAATCTAGAAAGTTTAAAAACTTTCCAAATAAACAACAAAGAATATGAAATAAAAATACAAACTAGCGAACACATGTTGCTTTTACTTGAAAACAAACAGCTTAAAAGTACCTTGAACTATAGTGGAATCGTTAAAAATTTAATGGATAAGTACAAAAATTCGAACAACACCTATAATCTTCCTATAGATGAAATGACAATAATATCTGAAACAAAAGAAATTAAATTAAAGTTTATTTTTGATAACATTAATATAGAAACTCCCGACAACATCTTAAAAACAAGCTATCTGAGCGGAAATCTATTACTTAAAATAAATGAAGAAACACCTATAAACACGAAAGAATTAGAATAAAAACTTCATTAAAAATAAAAAAGTGATTAGTTACTTAAAAAAAATGAAATCGATTGAAAAAAAATTCCTAAGTTTGCAGTCCAATTTTTAAAAGGTATATAAAATGGCAAAGAAAGGAAATAGAATTCAAGTAATCATGGAATGCACAGAGCACAAAAATAGTGGTATGCCTGGAACTTCAAGATACATTACTACAAAAAACAAAAAAAATACTCCCGATAGAGTTGAATTAAAAAAATACAACCCTATCTTGAAGAAAGTTACCGTACATAAAGAAATTAAATAATTAGGAATTTTCATAAAAAAGAAAATTTCAAATAAATCAATTAGAAATTTTCACTTTGTGAAATTTTCAAATAAACCAAATAGTTATGGCAAAGAAAACCGTTGGAACAGTACAAAAAGAAGGTGGAAAGAACTACACTAAAGTTATTAAAATGGTTAAGTCTCCAAAATCAGGAGCTTATGCTTTTAAGGAAGAAATCGTTACAAAAGATAAAGTAGAAGATTTTTTCAAAAAATAAATAACATCTTTTTTCTTAAAAAAAACACTTTATTTAGCTTCTTTCTTGTAGTCAAGGGAGAAGCTTTTTTTATTTCCAATCATTCAAACCTATCAGGATTATCAAAACTTTAATCCTAATTTTAACCACTCAAATACAAACACTAATAAATAATATAAATGTCGTTTTTCAAAATATTTTCAAAAGAAAAGAAAGAGGTGCTTGACGAAGGTTTAACCAAAACCAAAGAAAACTTTTTTTCAAAATTATCTAAAGCTGTTGCCGGAAAATCTAAAGTTGATAGTGAAATATTAGACAACCTTGAAGAAATTCTAGTAACCTCTGATGTTGGTGTAAACACTACCTTAAAAATTATTGAAAAAATTGAAGATAGGGTCGCTAGAGATAAATACTTAGGAACTGACGAACTTAACAAAATACTGCGGGAGGAAATCACCACCCTTTTAGAAGAAAATAATACTGAAAACTATACCGACTTTACTACACCTCAACAAGATGAACCTTATGTGATTATGGTAGTTGGTGTTAATGGTGTTGGAAAAACTACCACCATAGGAAAACTGGCTCACCAACTTAAAAAAACTGGTAAGAAAGTAATGCTGGGAGCCTCAGATACTTTTAGAGCAGCGGCTGTTGATCAACTTAAAATTTGGGCTCAACGAGTGGATGTTCCTATTGTAGAACAAGGAATGAATGCCGATCCTGCTTCTGTAGCTTTTGATACCTTACAGTCTGCAAAAGCGAAGGGAATGGATGTTGTAATTATTGATACTGCAGGAAGGTTACACAACAAAATCAACTTGATGAATGAACTTTCTAAAATAAAAAATGTAATGAAGAAAGTTATTCCTAATGCTCCTCATGAGATTTTATTAGTGTTAGATGGTTCTACTGGTCAAAATGCTTACGAACAAGCCAAACAATTTTCTTTAGCTACAGAAATTAATGCCTTAGCCATTACTAAACTTGATGGAACTGCTAAAGGCGGTGTAGTTATTGGTATTTCCGACCAATTTAAAATCCCCGTAAAATACATTGGTGTTGGCGAAGGAATAGAACATCTACAAGTTTTTAATAAAGTTGAATTTGTTGATTCTTTGTTTAAAGAATAATAAGCTACACTTAACTTCTATAACACAATTATTGTTAGCTTTAACTTTCTAAAGTCTAACACCTATTTTAATGCTAAAATTCAGCTACCATCTATTTTTCCCTCTTATTTTAATAATAAGCACTTCTGTTTTTGCACAAACTTCTGAAGAAAAGATCAATAACTTAACAGAAGAAATAAACCAACTTGACCAACAAAAAGAAGAACTTTACAAGAGATTGGAAACCTATAAACTTACAAAGCTTCGTGAAGATTTATATAAATACGGTTTACCCAAAACCAACGATAATGAAGAAATTATTCATCATGCTGCTATGAGTTTAGTTTATTCCGAACCACATGAACAAGCCAAATGGGTTGCTCATATTATTTTGCCCGACATTATTAACGGAAAAACAGGTAGGACAAACGATTTTAGAGAAGATTCGTTAGTAAAAACAGGTTCGGCAACCGAGATAGATTATTTTCTTAAAACTAAAAAAGAAGATGGCAACTATGAATATGATGGATTTGGCTACGACAGAGGACATCTAGCTCCTTCAGCAGATTTTAGATGGAGCAAAAAAGCACTTTCAGAATCATATTTTTATTCTAATATGTCACCACAATTAGCGGAATTTAATAGAGAAAAATGGGGAGAATTGGAAGATATCTTAAGAGGCTACATCTATAACAATCCAACTACACAGCTTTATGTTGTTACCGGTCCATTATTAAACGATACGCTTCCTAAAGTTGAAAGAAGCGTCAACAAAGTAAGTATCCCAACATATTACTACAAAGTGGTAATGGATTTGAACAACCAAAAAGCCATTGGTTTTATAATGCCCAACCAAAAAATTAACTACCCTTTAAACAATTATGCTATAAGTATTGATGAAGTTGAAGCTGCTACAGGCATTGATTTTTTCTACCAAGTAGAAGATGAACAAGAAAATACATTGGAAAGTCAGAAAAACATCACAGATTGGTTGCCGGAAAAACAAAAAAATGATGTCCAACCACTTTACCAACCCGACTTGCCTAAAGGTGTATATAATACTATACAAGCCAAAAGATTAATGGGTAGCAATAGAAAAGTTACTATTGCCGGAACAGTTGTTAGCACCAAAGAAACCCGCAACGGACATTTATTTTTAAACTTAGATATTAATTATCCTAACCATATTTTTACCATTGCTATTTGGAAACAAAATATATTAAACTTTAGTTATAACCCACACGATATGCTTTTACACCAAACCATTTATGTAACCGGAAAAATTGCTGATTTTGACGGAATTCCTACCATGATTTTAGACAATGAAAAAGCCATTGAAATTCAAGCAAAAGAAAAATACAAGTTGATAATTGATGATGAAGATTGAAGTTATCTTTTCTTAATTATTTAATATTCCTCTAACTATTTTTCAACACATCAGTCACAAAAAAAAAATCCTTAGAAGAAGAACTCCTAAGGATTTTAACCATATCTAAACTATTATTATAAGCTTATTTTTTAACCATTTTCTTTTCTCTAATACGAGCAGATTTACCTGTTCTTTCTCTTAGATAGAAAATTCTAGCTCTTCTTACATTACCATGTTTGTTCACTTCTATTTTCTCAATAAATGGAGAAGCAAATGGGAAAACTCTTTCTACACCAATTCCACCAGACATTTTTCTAATAGTAAATGTTTCATTAGCTCCTGAGTTTCTTCTTTGAAGTACTACTCCTTGAAAAAACTGAGTTCTTTCTTTATTACCTTCTTTAATTTTATAATATACAGTAATCGTATCTCCTGATTTGAATTCAGGGTATTGATTTATCTGAGACAAATCGTTTTCTACAAATTTAATAGCTTCCATATCTTTTATTTTTTGTCCTAAAAAGGGTTGCAAATTTATACATTAAATATTAGTTCGCAAGTAATATTTTAAAAATAATTTTCACGTTTTTACAATTTGGCAAAAATCTTTAAAAATCAATAACTTAGATTATTTTCTAGTCTAACTGTTAGTGTGAAAATTACTATTTTATTGATTTTGCTTGCTATAAGAGGCGTGTTTTATCAATACATCCATAGGTACTATTTCTAAGGTTTTTTCGTTGGTAGCTTCTAACACTACTTTTGGAGCCGCATCATTTTCATCAGCCTCTAAAAAACGAGCCGCACATAAACACCATTTATCTCCGGGCTTTAATCCTTTAAAATCCCATTCCGGAACTGGAGTTATTAAATCATTTCCTACATTATAAGAAAAATCTAAAAATTCAGTTGTAACCTCAACGCAAACAGTATGTACTCCACTATCTGTCTCATCTGTATTACAACACCCGTCTCTAAAAAAGCCTGTTAACGGATTGTTGCTACAAGCAATTAGTGGTTCTCCGAATATGTTTAATTGTTTTTCCATAATTTAATTTATTACATCACTCCCATAGAAGTTTTTGTCCCTCTTTTTCCATTCCATTTACATTGACTTGAACATGCAACCAAACTTACAACTACTATTATTAAAAATGATATTTTAAAAAACCTTTTTCATTTATCTTTTATATTTTAAAACCACCCTTCATTTTTTGGTTTATCTATAACATTTTTACCAAACTTGTAAATTAGCCCTACTCCAAATGAAAAAGAATGTTCTATATTAACAATATAACGCCTTCTACTAAAAGTCTGTTCTTCTGGTATGTAATTGTATGAAGCTTCTACCATCAATAAAATTTTATCTCCAAAATCCATTGTCGCTCCAATTTTTGGTCCTATTGAATACCTTGAAATCACATTATTACTATGAATGGTATCTAAATCCATAGATGTATTAGAGGAAAAATAAAGCGGTGTGCTTTCTTTTCTAGTAACTTTATAGTGATCATATTTTAAAATCCTTGCACAATAAGTTCCTCCTATATAAAGTTTTACTTTATTTTTGATGTAAGCGATATTATACCTTCCTTCTAATAATATAGGGTACATTTTAACCACGTAATATTTATCATATCTAATAATTGAATTATTCAACGTTAAATAATTTACCTCATTAATTGGCTTAAAAGACTCGTAACCAGTCGCCAATCCCAAGCTAAATTTTTCCCATTCATAAAAAACACCTACTTTTATTCCTGGCAAAGGCGATGAATAATTATTATTTCCACTTATTGGTTTAGGAAAGTTTTTATCCACCAGTAAATATGCTCTCATTTGAGCATAACTAACTTCTACGAGTAAAAAAATAATTACAAAAAATACAATTCTCATTATTTATTTATATTAAACTTCACTAAATGACTATTATAATTTTTTGTTATTTCAAAAATTGCTGAATCATCATAATGTGTAATAAAACACGAAGTATTAAACTGATTTACCTTAATATCGTTTATTTTATTTGCTTTTGAGAAAAACTCTTTATTTGAGTTTCCAGATGTTTTATTAATTGAATACTTAACAAGCACACCATTTCTTCTATTTTTTAACCTTTTAGGAGATTTTGTATTATTCAAACTCAAGTTTTTTAAGTGGTCATTATAAATAATATTTATTTTATTTTCGTCTTCAATAATTACCAAGTCCTTCCCTAGTTTATTATATCCATCAACTGTAATTTGCATATCAGTTTCTTGTTTTTTCACTAATTTGTTTATCCAAGCAACACTTCCATCTTTATTAATTTTTGTAAAATAAGCACTTTCAAACATCATGTTAAAGTTCGGTATGTAAAGTAAAGATGGGACTAAAAGTCCAGTAGGAACAACTGCACTTCTGTTTACTGTTCTAGATTGTTCTGCAACTAATAAAATACTACCATCTTCTAAAACCTGTACTCTTTCAATCCCTAAATCGCTAACATAAGACTTATATTTACCCTCTCCATACCTTCTCTTAATTGCCTCATGATTAGCTATTGTACTTGCTTTTTCATTTAGGTAAATGATGCTATCAGAAATAACATGGTTTTTAATTTCTGAAGTAGAATCTTGAGGATTAAATATAAAAACACTACTTGGACCGAAAAATCTATTATTATAAGCCACAAAAGAAGACAATCCTACACTCTTAACACCTTCTTCTGTCTGAACAAATTTTACACTATTTGCAACATAATTAGAATCTATGTTGATTTTATATTTATAGGGCTTATCAGAAGATGCTTCAATTTTATAAATTTCAATATCAAAATCTTTTTGAAGTTTAGAATTTGTGAAATATTTATTCTTATTTCCATATACATAGAAAGCACTAAAAATATCTCCTTGTTTATTAATCGCGAAATCTATACCCTGTAAATACTCCACTTCATAAGGCATTGTAATGTCTTTTCCCCATTTCAAGTTAAACCCTGTATCAAACACTTTATAACAATAAATAGCACTCTCTTTCTTTAGTTTATCTATTTTATAAGACACTGCTAATAACTCAGAGTCAACTGATAATTTAATTTCAAAATTATTGTAAGATGAATATCCGGATTCATATACTGATGTTACTTCAAAGTCCGTTTTAAACAGCAATGCTCCTTCACCTTTAAACGAACAGGTTTTAGGATCAATTTCTCGGTAATGTAGACTTTCTTTATAATTATTATGTTCACCTTCTCTTAATGAATAAAATATAAAAATTCTATCTTTAATTTTAAGTATTTTTTCTAAACTTACTTCTTTTGAAAACAACTCGTACGATATGTTTTCTTCTATATTTAAAGTTGATAAATTAAACTTTCTCAAATAAATACTTTTATTACTAAAAAATACATCAAAAATAAAATTATCTTCTTCAAACAAAAAGCTCTTATAAAAGTTAACTAAAGCAGTCTTAGTCTTATAAGCTTCGCCTTCATTAAGAACTTTATTATTTTCTAATCCTTTCTTCTGTGCAAGCAAAGTGAATGTTATTAAAAATAGACTTATTAGGATAAATGTTTTTTTCATTGTACTGGATTTTTTGTTGTTCTTTTTTGCATTAAAAACAATAATACATTAATTTTTAGACTTCCTTATTTCTTTCATCCTCTTTCAACTGTTTTTCGTGCATCTTACAATAAGCTCCTTTGGCATTAAGCAACTCATTGTGTGTACCAAACTCTACCATATTACCATCTTCTAATACTACAATTTTATCAGCATTTCTAACTGTTGAAACCCTATGACTCACAATAATAGATGTTTTATTTTCCATTACTCTTTTTAAATTATTTAAAATAGCATCTTCAGTTTCTGTGTCAACTGCCGATAAACAATCATCAAAAATTAAAATTTTTGGCGATTTAATAATAGCCCTAGCTATTGATATTCGTTGTTTTTGTCCACCAGACAATGTTACCCCCCTCTCTCCTACTCTAGTTTTAAATCCCTTATCAAATTCTTTTATACTAGCATAAATAACAGCATCTTTAGCGGCTTGTTCTATTACTTCTTTTTCGGGCAATTTATTTTTATATCCAAAAGCAATGTTGTTTTCAACAGTATCTGAAAATAAAAACACATCTTGAGGAACATACCCCACATTTTCTCTAAAATGATTTAAATTAATTTCTTTAATATTTTTGTTGTCAATTAAAATTTCGCCCTCATTTAAATCATAATTTCTCAACAAAAGGTTCACAACGGTGGATTTTCCAGAACCTGTTCTTCCTACAATTGCTAAAGTTTCTCCTTGTTTTACTTTAAAAGAAACGTTTTTCAAGGCATTTATACCTGATTCAGGATAAGTAAATGAAACGTTATTAAATTCAATATCACCTTTAACTTCTTCTATTTTATCTGTTGGATTTTTAATTTTGGATTTCGTATTTAAGAATTCATTTATTCTCTCCTGAGATGCTGATGCTCTTTGAATAATTGAAGATACCCAACCTATTGCTGTTACCGGCCAGGTTAGCATGTTAATATAAATTACAAACTCCAAAATATTTCCCTTGGTAATGTTTCCGGCAATGTATTCTTGTCCGCCAATGTAAATGGTAAAAATGGTACTTAAACCAATTAACAATAACATTGTTGGAGCAAAATAAGCGTTAGTTCTTACCAAATTCATAGAAAGACTTCGGTAATTTTCATTTTGTTTATTCAATTCTTTATTAAAATAATCTTCTTTTACAAAAGATTTAATGATTCTAATTCCAGAATACGTTTCTTGCGTAAGCGTTGTAATATCTGATAGTTTGGCTTGTACTTTTGAACTTTGCTGATTGATTACATTGCTAACATAATAAATAATGATGGATAAAATTGGTAAAGGAATAAGTGAATACATAGTAAGTTTTACACTAATAGAAAACATAATAGGTACAACAATTATAAACAATACAATTAAATTTAAACTGTACATAATTCCCGGTCCCAAATACATTCTTACTTTGGTAACATCTTCACTAATACGGTTCATAATATCACCTGTATTATTAGACTTATAAAAAGAAGCATCTAAATCTTGATAATGGTTATACACCTCATTTTTTAAATCATATTCTACCAAACGAGACATGATAATAATGGTTTGACGCATAAAAAAAGTAAAAGCACCTTTTATTATTGCCGCAATAAACACAATAGCCCCATAAATTAAAACAACTTTGGTAAGCGGAATTCCATCCATGTATTCTGTTAAAAAAGAAGTATCTGTAATTTCAATTCCTTTAAGTTTTGCCTCAACTAAATCTAACGCCTCTCTAATAAGTTGAGCAGGGTAAACCGCAAAAATATTTGATAATACAATAAATAGAAACCCAAATAGCAATCTGTATTTATATTTAAACAAATATTTATTAAGGTATTTAAGCGACTTCATTCAAAAAAAATTAACCATTATAAATTGAAGAAAAAAAGCTGTATTAACAAGAAAACACTAATTTTGGAACCTGATAATATCCTTCTTTTATTAAATACAAAATTAGGGATTAATATTAGAAACTAAACACGAAACAAACTCATTAAATAATAAAATAAAAGACATGACAGCAGTTAAAGAACAAGCATTTGCTGAAAATCCGGTTATTAGCCACATGACTACCACCGACCATGAACAGTTAGTTTTTTGCCAAGATAATGCTACAGGTTTAAAAGCTATTATTGCCATTCATAACACCACTTTAGGTCCCGCTTTAGGCGGAACAAGAATGTGGATGTACAATAACGAAGCTGAAGCTATCAATGATGTACTGAGACTTTCAAGAGGAATGTCTTACAAAAATAGCTTGGCAGGTTTGAACCTTGGTGGTGGAAAAGCTGTTATCATTGGTGATTCAAGAACTCAAAAAAATGAAGCTTTATTCAGAAGGTTTGGAAAATTTGTAAATTCACTTGGTGGCAAATATATTACTGCCGAAGATGTTGGTATTTCTCCTCAGGATATGACTTGGGTAAATATGGAAACGAATCATGTTGCCGGGTTACCCGGAAAAAGTGGAGATCCTTCTCCTGTTACTGCTTACGGTGTTTATGTAGGTATGAAAGCAGCTGCTAAAACTCAATTTGGTAGCGACTCATTAGCTGGTAAAAAAATTGCTGTACAAGGTGTTGGTCATGTTGGACAATATTTAGTAGAACACTTAACTAAAGAAGGCGCTAAAGTTTTTATCTCTGATATTCACGAAGCTACCTTAAAAAATATTGCTCAAAAATTTGGTTCACAAGTAGTAGGTTTAGACGAAATTTATGATTTAGATATGGACATTTATGCTCCTTGTGCATTAGGAGCAACTATAAATGACGATACTTTATCTCGCTTAAAATGTAGCATAATTGCCGGTGCAGCCAATAACCAATTAAAAGACGAAAGAAAACATGGCGAAGCTGTAATGCAAAAAGGGATGGTTTACACTCCTGATTTTATGTTGAATGCAGGTGGTGTTATTAATTGCTATGCCGAAGTAAAAGAGCTTTCTCCTGAATGGGCAATGGCTAAAGCAGAAGATATTTATAACACTACAGCAACTATAATTAAACGTTCTCAAGATGAGAATATACCAACTTATGCTATTGCTAATAAAATGGCCGAAGAACGTATTGAAGCAATAGGTAAAATAAAACTTTCGTTTTAAAATAATTCAATTTCATCACTCACCTCCTTCAAACGAGAAGGAGGTGTTTTTTTTAATCTTGACTTTAAACTTGATAAATGATTAGCAGAAGGTATTTACGAATAAAAACATTTCAAGCACTTTATGCTTACTTCCACTCGGGAAGCGACAATCAACAAAAAATAGAAAAAGACCTCTTTCATAGTTTTGAAAGAATGCACGATTTGTATCTTTTATTCCTAACTATTGGTGATGAACTTATTCATTATTCTAAGCTTAAAAACGAAGAAGCCAAACAAAAAAGATTGCCTTCTGCTGAGGATTTGAATCCTAACACAAAATTTATAGACAATGTTGTTTTTAAAATTCTGAGTGAAAATTCTAAACTAAAAATAGCAATAAACAATAAAAAACTATTGTGGAGTAACGATCAGGAGTTATTAGTAAAGTTAATGAACTTTATGAGAAAACACCCTGTTTACCAGGAATACATGGCCACTAAAAACAGCCATTTTGAAGAGGATAAGAAATTTGCCGTAGCTATTTTCAAAAAAATTATTGCTGAAAACGATTTTTTCATTTCTGAAATAAGCGAAAAAAGTATTTATTGGGGCTACGATGAAATAGATTTTGTGTTGAGTATGGTAATTAAAACCATCAAAAAAATTGATGCAAAAGGAGATAATTCAGCTATTATAATGCCTGTTTACAGTGATGAAGAAGATGATATAGCATTTGTAAAAACGCTTTTTAGGGAAACCATAAAAAACGAAGCTGAAAATGCTCAACTAATTGCTAATAAAACCAAAAATTGGGAAATTGAAAGAATTGCCATGGTAGATATTTTATTAATGAAAATGGCTTTGACAGAATTAACTGCCTTCAAATCTATTCCGGTAAAAGTTACACTAAACGAATACATTGATTTATCTAAAGGTTATAGTACTCCTAAAAGTAAGATTTTTGTTAACGGAATTCTTGATAAATTAATTAATGACCTAACTGCAAGCGGTGAAATAAAGAAAACCGGCAGAGGACTGATGTAGGTTTAGTCGTTTCTAGTTTAAATCAAACAATAAAAAAAGCTGCTTAGAATACTTCCAAGCAGCTTTTAAACAATTAACTAAAATTTAAAAACTTATTATAAAATAGCATCTAATTTAGCTGCTAATGTCTGTTTTGGCACTGCACCAACCTGTTTATCTACTACCTCACCATTTTTCATAAATAAAATAGTTGGAATATTTCTAATTCCAAACTTAGCAGCTACTTCAGGGTTATTATCTACATCAACTTTACCTACTAGTGCTTTACCTTCGTAATCATTAGCTAATTCTTCAACAATTGGCCCTACCATTCTACATGGTCCACACCATTCTGCCCAAAAATCTACTAATACTGCTTTGTCTGATTTTAAAACTTTTTCTTCAAAGTTTGCGTCTGTTAATTCTAATGCCATAATATTATCTTTTTAAATTATTTTCCTGATTTCTTTTGTTCAAAATTACAATTAATAAATCAATTTACTTTGTAACAAATATTACAATTCTTTGATTTTTATACTTTTTTAACTTTCCGAAATTTTATACTTAATTTGGTATAAATTATCTAACTTTTCTAAAAATTCATTAGATACTTCTACCTTCTTAGTTCTAGAGTTCATGTTTACCACTCCATGTTCGTCATCTTGCACCATTAACCTAAAAGGCACATTTCCTTTATGTTGCTCTATAATCGTCTCTATCTCTTCAAACAAATCTGTAGTTAATGTTTTGTTGGTTAAAGAAATAATTACTCTTTTGGTTCTTTTCTCCCTTACCTCAGAAAGCAGTTGAATGCTAGCAATCTTAAACTCAACATCATTATCCTCTTTTGCCCATTGTCTGGGCTGAATTTTTCCTTTAATAAACAAATATTGTCCTTCTAAGAAATAAGGTTTATGTTTTACATATTCTTCTCCAAAAACAAAGAAATCATGCGAACCTTCATAATCTTCCACTTTAAGAATACCGAAAGGTTTTCCGTTTTTAGTCATTCTCTCTTCTGCTCCTGTACAAATCCCTGCAATGGCTAATTCTTTCCCTTTATTTTCTAGCGTATTTTTAACATCACTTAAATTCCCTCTACAAAAGCTTTGCATTTCTAACTTAAAATCATCTAATGGATGTCCGGAAATAAAAATCCCCACCACTTCTTTTTCAGCATTTAGCTTTTTTAAGGTACTCCATTCTTCACAATGTGGTAATTGAGGTTCATCAACTTCTTCTTCAGCCTCCACCATATCGAACATGGATACTTGAGCAGAGTTGGCGTTTTCCTGAAATTTATTTCCAAACTTTATAGCCATTTCTAAAAAAGTACCTTTATTATCGTACTCAGCAAAATATTGAGCTCTGTGCGTATTAGGAAACGAATCAAAAGCTCCTGCCAATGCTAAACTTTCTAAGGTTTTTTTATTAGCAGCTCTTAAGTCTATTCTTTTAGTTAAATCAAAAATGGAAGAATAAGCACCATTCTTTTTTCTTTCTTCAATAATACATTCTACGGCTCTTTCTCCTACGCCTTTTATAGCTCCTAATCCAAAACGTATTTCTCCATTAGCATTTACCGTAAATTTATATACCGATTCATTTACATCAGGACCAAGTACCTTAATTTTCATGCGTTTACACTCATCCATAAAAAAAGTAACCTGATCAATATTGTTCATGTTGTTACTTAACACAGATGCCATGTACTCGGCAGGATAATGAGCTTTTAAATAAGCGGTTTGGAATGCTATCCATGCATAACAAGTGGAATGAGATTTATTAAATGCATAAGCGGCAAAAGCTTCCCAATCTTTCCAAATTTTTTCTAGTTTGTCTTCCGGATGACCTTTTTCTTTAGCTTGCTCAATAAATTGGGGCTTCATTTTATCCAGCACCGCAATTTGCTTTTTACCCATCGCTTTTCTAAGCATATCGGCTTCACCTTTGGTAAAATCAGCTAATTTTTGAGAAAGTAACATTACCTGCTCCTGATAAACTGTAATTCCATAAGTTTCTTTTAAGTATTCCTCCATTTCAGGAAGATCATAAATCACTTCTTCCTCGCCATGTTTCCTCTTCACAAAAGAAGGAATGTACTCTATCGGTCCGGGACGATAAAGTGCATTCATCGCAATTAAATCTGCAAAAACGGTAGGTTTTAAATCCTTAAGATACTTTTGCATACCGTCCGACTCATACTGAAATATACCGTTGGTAGCTCCTTTCTGAAAAAGTTCATAGGTTTTTTCATCTTCAATATCAAATTGCTCGGGATCTAACTCAATACCATGTTTATCTTTAATGATTTTACATGCGTCTTTAATTAAGGTTAGGGTTTTTAGTCCTAAAAAGTCCATTTTTAATAAGCCCGCATCTTCTGCTACTGAGTTATCGAATTGCGTACATGCCATTTCCGAATCTTTGGCTATGGCAATAGGTACAAAGTTGGTAATGTCATCAGGAGTAATAATTACTCCACAAGCATGTATCCCTGTGTTTCTTAATGCTCCTTCAACAATTTTAGCCTGATGTATGGTTTTTGATGCAGCAGGATTACTTTCTGCATAACTCAAAAACTGCTTCATTCGTTCTGCTTCATCGCTGCGAAGTACTTTTTTTATTTCCTCTTCATTTTCTTTTAAAAACCTATCTATACTCCACTTTCCAGGAATAACTTTTGGTAATAATTTGGCTAATAAATTAGCCTCTGAAAGGGGTAAATCAAATACTCTCGCAGTATCTCTAATAGCAGATTTTGCAGCCATTTTACCATAAGTAATAATTTGTGCTACCTGACTTTTACCATATTTCTTGATAACATAATCCATTACTAACTGCCTGCCTTCATCATCAAAATCAATATCAATATCGGGCATAGAAATACGGTCAGGATTTAAGAAACGCTCAAAAAGCAAATCGTACTTTATAGGATCTATATTAGTGATTTTTGTACAATATGCTACCACCGAACCTGCAGCAGAACCTCTACCCGGACCAACAGAAACTCCCATTTTACGGGCTTCTCTAATAAAATCTTCTACAATTAGAAAATATCCGGGATAACCGGTATTTTTAATAACCCCTAACTCAAAGTCTATTCTTTCTCTAAGCTCTTCTGTAATTTCTCCGTAGCGTTCTTTTGCTCCTTCGTAAGTAATATGGCGGAGATAAGCATTTTCGCCAATTTTTAAAGTTGGATCTTCTTCATCCTTAGGATCTTTAAATTCTTCAGGAATATCAAATTTAGGAAGCAATACATCACGTTCCAGTTTAAAAGGTTCTATTTTTTCAGCTACCTCAACCGTATTTAAAATAGCTTCAGGCATATCTGCAAAAAGCTGCTTCATCTCGTCTTTCGACTTAAAATAATATTCATCATTGGGAAAACCAAACCTAAATTCTTTACCTTTTGCTCCTATATATTTTTTAGGTTTATCAACTAAATTTCCATTTCCTATACACAACAACACATCTTGCGAAACGGCATCTATTTTATCTAAATAATAGGTATTGTTGGTAGCAATCTGTTTTACATCGTATTTCTTAGCAAATTCTAGCAATACTTTGTTTACTGCCTCTTCTTCTTGTACACCATGACGATTAATTTCTACATAAAAATCATCACCAAAATTAGTTTTCCACCAAACAAAAGCTTCTTCGGCTTGTTTTGTCCCTTCAAAAAGTATTTTATTGGGAACTTCTCCCCAAATTCCTCCTGTTAATGCAATAAGATTATCTTTATATTCTAATAAAATTTCTCTATCAATTCTAGGAACATAATAAAATCCTTCGGTATTGGCATAAGATGCCAACTTTACCAAATTATGATAACCTTTTTCATTTTTCGCAATTAAAACGGTTTGAAATCCATTGTCTTTTAAATCTTTATTCTTCCTGTTTACACAAAGATTAAACTCACAACCAACAATAGGTTTTATACCTTCTTTATGGGCTTCTCTAACAAAGTGAAAGGTTGCCATCATGTTGCCATGGTCTGTTAAAGCAACAGCACTCATTCCTAATTCTTTAGCTTTCTTTACCAATCCGGCAACTTTTGTTGTAGATTGAAGAATAGAAAACTCGGAATGATTATGCAGATGCACAAAATCTAAGGCTTCCAACTCCGAAGATATGGGAGTGGTTGTTTTTAAAACATCTTCAGCCGAAGTATCCGTAGTTTTTTTAGCAAAATTGGCTTCTGCTAACTTAGGAGCTTCGTAAACAATTTCCTGATTGGTAATTTCTTTGGGATGAATTACCCTAAGCTTAAGCAATTCAAAGAAACAACGAGCTGTTGCATCTACATCATAAGCCGCATCATGAGCATCTCCAAAATCTTTATTAAAAAGTTTAATATGTAAATCCGTTAGCCTCGGATATTTATACCCTCCACCTCTTCCTCCGGGAATAGCACAAAAATCCACACTGGATTTCATGGTATCGAGCAACTTTTTAGCTGCTAAATTATTGGCTATGGAAAGCCTGTAAAATTCTGCTCCAACAATATTAACATCAAACTCAATATTATGTCCTACGTTGTAGGTGGTTTGTTGCACATCTTTTTGGAATTCTTCCAATACAAATTGCAAATCCTCACCATCTGCCAAGGCTCTTTCAGTAGTAATGCCATGCACATTGGCTACTGCAATAGGAATATCAAAACCAACGGGTTTGATAATGTAGTTTTTAGCTGTAATTAATTTACCTGTATCATCGTGCAGTTGCCAAGCCAGCTGCACCATTCTGGGCCAGTTGTCCGAATCGGAAACGGGTGCGTTATAGTCGCGGGGTAAGCCTGTGGTTTCTGTATCGAATATTAAAAACATGGTAAAAACAACTAAAATTTATAAGTGTTTAAAATTAATAATTCTTAAGAGGTAATTTGATTTTATAACACACGTTTAACCAACATTTTTTTAACAACAAGGTTAGTTAGCATATATAGATAATAAGACTAAGCACGTCAAGGTTCCTAAGAAATCATCTAAAATGAAGCTAAAATTAATTTTATGTGATGAATAATACCCTTAGGATTTATGCTTTAGTCACCAACTTAAGTCCGATAATGGACATAATAAGTGTAGCAATAAAAAAGAGTCTCCAAAAATCGGTCGGTTCTTTAAAAAATACCATTCCTACTAAAACAGTCCCCACAGCTCCTATACCTGTCCAAACAGCATAAGCTGTTCCTATTGGTAAATGCTGAGTAGCTTTTACCAATAGGAACATACTTATAAAAAGACATAGTAGAAAAGCAACAAACCATAATGTGGAAGTTGTACCAACACTCGTTTTTACTTTTCCTAAACAAAAAGCAAATGCGACTTCAAATAAACCTGCTATTACAAGTAATAACCAACTCATTTTTTCAATAAGTCTCTAATTTCTGTTAATAACACTTCTTCTTTGGTTGGTGCAACTGGTGCCGCAGGTTTGGCTTCTTCTTTTTTCTTAGCAGCATTCATTGCTTTTATTACCATAAAAATGGCAAGAGCAATAATTAAAAAATCAAACGTTACTTGAAGAAAATTACCGTAGTTTATAGCAATGGCAGGAGTTTCTCCAACAGCTTCTTTCAATACAATTTTTAAGGAAGAAAACTTAACCCCTCCTATTAAAATTCCAATAGGTGGCATTATCACATCGTTTACAAAAGAGCTTACAATTTTTCCGAAAGCTGCCCCGATAATAATGCCGACAGCCATATCAATTACATTGCCTTTAACGGCAAATGATTTGAATTCATCAATAATTTTCATGTGGTTTTTATTAGTTAATAATGAAGTAAAAATATGATTTTAAAATTATTTGAAAATATAATTAGTTGGAAACTATTATCAAATAAGCATAAATAAAAGGAACAGCTATAAACAAGCCATCAAATCGGTCTAAAATACCGCCATGACCCGGAAGTAAGTTTCCTGAATCTTTAACATTTAAGTTTCTTTTGTGCATAGATTCTACCAAATCGCCCAATCCACCGCCAACTACAGTAATTATTGCCAATATCATCCAGTCTTTTAATTCGATATTATGAAAGAACAAACTGATAACATAAGCTGCAATTAAGGACAATACTCCTCCTCCTATGCTTCCTTCCCACGTTTTTTTAGGTGAAATTCTTTCAAAAAGTTTATGTTTTCCGAAAAATCTTCCTGCTAAATAAGCACCTGTATCGCTCGACCATAGTAATATGAAAAAGCCAATAATGATTTGAAAACTAAACGTTGCTGTAAACTGATTTTCCTGATAAAACCCTAAATGATACAACATGGCAAATGGAAAAGCAACATAAAAAACACCTAATAAAGTATAGGCAATATTTATAAATGCATAATCTTTTTTACGATAAAGCTCTATAATAAAAGTTAAAAAGAACATAGGGATAAGATACATGATGTATTTTATTCCCATTATTTGTTGAGCAGCAAAAGCTAACAATACAAAAGAAGTTAATCCGATAAAAACACCCTGAAAATTTTGAGGGTTTATCGTTTTATTTTTCTTAACTAAAGCATAAAACTCATCAATACCCAACAAAACAATAATCATAAACAAAAACAACGTAGAATAAGCACCAAAATAAATGGCAGTAATTAATACCAATACAAATAAAAATCCGGTTATGGCACGTTGTAACATTTGGCTATAATTCGTTTTTATTAATAATGTTCACTGCTTTTATAGCATCGTCAGACTTAACATATAACTCAACTGAAGCATTATTAAGGTGCAAATGCATGGAATCTCTTTTGTTTACAACAACCGCATTAATTCCCTCACTGTCTAAGACAGATTTTACAATTTGGGCACTATTATTATTTGTTGTTGTGTATATCAAAACCCAATCTTTTTGCATTAACTTTTAACTTTAAGCTGTATCTATGTTATCGTCTTTCTTTTCTGTTTTTGTTTCTTCCGACTGAACAGTTTCAGAAACAACCTCTTCCTGTACTTTTTTCTTAGAACTTTTCTTTTCTTCTTTTAGTTCTTCTTCAAAAGCACTCTTACCAAATATTACTTCCAAATCATCTCTAAAAATTACTTCTTTTTCTAATAAAATTTCAGCCAATTGAGTCAACTTATCTTTATTCTCCGTAAGTATTTTAACTGTTCTTGCATAAGATTCTTCAATAAGTTTACTTACTTCTTCATCTATTAATTGAGCCGTTTTTTCAGAATAAGGTTTAGAAAATGAATAATCTGACTGACCGGTAGAATCGTAATAGCTGATGTTTCCTAATTTCTCACTTAAACCATAAATACTAATCATAGCATAAGCTTGCTTGGTAATTTTTTCTAAATCACTTAATGCTCCTGTAGAAACTTTTCCAAAAATTACTTGCTCAGCAGCTCTACCACCTAATGCAGCACACATTTCGTCTTTTAATTGTTCTGTAGTAGTTATTTGTCTTTCTTCGGGTAAATACCAAGCTGCACCCAACGATCTACCTCTAGGTATAATGGTTACTTTTACCAAAGGAGAAGCGTATTTTACGAGCCAACTTACTGCTGCATGGCCAGCTTCGTGATAAGCAATAGTTTTTCTTTCGTGGTCAGAAATAATTTTGTTTTTCTTCTCCAACCCACCAACTACTCTATCAACCGCATCTAAGAAATCTTGCTTACTAATTACTTTCTTTTGTTTTCTTGCAGCAATTAAAGCCGCTTCATTACAAATATTAGCAATATCAGCCCCTGAAAATCCGGGAGTTTGTTTTGCTAAAAAGAATCTATCAACAGTTTCGTCAATTTTTAACGGTTTTAAATGAACTTTAAATATTTCCTCTCTTTCGTGTAACTCCGGTAAATCAACATGAATTTGTCTGTCAAAACGTCCCGGTCTGATTAAAGCTCTATCTAACACATCAGCTCTATTGGTTGCTGCCAATACAATAACCCCTGTATTGGTTCCAAAACCATCCATCTCTGTAAGTAGCTGGTTTAAAGTATTTTCTCTTTCATCATTTGCTCCTTGAGCCATTCCTTTTCCTCTTGATCGACCAATAGCATCTATCTCATCAATAAAAATAATGGAAGGTGCTTTTTCTTTTGCTTGTTTAAATAAATCTCTTACTCTTGAAGCTCCAACACCAACAAACATCTCAACAAAATCAGAACCAGAAAGTGAGAAAAATGGTACTTTAGCTTCTCCTGCTACTGCTCTTGCCAACAAAGTTTTTCCTGTTCCGGGAGGACCAACTAACAAGGCTCCTTTAGGGATTTTTGCTCCTAATTCTGTGTATTTTTCTGGTTTTTTTAGGAAATCAACAATTTCTTGCACTTCTTCTTTTGCTCCTTCCAGTCCGGCAACATCTTCAAAGGTTACTTTAACACTTTTTTCTTTATCGAACAACTGAGCTTTAGATTTCCCAATGTTGAATATTTGCCCACCAGGACCACCTCCACCAGACATTCTTCTCATCAAAAACATCCATATTCCAACAATAATTAAAATCGGTAAAATAAAGCCTATTATGCCTCCTAACCAATCCTCTTCCGTAACGGTTTTGTATTTCAGGCCTTTTTCATCCGACCATTTTTTCAGGTCTTTATCAAAATTATCTAACGAGTTAAACTCAAAAGTATAATGTGGACCTTTATTCCCACTATTAAAATTATTGTTTTTTACTTTTTTTACATGTTCTTCCTTCGATAAGGCTTCTTGAGTCAGTGTAACTCTAGCAACGCCTTTGTTTTTTACTACAACTACCTGTTCTACATCTCCTTGCATCACCATATCTTGAAATTCAGATTCGGTAATTACAGAAGATCCTCCGCTCCAGTTTAATAACTGAAGTGATAAAAGTACTATACCAACAATGGCATAAATCCAATAGAAACTAAACGGTTTTTTATTTGGGTTTTTATTATTTTTTGGAGGCTGGTTTCCTTTTTTATTATTGTTATTTTCCATTCAATACGTTTATTTAAGCTTGTTTTACTTGTGTTATTTCTGCATCTGCCCACAACCCTTCTAGGTTATAAAAATCTCTTTGTTCTTTTTGGAAAATGTGTACCACCACATTGATGTAATCCAATAAAACCCATTCTGCATTTCGATAACCTTCGGTATGCCATGCTCTGTCTTTCAATGTTTTTCTTACTTCTCTTTCTACTGAACTTCCTAATGCAGCCACGTGCGTATTAGATGTTCCTGTACAAATTACAAAATATGCAGTTACTGCATTATCTAATTTTCGCATGTCTATGCTCACTATGTCTTCTCCCTTCACATCTTGCAATCCTTTAATTATAACATCCACAAGGAGTTGCGTATCATCTAACTTTTTTACTTTTGCCATTAATTTTTATAATAAATTTTTAAGTGGCAAAGTTACAGATTTCCTATTGAAGTAATTCAATTTATAAAAAATTGTTAGTTAAGCATTAGCACAAACTATTTAGTTAATTTTGAACATTATGTATAATTGCTTGTTTTTAGGAAATAAAATTGTTCGGTTAGCAGAAGTGGATTCTACCAATGTTTATGCTGCTGCTTTAATTAAAACCAGCCCTAAAATTATTACTGACGGAATGGTTATATATACTGACAATCAAACTAATGGAAAAGGACAAAGAGGAAGCATTTGGGAAACTACTCCTAATAAAAACCTTACTTTTTCAATCGTGCTAAAGCCCAACTTGCTGGTTAACGAACAGTTTCTATTAAGCAAAATTTGCGCGTTGGGTATTTTAGATTTTTTAACAGATTTAGGCATAAAAAACACCCACATAAAATGGCCGAATGACATTTATGTTGACAATAAAAAAATTGCAGGAATGTTGTTGGAAAACACATTAAAAAATTCAAAAATTGAGTTTTGTGTTGCCGGAATTGGTATAAACATTAACCAAACTATTTTTAATGAACATTTACAACAAGCTACCTCTTTGCAGCTTATCACCAATAAAAGCTATAACTTAACTAGCATATTAAATCAATTGTTATTTTTTATTGAAAAACGCTATTTACAACTTAAAGCGAGTAAAATCCAACAAATCAATAACGATTACCTCAATCACCTATTAGGCTATAATACCGAAAGAACTTACCTAATTAACAACCAAAAAATTTTAGGCGTAATTAGCGGTGTTGCTATCTCCGGAAAGTTACAGCTCATTCATGAAAACAACCTACACGAATACGACATGAAAGAGATTGGGTTTGTACTTTGAAAAATAATCATTCTCCTAATTTAAATTACCTTCCTAACTTAACTCCAACATTCTGTTGACCGATTTTAGGGCTTTTAATCTGGTTTCTTCGGGCACAAAAATTTCGGGTTGTAGATGAACTAAACTGGCGTAAATTTTTTCTAATGTGTTTAGCTTCATGTAAGGACATTCGCTGCAAGCACAGGTATTATTAGTTACTGCCGGAGCAGGAATTAATTTTTTATGCGGAACGGCTTGTTTCATTTTATGGATAATTCCAACTTCTGTTGCTACAATAAATTCTGTTGCATCATCTTCTTCAACAAATTTTAATAAAGCAGTTGTAGAGCCAATAAAATCGGCATCATTTAGTACCACTTCCTGACATTCGGGATGAGCAATTAGTTTGGCATTAGGATATTTTCCTTGCAACAGTTTCAATTTATCAGCTGAAATTTCAATATGTACTTCACAAGCTCCATCCCACAGTATCATCTCTCTACCTGTCTTTTTTTGCACATATTTTCCTAAATTAATGTCAGGAGCAAAAATAATCTTAGCATCTTTTGACAAACTATCTACAATATTTACGGCATTGGAAGATGTGCAAATAATATCGCTCAATGCTTTTATTTCTGCTGAACAATTGATATAACTAATTACTATATGATTGGGATATTGTTTTAAAAAGGCTTCAAATTTATCGGTTGGTGCAGAATCTGCCAAGGAGCAACCGGCATTTAAATCGGGAATAATTACTTTTTTGGTTGGATTTAAAATTTTAGCGGTTTCGCCCATAAAATGTACCCCCGCAAAAAGAATTACATTGGCATCGGTTTTGGCTGCTTCTTGTGCCAAACCTAAGCTATCTCCAATGTAATCAGCAATATCCTGAATTTCTTCTTGTTGGTAATAATGAGCGAGAATTACTGCATTTTTCTCTTTTTTTAATCGAGCAATCTCTTCTACCAAATTTTTCTCTTTCTCTAACTCAGCTGTAACAAAGCCTTGTTTTTCAACTTCTTCTAAAGCGTTCATTTCTTGTTTTTTTTAAATGGTCATAGAAAAAATTCTTGTTGTTGGCTGTTTTCTAATTAAATGCAAATCGAACGCCATACATACATTCCTAACAAATGGTCGAGCTTTTTCGGGCAGTTGCAATCCGTTTTCGGTAAAAACTACCAAACCGTCACTTTCCATTTCTTTCAACCTCTCAATACAAGCTTCCAACTCCGGAAATTGCATTGCTTCATCTTCCCAAGAAGTTTCAAAATGACACATAATATTTAAAATATGTTTTCTGATAACTAAATCTTCATCCGACAATAAATGCCCTCTGAAAATTGGAATTATTCCTTCATTTACTGTATCTTGATATTCCTCAATCGTTTTTAGATTTTGGGCAAAACTGTACCAAGAATCACTAATGGAACTCATTCCCAAGCCTATCATTAATTGTGTTTTAGAGGCTGTATAACCCATAAAATTTCGGTGTAGGCTTTTATTCTCCATAGCTTTATGCATACTGTCTGTTGGTAATGCAAAATGATCCATCCCAATTTCTACATAACCCAAATCGCCTAATAACTGTTTACCCGTTTCATACAACACTCTTTTTTCTTCAGCTGTAGGTAAATCGTTTTCATCGTAGCCTCTCTGCCCTACTCCTTTAATCCACGGCACATGGGCATAACTATAAAAAGCAATTCTGTCGGGTTTTAATATTTTGGTTTTGTTTATGGTATCAATAATTCCCTCTTTGGTTTGGTGTGGCAATCCGAAAACTAAATCATGACTAATAGAATTGTAGCCTATTTTACGAGCATTTAGCGTTGCTGCTTCAACTTTTTCGTAAGGCTGAATTCTATTAATTGTTTTTTGTACTTTTTCATCATAATCTTGTACTCCAAAACTGCAACGGGTAAAGCCTAATTTATACAAGGTTTCTAAATGCTCGTAAGTAGTATTGTTGGGATGTCCTTCAAAACTAAATTCATATTCTTCGCATTTTTCTGCTCGTTCTAAAATTCCATTTATCAATTTAGCCAAGTTTTCAGGACTAAAAAAAGTAGGTGTTCCTCCACCCAAATGGATTTCTTTAATGCGTGGTTTCTCTTGCAACACATCACAATACAATTTCCACTCTTTTAATACCGTATCAATGTAAGGTTCTTCAACACCGTGTTGCTTGGTAATTCGTTTATGACAACCACAAAAAGTACATAATTTTTCGCAAAATGGTAGGTGAATATACAAGCTTATTCCTTCTGTAGCATTAGACTCATCGAAAGTACGTTTCATCGTACCTATCCAATCGTTGTAAGCAATTCCTTTTTCATCCCAAAAAGGTACTGTAGGGTAGCTGGTATATCGTGGTCCGGCAATGTTATATTTTTGTATTAAGTTATTATTAATCATAAATTCATTTTTGAGCTAATATTTTTTCACCCATTTTTTTGGCAAATTCTCTAATTTCTTCAGCTGTAGCTGTATCGCTTGTTGCTCTTTCGTAGGTATCGCTCATAGTAATCATACTTTGAAAGAAGAAGTGTTTCATTTCATCAATCATCATGTCTTTGGTCCATAAATCTATACGCAAGGTATTGTTTTCTTTAGCATCCCAAAGACTCATCATTAATGCTTTGCATTCGCTTGAAGCATCCTGCACATCATCTTTAGAGTTCCAAGTAATTTTTTGTGGAACATGATTTTCATCTAAACTTACTTTAATGTTTATTTCAGATTGTTTCATTCTTGTAATTATTAAAAATATTATGGTTTATATTTTGATTTTGTCAGTATTTTTTGATAGTCTTTTTCATGCATTAACTCAGGAATAGTTACTTCCTGATTTTTTTTCATATAGGCCTTTACAATTTGCCACCCTAAATAATGTCCTATTCTTCCGGGAGATCCTTCTGGAAAACCCTGAGTAAAAGGAGCCTCTCCCATAAACTTAATGATTTGACTGTTTTCTTTAGTATAGAGCAACTCGTTATCCATAAAATAAAACCAAATTTCTTGTTTGTTATTTTCACACCAATTATATTGTTCTGGAGAATAATTAATTTTTTTAGCATTTTTTTCATTAGGAATAAGGGCATCCAACATATAAATTATTTTTCCCTGATGTATCATTTCTTCCATTAAATTTGGCTGAGCAACAGGCATTTCAAATTCTGTAGAAATCCATCCCAACAATACACTCGGCACTAAATATTCTTCAGACATCAACATACTTTTATATTGAGGCAAACCTAGCTGAGCATAGGCTTTGTAATCGCTTCCTAAAAACATATCTAAGCCAATTCCTAAATAATCTTTTCCTGTGGCTATGGCATAATTAAAGCCCGAAACATAAGTAATAATAGTTGGTACTTTTTCGGTAGGAAAGTAATATTTATAATGCTTAAAAGCATTTGTTAATTCTTTTTGATAAGGCGAAAAATCAGTAAATTGTTTTTGTACATCAGCATAAACATCTCTAATTCCGGGGTCGGTTCTAAAAGCATTTAACTGAAAATTAAAATCGCCTCTTCTGGCATCTCCAATATTGATAATTTGGTTGGTAAAATCATCAAAAAAAGGATGATAATTTTGAGCTATCATATCAATTTCATCGTTGGTAAGTTTATCTTTTTTTTGAAACAACTCTTTTTCAAAAGCTTTTACTTCTAGTTCCAAATCAACATGCGAAACATCAATCTCTAAAGGGTTATCTGAACATGAAAACAGGCTGAATACAAATAAAATTACAATAAAACAACTGCTAAAAAGACTACTATTTTTTATTATTTTATACATGCTAGATTAATCTTATAATATTTGTATAAATTTGTAATTCGATATTAACTTATAAGCTAAAGAAAATGAAAAAAGCAAAGTTACTTACTTTAATACTATTTATAGGAATTATTTCTAACCTTTCTGCACAAGAAGATGAACTTAGAAAATTTAGATTCGGATTACATTTTTCACCTAATATTGCTTGGTTAAATCCTTCTTCTGATGGCTATGAAAAAAATGGTTCTTCATTGGGTTTTTCTTACGGATTATCTGCAGAGTTTTTTTTAGCTAAAAACTATTTATTTTCAACAGGATTAACCCTTAGCAAATTAGGAGGAAACCTTACCTATTTTGATCATTTTCATGATGCAGATAATAATGTTTATTCATTTACACAAATTGATCAGTCTTACAACCTAAAGTACATTGAAATTCCACTTACGTTAAAATTAAGAACTAACGAAATCGGTTATATGACTTATTATGGAAACTTTGGTGTAAAGACAGGATTTAACTATAGTTCTAATGGAGATTTTGATTACAAAAATGTAAGTGGTGGAATTTCTAAAAGTGATGTAGATATTAAAGATGATATTAAATTTTTTAATGCTTGGTTAGTAATTGGTATTGGTGCAGAATACAGCATTTCCGGAAATACTGCCGTAATGTTTGGAATCACCTTTAATAATGGTTTTATAAATACATTAGACAATAAACTTGTTAATATAGATGGAAATGGAGCTCCTATTTATAATGCTGATGGAACTCCAAATTACAAGAATAAATCAGCCAATGCTAATCTTAATTACTTTTCTTTAGATTTAGGTATCTATTTTTAACATCTGAGCATGATTAATTCTGAAAAAACGGTTATCCATATCGTTAATTGGTTGAAACAATATGCAGAAAAAGCACATGCAAAAGGTTTTGTTATTGGTGTTTCAGGAGGTATAGATTCTGCTGTTACTTCTAGCTTAGCAGCTCTTACCAAACTACCTGTTTTATGTTTAGAAATGTCTATTTATCAAGATATTAATCAAGTGAATAGAGGCCACAAACACATTAAGCAACTAAAAACCAAATTTGATAATGTAACCAACTTACAAACTGATCTTACACCTATTTTTGATAGTTTTTTAAAAACTTTATCCACCGATAAAAACAATCAAAAAGAAGCTCTTGCTCTAGCTAATTTAAGAGCCAGAATGCGAATGACAACACTTTATTATCATGCTCAAAAGAATAGTTTTTTAGTGGTGGGTACAGGTAATAAAATTGAAGATTTTGGTGTAGGTTTTTATACCAAATATGGTGATGGAGGTGTAGATATTAGTCCTATTGCTGATTTAACAAAAACCGAAGTATATATGTTGGGAGAATTTTTAGGTATAAACAATGATATTATGGTTGCTCCACCAACTGATGGACTTTGGGGAGATGAAAGAACCGATGAAGACCAAATTGGAGCTACTTACCCAGAATTGGAATGGGCAATGGCTTTTGCGAATACTAATTCAGCAGAAACTAACCTAACTAACAGACAAAAAAAAGTACTGACTATATACAAAAAACTAAATACAGCTAATCAGCACAAAATGAAACCTATTCCGGTTTGTATAATCCCTGATGAGATAAGAGGTTAATTATTTTTCTTGTTGCGTAATTAATTCCTCTCTTTTCTCAAATCCATTATTTTTAATTATGTTGTAATGAAATCCTCCTTGGTATTGTTTGTACTCAACTATTGCTACAGGAAAATCGAAATCAGAATCATCTAAATCATCCGATATTTTAATTAATTCAATATCACATTCAAATGGTTCTGCGTCATAAACACTTGCTAAAGTAGAAACTATAATTCTTTTGGTAAAATAACCTTCTTTAGAAAGTTCAACTGTATAATACTTGTTTAGCCATAAATTATAAGCAAATTTATTAGCAATAAAATCTGAATGAATTAAGGAGTTTTCTTCATATAACTTTATCTCTACATTATTTAATTTCTTACCTTTTTCATTTACTATATATCCTTTAAATTCTATCTGACCAAATCCATTTATGGCAAACAGTATTGTGGCTAAAAATGTAATTATTGTTTTCATGTGTATATGTTTTTAAATTATCATTGTCTTTTAATTCTTTTGAACTATACAAAATACTGATATTTAAGAACATGAAAAAAGATGTCAATTACGTAAATTAATAAAGAAAAATAACAAATTTTATTACGCAGAATTACGTAATACAACCCACAATAAATACGATAAAAATGATGTTTAAACTTCTACACTTACAACAAAACCAGCATATTTTCTGATGTTGAGTACAATACCATTTTCAAACATTAAATATTGTCCTTTAATACCTACCATTTTTCCTTCGTACTCAGGTACTTTCTCGAAACCTATACTTTTTACTTTTACAGGATAATGTAAAACAGGAAAGTTCATGCGAACAATTTCACTTTTAGGAAGGAGATACTCATGATAAGCTTCATCCACCAACATGGCTACTTTATCTCTTTCAGCAATTAAGTCAATACTGGGTTGTAAATTTTTAAGCATTTGTTGCCAATTGGTTTTATCGTCCATGTGTTGCTTCAGACTAACCTCTATCATTCCTGCTAAATAACGATTAGGTGTTTCTGCTAATTTTATAGCTTGTGAAGCTCCTTGATCTATCCATCTGGTTGGGACTTGTGTATGCCTAGTTACGCCTACTTTAATTCCACTTGTAAGTGATAAATAAACAATATGCGGCTGCAATTGTGCAGCTTGCTCATACGCTAAATCTCTATCTTCAATACCTAAATGAGCTTGTGATTTTTCAGGGTGAATAATCCAATCAGCGGCTTCAGGAGCATCTCTAAAACAAGGATAACAAAAACCTTGATTAAATGATTTTACCGTTTTTCGTCCACATTTAATGCAGTAAATGGCATTTTCATAAGTCAACTTAATGGTTTGACCTATTAACTCATTAAGATAAACCGAGTCCTCACCAATTGGTAAATGGTATTGAACTTCCTCCTGAAGTTGTGTTTGCATTTTTAAAAGGGAACCGGTTTTTTTCATAAATCTTCAATTTTTAACTTCGTTGAACTCACAAGCTCGTTTCTCGCAAATCCCGAAATATGTTTTTATTTGAAAAACTAATATTTCGAGGATGCTCGAAAAAAACAAAGAATTGAAAATTCTTGTTTTTTCGGCAGACGCAGAGATGCAATATTGTTAATCGTTCAGCTCTCAGTCTTCAGTTTGCAGTCTTCAGTTTGCAGTCTTCAATCTATAATTCTTCCGTCTTCTGACTTCGGTCTTCCAACTTCTACAATCTCTAATCTCCTAAGTCTGAATCACCCCAACATTATATCTTTTAGTAATAGGAGCATGGTCGGCAGCTTCTATTCCCATAGAAATCCATTTTCTAGTGTCCTTTGGGTCAATGATGGCATCTGTCCAAAGTCTTGCAGCAGCATAGTAAGGAGAAATTTGCTCATCATATCTGTCTTTAATTCTGTTATATAATTCATCTTCTTTTTCCTTGATAATTTCTTTTTCTCCCTTCGCTTTTAATGAAGCCACTTCAATTTGTAATAAGGTTTTTGCTGCCGAAGCACCACTCATTACCGCCAATTGTGCCGAAGGCCAAGCTACAATTAATCTTGGATCATAAGCTTTTCCGCACATAGCATAATTTCCTGCTCCATAAGAATTCCCCATAATAATAGTAAACTTAGGAACAACTGAATTTGCCTGAGCAGCTACCATTTTAGCTCCATCCTTAATAATTCCTCCATGCTCCGAACGTGAGCCTACCATAAAACCACTAACATCTTGCAAAAACACCAAAGGAATTTTCTTTTGGTTACAATTCATAATAAAACGAGCTGCTTTATCTGCCGAATCGGAATAAATAACACCTCCAAACTGCATTTCTCCTTTTTTAGATTTTACCACCATACGTTGATTAGCAACTATTCCTACTGACCATCCGTCAACTCGAGCATAGCCACAAACAATAGTTTGTCCGTAAGCTTCCTTATATTCTTCAAATTCAGAATTATCAACCAAACGTTTAATAATTTCTCTTACGTCATAAGGTTTTTCACGAGTGTCGGGTAATATGCCATAAATTTCTTTTGGGTCTAACTTAGGCTGAGTTGGTTTCACTCTGTTAAATCCTGCCTTATCGTAATCACCAATTTTATCCATAATGTTTTTAATCCTATCTAAACAATCTTGATCATCCTTACATTTATAATCAGTTACTCCAGAAATTTCGCAATGTGTTGTAGCTCCACCTAATGTTTCATTGTCAATGCTTTCACCAATCGCTGCTTTCACTAAATAAGAACCTGCTAAAAAAATAGAACCTGTTTTATCTACTATCATAGCTTCATCACTCATAATAGGTAAATAAGCACCTCCGGCAACACAACTTCCCATAATCGCAGCAATTTGTATAATTCCTTCTGAAGACATGATGGCGTTGTTTCTGAAAATTCTTCCAAAATGTTCTTTATCTGGGAAAATTTCATCTTGCATAGGCAAAAAAACACCTGCACTGTCTACCAAATAGATAATTGGCAATTTGTTTTCCATGGCAATTTCCTGAAAGCGTAGATTTTTTTTAGCAGCTATAGGAAACCAAGCTCCAGCTTTAACAGTAGCATCGTTGGCTACCACCAAACATTGTTTTCCTTTTACATAACCTATCATTCCAACTACTCCTCCGGAAGGACAGCCACCTTGTTCTTCGTACATACCTTCTCCGGCAAACGCACCAATTTCTATTCTCGCTGATTTTTTATCCAACAAATAATCAATTCTTTCTCTGGCAGTAAGCTTTCCTTTAGCATGGTGCGATTCAATTTTTTTCTTCCCTCCACCCAAATACACTTTTTCTAATCTACGATTTAAATCTGATACTGAAAGTCGGTTAACATCTTCATTTTTACTGAATTCTAAATCTATCTTTTTTGCCATTTTTTATGCTTTTTTATTTAATTCTCAAAAATACTTTTTTAGAAATTTAATTAAAGTGATTTTGAATATAATTTTTGATTTAACCATAGAGATGTAAAATCATTTTGCTTTATCTATACAAATTCGTTTCATAGATATTTGTGTTCTATACGCCAAAAACAAACTTAAACAATAACATAAACATAGAAGTGACAATAATAACACCCAACAAATTAAATAAAATACCTGCTCGAATCATTTGCTTTATTTTTACATAACCCGATCCAAAAATAATTGCTTGAGTTGGAGATGCTACAGGCATCATAAAAGCACAACTTGCCGAAAGTGTTGCGGGAATCATCAATAAAATAGGTTCTATATCTAATGCTATACTTGCTTGTGCTAAAATAGGTAACACCAAATTGGTAGTTGCTGTATTGGAGGTTACTTCTGTAAGTAAGGTAAGTACTACACAAACTACTACAACCATCACTAGTGGAGAGGAAAAAGTCATTTGTGAAAAAAGATTCCCTACAACATCCGATAAACCCGAAGAAGTAAATCCACCTGCAATGGCAAAACCTCCACCAAAAAGCAACAACACTCCCCAAGGTAAACTGTGTACATGACTCCATTTCAATAACATTTCTCCTTCTCTTTGTTTAGATGGAATAAGAAACAACAAAGTTGCTGCAGCAATTGCTATTGTAGCATCCGTTGTCATTTCCAATCCAAAAATAGTTCGCCATCCATGAATAATAATAGTTTCAGATAAACGTAAATCTGAACCTGTTATCCATAAAATGGCAGCTATAAAAAATACTACCCCTGATAAGACTTCATCCCTTGTAATCTTTCCTAATCCTTGCAACTGACTTTTAACTACATCATTACTTTTTAATAGATTATCTTTAGGCATTCTATAAATTATTTTGGTCAGTAATAACCAACCTGTAATGATAAAAGTAATCGCAATTGGTAAGCCTATCATCATCCATTGTGTAAAACCAATTACTGCTTTATCAGGGAAAATAGTTTGGTACATTTCTATGAAAATCATGTTGGGCATGGTACCAATAACGGTTGCCATTCCGCCAATATCGGCCGCATAAGCAATACACAACATTAAGGCAACAGCAAATCGGCTTATCAGTTTTTTATTATCATTAGTGATACTCGTTTTTAATTCTTCAATAATAGAAATACCTATTGGCATCATTACCATTACTGTAGCGGTATTGGATATCCACATGCTTAAAAAAGAGGTGGTTATCATAAATCCTAAAATAAGATGAGCAGGTTTACTACCAATAATGCTAACAATTCTCAATGCTAATCGCTGATGCAGGTTAGATTGTTGAATACCTTGAGCCAACATTAATCCACCGAGAAATAAAAAAATAATCTCTTTACCATAGAATACAGCAGTATCTTTGGCATCTAAAATACCAAAAAGCGGAAATAAAAACATAGGAAATAAGGAAGTTACGGCTATGGGTAAGACTTCAAAAATCCAACAGACAGCCATAAGAATAACGATTGCTGCCATGATAGGTGCTTTAGAATTAGAAGCAGAAGGCACCAACCAATAACCCACAACAGCCAATACTATTGCCAGTAAAAAGTACATCCATTTTTTTGAAACCGATTTCACTTAATTGATTTAGTAACAGATATCCAAAAATAGTATAAAAAACTCAACTTAAAAGTTTTAGCCTAACTGAACTTAAAAGATTTCTCTAGCGACATTTTGATAAGCTTCGTTCAAAATGACAACTGCTCCTTACAATTTCAAATTAATTTGACTATCTCTTTTAGTGAGTTTAAATTTAGGTTCTTCCATGTGTCTTAATTCGGAGGTAAGTAGTTTGTTATTGAGCTGAATAAACTCTTTCATCACAAACTTTTTAAGTTGTTTTTTGTTCTTTAACAAATCTTTCAACTCAAAATCTGTATCGTCTCTGTTAACAATAATCAGGTTAAACAAATCTTCCACCAACGCAATTTCAATAGATTCTTTAAGTATGGGATTATACTTTTGAATTAAGACTTTTATTTTTTCTTTTTCATTTGGAGTCATCTTTAGTTTAAGCGTTTATAAGTTTATCAGTTGTTTTATTTGTCTGTCTGTAAAGTAGAGCGTCTGAATTATAATATTCGAAGTTCCGAAATATATTTTTCTTTGAAAAATTAATATTTCGAGAATGCTCGAAAAAATAAAGAATTAAAAATTCTTGTTTTTTCGGTATTCGAGGCTTTCGCAGTTTTGAAATTCAGGAGTTTACTTTCGTAAATAACTGATTTTGAAAACAAGAGTAACGAATAAATCGGACATTATAAACAGACGTTAACCAAATAATGCATCTTGCATAGTGTATATTCCTTTCTTATTATGAATAAATTCAGCCGCTATTACTGCACCTTGAGCAAAACCTTCTCTGTTGTGAGCAGTATGTTTTATTTCAATATCATCTATACTAGAGGAATACGTTACTTGATGGGTTCCGGGAACATTTTCAATTCTGTGAGCTTCAATAAACAACTCACTTTTATCTGCTGATGGCTGTATTCCCCACTTTGTTTTAGCGTCTAAATTAGTAATAATACCTTCTGCCAACGTAATTGCCGTACCACTAGGAACATCCAATTTTTGCGTATGATGCACTTCGTCCATTTTCACTTCATAATCAGGGTGATTATTCATCAACTTTGCTAACTGCTCATTCAATTTAAAAAATAAATTAACACCCACACTGCAATTGGTGGCGTATAATAATGTCCCTTGATGTGCTGCACATTTTTGTTTTACCTCATCAAACTGATGATACCAACCTGTTGTTCCAACCACAATAGGCACTTGATTTTCCAAACAAATGAAAATAGATTTAACTGCATTTTCAGGTGTAGTAAACTCAATAGCTACATCAACATCTTTTAAATTTTCAGGGTTTAAATCTGCTGCATTATCCACCGTAATTTTTAATGTTACCTGATGTCCTCTTTCTAAAGCAATTCTTTCAATTACTTGTCCCATTTTGCCGTAGCCTATTATTGCGATGTTCATGTTTGATTTTTAAAATTTGATGTTCAAATCTATGAATTTATTTTTAATCGCTCTACTATTTTATGTTTACATTTAACTCTCTCGCAAAGACGCAAGGGCACAAAAAATAGTTAGTGGTTAAACGCTAAACATCAAACTTCAAATCTTAAATCTAAAAACCGTATTTTCTTACTCAAAACCATTGTTACCAATAGATATTGTATAATTTTGAAGCATGAACAAACTGAAGTTACTTTTTAACTACCTTGGCTTTCTCTTAAAATCTAAGAATGAGCATGGTATTCAGTCTCCATTTGTTTTTGAGCTCTATACTCAGATTATTAAAGATGATCAAAAATATTATTGTTTCGATGATATTGAATCTATAAGAGCGATGCTTTTGCTGAGTAAACAAAAAATTAAGGTAACTGATTTGGGAGCGGGTTCAAAAGTTCATTCATCAACAGAAAGAAGAATTGCCAACATCACTAAGTTTTCCTCTAAACCTGCAAAATACGGACAGTTATTATTTCGATTAGCCAATAGGTTTAAACCATCATCTATTATAGAAATAGGTACATCGGTTGGAATCAGTACCATGTATTTGGCTGCTCACAACTCAAAATGTAAGGTACACACCATTGAGGGTTGTCCCAACATCACTAAAATTGCCAAAATAAATTTTAAGAAAATAGGCTACAACAACATTAAAATCTACAATGATAGTTTTGAAAATGCGTTACCAAATATCATTTCCCAACATACTGTTTTAGACTTTGTCTATTTTGATGGCAACCATACAAAAACTGCTACGCTGTCCTATTTTAATATGTGTGTAGAAAAGGCTTCTGTTAAAAGTGTTTTTATTTTCGATGATATTTATTGGTCGGATGAAATGAAAGCTGCTTGGGAAGAAATAAAAAAACATCCTAAAGTTACTACTACCATTGATGTATTTGCTTTTGGGATTGTGTTGTTCAACACAGATTTGAGTAAGGAAAATTTTGTATTGAGGTATTAATTCTTAAAAAGAAACATTTTCTTTTTCTCCTAAAAACTTAGGCTTAGTGTTAAGAATATATACATCTATTACCGCAAGTGTTTTAGCCAAATACTCTCTCAATTGAGTTTTAAAAGCATATTTTTCAGGTGGATTTTGGGCAGCATAGGCAATCGCATTAATATTAAACTTATTGGCGATAAACAAAGCTCTTTCTACATGGAAACGCTGAGAGATAATGACAAAATTATTTTGCCCGAAAACTTCTTTACACCTAACCACAGAATCTAAGGTTCTGAAACCTGCAAAATCTAACGTAATGACACTATCAGGAATGCCTAATTTCACTAGGGCTTTAAACATTTGTCGTGGTTCGTTATATTCCAACAAACTATTATCTCCACTTACAATAATGTGTTTTATTTTTTTATTGTGATAAAGTGCTGCAGCAGCTTCAATGCGGTATTTAAAAAACAAATTTGTCCTTCCTTTAATGGTATATTCACTTGTACCAAGTAATAAAGCAACAGGATAATCCTCTGGAAAACCTTCTACCTGATGATGAATAGCCGCTTTTGTAGAAGTAATAATTACGATATTGCTAAAGGTTACTAACAACACCAAAGCAACAACACTTATAATAAAAAAACCTACAACCTTCCTTCTTGTAATTCGCATTAAAATTTAATTTAACAGGCATAAAAAATTCCCATAAAATTATGGGAATTTTTATACTATTTGATGTTATTTGAACTATTTATTATTCGAATACTTCATCACCTAATTTAGTATTTATTTCAATAGCTGTAACAGTCATATCTAAGGTTTGTGGTCCAAAAGATTGTTTAGTTTTATGAGCAAACATAATTCCGTTTACTTCTTTATAGTCAGAAAGTTCAGAAATAACTGTAATTGGTTCAGGCATTTCGTCATTTTCTTGAACAGACATAGATTTTACTTTTAAACCTGAAGCTACATTAAACCATTCCGTTTCTGTATCTCCATTTGGTTTAGTTTGAACCATTTTATAAGCATCTTTACCATTAATTGGTTCAATACCTAATAATTCGTAAGTAATTCCATGGTCAGCATATTTAGCATCTAAAAACATAATAGAACTTAATTTCAAATCCTCTAAATCATCTCCTGTAATATCTTTACTACCTTGCATACCAGAAGATTTTCCTATAGTTCCATTAAATGCTTGTTTTTGAACTACCATTGTTCCCATAGTAATTGCATTAGCAAACTTATTTGGAGCTTTTTGGTAGCGAGTAACATTAATAGATTGTCCTTGAATAGTAGCATCCATTCTTACCGTAATATCTTTAATTTTCTTTAATTTTTTGTCTAGCGCTTTACCTTTAGCAACACCATATTTTGCTTCTATGTATTTATTCATAACTGTTTCAGCAGTTACACCTTCCGGAGCAGGTTTTAATGCTTCAACATAATCGTTTCCATAAATATCATAATAATTAATTTTCTGATTAGCATCAAACTCAACAAGCTTGTCAGCAATTTTTTTGTTTCCAACCACTAAAATAATAGCATTGTTTGGAGTGATATATTTTTCAGCCATTTCTTTTACATCATCAATAGTTACGGCTGCAATTTGCTCCATATAAGTAGCGTAATAATCTGCAGGTAATTTATACTTTTCAGTTTCTATGGCAAAACGAGCAATTGTCTGCGGATCTTGTAAAGTATATGCAAAAATTCCTGATGCGTAGTTTTTCATTCCTTGCAACTCTTCTGCTGACACTTTTTCATCGGCAATTCTATTCAACTCTACCATAAACTGAGTTAAAGCACTGTCAGTAACATCATTTCTCACTTTAGCATTAGCATTAAAATAACCCACTAATTCATCTGCACTTAACGTAGAGTAAGCACCATAAGTATAACCATGTTTCTCTCTTAAGTTCATAAACAACCTTGCTGTTGCACTTCCGCCTAAAATAGAATTAAGAATTCTTGTTTTAACAACATCTGGATTGCTTTTTTTAAGGTTTACCGGATAAGTAATGTTAATTACCGACTGAGAAGCTCCTTCTTTATGTACAAAAGCCACTTCTGTTTGTTTTGGTGCAGTAGGCATTTTGTATTTATTTACAGGCACATCCGATTTTTCCCAAGATGCAAAATACTTTTCAATTAATGGTTGAATTTCTTTAACGCTTACATCTCCAACAACTGCTAAGTAAGAAACATTTGGTCTGAAATACGTTTTGTAATAATTTTTACAAGCTTCTAAGGTAACGTTTTCAACTGTTTCTTCTGTAGTAATTTCTCCGTAAGGATGTTTTTTACCATAAACTAGTACCGATCTAACATTTGCTGCAATAGCATCCGGATCATCTTTAGATGATGCAATTCCTGAAATGGTTTGCTTTTTAAGTTTATCCAATTCTTCTTGTTTAAAGTCTGAATTTAGCACCACATCAGAAAGAATTTCTAAAATTTTAGCTTGATGTTTTTTTAGTGATGAAGCATAAACACCATTCGCAGAAGTGCTTAATGTAGCACCAATAAAATCGATTTCTTCATCTAATTGTTGCTTAGTTCTGTTGGTTGTTCCTCTTTCTAACAACTGTCCGGTAATGTCAACATAACCTTTCATGTCACCTTCTAAAACAGGGTCAACATCTAAGCTTAATGAAAAAGCCACTTTAGGTAATTTATGATTTTCAACCACAAATACTTTTAATCCGTTTGGTAAAGTAAATGTTGCTGGTTGGTTTAAATTAATTTTTGGTGCAGGAGCAGGAGCAGGTACTTTGCTTCTGTCTAGTTTCTGTGCAAAAGCACCAGTAATCATTGTTAATGATAAAATATATATGCTTAATTTTTTCATGTCTATCTTTTTAATTGTTTTGATTAGTTAATGATTTTAGCTATTAATTATTTTTCTTTAGGTAAATAATGTAAAACCACTCTATTATCTTTTCTGAAATATTTGTTAGCTACACGTTTTAAATCTTCACGTGTTACTTTCATGTACCTGTCAATTTCTGTATTGATTAAGTTGGCATCGCCATAATATACATGATAATTAGCTAAATTTTCAGCAATTCCTTCCACTTTTGCATTTTTAGAAACCATATCGCTTTCAATTTGGTTTTTCATTTTTTGAAATTCTTCTTCAGAAATTAATTCATTCTGCACTTTTTCAACTTCTTTATCAATAGCTGCTTCCAACTCATCTATTGCAACACCCATATTGGCTATTCCAAACATTAATGATAATCCTGGATCTTCAGTTGGGAAAGGGAAAGCTCCTACAAACAAAGCTTTTTGTTGTTCATCAACTATGCTTTTTTGCATTCTAGAGCTATTTCCTTGAGAAAGAATTTGAGCTAACATTTCTACTGCATAAGCATCAGGTGTTCCTTGTGCAGGTGTATGGTAACCCATCATTACTGCTGGCAACTGAATATTATCATAAACAGTGTCTCTAATTTCTTTATTTTTAATTGGCTCTACAATTGTTGGTCTTTCAATCTTTTTTGTTCCTTTAGGAATACCAGCAAAATATTTGTTTATCCATTGTTTCGCTTGTTTAATATCAAAATCTCCAGCAATAGATAAGGTAGCATTGTTTGGTACATACCACGTTTTGTAAAAGTCTCTAAATTCTTCAATTTTTGCTTGATTTAAATGTTCTAACGAGCCTATTGGCACCCATTGGTAAGGATGTTCTTCAAAAGCTCTTCCAAACATTTCCATTAAAAAAGAACCATAAGGTCTGTTTTCAAAAGATTGTCTGTACTCTTCTTTTACTACTTCTCTTTGTGTTTCCACACCTGTTTCATCAATTTTAGCATGTAACATTCTTTCCGCTTCCATCCATAAGCCCAATTCTAATTGGTTAGAAGGCAATATTTCAAAGTAAAAAGTTCTATCAAAAGAAGTATTAGCATTTAAAATACCTCCGTTAGAACTTACCATTTTCATATATTCTCCTCTGCCAATGTTTTCAGAACCTTCAAACAATAAATGTTCAAAAAAGTGAGCAAAACCTGTTCTGTTAGGATCTTCATTTTTAGAACCTACATGATATAAAACAGTAACTGCAACAATTGGTGTTGATTTGTCTTGATGTAAAATCACATTTAAGCCATTATCTAGCTTAAATTGCTCAAATTTAATTTTGTTTGCCTGAGCATTAGCTCCAGTAATAACTGCTAGACACAGGGCTGTTGATATTAAAATTTTCTTCATAGTATAGTTGTTATTCATTAATATTAATAATCTATTCAGCGAAAATAAGAATTATTCCTACTTCATTTATCACAAAATACATCAATGGTTAAATTTTATTATAAGTGGTTTGGAAGTTTAGTTTAATAGACTAAAAGTTTATGAGTTTAGTTTACCTATTGTTTAATTTCAAACTTCAGTCTTCTCACTTATGATTATCAGTCTCTAATTTTATTTTAACTTACTATAATACTTGCAAAAATGAGTGATTTCGCATTTATCACACTTGGGTTTACGTGCAACACAAATGTATCTTCCGTGCAGAATTAACCAATGGTGAGCAATGGGAATAACTTCTTCAGGCAAATATTTAACCAATTGTTTTTCGGCTGCTAATGGTGTTTTAGCATTTGTTGTTAATCCTAACCTTTCAGCAACTCTAAAAACATGTGTATCTACCGCCATAGTTGGTTTATTATAAATAACACTGGCAATAACATTAGCTGTTTTTCTGCCTACTCCAGGCATTTTTTGCAACTCATCTATATCTGATGGGACAACATTCTTAAAATCATTCACCAATATCTTAGCCATCCCTACAATGTGTTTCGCTTTATTATTTGGATAACTTATACTTCTTATGTATTCAAAAACTTCATCTACATCGGCAATAGCCAACTCATTGGCATTAGGAAAACGCTCAAACAAATCTTTTGTAACGATGTTTACTCGCTTATCGGTACATTGTGCCGAAAGTATTACCGCTACTAATAATTCATAAGGATTACTATAGTTCAACTCCGTTTCGGCAATAGGCTGATGTTTACTAAAGTAGTCTATAAAATGTTGGTAGCGTTCTTTTATTGTCATGGAAACAAAATTAGTTTATTCCATACATTTATTCCTAAAAAATAGATTGAATCTAATAAATTGAGTTATTTTTGAGCCTCATTTTAGTCATTATGCACGATAGACATACAAATAGAGAACGATATTTTAACGAACAAGTTTTTACTACTACCAACTATGTTATTCCTTATTTAAAAGGCTTAATGGATATTACTGCCGAAACTACTGTTGCTGAAATTGGTTGTGGCGAAGGTGGCAACTTACTTCCTTTTTTAGACTTAGGCTGTAAAACTATTGGAATCGACCTTGCTGCAAACAAAATAGAAAATGCTAAAAAGTTTTTTAAAAATCATCCTAATAAACAACTTACTACTTTTATTGCCGAAGATATTTACAAAGTAAATCCTGCCAATTATCCCCAGTTCGATTTGATTATTATGAGGGATACCATTGAACACATTCCTAATCAGGAAGTGTTTTTAGAAAACCTAAAACAATTTTTATCTCCCAAAGGAATAGTGTTTTTCGCATTTCCTCCTTGGCGTATGCCTTTTGGCGGACATCAACAAATTTGCAGAAGCCGCTACCTTAGTAAATTGCCTTATTTCCATTTACTACCCAATTTTTTGTATGTTGGCATGCTTAAAATGTTTGGTGAAAACCAGCAAACGATAAATTCCCTACTTGAGATTAAAGATACCGGAATTTCTATCAATAGATTTGAGAGAATTGTAAAAAATTGTAATTATAAAATAGATAAGAAAACCTATTTTATGGTTAACCCCAACTATGAAATTAAATTTAAGCTAAAAACCAGAATACTACCGGGAATAATGAATATTCCTCACTTCAGAGATTTTTTTACTACTGCCATGTATTGTGTGATTTCTAAAAACTAAGTTTAATTTTATGGAATTTCGCTTTTAATTGCATCAACTTTGATGTAAAATTGCATATATGAAGCTATTTATCCGAATTTTCATTTTCATTATTACACTACCAATAGCGACCTTGTTTGCACAAGAGCAAGTAAAAGTTAATGGAAAAATTCTTGATAAAACCACTCAACAAGCCATAGAGAATGTACACGTTAAGGTACATCATCAAAACATTATAAGTCGTACAAACAACAAAGGCGAGTTTGAAATTCGTTTTCAACATCAGCAATTTACTACCTTGGTTATTTCGCATACTTCTTACAATACCCACTACGAAGTAATTACCAACAATACCGATAGCATTTACCTCAACATCACCTTAGAGCAAAAAGTAGTGGCTTTAAATCCTGTAGAAATTACCAGTAGCAGTGAACCTATTCCTGTTTTTAAAAGTGTAGAAATAAATATTTTAGATTACGAATTTCATCAAGATAAATTTGTTTTTATTGCTTATGAAAAAAATCCTGATAAAGACAGCAAACTGTATTTGGTAGATGAAAATGAAGAAATTTTAGCTTCACATTTTATTCCTTGCACTCCAAAAGAACTTTACACCGATTACCTCGGGAACATTAACCTTATTTGTAATGATCTCATTTATCGCATAGAAATTATTGGCTATAACTTCACGCTTTATAAATTACCCCTGGAAGATTTTTACCAAATGATTAAACCCATTGTTGACAGCACCGGCAACTCACTTATTTTCTCTGATTTTATGCGCGATTTCCCAAAATTTAAGTACTATGCTTACAACACACAAGATACTTCTATAAGTGTGATAAGAGAGGTAGTTCATCATGATATGGAATGGCAATATTTATACGAATACCATGATTTGAATAATGCCCAACGACAATTTGCCAAACGTATGGCTAAGCGTTATAAAAATTACGACAAACACGATATTGCTGCTATGATGACCGGATTTTCTCGCAACTTTTTATACGACCCTGTTTATGCTCCTTTATTTATAAATAACGATACCTTACTGATTTTCGACCATTACGATAATTTTATTTGGAAATACACACAAGACACCTTGCTAACAGATAGCATTACCATAGCTTACCACCAAGAAAAAAACAATGGCAAATGGAAAAAACAATTGCTAATGGATGAGCTTAACGGAACGGTTTATGCCTTATTTATAAAGCAAGGATATTACTTATTGAAACACATCAACACCAACACAGGAAAAGTAGCCGACACCTTTCAATTACAGCACCAATTTGTATCTAAAATAAAAATTAAAGATGGTTTTGTTTACTACACCTACAAACCGCAGCAAACCCTACAAAAGAAATTTTTATTTAAAGAAAAATTGTAGAGCGTTATTTTTCAAAAGTTTTTGAAGTATTTTTTGTATGTTTTGGGGAAATAAGTATGATGTTTTCAATACATATATAAAAGTTGTACTTAATTTAAAAACCTAATCACACAAAAAGTAGTTTTCAGAAAGTCATTCTTTGAATTTTTGAAACTAAAAACTCTTGGCTGTATCATTTATGAATATTTTTTATTACTTTTGAGTTGCTTACTCGGAAGCTTTCTACTCATCATTGAGAAGTTGTATCAACACCGTTTACGTTACATTAGTTTAATATATTCTCGCTTATGGAGAATGGTAGATGAGTGACATTTTTTCTAGCGATTTTAAATATATTATACAATGAAACAAATTGACAAACATAATATTGATTATGTAAAGAGACTTGCAAAAAAATTAGCAAAAGAAAAAAACATTCCTCACCATGAAGCGTTAGATGTAATTTCAAAAGAAAGGAATTATAATAACTGGAAACATTTCTACAACGAAAATAAAAATCATAACGCATTCACGGACTTATCAGTAATTCCTTTAGTCGAATTAGATGGTCTATACCTTAACGGATTTTCATATAAAAGTGAAAAATTTGATCCAAAAATTTTTTCTGAAACAAAAAAAATCAAGAAAATAAGAACTGAGATAAAAAAGTACTTTACAAAAACGAAATCTTTTAACTCAATAAGAACTTCTTATGGATTAAAACATGATTTAGAGAGACATATTGGGAAATATGTAGCTAATGGTGAGTTGATTTATGCTATGTATCTAGAAGGTTATAAAATAAAAAAAAATAACTCTAGCCTTAATTGTTCTTTTAATTTCAGCTCAGTTGGCTTGAAAAATTTAGTGAGTTCAAATAAACTATTAGAAAGTTTAAACACATCTTGGGAGTATCAACTTGAAGATTATCAAAGGCTTCATAAAAAATTCAAAAAATACAAATATCATTTCAACTTAATAATTAAACTTCTAGTAGGAAATGAAGTTCCCAAAAAGAATATCTACGGAATTATTGGAGCTGAAATAGGTGAAACTTCAGAAACTATTAAACAATGGTTTTCTATTGAAAATGTAAGCAGTGAATTAATCCCTGAAGAAAAATTAAAGAGTTTATCTAAAATTTTCGGATTTAAACCTGAGAATGTAAAAAACTAAGTACAACAACGGCTATAAAAAATGTGGGCTTCTGTCCTACTTCAAAGGTTTGTGACTTATCTATTAAGTCACAAACCTTTTTTTATTTCGTTTATAAAAAATGAGTAAATTTATAACTCAAAAAAAGCTTTGTTTTGTGCTAAGTCGAAAATCTAGTACTTTTCTAATCCCACACATTTCATAGCCTAAACCGTTAGGTCTCATTAAGAAAAAAATGACAGCTAAAGAGGAGTACATAAAGACTAAAGTTGAAATTCTAAGAAATGAATTGAAAAAGTTTATTATTTTCTTCGAACAAGGGCTTGATTATGATAAAATGATATATGAATACTGGAATGCTAAAGACGTTTTAGGGCATATTACTTTTTGGCACGAGAGTTTTGCAAGGAATATTTCGGATTTAGGCAAGAATATTAAACCAAGTCCCTTAAAAGGAAAACTGTCAGAAGTTAACAAGCAAAGTGTTGAAACAACAAAAAACGAGTCAGTAGAAAACCTGATTAAACGATTGAAAGAAGCACAGAACACAATCGAAGAATATGTTTTTCTTGATAAGATAAATCTGATACCCTACAAAAAGGGTTCACGAGATTATTCAAAATTAGAGCATTTAGAAGTTGTATCAAATCACATTCACAAACACCTAAAAGATATTTCAAAAAAATATAGCACAACCTAAAAACCTTCCTTCTCGAGCACATTTGTAATGCGTTCGTTTACAAAAATTGGTTTTAAATAATGAAAATATTTCTGCTATCTAAATCAAAAGATCTTTCGGCTGCATTTTTCTATCCGTCTCCGGCAGATGAAAAATTTTGCTCAAGATGACATTCTAGTAAGAAGTTCGTTACCCCAATTCTCCTCCAAATTTATTAAACGCTATTTCAAGCATCTGCTTAGAACCAATTGAAAGTTAATAGCAGCTTACCATTCTATTGGCAATACACTCCCTCTTGTCATTTCGAGCGAAGTGCAACGAAGTCGAGAAATCTTCTTATTTTTGAAACAATGCAGCATAATTATTTTGTATATATCACAACAAACCCTGATAAATCTGTTCTGTATATTGGCGTTACTAATGATTTAAAAAGAAGATTATTTGAACATCAAGAAAACAAAGGCATCTCTAATGCTTTTACAAGTAAATATTATTGTTATAATCTAATTTACTACGAACATTTTCAACAAATAGAACATGCTATCGAAAGAGAAAAACAAATAAAAAAGTGGAGTAGAAAAAAGAAGGAACAATTAATAAAGACCTCAAATCCTAATTGGCATTTTTTAAATGATGAAATTTTCAAATCTTAACCAAGAAGATTTAGCTTCGCTGAACTTACGTTTCTCTAGCTGCATTTTACTAAGTTTCATTCCTCAACTTGTAAAATTTTGTTCGAAATGACATTTAGGATAAAGAAAGCTTAAACTATTTTTCAGATTTCTTCATTTTCCTGTCCTACAAATACAAAATCCCTAACTTTTTGCGTTTCTTTGCAGCTAAACGCTACCAAGAAGTTTCATGAAGCAACCATCAATAAATCAAAAAGATATACATCAGTTATTTGATGATTTTAATCAACTCAATGTATTAATCATTGGTGATGTTATGATAGATGCCTATTATTTTGGCAAAGTTGACCGTATTTCTCCTGAAGCCCCTGTACCTATTGTGGCAGTGGAAAAGAGAGAAAATCGTTTAGGAGGCGCTGCCAATGTAGCCCTTAATGTACAAGCATTGGGTGGCAACCCTATTTTGTGTTCCGCCATAGGCAACGATGAGGATGGTGCTGCTTTTGAACATCTGCTTACCTCTTCGCAACTTACTGCTAAAGGACTACTTAAACTCGATAATAGAGTAACCACCGTTAAAACTAGAGTAATTGGCAATAACCACCAATTGTTACGAGTGGATTCTGAAACAGAAACACCACTCAATAATCAAGAAAGCAATGCACTTTTTGATGTTATAAAAAACATCATTACCACCGAAAAAGTAGATGTAGTTATTTTTGAAGATTATGACAAAGGTGTCATCACACCTACGCTCATAGAAAAAGTAGTAGAGCTATGCAATGACAAAAACATCCCGACCACAGTAGATCCGAAAAAGAAAAACTTTTTAGCCTATAAAAATGTTACCTTGTTTAAACCTAACCTTAAAGAACTAAGAGAAGGATTAAATTTAGACATTAAAACTTCAGACATCAACAGCATCATCAACGCATTAAAATTATTACACGAAGAACTTCATCCTGCTGCTACTTTAATTACACTGTCTGAACATGGTATGTTAATTTTCAATACTTCTTCTCACCAACATATTCCTGCTCATATTAGAAATATAGCAGATGTTTCGGGTGCCGGAGATACCGTAATTAGTGTAGCTTCATTGTGTTTAGCCTTAAAACAACCTAATGACGTTATTGCTCAAATTGCCAATCTTGCCGGAGGATTAGTTTGCGAAAAAGTAGGTGTTGTACCAATAGACAAAAACATTTTATTAAAAGAAACTTTAAACCACTTAGCTGAATGACCGTTATTCCTTACAAAGAAAAACAAGAAACCAAAAAAGAGCAGGTGGCTACCATGTTCAACAATATCTCGCATAAATATGATTTTTTAAATCATTTTTTGTCGTTGGGTATTGATATTCTTTGGAGAAAAAAAGCCGTGAGAATGTTGGCTCCTCATCAGCCTAAAAAAATATTGGATATTGCTACAGGAACTGCCGATTTTGCTATTGAAGCGTTAAAATTAAATCCTGACGAAATTATTGGGATAGACATTTCTGAAGGAATGTTAAATGTGGGTAAAGAAAAAATTAAGAAAAAAGGCGTTGACAATATCATCAGCTTAGAACTTGGCGATTCTGAAAACTTACGATTTGAGACTGCTTATTTTGATGCTTATACCGTTGCTTTTGGTGTAAGAAATTTTGAGAATTTAGAAAAAGGCTTGACAGAAATGTTACGTGTATTAAAACCAAATGGTACAGGAATAATTTTAGAATTTTCTAAACCAAGAAAATTTCCGATTAAACAACTGTATAATTTTTACTTCAATAAAATCCTTCCAGGAATAGGAAAAATGGTTTCTAAAGATACTGCTGCTTACACCTATTTACCTGAGTCGGTGTATGCTTTTCCTGATGGTGAGGATTTTGTACAGCTACTCACAAAAATAGGGTATAAAAATGCAAAAGCAACCACCCTTTTATTTGGAATAGCAACAATTTACAAAGCAAGCAAATAATTTTAATTAGATTCCGTTATGTTTACCCAGTAACAAAAAAGAAACGAGTGAAATCTATAAAAATCATATTAATTCTACTTTTCACCCTTTGTTTTGTTGATGCTGATGCACAGACATACAACAAGAGGGAGCATACCAAAAACTTACCTAAGTTTGAGAAACGCTTTATGCACTTTGGTTTTTTATTAGGCTATAACATTGCCAATTTTGTGGTTAAAAGAGACCAAACAGACTTAACTTTCAACGATTCTCTAATGATTTTGGAACCGAAAACCGCACCGGGTTTTAACTTAGGAATTATCTCAGAATTACACATGGGCGATTATTTCGGTTTGAGGTTTACACCCAACTTAGCTTTCTCCTCCAGAAGTTTAATTTACACTTTTGAAACCATGAAAGGGATAGAAACTTATCAAAAAGACATTGAATCTACTTTAATTAACTTTCCCTTAAACATTAAATACAAATCTGTAAGACTAAATAACTTTAGTGCTTACATTATTGGAGGTGCTGCTTATACTTTAGATTTAGCTTCTAATGCCGATGCAGATAATTTTTCTACCAAACTAAGTGATATTATAGTAAAACTAAAACGAGATGATATCGTTGGGCAAATTGGCTTTGGAACTGATTTTTATTTACAATATTTTAAGTTTGGAATAGAACTAAAAATGTCGTACGGATTTTTTAACTTATTAGAAGATGATGGTACTGCACTCTCTACTCCTATTGGGCAATTACGTTCCAAAATGTTTTTGCTTTCTTTTACTTTTGAAGGATAAAAAAACTGCATTTCAGATGGTATCTTCCATGCAGTTTTAATGACGGTGTAAACTTTCACATTAAAAACCACCGCTCTTTTTTATGACTAAACAATTACTCTATTACTGTTTCCATCATTTTTAAAGCTTTTAGCTCTTCCAATTCTTTAGAAGTAATACCCTCAATATCATTACAATCTAGACATGTTAATCCTTGCTCTAACATCACCCATTTTCTACCAACCATTTTCTTATCATAGGTATTAGTAAAGTTGTCCACATCATAAATTAGCTCTTTGGTAGATTTATCTAAATAAATACTTTGATAAAGTGGTAAGTATACCGTAATTTCTACTTGCTGACCTCTAATTTTATGTTCTTTATTGGTAGCTAAATAATCAGGAAAAAATAGTATCGAATCGTTAAGCTGATGAACATAGTTAATCGCTTTAGCTTTGTTCAGTGCATCTTTCGGGCTTTTTCCGTGGGAAGAAAAATTAGTGGTTATCATCATGCTGTCGTTTTTACTTCTTTCAACAGATAGTTCAACAAATCTCTGATACATCATATCTCCTTCAATAGAAATACTGGTAAATTTATCTTCTAAAACACCTTGTCCCGGCATTTCTGTAATGTTAGTTTTAATTACATAAGTGTTAAAATCAGGCGAAATAATTTCTGTTTTTTCAAACTCTTCTTCGGCAGACATTTCTACAGCTAATCTCGTTCCTACCATAAAGGCTAAAATGGTTCCTACTACCAACAATCCTACAAAAGTTAACCCAACACCATAGTGAGATCTAACCTTAAACAACATTCTGATAGATAGAAAAATTAACCCTATTACAGGCACACCAATTAATAAAAATACAGCTATAGATGCCAAATAAAATTGATCTTGATTTACAAAAATCAAATTAAAAAAATCTTGCGATGCCATGGAATAAACGCCATCATTAGAAATTGAAAATATTGCTGTAGAACCAAAAAGTAATGCTAATAAAACTACCAACAGAAAAGTTCCTACAAACAAGAAAGCAATCCCTAACACTTTCCCGAAAATATTGAAAACAGCTGTAAAGAAACTCGCAATTGCCATTACAATATTCTCTAATACTGTTCCTGCTTTTGATGAAAATTTGTTGGTATCAACATTTTGTAGTTTCTCACCCACTTTTTGAGCTTCAGATTCAAAAGCTTTACCAATATTTTTAATATTGATAGGTTCTCCACGCATTTTTAATTTTTCAGCAGTGGTTTTAGCTTCAGGCATTACTATCCATAAAATAATGTAAGTTAGAATACCAAAACCCATAAAAAATGCAGCAACAAAAAACAGTCGGACCCAAACAGTATCTAAGCCAATGTAGGCACCTAATCCGGAAGCTACACCTCCTAAAACTCTATCATCAGGGTCTCTAAAAAGTTTTTTATCCTCTCTTTTTCTGTGCGTTTTTTGAGCAGGAATTTCTTCCTCTTCATCTGTTAAATACTGCTCAGGTTCTCCCATAATAGCAATTACTTTATTTACATCTGCCATTACAATTACCTGATTTTTATCATTTTGAGCTTCAGCAAAAATTTCTGCCACTCTGGCTTCTATATCAAGCATGATTTCTTCACGCTCTTCAGAATTATTGAAATAGCTTTTAATGGTATTTAAATAGACTTTAAGCGCTTCATAAGCATCCACTTCTATATGAAAAACTATTCCACTTATGTTTATTGTTAATGTTTGGTTCATGATTGTCGTTTTGAAAGTTTGTTTTTATTTTTTAGTTGGTTTTCTGGTAATTTCTACAGCAGCTACAAGGTCGTCCCAAGTTGTTGCTAATTCTTCTAAGAATTTTTTACCTTTATCAGTAAGTTGATAATACTTTCTGGGTGGGCCTGATGTAGATTCCTCCCAACGATAAGAAAGCAAATCGGCATTTTTTAATCGAGTTAAAAGCGGGTAAAGTGTTCCTTCTACTACTATTAACTTTCCTTGTTTTAATTGCTCAATTATCTCTGACGGATAGGCTTCTCCGTTGTTGAGAATAGAAAGAATGCAATATTCCAGCACTCCCTTTCTCATCTGAGCCTGTGTATTTTCTATGTTCATATTAAACTATTTTAATTTTTATATTAATGTGGTAAACAATACCTTTTTCAAGTACACAAATGTCTTCTCCCAATAATTCCAACTGTTGTTTTACATAAGCTGTAACTTCTTTTTTGTTTCCAGATATATTTAGCACTTCAATTTGGCGATCGACATTTATCTTAAATTCTACTTTTACCACTCCGCTGTTAGATTGCTTTTTTAAACTTTCCGGCAATTTTAAATTATTTTCTAATTTATCTTCTAACAAACAACTGTTATCGTCATTCTTGATGGTGGTAGCATTTGCTTTAGTAGTTATTAAGATACTACTCATTAAAAACATGGCTACCATTATTACTTTTTTCATCTTTTAATATTTTTTTAAATGTTATACAAATTAATTTACATTGCAAAGATATATACAAAAACTAATACTATGCAATACAAAGTAGTGTAAAAAATGATAACAAACTGATTATCAATAATAATAATTTTAAATTATTTTTTTGAGGGGTGAAAAAAGAGTGTTTTTTGCTTGACTTTTATTCTCTTTAGGTGGTAAATTTTGTCGAAAATCGTGTGATTTTGGATAAAAAATCATTTTTTTTCGTCATTGACAGGTTATGGAATTGGAATGTGTGATGGAAATCGAAGCAATCTTTTGGTTTTTAGTTCTGATTAAACAGATTGCTTCACTACGTTCGCAATGACGGTTAGATTATAGATTTTGTGGTAAAAATATAACTAATTTAACTCCTAAGTATTCATAAGTACTTTAAGTACTAATACCTGTACTTATCTTTCCAATTTTCTTTAAGAAAATTCCTGATGCTACTTTCTTTAGCATTATTGCCCGGCTCATAAAATTTAGTGTTTTTAATATCATCGGGCAGGTACTCTTGTTGAGCAAAATTACCTTCATAGTTATGTGAATACATGTAGTTTTTCCCGTAGCCTACTTCTTTCATTAATTTTGTTGGGGCGTTTCTTATATGTAGCGGAACAGACAAATTTCCTGTTTTTTGAACCAATGCTTGGGCTTCATTTATGGCCATATAAGAAGCGTTGCTTTTTGGTGAAGTTGCTAAATAAATGGCTGTCTGCGATAAAATAATTCTAGATTCGGGCATGCCAATAACATTTACTGCCTGAAAACAATTGTTGGCAATTACTAAAGCTGTAGGATTTGCATTTCCAATATCTTCAGAGGATAAAATCAACAATCTTCTGGCAATAAATTTAGGGTCTTCGCCTCCTTCTAACATTCTGGCAAGCCAATAAACCGCTGCATTGGGATCACTACCTCTAATGGATTTAATAAAGGCAGAAATAATATCGTAATGTTGGTCGCCTGTTTTATCGTAACGCACTAAATTTTGCTGAATAATGTCCATTACCAAATCATTGGTGATAGGCGTTTTATCATCAGGCAAACTGTTTACTACAATTTCAAGGGTATTGAGTAATTTTCTGGCATCTCCTCCCGATAATTGCAACAGCGTTTCGTATTCTTTAATATTTATCTTTCTTTTTTTGAGGTATTCATCTTGAGTAAGAGCAATATCTATTAACTCTAACAAATCTTCCTTGGTTTGTTCTTTTAAAATATAAACTTGGCAACGCGATAAAAGAGCTGAAATTACCTCAAAAGATGGATTTTCTGTTGTTGCTCCTATAAGTGTAATAATGCCTTTTTCTACTGCTCCCAACAAAGAATCTTGCTGCGACTTGCTAAATCTGTGAATCTCATCAATAAACAATATCGGATGATTCGTACCAAAAAACTGTTGCGATTTAGCTTTATCTATTACCTCTCTTACCGCTGCTACACCTGAATTAACTGCACTAAGGGTATAAAAAGGTCGTTTGGCATATTGAGCAATAATGTTAGCTAATGTTGTTTTTCCTACACCCGGTGGTCCCCAAAAAATCATGGAAGGAATAGTTCCCATCTCTATCAGCTTACGCAAAGTACTTCCTTCGGCAACAAGGTGCTTTTGTCCCACATAATTCTCAAAAGAATTGGGTCTAAGTCGTTCTGCTAATGGAATAGATGGTTGCAACATGTTCTCTTTAACTTTTTACAATTCAATACTTACCGGACAATGGTCTGAACCATCAACTTCCATGTGTATGGCAGCCGATTTCACTTTTGGTAAAAAGGCTTGACTAACCAAAAAATAATCTATCCTCCAACCTACATTCTTAAAACGAGCCCCCCCCCTATAACTCCACCAGCTGTACATATCTTTTTTTTCAGGGTAAAAGTATCTGAAAGTATCTACTAACCCTGCATTTACAAAGTTACTCATACCATCAATCTCTTGTTGTGTATAACCAGCACTTTTGTTGTAATTAGCAGCAGGTCTAGCTAAATCTATGGCTTTATGAGCCACATTAAAATCTCCACAAACAATTACAGGTTTTTTGCTTTCTAATTCTTTCAAAAAGTTAAGAAAATGAGCATCCCAATTTTGTCTATCACCTAATCTCGATAAATCTGTTTTAGAATTGGGAACATACACCGTCACCAAATAAAAATCATCAAACTCGGCTGTAGTAACTCTTCCTTCTTTATCGTGTTCTGTTTGGTTAATATCAAAAAATACGTTTATAGGTTCTTTTTTAGTCAAAATAGCTGTTCCCGAATATCCTTTTTTTTCAGCAGAATTAGAATAAATATGATAACCTTTTAATTCCGCTAAAGCCTCTTGTACTTGTTCATCTTGAGCTTTAGTCTCTTGCAAACACAACACATCAGGCTGATATTCATCAATAAATTCAAAAAAATTCTTCTTAACTATGGCTCTAATACCATTTACATTCCAAGAAATAAGTTTCATTTTAATAATTAGTTTGTGAAGTTAATTCTATTATTTTTGTTGTTCAAAATTATTCAATTTAAACCTTAAAACCATGAACGCACACGAAATTGATTATAAAATATTTGGCGATGACATGCAATGTGTAGAAATAGAACTAGATCCTCAGGAAACAGTTATTGCCGAAGCCGGAAGTTTAATGTATATGGATTCCAACATTAAAATGGAAACTATTTTTGGTGATGGCAGCAGTCAAAACCAAGGAATAATGAGTAAGTTATTTTCGGCAGGAAAAAGAGTATTAACAGGCGAAAGTTTGTTTATGACTACCTATACCAATCAGGGAATTGATAAAAGACATGCTACTTTTGCTGCTCCTTATCCGGGAAAAATTGTTCCTATCGATTTAAGAGCTTATAACGGTAAAATTATATGTCAGAAAGATGCTTTTCTGTGTGCAGCCAAAGGAGTAGCTGTTGGCATTGAATTTCAGAAAAAATTAGGTACTGGATTTTTTGGTGGTGAAGGTTTTATTATGCAAAAATTAGAAGGTGACGGATGGGCGTTTATGCATGCCGGAGGAACTATTATAGAAAGAGATTTACAACCCGGTGAAGTACTTAATGTGGATACTGGTTGTATTGTAGGGTTTACTCAAACCATAAATTACGACATTAAATTTGTTGGTGGCATTAAAAACACCTTGTTTGGTGGCGAAGGCTTCTTTTTCGCTCAACTTTCCGGTCCCGGTAAAGTATGGATTCAGTCCTTACCTTTTAGCAGATTAGCTGATAGAGTATTAGCCTCAGCGCCAAGTTATGGCGGAAAAAGCAAAGGCGAAGGAAGTATTTTAGGTGGTTTAGGAAGAATGTTAGATGGAGATAGTAGGTTTTAGATTAGGGTAGCTATTAGGGGTAGTAAGAAAATCCTTTAATTCTAAGGTTATTAATCCAATATATTTTCACCATGAAAAGATAAAATTGAGCAAATCGTTATTATTTTGATTAAAAAAACTATTTTTGCAACCCTATAAAAAACAAGAAAACAAAATGGCAAAAAAGAAAGACGAAAATTCGGAAGTAATTGTTGATGTTCAAGAGGTTTACAGTAAAACCGAGAACTTTGTAGAAAATAATAAAATGCCTATTACCGTTGCATTAGGTGCAATAATATTGGTAATTGCAGCTTTTGCTTTTTACTATAAAGTTTACCTTCCACCAATAGAATCTGAAGCACAAGAAAATATGTTTTGGGCTGAACAACAGTTCGAAAGAGATTCTTTAAACTTAGCTATTAATGGCGATGGTGGAACAAACATGGGATTTATTGAAATCGTTGAAACTTACAGCGGTACAAAATCTGCCAACTTAGCTCACTATTACTTAGGTATTGCTTACAGAAATATGGGCATGTTTGAAGATGCTATTTATGAATTAAAAGAATTTAGCTCTGATGATGTAATTATTAGTGCTGTTGCTTTAGGTGCTATTGGCGATTCATACATGGAATTAAATGATATTGAAAATGCAGTAGACTATTACGAAAAAGCAGCTGCTAAAAACAGTAATAAACTTACTTCTCCTATTTATTTATTTAAAGCAGGTATAGCTTACGAAACCTTAGGCGACTATGCTAATGCGGTAAAGAAATACAAAGAGATTAAAAAAGATTTTGCTGAATCTGCTGAAGCCAGAGATGTAGAAAAATACATCGCTAGAGCTGAAACGATGAGTGCGAAATAAGCAGTTTAATTCCCTAAAAACGTAACAATATTATGGCAACTGTTAACAAAAACTTATCAGATTATGATGCTACATCCATTCCTGATGGTGCTAGCATGAGAATAGCTATTGTTGTTGCCGAGTGGAACGAACAAATTACTCAAGGTTTACTTAACGGTGCATACAATACCCTCTTAAAACATCATGTTGCTAAAGAAAATATTGTTATTCAATATGTTCCCGGAAGTTTTGAATTGCCATTAGGAGCTCAAACACTATTAGAAAAAACTACCTTAGATGCCGTAATTTGCCTAGGAAGCGTTATTCAGGGAGAAACCAAACATTTCGATTTTGTTTGTAATGCTACTGCCTTAGGAATTAAAGATGTGGCACTAAAATATAACAAACCTGTTATTTTTGGAGTACTTACCGATAACACCATGCAACAAGCCATAGATCGCTCAGGTGGAAAACATGGCAATAAAGGCGATGAAGCTGCCATAACTGCTTTAAAAATGGTAGCTTTCCAAAAAGCCTAAATTTATTCCATGAACTATCCTTCAGTAATCCTCAAAAAAGACAAAGAAAAATCTATTGAAAGAAAACATCCTTGGGTATTTTTAGGAGCTATTCAAAAAATTGTTGTGGATACTACCCCACCCCAACCACTTACTGATGGTCAGTTGGTAAATGTTTTTGATGAAAACAATAATTTCTTAGCCACAGGACATTTTCAAGATGGAACTATTGCCGTTAGAATAATAAGTTTTACGCAAGAGCCTATTGATGATGATTTTTGGTTTAAACGATTAACCAATGCTTTTGAACTTAGAAAAGCAATGGGATTAACCGAAAATCCTGCTACCAACATTTACCGATTAATTCATGCTGAAGGAGACCAACTGCCCGGATTAATCATAGATTTTTATAATGGTACAGCAGTTATTCAATCTCATTCAGCTGGAATGCACTTTGCCAAGCCACAAATTGTTGCTGCTTTACAAAAAATTTATGGCAAAAAGTTATTAGCCATTTACGATAAAAGTGCTGAAACCCTCGAAAAACAAACTGACCTAAAAATTGAAAATGGATATTTATACCAAGCTGAAGATCCGAAATTAATTGGCACAGAATACGATTGCAACTACCATTTAGATTGGGTTGAAGGACAAAAAACAGGTTTTTTTATCGACCAAAGAGAAAATAGAAAATTGTTGGGCGAATTAGCTAAAGATAAGTTGGTGCTGAATACGTTTTGCTATTCAGGAGGTTTTTCTGTTGCTGCATTAAAAAATGGAGCTAAAGCAGTTCATTCTGTTGATAGTTCTAAAAAAGCAATTGAATTAACCGATAAAAACATTGAGCTAAACCAACTTACTAACCATCAATCTTTTGTTTCTGATACGCTTACTTTCTTAAAAGAAAATAAAGAAATTTATGATATCATTGTGTTGGATCCTCCTGCTTATGCCAAACACAGAAAGTCTATGCACAAAGCTGTTCAGGGTTATAAAAGACTAAATGAAATGGCATTAAAAAACATGAAATCCGGTGGATTATTATTCACTTTTTCTTGTTCTCAAGTTATTAACAGAAAGTTATTTTACGATACTATTATGGCAGCAGCCATTAGCTCACAAAGAAATGTTAGGGTGTTGTATCATTTATCACAACCTGCCGACCATCCGGTAAACATCTTCCATCCCGAAGGTGAATACCTAAAAGGGTTGGTATTGTGGGTGGAGTAAAATCCCATCCCAACCTCCTTAAAGGAAATAAGTATCCAACACACAAGCCAATTCCCAACTCAACCTGTTACCATTACACTAACCCCATCAGTACTGTCATTCTTCATTAATTTCTACATTCAATTAAAATCAGAATTGTTAAGTAACAAGATATCTATAGACACATCCCACATTCATGTTATTTTCTTAAATTTACATTCCTAAAACTAAATAAATGTTTATCAACAGAATACACCTTTTACCTTTACTATTCTTATGGCTATTAAGCTTTAGTGCTTTTAGTCAAAAAAATAACCAACTAAATAATACCCTTATTTTTAAGGTTAAAGAACAGTACAGAAATATTTGTTTTAATAATAAAATCAATCACCCACAATTTGCTAAAATCAACACTCAACTAGGAACAACAACGCTGCAAAAAGTATTTCCTCATAAAACCAAGGAGGATAATCCTAACTTTATTGACTTATCACTGATTTACCAACTTACTTTTAATGCTCAGTTAGTGGATGTTGAAACCGCTATACAGAGAATCGAAGCCTCTAAAATAATGAAGTATGTGGAGCCTTATTACTTACCCGAATTGACTTTTACTCCTAATGACACGCTACTTTCTCAACAATATTATCTTGGTTTAATTGATGCTTTTAATGCATGGAACATCAATCAGGGAGATACTTCTATAACTATTGGCATTACCGATACTGGTTGGGAGCCTGCACATCCTGATTTAATATCAAAAATTAAAATTAATTACAGTGACCCTATTAATGGTGTTGATGATGATAATGATGGTTACATAGACAATTACTACGGCTGGGATTTGGGAATGAACGACAATAATGCTCTTTTTGAATCTACCTCACACGGAGTAGCGGTAACAGGAATTGCTGCTGCTGCCACTAACAACACTACCGGAATTGCAGGAGTAGGCTTCAAAACTACATTTTTGCCTGTAAAAATTTCTAATGCTGCGGGATTTTTAACGCACGCTTATCAAGGAGTAATTTATGCCGCAGACCACGGTTGTTTTATCATTAATTGCTCTTGGGGAAGTTATGAAAACAGTCGCTTTCAGGAAGATATTATTAAATATGCTCAAATAAACCAAGGCTGTTTGATAGTTGCTGCAGCAGGAAATGACAATTTAGAAACACCTTTTTATCCTGCAAGTTATGATGGTGTGATAAATGTTGCTGCTACCGACCAAAGTGACATTAGAAAAAACAACTCCAATTATGGTTACCATATTGATATTTCCGCTCCGGGAGAAATAATTTTCACCACCGTTGGCAACAACTACGGTACTAACAGCGGAACTTCTATGTCTGCCCCTATAGTTGCTGCTGCTGCTGCTATTGTAAAAAATGAATTTCCTACCTATACCGCTCAACAAGTAGCAGCCCAACTTAAAGCTACTACAAATGATATCAGTACGCAAAACCCATCTTACATCAATAAGCTTGGTACAGGCAGGTTAAATCTTTTTGATGCGTTAAACAACACAACAGCACAATTTGCAGATATTACCAACAAAAACATCACCGACAACAACAATAATTTGTTTAAGAATGGTGATACACTTCGAATTATTACTGAACTTACCAACTTTTTAAATCCTATTAACGGCATTAATGTAACACTCAGTTCTTCCTCACCTTTTGTAAACATTATTAATAATATAAGCAGTTTTCCCAACTTAAACATGCTCGATACTGCCAGCAATTACGCTCAACCATTTACAGTAGAAATCCTTTCGGGGGCTAACCTCAACGAAAATATTTTATTTCAGGCAACTATAAGCAACGGCACTTTTTCTTACAACCATTATTTTAACCTGCTTATCAACCCCGATTATATACATTTAGAGGAAAACCTTATTAGTACCACCATTACCAGCAAGGGTAAAATTGGATTTAATGATAATAACAACAATGTTGGTAGGGGCTTTATTTATAAAGGAAAACAATTACTATACGAAGCAGGTTTTATGATTTCCGATAGTCCATCTAGGGTTTCAGACCCTATCAGAGGAGCAAGTGGTTTCGACCAAGATTTTGGAAGTATTTTTAATGTAGTTTACCATCCGCCTTATGTTTCTGCTTTAGATTTAGTTGGTTTTATGGATGATTTACAATCGCCAAACCCTTTACAAGTTAGTATTAAACAACTTTCTTATGCGTATCCAACTTCTCCAAACGACCATTTTATAATTGTAGTTTACGAAATTGAAAACCAGAGTGGGGCAACACTTAATAATGTTTATGCAGGTATATTTGCCGATTGGGACATTCTCCAACCAAGTGTAAACAAAGCAGGAACAGACCTCAGCAGAAAATTAGGTTTTGTATATGCTCTTGATACTGATTCTTTGTATGCAGGAATAAAACTCTTAACCACCAACAATCTAGTAGCACATGCAATAGATGTAAATGGAAGTGGCAGTAGCATGAACATTAATGATGGTTTTACCACCCTAGAAAAACATACCGCACTTAGCACCAATAATTTATTAGCAGGTGGTTTTAATGGTGATGATGTAGCTCATGTTATTAGTGCTGATAACTTTTCGATTACTCCAGGTGGTAAACATGTGGTCGCTTTTGCTTTATTGGCAGGAGATAGCTTGTTACACCTTCAACAAAATGCCGATGCTGCTCAAACACAATTTAATACTGATGCACTGACCGTAAATGAACTGAATAACAGAGCTGATTTTACTATTTATCCCAATCCTGCTAAGGAACAACTTACAATAGTTGGTTTACCTGCTAATGAAAAAAACACTTTTTTTATTACTGATATTAGCGGAAAAATACTAATTGAAAAAACCGATAACTTCACTAATCGTATTGTTATTAAATCGCTTCCTGCGGGAATTTATTTTTTAACTATTCGTACAGCAAACCGCCAACAAGTACTGAAATTCGTGAAAAATTAAATACAGATGGACAGAAAAGAACATTGGCAAAACATTTATACTTCCAAGCAATTAAATGAAGTAAGCTGGTACCAGCCAACTCCCGAAACTTCTTTAGAACAAATTACCAAATATGTTAAAGATAAAAGTACTGCCATTATTGATGTTGGTGGTGGCGATAGTTTTTTAGTAGATAATTTATTAGCATTAGGTTACACCAATATTACGGTGTTAGATATTTCTGAAGCAGCGATAAAAAGAGCAAAAGAAAGATTAGCCGAGAAAGCCAATAAGGTAAAATGGATTGTTGAAGATGTTACACTTTTTAATCCCACAGAAAAGTACGATTATTGGCACGACAGAGCTGTTTTTCATTTTTTAACCGATAAAAAAGATGTGGAAAGCTACCTTAATTTGGTGAACAATGCAGTAAGCAGAAATGGCAAGATGACCATTGCTACTTTTTCTGAAAATGGACCTAAAAAATGCAGCGGCATTGAAATTCAGCAATACTCTAAAGAAAGACTTACCAATACCTTTAGTCAACATTTTAGACTAGTAGAAAGTTTTTATATCGACCACCCTACTCCTTTTGATACCACGCAAAACTTTGTATTCTGTACGTTTGAGTATTGTTAAATCGTTTTTTAATCGCAAAGAAGCTAAATTTTCGTTCTGAAATTTTAATATCCTATTAGTTCATCTAGTTAACTTTTATTACCTTCACAAAGCAACTAAAATAAAAAAACAAAGTCTTAGTGCTACTATATTAATAAAATTCAAAGAAACAATGCAAAAAATTTTAACCCTACTTTTAGTAATTGTATTAGCAATCAACTTAAATGCTCAAATCAGTATTGATTCCTCAAGTGTTGTAACTACTTGTTTAGATTGTGATAGTATAAATTCAAACCCATTACCCAATCCTTATGGTAGTTTATATATAGAAGTTTCCGGAGGTGTTGCTCCCTATACTTTTTCATTAACAGGTTCTCACCCTGCGAATACAACACCCGTAAACAATGTTTCTACAACAGGAATTACCAACTATTCTCAATTGTGTCAAGATACTTTTCAGTTAACTATTGCCAACTCAAGTGGAGATACCATTTATTATAATTTTTCTACTAATCCACCAACTCCTCCTGTTTTTAACATAGATTCTGTAACGGTAGAAGCAGATTCTACTAATAATCCAGATTCTGGTTTATTAGAGTTGCATGTAACAACCACCGCAGATTCTGTTTTCTATAAAATAGAAGAACAAAACAATTCATTTCCCTTAGGAACATTGGGAGGTTGGCAAGATTCTACCATTTTCGATTCTCTTCCGGGAGGTTATCACTATCGCGTTTTTGTAGATATTTATCCTAAAGTGAATGGTTGTGGAGGATTAGACACCGGAACAAGTGTAATGCTAATTTATATTCCTTTAGCTTGTGAAAATGATGGTTTTGCCACTATATCTGCTCCTACCGATGTCTGTTCAGGCGATGTTGTTACCTTTTTTGGAATGAATAATCCTGGAAGTGGAACGGGCAATGTTGTCGTTAGTGAGTTTTGGGATTTTGGTGATGGTAATTCTCATGTTGGTCCTTCCCCTGTAATGTACACTTATTTTCAACCTGGCACATATATGGTGACCTATATTATCACCACTTCTCATGGCTGTACCTTTATGGGATTTTCTCCAATAACTATACATGATTTTCCTACTTCAAATTTTACACATAACAACAATGGAGCAGGTTTGTTCAATTTTTCGGATCAAAGTACTTTCCCTCTATCACCAATAACAACTTGGTTTTGGGATTTTGGTGATGGTAACACTTCTACTTTACAAAATCCAACACATCAATATGCTGCAACAGGAAGTTACAATGTTTGTTTAACTGTTGCAAACAATGGCGGATGTAATGATTCTTATTGTGATTCTGTTTATTATAATTCTACTGTTGGAATTACTGAGCAAAACTCAACTGCTCTTTTAATTTATCCTAATCCGGTAAATGATTTTATGATGATAGAAAATGGAAATACTCCTATTGATAAAGTTATTATTTATGACATTACAGGTAAAACCATAAAAACCATTATACCAACAACCAATAGATTAAATGTTAGTGAGTTGTCTCGTGGCGTTTATTTGATTAGTGTTCGAACGAACAAACAAACTACCACTAAAAAGTTTATTAAGAATTAAGAGAATAGTACCATCTAATTAGAAAATACGGTTGGATTTTTTATTTGTCCATCAACACCACCAACTCTTTATCTAGTGGATGAAGGTGCTGCATTAATATTGGAATAATATCCATTCCGTAGAAAAGCAATAAAGAACTCATATTATCGTGTCGCTCTTGCAAACCACCATTTGGGAAAAGTTTATCTTTTATGCTCCTGATTTGGTTTACTGCAACTTCCTCACGTTGTTTTTCTGCTTTTAGCAGACGAGCTTCAATATTATTAATGCCGTTGGTAGCTTTCTGAAGTTCCGCATTTACAACTGCTTGCAATGTTTTATCCAGCTGAACAGCTTTGTTTTCAATAGTTTCGTACAGTTTAGCAAGTTGCTCTTTTTGTTGGGAAAGTGCTAAATTAATATCGGCATGTTGGGTAACATATTCTTTTATTAGTTCTTCTGTATCTTCAAACAATTGTGGGACTTCCAAGCTTAATTTTTGCATTTTTTTAGTACTTCCTGCATCTATTACTAACACAGAATTTCTTAAAATTAACGTAGGAAAAAATACATTGTTTACATTAAACATGGCTTTTAGCTGAAACCAATAAGCCAACTCTCCTCCTCCGCCAATGTAAGCCAAATTAGGTAAAATCACTTCTTGATAAAGTGGTCGCATTACTACATTCGGACTAAATTTTTCGGGATGATTGTTTAATTCCGTAAGGATTTCTTCTTTGGTAAAACTTAAATTGGTATTCAATACCTTGTATTGTTCATCCTCAACAACAATACGTTCTCGTAGGTTGTTGTCAAGATAAAACAAATTAATTTCTCGAGGTGTAACCTGACTTTTATACCCTAAATCAGTTAATTTTTGCGTAGTTTGTTCAATAAATTGGTGATTCTTTTGAGTTACTAATTCTTGCTCAAAATAAGGAATCATGCTTTTTTTCAACTCAGCATCATCACCATCAATAATTACCAAACCATATTCACCAAACAAATGGTTTACCAAGGCTTTTGTTGCTTGTGTAAAATTATTATTACTAGTATAAAACTGTCTAAACAGTTCCACAATTTTATCTCCACCATTTCTATCGCCAAGCAACTCCTCTAATTGTTGAGCTACTTGTGGAGCATTTGTTAAATTTAATCTACCAACTGCGCCATCTTCTCCTGCTTTTTTTTGTATGGATAACCTTTCATTAAACAAAGTAAAATGGTTGACTTCCTCAAAATCGTGATCTTCTGTTGCCATCCAAAAAACGGGAACAAAATCATTTTCAGGGTAAGTAGCTTTAAGCGTTTTAGCTAAGTTTATTGCCGATATAATTTTATATATAAAATATAAAGGACCTGTAAATAAATTGAGTTGATGTCCGGTAGTAATGGTAAAGCAGTTGGTATTTTTTAATTGCTCAATATTTTCTTTAACAGCATTACTTATTGGTAAATCATTGTATTGTTGTTGAAGTTGTTTAACAATTAACTCTCTGTTAACAGAAGTTTGTTTACGTTCAGCAATCGCGTCAGCAAAAGCTTGAAGTGAACAATTATGATTGATAAAAGAGTCTAATTTTTCATCATCAGTCAAATAATCGTTGATTAACGAAGAAAAAAATGTTGTTTGTGAATATGGTATGGTTTGTTTGTTCATTTAGTTAACAGTTTATCAGTTCTCGGTTCTAGGTTGACTTCCAATTAAAATCTAACTTCAAATTAAACAATTGGTACATTGTTATATTAAAAAATTAGAACATTAAACCACTTCTCCATACAAATCAAAATCTCCGGCAGATGTTATTTTAACGTTGGCAAAATCTCCTATTCTCACATAATGCTCAGCGGCATCTACCAACACTTCATTATCTACTTCGGGAGAATCAAATTCTGTTCTTCCAACAAAATAACCACCTTCCATTCTATCGAAAAGCACTTTAAATGTTTCTCCTACTTTCTTTTCATTTAAGTTAAGTGAAATTTGTTGTTGTACTGACATTACTTCTTCAGCACGAGCTTCTTTTTCTTCGTCTGTAAGTGTATCTTCATACTGATATGCATGGGTATCTTCTTCATGAGAATAAGTGAAAACACCCAATCTGTCGAACTGCATTTCTTGTATCCAAGCTTTCATTTCTTCAATATCTTCTCGTGTCTCTCCCGGAAAACCGACAATGAAGGTAGTTCTAATGGTAATTTCAGGAATAATAGCTCTGATATCTTTTATTAACTGAGTAGTTTTTTCTCTAGTAGCTCCTCTCCTCATAGCCTTCAACATGTTGTTTGAAGCATGTTGTAAAGGAATATCTAAGTAATTACATACTTTCGGATTGCTTTTCATGGTTTCAATAATATCTATCGGAAAACCTGTTGGATAAGCGTAATGCAATCTTATCCATTCAATTCCTTCCACTTCCGACAAAGCATTAAGCAAGTCTGATAATCGTCTTTCTTTATAAATATCCAACCCATAAAAAGTAAGTTCCTGAGCAATTAAAATTAACTCTTTAACGCCTTGTTTAGCTAAATTTTTAGCTTGTTCCACCAATTGTTCTATGGGCACTGATTCGTGTTTTCCTCTCATTAGCGGAATAGCACAGAAAGAACAAGCTCTGTCGCAGCCTTCAGAAATTTTTAAATAGGCGTAATGATTGGGCGTAGTAATAATTCTTTCGCCAATTAACTCGTGTTTGTAATCGGCTTTTAGTGTTTTTAATAATCTTGGTAATTCTTTCGTCCCAAAATAGGCATCTACTTCGGTAATTTCTTTTTCAAGAGAATCTTTATATCGTTCAGAAAGACATCCAGTAACGTATAACTTATCTACAAAACCTTCTTTTTTAGCTTCAGCATATCGTAAAATAGTATCTATCGATTCTTGCTTAGCGTTATCAATAAATCCGCAAGTATTAATAATTACAATTTCGGAATCGTCTTGTTCAGCTTCGTGCTCCACCTCAAAACCATTGGCTTTAAGCTGTGTCATTGCTACTTCCGAGTCGAATAAGTTTTTAGAACAACCTAATGTAATTACATTTACTTTGTTCTTTTTTAGGGTTTTCGTTTTCAAAGAGATTTCAATTAATTTTTTGCAAAGATACAATCCGTTTTTTAGACTTTTGTCCGAAAAACGTTAAATGAGGTTAATGAGTTCGTTTTATCGACAAATCAAGTTTTTTTATTCTTAAGCTTTCGCTTTTATTGCTAAATTTGTCTCCTTAAAAAAACAAACTTTTGCTTATGAATTTTATTGAAGAACTAAAGTGGCGAGGAATGGTTCACGACATGATGCCGGGAACTGAAGAACAATTTAAGAAAGAAGTAACTTCGGCTTATATTGGGTTTGATCCAACAGCTGATTCGTTGCATATTGGGCATTTAGTTCAGATTATGACTTTAGTTCATTTGCAAAAATCAGGACATAAACCTTTTGCTTTAATTGGTGGAGCTACAGGAATGGTAGGAGATCCTTCAGGTAAGTCTGCAGAAAGAAATTTATTGACTCCTGATGAAGTGCAACAAAATTTAGAAGCTATAAAAGTACAATTGTCAAAATTTTTAGATTTTGATTGTGGAGCAAACTCTGCAGAAATGGTAAACAACTACGATTGGTTTAAAAACATGAATTTTTTAGACTTTATTAGAGATGTAGGTAAACATATTACTATTAATTACATGATGAGTAAAGATTCTGTGAAAACCAGGTTAGAATCGGGCATGTCGTTTACTGAATTTTCTTACCAACTGGTGCAGGGCTATGATTTTTACTGGTTAAACACGAATAAAAATTGCAAAGTACAATTAGGTGGCTCGGATCAATGGGGAAATATTGTTACCGGAACAGAATTGATTAGAAGAATGTCGGGCAACGAAGCTTTTGCTGTAACTACCCCATTAATAAAAAAAGCTGATGGAACTAAGTTTGGAAAAACAGCAGGAGGAAGTGTTTGGTTAGACCCTGAGAAAACTTCGCCTTATGCCTTTTACCAATATTGGATAAATGCTTCTGATGATGATGCTAAAAATTACATTAAAATTTTTACGCTAAAACTAAAAGAGGAAATAGATAACCTTATCAAACAACATGAGGAAGCACCACACTTGCGTATTTTACAAAAAGCGTTAGCTGAAGATATTACCGTTAGAGTCCACTCGCAAGAAGATTATGATGCGGCTGTAAATGCTTCTGAAATTTTATTTAAAACAGGTGATGAAGCGGTTGAGGGATTAAAAAAATTACCTGAAGATTTATTTAATGCCGTTTTTGAAGGCGTTCCTCAAACAGAAATTTCTAAAAGCCAGTTTAATAGTGGTATTCCTATTATTGAATTATTAGCAGCTCAAACCAACTTTTTAACTTCTAATGGTGAGGCCAGAAGAGCATTAAAAGAAAATTCAATTAGTGTTAACAAAAGTAAAGTTGATGAGAATACTGTGGTTGATGCTTCATTTTTAATCAATAACAACTACTTGCTTTTACAAAGAGGTAAGAAAAATTATTTTGTGGTAAAAGTGGGATAAATTAACAGTCAATGAAAAAGACCATTGTTATCTTGTCCATCATTTTGGTTGTTATCTTACTTTCATTTGTTTGGTCTGCTTTTTATAATCATACAGATAATACAACAATAGAAATTCCAAATCAAAATACTTCAAGTGCTTTATCTGCAAATGATACATTAGCAACTACAAAAGATACTATTATTGCTACATCAAGTAGTTTTATTATAATAGATTTATTGGAACTTCCTAATCTTGTTGATGATGAAGTAATCATTGAACATACTGGTTTTCGTCTGGTATATAGTGAAACACACGAACAAGCCAAATGGATAGCTTATGAATTTACAAAAGCTGAAACCATAAAAAAAGCAGATAGAACAGACGATTTCAGACCTGATCCAAAAGTACTTACTGGTTCAGCTACATCAACCGACTACAAAGGTTCCGGATTTGACAGAGGACATTTAGCTCCAGCAGGAGATTTGTCATGGTCGGCAGATGCTATGAGTTGTTCATTTTTTTATAGCAATATGAGTCCGCAAACGCCTAGTTTTAACAGAGGTATTTGGAAAAAATTAGAAGAACAAGTTAGAGATTGGGCTAAACTATACGATACCATTTATGTGGTTACAGGCCCTGTTTTAGAAGATAGTTTGCCTACCATTGGAGAAAATAAGGTGAGCATTCCGAAATATTATTACAAAGTTATTTTGGAGTATAAAAGCAATGTTACAAAAGCGATAGGCTTTATTTTGCCTAATAAAAAATCATCTTTTCCATTAAACAAGTTTATTGTAAGCATTGATAGTGTTGAGCAGATGACAGGCATCGATTTTTTTCATCAGCTCCCTGATAGTATTGAAAATAAAATTGAAAAAAGTGTTTGTAATGCTTGTTGGGGGATGAATTAGAAATAGGAGATTAGGGATTACCTTCTCCTTAAAGGAACTAACAAATGTTCTAAGCCATTTAATCTTATTTCGTGCATGGTTTCTAATAAAACGCCTAATTTACCTTTGGGAAATCCTTCTCGTTGAAACCATTCTAAATAGAATGAAGGTAAATCGCAAATAAGTCGTCCTTTATACTTTCCAAAAGGCATTTGCATTCTAACTAATTCTATAAGTAATTCCGGATTGCCTTCGTTAGTTTGCATTTATTTGGTTAATGGTTCATCCAACAAATAAAAATCTACAAATTCTCTAACACAGCCATCACCTCCTTTGGTTTGTAAGACCAAATCAACCGTTTCTTTTACTTTCAGTACCGCATCGGCAGGACAAGCACTAAAGCCAACAGCTCTCATTACATGTAAATCATTAATATCATCACCAATAATGGCTACTTCAGCAAGTGTAATGTTTAGTTTTTCGCACCATTGGTTAAGAATTTCCAACTTAGGTTCTTGACCAACATATAGGTGTTTAATATTTAATAATTCGGCACGAGCTTTTACCACTTCCAATTTGTATCCCGATGAAATAATACCTGCTTCAACTCCAACTTTTGGCAACGCCATTATTGCCATTCCATCTTTAGCATTATATTTTTTAAACTGGTCGCCATTTTCTGTAAAAAACATTCCCGCATCAGTCATAACACCATCTACATCTAAAATCAATAATTTAATGTCTTTCATTTTAGACCTATCAACAAACATTGGTCTGGTAAGCATGTTTTCAAAATCTAACTGGTTGTTGGTGCAAAACAATTGTAAATTGCCCAAAGACAATTCATTGATGTTGGCAATAGCATATTCAGCACAAAAATCATTCAACGATTTTTTTTCTCGTGCTAAAAATGAGGTGATATTTTGAGTAAGGATTTTCATTATATAATTTTATAGCCAACACTATTAGCTACAGGTTCTATGGCTGATTTTAACGCTGCAAAAGATTCGTGTGTTAATTGCTGTGAAGCATCCGACTTAGCAACAGCAGGATTTGGATGAGCTTCTATCAATAAGCCATCAATTCCCATTGCTACACAAGCTTTAGATAAGCGTTCTACTCCGTATCGGTAACCTAAAGCATGACTTGGATCTAAAATAATAGGCAAGTTAGTGTATTCTTGTAAATAGGCTACTCCACATAAATCTAAAGTAAAACGTGTTTTTGTTTCAAAAGTACGTATGCCCCTTTCACACAAAATAACGTTTTCATTTCCTCCGGAAAGCATAAACTCTGCTGCCTGAACAAATTCTTGTAATGTTGTTCCAAAACCTCTTTTTAATAAAACAGGCTTACGAGTTTTAGCACATGCACGTAAAATACCTTGGTCGTACATTGCTTTGGCACCAATTTGAATCACATCACTATGTTCTATCACTTCGTCAACATGGGTAGCATCTCTAACTTCTGTAATAACTGCCAAACCATGTTGCTCACGCATTTTTACTAATAACTTTAACCCTTCCAACCCTAAACCTTGAAAACTATAAGGACTTGTACGAGGTTTATAACAACCACCTCTTAAGGTGGTTAAATTAAGTGATTTTAACAATGCAGCACTTTGTTGAATTTGCTCTTCAGATTCTACTGAACAAGGTCCGCCAATCAATAAGGTGTTTTTAGTATTTCCACCAATGGTAACGTTACCAATTTTTACTTCACGAGTTTGGTTTCTATACGCCCTTGAAGCAAGCTGCATATCATTCTCAAATACCCAGTATTTTTCGGTAAAGGCAGAAACTTCACTAGGTACTTCTTTTACAGAAGATGAAGTAATTAATACTTCTCTATCTTGAGAATGAATGTGAAAAGCCTTAATTTTTTCAGCTAACTGACCAGCAGTTGAAGCAGTAATATCTTTATTTAAATGAATTATCATATTTCTCCTTTTATCAAGTTCACAAAAGTAATAATTCCAACGGCATTTCCTTCTGCATTTAGTACAGGAAGATACATTACCGGAAAAGATTGCTCTCTTACTAAATTCAACATATTATCTACTGTTGCTGTATCTAAAATGGTTACAGGCGTTTTATTAATCATTTCCTGCGTATTCATTCCTTCAATATTCTCTAAATTCTGCAACAAGGTTCTTCTTAAATCTGCATTAGAAATTATTCCTTCAAATTTTTTATTCTTCTCCACTAAGGTTACGCCTAGCTTTCCAAAAGTTATTTGTTCTAAAATATTTTTAAGCGTAAGCTCAGACATATCTATAATTGGACATTCTTCTCGAGGAATCATAAAGTCCTTTATCTTAAAAAGAGAAACTATCTCTCGTTTGGTTAAATCCATCAATGCTTGTCCGACACTAGCGGCCTTAAACAAAAAACTCCCAGAAACCGAAGTATGTACCCCCATATTTCTTAAAATAAAAGATACTTCTCCATTTACACCACCATCAACATGTACATTTTTATTTGGGTATTTTTGTTTGAAATTTCTGATTTTTTTAAAGTTTATTGGATCAAAAACACCTCCACTTTGTCCGGGAATAGTCGCCATTATCAGGATGAAATCAAAATCGCTAAACTTATCGAAAGCACTAATATCAGTTGGTGTAATTATCGCTAAACCTTTTTGTCCTTTAATATCGGATGGCATTCTAAAATCTATGGGCAACTTTTCGTACTGAAAAGTAACGTATTCTACAGGATGCTTTCTTAATAAGTCGAAATACTTCTCGGGGGTTTTGGTAATGATATGTAAGTCTATAGGAAGTTTACACCATGTTCTAATATCGACAATATCATCAAAAACACGAATATCATCATTACAATCTATATGCAATAAATCTACCTGATGAGCTTCTAAATCTGCAATGGTTTCTTTTAAAGGTCTTTTGTTATCCGAATAGATAGATCCTGATATTTTCATTTAGTTAATTTCTATTATACATTGTATATACTCTCGAATGTCAAAACTACTTAATTTTTTGACTAAAAAATAAGCTTATTTAAGGTGATTTTTGATTTAAAACACTTGTGAAGCCACTTTTGTCAACAACCTACAAGTCTATAGATAAGCCTGTTTTAAAGGTGTAAATAGTTTTAATTATTGGGACTATGGGTTTGTGTTCGTAAGAAATATCAAAGGAATTAGCAAAGGATATTCTTTTGGCAATCTTTGTATTTAAAATTAAGGAGGCATTTGTTCTATTTCTAAAAGCCGAAATATCACTATCGTAGCCCGTTTGGTAATACCCTACAAAATTGATATCTACATTTTCATTGGCTGTCCAACGAAAAGAAATATAATTAGATGATTTAACCAAAGCAATTTCAATAGTTTGATTGGTTTCGGGATGTGTCCATTTTTCGTATTCGTACAAGGCTCCAACTCCAATTACCAAACTCAACGATTTACTTTTAAAAGTATTCCATCTAATTCCACCTCCACCTAACAAACGTGGAAGCAAACCTCTAAAATTATCGTAAGAATACTGAATATAGTTTTCGAAGTTAATAGGGTTCTTTCTGAAATAATTGACTCTAAAATGCACAAAACCAAAGTTTAAAAAATCCTCATTATTAACTTTTAAATAATCGAATTTTGCCAAGCCCATAAAAGCATGTTTACCCGGATAATACAAAGTATTTACATCTATATTGTATCCGAAAAGGTTTACAGGTTCGTTGGCTGCCGAACTTCTATTATAAATATTCATCCCAGCTGTAATTTTACTTTTAAAGGATGTTGTAGTGTCTCTTTCTAATCGTAATCGCTCAATGTTGAGTACTTGCCCGACAACTGCATGAGAAAATAAAAAAAGAATTACAAGTGAAAATAGATATTTTGCTTTTACCATGTGGCAAAATTAGGAAAGATAATAGGTAAGAAAAAGATTAATTCTTAACCAATATATAAGCATTAAGTGATGTCGCTACGAGCAGCCAAATAAAATAAGGTAATACCCACAAAGTTTTAGCTTTTAGCTGACCAAAATAAGCAAAGAAGAAATAGCCCATTAACACCGTAAGCAACACAATAATAATCAATCCAAATAAAACTTGATGGTATTTAAAAAAGACTGGATTCCAAGATACATTTAATATCCATTGTAATACAAACAAAGCTATTAACAGATTACGGTTTTCATTGAGTTGCCATGCGTAAGCCATGAATACGGCAAAACAAATCATTATAGTTGTCCACGCTGCACCAAACACCCAACCCGGAGGTGTCCAAGGTGCTTTGTTTAAGTTTTGATACCAATCGGCAGTAACCGCAGTGCTTGTAAAGTAACTCCCTAAACCCAATGCAGTAAAATTAATGACTAAAAAGATGATTATTTTTAGAAGCATAAATTAAAAACTTGGAGAACTGATTGTTTTAAACCTTTGAGTTTTACGTTTTGAGAAACTAAAACTGCCACCCTCGTATTCAACAGTATAAATCAATTGTTTTTTTACAATTTTGCTAGGAGATAGGTTAATTTTCCAACTGACTTCTCCTTGTTCATTATTATAAATGCCTTCTGACAATTGTTCTAAAATAACATTAGTTGTTTTTGTTTGAGATATAGGTACTTGTTCAAAAAACTCAATAGTAACATCATGTTGGTTGTTGTTTTTTAGTTGAAATTCGTAAGCAAAAGTTATTTTTTTCTTTTTGCCAAATGTTACTTCTTTAGCGTATTTCACGCTCTCGATTTCTTTTCTTTTCATAAATATACTATTGTCTTTACCTACAGAAAGCAATAATGTATCGGAAAAGTCACTAAACTTTAATATGGTTTTACCAACAGAGTTTTTATTATACGTAACATTCGCAACACCATCTACTAACCCAAGCGTATCCCATTCAGCAACTTTTGCAACAAGATAAACTTCATTATCTAAGCTAGGATAAGCATAAAATGAATATTCGGCAGGCAATGAAATATTCATGATTGGAAAAGAAAAAACCGTGCTATTAGATTTTATAGCAAACTTCCCTTTCAATGTTCTTAATTTCAAAAACGATGGCACAAAAATATCCTGATAATCAACACCTTCTAATTTAGCTATTTGCTGTTTTTGTATTGAATTATCTGTCTGATTAATATTATTTTGATTTGTTCTGTAACTTAACACCCATGGTTCTTCAGGTTTTGGAAGCTTTGTTGGATTTTCTAAAGGAAATGCTGATGATAGTTGAAGCGTTATGTTCTCCCAATTTTCACCAGTTTGGCTCATGATTTTTGCAATATATTTTATAGAAATATCTTTACTAGATGAGTTTTCTACTTCAACCTCGTAAAACGGACTCCAACCTATTCCTCCAACAACATATTCAAAAAGTAAAGGTTTTTCTAGTTGTTGCTCTATTGAAACAAGCACCTTTAAAATAGCAGCATCTTCATTATTTAATTTAACACTGTCTAATTTTTCAGCTTCTATTATAGCATTATCAATATTTCTAAGTTCTTTATTTAAACTTAAAATTTTATCGGAATAGAAACTTAACATTTTTTCCAATTCATCTACTTCTTTAATAAAGTTAGCTTCCGCATATTTTTGTTCTAGTAATTTTATTTGATTAATTACAGCAGTTTTTCTGTCTTCTAACTGAAAAAACTCCTCTTTGCTTAATTTCTTAATGAGATTTTTATTTAATATAGTTACCTCTTTATTTTTAATAACAAAAGAATTTAAAACTATTTTAGAGGAGATGTCTTTAAATTCTAACTCAAAAAGTCCTACCCCCATTTTATTATTAGAAACCCTTGAAACAAGAGCTCCAGAGTGATACACTACAACATTCTCTACTTTTGAAAGAACTTCTATATTTTTAGCTGCAAATAAATTGGTTGTAAAAACAATTACAAATACAAAAACAACAAGTTTACAAATTTTACGCATTTAGTTTTTTATTTTTTAATTACCCTAATAACTTCACTGCCTGTTTGATTTACAAATTTTACAAAATAAATACCCTGACTTTGTCCATCAAGGTTAATCACTATTTTAGAGGCATTTAAATTGCTTTGATACATGGTTCTTCCCATTAAATCTATTACTTCTACAGAAGCATTTTCTAAACTATTATTGCCAACATCTAAAGTAATTTGATTATTAGTTGGATTAGGGTAAACATTAATTTTATCCAAAATGCTTTCTTTATCATCAACACTTATAATTGTTCCCGGATCTCCTTTATAGAAATTAACTCCTCCGGCAACATTACCTACAATTAGATCAAAAGCGGTATCATTATTTATATCAGCAACATTAACAAAAGACCAGCCTCCTTGCTTTATGCCTAAATACATAGAATCAATCAGGTTAAAAGTTCCGCCAAGATTTCCATCAATACTATCGTAATAATAAATGTAACCATTAGTAGCTCCTGCAATTAATTTGTAATCGCCATTATCATCATAAATAAAAGGAGTACTGTTGCCGTTGTATTCATCGTACCTTCTTGTTTTCACATCTCCTAACTGAGAAGTTACCCAGCTATATGAAGGCAATACAGCTGTTCCTACATTTTCGTAATAAGATACAAAGCCTAATCGGTCACCAATAATTAAATCTAATAATCCATCTCTATTTAAATCTATTAACTGAGGCACTGAATATAATCCTACATCTATTCCTTCATACTCTGCTTTATTAAGTACAAAGTTGGCAGTATTTCCTGCTCCGGCAATATTTTCAAAATAATGAATTTTTCCGTTGTCTCCACCAACAATCATATCTTCATCGCCATCTCCATCAATATCTCCAAAAGTAGGAGCTAATCTTAACATTGGCTGATTGGTTGCAACATTTAAATTGATATTGGCTAAATCAGCATAGTTAGAATCTATTAATTGATAAGCCGGATTACTAGCTGTTCCAATATTTTCGTACAACCACAATGAAGAAATTAATCCTTGATTGGTTTGCAAAGCAGTATAACCAGCATTTCCAATAACTATATCTATTAAACCATCTGCATTATGATCGAAAAATACCGGGAAAGCCCCTGTACCAACTTCTATCATATCTTCTTGAAGAAAAGCTGTTGTTTTAAAATCAAATTCTGGTAAATTCGTTGAACGTTGATTTTCATAATACCATACACTTTTTAGATTTTCACAGCCATTAAAACAATTCGGACTAGCTAAAAAATCTTTTACACCATCATTATTTACATCTAAATAAAATCCCGCTGGGAAAAGATATAAATCAACAGGAACAGTATTAGCGGTATTCATAGGGAAAGCTGTGTCTACCGCAGTTATATGAGATGAAGTAAAGTTGGGAGAAGAGTCTGAGTTATACAACAACACAAAATTATTATGAGAAACATCTCCTAAAATTAAATCTTTAGATCCGTTTGAGTCAATATCCATCATCATGACTGTGGATCCACTATGTTTGTTACCACCACTAATTCTTTCAGGATTGTTGATGTTAAATCCACAAGAATCATCTAAAATAACATTATTACTTTGTGCACCTTCTGTAAAAAACCCCCAACATTTATTTCTTAATTCATAATCTAAGCTATCACAATCTCCATATCTTTCCATACTTAAATTTTTATGATACTCCACTTGAGACCCCAAAATACTAAAGGTAATGATATCTAAATCACCATCTCCATCAACATCTTCTATTGCAGGTATATCTATAGATGACACGTACAGGTTTACCATACTTGGGTTTTGAGAATCAGGTTGATAATTAGAATATAAAATATTAGAAGGTGTACTAGAAGTTTCTATAGCAAATAGAAGCTGCGTAGTAGTAGATACATTTCTATAAACCACAATACCTCCTGCTCCAGAAGTAAAAATATCCATTTTACCATCACAATTAAAATCTCTAAGTAACACCCAATCTCTTATATTTTGAGGAAAGTATTGTGTAAATTCAGGTGCTAAGTGATAATCTACTTTATTTGGTGTTCCATGATTAATAAAGGTAGTCATTCGGTTAATACTTCTGTCAAAAACAAATAAATCCATAATTCCATCCAAATTCAAATCTATTTCTGAAAACTGAGCAGAATTAAATCCTCCTGTCCAAGCATGATAAAGTGTGTCGCTATTAAAATTTAACACCGTAATAGAGTCATATCTATTAACTACAAGTTGTGCTTTTGAAGTAAGCGACAATACTAAAAAGATAAAAAGTGCTAAAAAAGTTGTAATTTTTTTCATAATTTGATGCTAATAATGATAAATCTGTTGCTTAAAGACAAAGCTAACTCCATTCATTTTATTAAAAAATGACCAAACTCATGCTTTCTAACCCCTTTAAACTCCTTGCCAAATTTAAGCTTATTTAACGAAATAAAAAAAAGTAAAATGAAATGAATTTTATGTTTGTAAAACGTTTTTGAAATTCTATATTTGCAGGCTTATAATTTTTTAACAAAAATACACACGAAAAGAAATGCAAAACAAAGGATTATTAACAACGTTTACCATACTTTTTGCAATAGCGAGTTTATACTCATTATCGCTTACATGGTTTGCCGTAAATGTAGAGAACGATGCGAAAGATTACGCAGAAACGTATCATAATGGAAGTTCAGATGCTGAATTTGCTTACTTAGATTCTATGGCTTCAGAAGAAGTTTATCCAGTAATTGGCTATACTTATGGTGAGCTAAGAGCTAAAATGCTTAACTTAGGTCTTGACTTAAAAGGTGGTATGAACGTAACCTTAGAAGTACAAGTTGATGAAGTAGTTAGAGCTCTAGCTTCTTATAGTGACGACCCTTCTTTTAATGAAGCTATTAAAAAAGCAAATGAATTACAAGTACAAAATGGTGGCAACTTTGTTACTTATTTTGAGCAGGCATACAACGAGGTTAATCCTGGAGGGAAATTAATTTCTGTGTTCTACACCAGAGATAACAAAGAAAAATTATCTCCAAATGCCTCTAACCAAAAAGTAATAGAGTTTATTAGTGATATTGCAAATGCTGCTATCGAACAATCTTTTGAAGTAATTAGAACAAGAATTGGTTTATTTGGAGCTGCCCAACCAAGCATTCAACGTTTAACAGGTTCTGATAGAATTTTAGTTGAATTACCTGGTGTAAAAAACAAAGAAAGAGTTCGTCAGTTATTACAAGGAACGGCTAAATTAGAATTTTGGACTACCTACCAAAACAATGAGTTTTATCCTTTATTAGCAGAAGCTAATTCTACATTAGCTAAATTGCTAAACAAAGACGAAAAAACTGGAGAAACTAACGATTCAACAGCAACTGAAGAAGTTAAAGATACCACTTTGACAGAAGAAAAAGTGGAAGAAACTCCTGCTGTTGAAACCCCAGCTGAAGAAGAAAAAGACTTATTATCTCAATTAAGTGATGATTCAACAAAAACAGATACTTCTTCTAACGATTTATTATCTCAATTAGATGATGCTACAGGCGAAGATTCTTTAGCTTTATTCCAAAAAAGTGTAAAAGAAAATCCGCTATTTGCTATTATGACTATTCCTACTTACCAAAATGAGGAAGGTCAACAAATGTTTGCTGAAGGTCCTGTTGTAGGTATTGTTGCTGTAAAAGATACTGCTAAGGTAAACAGCTATTTAGCTAAGCCTGAGATTAAAGAAATTATTAACCCAAGAAAATACAAATTACTTTGGGCTTACAAACCTTTTGATGATAATCAGCAATTTATCCAACTTTATGCTATAAAAGTTGAAAACAGAGACGGAAAAGCTGAATTAGAAGGAGATGTTATTGTTGATGCTTCACAACAATTTGGCATGTACAATGGTGCTCCTGAAATTGAAATGATTATGAATGGTGATGGTGCTCAGAAATGGAAACACCTTACCGGACAAAACGTTGGTAAAGCTATTGCCATTGTATTAGATGGATTAGTTTACTCTGCACCTGCACCTTCTGAAGAAATTGCAGGTGGCCGTTCTAGCATTACAGGTAACTTTACTATTGAAGAGGCTAAATTAATTGCTAATATTCTTAAAGCAGGTAAACTTCCTGCTCCTGCAAGAATTGTTGAAGAAGCTGTTGTTGGACCAACATTAGGACAAGAGTCTATAAGTAAAGGAATGTTCTCTTTCATTATTGCATTAATGATAGTATTAGCTTACATGGTATTTTATTACTCTAAAGCTGGTGTTGCCTCTGTTATAGCATTGCTTGCTAACATGTTCTTCATTTTTGGAATATTAGCTTCTATGCCGCAATTAATTGCCTTAACATTACCAGGTATTGCAGGTATTATTTTAACTATAGGTATGTCGGTAGATGCTAACGTACTTATATTTGAACGTATTCGTGAAGAAATTGCTGCAGGTAAGGGTATGAGATTAGCAGTTTCCGATGGTTATAAATTTGCCTACTCCTCTATTATTGATGCAAACATTACTACCTTATTAACAGGTTTTGTACTATGGTTCTTTGGAACTGGACCTGTTGAAGGGTTTGCAAAAACTTTAGTAATTGGTATTTTAACATCTTTATTTACTGCTATCTTTATTACTAGATTAATTTTTGAATACCAATTAAATAGAGGTAAAGTATTAAAATTTGCTACTAATCTTACTGATGGCTTATTCCAAAACACTAACATTCAGTTCTTAAAAAACAGAAAGAAATTTTACATTCTTTCAGGCGTTATTATCTTAATTGGTATTGGCTCTTTAGCAACAAAAGGACTTCAAAAAGGGGTTGATTTCCAAGGAGGAAGAACCTATGTAGTTCGTTTTGAAAATACTGATAAAGTAGAAACTCAAACCGTTAGTCAGCAATTAGCAACTTTATTTGAATCTGCTCCTGAGGTAAAAACTTTTGGTGATGATAATCAAGTAAAAATCACCACTACATTTATGATTAATAGTCAGGATGAAAAAGCGGATGACATTGTTGAAGATAAATTATACGAAGGGTTATCGTCTATCTTTGGTAGCGAAGTTACTAAACAGCAATTTATGGACAATTACTTAATGAGTTCTCAAAAAGTTGGGCCAACCATTGCCAATGATATGATTCGTTCATCTATTCTGTCTATTGTATTCTCATTAATCATCATTTTCTTATACATTGTATTCAGATTTAAGAAATGGCAATATGGAGCTGGTGCACTTATCGCTCTTTTCCATGATGTATTAATTGTATTGTCTTTATTCTCTATTTTCTATGGTATTTTACCGTTCTCTTTAGAAATAGACCAAGCATTTATTGCAGCTATCTTAACAGTTGTGGGGTACTCCATTAATGATACCGTGGTTGTTTTTGATAGAATTAGAGAATACTTAGGTTCATACAAGAAAAGAGAAATTGATTATGTGGTAAATAGTGCTATCAACAGTACTTTAAGCAGAACTGTTAATACATCTTTAAGTACCATCTTTGTATTGTTAATGATATTTATTTTTGGTGGTGAAGTAATTAGAGGGTTTACTTTTGCATTACTTATTGGTGTAATTGTAGGTACTTACTCTTCTGCTTTTGTAGCTTCTCCTATCGTTTATGATTTCATGAACAAACAAAAAGAGAAAGAAAAAAAGAACAAATAATTTCTTTTTAAATAAACTAAAAGAATAAGCTGCTTATGAAAATGAGCAGCTTATTTTTTTGTAGCTTTGTCTAATAAATAAGATTTTATGTTAGTATTTTTTAATATTGGTGGTGGAGAACTGGTAATCATTGTGTTGGTTGTCGTTATGTTTTTTGGTTCTAAAAAAATACCTGAAATTGCTCGTACCTTGGGTAAAGGAATTAGCGAATTAAAAAATGCTACTTCGGATATTCAACAAGAAATAAAAAAATCTGTTCCTTCAGAAGTTACTAATATAAAAAACTCTGTAAATGTGGAACATCAGGTAAAAAGCTTTATCAAAAAAGAAATTACCAAACCTATAGAGGATAAGAATGTTGATGACACTTCAGCTCCTGAAGAAGACAACAGTCCTACTCCTCCTAACTCAATTTCTAGAAGTTAATTTTTATGGAATACTTATTATTAATTGGCGGATTAGCAGTTTTAATTGGCGGTGGCGAAGTATTGGTTAGAGGTGCTGTTGGTATTGCTGCAAAATTTAAGCTTTCTCCGTTAGTTATAGGTATGACCATTGTTTCTTTTGGAACTTCATCTCCCGAACTGATTGTAAGCTTAAAAGCTGCTTTAGAAGGTTCTCCTGAAATTGCCATAGGGAATGTTGTTGGCTCTAATATTGCCAACATTTCATTAGTATTGGGATTAACAGCCATAATCCTTCCTATTCCGGTCGCTGTAGCTACTCTTAAAAGAGATTGGCCTATAATGATGTTCATTTCTTTACTCTTTTTTGTTTTCATTCTTAACGGAATCCTCGATAATTGGGAAGGATTTATTTTTGTGGGACTTTTATTAAGCTACATCATTTACCAATTAAAATCATCAAAAAAGAGTGATGAAGAAAAAACAGAAATTATAAAACAGCACATTTTTGTAAGTATTTTATTTATTACTGTAGGAGTAATTGGTTTAGCTTTCGGTGCAGATTGGTTAGTACAAGGTGCTGTTACCATTGCTAAAAACTTTGGTGTTAGTGAACACATTATTGCTGTAACCATAGTTGCTTTTGGAACTAGTGTCCCCGAATTAGTGACCTCTGTAGTTGCTGCTGTAAAAAAGCAAATGGATATCTCTGTAGGCAACTTAATTGGTTCCAACATCTTTAACATATTAGCTGTTTTAGGAATTACTGCTATTTTTAAAGAAATTCCTATTAGCGAAACCGTAATTTCTAATGATATTTTTTGGGTATTAGGAACTTCATTTATCTTGCTTCCATTAATGTTAAATTATAACATTTCTCGTTGGAAAGGTGTTTTATTATTCCTCTCCTATTTGCTCTACGTATTCTTCTTACTACAATCTATTTGATTTTTTGGTTTTATTATTGAATATCTATTTTTGATTGGTTAATTTTATAACAAATTTTTTACTTTCATTGAAATACATCATCATCATACTTAGTTTTCTTTTTAGCAATTTATTATTTGCTCAGCAAGCCGATGATGCCTTAAAAGTTAAAAAATTAAAACCTAATTTTCTTTCAGCACTAATTGAAGAAAAAATCAATGACATCCGTAAAGAAAACAATTTACACACGCTTAAAACTGATGACAAACTACAATTAGTTGCATCAGATCAAGCTGAATACAACCTTAAATCGGGCAAACCAGAAGTTACCCAATCCAACAAAAAGAAAGCTACTTTATTAGACAGAATTATTTTTTACGAAAGTACGCATGGCATTTTTTCTGAAAATGTGATAAAAATTGACATGGAAATGAAGGTAAAAGTGCAAGGAGAAACACGCAGAAGAAACCTTAAAAGCTATGAAGAAGTTGCAGATTTTATCGTAAACTCATGGATGAAAGACAGAAATATGTCTAAAGCGATTCTTGAAAAATCTTTTTACACTTTTGCAACAGCCATAACTTCCGATAAAAAAACCAAGTCTATTTATGTAAATCAGGTTTACGGAAGCGAACCATTTATTTTACCAGCGGGTATTCCATTTATTAAAGATGATTATAAAATTGAACCTTATAACAAAAGTAAATGCACCGAAATTGAACGAAACTATTCCTATTTACCGGAATTAATGTCCGACAATATTTTTTTTAGAAATGGTGAGATTTTCTTTTATTTCCATGATTTAAATTTGTTAAAAAACATCCTAAAAAATAATAAAGATGGTATTGCTATCGATATTATTACCAAAAATCAATTTGCTTGCGATGCCGGAAATAGAATTTATCCTTCTAAAATTCACTCGGGAATTATGCTTCCTCCTGTTTACAAATCTCATCTTTTTAATAAAAACTTATTGGAAAGTGAAGGACAAATGGAAGTCTCTCTTGGCCTAATTCCTGATTTTGTTGACACCAACACTACAGAATTTAATTTATTAATTATTCAAGACAATTGTTTATGTAACACTATTATTTACAACAGTTTGGGTGGAGAAAATCTTAAATCATTAGGTTTGTCTTTACTTTTTGATACGCTTTCCGTATCCGATAAAGCAGACTCTGTAAACAGTAAGTTGCAATTTATTATTCCTTTTGATAAAAACAAATCGGTATATAATCCCGAAGATGTAAAAGTATTTTTAGATTCATTAAATCTAAAAAAATACGACCTCAAAAAAATTGAAGTATTTGCTTACTCTTCTATTGAAGGACGACAAAAAGAAAATAAAGCCTTACAAATAAAAAGAGCTAAAAGTATTGTAAACGCCATCCAAAAATACAATGTAAAAAATGTCGAAACCTCCATCTCTACCGAAGAAAATTGGGAAGGATTTTATGAATCACTAAAAGGTTCTCCCTACGAAAGTGATTTTGCAAAACTCAGCAAAGAAGAAATTCTAAAAATTGTAAATGGTAATGAATTAAATTATAACCTAGAACCTTATTTAGCAGACCAACGAAATGCTAAAGTTGTACTTTATGTGGAAAAGGTATACATGGACGAGGAATTAATAAAAGTAGTTCCTGAACGTTATAAATTATCTATAAAAAAGAAAGATTATAAAGGAGCTAAACTTTATCAATCTGTAGCTATAGACAATATTGAAAATGGTAAAATTGATGTTGATTTACTTTTTAGCACAAAAATTCCTTTTGTAAAAGAAGCCATAAATCTCAACAATAATATTATTGCTGCTAAATGGCTTTACAGTAAGAGTGAAAATAGAGACAGCTTGAACAATTATTTACTTAGAGATATTAAAACCCAATTAATAGTTGACCCTACAAACCCTTATTTACTTTATAATAAAGTAACTTTAGAATTGCTTTTATGGACAGAAAATTACGATAGGGTAAAAGATCCTAAATTTTTATTGAGAGACATTAAAGCTCTTTATAATTTGGGCATAGAAAACTGGAAAATCAGTCAGCTGTTGCTTAATTTCCATATTATTTCTGCTGATTTTTATTATGAATCTATGCAATTTCCGCAGCGAGACAAAGCACTTAATGAAGTAAAGAAAATGTTGCTTCAATCTCAATTAAACAGAGACCAAACCTTTAAAGTAGCTCAGTATTTTATTTTCCAAATGCGACTAAATTGGACCATTGAACTAATGAAACCGTGGGCTGAAAAACCTCATATTGACGAAGAATTTTTATTTACTTTTTTAACTGCTGCTATTTACAACAAAAAGCTTGTCCCTGAGAATGAATACCTGATGTTTATGGAAAAAGCTAAAAAATTAAACCCGAAAAGATTTTGCAATCTATTCGGGTATCCTAATATGAGTTTTCAATTGCTTAAAGACTTAAGCGTAAAAAAAATGTATTGTGATAGTTGTTATTAGCCTGATGTTCAAAGTTTAACTTAAAATTTTAAACCTTTATGCCATCTACCAAGCTAATATCAAACTGAACTAAATTGATAAATTGACTTACTCTATCTTCTAATTCAGTTGGTGTTAAATATTCTAATCTTTCTGTTCCAAATTTTTCAACACAAAAAGAAGCCATTGCAGAACCATAAATTACAGCACGTTTCATGTTATTAAAAGAAATATCGCCTGTTTCTGCTAAATAACCAATAAAACCACCAGCAAAAGTATCTCCAGCACCTGTTGGGTCAAAAACATCTTCTAATGGTAATGCCGGAGCAAAAAATACATTTTCTTTATCAAACAATAAAGCTCCATGTTCCCCTTTCTTAATAATTAAATACTGAGGACCTAAAGCTAAAATCTTTTGAGCGGCTTTTACCAAAGAGTATTCACCTGAAAGTTGACGAGCTTCTTCATCATTAATAGACAACACATCTACCATGGAAATGGTGCTTTTTAATTCATCTAAAGCAATATCCATCCAGAAATTCATTGTATCCATTACAATTAATTTCGGACGTTTGTGTAAGCCATTAATTACTTTCTTTTGAACAGCAGGAGCTAAATTTCCTAACATTAAAAAATCACAATCTTGATAATTAGTAGGAATTTTAGGATCGAAAGTTTCTAATACATTTAACTCAGTAGCCAATGTATCTCTTGTATTCATATCATTGTGATATTTACCTGACCAAAAGAAGGTTTTCTCATTTTCTCTGATTTCCAATCCTTCCAAATCAACATTATGTTTTTGTAACATTTCCATTGCTTCCTTAGGAAAATCGCCACCAACAACAGAAACGATATTGGTTTTTTTAACAAAATTTGACGCAGATAAACTAATAAAGGTAGCAGCACCACCAACAATTTTATCTGTTTTTCCGAAAGGGGTTTCAATAGCATCAAAAGCCACTGTTCCTATAACTAATAAACTCATATTATCTATTTTAAATTGATTGGTAAAATTAATGTATTATAATCGGAAAATTTAAATTACAAGCAATGAAGTTTCTCTTAAAAATCCACTACGCCAATTCCTTGTCTAAGAATTTCCGGTGTTTCTCCTGTGCAATCTATTACTGTTGACGCTTCATTGTTTCCAAAACCTCCATCTATAACTAAATCTATTTGTCCATCATATCGTTCGTGAATTAACTCCGGATCGGTAGTATATTCCAAAATTTCATCATCATCATGCACAGAAGTTGACAACATAGGATTTCCTAATTGGTTGACAATTGTTCGGGCAATGTTATTATCCGGCACACGAATACCAATGGTTTGTTTTTTAGATTGAAACAATTTTGGAATATTTTTATTGGCATTTAAAATAAACGTATAAGGTCCAGGAAGGGCTCTCTTCATCATTTTATAAATATCTGTACCAAACTGAACAGTATATTCTGAAATATTGCTCAAATCATAACATATCAACGAAAAATTAGCTTCTTCTAACTTAACCCCTTTTAGTTGAGCCATCTTCTCTACTGCCCTTTTATTTGCCATGTCGCACCCCATACTGTAAACAGAATCTGTTGGATAAACAATTACACCACCTTTCTTTAACACATCAATTACTTGTTGTATTCTTTTTTCATCTGGGTTTTCCGAATATATTTTTATTAGCATTTTAGTTATTGATCATTGGTGAATGGTTGTCAGTTCACAGTTTTTGTTTTAATTTACAACTTCAAACCGCTAGTATCTAGTTTATTCTCTATTTTCTAATTGAACCTATTTATTCCCTTTAGCATGGTCGGCTAAAAACTGTGCTAAACCACTATCTGTTAATGGATGTTTTAGCAAACCAGTTATCGCATTTAACGGACTAGTTACTACATCGGCACCAATTTGAGCACATTGTATGATGTGCATAGTATGACGAACTGAAGCAGCTAAAATTTGAGTTTCGTATCCGTAATTATCGTAAATCATTCTTATTTCAGCAATTAAATGAATTCCGTTAGTGGAAACATCATCTAATCTACCAATAAATGGAGATATATACGTTGCTCCAGCTTTAGCTGCTAGTAGTGCTTGTCCTGCTGAAAAAATAAGCGTACAGTTGGTTCTTATTCCTTTAGAAGAAAAATATTTAATAGCTTTAATTCCTTCTTTAATCATAGGTACTTTTACCACTATTTGAGGGTGTAAGGAAGCTAAAAACTCTCCTTCCTTAATTATTCCTTCAAAATCTGTTGCAATTACCTCAGCACTAACATCACCATCTACAATATCGCAAATTGCTTTATAATGTTTCATAATATTATCATAACCTGTAATACCTTCTTTTGCCATTAATGACGGGTTAGTGGTTACGCCATCCAAAACGCCTAAATCTTGTGCTTCTTTAATTTGGTCTAAGTTTGCTGTGTCTATAAAAAATTTCATGTGTGTATGAGTTTATGATGATTTGTATATTTTTTTAAGTTATTGCCCAAATAATTCTTTAATTACGTTAATGGTATAATCTATTTCTTCTTTGGTATTATATTTACTGAACGAAAAACGTAATGAAGGTTGTTCTTGATTAATTCCTAATCCACTTAAAACATGAGAACCTACTGAACTTCCTGATGAACATGCGCTACCTCCAGAGACACAAATCCCTTCAATATCTATGTTATAAATTAACATTTCATCCATATCTGAATGAGGAAAATGAACATTTAAAACGGTGTATAAGCTTTCTCCCAATGGATCTCCATTAAATTCAATGTTAGGCAAGGCTTTTTTTAGTTCTTCCGCCATGTAAAGTTTTAATCCTTTAATATGTTTTTCGTGGCTTTCCATATCTCTATGAGCAATTTCCATGGCTTTTGTTAACCCAACAATACCATAAATATTTTCAGTGCCTGCACGCATATTTCTTTCTTGAGCTCCTCCAGTAATAATTGGTTTTAGCTGCAAGTCTGAGTTAACAAACAAAAATCCCGTTCCTTTTGGTCCATGAAATTTATGAGCAGAGCAAGTCATAAAGTCTATTTTTAACTCTCTAACATCAAACGGGTAATGTCCTACTGTTTGTACGGTATCAGAATGAAAATAAGCTTGGTATTTTTTACAGATTTCAGCAACTTTTTTAAGCGGTAATAAATTGCCAATTTCGTTGTTAGCATGCATCAAAGAAACTAAAGTTTTTTTATCTTTATTTTCTTCAAGCAGTTGCTCTAAATGATTTAAATCTATGTAGCCTTTGTCATCAATATTGACCAAGCTTAATTTAATATTATTATGCTTTTCAACACATTGAGCAGTATCTATAACTGCATGATGCTCAATAGTAGAGGTAATAATATGATTTACATCTAGATCTTCAGTGCAACTTCTCAATACCATATTATCTGCCTCCGTTCCCCCCGAGGTAAAGAAAATTTCTGATGGAGCAGCATTAATATACCCTGCAACTTGCTTTCTGGCTTTTTCAATTATAGCTCTAGATTGTCGCCCTAAAGCATGAACAGAAGAAGGATTTCCATAATTTTCTTTCATTACGGGAATCATAGCTGCTATCACTTCTTCATCCATTGGAGTTGTTGCTGCATTATCTAAATATACTTTCATTTATTTTATTGTTACTTATTAATCTCTAATATTTTTGCGCAAGTTTTAGTCTTCAAACTTCTAACCTTTAAACCTACTTCACCATTCCCTCCACATCTTTAATAATTTGGTGGGCTAGTTCGTCTGCTTTTTCTTTAGTAATATTTTCGGCATAAATTCTAATAATAGGTTCGGTATTCGATTTTCTTAGATGCACCCAACCATTATCAAAATGAATTTTAACACCATCTATGGTATTAATTTCTTTGTCCGTGTATTTTTGTTGCAATTGAACCAGCAGTTCATCCACATTAATATCGGGAGTTAACTCAATTTTATTTTTTGACATTACATAATTCGGATAACTGTTTCTTAATTCCGAACAAGTTACATTGCTTTTCGCTAAATGTGTTAAAAATAAAGCTATACCTACCAAAGCGTCTCTACCATAATGTAATTCAGGATAAATAATTCCTCCATTGCCTTCACCACCAATAATCGCCTGTTGTTTTTTCATCATTTCAACTACATTCACCTCTCCTACTGCCGAAGCAAAATAAACACCTCCTTGTTTTTCAGTAACATCTCGCAATGCTTTTGTTGAAGATAAATTAGAAACGGTATTTCCTTTTTGATTTTGCAACACATAATCAGCAACAGCAACCAAAGTATATTCTTCACCAAACATCTCTCCATCTTCTGAAACAATTGCCAGCCTGTCTACATCAGGATCTACTACAAAACCAACATCGGCCTTTTGTTTTTTCATTACCGAAGCAATTTCTGTAAGGTTTTCTGGTAATGGTTCCGGATTATGAGGAAAAACTCCATTTGGTTCGCAGTACAATTCAATTACTTCTTTTACCCCCAAAGCTTTTAATAATGGTGGCAAGAAAATTCCACCAGTTGAGTTAACACAGTCTATTGCTACGGTAAAGTTTTTAGCTTTTATAGCAACTACATCTACCAACGGTAAATCTAACACTACTTGTATATGTTTATCTAAATAAGTAGTATCAACAGAATAAATTCCTAATTCATCAACATTAGCATATTCAAATTCATTAGCTGCTGCCATTCTCAACACCTCTTCTCCATCAGTAGCAGAAATAAACTCTCCTTTTTCGTTAAGCAATTTTAAAGCATTCCATTGTTTAGGATTGTGACTAGCGGTAAGGATTATTCCTCCAGAAGCATTTTCCATAGCTACCGCAACTTCAACTGTTGGAGTAGTACTTAAGCCTAAATCTTTTACATTTATTCCTAAGCCTTGCAAAGTTCCAATAACTAAATGCTGCACCATTTCTCCTGAAATACGAGCATCTCTACCTATAACTATACTTACGTCTTTTTTATTTGCTCTTTTCTTTATCCAAGCACCAAAAGCCGAAGTAAATTTTACAATGTCTAAAGGGGTTAAACCTTCATCAGGTATACCACCTATAGTTCCTCTAATTCCTGAAATTGATTTTATTAATGTCATATAGAAAATTTTGGGCAAATTTAGCGTAATTCTATTGAACTAACAATCTAAAATTAACTGTTAACTAATTTGTGAAAAATAACTTCCAAAAAACTACTTTCCTGCGTTGAAAAAATTAATTTTACATCTTGTATGGAAGAAAACTTTGATTCATATAACGATGATGCGGATTACGCAGCATCTATTAACAGATTTGAGCAAATGCTCAACGAAAATCATCAGTACTTTTTTGATGTGGAAGAGTTTGAAGATTTGATAAGCTACTACATGGAGATGAATGAAAACGAAAAAGCTAAGAAAGCTATCGACATCTCTTTAGAGCAACACCCTGGTTCTTCTTCGCTTAAAATAAAATATGCTGAATATTTAGCATCTATACATAAACCTAATAAAGCCCTAGAAATTCTAAATTCCATTGAAATTCTAGAACCTTTTAACCCTGAAAACCAAATCATTAAAGGTAGTATTTATAGTCAGATAAGACAACACAACAAAGCCATTGATGCCTACAATAAAGCGCTAAAACTTACCAGCGATAAAGCCGACCAAATTTCAATAAAAATGCAAATTGCATTTGAATATGAAAACTTATTACAATTGGATAAAGCCATTGCTATATTTAAGGAAGTGCTAAAAGAAAATCCTGCTAACGAAACTGTTTTGTACGATATTACTTTCTGCTACAACATGAACGACAGAACAGCAAGCAGCATTGAGTTTTTAACCGCTTTTTTAGATGATAATCCTTACAGCTATGTAGGCTGGTATAACTTAGGTATTTGCTATCACTCAGCAGAATTATACGAAAAAGCTATTGATGCTCAAGATTATGTAATTGCCATAAAAGAAGACTTTATTTCTGCTTATTTGAACAAAGCCGATGCCCTTTCTTCGTTAGAAAGATATGATGAAGCTATAGCAACTTATAAAGAAACTTTTACTTTTGAAGAACCCAATGCTGACATGTTTTATTTTATTGGCGAATGTTATGAAAACAATCTTCAATATGATGAAGCACTAGAATATTTTAAAAAAGCAACTCAGCTAGATTCTATGCACTCTGATGCCTGGGCTGGAATGGCTTATGTTTTTAATGAACAAGGAAAGACAGATTCAGCCATATTCTTTATTCAAAAAGCAATTGAAATTGAACCTGAGCATCCTGATTTTTTACTTATCTATGCCGATATTTTAAAAGATATTGAAGCTTACGAAGAAGCGATAGGTCTTTACCAGAAAATTATTAAGATAGATCCTGAAAACAATACTTCTTGGGTTGATTTAGCTGATGCTTATTTTGAACTCGGACAAATTGATGAAGCCCTAAAAACTATTATTAAAGGCATAGAGGCACATCCCGATAGTGGTTTGCTTAAGGTTCGTCTAGTAGCTTTCTACTTAGAAATTGACAACCTTTCAGAAGCAACCAATCAACTTATAGAATTATTAAATATGGATAAGCAATTAGCAAAAGCGTTAATTACTTTTTATCCAGCAGTATTGGATTATCCAAGCTTATTAGAAATCATAGAAAATTATAACGATAATGAATTTTGACTTACCAAACATACCGGAAAGAGACCAAAAACCAAGAAATAATGGGCTAACCATGATGATGGATAAAGGTCTTAGCTGGCGACAAGCAGAAAACTTTGTAGATGCCAATGCTCATCTTACAGATTTAGTAAAATTAGGCTTTGGGACTTCTTATGTAACCAAAGATTTTCAAAGAAAAATTGATATTTATAAAAGCGGAAATTTGAATGTTTACTTGGGTGGTACACTTTTCGAAGCTTTTGTAGTAAGAGGTATGTTTGATGATTACCGAAGATTGTTGGATAAGTTCAAGATTGATACTTGCGAAGTTTCTGATGGTTCTATCGTTCTTCCCAACGAAAAAAAATGTGAGTACATTGCTACCTTAGCTAAAGATTATAAAGTTTTATCTGAAGTGGGTTCTAAAGAGGCAGGAATTTTTATTAGTCCTGCCAAATGGATTTCTATGATGAAAGATGAATTAGATGCTGGGGCATGGAAAGTTATTGCTGAAGCTAGAGAAAGTGGTACTGTTGGAATTTACCGCCCAAACGGAACGGCTCATGTTGCTTTAGTAAACAAAATTATTGCTAAAGTAAAATTAGAAAATATCCTTTGGGAAGCTCCACTTAAAAATCAACAAGTTTGGTTTATTAAGCAGTTTGGAGCAAATGTAAACTTAGGAAATATTTCTCCCAACGAAGTAATTGCATTAGAATGTCTTAGACTAGGGTTAAGAGGAGATACTTTCTTCGAAAATCTTCCGGAAGAAATTACTTCAGCATTTCATTAATAACCTACTACTTAATTATAGATTTTTTACATTATGAATGAAATAGCTCCTTCAGAACTAAAAAAAATGATAGAAGAAAATGCTAATATTCAAATTATTGATATTAGAGATGATTATGTTTTTGAAGATTTTAATTTAGGAGGAACAAATATTCCCTTAGAAAATGTAATCAATAATAAAGCTCAATTTGAGAATGATAAAAAAACTGTTTTTATTTGTAACTCAGGAAAAAGATCTTCTGCCATTGTACGTACTTTAACAGTAAAATATCAACTTCCAAATATTTACTCCCTAAAAGGTGGTATTGAAGCTTATGTTGAACAATGCTTATAACCTAAAAAATGGCAACAAGAAATCTTAAAGATTACATTTTTATTGCATTGAAAGGTATAGCCATGGGAGCAGCAGATGTTGTTCCTGGAGTTTCTGGTGGTACTATTGCTTTTATTTCAGGAATTTATGAAGAATTACTTGAAACCATTAGCAATTTTAATTTACAAGCATTAAAAGTATTAACCAAAGAAGGTGTTAAACCTTTCTGGAAACATATCAACGGAAGTTTTATCACTACACTATTACTTGGAATTGCCATCAGCATAATTTCTTTAGCAAAACTGATTACTTATTTGCTTCATGCTCATCCTGTATTGCTATGGGGGTTCTTTTTCGGATTAATAATTGCCAGTGTATTTTTAGTAGGTAAAAAAGTAGCTGAGTGGCATTTATCACGTGTCTTAGCAGTGATTGTAGGAACAGTAATTGCGTTTACTATAACCATTTTAAATCCTATGGAAAACCCTGATACACTTTGGTTTGTGTTTGTTTCAGGAGCTATTGCTATTTGTGCGATGATTTTACCCGGAATTTCAGGGAGTTTTATTTTACTATTGCTGGGTTCTTATGAACTAATTCTTTCTTCTATTAAAGATTTTAAAATTACCACTTTACTTACTTTTATTTTAGGGTGTATAGTTGGATTACTATCTTTCTCCAAACTCTTAAATTGGTTATTTAAAAGATACCACGATGTTACTGTTGCTGCATTAACAGGTTTTTTAATTGGTTCTTTAAATAAAATTTGGCCTTGGAAAGAAGTGTTATCTACCAGAGAAAATTCTAAAGGTGAAATTGTTCCGTTTATAGAAACCAATGTTTTACCCAACCAATTTCATGAAGAACCACAAATAATGGGTGTTATTATACTTGTTCTTGTTGGTTTTGGTTTAATTTTCGGATTAGAGAAATTGGCTAAAAAGCCTTCTAATTTAGAAACTGACTAATAGAACAATTAATTAAAAGTTGGGAATTGTATATTTGACAAATAACTGTCAACTGAAAACCATGAATTGTCAATAAACTATAAACTATGAAAAATACACTTTTTTTTATCGCTTATTTTTTAATTGAATTATCCACCAGCTTTGCTCAACAAGATTCCATAGCTCTAAAATATGCTACAACCATTACTCAAGCAGATTTAAGCAAACATTTACACATTATCGCATCTGATGAATATGGTGGTAGAGAAACAGGTAAAGAAAGCCTTACCAAAGCTGCCACTTACATTAGTAATTTTTACAAGCAAATTGGTATTCCTCCTATAAAAGATATTACTTATTACCAAACCTATAAAGTTGGATTGCAGAATGCAAAAGGTGTGTCTATTACACTAAATAATAGAAAATTTATTCAAAATAAAGATTTTTTCAATTTTCCAACATATTTAAAAAACGAACAAATTGATGCTGAAGTAATTTTTGCAGGCTATGGAATTGACGACTCTCTTTACTCTGATTACTCCAACCTTGATGTGAAAGGTAAAATAGTAATTATTCTAAATGGTGAACCTAAAAATAAAAGTGAACGCTACTCGGTTTCTAATACTGATACCCCTTCTAAATGGAGTAATAGAAGAAATAATCCTAAAGTTGCTACGGCAAAAGAAAAAGGGGCTTTAGCATTGCTTATCATTAATGAAAATACGCCTGAAATGATAAAAACCTACACCCATTTTATTGAAAGTGAAAAACTAAAAGTGTTGGATAAACGTGAGATAGATTTCGATTTTCCTAGTTTTTACATTTCTTCCGAAATGGCTGATGAAATTATCGCAAAATCATCACAAAAAATTAAAGAAAAAATAAATAACAAAGGTGTTCCAGAAAGCTTTGTTGTTAAAAACAAGCTAAGTTTAGACATCAACAAAAAAACAACCATTTCTGACGCTCACAATGTATTAGCATATATTGAAGGATGTGATTTAAAAGATGAATTGATAATTTTAAGTGCTCATTACGACCATATTGGAGAACATGATGGTAAAATTTTTAATGGTGCTGATGATGATGGATCTGGAACAGTAGCGATAATGGAAATTGCCGAAGCGTTTATAAAAGCCAAAAAAGATGGTCATGGACCTAGAAGGAGTATTCTGATACTTAATGTTTCCGGAGAAGAAAAAGGTTTACTAGGTTCTAAATACTATACCAATTATCCTGTTTTCCCTTTAGAAAATACAGTTGCTAATCTTAATATTGATATGATAGGAAGATTAGATAAAAAACACGCTGATAACGAAAATTATATTTACATTATTGGTTCCGATATGCTTAGTACTGAGTTACATGAAATCAATGAAAAAGCCAATACTACTTACACTCAACTAGAATTGGATTATGAATTTAACACCACGAAAGATCCTAATAGATATTATTATCGTTCTGACCATTACAACTTTGCTAAAAACAATATTCCTGTAATATTTTATTTTAACGGAGTACACGAAGATTACCATAAAGAAACCGATACAGTGGATAAAATTATTTTCTCTAAAATGGAAAAAATTACCCGATTAGTTTTTCATACTGCTTGGGATTTAGCTAACAGAAATGAACGTATTCAATTGAATGTTTCTGAATAAATGATGGAAAAAGTTTTAGTACTAGACAATTACGATTCTTTTACCTACAATTTGGTTCATTATATTGAGGCTCTTAATTATGAAGTGGATGTTTTTAGAAACGATGAAATTTCTATTGAAACTATTGGTACTTACAACATTATTATTCTCTCTCCCGGACCAGGTTTACCAAAAGATGCAGGAATATTATTAGATGTAATAAAAACTTACGCTCCAACAAAAAAAATATTAGGTGTTTGTTTAGGCATGCAAGCTATTGGAGAAGTTTTTGGCGGAAAATTGGAGAATTTATCTCATGTTTTTCATGGTATAGCGAGTCGGTTAAAAGTTATTGACACTTCTGATAAACTTTTTGAAAATTTACCTCAACAATTTGAAATTGGTAGGTACCACAGTTGGGTAGTTTCTCAAAAACAATTTCCAACAGATTTAATTATTACTGCTGTAGAAGAAAATAGCCAAATTATGGCATTAAGACATGTAACGTATAACTTATATGGTGTTCAGTTTCACCCTGAATCTATTCTTACGCAACATGGTAAAGAAATCATTGCTAATTTTTTGAAAGATAAACTCCAAAACATTACCTCTTCACCAATTTTGTAGTATAAACTAACTTTTCAGATTGAAGTTGCAGTATGTAGATTCCACTTGGTAGTGCAGAAACATCTAACTTTTTATTATCAACTAATTGCATTAACACATCTTTACCAGTAAAATCCATTATGCTTACAAAGTATTTTTTATTATCAGGTAAATCTAAATTTATAAATGATGAAACAGGATTAGGGTAAATATTGATATTGCCTTCTTCCAACTCATTCACAACTGAAATAACTATTGTGTAAGGAGTAGATATTTCACTGCATCCATCAGTATAAAATACTTCTACTTCATAATTACCAGATGCTGTTGCTGTAATAGAAACCATATTGCTATTTGGAATTGGGTTACCATCTAAGTACCATTGATAACTTACTCCTGTTGTGGAAGATGTTAATATATTTCCATTGGCATTAATACTAGGAATAGGATTAGGCGTACAAACTTGGTTATGATTTATTCTTGGTGAATTTTGCAACGAATCATTAAATTCAACAAAAGCATTGCAATCTCCTTTTAAGGTATAATCTAACCAAGGATTTACAAAATCGAAGGTAACAGCATGTTGCTCGCCACGAGTAATAGAAATTCCTGATGAAGCAGTTCCTTCACCAAAATCGCAATTAAAATTAGGCTCAGCAAAATAACAATGAGCTCCGCCTATTATGGAAATAAATGTTTTACAAGCAGCAGCCAATGAATCATACATCGGTATATGATGATCTACAGGAGGAGTAACACCATCTTGAGCTCCCGATAAAATTAAACTAGGAACCGTAACTGTTTTGGCAGAATTAATAGAAGAAACCCCATTACTTGTAGATTCAGCAGGGGCTAAACCAATTAAGGTATTAAAATATGGTGTATTGGATTGTGCTAACGAATCTGCTGCTAAAAATGCTGCTCCTCCTCCCATAGAATGTCCCATTAAAGCTGTTTTTGGAGCCACACCATTATAAAAAATTGAACTTGAAGTTGTTCCTTCTATTTGCATTTGATGAACTAAAAATTGTAAATCCCAACCAAATTGTTGGTGATCGGTACTAAACATATTTCCCTCTGTTCTGGGAAAAACCATAATATAACCCCTTGGAACAAATTCTGTCCATAAATTTTCATAAGCACTCCAAGCCATCACAAAACCATGTCCGAACACAATTACAGGATATTGCCCCGAAGACATAGCCACATTTGTCCCAGCTGTTGCTGCCGGATAATAAATTTCAGTTTCTATACTGCGGTTATTTCTATTGGCATCCTGAAAAGTAATAGTGGTATGCCCTATTTGATGTTGAGAAAACAATGCTGTTGAAGAAAATAGTAGGACAAATAATAAAATAAAAATAAAAACATCTTTCTTTGTTGTGTTTTTTAGGATAGTTTGTGATTTTTCCATAACATATAATTTTAATTGTTGATGTAAAATTAATCTGTGTTATTGTTTAAAAAAATTCCCGTATTTTTATCAAAATCAGATGAGTTTTGATAACCCCTCTAAAAAATGGAATTTCTAATTCAAAAAATAAGTGCCTGTTGTTCTTCTCAGCAATTAAATTTGTTTGAAACATATTTAGCTGCGAAAAACCAACTGCTTTCTCAAAAATTAATTCATCATATTAAAAATACCCCTAATCAAACTTTAGATTATTATTGTGAAGCTGTTTATGGAAATACCTCCAAAGAAACACTGAAAAAGTTCAATCAACTTAACCATCACACCCTCAACTATTTTTCTTTTATCAGTCAACATTTTCCCTCCTTTCTTAGCCAAAATGTGAGTAAAATAGAATGGCTCATTTACCATGAAGAACACAGCAAAGCCACAGAAAAACTAAAGTTATTGGTTGAAGTAGCCAAAAAGTTTGAAGATTATGGATTATTAATCCTCTTATTTGAAATTACACAACAAAATAAACTACTTTCAACAACACTTGGAAAACAATTAAATCTAGAAAGTAATAAAGAGTATTTAATGCTTTTTAGCGATTTAAAAAATTTACTACAAAAACAAGATGAACTTACATCTACCACACTTATTGAAGAACAAAAGGTTGTAAACCCAAAAGAGTTAGCTTTTTTCAAAAATCATTTTAATTCCAATTCCCTTTCTATTCAAATTATTGCCCGACAATCCTATTTAAATTTACTTAGCAGCTATAATCACAAGTCTTTTTACGATAAAAACACCCTTGAATTAATTGAATACACCAAAAAATTAGCCGAAAAACATGCTTATTTAATGATAGCTCAGCATAGAGAAAAATTGATGAGTTTAGATTATATGTTGGTTAAACACACACGACTAACATTAAGCGAAAAAGAAATAAATAAAACCTGTTCTTCTATCATTAACAAATGGCAAAAATTTTATCATGCCAATAATCAGCTCGATTCGGGATTGATGCTGGCACTTAGTATTAAAGGTAGTTTTTTTATTACCGACTATTTCTGCAAACCACTAAACGACAAACTCCAAAATGAAATAAAGGAAATTATCAGCCTGTTTGAAGAATTGAGCAACAAACTCGATTGGGAAAAAGTAAGCTACCTTAAATACATTAATTTTTATAATGTTTATGCCATGTTTCTTATTTTATATAATCAGGAAAAAACAAGCATCAAGCTCATTGAAAAAGTGTTGCATGAATACCAACAAAAAACTTTCAAAAAAATGTATGATGGGTTATTTGTAGTACTGTTGATGGCTCATTTTCAAGCTAAAAATTTTGATGAAGTAGTTGAAAATTATAGTCGCTACAAAAAACTAACTAAAAATTTTATTTCTATGGAAGAAAACGATTTGGTAATAAAAGCCATTTACTACATCGCCCAACTAAAAATTGCACCAAAAAATCAATATGAGAAAAAATTAAATAGTGTATTGCAAACCTTAAAAAGCAATCCTCATCTTAACAATAATTTATTGCTAGTGGAAAGAGTAATGGAGTTTTAAATTCAAAAAATTCACCAAACAAATCCTTAATTTTGCCTTATGGCATTTGAATTAATATCCGATTTTCAACCAACAGGGGACCAACCCGAAGCCATCAAGCAATTGGTAGAAGGTTTACAAAAAGGGGCTAAAGCACAAACATTACTTGGTGTTACAGGCTCCGGAAAAACATTTACCATTGCCAATGTTATTCAGCAAGTGCAACGACCAACTTTAATTTTAAGTCATAACAAAACCCTAGCTGCTCAATTATACAGTGAATTCAAACAATTTTTCCCACACAATGCAGTAGAATATTTTGTTTCCTATTACGATTATTACCAGCCAGAAGCTTATTTACCGGTAACAGATGTGTATATCGAAAAAGATATGTCCATTAACGATGAAATTGAAAAACTGCGTTTAAGTGCAACTACTGCGCTGCTCTCAGGCAGACAAGATGTTATTGTGGTAGCTTCAGTTTCGTGTATTTACGGTATTGGAAATCCAACAGATTTCCAAGAAAATATTATTAAACTAAAAGTAGGTGATGTTATCAGCAGAAATAAATTCTTGCTTCAATTGGTGCAAGCCATGTATTCCAGAACTGAAGTAGATTTTCAGAGAGGAAATTTTAGAGTAAAAGGTGATACCATAGACGTTTATCCTGCTTATGCAGAAATTGCTTATCGCATCTACTTTTTTGGAGATGAAATTGAAGAAATAGAATCTTTCGACCCTATAAATGGAGGCTCATTAGAAAGTTTTACCTACTTAAACATTTACCCGGCAACCATTTTCAATACCACTCAAAACACCTTACATCAAGCTATAAAAGACATTCAGGATGATTTATTTAATCACTTAATTTACCTAAAAGAGATTGGCAAACATACTGAAGCCAAACGTTTAGAAGACAGAGTAACGTACGATATGGAAATGATGCGTGAATTAGGTTACTGTTCAGGAATTGAAAATTACTCTAGATATTTCGACAGAAGAGCACCGGGATCTCGTCCTTTCTGCTTATTAGACTATTTTCCTAAAGATTTTTTGATGGTGATTGATGAAAGCCATGTAACGGTTTCTCAAATTGGAGCCATGTATGGTGGCGATCGTTCTCGTAAAGAAAATTTAGTAGAATACGGTTTTAGATTGCCTTCTGCCATGGATAACCGGCCACTGAAATTTGAAGAATTTTATCAATTAATCAACCAAACCATTTATGTAAGTGCTACTCCTGCCGATTTTGAGTTAAAAGAATCTGAAGGTGTTGTAGTAGAACAAATTATTCGTCCAACAGGATTATTAGAGCCGGTTATAGAAATTCGTCCGAGTTTAAATCAGATTGACGATTTGATGGAGGAAATAAACATCCGAGCAGAAAAAGACGAGCGTGTGTTAGTAACAACTCTAACCAAACGAATGGCTGAGGAGTTAACCACATATTTTGATAACAACGGGTTAAAATGTCGATACATTCATTCTGATGTGGATACCATTGAACGTGTTGAAATTTTAAGAGACCTTAGAAACGGAATTTTTGATGTATTGATAGGTGTGAACTTATTAAGAGAAGGGCTGGATTTGCCCGAAGTTTCCTTAGTTGCTATTTTAGATGCTGATAAAGAAGGTTTTTTACGCTCGGAACGTTCTCTTATACAAACAGCAGGAAGAGCCGCAAGAAACATGAATGGACTAGTGATTATGTATGCTGATAAAATTACCGGTTCCATGCAAAAAACGATAGATGAAACTGACAGAAAACGAACGAAACAACTACAATACAATGCAGAACACAACATTGTACCTACAGCTTTAAACAAAAGTAAAACTAGCGGTGATAAAACTATGTTTGGCAAATCAGTTTCACCGGATAATTTCTACTTATTAGATAATATTAGTCAACAACCTAGCGTAGCTGCAGACCCGGTAGTTCAATACATGAGCAAACCTCAACTGGAAAAATTATTGGAAGAAACACAAAAAAGAATGAAAGATGCTGCTAAACAAGAAGATTTCTTAGAAGCTGCCAGACTAAGAGATGAAATGATGGAGTTGAGTAAAATGATAAAAGCACTTTAAATCCAAGTTCGATTATTATTTAAAATATTGTAAATTTGAAATCTAATCACGAAAAAATTAAGCTATGCAAAAATTCAACAAATTTTTACTAATTTCTTTATCAGCAATTTTAGTTGCTTGTGGAGGAAAAGACAAAAGTCAAGACGACAATATTGACGTAGAGAAAAACCCACTCGGTGCAGCTATGAAGATGGCTCAAAACATGCAAGAACAGGCTGAAAAAATGGAAAAAGACATGGAAAAGCGTAAAGATGCCAAAGCCATGCACTACGAAGAGTTAATCAAATTTTTACCTACCGAAATTGATGGTTATACTGCCGAAGAACCAGATGGTGGCACAGTTGAAATGCAAGGAACTTCCTACTCTAATGCTGACATCACTTTTAAAAATGAAGCAGGAGAAAGAATTAAAATCTCACTATTAGATTACAATGCCGCTTTATCTATGTATAGTATGGCTACAGCAATGTGGAATAGCGGTTTAAAAATCGACACCAAAGATGAGTTGGCTCAAAGTTATACCGTTAATGATGAAATTTCAGGATGGGAAACATTCAAAAAGAAAACCGGAAAAGCTTCTGTCGTTGTAGGAATTTCTAATAGATTTATGCTCACCATAGAAGCAGATAATCAAGAAAACTGTGACAATGTAAAAAGCATCGCTAAAAGTATGGATTTAAATAAATTAGCTTCGCTATAAATATGTTTATCCCACCCCATCCCTCCCAAAGGGAGGGAGTTTCCCTTCCTTTAGAGTGTTAGGGGAGAAGTTAAACTTCTAAACTCATAAACTATAAAATAAATGAGCAATCAACTTCCTCCATTTTTTAAATCATGGAAAGGCTTCTACTTTTTTGTAGTAGGTTTTTTAGTTTTTTTAATTGTTGTTTTTCAACTGATAACTACCTACTATAAACCATGAGTAGTATAGATTGGATAGTATTACTCGGAACACTCGGTTTCATTGCCATTTATGGTGCGTGGAAAACCCGTAAAAGCCAAAACATTGAAGGCTATCTTAAAGGAGATAGCGATATGAAATGGGCTACCATCGGACTTTCTGTAATGGCTACCCAAGCCAGTGCCATCACTTTTATTTCTACTCCTGGACAAGCTTATGAGTCGGGAATGGGTTTTGTCCAAAATTATTTGGGTTTACCCATCGCCCTTATTATTGTTTCTGCAGTTTTTATTCCTATTTACTACAAACTAAAAGTATATACTGCCTACGAATATTTAGAAACCCGTTTTGGAGTTGAAAGTAGGTTGCTTGCTGCTTCTCTTTTTCTTATTCAGCGTGGATTAGCGGCCGGAATAACCATTTATGCTCCTGCCATTATTATTGCTACCGCTTTAGGTTGGCAACTCGATATTACCATTTTATTAATTGGTGCATTGGTAATTGTTTATACCGTTTCCGGAGGAACAAAAGCAGTTAGTCTTACCCAAAAATGGCAAATGGCAGTAATTATGGGCGGAATGTTCATCGCTTTTTTCATTATTATTTTCAATTTGCCCGAAAACGTTTCTTTTGGTGAGGCTGTTTCTATTGCCGGAATGATGGACAAAATGAATGTAATTGATTTTTCGTTAGACATTGATAAACGCTATACTTTTTGGACAGGAATTACAGGAGGAACTTTCCTTGCCCTCTCCTATTTTGGTACCGACCAATCGCAAGTGCAACGTTATTTAAGCGGAAAATCCGTTTATGAAAGCAGAATGGGATTAATGTTTAATGCCTTACTGAAAATTCCTATGCAGTTTTTTATTCTGTTTGTAGGAATCATGGTTTTTGTATTTTTTCAATTTCAAGAACACCGAATTTTATTTAACCAAACAAGTTTAGACCAAGCTTACCAAACGGAATATGCACCGGAACTGAAAGCCATTGAAGAGGATTACCAAATAGTATTTAGTGAGAAAAAACAATACTTAGAACAAATAAGCACTTCCTCCAATCCAACAGAAATTGACCAAGCCATTAAGTTAGCTCAACAAAAAGATCAGCAAGAGATTGAACTGAAAAACCAAGCCAAAGCCATTATTTTAAAAGCCGTACCCGAAAGCAAATCAAAAGATTCTGATTATATTTTTCTATCGTTTATTATGAACTATATGCCTATTGGATTGATAGGATTGTTGTTGGCGGTAATATTTTCTGCTGCTATGTCGAGCACTGCCGGAGAACTAAATGCCTTGGCTTCTACCAGTACCATAGATTTTTATAAACGCTTATCAAGCACTTCGGCACAAGCCAGCGACAAAAAAATGGTCATCATTTCTAAATTATTTACCGCCTTTTGGGGAATGATAGCTATTGGTTTTGCTTTGTTTGCCCAATTGCTCGAAAACCTTATTGAAGCTGTAAACATTTTAGGTTCTATTTTTTATGGAACTATTTTAGGCATTTTCTTGGTTGCTTTTTTCATTAACAAAATTAAAGGAAAAGCTACATTTATTGCTGCTATAATTGCACAAGCTGCTGTAATTATTTTACACTTCTTCGGACAAGCTATCTTCTCTTACCTCCTCCAAACACCTGTTAAAGAAGTTGGCTATTTGTGGTACAATGTTATTGGTTGCGGGCTGGTTATTGGATTGGCTGCGTTGTTGCAAATGGTGATTAAGGAGAAAAAATAAGTTCTCAAATAAGCTTATTTACTACTCAATAAAGTTCTTTCAGAATGACACGAAAATAAATTTAACTTTCTACTTTATAAACTTTCTACTTAGTCAATATTTTTTAAAATAAAATCTCAAAACAGTTAATATTTTATAGAGGGTTAAATTTTTAATCTATTTACTTAACTTTACCATTCGTAAAAAAAGGTTAAAGTAATGGCGATAGCAAAAGAAGAAAAAGAAAAAAGTAAAACAGCTTTATCTAAAGATATTGTACAACAAGCTTTTCAGTTAATGAGTACCGCTAAAGCACTCACAGAATTGTATGAAGCCAATAAAGAAATTACTGCTAAATATGTTCATGCTACTTCTCGTGGTCATGAAGCTATACAGTTGGCAATGGGTATGCAGCTAAAACCTCAAGATTTCGTTTTCCCTTATTACCGTGATGATAGTATTTTGTTGGGAATTGGTATGACTCCCTTCCAACTCATGTTACAATTATTAGCCAAAAAAAATGACCCTTTTTCAGGTGGTAGAACCTATTATTCTCATCCAAGTTTAAGAGACGATGACAAACCAAAAATACCACATCAATCTTCTGCAACAGGTATGCAAGCTATTCCTGCCACAGGCGTTGCAATGGGACTTCAATACAAAGAAAAAGAAGGCTTAGCTGAAGATTACAAAGGCGAAAATCCTGTTGTAGTTTGCAGCTTAGGAGATGCTTCTTGTACTGAAGGCGAAGTTTCTGAAGCTTTTCAGATGGCAGTTCTAAAAAAATTACCTATTATTTATTTAGTACAAGACAACGATTGGGATATTTCTGCCAACGCAAAAGAAACCCGAGCTCAAGATATTACCCATTTTGCTAAAGGTTTTAAAGGCATGGATGTAAGAACCATAGATGGTACTGAGTTCGATACTGCCTATGAAACAGTAGCTGAAGTGATAGAAATTGTCAGAAAAGAAAGACGACCTTTTATTATACACGCTAAAGTACCTTTGTTAAACCACCACACATCGGGAGTTAGAAAAGAATGGTATAGAGATGATTTAGAAGAAGCTGCTAAAAGAGATCCTTTTCCAAAATTAAAAGCCTTAGCCGAAAAATCGGGCATTCAAAAGTTTGAATTGTTGGCTATTGAAGGCAAAGCCAAAGAATTGGTAGAGAAAGAATATCAAGCAGCCCTAAAAGAAGAAGATCCTTCTCCTGAAGATTTAACTACACATTGTTTTGCTCCTACTCCAATTACAGAGGAAAAAGGAGTGAGAGAACCAGCAGGAAAAGAAAAAACTGTAATGGTAGATTCTGCCTTATTTGCCGTTAGAGAATTAATGAGTAAACACAAAGAATGTCTGTTGTACGGACAAGACGTTGGTGGCAGATTAGGCGGTGTTTTCCGTGAGGCGGCTACTTTGGCTCAACAATTTGGAGAAAACAGGGTGTTTAATACGCCTATACAAGAAGCTTTTATTGTAGGAAGTACGGTTGGAATGGCTGCTGTAGGTTTAAAACCTATTGTTGAAGTTCAGTTTGCCGATTACATTTGGCCGGGACTTAACCAATTGTTTACAGAAGTTGGACGTTCATACTACCTTTCTAATGGAAAATGGCCTGCCAGTATGATTTTAAGAGTACCTATCGGAGCTTATGGCTCGGGAGGTCCTTACCATTCTTCAAGTGTGGAGTCTGTGGTTACCAACATTAGAGGAGTAAAAGTAGCCTATCCATCAACTGGTGCAGATTTAAAAGGCTTACTAAAATCTGCATATTATGACCCTAATCCTGTAGTAATTTTTGAGCATAAAGGCTTATACTGGAGTAAAATTAAAGGTACTGAAGGGGCTAAAACCGTAGAGCCTGATGATGAATATGTCATTCCATTTGGAAAAGCAAGGACAGTTATTGAAGCTGATGCAGACAAGATTGAAAATGGTGAAAGTGCTGTTATTATTACTTACGGAAGAGGTGTTTACTGGAGTTTAGAAGCTGCTAAACAATTTAAAGGTCAGGTAGAAATTATTGATTTAAGAACGCTTAACCCTTTGGATGAAGAAGCCATGTATGCAGCCACTAAAAAGCACAACAAAGTCTTGTTGGTTACCGAAGAATCTATTGAATCCTCATTTACACTTGGCTTAGCGGCACGTATTCAGAAAAACTGTTTTAGCCATTTAGACGCTCCAATAGAAATTGTAGGCTCAATAGATACTCCTGCTATTCCGTTAAACTCTATATTAGAAGCTACGTTATTACCTAATGGAGATAAAGTTGCAGCAGCATTAAAACAATTGCTGAATTACTAAGCTTTAAATGAAAAATTTATTAATTCTTCATGGTGCTATCGGTAGTAAATCACAATTTAATTCCTTAGCATCTTTGTTAAACAATCAATTTAATATCCATTTATTAAATTTTTCAGGACATGGAGGAGAAGCGTTTAAAGAAAACTTTAACATTCCTCAGTTTGCTGATGATGTTTTAGTTTATTTAGAGCAACAAAAAGTTGAATCTATTGATATTTTTGGTTACAGCATGGGAGGCTATGTAGCTTTATATTTAGCAAAACATCATCCGGAAAAAGTAGGTAAAATAATTACTTTAGGAACAAAACTAAGTTGGACTCCCGACATTGCTGCTAAAGAAACAAAAATGTTAGATGCTGAAAAAATGGAAGATAAAATTCCAACTTTTGCAGCAATATTAAAAGACCGTCATTATCCCAACGATTGGAAAACAGTTTTGGAAAAAACTGCCAACATGATGATAACAATGGGCAATAAAAATGTGCTTAAAGATGAGGACTTTAAACTTATTCAACACACCATAAAATTGCTATTAGCAGATAACGATGAAATGGTAACTTATGAAGAAACTAATCATGTTGCTCAACTATTACCTCATGCTACTTTTGAGTTATTACCCAATTCCAAACACCCCATAGAGAAAGTGGATATAGACGCTCTTTCGGAAATTATAAGGGCTTTTTATAGTTAAAGTTTACACATTATCCACATTGTAATGCAAGCCTACGTTATTTTTTCTCTCTGAAGCTCCTTTAGTAACCAAATAAGCAATGCTTCTTAAGTTTCTCAATTCGCAAATAGCAACACTTAATTTAGAGCTCTCATACAACTTTTCTGATTCATCATATATCAATTTTAATCTATTTAAAGCTCTTTGCAAACGCTCATCAGAACGAACAATACCGACATAATTACTCAATATGGTTTGTAGTTCTTTTTTGGTTTGCTCTACTAAAAAATGTTCATTAAATATGGTGGTTCCTTCATCATTCCATTCGGGAATACTTTCCTGAAATTCAACATTTTCAACTTGTTCAACACTATCTAAAAAAGCATTATGAGAATAAACTAATGCTTCAATTAACGAATTAGAAGCCAAACGATTTGCCCCGTGTAACCCCGTAAAAGCACATTCTCCTGAAGCATATAGGTTAGTAATAGAAGTCCTTGCGTTAGTATCCACTTCAATTCCTCCACACAAATAATGAGCTGCCGGAACAACAGGAATATAGTCTTTTGAGATGTCTAAACCAATTTCTACACATTTATTGTAAATGGTAGGAAAATGAGCAATAAAAGAAGTTATATCAATATGAGAAACATCTAACAGTATATTAGTAGTTCCATGTCTTTTCATTTCTGCATCAATGGCTCGGGCAACAACATCTCTTGGAGCTAAGTCTTTTCTTTTATCATACTGCTCCATAAAAGCTTCGTTGTTATGATTTCTCAATATTCCTCCCGCCCCACGCACTGCTTCAGAAATTAAAAATGAAGGCGAGACGTTAGGTTGATACAATGCTGTAGGATGAAACTGAACAAACTCCATGTTTTTAATAATAGCTTTTGCTCTATATGCCATAGCAATTCCGTCTCCCGTTGCCACTTTTGGGTTGGTAGTATTTAAATAAGCCTGACCAATCCCTCCCGCTGCCAACAAGGTAATTTTGGATTTCAACACTTTTATTTCTCCCGTTCTACGATTTAACACATACACTCCAAAACACTTTTTGTTGGATGTTGCTCGTGTAACTTTTTCACCCAAATGATGCTGTGTAATTAAATCTATGGCAAAATGATAGTTGAAAACCGTAATATAAGGGTGATTGAAAACTTTATTAAGTAAAGCTCTCTCTATTTCGTTACCTGTAAAGTCTTTAAAATGTAAAATTCTATTGTCGGAATGTCCACCTTCTTTGGCTAAATCATAATCCCCTTGAATAGTTTTATCAAAATTAGTACCCCAATCTACTAATTCCTTAATTCTTTCTGGAGCTTGTTCCACTACCATTTTAACAACCCTCTCATCACACAAACCATCTCCGGCAATTAAGGTATCTTTAATATGGTTTTCAAAACTATCTGATGATTTGGTTACCGATGCAATTCCCCCTTGAGCATACTTTGTATTGCTTTCGTCTTCATCAACTTTGGTAATGATGGTGATAGAAACAACTTGATTTTTTTTATCAAAATAATCAGCAATTTTATATGCATAACTCAAACCGGCTATACCTGAACCAATTATTAAAAAATCTGTTTTCATATATTCATTTATATTTTATGAAATTGGTCAGATGTTACTGCTCATCACAAATATGTTATTTTATTTGAACCAATACTGGTTTTTAGCTTACAAATTTACTTAGAACTAATGAATTCAACATGATAAAAAACATGCTGCTAATAAATTAATTATAGAAAAAATCAAGTAAAACACGGCTTTATTGTAACTGTTTGTAAAAAAATAAGTAAAACCATTAACATTTATTAGTCAAGATTTTTATATGTAATAAATTTGATTAATTTTATGCCTTAGAACTAATTTTCTAAAAAGAATGAAAAAATCATTATACAGCAAAGTATTGGCGCTTATCTTCATGGCAAGCATGTTTTCTTTGCCTATGTCTTTTCAATCTTGCAAGTCTGGGCCTAAATATCAAAAGCCACGTAATGGTGGAGCTAAAGTAAATTCATCAGGGCATGTAGGTAACAGAAAGCATAGAAACAGACACGTTTGGGGAAAATAAATAATTAATAAATTATACTTTATTAATTAAATCAACTAATCTATTAGAATAACCTGCTTCATTGTCGTACCAACCTACTATGCGAACTAGATTGCCTGTTATTGATGTTAAGTTAGCATCAAAGATACAAGAATGACTATTCCCTATAATATCTGAAGAAACTAATTCATCAGTAGTGTACTCCAAAATATTTTTCATACCATTTTGAGCTGCCTCAAGAAAAGCCTTATTAACTGTTGCTACATCTACATTAGTTGAAAGCTGTGCACAAACATCTATTAAAGAACCATCCGGAACTGGAACTCTTACTGCATATCCGGCAGTTTTTCCTTTTAAATCCGGGAATATTTTAACGATAGCTTTTGCCGCTCCTGTTGATGTTGGAATAATTGACAAAGCCCCTGCTCTTGCTCTTCTTAAATCTCTATGAGGAGCATCGTGCAGACGTTGATCATTGGTATATGAATGAACAGTTGCTATTTGTGCTTGTTCAATACCAAAGTTATCTTTTAATATTTTAATTATAGGTGCTACTGCATTGGTGGTGCACGATGCATTAGAAATAATCGTATCCATAGAATCAATTAATTCATCATTAATTCCTATAACGATGGTTTTAATGTCATCACTTTTTGCGGGAGCAGACAAGATTACTTTCTTAGCTCCTGCGATAATATGCTTGTTAGCTAATTCTCTTGTCAAGAAAATTCCTGTACATTCAATTACCATATCAATATCAAGTGATTTCCATGGCAAATTTTCAGGGGATTTTTCACTAAAAACAAATACTTTTTTACCATTAATAATTAGCGCATCATCAGTATAATCGACTGTTCCTTCAAAATGCCTATGAACAGAATCATATTTTAATAGATGAGCTAATGTTTTGGTATCAGCTAAATCATTTATTGCAACTAATTCTATTTGATCATTATTTTGGACTAATCTAGTAAGTAACTTACCTATTCGTCCAAAACCATTTATGGCAATTCGTTTCATATATAAATATTTATTATTTTTTTATTCATTAACAAAATTAGACATTTAAGCATTGCATTAACTGATTATGTTTACAAGAAATCTAAAAAACTTAAAGCAAAAAAAGAGGCTGAATTTTAATTCAGCCTCTTTTTTATTAAGTTTCACAATTTATTCAAAGAATAAAGAAGAATTATTTTAGTTTCGCAACGTGTTTAGTCAATTTAGACTTAAGATTTGATGCTTTGTTTTTATGAATAATGTTTTTCTTAGCTAACTTATCTAACATAGAAGCTACTTTTGGAAGCAATTCTGATGCTTCTTTCTTGCTTGTTGAGTTTCTTAAATCTCTAACTGCATTACGAGTTGTCTTATGTTGATACTTATTACGTAATGTTCTCGTTGCCGTCTGTCTTATTCTTTTTAATGCCGACTTATGATTAGCCATAATATTCTTTTTGTTATTTGTTAATTTTTTTGAGGCTGCAAATATAATATTATTTTTAATATTTACACTTTACAAACTCATTTTTTTATTTTTCTTGAATTTTTAAGCATTCACGCTAACTTTTGGTGAGGCAGCCATAATTTCATCATTAGCATAATCAGCAAATTTCTCAAAGTTTTTAACGAATGAGTTAGCTAATTCATTAGCTTTTTGATCGTATGCAGCTTTATCTTGCCAAGTATTTCTTGGATTAAGAATTTCTGTAGGAACATTTTCGCAAGATGTTGGCATTGCCAATCCAAAAACTGGATGATTTTCATAAGTAACTTCATTCAACTTACCTGTAAGGGCAGCTGTAATCATCGCTCTTGTGTATCTTAATTTAATACGCTCTCCTGTTCCATAAGCTCCACCAGACCATCCTGTATTAATTAACCAAACATTTACGTTGTGTTTTCTCATTTTTTCACCAAGCATTTCAGCATATTTTGTTGGATGTAATGGTAAAAATGGAGCTCCAAAACAAGATGAGAAAGTAGTTTGTGGCTCTGTAACTCCTGCTTCAGTACCGGCAACTTTAGCGGTATAACCTGAAATAAATTGGTACATTGCTTGTCCTGGAGTTAATTTTGAGATGGGAGGCAACACACCAAACGCATCTGCTGTTAAAAAGAAAATGTTATTTGGAGTTGTCCCTACCGATGGAACAGCGATGTTATTAATATGATGAATTGGATAGCTAACGCGTGTATTTTCAGTTTTTGATTTGTCTTCAAAATCTACTTCTGTAGTTCCTTCGTAAAAATTAATATTTTCTAATAATGCACCAAATTTAATTGCGTTAAAAATATCCGGTTCATTTTCAGCAGAAAGATTAATGCACTTTGCATAGCACCCACCTTCAAAATTAAACACCCCTTCATCAGTCCAACCATGTTCATCATCTCCAATTAACCTTCTGTTAGGGTCTGATGACAAAGTAGTTTTTCCAGTTCCAGATAAACCAAAGAAAACTGAAGTATCTCCAGCTTCGCCAATATTAGCCGAGCAGTGCATTGAAAGCACATTTTTTTGGTGAGGTAAAATAAAATTTAATGCAGAAAAAATTCCTTTTTTCATTTCTCCTGTATAACCTGTTCCTCCAATCAAAATAATTTTTTTGGTAAAATTCATTACCGCAAAATTATGTTGTCTTGTTCCATCAATTTCAGGGTCTGCCATAAAGCCCGGAGCTGCAATAATTGTCCATTCCGGAATAAAATTTAGTACTTCCTCGTTCGTTGGTCTTAAAAACATATTATAAATAAACATGTTTGCCCAAGGAGTTTCGGTAATGGCTCTAATATTCATTCTATATTTTGGATCGGCACAAGCGTAAGCGTCTCTAACGTAAACATCTTTACCTGAAAGATAAGCTGTTACTCTGTTGTATAGTGCATCAAACTTATCAGCATCAAATTTAATGTTAAAATTTTCCCACCATACAGCATCTTTAGTAATGTCATCATAAACAATAAATCTGTCTTTTGGAGAGCGACCTGTAAATTCACCTGTATCAACAGCCAAAGCTCCAGAGCTTGCTAATTCTCCTTCTCCTCTAATAATTGTTTCTTCAACCAATTGAGATGGTTCTAAATTCCATAGAGCAGACGCTACATTTCCTAATCCTAATGATTTTAACGAAGCATTTTCTGCTTTTATTCCAAATTCATTCATAAAGTGTGATTTTGTTAGACTTTCTTTGATGTGTTTTAGATTCTATTTTTTTAATTAAAACAATAGAACAAAGGTCTGATAAGTTACTGAATTATCAAATAAAAAACTTATCTTTTATGAACAGATGGTTGATTAAATGTAATATTAGCCATATCAGTAGATTTTACTTCCTCTTCCATTGCAGCAACGAATTTCTTATGTACTTCTGTTGATAAGTTTTTCAACACAAAATTATAATCTTTCTCGCCTTCTCTTCCCCAACCTACTATTTCTGGTTGAATATCAGTTTTATTCTCTTTATTAAACAATGTAATTCTTGCATCCACTTTATCTTTTAACTCATGATCAATTCCTTCTCCTTTACTAATAAAACTTACAATCATATCATAAATTACCTTTTCCTGGTTTGAATCTCCTTTAGTAAGGTTGGTCGGTTTGGTAGTGTCAGGTACTGGTTTAGTTGAATCCATAGCTTGTGAGGAGTTTTTACAAGAAAATAAAAGAATTGAGATTGCTATTATTAATACTGTTCTCATAGTTGATTGTTTTAATTAGTGATTAATTTTTCTGTTGTTTGTAAAGCGTATAACTTTTCATATTTCGCTTTAGCATATTGCATAAAGTAAGTAAAATTAAGCTTTTCTCCGGTAACTCTTTCGCACAATTCGCTTGCTGAGTATAATCTTCCGTATTGATGAATATTAGTTCTTAACCAATCTAACAATTCCGTATAATTTCCTTGCTCAACCTTTTCTTCTAAATTTTCAATTTGCTCTTGGGCTTTATGAAAAAATTGTGCCGCATAAAAACTTCCTAATGAATATGTGGGAAAATAGCCAAAGCTACCATGCGACCAATGAATATCTTGCAAGACTCCTTTTGAATCTGACGGCACGTCTATATTTAAATAGGCTTTATATTTTTCATTCCACACACGAGGCAAGTCACTTACTTCAATATTTCCTAAAATCAATTCTTTTTCAATTTCGTAACGAATTAACACATGGAAATGATATGTCAACTCATCAGCATTTGTTCTTATAAACGAAGGCTTAACAATGTTCATGGCTTTATAAAAATCTTCAACTGTATAATTCTTTAAATTATCAGGAAACACTTCTTGTAATTTTGGATAAAAATATTTCCAAAAAGAAAGACTTCTCCCCACATTATTTTCCCACAAACGAGATTGAGACTCATGCATTCCCAACGATAAATAAGTTCCCGCAGGAAGCCCGTAGTTTTCTACTTTCAATCCCTGCTCATACAAAGCATGTCCGCCTTCATGAATACTACTCCATAAAATCTCACTCAAATCTTCCTCACTAACTCTGGTGGTGACTCTTGAATCTTCGGGACTAAAACTTGTTGAAAACGGATGTGACGAAATATCTTGTCTGCCCGCTTCAAAATCGTAACCCATTTTTTCTAAAACAAGTTCGGTAAACGCCAACTGTTTTTCTTTTGGATAATGTTGTCGCATTAAAGCATCTTCATTCTGAGGAGCATCAGCAATTTGTTTAACAAAATCTACCAGTTGATTTTTTACGTCAGCAAATAAAACATCTAACTCCGCAACAGTAGTTTTCGGCTCATATAAATCAATTAATGCATCATAAGGATGGTCTTCATAACCCAACAATTCGCACTCTTCTCTTTTCAGCTTTACTAACTTTTCCAAATAAGGTTCAAAAAGTTTAAAATCATCTTCTTTTTTGGCTTTGTTCCATGCCTGAAAAGCTTGTGAAACAGTTTTACTCATTTCCTGAACAAAAGCAGTTGTATATTTATTATTCTTCTCAAATTCTGTTAAAGATTCTGAAACGTTTCTTTTTTGTTCATCACTGAGGGAATTATCTTTAACCAACTGCTCTAAGAGCTTCCCAAAGTCTTCTTGTGCACTTAATTCATGGTGAATTCCCGCTAAAGTAGAAATTTGTTGAGCTCTTTTTTCTGCTCCTTTTGGTGGCATCATCACTTCCTGATCCCAACTTAAAACAGCAATACTATTTCCTACATCAGCTATTTTTGCCAAATGATTTACATAATCTTCATAATTCTTCATAAAAAATTCTTTTAAACAAAGGTAGCTATAATTATCTTTAAAGCCCTTTGTAAGCTTAACATTTTAACCTTAAAAAATTTCTTTAGAAAACTCATAATGATCATAATTTGGTATATTTTGATTATGAATTATGGATTATTTTTTTTAGATTTGCTTGATTCTTAAATTAGTACTAACGAAATAAAATTACAAGGTATGGGAAAAGGTGATCTTAAAACAAAAAAAGGAAAAATTTTTGCAGGTAGCTACGGAAATACTCGAAAAAGAAAAAAATCTAGTAACCCTTTTGCGGCTATAGCTGCTGCTAAAAAGGCTACTACTAAAAAAGCGGTAAAAGCGGAGGAAACAACTACGGAAGAAAAGCCTAAAAAAGCTATCGCTAAAAAAGCAACCGAGAAAAAAGCGACTACAAAGAAGACTACTACAGCAAAAAAAGCTTCAACAAGCACTGCTGCTAAAAAAACTACAACCAAAAAAGCTGCTGACAAAAAATAATAACTGTCAACCAACTATAATTTAACTTTAAAAGACATTAATTTTGAAAATTAATGTCTTTTTTTGTTTTCTAAAGCTTACCGATATGCATAAAATTGAACCTTCAGAATTAGTTTTACAACCGGACAATAGTATTTACCATCTAAAACTTCATCCGGAGCAATTGGCCAAAAATGTAATTGTTGTTGGCGACCCCGGGAGAGTTGAAGTTATATCCAATTATTTTGACAGAATAGACCACAAAGTAAGCAATAGAGAAATTGTCACACATACCGGTATTTTAAACAACACACCAATTACAGTAATGTCAACAGGAATGGGAACTGACAACATTGATATTGTTTTAAATGAACTGGATGCTCTGGTCAATATAGATCTAGAAAACCGAATCATTAAAACTGAAAAAAAATCATTGAACATTATAAGAATAGGAACTTGTGGAGCCATGCAAAAAGAAATTCCTGTAAATAGTTTTGTTGTTTCTTCTTTTGGTTTGGGGTTAGATGGATTAATGAACTTTTATGAATTTGAACAAACGGATGAAGAAAACCAATTGCTAACCGCTTTTTACGAACAAACCAACTATGCAAGAACTTTTGCTCAACCTTATTTTGTAAAAGCTTCCAACCAATTGTTAGATTTGTTTAAGAATGATTGTCATATTGGAATTACAGCTACCGCCCCTGGTTTTTATGGTCCGCAAGGTAGAGTGCTTAGAGTTCCTCTTAAGGAAAAACAACTAAATGAAAAGCTAAACCAATTTAACTATAACAACCACCAAATAGTAAACTTTGAGATGGAAACCTCAGCACTTTACGGACTTTCCAGAGCAATGGGACATAATGCCTGCACTGTTTGTGTGGCTGTTGCCAACAGGTTTGCAAAAGAGTTTAGCAAGGATTACAAGCCTCCTCTTAAAAAGCTAATAGAGCTTACTTTATCCAAATTAACAGAATTGAGTTAATAAGTTATTATTTAATTAACTCACAAACTTTAAGTGCTGACGTAAATTTGAAATATGTCAAACAAAGAGTTAAAAGCACTAATAGAGTTATTGGACGATCCAGACAATGCTGTTTTTGATGAAATCAAAAACAAGCTTATCTCCATAGGAAATGATGTAATTCCACATCTGGAAGATGCTTGGGAAACCTCTTTAGATGTACTTCGCCAAGAACGTATTGAGAACATTATTCATCATTTACAATTTGAGGATGTCAAAAAATCGCTCAACGATTGGAAAAATGCTCCTGAAAAAGAGTTGATTCAAGGTGCTATTATTGTTGCCAAATACCAATATCCTGATATTGATGAGGAGTTAATTCATAAAACCATTAATCAATTAAAACAAGATACTTGGTTGGAATTAAATGAAAATCTTACCGCTTTAGAACAAGTAAACGTGCTAAACAGAATTTTTTTTGAAATTCATGGCTTTCATGGAAACACAAAAAATATTAATTCTCCCAAAAATTCCTTTATTAATAATGTAGTAGAGTCCAAATCAGGAAACCCCATTACATTGGGAATTCTGTACATTTCTGTCTGTAAATTGCTAAATATTCCTATTTATGGTGTAAATGTTCCGGCACATTTTGTCTTAGCCTATTCCGAAAAGCCTAATGATATTTTGTTTTATATCAACTTATTTAATAAAGGAACCATTTTTAGCAAATATGACATTGATAATTTCTTAGCTCAACTAAAATTAAGTCCAAAAGCGAGTTACTATATACCATGTGACAATCTCACTATTATACAACGCTTAGTCCAACACCTAGTGTTTACCTACGATAATTTGGGTTATTTGGATAAAAAACAAGAGCTGGAACAATTGTATGATATTTTGAAAACATAACATAAACATAAACCCCAAAAATTCACCCCCCTAAATTCTTAACCTTATAAACTATCTAAACTAACTCTACAGCATTTCATTTGCCAAGTTGGCTAATTCAGAGCGTTCGCCTTTTTCTAGTTTAATATGAGCAAACAAATGATGTCCTTTTAGTTTATCTATTAGATAAGAAAGTCCGTTACTTTGCTCATCTAAATAAGGAGAATCAATTTGGTTGACATCTCCTGTGAATACAATTTTGGTATTTTCTCCCGCACGGGTGATAATGGTTTTTACCTCATGTGGTGTTAAGTTCTGAGCTTCATCTACAATAAAATAAACATCGCTTAAACTTCTACCTCTAATGTATGCTAACGGAGTAATTACAATTTTTCCTTGCTCCTGCATTTCATCAATATTTTTATGACGTTTTTCTTTTAATCCAAATTGATTTTTAATAAATTTTAAATTATCCCAAAGTGGTTCCATGTATGGACCAATCTTCTCATTGGCATCTCCTGGCAAATATCCAATATCTCTGTTGCTCAATGGTACAATTGGTCGGGCTAAAATAATTTGACTGTATTTATTTTTTTGCTCTAAAGAACTTGCTAAAGCTAATAAGGTTTTTCCTGTTCCGGCAACGCCTTGTAAGGCTACCAATTTAATGTTATCATTCAACAGGGCATGAACTGCAAAAGTTTGCTCAGCATTTTTGGGTTTTATTCCGTAAACATATTCTTTTTCAACCCTTTCTATAGCTTGTTCTAAAGGGTTAAAATAAGCTAAAGCTGATGACTTCTCATTTCTAAAAACATAATAAGTATTATTTTTAAGCTTCACACCATTTATTTCTGTCTCATAAACCTTATCTCCTGCATAAACCCTTTTGGTAATTTCACTATCAACATCTTCAATAATTTGCTTGCCAGTTTCTACTAATTTCTTAACATCCTTAACCTTACCTGTCAAATAATCCTCCGATTGTACATCCAATGCTTTGGCTTTTAACCTGAGGTTAATGTCTTTTGTTACCAATACAACAGTTTTTGCAGGAAATTCCTCTTTTAAAGAAATAGCAGCATTAAGAATTTTATGATCATTTTTATCATCACTAAAAACCATTGATGCATCTATTTTAGTAGAATTATAGTGCATCACAATTTTAAACAAACCACTGCCTTTTTCTTTAATAGGAATCCATTTTTGTAGGGTATGATTTCCACTTATTTTATCGACAAACCTAATAAATTCACGTGCAGCATAATTTTTGGTGTCATTACCTTTTTTAAAATTATCTAACTCTTCTAAAACGGTAATTGGTATGGCTATATCGTTATCTTCAAAATTGTTAATTGCATTGTAATCATATAATATTACTGAGGTATCTAACACGTAGATTTTCTTAACTTTTTTCTTAGCCATAAGGTGTAATCGTTTTTAGGTTGCTATTTTAAATTTTTCTTTTGAAATTTCAGTGATAAGATTTCTATTGCTTTCTGTTCCGTTTCCAATAACAATCATATCCGCTCCAGATGCATAAATTTGTTGAGCTGTAGCAGCATTAGTTATTCCTCCTCCAACAATTAGTGGAATAGAAATAGTTGCTTTTACTTGCTGAATCATTTCTTGGGCGACATGCTGTTTTGCTCCGCTTCCTGCATCTAAATAAATCATTTTCATACCCAAATACTCACCTGCCAATGCTGTAACCGTTGCAATTTCAGGTTTATTGTGCGGAATCGGCAAGGTGTTGCTAATATAACTTACGGTTGTTGCTGCTCCGCCATCCACCAAAATATAACCTGTTGAAAGTGCTTCTAGATTAGCTTTTTTAATATAAGGTGCAGCTACTACATGGTTACCGATTAAAAACTCTGCATTTCTGCCAGAAATTAAAGATAACATTAAAATTCCATCCGCATAATGGGTTATTTGGTTCGTACTTCCAGGGAAAATAATTAATGGAATAGAGGTATTTTCTTTTATAAAACGTGCTGTTTTTTCTATATCTCCATTAGTAAGTAAACTTCCTCCAACAAAAATAAAGTCAACTTCCCTATCATTACATAAGTGAATAGTTTTTAAAAGCTCAGAATAATTTTGCTTATCAGGGTCTATAAGCACTGCAAGCATCTTTTTGTTACTTGCCATTTTAGCACTTATTTCCGAGTAAAGTTGATTAATTTCCATATTACATACAAACGTAATAAAATATTTACCAAACCTATTTAATATTTTTCAAAAAACAAAAGAAAGGTTTCAACAAGTATAAACTAACATAAAACTTTCTATTTTTTCTTTTTTCAAATTCAATTGCTTTTCAAAACCATTAAGCTTTATACTACCAATAAAATCACATTCGGTTAAAGATAGGTTAGTTAGAGATAAATCTGTATCAAAAATCACTTCTTTTCTTCCATAATATTTGTACAATGCTTCTTTTGCACTCCACATAGTTGTTGCCAATTCTTCATTTTCCGCTACCAAGTCGAGTTCTTTTTCATTCATAAACTTATTTTTTACTCGTAATGCTTTTGCAGAAATTTTTTCGATATCTACTCCGCAAGGTTCTTGGTAATTTACTGCTATTGCCACAAACTCATTGGCATGAGAAATAGAAATATGCACGTCTTCTTGATCTGCTAAATGAGGTTTTCCTTTATCATCATACTCTAATGTAAAAGAATCAAAAAAATGAGCTAAAAGTAATCTAACCGCAATTCTCTGACTAAATTTTGATTGATTGGAAGAAGTCATAGCATCATCAGGTTCAGATACTTTATCTTTCAGCATCTCCAGTAATTCATCTTGAGATTCACTGATTTTCCATACCGCAATATCAACGTGATTATTAGGTTTTTTTATGAGAAATAATGGCATTTTATTTATTGGTTCATGGTTATTTAGTAACTTCGCATTGTATAATCAAAATTATTAAACTTAACCATAATGAATACTACAAACGTGGAAAAATTACCCTACAAAGTTAAAGACATTTCTCTTGCAGATTGGGGGAGAAAAGAAATTAGATTAGCAGAAGCTGAAATGCCAGGATTAATGGCTATCAGAGAAGAATATGGAGATTCTAAACCTTTAGCAGGTGCAAGAATTGCTGGATGTCTTCACATGACTATTCAAACTGCTGTTCTTATTGAAACATTAGTGCACTTAGGTGCTGAAGTAAGTTGGTCATCATGTAATATCTTCTCAACTCAAGATCAGGCTGCTGCTGCTATTGCTGCTACAGGAGTTCCTGTTTTTGCTTGGAAAGGTTTAACCGAAGATGAATTCAACTGGTGTATAGAACAAACATTATTTGCTTTTGAAGGCGGAAAGCCATTAAACATGATTTTAGATGATGGTGGTGATTTAACTAATATGGTTTTTGATCAATATCCAGAATTAACTAAAGACATTAAAGGATTATCTGAAGAGACTACTACAGGTGTTCACCGTCTTTACGAAAGAATGAAAAAAGGCACTTTAGTAATGCCTGCTATCAATATTAATGATTCTGTAACAAAATCTAAATTTGATAACAAATACGGATGTAAAGAATCTTTGGTTGACGCTATTAGAAGAGCTACAGATGTAATGATGGCTGGAAAAGTGGCTGTTGTTGCTGGATATGGTGATGTTGGTAAAGGTTCTGCTGCTTCTTTAAGAGGTGCAGGAGCAAGAGTTATTGTTACTGAAATTGACCCAATTTGTGCTTTACAAGCTGCAATGGATGGTTTTGCTGTTAAAAAAATGGATGATGTTGTTGGACAAGGTGATATTATTGTTACTACAACAGGAAACAAAGATATTATTCAAGGTCGTCATTTTGAAAAAATGAAAGATAAAGCTATTGTTTGTAATATTGGCCACTTTGACAACGAAATTGATGTTAACTGGTTAAATACAAATGCTACAAAAGATACTATTAAACCTCAGGTAGATATGTATAACCTAAAAAATGGTAATCAAATCATCTTATTAGCTGAAGGTAGATTAGTAAACTTAGGCTGTGCAACAGGACATCCTTCTTTTGTAATGAGTAATTCTTTCACTAACCAAGTTTTGGCTCAGTTAGAATTATGGAAAAACTCTGCTAACTACAAAAATGAGGTATATATGTTACCTAAACACTTGGATGAAAAGGTAGCTCGTTTGCACTTAGCAAAAATTGGTGTTGAATTAGATGAATTAACTCCTGATCAAGCAGAATATATAGGTGTTAAAGTAGAAGGTCCATACAAACCTGAATACTACAGATATTAATTTTCTGTTTAAACATAACTAATTATTAAGAACCGTAGCAATAGTTGTTACGGTTCTTTTTTTATCTTTACATCAAAAATTAAAATGCTTTTTTATCATGCAAAAAACTACTGAATCAGATTCTCATTACGATGAACTTGAAAAAATGTCAACCAAAGAATTATTAACCAACATTAATAATGAAGATAAAAAAGTAGCATTTGCTGTAGAAAAATGCATCGCCAACATCATCCTATTAGTTGATGTTATTGTAGAAAAAATGCAACTTGGTGGAAGGTTATTTTATATTGGTGCAGGAACAAGCGGGAGGTTGGGTGTTGTTGATGCTTCTGAATGTCCGCCAACTTTTGGTGTAGATTTTAACTTAGTGATAGGTTTAATTGCCGGTGGAGATGTCGCTATAAGAAAAGCCGTAGAATTTGCTGAAGACGACACCGAACAAGCATGGAAAGATTTGCAAGAATACAACATTAACTCCAATGATATAGTTATTGGCATAGCTGCTTCCGGCTCTACCCCTTATGTTGTAGGAGGTTTATCTGCTTGTAATAAAAATGGAATAGTAACCGGATGTATTGTTTGCAATTCACAATCGAAAATTGCTGAAGTAGCCAACTACCCCATTGAAGTAATCGTAGGTCCTGAATTTGTAACAGGAAGCACACGCATGAAATCAGGAACCGCTCAAAAATTAGTACTGAATATGATCTCTACTTCTGTAATGATAAAATTGGGGAAAGTTAAAGGCAACAAAATGGTGGACATGCAACTTTCTAACGACAAATTGGTGGACAGAGGAACACAAATGATAATGAAAGTATTATCGATAGACTATAAAACAGCTAACAAATTACTAACAAAATATGGAAGCGTTAGAAAAGCTATTGATAATTACAGTTTATAACCCAATAAAAATACTACACAACCCTTTAAACCTTCCTCTTCAGTAGCAGGAATAGTATAAACAACATACATCTTTTTAGATTTTTCCGGTTCAAAGGTATAAACATTTTTTCCTGCTTCTCTTACATTACTTAATGTAAACAGAGCATTCTTCATCTTATTCGAAGGTTTTTTATCAAAAATATTAATTTCAATGTCTTTAGGCAAACCTGCTGTATTAAATACAAAACGGTATTTTTCGCCCATAAATAAAGGCACTTCTATACCCGACTGAAAAGCTTCTTTTTTGTATAAAACCCTTGTAATTTTTGATGAGTCATACTTATACTCCGGTTTAAGTACTGGCATCAATTCATTTTTTAAATCTGCTGCCACACACTGCACTTCTTCTAACTTTAATGCTGTAGTAGTTAATAATAACACTAAAATTGTACTGTAAAATATTACCTTTTTCATCTGTTATTTAGTTATTTATTATTTTATTTCTTAATTTAATAATTTGTATGCTCAACTTCTCAACTTGTTCATCACCCAATTTAGCTTCTTCACCTTCTTCTAACACGTCAAAATTTTTATTCACAACTTTTAAATCAGCAATTAGCTCATCAAAATCATTATCCTCATTTATTTGCTCTAAAGCTTTTAACAGATTCTCTAATACTACCGATTGCTCAGTAAGTCTGTAAATAAGTTTCTCATTACTATTTGCTTGATTTACTTTTGCTCCTAAATACATGGTTTCTATCCATGCCCCAGCAAAAATCACAGGACCTGTATAGCCCATTCCATTTTCTTCTAAATAATCATCTAGCTGAATTTGTAAATCTGCCATTATGGTTGTTAATGAATCATGTTGACCAACATTAGCTTCTAATCTTTTAGATAAACCCATGGTATTAAAAACATCCGTCATCCACATTTTTTCTGAAAGACCTCTTAAGGTTGACAAATACTCAATTGCCGATTGTGTTTGATCATTAATAATACAATAAGCCATGTCTGCCGAATAAATACCAAAATTTAATTTCTGACTGTATTTTGTATTATAAGTAGCAGCTAATTCAGTTGGACTAGTTAAATCGCCAATATAAGTTAACCCTGAGTTTTTAAAAATCTCTGCAATTTGTAGTGGTGATGGCAATAAATAACTCATAGATTCTTCTTCTAAAACCTCATCTACCTCTTCAGTAATCTCTTCTACAGCTTCTACTGTAGCATTTTCATTATTTGATTCACAAGCAAACCATAAAAAACTGCTCGATAATAAAATAAAAAATTTTTTTTTCTTCATAACTCTTTTCAATTTTTGGCTAAGATATAAAAAAAAACGAAAATTGCTCATAATCAGTTATAAATTTAAAATAGTTCTTTTTTAAATCTTATAGCTTTCAATCATTAATTAACTTTGCATCTGATTATATTAAATTTGTAATGAAAAACTACTTATCCCTAGTAAAATTTTCTCACACTATTTTTGCATTGCCCTTTGCTTTAATTGGCTTTTTTATTGCCATTGGTTTTCATGAATATGATTTTAAATGGACAACTTTTATCTATGTAATTCTATGTATGATTTTTGCTCGTAGTGCTGCAATGGCTTTTAATCGCTATGTTGACCGAAAAATTGATGAAGCCAATAAACGTACAGCCAAAGTAAGAGAAATCCCCAATGGAACCATACAGCCTAAATCTGCTCTTTATTTTGTTATTATAAATTGTGTACTATTTATTGCTACCACTTATTTTATAAACCCAATATGTTTTTACCTATCTCCTATTGCTTTGTTAGTTGTTTTAGGTTATAGTTATACTAAAAGATTTACCGCTTTATGTCATTTAGTTTTAGGACTAGGGCTAGGCTTAGCTCCTATTGGCGCATATTTAGCTGTTACAGGAGATTTTGATTGGCTTCCATTATATTTCTCTTTTGCTGTATTATTTTGGGTGAGCGGTTTCGATATTATTTATGCCTTGCAAGATGAAAGTTTTGACAAACAACAACAATTGCACTCTATTCCGGTATGGATGGGAAGAAAAAACGCATTACATTTTTCATCGTTTTTACATTTTGTTGCTGCTTTTTTTGTGATTTGGGCAGGAATTCAGTCAGATTTTAATTGGTTATACTGGATAGGAGCTACTGTTTTTATGGGATTATTAATTTACCAACATTTAATTGTTTCTCCAACCAACCTAAGTAAAGTAAATTTAGCTTTTTTTACTACAAATGGAATAGCTAGCGTTGTATTTGCTGTTTTTGTAATTGGAGATATTTTTCTAAAGTGGTAAAAATCAAGCACTAATTTAATTAAAAAAAAATAGGATTAATATTTCTTCTATAACAAATGGATTATTACATTTGCAGCTCCCATTTGGAGAGATGGGTGAGTGGCTGAAACCACATGTTTGCTAAACATGCGTGCGAGAAATCGTACCGGGGGTTCGAATCCCCCTCTCTCCGCCACTAAAAAAGCCGAATTCAATATTGAGTTCGGCTTTTTTGACTTTATAACCAAAGCTATCCTTAATTTTGCTAACTCAATTATGGAAAACGAAATTAGAATAAACAAATACCTCAGCGAAATGGGTTTCTGCTCTAGAAGGGCTGCCGATAAACTTATTGAGCAAAGAAGAGTAACGATAAACGGAAAAGTTCCTGAAATGGGAACAAAAGTTACTCCTGATGATGTAGTAATGGTTGATGGAAAACCTATAAAAAACACCAACGAAAGCTTTGACTACATTGCGTTTAACAAACCTATTGGTATTGTTTGTACAACAGATACTCGCGTTGAAAAAGATAATATCATAGACTACATCAACTATCCAAAAAGAATTTTCCCTATTGGTAGATTAGATAAACCTAGCGAAGGATTAATTTTACTTACAAGCGATGGGGATATTGTAAATAAAATTTTACGCTCCGGAAATAACCACGAAAAAGAATACATCGTTACTGTAAATAGACCTATAACTGCTGATTTTATTCAAAAAATGGGCAATGGTGTGCCTATTTTAGATACTGTTACTAAGAAATGTAAAGTAACAGCTATTGACAAGTCTAGTTTCAACATCATTCTTACTCAAGGGTTAAACCGACAAATAAGGAGAATGTGTGAACATTTAGGTTATGAAGTAAAAAAATTAAAACGTATCAGAATTATGAATATCCATCTGGATATGCCTGTTGGTAAATGGAGAAAACTTACTGCTGAAGAAATGAACCAACTGAATGAGCTTGTGGCAGACTCACCAAAAACTCCTCGTTATACAAAATAGAATTTTAAAAAGCTTACTTCGCAATCAAATTATTTACTGCTCTTAACAAAGATTCGTTAGAATTATTTATTTCTCTCACCATATTTAATAGAGATGGAATGTCTGTTTCAGACTCTTTACTTTCCTTAATAAGCTCATAAATTTCTGCTACCTCATCTTGATAGTAACCTGTCTGAATTTGGTTGAGTTGCTCAATATCGATATAAGAAGATACGCTAAAATGTTCAATTAAAGCTATTAGTTCACTATAAAATTGCTTCTGATTTTTTTTAACCTCCTTATATAAGCTAAAAAACTGATCCTCAGCAGATTTATTCAAATCATCTAAATTGTGTTTAATATCTTTTAAATCTTTTGATGAAAGCGTTGCATTTCTAAAACTTGCCACCAACTGATTTATTCGGTTAGCCTCTTCTTCTGAAAGTTGATTTTGCTGTAACGCTACATAAAACCTTACAATTTCAGTTTCATATTGTTTTAAATTAAAATATACTTCATCTACAGTTTGAGTTTGTGTTACTAATTTTAAAAAATGCTGGTTCAAAGCTATTGCTTTTTGAATAAAATCTACACACTCTTGCTCTAAAGCAGCAATACCTGCATGTGTCTCCTTAGAATCTGCCAACTCAATTTTTTTAGCTATTTTCTTTTCTTTAGAGCTAATTACTTTGTTTAGTAATTTAGCAAACTGATTTAAAAAAGGAAGCAATAAAATAATACCAACCAAATTCATTATGCTATGGAAAACAACTAATGCAAATAAATCCTCTTGTATCTTTAAAATATCTTTTATAAGGTAGGCATACCCTTTAACAAAAGATAGTGCTAACATTACATTAAACACATTAAATAGTACCTGCGACCACCCTACTTTTTTCTTTATAGAATTAGCATTAATAGTTCCTATAATTGCAGTAATTGTAGTACCTAAATCTCCACCAATCACTAAATAAAAACCTTGATTTAAGGTAATAACACCTGCCGCCAAAGATGATAAGAAAATCATCATAGAAGCAGAACTAGACTGTATACTTGCCGAAAGTAACACCCCAAAAGCAACAAACAACAAAGGGTGTTTATCTGTTATAAAAGAAAAATCAATATGTTCAGCAAACTCAGCAAAACCATTTTTCATATAATTTAACCCTAAAAACATAAAGCTAAATCCCATCAACAATTTACTGATATTAGATAATTTTTCTGATTTCAAGAAAATTATTCCTAACCCACCTATGGCTATAAATGGAAGAATAACAGCACCTATATCTAACTTGAAACCAAGCCAGGAAACAATCCATCCTGTTAAAGTGGTTCCTAAATTTGCACCTAATATTATTCCTATACCATTTTTTAATCCTAAAATTCCTGCTCCGGCAAAAGACATTACCAGCAATGAAACCATAGAGCTACTCTGTAATACTCCAGTAATTAAAGTTCCAGATAAAACTGCTTTAAGAGAATTATTAGTATGCGTCCTTAAAAATTTCTTAAATGTTCTTCCTGCAAGATTTTTCAATGACTCTTCCAACATAAACATACCAAAAAGAAACAGCCCCAAACCGGCCAAAACCGCCCATATTTGTATGTCTTGATATTCCATTTCTTAAGATAAATTCTATTGATTAAAAGAAGTAATTTTGCTTTGATTCTAAAACAAAAATAGAACTTATTTCACTATGAACGAAAAGCAACAAAAAATTACATTAGAATTTCTTTCACTATCTGATTATGAAGAATTGAAAGAAGCTATGATTGCATCCTATAAAAATATGCCCGATTCTTATTGGAGAGAAAGACAAATCAATAATTTGTTAAATAAATTTCCTAAAGGGCAAGTGGTTATTAAAGTAAATGGCAAAATTGCAGGTTGTGCTTTATCTATTATTGTTGATTCTCAAAAATTTGACGACCAACATACTTACAAAGAGATTACTGGCAACTACACCTTTAATACCCATAACGAAGATGGTGACGTGTTGTATGGAATTGATATTTTTATCAAACCAGAATACCGAGGTTTACGATTAGGTAGAAGACTATATGAGTATCGCAAAGAATTATGCGAGAACCTAGATTTAAGAGCTATTTTTATGGGTGGCAGAATACCAAACTACCATTTACATGCTAATGAAATGACCCCTAAAGAATATATTCAAAAAGTTAGAACTCACGAAATTCACGATCCTGTTTTAAACTATCAAATTTCTAATGACTTCCATCCCGTAAGAATTATTAAAGGGTATTTAGAAGGTGATGAAGCTTCTGGAGAGTATGCAGTTTTATTACGTTGGGATAATATTTATTATGAAAAACCTACGAAAAAAGCCAAAACCATTAAAAAAATTGTTCGAATAGGAATTGTACAATGGCAAATGCGTCCTTATGAAGATTTAGATAACTTAATGCGTCAGGCAGAATATTTTATTGATACATTAAGTGGCTATCGATGCGATTTTGCTCTTTTCCCTGAGTTTTTTAATGCTCCTTTAATGGCAAAATACAATCACCTTAACGAATCTGATGCCATTAGAAAATTGGCTGAATACACTCCCGAAATTGTTGAACGTTTTTCTAAACTAGCCATTTCTTATAACATCAATATTATTGGCGGTAGTATGCCAAAATTGGTTGACAATCAACTTTACAATGTAGGTTATTTGCTAAAAAGAAACGGAGAAATTGAAGAATACGAAAAGCTACATCCTACTCCAGATGAGAAGAAAGTTTGGGCAATGCAAGGAGGAAGTCAACTAAAGTCTTTTGACACTGACTGCGGTAAAATTGGCATTTTAATTTGTTATGATGTTGAATTCCCTGAGCTACCAAGAATGTTGGCAGATGATGGTGTTGGAATTTTATTTGTTCCTTTCCTTACCGACACTCAAAATGGGTTTTCTAGAATTAAACTTTGTGCACAATCTAGAGCAATAGAAAACGAATGTTATGTTGCTATTGCCGGTAGCGTTGGTAATTTACCTAATGTACACAATATGGATATTCAATTTGCTCAATCGGGTGTTTTTACCCCTTGCGATTTTCAATTTCCATCAAACGGAATAAAAGCCGAAGCAACTCCAAATACAGAAATGATTTTAATTGCAGATGTAGATATGGACTTGCTTACTGAACTACACAATTTTGGAAGTGTAAGAAATTTAAAAGATAGAAGATTGGATATTTACGAAATTGCTAAAAAGAAATAAGTAAAAAAAATTGTAAATTAGCATATTAGAAAATGTTACGATTATTTACATATTGTCTGATATTGTGTTTTATAACACTTATTGGCTGCAAATCTGATAAAGATAATGTGGTGCGTCCTAATTTAAACTACAATTATGCAGGGCTCTCGGTTGGCAATTACGTTATTTATAATGTGGATTCTATTTATTATAATGATTTCAACAATACTGTTGATACTTTTCAATATCAAATTAAAGAAAAATTAGAATCTCAAATCACCGATTTACAAGGAGACCCTGCTTATAGAATAGAACGTTATAAAAAACATAATGACAGTATTCACTGGGAATTAGTTGATGTTTGGAACAGTAAAATTTCAACTACCAACTACCAAAAAGTAGAGGAAAATATCCGCTATGTAAAGTTGATTTTTCCTGTTCGTGCTAACAAAACTTGGGATGGCAATAATTTTAATAATGAAGGACAAATGATGTACGAATATACGTCTGTTCATCAATCTGAAAACATTGGAGGGCATGCGTTAGATTCGGTTGCAACAGTAATTCAACAAAATGATGTCAACCTTATCAGTCAACAACTTTATGAAGAAAAATTTGCAACAAAAATTGGAATGGTATATCAAAAACGGTTGAATAGAAAACGAGCCAACCTATCTGCTCCTTGGTTGGGTTTTGATGTTACCATGATTTTAGCCACCTACGGAAACGAATAAATGCTTTTTAAATAATGACTTATAACCAATCAAGCTTAACGGCATTTGCTTCAAAATTTATCAACCATACCAACCGCCATATTTTTCTTACAGGAAAAGCAGGAACAGGAAAAACCACCTTCTTAAAACACGTTGTACAACATACCCACAAAAAAGTAATTGTTGCTGCTCCCACCGGAATTGCAGCCATAAATGCAGGAGGAGTAACACTCCACTCTTTATTTCAATTGCCTTTTGGTTATTTTATCCCCGAAGATAATAGTGCTAATTATTTTAATGAAAATCAACAAATAAATACGCCTGCCTCTTTATTAAAAAATGCCAAACTCAATAGAAATAAAATAAAACTTTTAAGAGAGCTAGAATTACTAATAATTGACGAAGTAAGTATGCTTAGAGCAGATTTATTGGACGCTATTGATACCATGCTCAGAAGTGTGAAAAGAAGAAGAAACATTCCTTTTGGAGGAGTTCAATTACTACTAATTGGGGATTTATTGCAACTTCCTCCGGTGGTAAAAGATTTTGAATGGAATGTGTTGAAAAACTACTATTCGTCAATTTATTTTTTTAATGCTCAAGCATTTAACAACTCTCCTCCTATCCAAATTGAATTAGACAAAATTTATCGCCAGGCAGATACTAAATTTATTGGCTTACTTAATAATTTAAGAGATAACAAAGTTTCTCCAGCAGATATTACAACACTAAAAGCACATTTTCAACCCAATTTTAAACCAAAACCTGATGAAGGGTTTATACGACTAACTACTCATAACAAGCAAGCCGATAGCTATAACAGAGAAGAATTGGACAAATTAAACGCTGCATCTTATTATTTTCAGGCAGATATAGAAGGTGATTTTAGTCCTTACAACTACCCTCTCGATGAAAGTTTAGAGCTAAAGAAAGGTGCTCAGGTAATGTTTATTAAAAACGACCCTAGCGGAAAACAACAATTTTTTAATGGTAAAATTGGTGTGATAACCGATTTAAGCGATGATAGTATTGAAGTGAAAACGAGTGATGGCGACTTAATTATAGTCGAGAAATATACTTGGGAAAATGTAAAATATCAACTCAACCCAGCAACTAATGAAATTGAAGATAATGTAGTAGGAAAGTTTATTCAATATCCCTTAAAACTTGCTTGGGCGATAACCGTTCATAAAAGTCAGGGATTAACTTTTGATAAAGCTATTATAGATATTGGGAATGCATTTGCTCAAGGACAAGTGTATGTTGCTCTTTCGAGGTTAAGAAGTTTAGATGGCTTGGTAATGACCAGTAACCTCAACACCAATAGTTTATCTATTGATCAACATATTGCCCAGTTTTGCCAGTCGAAACCAGATATTAAAGCCATAGAAAACATTTTAAAAACTGAAGAAAAATATTTTTTCTTAAATTATTTAGTAAATAGCTACGACTTATCAGATTTGCTTTATCAGGTAAAAGCTCATGCTGAAAGCTATACCAAAGCAGAAAACCTTTCTGCAAAACAAGCTTATTTGGAGTGGGCAAAAACACTTCAAAGCAAAGTAGAGGAATTAGTACCTCCAGCAGAAAGTTTTAAAAGACAGCTTAAAAAAATAATTTCTGAAAGCAACGACCAACAACATTTGTTTGAAAGGATAATTGCTGCCAACAATTATTTTTCTCCATTATTAAAAACCCAATCAGAAGCTATTTTTGAACATATTGAGAACTTAAAAACCAAAACCAAAGTAAAAAAATACATTACCGAGCTTCAAGAGTTAGAAAGCTATTTTTTTAAACAAATTCAACAACTAACAAAAGCGAAAACATTAGTAGAATCAGCACTTAACAACCAAGAATTTGATAAAAGTAAATTAAGCTCTAAGGAAGAAATTGAAACCCGCACCGAAAAACTAAAAAAAGCAGAAAAGAAAGCTCCAAAAGTTGATACCAAAAAAATAAGTTTTGATTTATACAAAGCAGGTAAAAATGTAAAAGAAATTGCCAAAGAAAGAGGTTTTGTAGAAAGCACCATTATCGGACATTTAGCTCATTATGTTGGGGTGGGAGAAATTGACATCGCCACCTTACTTCCTAAAAAAACCATTGAAGCTATTACTAAGGTGTACAAAAAAAACAAGGAAATTTCCGGACTAAATGAACTTAAATCTCAATTAGACAATAGTATTTCTTATAGTGATATTAAAATGGTGTTAGCGGCTTTACAGAAGGAGGATTAAGAGAGTTATTAATTACAGAAAAACAACATGGATAACCAAAAAGAAATTATAACTATAGATCACGAAATTTTCAATGTTGAAGAAAATTTTGGCGAATTTAAATATCAAGAAGAATTGACGAGTAAACTTGATAGTTATTCTAATGATTTTAACCAAGAAATTATAAATGAAATTGTACTGTGGAAAGTAAATAGATATGCAAAATTACCAGATGAAGTATTTATATTGTTAAACAAAATAAATATTAACGAAAAAGTTCTAACTGAAGAACAAAAAAATATTGCAAGAGAGCTTTTAACCATTTTATTAAGTCCTAAAACTAAAGGAATTCAACTCCCTATGGCATCAACAATTTTAAGATTTAGAAATAAAAACCTTTTTCAAATTATTGACCAAAGAGTCTATAGATTTTTATATGGAAAGTCTCTTTCTTTAAAACCGTATAAAACTGAACAAACTATACAAGATGAGATAAATATGTATTTTGAATATTTAGATATTTTAAAGAAAAAATGTGACAAGTTGAGTATTCCTTTTTCAGACTCTGATAGAATATTATACTTAGCTGACAAACATTATAACAAAAACCATTCATTAAGCAACTATGGTACTAAAAGTTAATCCCCAAATCAATTCCCGAAAACCATTTTTCCATCTACAAAAGTTTTTTCTACTTTAGTTTTAAGAAGTTCTTGTTCATCTACCTTCATAATATCTCTGTTGGTGATAATAAAATCAGCACTTTTTCCCACTTCTAAGCTACCTTTTTCTTCTTCTTCAAAATTAGCTATGGCAGCCCAAATGGTCATTCCTTTTAATGCTTCTTCTCTACTCAATGCATTTTCCATCATTAAGCCTTGTTCAGGTTTTCCTTCTAGGTTTTTTCGAATAGTAGCACTATAAAAAGTATATAAAGGATTAATATCTTCCACAGGAAAATCAGTTCCTAATGCTATCATACCTAATTGATTTAATAAATCTTTATACGCATAAGCTGTTTTCATTCTATCATCACCTAATTTTTCTGCTGCCCACTCCATATCAGACATCGCATGTGTAGGTTGAACAGAAGGTATAATGGTTAGTTTTCTGAATTTCTCTAAATCTTCAGGATGAACTACTTGAGCATGTTCTATTCGCCATCTTTTATCATTGGTTGTTGTTAATGCTTGCTCATAAACTTTCAACATCATCCGAGTAGCAGAATCACCTATGGCATGTGTATTCATCTGAAACCCTTTTTCCGCTAATAATGGTGCGTATTTTTCATAAAACTCGAGTTCATGTAAAATCAATCCTTTATTATGCTTAGTAGTATGATAATCATCTAACAAACAAGCACTTTCTGAACCTAAAGAGCCATCAGCATAAAACTTAAAAGAAGCAACATTTAATTTAGATGTTTTGTAGGTACCTTTTTCTAGATAATAATCCAGTAACTCAGGTGTTGCACTTACCATAGCATACACTTTAATATGAAGCTTATTAGCTTGTTGCAATTCATCAATCAACTCAATATCATACTGTTCTAGACCGGCATCATCTACCGTTGTCAAGCCGACTTCAAAAAGATGTTTTTCAGCTGTTAACAACGCTTTTGCTATTTGAGCATTAGTATATTCTGGCAACTGATTTTGCACATGCATTTTCGCATTGTCAATTAAAAGTCCGGTAAGCTTTCCGTTTATTGCTTCTATTCTACCACCTTCAATTTTTGTGTTTGTTGTTATTCCTGTTAAGTCCATTGCTTTTTGGTTAACCAAAGCTGCGTGGCCATCAACTCGTGACAGGAAAACAGGGTTGTCAGGAAAAAGTTCATCTAACTTTTCTTTGGTAGGCATTTTTTTATCTTGCCAAAAATTTTCATTCCAACCTCTTCCTATTATCCAACTACCTTTGGGTGTTTCATTTTTAGCTACAAACTCCCGAAGCCTTTCTATCACTTCTTCAAAAGAATTAGAGCCAATTAAATTTACTTCTAACAAATTTTTAGCATATCCAACAAAATGACAATGGGCATCAATAAATCCAGGATAAATGGCTTTCTTTTCTGCATCAATAACTTCTATTGCATAATATTTATTCAAAATTTCATTTTCAGGTCCTATCGCTACAATTTTACCATCTTTAATTGCCATAGCCTGAACAACTTCAAACATATCATTTACCGTATAAATGGTGCCATTTCTAACAATTAAATCTACCTGAACATTTTCTCTACAAGCCAACAGTGATAATGTTATGAAAAGAAGAAATATTTTTATTTTATGATACATCTGTAAAAAATCATTTTTATAAGAAGTAAAATTAACTATATCAAAGCAATCTATTAGCGATAAACTCTAAAATAAGTTTCTTATATTTACAACGATTATTTAATTTTATATCGTGGTATAAAAATTGAGAAAACAACCATAAACAAAACAATCAACTATGAAAACAACAAAAAAAATATTTGGAACATTATTTTTTTCCATTTTACTTTCAGGAGCTACCAATAGCTTTGCTCAACAAAAAGCTAAAATAAAAGTAAACAAAGAATTACTTAAAGAAAAAATGGTAGAAAAACAAAATGCCAATGTAAGCAATGTCGATGCTTCAAAAGTGTTAAACAAAACCAACCAAGCAATAACAGCTGCATTTACTACTGTTAAAGATAAAAAAGTATATACTGGAGATCTGTCTAAGGCTGTTCATCATCAAAAAATAGCTAAAAAATTAATGAGTGAAAATAAAAATTTTAGGGCTATTCACCATAGCCGTATGGCAAGAACCTTAGCTTTTAGATCTTTACGATTAAACAAAAACTATGATCACGAAAAATGGGATTACACCATGGAAGAACAAGAACTTTTCGGAAATGGCATTCCTGATGGAGAACTTATAGATGAACTTAACAATACTTACCCAAATAATCAGTTTTTAGATGAAAAAATTACTGAAAAAAATTTAAAAGATATTGAAGTTAAAGAGTTAGATCCAGCAGATAGTAACAATAATTAAAAATAAATTTAAGAATTTTTTAAGCTGTCCTGAACTATACATCAAGGCAGCTTTTTTTATTTTTGTATAACATGTTAAAGTACCGATTACTAACAGACGATGAACTTAAAGAACTTGAGCACGAGTTCAAGCAGTTTTTAATTATAAATGAAATTTATGATGAAGAATGGAGAAAGTTGAATGCTGAAAAAAGTGAAAAAGTTGGTGAGCTAGTTATTATGTTCAGCAATTTAGTGATAGAAAAATCACTTAAAAGAATTCAATATTTAGAAATTGTTACTTCTAAAGGAATTAACGCTTACCATTGTAAAGAGGATGAAATTGAACTAATCGGCATAAGTATACAACAAACAGATATTAATTTTTTAAGTTTAACGCCCGATGAACTGTCTAACACTCCACTTTCCATTTTTATGACTTCAAAAAAATATGAGAAAGAAAGAGAAACTACCATTTTTGAGATGCTCAACTCTGGTTGCGGTATAATTGATGAAAAAAGATTTGGACAGTTAATACTTGCTTATGAATACTCTACCAAACCAAGACAGAATTAGATTAAAGATTTGATTATTAAATGTGACCCAATAAACTAACTTTAAAAATGAAAAGTTTCTTAACCTCAATTACTCTTCTTAGTTTTTTGTTTTTAAGCGGACAATCTCCTACTAATAAAATCTTTACTGAGTTTTTGCAACACAAAGCTTTAAAAAATGCCTCTATTGGCTTTTATGCTTACGATTTAACCGACAACAACGTTATTATCAACCACAATGGTGATTTAGCTCTAATCCCTGCTTCTTCTTTAAAATTAATTACTACCGCTACTGCTCTAGAAATTTTAGGAGAAAACCACAGATTTACCACCACTATAAGCTATTCAGGAAAAATAGAAAATGGTGTTTTAAATGGTGACATCATCATCAAAGGTGGTGGAGATCCTTCTCTTGGTTCGCACAGATATCGTTCTTATTACGGTAATTTTATGAACAACTGGGCTGCTGAAATCAAAAAATTAGGCATAGATTCCATTAATGGAAAAATTATTGCCGATGCCAGTATTTTTGATAACGAAATCCCTCCTACATGGATTTGGCAAGATTTAGGCAACTATTTTGGTGCAGGAGCAAACGGATTAAGCATTTATGAAAATTTCTATAGCTTAGCACTTTCATCAAAAAATGAGACTCAAAAAACAACTATTAACCAAATTAATCCACATATTCCATTTTTAAGTATTGACAATAATGTTTTAGGAACTTCCACCAATAAAGATTTGTCTTTTATTTATGGAGGGCCTTTTCAATACAACAGGTATATTTCTGGAGAAATACCCAAAAACCGAAGTGAATTTAAAGTTAAAGGCTCTATTCCTGACCCAGCATACTTATGTGCTTATGAATTAGACAGTATTTTAAAAATATCAGGAATTAAAATGGCTTATCAACCAACAACTAAAAGGCTTTTAGGTGATAGTTGTATTGAAAATACTACTATTAAAATTACTTCAACTCAATCACCAACACTTGCTTCACTAATTCAACAAACCAATTTGTATAGTGTTAATCTTTATGCTGAACATTTACTCAATCATATTGGGTTAACTATTAAAAAAGAAGGTTCTACTACAGCAGGGGCTGAAGCATTAATTAGTTTTTGGAAAGAAAAAGGAATTGATACTGATGGCATGTATGTATATGACGGTAGTGGACTATCGAGGTTTAATACTATAACTACAAAACAACTAGTTGTTATTCTTAATAAAATGGATAAAAGTTCTAATAAAGACGTATTTTACAATTCTTTAGCTATTTCAGGAAAATCTGGCACACTATCGAGTATTGCCAATGGAACTGCTGGAGAAGGCAAAATTTACGGTAAAAGCGGTTACATGACAAATGTGAGGAGTTACTCAGGATATGTTATAACAAATAACAATAAAAAAATAGCATTTGCCATAATCGTGAATAATTACAATTGTTCCGCTTATGAAATGAAAAAAATGTTAGAAAAAATTATGATAAACTTAGTAAACGAGTAGCTTATTATTAAACTGCCTTTAGTTTACCGTTTTTAGACTCTCCTAAAACAACTACATCTTTAACTCTCTCGTATTCTTTAATTGCAGATAACATCGCTTCTTTTGAATCTCTTCTAATTTTGATTCCGGATTTAGCACCTTTATTTCTAATTTCTAAATAAAATCCGTCTTTAAGTTTGGTAGGTTTTGTTGCTGGTCTTCCCATCGTATATATATTAAAGTTGTGTCTAAAAAATTATTATAATCTAAATTACACTTTTTTTTGGAAATTCCTAATAATAACGATTTTATTTAACAATAATTAACTTAGGTCGGAATATTTTTTTTCTTTCTTTACAAAGTAATGATAGAGAATACTTTTAGGATAAATTGTATCAGGAATTGCGTTCATTTTAATCAGTTTCTCGGTATTTTTAAACACATAAGCGTAAAAAGCAAAGTGAGCCTTAATAATGGCGACAAAATGGCTTATTTTGCCTTCTGCAAGAAATTTAATACCCGCTATTCCATCCAAAAAAAGCCTGCCAAACAATATCCTAAACTTTTTATCTTGAGGCAAATTTTTATACAACATTATTAAGTTATTCCTAAAGTTTAAAAACGTTTTTTGTGGCTTTGATTTATGCAATGTTCCTCCTCCAACATGAAAAACCGTAGATTGAGGTACATATTTAATTTTCTTTCCTCTATTTTGGATTCTCCAACACAAATCAATTTCTTCCATATGTGCAAAGAAAAAAGGATCTAATCCGTTTAATTCATGATAAATATCTGCTCTAATAACCAAACAAGCTCCTGTAGCCCAAAAGATTTCTATTTCTTCATCATACTGGTTATTATCTTCTTCTAAAGTTTCAAAAATTCTTCCTCTACAAAAAGGATAACCATATTTATCTATAAACCCTCCGGCTGCTCCAGCATATTCAAAATATGTTTTTTGGTGGAAGGCTTTTATTTTTGGCTGACAAGCGGCCATATCATTATCTTTTTTCAGTATCTCTAAACAGGGTTGAAGCCAATTTTCCGTTACCTCAACGTCCGAGTTAAGCAACACATAAACATCTGAATTAACTTGCTTCAAGGCTTCATTATACCCTTTAGCAAAACCGTAATTTTCGGCAAGCGTTATTATACGTATTTGAGGGAAATTTTCCTTTAAAAAAGACAGTGAGTCATCTGTGGAGCAATTATCAGCCACAATAAGTTCTGCAAAAGAAGTGTGTTCTATTAAGCTTGGCAGAAACTTTTCTAAAAAATGTTTTCCATTCCAATTTAAAATTACAACAGCTACTGAATTCAAAGACATTTATTATCGTGGGTTATTATAAAAATCATCAGCTCTTCCACCCCAATGTTGGCTATTGTTTTTCTCTTCCATATCTACAGGCTGATTGGTTCTTTTATGTAACTGAACTTTCCATTGAGGATTGTTTAATTCTCCTGGTAAATTGGAGTGTAATATTGGAAAATCATTGCTTACTAAATCAGGGTTATAAAACACAAAACGAATATTGCTAAAATTCTGAACTTTATAATAATGCCATATTTCGTAAGGATAAGCACTTGGTTCGTTTTTCTGCTCTACAATAGTGTTTGGTTTACCATGTTTTAGATACACTCTTCCCCTATCAGTTTCATAGCCTTTTTTAATGGCTGTACTGTATTCTTTATTCACAACTTCAACTTCTTTTTTATATTTTTCCCAAGCTTCTTTTGGGGCTTCAGCGTCACGAGTAAACCAAAAATTATAAAAATATTTCTGCATTAACTCTTTATCCTTACCTTTTAGCTGGTTCCTCGCATAGTTTAACTCTATCGCTGTAGAAATTGGTTCTATGCTTCTGATGTACTCTGTAAGCTGTTCAGCATTCATATCTATAACAAAAGTGCTTTCAAAATCAACATTAGCGATATCAGGCACTAATGCCGGGTTACTTCTTTGAAAAAAAACTTTTTTCTGCAACATTAATTCGTTGGATTTATCTCTAGCTTCAATTACCAAATTGTAATTACCCGAAGCTAAATTAATGATATTAAAAGATTTTAGAATTATATTTACAGGCTTAGCCGATTCTCTTACAAATCCTTTAAGATTTCCCACTACCGTATTTGTTTCGTAAGATTCTATGGCATAAGTTACCAAATAACTTTCATTTGCCCCTAACAATTTATCTGCATTATATATCTCTGCATAAAAAGCTATTTTTTCAACATCTTCCGGAAAAAAATCTGAGGTATAAGGCAAAATATCATATCCACTTTTAGAAATAATGGATTTAGTGGTAGTTTTTGATAAGGATTCAATAAACTCAACATCTGAGATATTCATTTTCTTATCATTATAATTCACATTCAATACTTGTGTAGATTTAAAAGGGGTTAACGTGCTATTGATGTCTCTAATATTTATTTCAAACTCGTAACTTCCATTAGGAATAGAAATTCTTTGTTGATCTATAAAATTGGCAAGTATCACGGTGTCTTCATTTTCTGGACTGAGTAAATTATATTTTTTGAATTTTTTAATTTCTTCTCCTTGTTTAAACAAGTAAGTTATTTCTATTGTTCCTTGAAATTTATTATTTTCATTTTTAAGATAATTGATAGAGCTACCTTCTACCGAAAGATAAGTTTCTATATAAGGACCATTTTCAGGAGAATAGAAAGTACAGTAAGTAAAATAGGCTTTTAGGTTTTGTGCCGTTAATTTATTGGCACTAACGAATAAAAATACAATTGAAGAAAGAACAATTAATTTTATTTTATAATTTTTTAATACCACCGATTTGAAATTAGATTTTAAAGTTTATAATTATTGGTTTTATAAGTGCTTCAATATCAAAAAAACATACCCAAAAAGCCAACAAGAATACAAAAATAACTATTTATCTGTTAAGAGGGGATGAATATTTATTTTTTCAAAAAAATTAAAAAAACATTTCATATTTAAAATCTATTGCTACTTTTGCAGCGGAGAAATGGCAGAGCGGTCGAATGCGGCAGTCTTGAAAACTGTTGTACCGCAAGGTACCGGGGGTTCGAATCCCTCTTTCTCCGCCACACTAACGAAAGAAGCCCTTGAAAATCAAGGGCTTCTTTTTTTCTAATTTGATTTACTTAATTTTGATCATGTTTTAAAGAAGAAAAAAATCAATTATGTCATTCAAAAAACTACTTCCTCCTATAAAAAATGCCTTACAAAGTTTAAAGATTGACACTCCAACTTCTTTTCAAAAACTATTAATACCTAAAATAAAAAGCGGAATTGATGTTATTGCTATTGCTGAAGAAGGAGTCGGAAAAACAACTACTTTAATTATTAACACTATTCAAAAATTAAAAGGAGAAGCTTTTGAAGATGTGCCTAGAGCTTTAATTTTTGTAAAAGACAAAGAGGCGGCTTTAACCCTAGAAGAAGAGTTTAATAAGTTTACCAAATATACCGATTTAAGAATTTTTTGTGCTTATGAAGAAAGCACTATTCAATTTCAAAAAGATACTATTTATACTGGAGTTGATATTGTTATTGGTACTCCAAAGAGATTAAATAAAATTTATTTCCAAAATGGAATTAACCTTACAGGTTTACAACTCTTATTAATTGAAGATGCTGATTTTTTGGAAGGAACCAGCTTTCATACAGAAATACACAGAATTGCCGAAAGTTTAAATAAATGTCAGTTTGTTGTTTTTAGCAATCATTTTGGTTCTAAAATAGAAAAACTGCAAGATTTATTTTTGAAACATGCAGAAGTTGTTAAATTATAATAAATGCTCTTTTTTATTATATGAATATTTAATTCAATATTTTTTTATTAAATAAAACCCAATAACCCCTAAAAATGCACCTAAAGAATTGGCAATAAAATCATACCAATCACCATAACGGTTGATAAAAACATATTCTTGCAACAACTCTATTAATCCTCCCATCACTATAGTAAAACTTATACTAAAAAAGTTTTGTAGCTTGCTGTTCAACAAAAATGAATGAGATTGTTTTGAAAAACCTAAAACACTTAAAAAACTAAGTAAAGCATAAATAGCTAAATGCACCAACTTATCAAACTCGTCAAAAGGAGCTTTTGGCAAACTTCTTCCAGGATAGCCGCTAAGCACAACAATAATGATGAGCCAAATTAATGCAGGTATAAAAGGTTTTAGTTTCATTACTTAGATAGGCATATAAAAAAAACAACCAAGTAAGCCAAACAGCTATTCTTGGTTGTTTAAATATTAAATTGATATTTTTACTATCCTATAATTGCTTTGTAATCATCAGCTGAAAGTAATTCGTTTGCTTCATCAGGATTAGACATTTCAATTTTAATCATCCAACCGCCTTCGTAAGGGTTTTGATTAACCGACTCCGGAGCAGACTCTAAATCTCCATTTACTTCAATGACTTTACCTGAAAGTGGCATAAACAAATCAGAAACAGTTTTAACAGCTTCTACAGTTCCAAAAATAGCTTCTCTTTCAAGGTCATCTCCTTCTGTTTCAATTTCTACATACACAATGTCACCCAACTCTCCTTGAGCAAAATCAGTAATTCCTATTGTTGCTACATTTCCTTCTATTTTACACCACTCATGATCTTTAGTGTACTTTAAATTTGCAGGTACATTCATTTTACTTTACTTATTAAAAAATTATAATTGATTGATAATTCATTCGGCTAATTTATGACTTTTTGGATAACCTCCAAAAATATTTAACTCGAAATATAAGTTAATAAGGAATTATTGCGATAAAGTAAACCTCAAGCTAATTCCTGCATTAGTATTAGAGGTTGGGAATGTGGTAGATATAAATGGCGTAGTAGATACATAGTCGTAAAAAGCTCTTAGGTTTAAAAACTGACTTATTCTGTAATCTGCAGTAAAACGAATAGACAATACTTTTTGTCCACTAGTCAATTGATTTACTTCCTCTACAATTTTTCTAATAATGGTTTCATTACTTCTTAAAGACACATCAACTCTAGCATCAATATCACTTCTTATAACTCTATTTTTAGAGAATGGAAAACGAACTTGTTTGAATTTATACCCTGTACCTACCGTCCATTCACTACCTTGAATTTCTGTTATTTGATTGTTATTTACACTTAATGCTGCATTTCTATCTTTTGCATATTCAATACGAATAAGCATACTATTTTCTAAAGTCATATCTGCTCCTAACAATGGACTAAATTGCTCTGAAATAGAAACACCTGAAATTTGGTATTGTGAAATAAAGTTTCTATTAATATCTCTATTGGCTCTCCCATCTTCAAAGTTTAAATTAGTAGTAAATGAACTAACATTAAAAGTAGAACGATAAGAATGTGTTAACGTAAATTGTTTAAAGATAGTAGCTAATAGTGGTAATTTACTTAATCCATCAAAAGTAATTCTCCAATTAGGCATAGGAAGGTATTTTTCAAAAGATTTAAGCGAAACTTTATCTCCCGATTTCCCTGAATATCCGGCAATAAAAGCTGGAATTAAAACTTCTTGAGATGTAGCTCCATATCCATCAGCATAAACATCATTAACCAATCCATTTGAATTAGCATCTTGGGCTCCTAATCTTTGTGATATAATGGCTCTTTCTTCTAAAAATTTATCAAAAACTGATGATGAACGATCTTCGCTATTGTTAGAGGCAAAAGCAGTTCTAATTGACATAAAAGACATACTTAAATTTCCTGTTTCTACTGGAGTTACAAAAAAGAAATCGTTTCTTCGTTCACCTCTTAATGAATCTGTTACAAAACCCGGTTGTACTTCAAAAAATTGTTGGGATAAGTTAGTAGAATAGTTTCTTGTTGCATTTAACTGAATACGTAGGGTATTGATAGGGCGAAGTGTTGCTCTTAAATTATAATTTTCTGCATAAGTAGTATTATAATTATACATTAGAGAGTTTGGCTGTAACCATTCTTTTTCAGCAGCACTCATAGCAAAATCATCTTCTTGCATACCGGAAATAAAATTAAACCCTGGAGCAGTAAACCCATTATTATATCCCATAATTTCGGTTTGTTGATTGTACCCTGGTAATAATGTACCTCTAGTTTTAGTATATGTCCCTGAAATATTTTTCGGACTCATCAACGTTATCCAAAGAGGATCAAGTATATAAATTTTATCCTTTTCCCTCCATAACTCTACCTTTGTAGTATCTGAATCTTTAAACTCTTTAGTATCAAAACGCTTAATTTCTGCAGGAGGCAATCCGGGTTTCCATCCTTTTAATTTAGCATTTTCAGCATCTGTTTTGTTAGGGTCAGACTTTCTGTTTCTTTGTGCTTTTTTCCTTGCTCTATCTCGCTGTCTTTTCTCTACTTCTTTTAAAAAGTTGATTTGGTTATAAAATTTAGTCATATTTAATTGACTGTTTAAGGTAACGGTATTAGAATTCTGAATTGTATTACCCAAAGTATCAGCGCCTATTGGTGCTCTTTGCCAATCGTAATCACCACCATATTTAGCCGTTAGTGTAGCAAAATCCATAAAAGGCAATTTATCAATAGGTACTGTATAGTTTAGGTTGAATGTATGATGATAATGCATATTAGTTCCAAACTCTTTTATACTCTGCATCACAGTATCTTTCCATGCACTATATTCATCCGGATAATTTTTATCCACCCTACCTCCTGTTGGTCTTCCTTGAAATTCTATTGGTTCATTAACTACAGCATTATTAGTGGCTGTAAAGTCAAAAGTTAAAGCTTTGGTAATATCTTGCCGATAGCCATAAATTCTATTCCAATTAAAATGCTTTTGATAATAGGTTGGTAGATCAAAATCGAAACCTGTATTATTTCTTGCTCTTCTTTGCGAATATTGTCTGTCTATATCTGTTTGAAAAGAAAGTTGTTTTGGAGCTAAATAAAAGTTAAAATCTTTAAGCAATTTAGCTTGTTTACCATCTGCCATTTTAAGATTTTCAAACGGTTTATAATTTTTAGGATTATTAGTAAACGAATAAGCAATTCCTCCTTTATATGTTTTTCTAGTATCAAACTCCGTATCTATATCTCTAAATTGATATTCTGAATAACCATAATTAAGCGAAATATTAGAAATATCATAAAAACGATTTTTCTCTTTACCTTTTGCAGGCAACTTACGCACATTTGTAAAATTAATACTCTTCCTACTTGTAACAGTTTGTGTTCTTTCTGCCAAAGAATCTCTTTCTTGCTGACTAAAAAGGTCACTACTTAATTGGTCTTTTAATTCAATATCCGGATCTAATGGGTTATATTTTGGTGTGACAATTTCTTTAGAATTGCTATAATATACAGGCAAGCTAATTCCAATTTTTTCAGGTATAAATTTACCCATTTCCACACTAGTAGATACATCATACGATTTAATGGTTTCTAATTGTCTTTCATTTAATTTTTGGTCAACACTACCAAAACCGGGTGTGCTATAAGCTCCCGCTAAAGTCATCGTTCCCAAATCTGCTAACTGAGCTGTTAAACGCCCTCTTGTTGCCCAACCACCTTCATTATCAAACTCTGTCATTCTTAATTCATTCACCCATATTTCTGCACATTTAGCTAAACCATCATCATCTACTGCAGTAGAATTAGATTGCTTACTATTTCTAATTCCTATCATAAATACCTTAACATTAGCTAAATTAGGATTACCTTTAATTCTCATTTTATTGTTTCCATCTTCTTGCTCATAAGGTCTTATAATAAGTACTCCTGAATTTGGATCTCCTAACAAGCTATTTCTCAACATTTTCATTTCAGTTAACAACGAGAACTTCAAATCAATTTCATTTTCATTAGGCCAAACAATTTCTCTATCAGACTCGTTTGAGGTGTTTTCTGTATCATATCTTCCTGGTGGAGTAACTTTCAAAGGCACTTCATATTCATAATAGTTATCATTAAAATCTGTTCCCATACGTATAAAAACAGATAAATCACCATCATTTAAAGGAATGGTTGGATTACTTTCCTCAGCATGAACAAACATTTTTAATCTTTTATACCTTCTTAAGTCCTGATCCATCACTTTAAAAGCAGCTCTCGCATCTCCATCTTTTAAGTTACATACATTTAAGGATAATGATTGTTCATTTAACTGACGTAAGGTCGCTCCTGTTGATGGATTTGGGTTTAACTCTCTATCAATTCCTGGGGGAATAATATAATTTACAGGAGTTTTCTCACTATTTTCTTCCACATTTACTGCTCCTACAATAAAAGTTGTCTCATCATCATCATTTCCTATATAATCTCCTGGATTTAGTAGGGTTTTAGTGTATTGTCTCCACTCCCCTCTTATTAAATCTAATCGCGCAAAACGCAACACCACTTTCTCGTTAAACCCTTTCATAAACATACGCATAAAACGAATAGATTTAAAATCTCTTAAGTTACCAACCACTTTGTCAGGCTCTCTAATTGGAATTTTAAACTGGTACCAACGAACGGTTCTACTTCTTCCATCTTTAGTAGTAACATTAGCTTCTAACACATCTGTTATGTAATTATTTCCAATGTTTGATGGATTAACTTCTGTAGGATTCAAGTTAATTTCATACTGAAAATAATCCTCTCTAAAATCTAAGTTGTTATTCTGGTTAATATCTTCAATATCTGGTCTAGTAGATCCTGAAGTGGAATAACTCTCGGTATATTGAGCTGCAGTAGGAGAATTTCCTTGCATTCCATTATAATTTTTATACCTGTCCAATATTGACAACTGAGCTTGATCATAATCAGAACCTCTATAATGATGATAATTATCTGCCGAAGCATCTGCTCCCCAAGTTGTCCCAAAAAAAACTAACTCATCAGCATCATTTAATCCGTCTAAACCAATATCCTGAAAAATTCTTGCATTATCATTATTGTCAAAAGCATTTACCAACACTTGTACTTTTGGCACACGTCCCCAAATAGTGGTATCAATTAATTCAATATTAGCTCCTGTATTATAATCAATAGCAGAAGTTGGCAATCCATTTTCAAAAGATTTTCTACCATCACGCAAAATATCTTCCGATATATTACCTAAGTTAAAATATAATTTACCACCTGCATGATTAGGATTTCCATCTTCATCATGAAAAGGATCCATTACCCAAAACTGAATAAATTCTACGTTAGAAGATTCAAAATCTGTTGTATTAACTTGCCTCATAATTCCTCCCCAACTATTTGTTGGATTGGGCAAAATATTATTAGCTGCTTGCGGATTATAATTATACTGCCCTCTTTCTTCAGGATAAAAAGCTACATCAAAAACAGGTAAATTAGTTACAACACCATTATCAGGACTCTTAAATGGAAAAACTTCCGTTTCTAGTACTTCTCTCATATAATGATTAGACTGCATTATTGGGTCATTTTGAATATGATTGGGAGTTTCAGAATTGTTTCTCCAAAAAAGAGGGTCGATAACATACCAAGCTGTTTTAGCTGCATTATACCTAAAATTTAATGAATCTGACAATGGTAGTTCTCCTTCAGGGAAAAGAGCTGGTTGCCCTTGAGGTGTACTTGCCAATGTCCACATTTGGAAACTTTTCATATCAATTCTTGATTGACTACCTTCAAAATCATCTAAATAAGCTGTACCGTCTTTTCCAATAGCCCCTGGATTTCCAGGAATAAGATGAGCAAACTCACCTTCAAAAGTAATGCTCGATTTTTCTTTTGTACTATAAAGTGGAAGTTTATCTAAAGCTCTTGTTATAAAAGGTGTTTCTTTGGTATAATTCACATCTAAGCCCCAAATGGTATTGTTAATAGGTTCTTCACCAATATTTACTTTTCTAGTTAATGGTCTTTCTGAAAGTCTGATAATGGTACCTCCGATATTAAAATCATCATTAATTTTATAATCGAAACGGGAACCCATTAATGTTTTTGTTCTAATATTAAAAAGTGATTGACTTTCTAATGAAATTTTAATTGGAGTACCTGATTGTAAGATTCCTTCATCAATAATTTTCACCCTACCCAAGTTATAATCAACAGTATATTGCACATTCTCTACTAAAGTAGCTCCTCCGGCAGTTACCACTACCGAACCTTGAGGAACATTCATTGCATTTAATGAGATATCTGAACTTACAGAAGAAGAATATTGTCCTCTAATTTTATACCTATTTTTAACAGCATCCTGCTTAGCAAGCATTTGCGTTGTTGAATAAAGCGTATCAAACGCAAATTTTGCTCCTAATTGAGGGTTACTAAATTTACTCCTAATATGTGAACCAAAAGGTTCTAAAACTGGAAAATAAACCCTACCCGTACGAGAGTTAACGGTAACTCCTTCAATAAAATCAAAAACTCCATCAGGAGAAGCTTGATTAATGTTATTTAACTTGTCTAAATTTAATACTTGTACTAAAGGAATCCCGTTAGGTTCACCCTCTGGTAAAAACGGTATTTCTACTCCCGTTGCCGGATTTAAATAGAAAACATTAAAGAAAAAATCTTCCTGAGAAATATTAAATGCTCCCAAAGAATAAACGTTTTTCATCATTAAATCCCACATAGGCAGTTCTGTATCAATAGTAGTTCCTCTCAATAATTTAACATACAGTGAACTTTGTCCAGGCACACCATCTGTTGAAAATTCCCCAACTTGATATACTTGCCCGTCCAACGTATATTGAAAAGCTACCCCCAAAATATCATCTTGATTCAATGCTGAATTTAAGGAAATATAACCCAGTTGTGCATTTAAAGTATATTCTTCAGGCCTTAATAATTTAGCATTTTCATACTTTTCAAAATCTATTCCATTTTCATAACCAATTCTTTCTAGCTCTTGAGCGGAATTCACAAAACCTCTTATTGCTGCTGTATCATAAGTTGATGCTCCCGTTAAGTTAGGATAAAGTGTGTTGGCTTCATTATCAGGAAAGTTAGCTAAAGGAGAAATGTTAGCATCCATTACTAAAGTTGAGTTATGAATATCTCCTTGAACACCCTCACCTAAATCCATAAAACCGATAATATTTTTGGTATTTTCTACCGCATTATTTCTATTGGAAACCCAAACTTCTACCCTTGTTACAGTTGCTCTAGAAGAGATTACTGGTAAACTTGAAAGTGATTGTTCATACGTATTTCTATAATATTGAGATAAAAAGAAGTGGCGGTTTTCTTCATAATCTGAAGCTTCTTTTTCAAATTTTTGAATTTGAGCTCCTCCTTGCACATTTATTTCTTTACGCTCTCCTTTTTCCTGAGAAATAACACTAGTGACATACATTCTACCAAACTTCAACTCAGTCTTTAATCCAAATAAAGTTTGACTACCTGTAATTAATGAACCTTTTAGTGGTAAAGCAACATTACCTGCTTCAATGTTTTGAATAATCTCATCTTCAGAACCTTCATCAATAGAATATTCTATTTTCATTCTATTTTCAAAATCGAAAGTTGCTTCCGTATTGTAATTAAATGACAATTTCATTTTTGTACCTATATTTCCTATAACATTTAGCTGTATTTGCTGATTAAAATCAAAAGTGGTTAGACTTCTTTGATGTACAGGTAATACTGGATTATCTCTAGTGGAACGATTTATTCCAAAAGACAATTCTGCCGAACCTTGCGGACGAATATCAATAGTATTTCCTCCAAAAATTCTATCAAACGCTTTCCCTTTAACATTTAATGTTGGTCTGAAGCCTTTTGTTTGCTCCATGGCATCAGCATCTGCTTTTTGTTTCCAATAATCTTGTAATGATTTTTTTGAATCGTATTCTAAATACTCATCAAAAGTCATATAGGTAGGATCTCTAAAATTTTTATCGCCTATTCTCTGGTAATAGTTGTAAGTGCCTGTTTCAGGATCGTATTCAAAACCTGACTTAACATTACTCGGATTATCTAAATACAAGCCTCCTGTATTAGTACTATTGGGATTTGTACCTTCATCATCAAAAGGGTAGATTAAATCTATTTCAGGACTATCAACAGGCAATACCAACTCATTCGTATTAGGACGAGCTATAGAATTTGTTGGATGAGCTATCCAATTTGTAAGAGTTATTACAAAGGAAAGTCCAACAATAAAAAATATTTTTTTATATGTTACCTTGTTTACTACCAAATTAATAAAGCCCCTTAAAGGCTTTTCAATGTTTGTTTAATAAGCTGTTCCACACTCATATCCTCCGAAACAGTAAGTATTTTATTTAGTGCAATTTCTGCTGGTTTTTTTGCAAAACCTAACATAATTAGTGCACTTAACGCTTCATCTTTAATAGTATTGTTCGAAACAGCAAAATTTATGTCACTTTCTCCAACTTTTCCTATTTTATCTCTCAAATCAATAATAATTCTTTGAGCAGATTTTGCTCCAATTCCTTTCACTCCCTTAAGTGTATTCACATCTCCTGTACTTATTGCTCCTTTAATTTCCGAAGCTGTTAATGAAGATAAGATCATCATTGCTGTGGCGGAACCAACTCCTGAAACAGAAATTAGTAACCTAAATAATTCTCTTTCGCTTTTATCTTTAAAGCCATAAAGTAATTGAGCATCTTCTCTCACTATCATATGTGTATATAACAAACAGAGTTCATCTGCATCTATTTTTGAGTAAGTGTTTAGCGAAATGTTAATTTGATATCCCACTCCATTACAATCTATAATTACATAAGTTGGTGTTTTTTCTATTAATCTACCTTTTATTTGAGCTATCATAATTAATTTAAAAATTTATACGTTTAGTATCAATTATATTTATTCTCACATTTACACATTAAATTATTTCCTAGTTTGTGCATCGGTTACAGCAATAGTTACCATATTCACAATTTCTCTAACGGAACTACCTAACTGTAAAATATGAACTGGCTTTTTCATTCCTAATAAAATTGGTCCGATTGATTCAAAATCACCCATTTCTAACATTAATTTATAAGCAATATTTCCTGCTGCCAAGTTTGGGAAAATAAGTGTATTAGTATTTTTTCTTGCTAATTCAGAAAATGGAAATATTTCGTTTCTCAACTCTTTATTCAAAGCAAAATTGGCTTGAATTTCTCCATCAACTATCAAATCAGGATATTCTCTTTCTAGAATTTTCTTAGCTTCACGCATTTTTATAGCATCTTCTCCATCTGCTGAACCAAAGTTAGAGTAAGACAGTAAGGCTATTTTAGGTACAATCTTAAATCTATCTACAATTTTAGCTGTTAACGCTGTAATATCAGCAATATCTCTTGCCGAAGGATTTAAATTTACAGTAGTATCTGCAAAGAAAATTGGTCCTTTTTTAGTAAAAATAATATACATCCCTGCAATTTTCTTAACATCATCATCTGTTCCAATAACATGTAAAGCAGGTCTTATCGTATTTTTGTAGTTTCTTGTCAGCCCTGAAATTAATGCATCAGCATCGCCCATTTCTACCATAGCAGAGCCAAAATAGTTACGACTACGCATCATTTCTTGTGCTTCAGCCAAAGTAACTCCTTTTCTTTTACGTTTTTCATACAGCATTGCTGCATAAAAATTCTTTTTATCTCTGTGCTTAGAGCTTCTTGGATCAATAATTGGAATATCGCCTAACTCTAAATTGTATTCTTTGGCAACTTCTTCAATCTTAGCTACTTTTCCTAATAATATTGGATGAGCAATACCCTCTTCATAAACTACTTGAGCAGCTTTTAATATTTTATAGTTATCCGCTTCAGCAAAAACCACTTTTTTAGGATTACCTTTAGCTTTTTCGGTTATACTTTTAAGTAGTTTATTATTCAAACCTAAACGTTTGGCTAAACTTTCTTTGTACTCTTCCCAATCGGTAATAGGCTGAAGTGCTACACCAGAATCCATAGCTGCTTTAGCAACTGCCGGAGCAATAGTGGTTATCAACCTTGTGTCTAATGGTTTTGGAATAATAAAGTTTCTACCAAAAGTGATGTTTTTTTGATTGTAAGCTTCATTTACTTCTTCCGGAACAGGTTCTTTAGCTAACTGAGCTACCGCTTTTACTGCAGCCAGTTTCATTTCTTCATTAATAGAAGTTGCTCTAACATCTAAAGCTCCTCTAAAAATGTATGGAAAACCCAATACATTATTCACCTGATTAGGATGGTCAGACCTTCCTGTTGCCATAATAATGTCTTTTCTGGTTGCAATAGCATCTTTATAAGGGATTTCAGGATCAGGATTCGCTAAAGCAAAAACGATAGGGTTTTTAGCCATTGATTTAATCATAGTTTTAGAAACAATGTTGCCTTTTGATAATCCTAAAAACATATCTGCACCATCTAATGCTTCTTCAAGGGTATCAATTTTTCTATCGGTAGCATATTGTTTTTTAGATTCAGAAATATCCGTTCTGTCTTTACGGATAACCCCTTTACTATCCAACATTACTATATTTTTAGGATTTACACCCAACGCTACATATAGCTTGGTACACGACATGGCAGAAGCACCTGCACCATTAACAACCAATTTTATTTTATCAATTTTTTTGTCAGCTAACTCTATAGCATTAAGTAGGGCAGCAGCAGTAATTATAGCTGTTCCATGTTGATCGTCATGCATTACCGGAATATTCAACTCATTTTTCAATCTTTCTTCAATTTCAAAACATTCAGGAGCTTTAATATCTTCTAAATTTATTCCCCCAAAAGTGGGTGAAATTGCTTTTACCGTTTCAACAAATTTATCTACATCAGTAGCATCAATTTCAATATCAAAAACATCTATATCTGCAAAAATTTTAAATAACAATCCTTTTCCTTCCATTACAGGTTTTGAAGCTTCCGGACCAATATCTCCCAATCCTAACACTGCTGTTCCGTTAGAAATCACAGCTACTAAGTTACCTTTAGCAGTATATTTATAAACGTCTTCCTTATTAGCGGCAATTTCTATACATGGGACTGCTACACCAGGTGAATATGCCAACGATAAATCTCGTTGAGTACTATATGGTTTTGTTGGTACTACTTCAATTTTTCCGGGCTTTCCTTGTGCATGATATTCTAATGCATCCTGTTCTTTTCTTGTCTTTGCCATTTATTTTTTTATTTAAAAAATGAACTCGTAAAAGTAGTAATATTTTCGTTGCTCGTTAATTTGAAAGAATTGTTTTTTAAACTTTTTTATTGCTCTTTTTTTATTCATACACCATTAACAACACTTTGTTTAATAGTTCACTGCTATTTTACATTTAACTTTAAAAATTGATCTGTATTTTTGTATTTATGTGGCAGAAAATACCAAAATGGCTTAAAAACAAATATGCAATAACATTAGTGTTATTTCTTGTATGGCTAATGTTTTTCGACCAAAATAATTTAATTAATCAGTTTTCCTACAAAACTCAATTAAAACAATTAAAACAAGACCAAACTTTTTATACTAAAGAAATAGATCAAACAAAAAAAGAATTGAAAGAACTTACTACCCACCAAAAAGCATTAGAAAAATTTGCTCGAGAAAAATATTTAATGAAAAAAAATGATGAAGAAATTTTTGTTTTTGAAGTGAAAAAAGAAGAGTAAAAATAAAAATTAGAGATTTGAAACTATGTACAATTTTAAAGAAATAACCCATCAGCAATGGAAAGAGCAAATTATTGCTGATTTAAAAGGAAAAGATTTTGAAGAAACTTTAGTTTGGAACTCAGAGGAAGACATCAATGTTCAGCCATTTTATATGCAAAATGCCTTAGAAAACAACTTGTCTTCCACACTCAATATTATCCCGAAAAATACTACTAACTGGAACATAAATGAACAAATAGATGTTACTGATAATGATGCCAATCAACAAGCACTAACTGCTCTAACAGGTGGTTGTAACAGTTTGGAATTTATAGGAGAAATAGCTAACTTAGAAAAACTTGACATCTTACTAAAAGATATTCAGCTAGATATTATTCAGTTAAATTTTAACAATCAACAACCATTACAAACTGCCGAATTATTTGCTCAATTCATTGAAAAATCTTCTTACAAAAATGTAAAAGCGAATTTTTATAGCGACACGATTACCAACGATATTATTGCGTTGAGTAAAAATCAACATGTTGAAAAATGTGTAATGATAGCTGCAGGTACTAATTCTAAAATGAGTGAGCAACTAGCCGATAGTTTTACAAAAGTGGTTGAAGCAGTTGATATATTAACCAAAAACGGCATTTCTACAAAAGAAGCGTGGAACAAAATAATGTTTCAGTTTCCTGTTCAGAACAATTACTTTTTTGAAATTGCCAAATTAAGAGCAGCTCGCATTTGTTTTGAATTGATTACCAATCAATATCAACTTACTGATGCAGAAATGTATATTGCTACACAAACTACACTAACTCCTCAACCCGAAATTGATGTCCACAACAATACCTTAGCAGCTACCACGCAAGCTATGTCTGCAATTATTGGTGGTATAAATAGTTTAACTGTTTTACCGTTTAATACTTTAGACGAAAAAGCTACTCCATTTTCTAAACGAATTGCTCGAAATATTCAGCTTATTTTAAAAGAAGAATCCTTTTTAGACAAAGTAGTTGATCCTACGAAAGGTGCTTACTATGTGGAAACACTTACCGATGAATTGGTAAAAAAAGCTTTGGAAAGTTTTAAGAAAAAGGTGTCCAATTTTTCATCTTTAACCTATCAATCTGCAAATAAAAAAGCAGCTATTTCTAATAAAGAAGTATGGCAAACTGCCGAATCTATTGAAGTTAAAGCAAATTACACCAAAGAAGATATTGCTCCGCTAACGCACTTGAACTACGGTGCTGGTATTGCTCCAAATTTAAGAGGTCCTTATTCTACCATGTATGTTATGCGTCCGTGGACTATCCGCCAATATGCCGGATTTAGTACTGCTGAAGAATCTAATGCTTTTTATAGAAAAAATTTAGCTGCCGGACAAAAAGGGCTGTCAGTAGCTTTTGATTTAGCCACACACAGAGGTTACGATTCCGACCACCCCAGAGTAGTTGGCGATGTCGGTAAAGCAGGTGTTGCAATAGATTCTGTGGAAGATATGAAAATCTTATTCGACCAAATTCCCTTAGATAAAATGTCGGTTTCTATGACCATGAATGGAGCGGTAATTCCGATTTTAGCTTTTTACATTGTAGCTGCCGAAGAACAAGGAGTAAAACCCGAACAACTTACAGGAACCATTCAGAATGACATCTTAAAGGAGTTTATGGTGCGAAACACCTACATCTATCCGCCATTACCTTCTATGAAAATTATTGCTGATATTTTTAAATATACTTCGCAAAACATGCCGAAATTCAACTCTATCAGTATTTCTGGCTACCACATTCAGGAAGCAGGCGGAACCAACGAAATTGAACTGGCTTATACCTTAGCCGATGGATTGGAATATTTGCGTACAGGCATTGCATCGGGTATGGACATTGATGATTTTGCTCCTCGCCTTTCTTTCTTTTGGGGAATAGGCATGAATCATTTTATGGAAATTGCCAAAATGCGTGCAGGCAGGTTGTTATGGGCAAAAATTGTTAAACAATTTAATCCTAAAAATGAAAAATCGTTAGCATTACGTACTCATTGCCAAACCAGTGGATGGAGCTTAACCGAACAAGATCCTTATAACAATATTGCCCGTACTTGTATAGAAGCATTAGCTGCTGCGTTGGGCGGAACACAATCTTTACACACCAATGCGTTGGATGAAGCCATTGCATTGCCAACAGATTATTCTGCTCGTATTGCTAGAAATACCCAATTATTCATCCAAAATGAAACTGAAATTTGCAGAACCGTTGATCCTTGGGGTGGTTCTTATTACATCGAAACACTTACCCACCAATTGGCTGAAAAAGCTTGGGAATTAATTGAGGAAGTAGAAAAACACGGTGGCATGGCAAAAGCCATAGAAAAAGGCATTCCAAAGTTACGTATCGAGGAAGCTGCTGCAAAAAAACAAGCTCGTATTGATGGTGGTAAAGAAATAATTGTTGGTGTAAACGAATACCTGGTGGATAATGAAGAAGAAATTGAAGTAAGAGAAGTAGATAACACCAAAGTAAGAAACAGCCAGATTGAACGCTTAAATAAAATTAAAGCCAATAGAAACAGCGAAAAAGTGCAAGCTACATTAAAAAATATTACCGAAATTGCACGTTCAGGAAACGGAAACCTTTTAGATGCAGCAGTTATAGCAGCAAGAGAAAGAGCTACTTTAGGTGAAATATCAGATGCACTAGAAGAAGTTTTCGGAAGATATCAAGCACAAATCCGCTCTATTAGCGGTGTTTATAGTTCAGAAGTTATGGATGATAAAGACTTTTTAAAAGCCAAAGCACTGGCAGACGAATTTGCTCAATTAGATGGCAGACGTCCACGAATTATGGTGGCTAAAATGGGGCAAGATGGACATGATAGAGGAGCTAAAGTGATTGCTACTTCCTTTGCCGATTTAGGTTTTGATGTAGATATTGGTCCATTGTTCCAAACACCTGCCGAAGCTGCTAAACAAGCTGCTGAAAATGATGTGCATATTTTAGGGGTTTCTTCTTTAGCTGCCGGACATAAAACCTTAGTTCCGCAAGTAATTGAAGAACTAAAAAATATTGGTAGAGAAGATATTTTGGTAATTGTTGGTGGAGTTATTCCTCAACAAGATTATGAGTTTTTATTTAATGCCGGAGCGGTTGGTATTTTTGGACCTGGAACAAAAATCAGTAAAGCAGCACAAGCTATTTTGGAAGTGATGATTGATAGTGTGAAGTGATTTTTTTATTTCTTAAAAGTGAAAAAATGTTAATCCAAACACTTAATTTCATTATCGTTTCAAAAAATGATAACTTAGCAAAAACAAAATCTAACTAAATATTTTATACTATGAAAAAAATTATTTTCCCTACAGTAATTATTACCTCTTTGTTTCTAATTTCTTGTGGTGATAACAACAAAGACAAAAATAATACAATTGATAGTAGTGAACCTATCTGTTTTTATGAATACACTAAAACCTCTTCTGCAACCGTAAGTTGGACAGCCTTTAAAACAACAGAAAAAGTTGGTGTTGGAGGAACTTTTAATCAAGTAATGGTTAAAGGTGGAGAAAAATCTACCAAAATAACCGATGTACTCAGTGGAATTAACTTTACCATAATGACTGAAAGTACTTTTACCAAAGATGAAAGTAGAGATAAAAAAATTATCGAATCTTTCTTTGGTGCAATGGATGCTACCGATTTAATTATTGGTCAGGTAAAATCAGCTAAAGGAAATAATGAAAATGGAACATGTACTTTTTACTTAACCCTAAACAACATTGAAAAAGAAGTTATCCTTGATTATACAGTTAACGATAACAAAGTAAGCTTAACTGGAGAGATTGATTTAATCAACTGGAATGGAGATAATGCTATTGCTTCATTAAATAAAGTTTGTGAAGACCTACACAAAGGTGAAGATGGCGTTAGTAAATTATGGTCGGTAGTACAACTAAATATTGAAGCTTCTTTAGACAAAAATTGTAACTAAAACTTATTTTTATCAAAACACAAAACCACTTTGGAGTTCCAAAGTGGTTTTTTTATATGCTTTTATTAGTTTCTTAATTTATTGAAGGAGCTGACCTTACTGTTGGTTTTGTTGGCATTCTTAACGATAAGAATATTTCATGTCCACCAGTAGAAAAATCTCTTATTTCTGTAGTGGTATAATCATAAGCATAACCAAAAGAAAAATTCTTATAATTAACGCCAACTAATGCAACTATAGCATTGTTATATCTGTAAGATGCTCCCAGCCAAAATTTTTGATCATAAATCACTCTTGCATTAATATCAAACTGAACTGGTGCTCCTTGTAAATATTTTACCAATGCAGATGGAACTACAGTAATTTTATCACTTGCTTCAATTTTGTAATCTGCAAAAAGATAGTAATGTCTTGCTAATTTATTTAAATTATTATCTGCTGCTGCTGTTACTCCATACAAGTTGTTTTCTAATAATTGAGATGATGAAAATCCTATTCTATATTTGCTTGTATAAAACATCATCCCAAAATTAACATCTGGAGACACTGCATTTATTTTCATATTATTTAATGCATCATCCCCACTTTCTTCTGGTCTTAATTGGGCTGTGTTGATGTCATGAAAAAACATCATCCCTGCTAAACTAAAAGCTAATTTTGCATTATCGCTAACATTTAAATGATATGCATAAGACAATTGTATTCCTCTCTCACTTATTGGACCTGTTTCATCATTATAAACATAACCTCCTACTCCCATTTTTTCGCCAACTTTTGAATCTATACTAAAAAACTGTGTTCTTGGTGCTCCTTCTAACCCTGTCCATTGTGCTCTAGCTGATAATGAAATGTTTATACTATCTGTTGATCCTGCTGCTGCTGGGTTCAATAAGTAGTCATTAAACATATACTGACTTGTTAATGGAATTTGTTGTGCGTAAACACTTCCCCCTATAAAACAAGTTGTAATAAATATTTTTAATATATTTTTCATGTGTTTATTTTTTATTATCGTGATTATTAGCTTATCTAACTATATTAATTGTTCCTGATAAATCTTCTTCATCATTTCCTAACATAATAACATAATAATACGTTGCTGCAGGAGCTTCTGCATTATTATACTTACCATCCCATGGAGTTTCATACCCTGTACCCGATTCAAACATTAAGTCTCCCCATCTGTTAAATACTTTTACTTTCATATCAGGATAGTTTTCTTTTCCTGCAATGTTCCAAAGGTCATTTTTACCATCACCATTTGGTGTAAATACATTTGGAATAGTTAATGCATCAATACACGTTACATTCACAATAAACTCACATGTATCTGTATTTCCTGATAAGTCTTCTACAATAATAGAAACTACTGTTTGTCCTTTATCATTAATAATATTATCTGCTGTAATAAAACTTCCTGCAGCTGGAATTTGAGTTATAATTACATTGTTCATATCACAATTATCTAAAGATGATGTTGTCATACTTGTATAATCTTCTATCTCATACATACAAGTATTATCTGTTGATACCTCTTGGTTAGTTGGACAAGTAATTGCTGGTGCAATAGTATCGTAAACAGTCACTTGTGCAACACAACTATCTATATTCCCATTATTATCTTCAACATATAAAGTTATATTGTTTAACCCTAATTCCGCACAGGTAAATGTAGTTTGCGATGCTGTTATAGCACTTATTCCACACATATCGGATGATCCTCCATCTATATCATTAGGTGTTATACTCACATTTCCTGCATTATCTACATACACATTTATGTTTTGACACATTACTGTTGGTACAACTGTATCCATAACGGTTACAATTGCTCTACACGAATCAATATTACCATAAGTATCTGTAACATATAAGGTAACATTATTTGTTCCTATTGCCGAACAAGTAAAGTTATACTGAGATAATGTTAATGTATCTATAACACAATCATCTGAAGAGCCTCCATCAACATCCGTTCCTAGTATATTAACATTTCCTGTATTATCAAGGTAGATGGTAATATCCTGACATACTGCTGTTGGAGCTAATGAATCTGCTATTGTTACATTAAATGAACAAGTATCTCCATTATTATTTCCGTCAACTACTGCATAAACTACTGTTGTAATTCCTACAGGAAAAGTTGATCCTGATGCTAACCCACTAACTAATACAGTAGTTGCTCCAGTACAATTATCTGTACCTACTGGTGCTGTGTAATTTACAACTGCTCCACATAATCCAGGTGTGTTTCCTACAACTGTATCACTTGGACATGTAATAACTGGTGCTTCATTATCCACAACCGTTACTACTTGGGTACAGGTTACAAAGTTGCCTGCTCCATCTGTTGATGTCCATGTTACTGTTGTGTTTCCTATTGGAAAACTTGCTGGTGCATCATTCGTAATTGTCGGTGTTCCACAGTTATCTGTTCCTGTTGCTGTTCCTATTGAGGCTGTTGATGTACATTGCCCTGCATCTGTATTTATTGTTGTTGCTGATGGACAGGTTATAGTTGGATTTTCATTGTCCACAACCGTTACTGTAAAAGAACATGTTGTAGATCCAAAAGCATTGGTTGCTTGAAATGTATTAGTTGTTATTCCTACTGGAAAAGCTGAACCGCTTGGCAACCCAGCTGTTTGAGTAACAGTGGTAGCACACGGATTAGAAGGTGGAGTATAATTTACAACTGCACTACAGTTACCAGCATCATTGTTTACTACAATATTTGCAGGACATGTTATTGTTGGTGCAGAAGATGGACATAATAAAGTAATTACAACCTGACCATGCCCCGTACCAACACCTGCTGTATTAACTTGATTAGTTCCATTATTAAAAGAACCACCACCGCCACCACCTGATCTTTGGGCTGCACCACAATTACCAATATGAGGACCTCCTGCACCACCAGAATAGCCACCACCACCGCCACCACCAACAGTATTGCAAGTAGTAGAACCACCTCCTCCAAAACCACCTTCTGCATCTTGATTACATGCATTATCCATTCTTCCATCTATTCCACCAACTCCTCCATTCAAAAAAGAAAGTCCACCTCTACCATAATTGACCCCACTAGTAGCGTCTAAACCATTTGTTGAAAATCCGCCACCTCCACCAGCATTATTCTCATTAACTAAACAAGCATTACCTCCATTTCCTCCCAAACCTCCTGAAATTATATTTTGACTGTCAAATGTTCCATTTTGAACAACTACTGCTGCCACTCCATTTTGATCAGAAGATGCTCCTCCTCCTCCTCCAGCAACAATATAAGGAACATTCAAAATAGCAACAAAAGAGCCTCCTCCTCCCCCTCCAACAGCATCTGTTTCTCCTGCTTGACCAACAATTATACTAACAACTTGACCAGCTGTTAAATTAAAATCTCCTTGCATATTAGCTCCTGTACCTCCAAATCGTGTTGTTCCCCATGTTGAATTCCCTCCAACTGCACCGGTAACATTTATTCTATATATTCCATTTGCTGGTACAGTCCATTCCTGAATACCTTGAGTATTTATTACAACGTTTCCTGTTAATGGATTAGCACCCGTATAAGTAGCATTAACTTGTGCTTGGGTTGGCCCAAATCGACCAGTTGCTCCACAATTAGTGAATGTATATGTTTGAGCAAAAGCAACTACACTTATTACACTAAAAAATGTTCCTAAAACTAATTTAAGTATTGATTTTTTCATAATAAAAATTATTGAATATAAATGTTTAATGAAAAATCTTTACGTGATTCTTCTTTATTAATAGTAATCATTATTTTTTTCTGATCTAATTCTATAGAGTCAAAAGGCTCAAGAATAGCAGTGTTCTCGAAAACATTAGAATCTGAATCTTTTTTTAAAACCCATTTAAAATTAATAACTTCATTCAACGTGTTTTCAAATTTAACATTCAAAAAGGTAACACCATCTGTACCTGTTGTTTCTAAAAAATAAACTTTAATTCCTTTCTCCTCTTTTACTAACACCCACTCATTAAGATTTTCATTAAGAGTAATAATCTCTTTTTTTATTTCCCTTTTTTCCTCTGCCTTTGCATAACCAATAGTCAATAAAGCTAAAACAGGATAAACAATACTTTTCATTTTCATACTTTATATTAAATTAATTTCGGGCGAAAGTATATTATTAATCACAGTAAACAAAAAAAAATACTACTTTATCCCATAAAAAAACATAATCCACTAACTATAAGATAAATAGACGAAACCTTATTTATTTATTATATTTTAATAATTAAAAACCCCACTTTGGAATTCCAAAGTGGGGTTTTTTATATGCTTTTATTAGTTTCTTAATTTATTGAAGGAGCTGATGTTGTTTTGGGTTCATTTTTATGGAACCTAATACCTATCATCAACTCATGAGAACCATTATTGTAATTTTTTAAATTGGTAGTGGTAAAATCATACGCATAAGCTACAGTAAAATAATCGTAAATCAAATAACCCACCGAAACAGCAACCGCATCACGATGACGATAGGTACCTGCCAACCAAACTTTCTGTTTATACATTATTCTTAAGCTACCGTCATACATTACAGGAGCTGGAGAGATATACTTTACAAAAAAGGAGGGCTCTAACATAAAATCATCCGTTATATCAAACTTATACCCCCCTGTTAAAAAGAAATGAGCCGGTAAGGTTCCGTTTGGATTATCTCCTTCATTAAAAAACTTTACTCTACTGTTTAATAATTGTGGAGCAGAAAATCCCACATAATATTTCTCATGATATAAGTAAGTTCCAAAACCTGCATCGGGCACCAATACTTTTTGTACTCCATTGGTTAAAATAACATCTCCCTCATCTCTTAACGTAACTTTAGAACCATCTATCATAAATTGTAATAATCCGGCAGAAAGTCCAAATGATAATTTTAAGGTTTCATTTAATCTAACATGATAAGAGTAAGCCAAATTAAAACCTGTTCTTCTTGTTGGTCCTACCATATCGGTAAATAAATATCCTCCCAACCCCATCTTTTCATTTTTCATTGGTCCATTTACACTTAACGTATATGTACGAGGAGCATCAGTAATTCCTTCCCATTGATAACGATGACTTGATTTCCCTTCAAAATAATCTCTGGCACCTGCTACAGCAGGATTAATCAAAAAATCATTTAAATAGTACTGACTAAAGTGAGGTAATTGCTGAGCGAATACTGCACTTCCTGACAATATCAAAACCAATATTAATATATATTTTTTCATATACAATTTCATCTTATAACTTACCTCAAAATGGTTATCGGACCTGTGTAAGGTTTAGTTTTTCCATCGTTTAACTCTATTACAAAATAATAAGTTCCTATTGGTAATGGTTTACCATTATAAGTTCCATTCCAATCTTGTTTATATCCATCTGCATGGAATAATAATTCTCCCCAACGGTTGTAAATTTCTACCACATTATTTGGGAATTCTTCTATGAAGTCGATTATCCAAACATCATTTACTCCATCACCATTTGGTGTAATACCATCAGGGAAAACAATTTTAGGTAAAACTGTTACAGTTACACTATCAGTAGAAGTACACCCTGCAGGAGATGTTACGGTTAAATAATAAGTAGTAGTCTGCATTGGATTAGCAACCGGATTAGCAATAGTTGTATCACTCAAACCATAGCTAGGTGTCCAAGTATACGTTACGCCTCCACTACCGTTTAACTGAGTAGAACCTTCTTCAAAAATAGTAACATCAGGCCCTGCATTGGCGATAGGTAGTGGATCTATGGTTATACAAACGGTGTCCATATCAAAACAGCCTGCATTAGCTCCATAAACCTGATAAACATAGCAAACTTGCCCCGCTGATGTTGGAGTAACAGTTATGGTATCAATAGTTGCTACTGAAGTCATACTAGGCAACTCAAACCACTCTACTGAAGCTATATTTCCAATGCCATTTCCCATTAATGTTACTGGAGAACCAAAACAAACATTAGTATCATTTCCAGCAAAAGCCAATACAGTATCAATAGCTCCAATATTTACAGTAAACGAATCTGTACATCCATTTTGGTCAGTTACAACAAGACCATTAGCTCCAAAACATAAATTTGATGCTGTATTTGTTTGTCCGGGAGTTAAATCTCCATTCCATTGAAAAGTATATCCTCCTGCTCCACCGCTTACAGTAATTGTAGCAGCACCATCACAAACCGAAGAACAAGTAACATCTGTTGTTGATGTTATAATAGAAATAGCTGAAGATTCAGTAATAACAACACTATCAACCACACTACATCCATTATCATCAGTAATTGTAACAATATGTGTTCCTGCACTTAAACCAGTTGCTGTTTGGGTAGTTTGAGATGATGGTGACCAACTATAAGTATAGGTTGGAACTCCTCCAATAACATTTGCAGTTGCTGTACCATCATTTGCTCCATTACAAGTAACATTAGTTGAGTTGATATTTGTAAGCATAGCATCAGGAGCAACAACAGTATCAATCACTACACCAATACATCCAACGGAATCGGTAACCGTTACGGTGTAAACTCCACCACAAAGATTAGTTTGAGGATTAGCAGTTCCTCCCGGATTAAATGAAATACTATAAGGAGCAGTTCCACCAATTGGGTTAGCAACAATTTGCCCATCACAAACACCATTACAAGAAACATCTGTAACAGTTGTATTAGGGTCAGGAGCGGTAGTATTACTTAATGCATAATTAAAAGTAGTTACACAACCTGTCCCTTGATCAGTTATATCAACCGAATAAGCTCCTGCACAAAGATTAGTAATCATTGCTGTTGTTGGGTTTGGCGGACTTGTTGGAGTTGTCCACAAGTAGGTAAATGGTCCAACTCCACCAGTTGGATTTAAGGTGATAGAACCATCACAAACATTACAAGCCGGAGTAACTATTACTTCATTAGCTAATACCGCAGAAGGTTCATTAAGTGTAATGGTATCATTTCCAGAACAACCATTGGCATCGGTAATGGTTACCACATAAGTTCCTGCACATAACCCTGTCGCTGTTTGAGTAGTTTGTGCTAAAGGATCATCCCATAAGTAGGTATATGGCGCAGAACCTCCACTTGGATTTGCTGTTATTGCTCCATCACAAACACCATTACAACTAATTGGTGATGTTACAGTAGTTGAAGGAACTAATTGTGTAGGACTGGTAATTGTAGCTGAGATGGAATCAACACAATTTAAACTATCAGTTACTACTGCAGTATAAACCCCTGCACATAAATTAGTAGCAGTTGGTGTTGTTTGTAAAGGATTAGTAACATTCCATTGATAAGTAAATGGGGAAGTTCCAGCTCCTACTGCCACAGTAGCCATTCCATCACAAGCTCCAAAACAAGATTCAGGAACAATATTGCTAATACTTAAATTCAAATTATTAGTATTAATGGTAACTGTATCTGTTAAAATACAACCATTAGCATCAGTAATAGTTACTGTATAAAATCCTGCACAAAGATTGGTTGCTAAAGAATCATTACCTCCCGAAGGTGACCAACTAAACGTATAAGGTGTAGTACCTCCACTAACTGATGCTAAAGCAGTTCCATTACAAGCATTTGCGCAAGTTTCATCTGTTGACGTTATGTTAACTGTCGCTGTTACATCACTATTTATAATTATTGTGTGAGTAGAAACACAACCTGTTCCTAAATCGGTTAATTGTAGTTGAATAGTTCCAGCACATAATCCATTAACGGTAGAACTTGTCGCATTAGTGGTTGTAACAGGTAATGATGGATTTGGTCCTGTAACGGCTGTCCATACAAAATCATAAGGACCAACTCCACCTACAGGTGTTGAAGTTACTGCTCCATTACATACTCCACAAGTAGGATTAGTAACTACAGTGCTATCATTAACAATAGCTGCATTATTAATAACCACTGTATCTGTGGTGGTACAATTATTTCCATCTGTGATAGTTACCGTGTATGTTCCTGCACATAAATTAATTGCTGTAGCGGTAGTTTGTCCGTTACTCCAAGAATAACTATATGGGGCTGCCCCTCCGCTTGGAGTTGTAGTAGCAGTTCCATCACAATTTCCATTACATGTTGGAGGAGTAGTACTTGTTGAAGTAGTTAAAATTGGATTATCTACCACATTAACCACAGCTGAATCTACACATCCATTTGCATCCGTAACTGTAACAGTATAAGTCCCTGCACATAAAGCAGTAGCTAATGAGTTGTTTTGTACAGGCGATGTATTCCATGAGTAAGAATATGGAGCAGTTCCTCCTGAAGCGGTTGCTAAAGCTGTTGCATCGCAATCACCATTACATGTTGGATTAGTTGAACTTGCAGTAATTAATATACTTGTTGGTTCAGTTAATGTTACACTATCAGTTATTGAACATCCATTTTGATCTGTTATAACAACTGTATGTGTTCCTGCACATAAGTTAGTAGCTGTTGGCGTAAGCTGCCCATTACTCCATGCATAAGAATATGTTCCTATTCCTCCGGTTGGGTTCGCTGTAGCTGTACCATCACAATCACCATTACAAGTAGGGTTAGTTGATATAATATTCGCTAAAATTTGCTGTGGTGTTCCTACTGTAATACTATCTACACTGACACAACCATTTGCATCTTGTACTACAACAGTATATAAGCCAGCACATAAAGAAGTAGCACTATCTAAATTAGACAAACTTGGATCATCCCATTGATAAACAAATGGAGCAGCTCCTGAAGTAACAGTTACATTAGCTGTACCATCACAATCACCAAAACAAGTAACACTATCAGCACTCATGCTTAAAGAAGGTCCGTTTGGATTGCTGATTAAAACATTAAATGTATTTGAACATCCGTTATTATCTGTAACCTCAACAGTGTAAGCACCAGGGCATAATCCATTAATTGAGGCCGTTGTTTGACCACCAGGCAACCACGAATAAGTATATGGCCCTCCAGCACCGCCTGACGGAGCAGTTACTGTAGCTGTCCCATCACAAACACCACAAGTAGCATCAGTTGTGTTAATGGTTGCAGTAATGTTTGAACCTTCTCCAATTGTTACATTACCTGTAGTTGAGCAACCATTTGCATCTGTAACTGTTACCGTATAAGTTCCTGCTATTAATCCAGAAATATTAGCTGTTGTAGCTCCGGTATTCCACGAATACGTATATGGAGCTGTTCCTCCGTTTGGCGTAGCTGTTGCAGTTCCATTACTTCCTCCATTACAACTTGCATTACTTCCAGAAACATTAACTGTTAAATTACTAGGTGAACTAATCGTTACATTTTGAACTACACTACAACCCAACGCATCAGTTACTGTTACTGTATAGTTTCCGGCACACAATCCTGCTACAGCATTAATAGTATGTCCGGTACTCCAACTATAACTATAAGGAGCAGTTCCACCGTTTGGGGTTGCAATTGCAGAACCATCACAAATACCATTACAAGTGACGTCTATGGTAGAAACACTTACACTAATAGGAGAGTTATCTGAAATGGTAAAAGCTTGAGCAGTTATACATCCATTACCATCGGTTACTTGCACAGTGTAGTTTCCTGCACATAATCCGTTAATACCCGTTGTAGTTGCACCATTACTCCATAAATAAGTATAAGGTGGAACTCCTGAAGTTACAGCAACCGAGGCTGAACCATCACAAACACCACTACAAGTTGCATTCGTTGTATTTAAAGAAATACTTGGCCCGTTTGCATTACTAATTGTTACAGGAACAACCACACTACATCCATTATTATCAGTGATAGTAACAGAATAGGTGCCTGCTAATAAACCTGTGACATTTGGTACGACAGGTCCAAAATCCCAAATATAAGTATATCCTGGTGTTCCTCCTGTAGGGGCAACTCCGGCAGTACCATCAGCATTTCCACATGTAGCATCAGTAGTTGTTAAATTTGGAGTAATAACAGTTGGTTCGTTAATAACAACTGTTTCAACTGTTGTACATCCATTCACATCAGTAACCTGTACATTATAAGAACCGGCACACAACCCTGTTGCAGTTTGCGTAGTTTGATTTAAAGCATCATTCCATGAATAGATGTAAGGCGCTGTCCCTCCATTTGGTGTTGCTGTTGCAGTTCCGTCACAATTTCCATTACAAGTAGCATCAGTAGTGGAAGTAGTTGCTATTAATTGAGAAGGACTAGTAATATTAAAATTCACTACTTTACTACATCCATTTGCATCAGTAATAGTTACACTTGCTGCTCCAACACACAAACCTGAGGTTGAAGAAGTAGTTGCTCCATTACTCCATAAATACGTATATGGACTGGTTCCTCCTGATGGCGCTACAGAAGCAATTCCATTACAAGTTCCAGCACAAGTTGCATCTGTAATATTTAAGTTTCCAGTAATACTATCTGCCTGTCCAACAACAACACTTGTCGCTAAAACACAATTATTAGAATCAGTTAATGTTAAATTATACGTCCCAGCACAAAGTCCTACAAGTGTACTATCATTTGCATAAGGTCCTCCAGTAGGAATTGAAGTCCAAGCGTAAGAAAATGGTGCAGTTCCACCAATTGGTAAAGCATTTAAAGAGCCATCACAAGTACCAAAACAAGTGGCATTATTAACAGTTGAAGTAATTCCACTTGGACCTGTTGGATTACTTACAGCGATAGTAATTACTGCAACACATCCACTATTGTCTGTAATGGTATCTGTATAAAATCCTGCACAAAGGTTAGTTATGGTAGAGCTTGTAGCTCCTGTTGACCAAGAATGAGAATATACTCCATCGCCACCTGTTGGAAATGTAGCAATAACTCCATCACAAACTCCACAATTAGCATTAGTAACCACAGGATTTGCAGCAATAGAATTGGGGTCGGTTAAAGTTACGTTTCCTACAAAACTACAACCTAGACTATCAATAACTGTTACTGTATAATTTCCCGCACATAAACCATTAACTGTAGCTGTATTGTTTGGGGATGGAACACATGTTCCTACCCATGAATAAGTATAAGGAGCAGTTCCTCCACTTGGAGTTGCAGTAGCACTTCCATTAGAAAACCCATTACATGTTGGGTTGTTAGAGGTTAAAACAACCGTGAGTGTTGTTGGTACTGTTACCGTAAATGAATCCACAGCTGTACAACCATTAGTATCTGTTACAGTTACAATATAGGTGTCTGGACATAAGCTAGTTAATGATGGTGTTGTTCCAAGATTTGGATTGGAGTTTGTTGACCACAAATAAGTAAACCCGGGAACACCACCAGATGGATTAGCAGTAACACTTCCTGTACATGGTGCCCCACCGCAAGCTACATTAGTCCCTGTAGCATTAGCTAATAATTGATTAGGTTGTGTTATAGTAAAGTTCTGAACTGTTGTACATCCATTTGAATCCATAACCGTTACAGAGTAATTTCCAGGTGCTAAATTGATTATAGAAGATGTAGTATCCGTTGTTGACCAAGTATAAGTATATGGAGAAACACCTCCAGAAACATTTACCCCCGCTGAACCATCATTAGCTCCAAAGCAACTTACGTTAGTTTGTATTGGATTAGATGTTAATGCTAAAGGTGATGTTACAGTAAACGTATCGACCCTTGAACACCCACTTGAATCTGTAATAATTACAGAATATGTTCCAGCTGGTACATTATTAATACATGCATTTGTACCTAATCCTCCCGACCAAACAAAAGTGTATCCAGGTGTCCCTCCTGTTGGAGCAACACAAATACTTCCTGTATTGTTACCACTACATAAGACATTAGTAATGGTAGGGTTAGGAGCTATGGTATCAGGAGCTACTAATGTTAAGGTATCTGATTGAATACAACCATTGTTATCTGTAACTGTTACAACAGCAATACCAGGACAAACATTGTTCGTATCAGGTACTGACCATGAAATTGAATAAGGTGGAGTTCCGCCTGTCGGAGCTGATGAAACCATTGCATCACAATTTCCAGCACAAGTAATTTGTTGGTCAATAACTCCATTTGGTACTAATACAGATGGATCAACAGGCATATTTACCGAATCAACTGCAGTACAACCGTTCGCATCTGTAACCGTTACATACACCCAACCTGGACATAAGCCTGAAGCAGTTTGAGTAGTATCTCCATTAGACCAATTGTAAGAATAAGGTAATGTTCCACCTGATGGATTAGCTGTTGCACTTCCATCACACACCCCATTACAACTAATAGTGATTGCTGTGGTTGTAATATTAATAGTAATTGATGGAGCTATAGTAACATTACCAGAAGCAGAGCAACCATTAGTGTCAGTTACTACAACACTATAAGTTCCTGCACAAAGATTTGTTGCTGAATCTGTAATTTGACTTCCTGCATTAGCATCCCACTGATATGAATATCCAGGGGTTCCTCCTGAAGCTATTGCTACAGCCGACCCATCACAAACAGCTTGACAACTTGCATTTGTAGCTGTAACATTAAGGTTTAAGACCGGAGGATTGGTAATGGTAATAGTATCTCTAACTTCACAACCATTGGTATCAAGAATAGTTACTTCATATTGTCCTGCTCCTAATCCATTTATGGGATTTCCTGCAATCGAAGTTCCAGGCAATAATATCCAACTTATATTATAAGCCGGATTACCACCTGTAGGTACTGCTACTGCAGAACCGTCATTTACTCCATTACAACTAATATCGGTAAATTGAGTATTCGGATTAATAGCTTGAGGTTCATTTATCACAATAGTATCGTTAACTGAACAATTTGATGTGTCTGTAATATTAACAATATAAGTCCCTGCACAAAGATTGGTTATAGCGTTTGTACCTTGACCAGTAAAAGTAAGTCCCGCAGGTATTGTTGTCCAAGTATAAGTATATGTACCACTTCCTCCTGAAGGAGTGGTTGTTGCAGTACCATTACAAATTCCATTACAAGCTAAGTCAGTTCCTGTTGTGGTTGTTATTAGTGCAGCGGGCTCAGTAATAGTAAAATTAATTGTTGTAGTACAATTATTTGCATCTCTAACAATAACTGTATGATTACCTGCACATAATCCATTTATAGTATTAAACCCACCTACTACTGGGACAAAAGCAAATCCATTCCATGAAACAGAGTATGGTGCGATACCACCTGATGGAGTTATAGTTGCAGATGCATCACAGCCTCCATTACAAGTAACTTCCGTTTGTGTTAAATTAGCATTTATGCTTGCTGGTTCATTTATTACAACAGAAGTATTTGCAGTACATCCATTAGAATCGGTAACATTTATAGTGTAAGTTCCCGCACAAAGAGCAGAAATAGAGGTTGTTCCCTGACCTGCAGCAACCTGACCTAAAGGAACACTTGTCCAAACTATAGTAAAAGGAGTAGTTCCTCCTGTAATTGTTGCTGTAGCTGTTCCATCACAAACTCCATTACAAGACATATCTGTTTTATTAGTAGTGATAGCTAACGGTTGTGGAGAAGTTACTGTCACACTATCTATCACTACACAATTATTAGAATCTGTAACAGTTACCACATAAGTTCCTGCACACAAACTATTAACAGACTGTGTATTATAAGGACCTCCCGGACCAGTCCAAACATAAGAATAAGGCGTGGTTCCTCCTGTTGGATTAGCAGTTACACTACCATCACAAACTCCATTACAAGACATATCTGTACTACTAGGATTAGCAACCAATAATGCAGGTTCTGTTATGGTTATAGTATCTGATGTTGAACAATTATTGGCATCAACTATGCTCACAACATACTGTCCCGGACATAAATTAAAAATAGAATCTGTTCCTTGTCCGCTAAATGGCAACCCTGCAGGAATTGATGACCATGTATAAGTATAAACAGGAGTTCCTCCTGTAGTTGTAGTTACTGCATAACCATCACAATCACTAAAACATGTAACATTTGAAGAAATAGTTGAAGTTAATAAGGTATCCGGTTCTGTAATAATTATGGTGATAACTGTATCACAACCATTTCCGTCAACTATAGAGTCTGTATAAGTTCCAGCACACAAGCCTGAAATTGTTGAAGACACCCCATTATTAGTTGTTCCGGTACTCCAATTATGCGTAAAAGGTGCTGTTCCTCCACTTAAAATATTTACCGTAATTGAGCCATCACAAACTCCACCACAACTAACATTTTGAGCAGTAGTATCCCATTGTAATTGGTTAGGAATAGTAATGTTTACACTATCTGTTGTTGAACATCCATCACCATCAGAAACGGTAACGGTATATACTCCAGGGCATAAATTAGTAATCCCTGAAGTTATTTCTCCATTAGGCAACCAAGAATAAGAGTATGGAGGTCCGTTTGCTCCTGCCTCATTAGACACTGTTGCAGTTCCTGTGCATGTTCCAAAGCAGTTAATGTTTGTACTGTCTAACTGAAAAGTTAAAGGAGCAGGTTCTGTAAGAACAAAGTTTTGAGATGCTGTACATCCATTAGCGTCAACAACATTAATATCATAACCACCTGCACATATATTGGTTATTGTTTGTGTAGTATCAGGGACTTGCACCCAAGAAATTGAGTAAGGTGAAACACCAAAGGCTACATTGGTTCCAATTGCTCCATCACAATCTCCGTTACATGTAGGTTGTATAATTCCAATTAAGTTAATTGCTAAAGCTATTGGATTAGTAACATTTACCTGATCAGTACATTGAGTTCCAAATGGAGGGTTTTGCCCCATATCTGTAACTTGCACACCTACATTTCCCTGACAAGCATTGTATAGTGTGTCATTCGTAGAACCATAACCTATCCATAATATATTAAATGGGCCAACTCCACCAGTTATATCTACATAAACTATGGCATCGCAAACGCCTTGACAAGAAACACCGTATCCATTATAATTAGATAATACTGAGGTTGTTATAGTAAATGGCACTGCACCACAAGTATTGGTGAGCTTAGAACCATTACTAAATGTAATTTTTTCTTTATCAAGAATTCCTGTATTTACATCCTGAGCTTGTCTAAAAATAATAATATTAGAAGCCTCATTCTTCAGAATAAAATTACCAGCATCAAACCGAGCTTTTTGATGATTGTAAATTACCGCATTTTTAGTTGTGATTTTCTTTACACTATTGCTTCGAACATCAATGCCACCAGAATAAACAGTAACATTTTCAATTACTAACTCTCCTTTTTTAAGGTAAATAAAGTTGGAATCTGTTAAGATTAAATCACTAATTAAGTTAAATTTAGAAGAAGCATTAAATTCAACATCACCTAAAAATGTAACTCTATTAGTATTTATTTGTGTTTCGGATTGATTAGATATAAAAATAGTTCTTCCATAAAATTGATTTTCATAATTTTCATTAACCTGAAAATCTCCATTTATGTTTAGTTTAGCAACATTATTAGATGAAAAAATAACTTTATGCGTAGTTTGCACCTGAAATGAAGCACAACTGGCTTGTTGATTAATAACTATCTCTGAAGGTTGTGTGATTGATAAATTATCGAAAATAACATTATCATTTGTTGAAGGAACTCCTACCCCTCCCTGCCCACCACTGCTTAACGACCAGTGAGATGGATTATTCCAACTACCTGAATTGCCTACCCAATAAAAATCAGCAGCAAATAAGTTAAAGGATATGGTTGAAATTACTAAAGTAAAGACAACCATACATATCTTAATAAATTTCATTCAGTTTTTTTTATTAAACGATTTGTTACGACAATAATACAAAAAATGTTACGAAATGCAATATTTGTTGCATTTTCCTATTTAAATTATTTTTGTTCTATTGTTATTGTATTGAGACGCAAATCCACTAACAAACGTTGCAACAATCTATTCTATGAAAATGTTCTTATAAAAGAAATGCTTCGACAACCTTTACAAATTCCTTAGGTTTTTCAGCATGAATCCAATGCCCAGAACCGCTAATCGTTTCCAATTTCATATTAGGAAAAATATTTTTAATATCACTTACATCCTCATCTAACACATAGTTAGAACGCTCTCCCCTAACAAACAAAGTAGGCTCACTAAATGGAAACGGTGCTTTTATTTCTATTCCTACATTTAAAATTTTTTCTGCGATTACATCTAAATTAAATCTCCAAGCTAATTGTTCTTTTTCTTTCCAATACATGTTTTTCAGCAAAAACTGACGAACTGCTAAATTAGGTATGCTTTCAGCCAATTTCTCATCTGCTTCTCCTCTGGTTTTTATCACACTAAAGTCTAATGATTGCAATCCTTTAATAATTTCATCATGATGCACAGGATAAGCTTTTGGAGCAATATCTGCTACTATTAATTTTTTTACTAAATGAGGGTAATTAAATGCAAACTGCATAGCTGTTTTACCTCCCATCGAATGTCCCAAAACAACAGTTTCCTCAATTTGCTGTTCCTCCATAAAATCTTTTACATCTTTGGCCATACATTCATACGTAAATTCATCACTATGGAAAGATTGTCCATGATTTCTGGCATCTAACAAATAAACTGTAAAATACTGACTCATTTGCTTAGCAAAAGTCATCCAATTATCTAACGATCCAAATAAACCATGCAATATTATAAGCGATTCCGAAGCATTTCCTTCTTTTTTAAAATTTAATGTCATTTTATAAGTAATTATTATTGTTATTTTTGTGTTCTAAAAATTATTAATCTGCTAAATTAGGTGTTTAAATGAAGGTAATAAGCGAAAACAAAAGAGAATTTAATGTTGAGTTTGATAAAAACGCATTATCAGGAACAATTGATGGAACTCCTTTTAACTGGGATATAAAAAAGATAAAAAACAATCTTTTTCATGTTATAAAAGACAACAAATCATATAACCTTGAGCTTCTAAAACTTAACCTCGAAGAGAAAACTGTCTTCGTAAAGATTAATGGCTTAAAGTACAAGTTTCAATTGAAAGATAAATTTGATGATCTCTTACATAGTTTAGGCATGGACAATTTATTAGTTACCAAAGTTAGTGACTTAAAAGCTCCTATGCCTGGGTTAGTGCTTTCTATTGATGTGGAAATTGGAAAAGAAGTAAAAAAAGGTGATGCGCTACTTATTTTAGAGGCCATGAAAATGGAAAATGTTATTAAATCTCCGACCGATGGTGTTATAAAAAGTATTGCTGTTAAAACTAGTCAGGCAGTAGAAAAAAATCAACTATTACTCAATTTTGAATAATTTTATATGATGAGATTTAAAACGTTTTCTCTTATTGTTTTAACCTTTTTGTTTGCTTGTAACACCAACAATAGCAATAAAAAAGAAACTTCTGATGAAGCTTCTTCCTCTAAAGAAAACACCCAAACATCTTTAATTATTGAACAAAAAGCAGATAGTGATATTGCCACATTTTCTGCCGATGGAATTACACTTACCGAAATAAAACCAACCAAAAACAATAAAGAAAGTGTTTTAACATTAACCAATATTTCATTTAAAGAAGGCATTAACTTACTTCAATTTAGCATTGAAAACAACCAAAATTATAACATCACCACCATTCAAAACAATTACACCATTGCCACCCACTCTAACACTAAAATAGAACAAGAATTTTTATCGGGCAACAATGTTTTCTTAGCTTTTTTAAGTAATGAAAACAACTTAGGTATTAAGACCAACAATGCAACCTTACTTAAAAATATCGTTTTAAATGATGAAGTACTTTTTGATGAAAAACAAGCTCATTTATTCTATTACTTACCTCAAAACAACATTGCTATTTTAGACTTTTGCTTGGTAAATACTTCGTTAAGCGAAAACGGCAACAAAATAAAAGTAACCTTTAACGGAACTACTTCCATTATTGTTGATAAATGGGCTTCTTATCAAATTGATGGTTTAACCCAAAACAAAAATACTATCCGAATAGAACTCATTGATAAAATAGGAAAATTAATTCCCGGACCTTTTAATGATTCAGGAGAACGTAGTTTCACCCTTAAACAAAACAGCTAACATTTTGAACAAAAATGTAACAGAAAAGAATACCCAATTCATCAAGCAAAAAGCTACGGAATTAGGTTTTTCTTTTTGCGGTATTTCAAAAGCTGAATTTTTAGAAGAAGAAGCTCCTCGACTTGAAAAATGGCTTTCCAACAACATGCACGGCAGCATGCAATACATGGAAAACCATTTTGAAAAACGTTTAGATCCCACCAAACTAGTTGAAGGCAGCAAATCGGTTATTTCGCTAATGTACAACTACTTCCCTGAAAAAGAACAACGAAAAGACAGTTTTCAAATTAGTAAATACGCTTACGGAAAAGACTATCATTTTATTATAAAAGATAAACTTAAAACTTTTTTACAACTATTAATTAATGAAATTGGAGAAATTAATGCTCGTGTTTTTACCGACTCAGCCCCAATTTTAGAAAGAGCTTGGGCAAAAAAAAGCGGATTAGGTTGGGTAGGAAAAAACACCATGCTCATCAATAAAAATCAAGGCTCTTTTTTCTTTTTGGCAGAAATTATTTTAGATGTTGAATTACAATATGATTCTCCTATAAAGGATTATTGTGGTTCTTGTACCGCTTGTATTGATGCCTGTCCGACCAATGCCATTTTACCTACTAATATTATTGACGGAAGCAAATGTATCTCTTATTTCACCATAGAATTGAAAGGTGAGTTATTGCCAAAAGAATACACTAAAAATTTTAACGATTGGATTTTTGGTTGCGACATTTGCCAGGATGTTTGTCCGTGGAATAGGTTTTCTACTCCGCACCAAGAACCACTTTTTGCTCCCGACAGTAGATTATTAAACTACAGCAAAAAAGAATGGAAAGAAATTACTCAAGATATTTTTAATGAAATTTTTAAAAAATCTGCCGTAAAAAGAACCAAGTTCAGTGGATTAAAAAGAAATATAGAAGCGATTTCGAAAAAGTAAAATAATTTAAACTTGTTCTTTTAAAGACAATAATTGACCAACCAATTCAGCAACCCCCTCTCCTGCTTTCTTTTGTATAAACTTGGTTTTGTTTTCTAAAAATGATGAAGGTTTTTTTGGATCTACTAAATATTTGTTACAATTAGCAGGAACAAAATTTACAATATTGGCAGCAGGATAAACATTTAACGAAGTGCCAATAACTATCAAAATAGTGGCTTTTTCACAAACTTTTTCCGCTTCAAACATATTAGGTACAGGCTCACCAAACCACACTACATGGGGGCGAAGTTGGTATCCTTTCGGACATTTATCTCCTAGCTTCAAGATAGGTTTTTTCCAATCATAAAGCTCATCATCAAAAGTACTCCGAGCCTTTAAAATTTCTCCGTGGAGATGCAACACTTTTTTAGAACCTGCTCTTTCATGTAAATCATCAATATTTTGAGTAACAATTTGAACATCAAAATTTTGCTCCAATAAAACAAGTGATTGATGAGCCTCGTTTGGTTGTGCTTTTAACACTTGTTTTCTTCGTTCATTGTAAAAATCCAATACCAATCTTGGGTTTTTATTCCAAGCTTCTGGAGTTGCTACTTGTTGTATATCATAATTTTCCCATAACCCATCACCATCTCTAAAGGTCTGAATACCACTTTCAGCACTAACTCCAGCACCTGTAAAAACTACAATTTTTTGTTTCATGAATTTTTTTTAGATAAACAAAGCTAATGTTAGTTAAACAACTTTACAAATTTTTCTTTCAAGCTTATCAAAAAACATTTATTTTTAAAAATTATGTAGTTTTGTCAAAACTAAAATATTATGATACAACGCATTCAATCTTTATTCTTATTAGTTATAGCCTTATCAGGAGTTATTTTTCTATTTACACCAATCATAGAAATTATTAATTATGAGAGCTTTTACACCATGGATGCATTTAATGTGTTTGAAATGGAAAACAATACAAAAAAACCATTAAAAAGTAATATTGGCATAGGCGTTATGAGTATCATCATCACATTACTTTCGGGAATTATTATTTTTCTATACAAAAATAGACCATTACAAATAAAACTTTCAAAATTTTTAATGTTACTTTTAACACTTGAACTTGCTGCCCTATTTTTTTATAGTGATGCTGCTAAGTCATTTTTAAGTCAAACTCCAAAAGATCAAGTTTCTATTAGTTATAAAATTGGTATTGTTATTCCTGTTATCTCAATAGTTTTTACTTACTTAACCATTCGTTTTATCAAAAAAGACGATGAATTAGTTCGTTCTGCTGATAGGCTTAGATAAATATAGACACTTGATTAATATCGTTTTAGTTAATTGCATTTTTCTTTTAATAACTAAAGATATAATTATTTTTTTTATTTACTATTAGCTATATCTTTAGTTAATTGTTTTACTTATATCTTCTAATTTGGAACAATCTAAGCAACCTAAGTAATTTTATTTTCGTCAAAGAAAAAAATACTTAAAATTAACATTTCATACTGAAAATTAAGTTTATATTTGCTTTCTAATCCGATACTTAACGTTAAGTATAAATACTTAAAATTATATAAAAATGAAAAAAAAATACATTCTTTCATCTGCTATAATGCTATCTTTAGCATTATTTTCAGTTACTAATCCTACCAAAGCTCAAAACATTGGTATTAATGCTACAGGAGCAGCCCCGGATGCTGGTGCTATGTTAGATATTTCTTCAACCAATAAAGGTCTATTAATTCCTCGCGTGAATATAGCCAACCTAGCTACAATAGCTCCAATTACAGGTAGTACTACAGTAAGTATGTTAGTATACAATACAAATGCCACTACTGGACAAGGATATCATTACTGGAACGGAACAACTTGGGTAAAACTTTCTACTGGTGATGCTTGGGAGCTAACAGGTAATACTGCTACAAATGCTGCTACAAATTTTTTGGGAACTACTGATAATATTGACTTTTCTATTAGACGAAATAATCTAGAAAGGTTCCGATTAAATACGACCAGTGTTGTTTTTAATGAAAATAGTTATGATTATGACTTTAGAATTGAAAGTAACAATCAAGCAAATATATTTTTTATTGATGGTGGCTCTGATGAAATTGGAATAAGAACAAATGCTCCTACAAGTATGCTTCACATGACAAATGGAGGGGTTAATGTTGGTGCAAATGCTATGGCTTCTTTTGATAACTTGGGAATAGATGGTGTTTCAATTAGCGGATATAATCAAGGAACCACAAATGGATATAATGGAATGGAAGGAATAACAGCATATAATGGCACTGGATTTATTCCTGCAGGTGTTATGGGACTAGCAATATATCAAGGAGCTGCTAATGCTCCAACATTAGGAGTTATGGGGGCTACAAATGAATGGCAAGGTACTGGAGTTAGAGGGCAAAGATTTAACAGTGGAGGAGCAAATAGTGGATGGGGAGGATTATTCTTAAATGATCTAGGTTATACAGGAGGTGTTTTTAATGCTTCAGATAAACGACTAAAAACCAACATAACAACAATTAAAGGGGCTATTTCTATTATTGATAAATTAACTCCTGTATCATACAACTATGATTTAGAAAAATATCCTTCAATGGGTCTAAATACTGAAAAAGAATTTGGATTTATTGCTCAAGAAATCCAAGAAATTTTACCTGAAATTGTTAGGGAAAAATATTTACCCACTAATGGAACTGAAAGAGTTAATCCAAACACTCCCATAGAAAACAAAAATGAATTATTTCTTACTATGGACTATACAAGACTTATTCCTTTAGCAATTCAAGGAATTAAAGAACAACAAAGCATTATAGAAGCTCAAAATGCTAAAATTGATGCCTTAGAAAAAATTATTTTAGAATTACAAAAAGCTATTGAAAATAAATAATTCCAATGAAAAAACTACTTTTCATACCACTACTAATGCTGCCAAGCATAATATTTTCCCAAGCACGTTTAATATTAAATAACAATGGCTATATAAATATAGAAAATAATGCCTATTTGGTAATTGATAATGGTGCTGCCAATGCTGTTACTCTAACAGGAACAGGCGGTAATATTTTATCTGAAAATGAAAATGATTTAGTAAAATGGAACATTGGCAATAATACAGGAAACCATATTGTTCCTTTTACAAATACAAATGGAGTAAAAGTACCTGTAGAAATTAACATAACCGCAGCTGGTAATGCTGCAGGTTATTTATTATTTTCTACTTATAGAACTGCCAATATGAACACACCTTGGCCAACTGGAGTTACCAATATGTGTTCTCCTGTTATTGGTGGAGATGCTTCTTTATTTGTTATTGACAGATTTTGGAGAGTTGACCCTAGTGCTTATACTACTAAACCAGGTTCTACTATGAGTTTTGGATACGATTTTACTAACGAAGCTGGAGGAGCAAATACCATTAATGAAGCCAATTTACAAGCTCAACGTTTTAACCCAACAACAGGGTCTGGTGTAAATACTTGCCCTTTTCCTGCCCCACCTCCTGGCCCAGGCGGTCATTGGGAAGGCTTGTTATTTGGAACTGTAAATACTGTAACAGATAGAGTAACAAGTGCTGTTGTTGCTTCTGCTGATTTGTTTAAAGATTGGATTTTAGTGGACAACTCTACTCCACTACCTGTTTCATTATTAAATTTTGATGTTACTTGTGAAAATAGCTTATCAACATTAAATTGGTCAACTGCTTCAGAAATTAACAACGATTTTTTTGTCATAGAAAAAAGTAATGATGCAATCAACTTCTTTCCAATAGGAACTATTCAAGGAAATGGTAATAGTAATGTTGTAATGAATTATTCATTTATTGATAACACTCCAAACTTTAATACGGCTTATTATAAATTAAAGCAAGTCGACTTTAATGGTAATTTTGAATATTTTGATATTGTAGCTTCAAATTGTAGTTCAGAAAGTAATTTTATAGTAAATCAAATCATTTTAAATGATAATGCTTTTCAATTTATTGTAGCTACAAGCGAAAATGAAAAGTTAAATATTTTTCTTTACGACTACAGAGGTAGACTAATTTCCACTGAAACTAAAATGGTAACTAAAGGTATTAATCAAATCGAGTTAAACAACCTACAATTAAGCAATAGCATTTACATGCTTAACATTGTTGGAGAGAAAAACCATTACTCTACAAAGGTATTTAAACAATAAAACACAAAGCCTATAAAACAAAAAAGTCCGATAGAATCTATCGGACTTTTTTTATAGCTTTAAATTCTTTTTCTCAGATAACTTTATTGTGTTATCAATACTTTCTTTGTAATTACTTCTGAAACTGTATTAACAACAAAAGCATACTGTCCTTTAGGAAGACTTGAGATATCTAACGATAATTTTTCATTAGAATAATTTTGATTAGATTCTAAAACAACTTCTCCTAAAATATTTATTAATCTATAAGACAATACAGCAACATTTGAAGCTATTGTCACATTTAACACATCTTTTGCAGGGTTTGGATATATGGTTAGTTTTTCACCACCATTAGCCTCATCTATAGAAGTTGTACAACCTGTACCATTCCAATGACTAACTCCGTAATCTACTGTTCCTCCATTACCATTATAAGTATAAGTTGGATTTCCACAAACAAAATCTCCTGCTGTCCATATTCCTTTGTTAACTGCAACAGCTTCTCTGCCATGCCCTCCAGATTTCCATTGAACAAAATCCAATAAGTTAGAAGTATTATTAAAATCTGTTGTTCCTGGAACATACAAAGCTAAATCAGCACCAGCAGCATCTAATGAACCTCCTTGCACCCAAGCTGTTTGCATCGAACCAAGAGCAGATGGATTTCCCGCAATTACTGTCATTGAACCTACTGTAAAATTAGTTAGTTTAGAAGATAAAATATGATTAGTAATATCTACTGTTGTAGTGCCATAATTTCTAATGAATACTAAGTTTTGATTAGGATCTACTCCTGTAATTCTAATTTGAGAAAAAGAGTCTACTGTTGTTGTTAAAGCTAAAACAACAATTAATGTTTTAAATAAATTTTTCATGATAAAAACGATTAAATTAATACACCCTCCACCGACAAAATTATATAAAACATCGATTAAATCTTGTTTTTATTACATAAAATTTAAGCTCCATCAAAATCACCAGCATTAAACCCTTGATTTCTATCTGTTTTAGAAGTCTTAATATTTTTAACTGGAGTCTTTCTAGTAATCGTATCAGCTGCTAATAAACTTGCTTGAATTTGAGTTTGTAAATCTCCAACTGTAGTTGGCGAATAAGGCATAAAAATAGTATTAACACCTTGCTCTGAAAGCTTTCCAACAGTATCGTAATGTTGTGTCATAAACAACATATTCATAACTTGCTGTCCGGTCACACCGTCTTCCATTGCTCCCCTAACCTCTTCAACAGACTGTTTCATCCCATTAGCAATAGCAATTCGCTGATCGGCTATACCCTTTCCTTGCAATTTTTTGCTTTCCGCTTCTGCTTCGGCAGCTTTTACTACCTTAATTTTTTCTGCTTCAGCATATTCTTTTGCTGCTTCTTTCATACGTTTAGCAGCATTAATTTCATTCATGGCATGTTTTACCTTAGAATCAGGGTCTATATCCGTTATTAACGCCTTAATAATTCTAAACCCATATTCTTCCATTACATCTGCTAATTCTATTTGAACTGCTTTTGCAATTTTATCTTTTTCACTAAACACATCATCTAAAAACATATTAGGTACTTCTGAACGAATAGAATCAAACACGTAAGACTGTATTTGACGTGCTGGATCGTCAAATTTATAAAAAGACGTTTGAATTCCTTCTTTTGTTTCAACAACATAATACTGAACGGAAACGATTAACCGTACAAACACATCGTCTTTCGTTTTCGTTTCTACATCAACAGGTAGTTCCATTACTTTCAAGTTTACACTTCCTGCTTTTTTATCTATTATAGGAATTTTTAAGTTAAATCCTGCTGTTGCCACTCTTTGGAACTTACCAAATCTTTCAATAATAGTTGCTGTTTTTTGTTTTACCACAAAAAAAGAACCTGATATAAAAAGTATTCCTAATACAATATAAATTATTGGGGTAACTGAAAATGCTTCTATATTCATAATTTGTTATAGTTTTAATTATTTATTTGATAGCAAGATACTCATTTCTTTTTGAATTTTTTCTGCTTCATTTCTCGACTTTTGAACAAAATTCTTATCGCTTCCGGCATAAATTATAGCCCTTGAAGAATTGATTAATAAGCCAACATCTTCATTCATTCCGTACTTACAAACCTCTGCCAAAGAGCCTCCTTGAGCCCCCACACCCGGAACAAGTAAAAAACTCGATGGTACTATTTTTCTAATAGCTTCAAGCATTTGTGGACGTGTAGCCCCAACAACATACATTAACTGTTCATCATTACCCCATTCTTTTGATGTTTTCAATACTTTTTCAAACAAAAATTCATCATCTTGTTTAAAAAATTGAAAATCATCCGCTCCTTTGTTTGAAGTTAATGCTAATAGAATTACCCATTTATTTTCAAAAGTTAAAAATGGTTTTACAGAATCTTCTCCCATGTATGGAGCAACTGTTACTGAATCAAAATCCATGTTTTCAAAAAACGCTTTAGCATACATAGCAGATGTATTGCCTATATCTCCTCTTTTTGCATCTGCAATGGTAAATTGTTCTTTAGGAATATATTCCAACGTTTTTTGCATGGCTTCCCAACCTTTTAACCCCATACTTTCGTAAAATGCAGTATTTAATTTATAAGAAACGCACAAATCGTGAGTAGCATCTATTATTTGCTTATTAAATTCAAATACTGGATCTTTTTCTTTTAATAAATGGGTAGGTATTTTAGTAATGTCTGTATCTAACCCAATACACAAAAAAGATTGTTTTAATTTGATTTCTTTAATAAGTTCCTGTTTTTTCATATTATTAATATTCTATTTTTTTATAATCGCGCATTTGTTGGGTAGGTTCAATAATATTATAGCCTTTCCAAATATTATCATTAAATTGATCTACATATATAATTTTAAAAGTATCCTTTTGCTTAAAGTTAACATAAGTTTGATTGCTAATTTTTATTTCATCAATAACCATTACTTCAAAAGAACTTTCCTCTCGCGAAATCATATTCAACCCGACCTTAATCTCATTAAGTTCTTTATCTATTAAAAATCGTTTCTTTTTCTTTATTAAAGATACATTTCTGTCAAAACTAATTTTTTCTCCTGTTTTTTGGGCATAATATTTTAATTGATAACTATCATCTTTTTTCTCGAAATAAATGGATATGTCTAATTGATTAAAAGTATAACCTACTCCAAATAATTGAATATTTGTACCGGTTTTACCTACATCATATTTAAAATCTGCTTTTACTAAAGCATAAGAATCAGTTGTAATATATAATTTACCAATTAACTCTCCACTTTTTTTAGGTTTAAACTCTATAATAAAAACGTCCTCACCATTCACTTTAGTTCCTCCAACAAGAGTATATTCATAATTGCCTGTTTGATGTAAAAAATTCCACTTTTTTTTATCCTCTAAAATATTATTAAAACGAGTATGTAATCTTTTTGCATAAGGTTTTACGTTAAAATTGTTTTTATAAAACTCGTTTAATGAATCTAAATCAGCTATTGAGCCAGAACCATTAACATCAACCTTACCTCCAATAACTCCACTTTTAATCTTCCAATATTCATTCTCTTTTGTATTCGAAAATAGGTTGGTAAAGAGTTTTTCAAGTTGGTCTAAATCTGCTAAACTTTTATCTTTAAGACGCACCAACTTTATTGGATTAAGTTTTAATGTATCTTTTTCATTGTTTGAGGTATAAACATCTCCTAAAAAATCGGTATAAGAAATAGATTGTTTCGGAATCTTTTTCTCTATCACTTTTGTCATTTTTTCATCGAGATGATCAAATGAACTTTTTTTAAAATCAACCTCTATCTTATCTAAATTAGAAATATATCGCTGACGGATAAATAACTGCTTTTTTGTGTTTGTATTTTTATAATTTCTTTCTTTATTTTTTAAAACATTTTTTACAATTTCTTCTACTTTATAATCTTTTGAAAAAACAAAAAATTCATTTAAACTGATTATTGCTTCTTTTAAATACACCAATGAGCCTTGTTGCAAATCGCAAACACATATTTTTTTCTGCTCATACCCAATGTAATGAAAATTAAGTGTATCAGATTTCTCTAAATTTCTTATAAGAAAGTAACCTTTTTCGTTGGTGGTAATTACTTTATTTTTACCTTCCACTACAATATTAGCATAAGGTAATGGGTTTTGAGTGTGTTCGTCAAGAAGGGTTCCTGTTAAACTAACTAACGAGGGAGTATCAGATTGAGCTAAGCTACTTAATACAAGCAATAACAAAAAAAGAGAAGTATAGAGTCTTTTATTATACATTAGCTTCTTTTCATTGTTTATTGTTTTATCTTTTTTTATTCAATTCCTGCTTGTAGTTTTTCTGCATTTTCTGCTAATTTTAATGCTTGGATTATTTCATCAATATCTCCAGCAATTATAGAGTCTAAGTTATATAAAGTCAACCCAATTCTATGATCTGTTACTCTACCTTGTGAGTAGTTATAGGTTCTAATTTTTGCAGATCTATCTCCAGTAGAAACCTGAGATTTTCTTTCGGCAGCTCTTGCTTGCTCTCGCTTTATAACCTCAGCTTCATATAATTTTGTACGTAAAGCTGTCATTGCCATTTCGTAATTCTTTAACTGTGAACGAGCTACTTGCCTTTCAATAACAATTCCTGTTGGAATATGAGTTAGCCTAACTGCTGTTTCTACTTTATTTACATTTTGTCCTCCAGCACCTCCAGATCGATAAGTATCTCTTTTAATATCATCTTTTCTAATTTCTATATCCACCTCTTCTGCTTCAGGCAAAACAGCAACTGTAACTGCAGAAGTATGTACTCTTCCTTGTGTTTCTGTTTGCGGAACCCGTTGCACACGATGTACACCTGACTCAAATTTTAGTATGCCATAAACATCATCACCTTCAACAGAAAAAGAAACTTCTTTATATCCTCCTGAAGTACCTTCACTCATGGACAAAATTTCCATTTTCCATCCTTTTTTTTCAATGTACTTAGAATACATTCTAAATAAATCTCCCACAAAAATAGATGCTTCATCACCTCCCGTTCCAGCTCTTATTTCAACAATAGAGTTTTTGCTATCTTCTTCATCTTTAGGGACAAGCATTAGTTTTATTTCTTCCTCTAACTTTTCTTTCTCATCATTCAGCTCTTCAATTTCTGCCTTAGCCATCTCTATAAAGTCTCTGTCTTTTTCAGTTTTAAGCAATTCTTTAGATGAAGCAATATTATCTATTACCGATTTATATTTTTTATAGGTTTTTACAATTTCTTCTAAATCTTTGTATTCTTTATTCAACTTCACATATCGTTTCATATCAGAAATAATCTCAGGATCAACAATTTGTTCTCCAATTTCCATGAAACGAATGTTAATGGCTTCTAATTTTTTTAATAAGGTACTCATTTCTATAATTTAATGATAAACAAATTCTCCATAAGCACTCTTTATGGTCAGTTTTTTCTCTCCTTTTTCAACTACTTTTCCAATAATTTGGGCATCAACATTAAATGATTGAGATATACCAATAATTTCATTAGCTATTGCTTGCGGAACATATAACTCCATTCTGTGCCCCATATTAAAAACTTTATACATTTCTTCCCAACCAGTTCCTGATTGTTCTTTAATTAATTTAAATAATGGTGGTGTTTCAAACAAATTATCTTTCACTATATGTAAATCATCTACAAAATGTAAAATTTTAGTTTGTGCACCTCCACTACAATGCACCATTCCATGAATTTGTTTTCTGTGTTTTTCTAGCACTTTTTTAATAATAGGTGCATACGTTCTAGTTGGAGAAAGTACTAGTTTTCCTGCATCAATATCAACACCTTCTACTTTGTCTGTTAATTTTTTCAAACCAGAATAAACTAAGTCTTGTGGCACTTTATTATCATAAGTTTCAGGGTATTTTTCTGCAATATACTTATTAAAAACATCATGTCTAGCCGAAGTTAGACCATTACTTCCCATTCCTCCGTTATATTCTTCTTCATAACTCGCTTGTCCGTATGAAGCCAAGCCAACAATTACATCTCCAACTTGAATATTCGCATTATCAATAACATCTTCTTTTTTCATTCTACAAACTACTGTAGAATCGACAATAATTGTTCTTACCAAATCACCAACATCTGCTGTTTCTCCACCCGTAGAGTAAATTCCAATACCGTTACTCCTTAATCCTTTCAGTAACTCCTCAGTACCATTAATAATTTCGGAAAGTACTTCGCCAGGAATTAAATTTTTATTTCTTCCAATAGTGGATGAAAGTAAAATATTATCAATTGCTCCCACGCACAACAAATCGTCAATATTCATTATTAAAGCATCTTGAGCTATTCCCTTCCAAACAGATAAATCACCAGTTTCTTTCCAATATGCATAAGCTAAAGAACTCTTAGTTCCAGCACCATCTGCATGCATTACCACACAGTGATTTTCACTTCCAGTTAATGTATCAGCTACGATTTTACAAAAAGCTTTAGGGAAAAGTCCTTTATCTATGTTTTTAATTGCATTATGTACATCTTCTTTAGAGGCTGAAACACCTCTTTCCATATATCTTTCTGATTTATTGTCCTCTATCATTTTCAAAATTTTATATATAAAAAAAGCATCCACCAATTAAGACGGATGCTTTAAGTATTATGTAAGAAAACTAGTTTTCTTTTGGAGTAGCATTTTTAGGAACGAAGTCTGTGCTTATTACTTTAAAATCAGTCCTTCTGTTTCTTTGATGTGCTTCTTCTTTCTCTTCATTAGTTTTTAAGCCATTAATGTATTTCTCATCCAACAATGTACCATCTGGCATTTTTAACGGTTCATCTTCACCCATACCTTTAGCTTTAATTCTGTCTGGATCAATTCCTTTTTCCTTCACTAAGTAATCCACACAAGATTGAGCTCTTCTTTGAGAAAGTGCTTGGTTATATTTTGCACTACCTCTAAAATCTGTATGAGAACGTAATTGAATTACAATATTTGGATTTTCAACCATAATGTCATACAAATAATTCAAAGAATCTTTTGAGTTAGGTTTCAAATCAGCTTTATTATATTCGTACTCAATTAAAGGAAGTTTGATAACTGTATTCTTAACAGGTTGTAACAAATATTCATGAACAAAAGTTCTAGAATCATTTAAACCTACAGTTGTTTCCTTACCTTTAGCAATTAAATAATCTTTTTTTGTTACTACTAAAGAATATGAAGTATTTGGGTTAATGTATCTATCAGCACCATTTTCAGCAAAAGTAAAAAATCCAGCAGCATCAGTAGTCACTTCTGCACTACTTCCATCCGTTCCAATTAATTTAATAGTTGCATTAGCTAAAGCTTCTGAAGTTTCTAAATCTTTTACAGTTCCTTCTATTGCAAATACTAATGGAGGTAGGTAGAACTCCCAAATATCATCTCCACCTTTTCCACCTTCTCTGCTTGAAGTAAAAAAACCTCTTTCTTTATCTCCATCAAACGTAATTCCAAAGTCATGAGCTGACGAGTTCATAGGGTATTTTAAATTTTCAATATTACCCCATTGGTTTACCCCTTTGTTTACAGCTTTAAACATATCTAAACCTCCCATTCCAGGATGTCCAGTTGAAGAAAAATATAAGTCCCCATTATCCTTTAAATAAGGGAACATTTCATCTCCTTGAGTATTAATTTCACCACCTAAATTAGTTGGCTCAGACCAAGTTTTTGCTTTTTTATCGTAAGTAATGTACCATAAATCTCTTCCTCCTTGCCCACCTGGCATATCTGAAGCAAAAACTAAAGTGTTTTCATCTAAAGAAATTGCCGGATGACCAATAGCAAAAGTATCTGTACCTATAGGTATTAATTCCGCATCCCCCCATTTCTGTCCTGCTTTTTTAGCTACATATATTCCACAACCCATAATACCATTTTTCTCAACCCCACATCTTGTAAAATATATCGTATTTCTTTTTTCGTTTAAAACAGAAGCACCCTCACTTGCAGGCGAATTTACTGTTTCGTTTAATGGTGTAGGTTCACTCCATTTACCATTTTTATCTCTTTTTGTACTATATATATCAGAAAAATTCATTCCTGTAACTTGAGAAACTTCTGTACCTGCAGAGCCTTGTCTTGTAGATGTAAAATAAATCTCTTCATTTTTTCTATCTGCATAAGTTGGAGCGAAATCATAATCTTCAGAGTTAATCTGTGGCATTGGATTCACTACAGTTCTGGTGGGATTATCCATCCATTTTTTAGCTTCTTCGCTAGATTTAATACCTATATCAGCTCTTTTATCATTAGGGGCTGCCGCTTTATATTTTTCATATTCAACTATAGCGTCTTCATATCTACCTTCAGATTTATAAATATTTGCTATATACAAATATGCTAAAGGATTATCATGTTTAGCTTTAATAGATTTTTCGTACCATACAGCTGCTTGTTTTCCATCTTCTTTTAACCTGTAACATTCTGCAATTTGAAATAAAATCTCTGCTTTAACATCATTTTTGCTTTCTTTAGTGTATGCTTTTTTATACATCTCAATTGCTTGATAGTATTTGTAACCACTAAATGCAACATCAGCTTCTTTTTTATAGTCCTTTTGGGCACTAGCTGCTGCACTAAATAAAACGACAGTTAATAGAGTAAATAAAATCTTTTTCATGTTGATAGTTTTAGTTTCCTTTGAATTCGCTAAAATATAAAATATATTAGTATTAATCAAAATATGTTCGACAAAAATATATTATTTTTTATTTTTTATATCATTTCTCTAATTTTTTTTAAAATTAAAATTATAGTTAGGTTACTAAAAATTATTTAGTAAACAACATTTCCCTTAATTTAGGCAAAGGCCACATAGTATCATCTATCATCAATTCTAACTTATCTGAATGATATTTAATTTCATCAAAATAAGGTTTTACCTTATCACAATAAGTCAATGCTTTCTTTTCAGGGTTTTCTATTTTATTAGCTAGCTTTCTTTCTTCCAACATTTCGTCCGTTTTTTGCTTAATGGTATTAATATGTAAGGACAATTGTTTTAGTACATCTCTTTGTGTCGAAGTCATTCCTTTACTTTCTTTACCAAAAACATCATCCATTCCTTTAATATTTTGCAACAACACATTTTGATATTTAAATGCCGTTGGTAAAATATGATTTCTTGCAATATCACCTAATACTCTTGACTCTATTTGGAGCTTTAAAATATAATTTTCCAATTCTATTTCATACCTAGCTTCTAATTCTTTCTCTGTAAACACTTCTAATTCAGCAAACAGTTTTTTAGTATTTTTATCCACCATAGTTTTAATGGCTCTTGGCGTATCCTTAAAATTAGACAATCCTCTCTTTTCAGCTTCTTTTACCCACTCATCACCATATCCATTACCTTCAAAACGAATTGCTTTTGACTCTTTAATTAATCGTTGCAACTCCTTAATAATAGCCTCATCTTTCTTAACTCCCTTATTAATAGCAATATCTACAGATTTTTTAAATTCATTAAGTTGTTTTGCAATTATTGCATTAAGAGCTATCATTGCACTTGCACAGTTTGCAGATGAACCAACAGCTCTAAACTCAAATTTATTTCCTGTAAATGCAAATGGAGAAGTTCTATTTCTATCCGTATTATCTAGTAATATTTGAGGAATTTTTCCAATACTCAACTTTAATTCGGTCTTATCTTCAGGAGTCATTTTTCCTGCTTTTACGTTTTTCTCAATATTATCTAACATTTGTGTTAATTGAGAACCAATAAATACAGACATGATTGCCGGAGGCGCTTCGTTTGCTCCTAATCTATGGTCATTACCCGCAGTAGCAATACTCGCTCTTAAAATATCTGCATTATCATAAATTGCTTTAATAGTATTCACGAAAAAAGTCAAAAATCTTAAATTAGTTTTAGGATTTTTTCCGGGAGAAAGTAAGTTAACACCAGTATTGGTACTTAACGACCAGTTATTATGTTTTCCTGAACCATTTACAGATTTAAATGGTTTTTCATGAAATAAAATTCTGAAATCGTGCTTTCTTGCAATTTTCTCCATTATATCCATCAACAACAAATTATGATCGTTTGCTAAGTTGGTTTCTTCAAACATTGGAGCACACTCAAATTGATTTGGCGCAACCTCATTATGTCTCGTTGTTACAGGGATTCCTAATTTTAAAGACTCTATCTCAAATTCTTTCATAAATGCTACGACACGCTCACTAATTGAACCAAAATAATGATCATCCAACTGCTGTCCTTTAGCGGGATTATGCCCTACTAAAGCCCTTCCTGCCATCATAATATCCGGACGGGCATTAAACAAAGAAGAATCTATTAAAAAATACTCTTGCTCCCAACCCAAACTCGCATTTACTTTATTTACATCTTTATCAAAATACTGACAAACAGCAGTCGCTGCCTTATCAACTGCGTGCAAAGCTTTCAATAAAGGCATTTTGTAATCTAACGCCTCTCCTGTATAAGCAATAAATACGGTTGGAATACACAAAGTTCTCCCTATAATAAAAGCGGGAGATGTTGGATCCCAAGCTGTATAACCTCTTGCCTCAAATGTATTTCTTATTCCACCATTGGGAAAGCTTGACGCATCAGGTTCTTGTTGAATAAGATTATCACCATCAAATCTTTCTATCCCTCTTCCTCCACTAATAGGTGTAAAAAATGAATCGTGCTTTTCTGCTGTAGCTCCTGTCAATGGCTGAAACCAGTGCGTATAATGAGTTACTTTTTTTGTTAATGCCCAATCTTTCATTGAAGAAGCTACCTGACTGGCTATATTTCTATCTATTCTTGTTCCTTCATTAATTGAAGCCATTACACTTTCATAAGCTTCTTTAGGAAGAAATTCTCTCATTTTTTCCTGTGTAAACACGTTAGTAGCATAAAACTCTGAGATTTTATCTGATGGGTATTCAACATATTTAGGTGTTCTTTTCAAAACATCATTTAAAGCATTAAATCGAAGCATTTTTTAAATTTTTATAGTTATGCCGACAAAAGTATTACTTTTTTAGACCCCTAATTAAATTTTTATATATATTTTTATCAACACCCCCTAAATTTTTTTTAGAAAACAAGAATTAATAGCCAACAACACAAAGTAACCCTAAAAAAAGAGGGGTAAAAATATTTTCACCCCTCTTTTTTTATTTTTTCCCACTACTTAATATGAGAATTATTCAATTTCTTGAATTTCTACTCTCATATTTTTTAATGGGTCATTCTTATCTGCCGGCTCATCAACACCTTTCATCTCTCTTTCTATACGTTCTTTAGCCACTCCTTTAGATAAAAAGTATTTATATACAGAAGCTAATCGCTTACTATCTAATCTTTCTTCTTTTTCAGAAGCATCGTTATGACCAATCATCTTTATTTTAACACTTTTATTAGCTTTTAAATAAGCAATAATTTTATCAATATATTCAACACTTTCATCAATAGCATAAGAATTAGCTAGAAATGATATATTCACATCATTCAAATTTTCTATTTTACCTGAAACTGACGGTGTATTGGCATTAACCACATCTCCATGCGTCCCTACAATTTTCACTTTATTTGCTGACGGGTCATCATCACTACTAAAATTTCTACTAACTGTCTCAACATTCTTCATTGAAGGATCGGTATCACAATCGCACTCTCTTGGTTTATCTGTCTCAACAACAGAAATATTATCTACATAATAATAAGCATCATATAGTTGTGGTTTCGAGAAACCTCTTGGTCTTTTTACTTTTTCAAGCTTTAACGCTTCATCTGGAGTAAAATTACCAATGGTTAAAAACTCTTCATCTCCTTCAGCAGTAAAAACACCACATACAGGCACCCAATAAAACTGTTGTTCATACATTTTAAGTTTCTTACTTATAATTTGTTTTTCAACTTTTAAAATATCTGTATTATTCGCAGAAATTGCATTTTTAGTTATTGTCATACCAATGTGACTAGTTGCATACTTTGACAAATCAGCCAAACTAACATTCATAGTTACACAATACTTCTTTCCAGCCTCTAATTTTTCTTTTAATTGAACTTGTAAATAACTTCTTGGTTCTTTATTTTTATAGCTATAAGCCATAAATCCTGCATAATTATCACCCGACATTGGCTTTTCTTCTCCATAAGCATTTGCCGGAGCACCAACATTTCCATTTTTAGTATCTTTGGTGTATAAATCTGCCGGAGCCAAGGTAGGAGAAACCCATGGTGTTGCCATATTTATTTGTCCTTCTTCTTTTACCTTCTTTTCTATTTGCTGAAAATCATGATTTGGAACCAAGTTCTCTTGAGCAAAACTTATTCCTACCATTCCTATCAAACTTAATAAACTGACTATTTTTTTCATGTTTTTTTATTTTATAGATATTTCAAATTACTTCCCAAATTTTGTTCCGAAATTACAAATTTCCATTTATTTTCACAAAATGTGTTCAATATTAGTGTCCAACAAAATATAAACAACAAAAGAAAAGGCCGCCCGAAGGCGACCTTTCTCTTGGATTTTATAATCAAAAAACTATTAATTAATCTTCTTTTGATAAAAATTTTGTTCAATTAATTCTTCTAACAACATTCTTTTACCATTATAAAATGGAGTAATCCAAGCATCTGTTTGACCCGCTTGAATAATTTTTTGTCTCAACCCTTCTGCTTCACCAATCTTATCAAAATTACCCTGAGTAAACCTAGTAATTCCGTCAGGATAATTATTAATTTCAGGCTTTCCGAATTGTTTTAAATGGTTCCATTTATAGTTATCAGGAAAACGATAAGCTGCTATCTGAACCTTAAACACCAATCCATCAGCACAAATATTCCCCGCTAATTTTATTAATTTATTATAAATTGTTTTATCATTTAAATCTTTACCTATAAAATCAGAAAAATCTATAAACTCCATTCCTTCCCCACAAGGAGTAGTTTTTTGATATTCCTCTAACGTTTTTCTTTGTCCGAAAACAAATACAGTTACAAAAGCATCTTCAGCTTCTTTTTCTTTTTCAATTAACATTTGTCTAAAACCCTCTGCTTCTGCCAAAGTCTCAAACGGACCAAACGTATATCTGGTAGTCCCATCAGGATATTTTTTTGCAGTAATATTCCCATATTTTTCAAGATATCCTAACTTAAAATCTGCAGGATCTTTTACAGCACCTACTTCAACTTTAAAAGACAAACCCGTAATAGTTTTCTCTCTTGCATTTACTAAATCTTCACTTTTTAAATCCACCTCGCCATCTTCTGTCAATTCTTTGGCTTTTCTCTCTTCTTCTGTCATTGCAATTTCTTCTTTTACCTTATCCTTCTGAGTTATCTTTTCATGCAAGGAAATTTCCTCATTATAATCATTTCTATGAAATTCATTAGGGTAATGCTGATAAAGTGATTTTTCTACACCATCATCATCCACTTTTATATTCATAGATGTAATCATTGAATCTTGTTGAGATAACCTGCTTCTAAATAACTCCGCTTCCAATAATGTTTTAAACGGACCAATAACCACCTCATCCGTTCCTATTTTCACCATAGAACGTTCTGCTACTCCTTTTACATTTTTAACTTTTTCAATATCTGTTGGTTCAATATAATACTCAACCCCTTCAACTTGATCACTTCCTTTATTGTTTAACACTTTTTTAAAAGCTGTTTCAATATAACCTTCTTTAGTATTTTCATATTTATATTTTTCTATTTGAGTATCAATTTTTCCCTGTAACTCATCTTCATCATCGGTAACAGATACTCCTTCCACTTGTTCTTTAGAATACAATTCAAAATCATGTTCTACCTGAACATAAGTTTCTAAATCTTCTATATCCAAATAATCTATTTTTGTTTCATACCCCTCTACTTCAATAGCAATTTTATATTTATTTCCTGGAGTTAATGCCAGCATATATTTACCTGTACTTGAGTTTGATTTATATTTCCCTGCTAGCTCTCCCGTTTTATCATTAGTTACTGTAATATCGGCATCAACAGGCTCTCCATTAGCTTTTGTAACCCCTACAACTAAAGCTAAAATCGGTCTTTTTCCAAAATGTCCAGGAGAAACTGTATAAATATTATGTGTTCCATTTTCTGTTCTTCCTGATGATGAATAATAGCCTGTTTTAGCATCCGCTGAAAGCACATAAAACCTGTCATCATCGATAGTATTTACAGGATACCCAACATTTGTAGGAACTTCCCAGCCTTCATCAGTTAAATAAGTGTAAAAGATATCATACCCCCCCATACTTAAACCTCCTTTAGAACTAAAATATAAGGTTCTTCCATCTGGATGAATAAATGGAGCATCTTCATCAAATTTTGTATTTATTTCAGAACCTAAGTTTTTAATATTTCCCCAAGAACCATCTGGTTGTAATGTAGCAGAATATAAATCTCTACCCCCCATACCCCCTTCTCTACTACTAGAAAAATAAAGTGTCTTTCCGTCACTAGTCATTGTAGCACTTCCTTCCCAAGCTTCCGTATTTACTTCTCCTTTAAGTTTAATTGGTCTCGACCAAGTTTCTCCTTCCAAATTACTTATATAAATATCCCCATTATCTTTTTTAGTCTGCTTGTAAACAAACAATTGTTGACCATCCACCGAAAGACCAACAGAAGCATCATGTCTATTAGTATTAATATTATCACCAATACTTTCAGGCTCCAACCAATTATCTCCTAATTTATGAGCAATCATTATATCTTCATAATACTGTCCATAAGGATCTGGCTTCCCAGAAACATCTTGTAACCCTCCCTTACTTCTATTACCTCTATAAGTAAAAATTAGCATCGATTCATCTGGAGTGATTACAGGAACATATTCAGAGAAAAGTGAATTAATAGGAGCTCCTATATCTTTTATCTCTACTTTAATGCTATCCTTAACATATACTTTGGCATTATCGCAATATATAATATTCTGCTTAGCCATAGCTTCTGACTGTTCATCAATATCCTCAGATTTTAAATATTGTTCAAAATATTCTTTTGCTTTATCAAATTGATGATTAGCAGCATAAGCTCTACCTAAATAATTATTTATCAAATTAAAACCAGGATTTATTTTACGAACCTCCTCTAATTTTTGAATCGCTAATTCTTTTTTATCTTTAAAATAAGTATAACAAATTCCCACCATTAATTTAAAATATGGATCTTCAGGTTTATTAGCCTCCAATTTTTCGAATAGTTCTGTTGCTTGCGGTATATTTTGCAAATCTCCCTCTTCAAAATAAAGCTCTGCATTCTCTATAAGTTTTTTCTCTTCTTTTGAACTTAATTTTTCTTGAGCCATCAAATTACTACTAACAAGAAACATAAAAGCACAAAAACTAATTATTTTACCTACAATATTCATTCTTCCTAATTTATGGAATTATTACAATGCTAAAATATAGTAAAATAAGAAATCTGTTAGTAATCAAACTTTTCACTTATCAACCGAGTTATTAACAATAATTTAAATATTGTTAATTATTCATTTATTCCTTTTTTAGGTGTTAATTTTGTAAAATCTATGGAGGAATTTATATTTGAACTTTCAAACGGGATTAGGGTTATTTTCAAACCTACTACAGGAAATGTAGCTCATTGTGGTTTTATCATCAATACTGGTTCTCGTGATGAAACATTGATAGAAAATGGAATGGCTCATTTCATTGAACATGCCATTTTTAAAGGGACCATAAAAAGAAAAACACACCATATCCTTAACAGAATTGATAGTGTTGGTGGTGAAATAAATGCTTTTACTACCAAAGAAAACACCAACATTTATGCTTCTTTTACTACTGAATATTTTGAAAGAGCTACTGATTTACTTACCGATATTATTTTTAACTCTACTTTCCCCGACAAAGAATTAACTAAAGAAAAAGAAGTTATTATTGATGAAATTTATTCTTACCAAGATACGCCTTACGAGCAAATCTATGACGATTTTGAAGAACAAATTTTCAAAAATCACCCATTAGGAATGAACATTTTAGGAAGTATTGAGAGCATTTCTAATCTTAAAAGAGAAAATGTCATCACTTTCTTTGGTAAACATTATGCAAGCGAAAATATTGTTTTTAGCATAGTTGGTAATATTCCGCTTAAAAAAATACAACGAATTACCGAAAAATATATTGGAACTATCATACAAAAACCAATAACAACTGTTAGAGAAAATTTTACTAACTATATCCCACAAAGTGATTCAATTTTAAAAGACACGCATCAGGCTCATTGCATTATTGGAAACATTGCTTATGGTTCTTTTCACAAAAAAAGAAACATATTTATGCTACTGAACAACATACTTGGTGGTCCGGCAATGAATAGCAAACTAAATATGGGATTGAGAGAAAAATACGGACTTACTTATAATATTGAATCTTCTTATAACCTTTATAGCGATGTTGGCTTATTTTCTGTTTACTTAGGTACAGACATTAAACACATTGATAAATCGATACGTTTAGTAAAAAAAGAAATGAAAAAACTAAAAACTACTCAATTATCTTCTTCTCAACTAAAAAACGCTAAACGTCAGTTTTTAGGACAAACTACCATTGCCGAAGAAAACAACTGTAACGTAATGCTCGGACAAGGAAAAAGCTTATTACTTTATAATAAAGTAGAAGATTTGGCTACTGTTCACGAAAAAATAAATGCCATTACCCAAAACGACATTCTTGATGTTGCCAACGAAATTTTTGATGAAAATCAGCTAAGTACATTATTATATCAACCTGAAAATTAAAACTTAATAATATGGATTTTTTACCTGAATCAATTTCAAATTATGTAGAAAAATATTCTGAGCAAGAAAGTGAATTGTTACAAGAACTAAATCACGAAACATGGGAAAAAATACTAACCCCAAGAATGCTTTCCGGACACTTACAAGGCAGGGTATTAAGCATGCTCTCACACATGATTCAACCTACAAACATATTAGAAATTGGCACTTACACCGGATATTCTGCTCTTTGTTTAGCCGAAGGATTAAAAAAAAATGGTAGCATTGACACCATTGATATTAATGAAGAATTAGAAAGTTTTGCCAAAAAATATTTTGATAAAGCAGGGCTTTCAAATATCATAGAACAACATATTGGGAACGCTCTAGACATCATTCCTACATTAAATAAAAAGTATGATATTGTTTTTATTGATGCTGATAAAAGCAACTACATCAACTATTATAATTTAGTATTAGATATGGTTAATCCCGGTGGATATATCATTGCCGATAATGTTTTGTGGAGTGGAAAAGTGACCGAACCAATTGAAAAAATGGATGAAGACACCAAAACACTGTTAGAGTACGCCAAACATCTAGCTAACGACAATCGTGTGCAACAAATAATTTTCCCAGTAAGAGACGGCTTATTAATAGCACGCAAAAAATAAATCAAACTTCAAACCTCAAACTTTTAACTATAAACAAAATTATGAACTCACTTTTTTTATTAAGAATAATTGCTTTTTTGGAGGGCTTGTCTTATCTTGTACTTCTTTTTATCGCTATGCCAATCAAATACTTATACAACAAACCCGATGCTGTTAAACATACCGGAATGGCTCACGGAGTTTTGTTTGTTGCGTATGTAGTAGTTCTTTTAATTGTTCATGTTGAATATAAATGGAAACTATCACAATCTTTTTGGGCATTTGTAGCATCTCTGGTTCCTTTCGGAACTTTTTATGCCGATAAAAAATGGTTCAGAGAAGAGAAATAAAAACTAATCAATAAATCGACATAACCTAAAAACAACCTAACTATGAAAAAGACCTTCACCTTACTCGTTTTAGCAATTTTACTTTTTCAATTTTCTTGTAAAGAAAAAGAAGAACAATCAAAACCTGCTTATAAATATGAATACGAAAGCGTTGAAAATGATGGCTTAAGCACCTTAATTTATACGCTCGACAATGGTTTAAAAGTTTACATGTCTATTAATAAAGACGAACCTCGTATTCAAACCAACATTGCAGTTAAAACAGGAAGCAAGCAAGACCCTGCTGATGCAACAGGATTAGCGCATTATTTAGAACATATGCTTTTTAAAGGAACTTCTAAAATTGCTACTGTAAATTGGGAGGAGGAGAAAAAGGTTTTACAACAAATTTCTGATTTGTACGAAAAAAGAAGAATCACAACAGATGAAACAGAAAGAAATGCTATTTACAAACAAATTGACAGCCTTTCTGGTGTTGCTGCAAAATTTGCTGTTCCAAACGAATACGATAAAATGATTAGCTCCTTAGGTGCAAAAGGTACAAATGCTTACACTTCTACCGAAAGAACGGTTTATATCAACGATATTCCTTCTAACGAATTTGAAAAATGGTTAACTGTAGAATCTGAAAGATTTAAAGAACTGGTTTTGCGTTTATTCCATACAGAGTTAGAAACTGTTTACGAAGAATATAACAGAAGTAGAGACAACGATTATTGGTTAGCTTATGAGGCAATGTCTGCCAACTTATTTAAAAACCATCCTTACGGAACACAAACCACCATTGGAACAGGCGAACATCTTAAAAATCCTTCTATGGTAAAAATCCATGAGTATTTTAATGAAAGATATGTTCCTAATAATATGGCTATTATCCTTGCCGGAGATATTGACCCTGACAAAACAGTTGATTTAATTAAAAAACATTTTGGTGAATACAAAAACAAAGAAGTTCCTGAATTTACGTTTACTCCAGAAGAGGAAATTACCGAACCAATTGAAACAACAGTTGTTGGTCCTGATGCCGAATGGGTAAGTATTGGTTACCGTTTGCCGGGAGTAAAAAATGAAGATACCTACATTTTACCGCTAGTTTCGTCACTTTTATATAACTACCAAGCTGGCTTAATCGATCTTAATTTAGTTAAAGACCAAAAAGTGCTAAGTGCTAATGCTTACGATGATGTGAGTTATGATTATTCTACTTTTCAGCTTAGTGCCAATCCAAGAGACGGACAAACTTTAGAAGAAGCTCGTGATTTATTGCTTTCTCAAATAGAAAAACTAAAAGCAGGCGATTTTGAAGATTGGATGTTACCTGCTGCTATTAAAAACTTTAAACTACAAGACCAACAACGTAACCTTTACAATAACTACAGAGCTTACAAAATGACCAATGCTTTTATTTTAGAGCAAAATTGGGCAGACGTAGTTAAAGAAAACGATAAAATGAGCAAGGTTACCAAACAACAAATTGTTGATTTCGCTAATAAATACTTTAAAAACAATTATGTGATTGTATATAAAAAACATGGTGAAACCAATAATCCGAAAGTAGAAAAACCTGAAATTACCAAAGTTGACCTTAACAGAGATACTGCTTCTGTTTTTGCTCAAGAGTTCGAAAAAATGGATGCTACCCGCTTAGAACCTATTTTTGATGATTATTCTAAAATCAACCAATCAGAAAAAATTAACGGCAAAATTCCTTTCTACTTTATGAAAAACACTAAAAATGAGGTTTTTAGTTTAAATTATATTTTAGATATGGGCTCGTATAGCGATAAAGAAATCGCTTTAGCTGTTCAATATTTAGAATACTTAGGTACCGATAAATATTCTGCCAATGAACTTCAAGTGGAGTTATTTAAAAAAGGTTTGAGTTATAGTGTATATGCTGCTGATGAGCGTGTTTATGTATCATTAAGCGGGTTAGAAGAATCTTTTGAAGAAGGTGTTGAATTATTTGAACACATTTTGGCAAACGTTCAGCCTAATCAAGAAGCTTACGACAACATGGTTCAAGGTATTTACAAAGAAAGACAAGATAACAAATTAAGTAAATATTATATTTTATACCGTGGAATGTTCAATTACGGAAGATATGGAGAAGAATCGCCAATGAAACACATCTTTAGTAATGAAGAGTTGAAAAAGATAGATGTAAACAACTTGGTTGCTAAAATTAAAGAACTAACCTCCTACGAACATTATGTTTACTACTATGGTAAAAAAGAATTAGCCGAAGCTAAAACCATTTTAGAAAAACACCACAAAACCTCTGAAACACTTAAGCCACTTATTGCTGCTAAAGAATTTCCTGAGTTAGATATCAATAAAAATCAAGTATTTTTTGTTGATTATGATATGGTACAAACTGAAATGTTGCTTTTCACCAAGCAAAAACCTTATACTGAAGGAGATTTACCAATGATTAACTTGTTTAACGAATATTTTGGTAGCGGACTATCTTCTATTGTTTTTCAAGAAATAAGAGAAGCTAAAGCATTGGCTTATTCTGCTTATTCTTTTGTAACTACTCCAAGCAAACCAGATCGTTCGCACTATGTACAAGCTTACATTGGTACACAGGTAGATAAACAAAAAGAAGCAACCAAAGCCATGTTAGAGTTAATGAACAATATGCCGGAAGTAAACGACCAATACGAAGGTGCTAAATTAGCTGCTCTTAAAAAAATTGAAACTTCTAGAACAAAAGAAAGTAGCTTATTTTGGAAATTTTTAAGTGCTAAAGAATTAGGTAGAGATTATGACATTAATACCAAAGTTTACCCTGCAATTAAAGAAATGCAATTGAGCGACCTTAAAACTTATTTCGATAATAACATTAAAGGTAAAAACTATGCATTCTTAGTTATTGGAAACAAAAAATTAGTGGACAAAAAAGCACTGTCAGAACAAGGCGAATACAAAAAACTTACCCTAGAAGAAATTTTTGGATATTGATAAATTGACAAAAAAAAAGCGGCAAGATTATCTTGCCGCTTTTTTTTATAATTGATACTATGAAAAATATTACTCTAATATTATTAATAACCATAACTTCTAATCTTAGTTCTCAATCTATAAATTTTACGGGGCATTTAACCTCTCCAAGAACTGATACAGTATATTGGGCTGCTGATGCATTAAAGATATTAACTTTTGCATCAGAAAAAACATCTTCATGCTATTTATGTTTTATAAATAATACGGATTCATTATATGAAAAAAATTGCTTTAGCTCAATATCTGGTCACTGTATGTTAGATACCAATATGAAAGTATCAAAAAAAGATATTCTAGGAGAATGGAAACTTATTGAGGGTGGTATATTTGAAATTCGAGATAGCCTTTTTAATGATAATGAAAAACTTATAAGAACAATAACAATACATGACTACCTTCAAGAAGGTACTAATTTATTAATAACCAATAACAAGATGCGTATAGAGACCATTGAAAATAACAAATCTAAAATTAAACAAAAGAAATACAGTTTAATAAAGGATTATCATTTATCTATAAAAGGTTTCTTTGGACAACAATGTTCCTATTCAAATATTGGAGTTACAAATGAAGGACTTCTAATTATTGACAATAGTATGAGTTATTCTAAAATAATTAAATATGACGAATACTTCACATTCATTACTAAAATTCAAAGAAGTATTTTCAAAAAAATAAAACAACCAAATTAATCAGCATACCCAACCTATTCGTAGTTTGAAGCATTAAAAGAGGATGGCAACTACGAACTTAAAACTACAAAGCCAATCCACTACTTCATTTTAAAAATAGCAGAAAAAGTAGTGTTATAAACCGATTTTACTTGTTTGACAAAATATGGGCGATATTCACTCACATCTTTTCTTAAGTAGTGGTCTTCAAAAGTTTGTTCTTCGTTTTTCTTAAAAAAATCTCCTCTACCAACAAGTAGCATATCTGTCATGGTAACCAAATAATCTTTTTCTTTAGCTCTGTATTGGATAACCACCATTCCTTTAAAATCATTTTTATTTACAATTACCGGAACTGCTGCAACACCTGTCTTTTCAGGGTCAGTAGCATGAGGTTTTAGTTTCGCAAAAATTTGGTTGTTTTCTATCTTAAAAAAATCAAACTTCTTCGATTTCTCAAAATAAGCAAAAACTTCTTCTTGCGTTTTTTTAGTAGCATAAGTCTTTTGCCACGTTATTTTACTATCATTCAAATAAAAATTTTCATCTTCAGCCTGAGAAAAGCCATTTAACGCAAAAGCCAAAGAAAGTAAAAGAAAAATATGTTTCATCTGTTTTTGTTTATTGTTAAATCAATTCCCCACAAAGAAAGTTATTTCAACCACAAAAACCAAAATGCTACTTTCTCTATTCTCTCTGTTCTAATTTCTATTCTCTAATTTATACTACTGCACTCCATTAATAAAACTTCCAAAAACAGAATGTCCAAAATTATAATTTAAAGAAAAACTAATATAAGGAGCCGAAGCAACATCTTGCTTAAAGTCAGTATTAATCCCATGCAGCTTTCGTAAAAAAGCATAACCTGTTTCCACTTTAAGCTTATAGTGCCTTCCGAACTTAACATTTACTGCAAAATAGGTTTTCAACTCTCTTAAATTAACCGTATTGTCGTCATTTTGCAAAACAGAACCTTCTCTGCTTACAGCATTAATACCACTAAAATAACCTGCTAAATCAAAATTAACTTTTCTGTTTAATGCGTAGTTCAATTTAAGATGTACAGGAACGATAAACTCCAATTTTGTCCTTGCATTGAACTTAACTCTAAAACCTACCAAAGGTAAAGGGACAATCCTTCCTTGGTTAATTACCAATGTAGCACCGTAAAAATGCACCATCTTTAAGTTTCTAATATTAATATAAGCGGTATAAGCCCGAAAATTGGGTGTAAAACTTTGGTTGAGAGAAGCATTACTTTCTTCAGCATAAAAATTGGCAGCATACACCCAAATACCATTTCTTATACTTGCTGTTATAGCTGTAAATTCAATCTCTCCTTTATAAATATTATCTAATGGTGTATTTCTAAGTGAAGGTTGGGCTACACTAAACTTTGTCGCTAAAAAAATCTGACTAGCTTTAGCATCAGCTTTCTTCATATTAAAATCTTTCAGAGCTATACCAAGTCTTGTTCTCAAAGGTTTCACAAACTGAAACTTATATTTTGTCATCTGAAAATCTGTAGAATCATCAATTGCTCCTGGAGTAGGATAATCAACACCAAGAGTAGCTCCGGCATTAAAAAAACTATTTACATTAAACGATTGGGCAACAACTTCTACAAATGTTACAGAGGAAAATATAATAATAAAAAGCAATCGTTTTAACATCATTTAAATCTAAAAAAAAGAACTAACCACCCTAAACAAGTAACTAATCAACCAAATTCCAAACAATTCCAAACTTTAAGGATCTTCCTAAAGCAGGGTAATTGGCTGTTGCATAAAAATCATAACTATTCCACCCGGCATTAAAATGCTCATACTTTAAAAATACCTGAGCTCTTTTAACATGCATATTCAAAAATACATCCACGTAAGGATATTCTCCAATTTTTTGCTCTTTTTGAACGTAAAATTGAGCAATTTCAGGCATATAAGCATATCCATAAAAACCTGTTTTGTACGAAACATTAAACCCTATTTGCAATTTTACCGCTTTCTTAAAAGCGTTCGTCTGAAAATAAACCAACTGCCTCCCAATAAAATCAGGCAATGGAAATAAATATTTATCACTAGTTGTTTGGTAAATAACCGCAGTTCTAAAATGAAATTTATATAACCTATAATTCTTAGCCAACGAAAAAGTATTTAATAAAGCTTGTTTATTGCTCTGTGTCAAATTAACCTGTTCATCAAAATAAATATAGTTACCCATAATTCTCGAATTAGCCGATAATTCTAACCTATACTTTTGTAAATTCACACTGGCTTTAACACCATTAACTAATTGTTTTTTCAAAGAATAATTTTGCCAAGAAAAATGATTCGAACTAAAATTCACATATTTTAAATCAGCCTCTTCTTGCTGACTAAATAAAATTAACTTCAACAAGATATCATTCTTACTTAAATAAGATGCATTAGTCATCACCAACAAATCATTTTGTCTATAACCAGTCACACCATAGTTTCCTTCTGCTTCAACCTTTAAACGTTGATTCTTATAAGTAAATTTGACTCCCGAAAAAATATTATTATAATTAGTATCCAACCCAGAAGTCTGAAAATAGGTATTGTACTCATGCACTGCAAAAACACCAAAATCATATTTTTTATTTCGGATTCCTATTCCACCTTTATTAGCAATAGTATGATAAGAAATGGAATCCAACCAAGCAATAGAATCTAATCGTATAGTATTAAATAAAGGCGCCAAAACATCATTATCTCTATATAAATTTTCATTGATAACGTAGGAGTTATTTAGAAAAAAGTATAACCGTTGTTCATTAAATGAAATTAAATCCATTCGTTGAGCAAGTTTATAAGTATAATTAGTAAACTGATAATTAGAATTAGATAAGTTAACACCAATACTCAATGGATCTTCAGCTAAATTTTCTTCAAATTGAACCTTATCTACCAATCCTCCATTCTCTTTCTGTTTCTTACGAAAATATTCACCTGAAAAAGAAATAGCATACTTATCAGATTTACTTCTATACCTAAGCATAGAACCAAAATCACTAATTCCAGCCTCTTGATTTATATATACTCCTGGTGAACTAATCTTTTCTAAATCCACAAAAAAGTCAATACCTTTACCAAAATTATTTTGATGTTTTAACGAAAAAATCTGCTCTCTCCTACTCGCATTAATATAAGTAATCCTTGATAATGGTTTAATACCGTCAATATCTATCATCTTTTCATAACGCTTTTGCTGAAGAAAACTAGGAACAAAAATTCCATCTGCAGTAGGAAAATAAGATGAAGAAGTATAAACACCCAAGTTATTTAACAAAACATCATTACTATGTTTATAAAATAGGGTATTGACATCATTGTGTTCTGAGTGAATTATAGAATCAAAGAGGCTATTATTAAATAACAAGGAATCATTATTCTGCCCCACTAATATAGGTGAGGAACAAACAATAAAAATGATATATAAGAGGATATAGTTTTTACTCATAATAAAAGAGTACAAATATAAAACAAAAAAACCCTTATCTTTCGATAAGGGTTTTAAA